>Ga0208398_100015_pt1 | contig 498382 bp, 464 predicted proteins | sample LakWasMe79_HOW10_2_FD_183905 | JGI IMG/M metagenome (GOLD analysis project Ga0208398, IMG submission 183905) | Freshwater sediment methanotrophic microbial communities from Lake Washington under simulated oxygen tension - Sediment Metagenome... | ecosystem: Environmental > Aquatic > Freshwater...
TGCTCGTGACGGTGCTCCAGCACCATGCGCACGGCGCGCTCACGCACCTCGGGTGAAAACTTCGGGGACTTCCTCATGGCTCCATTCTCTAGAGTTGGAGCCTCCGCGAAAACCGGGGCGATTCAAGAAGGACCAGGTCCACGTGTTCGACAAGGTCACCGGCCGGACCTTCGCCACCAACGCCAAGAACGTCGCGAGCGAAAGCCGCTTCTATGACTTCGAGCTCGACGAAGCCAAGCTGACCATCGAGCCGGCCCTGTCCAAGCTGGAGTCGACCGCAAAGCCGCTGCTGGAGCGGATCGCCAAGGAAGACACCGTGGCCGGCTTCACACCCGTGGAGCGGGCCCAGCTGTGCGGGTTCTTCGCCGTGCAGTTCACCCGCACCAAGAATTACCGTGAGCGGTACAAGTCCCTCAGCGACATGATGCTTGAGCGCGTCAAGGCGATGTCGCCGTCGGAAGAGGCCTTCATGGAGTTCGCCAAGGGCGTCCCTGAAGCGGACGAGAACCACCTGAAGCTGATCACGGCCGAGTCGGTGATCTCGGCACCGCGGGAGTTCGGCCCGTTGTTCAACAACAAGACCTGGCACGTGCTCACAACCACGGCGAAGCGGCCGTTCCTGCTGGGGGACAACCCGATCACGCTGCAGAACGCCACCGACATGCGGCCCTATGGAAATCTCGGCCTGGCGGTCCAGGGCATCGAGATCTACTTCCCGCTAACGCCCACGCGCGCACTGGCGATGTGGTGCCCGACCATCGCCGAACAGATCATCAAGACCGGGGAACAGCTACAACAGCTTCGCACCCAAGCTCCCGAAATGCTGAAAGGCCTCAAGGACCCGGAGGGGCTTGAACGCTTGGCGGCCGCGATAACCAACGGCACGCCGCTGGTCTACGAGCCGGTGCATATTGAAAACTTCAACTCGCTGCAGGTAGCCAATGCCGAGCGCTATGTCTTCGCGAATGGGGAGAACTTCGAGTTGCCGCGACAGATGCTGGCAGCCCATCCCCATCTGAGGAAGGGGCCACGAATGACGGCCTGACGGCGCGGGGCTGCCGGCGAGGGCGCTGCGGCAGCTAGACAGGAATTCCGGATTTCCTATGCGCCGACAATCACTTAAGCTCGTTTTGGCGTGAAATTACATGAATCCCGGCTGACCCTCTGCAGGCCGCCCTCGACGCCGCGCTGGCGCGAAACCCGCTGCTGCGCGCCGCCACCGCCGAACTGGAGGCACACGATGGCAGCGTCCGCCAGGCCGGCCTGCTGCCCAACCCGGTGCTGGGCGTGGAGCAGGAGGACCTGAAGACGGGCTCCCGCGTCACGACGATGCAACTGAGCCAGACGCTGGAAACCGGCGGCAAGCGTGCCGCGCGGGTCGAGCTGGCGCAGCGCGGCAAGGACATCGCCACCCTTGACCTGGCCACGCGCCGCGCCGACGTCCGGGCCACCGCCATCCAGGCGTTCTTCGACGCACTGACCGCCCAGGAGCGCGTCAAGGTTGCCGAGGAGTCCCTGCGCATCGCCGGCAGCGGCGTCGACGCTGCCGTGCGTCGCGTGACCGCCGGCAAGGTCTCGCCCACCGAGGAGACCCGGGCCCGCGTCGCGGCCTCCACCGCGCGGATCGAGCTGCGCCAGGCGCAGGCCGAAAGCTCGGCCGCCTTGCGCGCGCTGGCCGCCACCATGGGCGTCCCCGACGGCGCGGTCAGGCAGCTGGACGGCAGCGCCGACATGTTGCCGCCGGCGCCCTCCGCGCCGGAGATCATGGCCCGGCTGCCCGATGCGCCCGCCGTCCGCCGGGCGCTGCTCGAAGTGCAGCGGGCCGAGGCGGGCTATGTGCTGGCGCGCGCCACGGGCGTGCCCGACGTGACCGTGGGCGTCGGCGCCCGGCGTGCCCAGGATCTGGGCCGCACGCAGGCCGTCTTCAGCGTGTCGGTACCGCTGCCGTTCTTCGACCGCAACCAGGGCGCCCAGCTGGAAGCGCTGCGCCGCCGTGACGCGGCCCAGGCCGCCGCCCAGGCCGAGGAGCTGCGCCTGCGCTCCGAGGTGCTGCAGATGGCCGACCTGCTGGAGGCCCGCCGGGATGAAGTCCAGGCACTGCGCCGCGAGGTGCTGCCGGGCGCCCAGAGCGCCTACGAGGCCGCCCGGACCGGCTTCGAGCTCGGCAAGTTCAGCTTCATGGAGGCCCTCGACGCCCAGCGCACCTGGCTGCAGGTCCGCGCCCAGTACTTCGCCGCGGTGGCGCAGGTGCACCGCATGGCCGCAGAGATCGACCGCCAGCTCGGCACCACGACCGACCGCCCCTGACGGGCTCCCCCATTTTCGAGATCAACGATGAACAACAAGCAGAACACGCTCGGCCGACTTCGCGACGGCCTGGGCAGGAAGCAACTGATCGCCATCGCCGCGGTGCTGGCGCTGGGCGCCGTGGGCGCGGCGTCCATCCTGCGCATGGGTGCAGGCGCGCCGGACACGGCAGAGCCTCATGGGCACGGCCACGAGGAGGCCCCGGGCCATGCGGACGACGAGCACCATGGCGAGGCCAAGGGCGCCAAGGGCCACGGCGACGCGCCGGGGCACGACCATGAATCGGAGGAGGAAGGAGCCGTGGCCATGACGGCCGAGCAGATCAAGGCGGCCGGCATTTCCATCGACACCGCCGCCGCGGCCACGATCCGGTCGACGCTGCAGCTGCCCGGCGAGATCGCCTTCAACGAGGACCGCACCGCCCACGTGGTCCCGCGCGTCGGCGGCGTGGTGGAGTCGGTCGCGGTGTCGCTGGGCCAGCAGGTCGTGAAGGGCCAGGTACTGGCCGTCATCAGCAGCCCGAGCGTGTCCGACCAGCGTGCGGAGTTCCAGAATGCGCAGAAGCGGCTGCAGCTTGCCCGCACGACCTACGAGCGCGAGAAGCAGCTGTTCGAGCAGCGCATCTCGCCGCAACAGGACGTGCTGCAGGCCGAGCAGGCCCTGCGGGAGATGGAGATCGCGCTCGCCAATGCGCGCCAGAAGCTGCAGGCCATCGGCGCGTCGCCCGATTCGTCGGCGCTGAACCGCTTCGAGCTGCGTGCCCCGTTCAACGGCATCGTCGTGGAGAAGCACATCGCGCTGGGCGAGCAGGTGCGCGAGGACACCAGCGTCTTCACGATCTCGGACCTCAGCGCGGTGTGGGCGCAGATCAGCGTTCCCGCCCGCGACCTGGCGCTGGTTCGGGTCGGCGAGAGCGTGACGATCCGCACGACCGCCTTCGAGCAGAGCGCCGTGGGCAAGGTGGCCTACGTCGGCGCGCTCATCGGCGAGCAGACGCGCTCGGCGCAGGCGCGCGTCGTCGTGGCGAACCCGAAGAACGCCTGGCGGCCCGGGCTGTTCGTCAACGTGGAGGTGGCCTCCGGCGAGTCCAGCGCGCCCGTCACGGTGGCGGCCGACGCCGTGCAGACGATGGAAGGCAAGCCCGTGGTCTTCGTGCGCACGTCCGGCGGTTTCGCGCCAGCTCCGGTGGCGCTGGGGCGCAGCGACGGCAAGCGCGTCGAGATCACCTCGGGCCTGCAGGCCGGCGCGCGGTACGCGACGTCGGGCAGCTTCGTCATCAAGTCCGAAGCCGGCAAGGCCTCGGCCAGCCACGAGCACTGAAAGCGACGACCTCATGTTTGAACGCATCATCCGCTTCGCCATCGAGCACCGGTGGCTTGTGATGCTGGCCGTGCTGGGCATGGCTGCGCTGGGCGTCTTCAGCTACCAGAAGCTGCCGATCGACGCCGTGCCGGACATCACCAACGTCCAGGTCCAGATCAACACCAAGGCGCCGGGCTACTCGCCGCTGGAGACCGAACAGCGCGTCACCTACCCGATCGAGACCGTCATGGCTGGCCTGCCGGGGCTGGAGCAGACCCGCTCCCTGTCGCGCTATGGCCTGTCGCAGGTCACGGTGATCTTCAAGGACGGCACCGACATCTACTTCGCCCGCCAGCTGGTCAACGAGCGCATCCAGAGCGCGCGTGGCCAGCTGCCGGCCGGGGTGGAGCCGGACATCGGCCCGATCTCCACCGGCCTCGGGGAGATCTACCTGTGGACGGTCGAGTCGCAGCCGGGAGCGACGAAGCCCAACGGCGAGCCCTACACGGCCACCGACCTGCGCGAGATCCAGGACTGGGTCATCAAGCCGCAGCTGCGCAACGTGCCGGGCGTCACGGAGATCAACACCATCGGCGGCTACGCCAAGGAGTACCACGTCGCGCCGGATCCGGGGCGGCTGGCGTCCTACGGCATCACGCTGGCCGACGTCGTCACCGCGCTGGAGCGCAACAACGCCAACGTGGGCGCGGGCTACATCGAGCGCCGCGGCGAGCAGTACCTGATCCGCGCGCCGGGCCAGGTGCGCTCCGCCGCGGACATCGGCAACGTGGTGCTGCGCAACGAGGGCAGCGTGCCGGTCCGCATCAAGGACGTGGCAACGGTCGAGCTCGGCCGCGAACTGCGCACGGGCGCCGCCACCGACAACGGCAGGGAAGTGGTGCTGGGCACCGTCTTCATGCTGATCGGCGAGAACAGCCGCACGGTGTCCCAGGCCGTCGACAGGAAAATGGCCGAGATCAACAAGAACCTGCCGGCCGGCGTGCATGCGGTGACGGTCTACGACCGCACGACGCTGGTCGACAAGGCGATCGGCACGGTCAAGAAGAACCTGCTGGAAGGCGCGATCCTCGTGATCGTCATCCTGTTCCTGTTCCTGGGCAACATCCGCGCCGCGCTGCTGACGGCCATGGTGATCCCGCTGTCCATGCTCTTCACCTTCACGGGCATGGTGCAGCAGAAGGTCAGCGCGAACCTGATGAGTCTGGGTGCGCTGGACTTCGGCATCATCATCGACGGCGCCGTCGTGATCGTCGAGAACTGCGTGCGCCGCCTGGCTCACGCGCAGGAGCACAAGGGCAGGGCGCTGACGCGGTCCGAACGCTTCCAGGAGGTGTTCCTCGCGTCGCAGGAGGCGCGCCGGCCGCTGCTGTTCGGGCAGCTGATCATCATGATCGTCTACCTGCCCATCTTTGCCCTGGCCGGCGTCGAAGGGCGCATGTTCCACCCGATGGCGTTCACGGTCGTGATCGCGCTGGTGGGCGCCATGATCCTGTCGATGACCTTCGTGCCGGCCGCCGTCGCGCTGTTCATCGGCGAGAAGGTGGCCGAGAAGGAGAATTTCCTGATGGGCTGGGCGCGCCGCGCCTATGAGCCGGCCCTCAGGCGCGTCATGGCCGCCAAGCCGCTGGTCATCACCTTCGCCCTGGTGACGGTGGGCCTGTCCGGACTGCTGGCCACCCGCCTGGGCAGCGAGTTCGTGCCCAGCCTCAACGAGGGCGATTTCTCCATCCAGACGCTGCGGATCCCGGGCACCAGCCTGTCGCAGTCGGTGGCGATGCAGCAGCAGCTCGAGGCGGCGCTGGTGGCCAAGTTCCCGGAGATCGAGCGCGTGTTCGCGCGCACCGGTACCGCCGAGATCGCGTCGGACCCCATGCCGCCCAACATCTCGGATGCCTACGTGATGCTGAAGCCGCAGGCCGAGTGGCCGCAGCCACACAAGACGCGCGACGAGCTGGCCGCGCTGGTCAAGGCCGAGATCGAGAAGCTGCCGGGGCAGAACTACGAGTTCTCGCAGCCCATCCAGCTGCGCTTCAACGAGCTGATCTCCGGCGTTCGCTCCGACGTGGCCGTCAAGGTCTTTGGCGACGACATGGACGTCATGAACGATGCCGCGGGCCGCATCGCCGCTGTGTTGAAAGGCATCTCCGGCGCCACCGAGGTCAACGTCGAGCAGACCACCGGGCTGCCGATGCTCAGCGTGCAGATCGACCGCGAGAAGACGGCGCGCTACGGCCTGAATGTGCAGGACGTCCAGGACACGCTGGCCACAGCCGTGGGGGGCAAGCAGGGCGGCACGATGTTCGAGGGCGATCGCCGCTTCGACATCATCGTGCGCGTGCCCGAGTCGGTACGCTCCGACCTGGAGGCGATCCAGCGCCTGCCGGTGCCGCTGCCCGTCAACGGCGCCGGTGCGCGCAAGTTCATCCCGCTGAGCGAGGTCGCCGACCTGGTGCTGTCACCCGGCCCCAACCAGGTGAGCCGCGAGAACGGCAAGCGTCGCGTGGTGGTCAGTGCCAACGTGCGTGGCCGGGACATGGGCAGCTTCGTCGCCGAGGCCGAGCAGGTCATCCAGCAGCAGGTCAAGCTGCCCACGGGCTACTGGATGACCTGGGGTGGGCAGTTCGAGAACCTGCAGTCGGCGACCAACCGGCTGAAGATCGTCGTGCCGGTGTCGCTCATGCTGGTGTTCACGCTGCTGTTCGTGATGTTCGGCAACGCCAAGGACGGCCTGCTGGTGTTCACGGGCATCCCGTTCGCACTGACGGGCGGCATCGTGGCGCTGTGGCTGCGCGACATCCCGATGTCCATCTCGGCCGCGGTCGGGTTCATCGCGCTGTCGGGCGTGGCGGTGCTGAACGGCCTCGTGATGATCTCGTTCATCCGTAACCTGCGCGAGTCCGGCCGCGGCCTGGACGACGCCATCTTCGAAGGCGCCATCACACGCCTGCGGCCGGTGCTGATGACGGCGCTGGTCGCTTCGCTGGGCTTCGTGCCGATGGCGATTGCGACCGGTACCGGTGCCGAGGTGCAGCGCCCGCTGGCCACGGTGGTCATCGGCGGCATCTTGTCGTCGACGGCGCTGACCCTGCTGGTGCTGCCGGTGCTGTACCGCATTGCACATCGAAGGGATGACGGCGAGGAGCGGTCTGGGTCCACGGCTTTCAATGACGACAATGTGCATTATGTTAAATAATATGTCTTGCACCCGGTTTGCAGGAACGTCGTTTTCCGATCTGGCCTCGAGGATGTATCTCGTGGTCACGGCGTCGTCCCCGGTTCTTCCGTTCTCCGGTCCCGCGCCGCCGTGCTGATGAAGCCTCGCGAGATTTGGCGCATTGGGCAGGCGCCACATTTGGAAACGATGTGGCAACTGCCATGGGCCTACTCTTGCGGACGGTTAGCAATTGTTGGTCTATGGAGTTCTCAGAGCTGTTCACGCAGAGCGCGCGCGACGTCCTGCCGCGCGCCCGAAAGAAAGGTCTGGTCACCTACTTCGACTGCCGCGGCCCGCGGGTGGAACTCCAGGATCCCGGGCCATACCTGAGGGCCGGCATTCATCGCATCCTGCTCGGCATCGTCGACTGCTTCGAGACGGGCTTCGTCATGTTCAGCGCGGAAGTGGAGCCGCCCGTCTTCGGCCGCAGCAGCATCGTCATCCACGCTGCCGGCACGGGGGTGAGCCGGTCCCACGAAGTGGTGGGCGTGTTGCAGCGCCTGCTGCTGGCGTCGGAGGAAGCGGATGCAGAGCAGGGCCCGGCGCCGCGTTCCGAAGGCGTCTGTCCGGCCACGGGCGGATCGGTTCAGTTCGTTGACGCAGGCGAGAACGGCCTGGTGATCTCGCTGAGCGGCGAGGTGGCCGTGCAAGAGTTGCCGTTCGAGCACACGCCCGACGCAGCCGGCACGGTGGCCTGGCTGGTCAGCCCGCTGCCCGGTGCGCTGGACTCGGTCGAGACGCGGTTGCGCCAGCTGGGTTGGCATGTGGTGTCGTTCGAGTGTCTGGCGGACGCCGTGGCCGCGATGTCGGCCGACCGTCCGCCCCTGCTGATGGTCGTCGCGGAGCACGACAGCCAGGAACTGCCCCTGCTGGAACAGGTCGCGCGGGGCCTGCCCAGCCTCTGGACGGTGCTCGCCGTCGTTTCGGGCTCGGAGACCCTGCGCCTGCGGGGCCGTTGCGCGGTCGACATCCGGGTGCTGCCGCTCAGCCCGCTGGAACTGGAGCGCTTCACGGCACACGTCGATACCCGCACTTCGACCGCCCTGTCGCGGCTGACGTCCCCGGCGCCGCTGTATGTTCAGGAAAGCCGCCGCGTGCTCGTCGTCGACGACAACCTCGTGAACCAGATCGTGGCGCGCGGCCAGCTGGAGGCGCTGGGCTACGAAGTGGTGGTCGCCGGCGACGGCATCGAGGCGCTCGACTCCTGCTGCGATGCGCCACCCGACATGGTGCTGATGGACGTCGACATGCCGGTCATGGACGGCCTGGAGGCCAGCGAGCATCTGCGGTCGCTGCAGCGCGTCGGCACCCTGCCCCCCTTCCCCATCGTTGCGGCCACCAGCGGCAACACCGAAGTGCGCCGCAAGGCCTGCCTGAACGCCGGCATGGACGGCTATCTCAGCAAACCCATGGACCTCCAGGCGCTGGCCGACGAACTGCACCGGGTTCTGCCCGCGCGGTCGGTCTCCCTGGACGCCTGAACCCTCTCCCGCGCTCACCTCGTACGCAGCCGCGCGGCCTACGGCAGCCTTACGGGCCCGCTTGCGGGGCAGTGCAGGCCTCCTCACAGGCGGTACCGCATCGTTCCATGCGCGCAATGCATAGGGTTAACCCTTTGATCGCCTGGTATTAACCCTAAGATGGCGAGGCATCAACAAAGGAAGGAAAAACAAATGGAACTGCTGATCGTGACCCTGACGCTTGCCACGCTGGCCATCGTGGGCCAACTGCGCGACGCCGTGTTCGGCCAGGGCGCCGACAAGCGCCACTGAGGCCTCGAATCCAGCGGGTTCGAAAGACCCGCCAAATCTCCGAAGGGCTGCTTTGCAGCCCTTTTGTTTTGCCCGCTCGCGGCTCGATCTATAGCAAGGTCATATAGAAACGCTCAAACAATCGATATTTTGGAACTGATCGCCCGGCCTAAGCTCCCAGACGTCCCTGTCTTTGCCATGCCTCATGCGAATCACCAAGCTGACGACCTACCGCCTCGCGCCTCGGTGGATGTTCCTGAAGATCGATACCGATGCCGGCATCAGCGGCTGGGGTGAACCCGTCATCGAGGGCAAGGCGCGCAGCGTCGAAGCCGCCGTCCATGAGTTCGAGCCCTACCTGATCGGCCAGGATCCGTCGCGCATCAACGACCTCTGGCAGGTCATGTACCGCGGCGGCTTCTACCGCGGCGGCGCCATCCTGATGAGCGCCATCGCCGGCATCGACCAGGCGCTGTGGGACATCAAAGGCAAGGCGCTGGGCGCGCCCGTCCATGAACTGCTGGGCGGCCTGGTGCGCGACAGGATGAAGGTCTATTCCTGGGTCGGCGGCGACCGCCCGGCGGACGTGATCCGCGACATCAAGCGGCTGCGAGAAGGCGGCTTCGACACCTTCAAGATGAACGGCTCCGAGGAAATGGGCCTCATCGACAGCGCGCGCAAGGTGGACGAGGCCGTGGCCCGCATTGCCGAGATTCGCGCGGCCTTCGGCCACGACATCGAGTTCGGCATCGACTTCCACGGCCGCATCGGCGCGCCCATGGCCAAGGTCATGCTGAGGGCGCTGGAGCCCTACCGGCCGCTGTTCGTCGAGGAGCCGGTGCTGGCCGAGCAGGACGAGACCTATGCCCGCCTGGCGCAGCACACCGCCATCCCGCTGGCGGCCGGCGAGCGCATGTACTCGCGCTTCGAGTTCAAGCGCGTCTTCCAGGCCGGCGGCCTGTCCATCGTGCAGCCCGATCTCTCGCATGCCGGCGGCATCACCGAGTGCATGAAGATTGCCTCCATGGCCGAGGCCTACGACGTGGCCCTGGCACCGCATTGCCCGCTGGGCCCCATCGCGCTGGCGGCCTGCCTGCACGTGGACTTCGTCTCGCACAACGCGGTGCTGCAGGAACAGAGCATGGGCATCCACTACAACCAGGGTGGCGAGCTGCTCGACTATGTTCTGAACAAGGAGGACTTCCACGTCGAGAACGGCTACATGAGGCCGCTGACCAAGCCTGGCCTGGGCGTGGTGGTCGATGAAGAAAAAGTCATCGAAGCCAGCAAGCAGGCGCCGGACTGGCGCAACCCGCTGTGGCGCCACGCCGACGGCAGCGTGGCCGAGTGGTGACGATGGGCGGCGCACGTCTCATCGCGCTGGACTGGGGCAGCACGCGGCTGCGCGCCTTCCTGCTGGGCACGGACGGCGCCGTGCTGGCCTCGCGGCAGTCCGGGGATGGCGCCTCGACGCTCTCGGGCGACGCGGCCTTCGCGCAGGCCTTCGCCGCCATCACGGCCGACTGGCCCGCCCTGCCCGTGCTGGCCTGCGGCATGGTCGGCAGCCAGCACGGCTGGCGCGAGGCGCCCTACGCGCCCTGCCCGGCCGACGCCGCCGCGCTGGCCAGGCAAGCTCTGACGCTCGACGAACGCATCCGCATCCTGCCCGGCCTGATGCATGACGGCGCCCAGCCCGACGTCATGCGCGGCGAGGAGACGCAGATCGTCGGCGCCCTCGCGCTGCACCCCGAGCTGGCCGAGCAGTCCTGCCTCGTGCTGCCCGGCACGCATTCCAAATGGGCCCGCGTCGAGGCCGGTCGGGTGACGGGTTTTGCCACCCACATGACCGGCGAGCTCTACGCGTTGCTGCGCCAGCATTCAGTGCTGGCCCGGCTGATGCCGGCCGACGCCGCTGCGGCGCCCTCCTCCGACGCCGCCGCGGCCTTCCTGGCCGGCGTCGATGCAGCGCGCCGCGACGGCGCGCTGGGGCACCAGCTCTTCGCCGTGCGCACGCTGGGCCTGTTCAAGCGCTTGCCCGCCGAACAACTGCCCGACTACCTCTCGGGCCTGCTCATCGGCCACGAGATCGCGCACGAGCTGGGCGAGGGTGCGCCCGCGCGCCTGGCCCTCGTGGGCGACCCCGCGCTGTGCGGGCGCTACGTGCTCGCGCTGGCCCGCTTCGGCATCGGCGCGCCGCTGCAACTGGACAACACCGCGCCGGCCGGCCTCTGGCGGCTCGCGCAAACCCTGGGGCTCTGACATGCTCGAACCGGCACTGCAACAACTCCCGCTCGTCGCCATCCTGCGCGGCATCAAGCCCGACGAGGTCGAGGCCGTGGCCGACGCCCTCTACGCCGAGGGCTTTCGCGTCATCGAGGTGCCGCTGAACTCGCCTCAGGCGCTGGACTCCATCGCCCGCCTCGCCCGCCGCATGCCCGAGGACGCGCTGATCGGCGCCGGCACCGTGCTCAGCGCCGACGCGGTGCGCGACGTGCAGATCGCCGGTGGCCGCGTCATCGTCATGCCGCATGCTGACGTGGCCGTCATCCGCGTGGCCAAGGCCCGGGGCCTCGCCTGCATCCCCGGCGCCGCCACGCCCACCGAGGCTTTCGCGGCGCTGCAGGCCGGGGCCGATGCGGTCAAGCTCTTCCCGGCCGAGCTGATCACCCCGCCCATCGTCAAGGCCATGCGGGCCGTGCTGCCGCGCGAGCTGCGCCTGCTGCCGGTGGGGGGCATCACGCCCGAGACGATGGCCGTCTACCGGCAGGCCGGTGCGGCCGGCTTCGGCCTGGGCTCGGCGCTGTACGCCCCCGGCATGACCGCCGCCGACGTGGCCCAGCGCGCCCGCGCCTTCGTGCAGGCCTGGCGCGCTTTCTGACGAACCGCGCGCGCCGAGAACGATGATCCCGCAGACGCCCCCCCTGAATCGCCTCCGCGCGCTCGGCTTGGCCTTGCTGATGGCGGCCATCGGCCCTGTGGCCTCGGCGCAGACGCTGCTGAAGCTCGACGCCCGCGCCGAGGCCGCCGCACCGCAGGCGGGTCACCTGAAGCTGGGCACGGCGCGCTCGCCGCAGGGGCACACGCTGGCCGCCAACAACCAGTACCTGCTGCGCGACGGCCAGCCCTGGCTGCCCGTCATGGGCGAGTACCACTACAGCCGCGCGCCGGCCGAGCAGTGGGATGCGCAGCTGCGCCTGATGAAGGCCGCGGGCATCGACATCGTCGCGAGCTATGTGTTCTGGAACCACCACCAGGAGCAGCCCGGCGCCTTCAACTGGACCGGCAACCATGATCTGCGCCGCTTCGTGCAGCTGGCCCGTGCCGCGGGCCTGCAGGTCTTCGTGCGCCTGGGGCCCTGGGTGCATGGCGAGTCGCGCTACGGTGGCATCCCCGACTGGGTGGTCGACAAGATGCCCACGCGCGGCAACGACGCCGAGTACCTGGGCCATGTCGAGCGCCTCTACGCCGAGATCGGCGCGCAGCTCCAGGGCCTGCTGTGGAAGGACGGCGGCCCCGTCATCGGCGTGCAGCTGGAGAACGAATACAACCTGCGCGGCCCGGGCCGCGGCGAGGAGCACATCCGCACGCTCAAGGCGCTGGCGCTGAAGGCCGGCATGGACGTGCCGCTGTACACCGTCACCGGCTGGGATGGCGCGGTCTACCCGTCCGGCGAGGTGCTGCCCGTGTTCGGCGGCTACCCCGACGAGCCCTGGGCCAGGAGCACCAAGGAGCTGCCCCCGAAGGAGACGCACGCCTTCCGCTTCACCACCCGCGTCAGCGGCGACCTCGGCGCGCAGACCCGCTCCCACGGCCCCGGCACCGCCGAGACCGACAAGGACAAGGTGCCCTTCCTCGGCGCCGAGTACGGCCCCGGCCTGCCGGCCATGTACCGGCGCCGCACGCTGGTCTCGCCGGACGACATCGCCGCCATGCTGCCGGTGCAGATCGGCTCGGGCGTGAACCTGTTCGGCTACTACATGTTCCACGGCGGCCGCAACCCGCTGGGTGCCGGCGGCACGGGGCTGGAGGAAAGCACGCTGAGCGGCGGCTACAACGACACGCCGCGCATCAACTACGACTTCCAGGCACCGCTGGGCCCCGACGGCCAGCAGCGCCCGGTGCTGGCCAAGCTGCGCCCCTTCCACTATTTCCTGCGCGACTACGGCGCCCGGCTGGCGACGATGACGGTGCGCCAGCCCGAACGCACGCCGGCCGGCCCGGCCGACCTGCAGACGCCGCGCTGGTCGGTGCGCGCCGCGGGCGACAGCGGCTTCCTGTTCTTCAACAACCACGTGCGCCAGTACGCGATGCCGACCCAAGCCGGCGTGCGCTTCGAGGTGCAACTGCCCGGCGGCAGCGTGACGCTGCCCAGCACCCCGGTCGACATCCCGAGCGGCGCCTACTTCATCTGGCCTCTCCACCTCGATCTGGACGGCACCCCGCTGCGCTTCGCCACGGCCCAGCCGGTCACGCGCCTGGACGCCGGCGCGCAGGGCATCGTGCATGTCTTCGCCGCGACGGCCGGCATCCCCGCGGAATTCGCGCTGCCCGACGGTGTGCGGACATTGATGCCCGGCACCAGCCAGCTGCAGCGCATCGGCAGCCGCGACGGCCGCGCCGTCAGCGTGCTGCTGCTGGCGCCCGAACAGCTGGCGCAACTCAGCGTGCTGGAGCTGGCCGGCCAGCGCCGCCTGGTCTTCAGCGAGCAACAGGCCTGGGTGGCCGACGGGCGCCTGCAACTGCGCGGCGTCGGCCCGCGGCCGCTGCAGGCCGCCGTCTTCCCGGCGCTGCCGCGGCCGCGTGCGGCAGGCCTGCAGGTGCGCCAGGACGGCCTGCTGCAGCGGCTGGAGCTGGCGGGCGACGCTGCCCAGCCGACGCTGCAGATACGCGCCACTCGCGAGGCCCGCAGCGCGCCGCGCGTGCTCACGGGCGGCCTGGCCGGCGCGGCGCTGCAGCCCGTTCCCGAGGCCTTCGCCACGGCCGCGAGCTGGTCGCTGACGCTGCCCGCGGCGCTGCCGCCCCAGGCCGAGGACGTGCTGCTGGAGCTGGACTTCGTCGGCGACATCGGCCGCATCTTTGCGGGCACCCGCATGCTGGACGACTGGTACTACAACGGCCAGGCCTGGCAGATCGGCCTGCGCCAGTTCGGGCTCAAGCCCGGCGCCACGCTGAGCCTGAACGTGCTGCCGCTGCGTGCCGACGCGCCCATCTACATCGACGCCGCGCACCGCCCGGTCTTCGCCGACGGCCAGGCCCAGGTGGCCGAGCTGCGCGGCGCGCGGCTGCTGACGGTGCGCCGCGCGGCCGTCGCCCCCTGAGGCCGCCATGCCGATGAAGAACGACGCACTCGACCTCGTGCTGCCGCAGGGCGCCCTGCTGGGCGAGGGCCTGCTGTGGCGGGAAGGCCGCTGGTGGTGGACCGACATCGAGGCCGCCACGCTCTACGCCTGGCGCCCCGGCGAGGGCCGGCCGCAGTTCTGCCGCCTGCCGGACCGCCTGGGCAGCTTCGCCCACTGCCGCTCCGGCCGCGTGCTGCTGGGCCTGGCCAAGCGCCTGGCACTGGCGACACTGGGCGATGACCTGGAGCTGGCTCAGCTGCAGACGCTGGCCCCCGTGGACGCCGCCGAGGCGCGCACCCGCGTCAACGACGGCCGTACCGATCGGCGCGGCTACTTCGTCTTCGGCACGCTCAACGAGGCCCGCGACCGCCAGCCCATCTCGACCATCGCGAGCTTCTACCAGTACTCGATGCAGCATGGGCTGCGGCGGCTGGCGCTGCCGGCCGTGGCGATCGCCAACAGCATCTGCTTCAGCCTGGACGGCCGCACGATGTACTTCTGCGACACGCTGAGCCAGCGCATCCAGCAGTGCGACTACGACGCCGAGACCGCCCAGGTCGACAACATCCGGCTGTTCACGCAGATGGACAGCAAGGACGCCTGGCCCGACGGCTCGGTCATCGACGCCGAAGGCTGCCTGTGGAACGCCCAGTGGGGCGCCGGCCGCGTGGCCCGCTACGACCCCGAGGGCCGGCTGATGCACGTGCTGACCGCGCCGGCCGCCCACGCCACCTGCCCCGCCCTAGGCGGCCCGGGGCTGGATGAACTGATGCTCACCACCGCGCGCACCGGGCTGGACCGCGACGCACTGGCCGCGCAGCCGCTGTCCGGCAGCCTGTTCGGCCTGCGGCTGAGCCCGGGCCTGGGTGTGCCCGACACCTTGTTTGACGATTAAGGAGACGACATGACCATGCAACGACGCACCGCCCTGACCCTGGCCCTGCTGGCCGCGGCCCCCTTCGCCGCGCACGCGGCGGACCCGGTGAAGATCGGCTTCCTCGTCAAGCAGGCCGAGGAGCCCTGGTTCCAGGACGAATGGCGCTTCGCCGAGCAGGCCGCCAAGGACAAGGGCTTCACGCTCGTGAAGATCGGCATCCCCAACGGCGAGAAGATGATGGCCGCCATCGACAACCTGGCCGCGCAGAAGGCGGTGGGCTTCGTCATCTGCGCGCCGGACGTGAAGCTGGGCGTGGCCGTCAACCGCGCGGCCAAGCGCCACAAGCTCAAGGTCATGTCGGTGGACGACCAGCTCGTGGACGGCGCCGGCAAGCCCATCGCCGACATCCCGCACATGGGCATCTCGGCCTACGAGATCGGCAAGCAGGCCGGGCAAGGCCTGGTCGAGGAGATCAAGGCGCGCGGCTGGAAGCTCGACGAGGTCGGCGCGCTGCGCGTGGCCTTCGACCAGCTGCCCACCGCCCGCGAGCGCACCCAGGGCGCACTGGACGCGCTGAAGGCCGCGGGCTTCCCGGCGGGCAATGTCGTCGACGCGCCGCAGGCCAAGACCGACACCGAGAGTTCGTTCAACGCGGCCAACATCGCGTTCACGAAGAATGCGCGGTTCAAGCGCTGGGTGGCCTTCGGCCTGAACGACGAGGCCGTGCTGGGCGCGGTGCGGGCAGCCGAGGGGCGCGGCATCAAGCAGGACGCGATGGTGGGCATCGGCATCGGCGGCAGCCAGACGGCGCTCAACGAGTTCTCCAAGACCGCGCCCACCGGCTTCTTCGGCACCGTGCTGATCAGCCCCAAACGCCACGGCTACGAAACCGCCGTGGCCGTGTACGAATGGGCCACGGCCGGCAAGGCGCCGCCGCCCGTCACGCTGACCAGCGGCACCTTGATGACGCGCAAGAACCAGGCCGACATCAGGAAGCAAATGGGCCTGTGATGGCATCGCTGCAGTTCGACAACATCAGCAAGGTCTTCCCCGGCGTCAAGGCGCTGAACGGGGTGAGCTTCGAGGCACGCCCGGGCCAGGTCATGGGCCTGCTGGGCGAGAACGGCGCGGGCAAGAGCACGCTGCTGAAGATCCTGGGTGGCCAGTACCGGCCCGACGGCGGGCGGCTGCTCATCGATGGCCGGGAGCGCCAGTTCGCGTCCGCCGGCGACGCCATCCGCGCGGGCGTGGCCATCATTCACCAGGAGCTGCAATACGTCTCCGAGCTGACGGTGGCCGAGAACGTGCTGCTGGGCCGCCTGCCCACGCGGCTGGGCCTGGTGGACCACAAGGCCGCGCGCCGGCTGGTGGCGGCCCAGCTCGCCGCCATCGGCGTGGACCTGGACCCGGCGGCCCGGCTGTCGGACCTGTCCATCGCCCAGCGCCAGATGGTGGAGATCTGCAAGGCCGTCATGCAGGACGCCCGCGTCATCGCCTTCGACGAACCCACCAGCAGCCTCTCGCACCGCGAGACCGAGATCCTGTTCCGCCTGGTGAAGCGGCTGCGCGCGGAAGGCCGCACGCTGATCTACATCTCGCACCGGCTGGAGGAGCTGTACGAGCTGTGCGACGCCTGCACCATCTTCCGCGACGGCCGCAGGATCGTCACGCACGAGGCCATGGCCGAGGTGCCGCGCGAGCGCCTCATCGCCGACATGGTGGGCCGCGAGCTGCAGGACATCTACGACTACCGCCCCCGTGAGCAGGGTGCGCTGCGCCTGCAGGCCCGCGGCCTGCGCAGCGACCGCCTGCCCGAGCCGCTGAGCTTCGGCGTGCGCGGCGGCGAGGTGCTGGGCTTCTTCGGCCTGGTGGGCGCCGGCCGCAGCGAGCTGATGCGGCTGCTGTACGGCGCCGATGCGCGCCGCGGCGGCGAGGTGCTGCTGGACGGCGCCGTCGTGCCCGCCCGCGGCCCGGCCGAGGCGATCGCCGCCGGCATCGTGCTGTGCCCGGAGGACCGCAAGGAGCAGGGCATCCTGGCGCACTCGTCGGTGGCCGAGAACATCAACATCAGCTGCCGCCGCCACGGCCTGGCGGGCGGCGTCTTCCTGCGCCACGGCCAGGAGGCCCGCCGCGCCGACGAGTTCATCCAGAAGCTGCGCATCAAGACGCCCAGCCGCGAGCAGGAGATCCGCCTGCTGTCGGGCGGCAACCAGCAGAAGGTCATCCTGGCGCGCTGGCTGGCCGAGCCGGGGCTGAAGGTGCTGATCCTCGACGAGCCCACGCGCGGCATCGACGTGGGCGCCAAGAACGAGATCTACCGCATCATTCACGACGTCGCCGCTTCGGGCTGCTGCGTCATCGTCATCTCCAGCGAGCTGCCCGAGGTGCTGGGCATCGCCGACCGCCTCATCGTCATGCGCGACGGCCGCATCAGCGGCGAGCTCGCGCGCGACCAGGCCAGCGAGACCGCCGCGCTCGCGCTGGCCCTGCCCGATGGCATCACGGGAGCGCCCGCCGCTCCCCTGCACTGATCATGAACACGACCTCCCTGCCCCACTCCGAGACGCGCCCCGCCATGACCTCTCCCGCCCGCGCCCTGCTCAAGGAACACAGCATGACGCTGGGCTACGCCCTGCTCTTCGTCGTGCTGGCCTTCTCGGTGGAGAACTTCTTCTCCGCGGCCAACATCGTGGGCCTGCTGCTGTCGGTCGCCCAGATCGGCATGGTGGCCTGCACGATGATGTTCTGCCTCGCCTCGCGGGACTTCGACCTCTCGGTGGGCTCCACCATCGCCTTCGCCGGCGTGCTGGGCGCCATCGTGCTGGAGCGCACCGGCAGCGTGGGCCTGGCCATCGCCGGCGGGCTGGGTGCCGGGGCGCTGATCGGTGCCGGCAACGGCGTGCTGATCGCCTACCTGCGCGTCAACGCGCTGATCGCCACGCTGGCCACCATGCTGATGGTGCGCGGCCTGGCCTTCATCGCGTCCCAGGGCCAGGCGGTGGGCATTGCCGACGAGGGCTTCATCTCCTTCGGCGACACCACCTTGCTGGGCCTGCCGCTGCCCATCTGGATGACGGCGACCTGCTTCCTCATCTTCGGCGTGCTGCTCAACCACACGGTGTTCGGCCGCAATGCGCTGGCCATCGGCGGCAACCCGGAGGCGGCCCGCCTGGCGGGCGTGCGCGTGGAGCGGCTGCGCGTCTGGATCTTCCTGCTGCAGGGCGTCGTCACGGCGCTGGCGGGGCTGATCCTGTCGGCCCGCATCACCAGCGGCCAGCCGAATGCCGCCACCGGCTTCGAGCTGGACGTCATCTCGGCCTGCGTGCTGGGCGGCGTGTCGCTGCAGGGCGGCAAGGCGCGCATCTTCGGCGTCGTCATCGGCGTGCTCATCATGGGCACGGTCGAGAACGTCATGAACCTGCTCAACGTCGACGCGTTCTACCAGTACCTGGTGCGCGGCCTCATCCTGCTGGCCGCCGTGCTGCTGGACCAGCTGAAGACGCGCGGCGAGCGCCGGGCCTGACGCGATGGGTGCGCGCCTGCACGGCAAGGTGGCCCTGGTGACCGGCGCCAGCCAGGGGATAGGCCGGGCCGTCGCGCGGCTGTTCGCCGCCGAGGGCGCCCGGGTCATCCTCAACGACCTGCAGGCTTCGCCGCAGAGCGAGGCGCTGCAGGCCGAGCTGGGCGAGGACCGGGCCCTGTTCGTCGCGGCCGACATCGCCGACGAGGCCGCCGTGCAGGACATGGCCGAGCGGGGCGCGGCGCGCTTCGGCCGCATCGACGTGCTGGTCAACAACGCCGGCATGAACGTGTTTGCCGAACCGCTGGCGATGACGGCCGCGCAGTGGCAGCGCTGCTTCGCGGTGGACCTGGAAGGCGCGCTGCACTGCAGCCGCGCCGTGCTGCCCGGCATGCTGGCCGGGGGCGGCGGCAGCATCGTCAATATCGCCTCGGTGCACGGTCACCGCATCATTCCCGACGCCTTTCCCTACCCGGTGGCCAAGCATGCCCTGATCGGCATGACCAAGGCGCTGGGCATCCAGTACGCCGCACGCAACGTGCGTGTCAACTCGATCTCGCCGGGGCTGATCCTGTCCGAACGCGTCGCCGAATGGCTGGCCGGCCTGCCGCCCGAAGAAGCCAGGCGGCAGGTCGAGCTGCTGCCCTGCAAGCGCATCGGCACGCCCGAGGAGGTGGCGTACACCGCCCTCTTCCTCGCCAGCGACGAGGCCCGCTACATCAACGCCACCGACATCCTCATCGACGGCGGCCGCTCCCAGCTGTACCACGAGTGAACCCCGGCACACTCCAGGCATGACCGACCCGCGCTCGGACCGATTCGTCCGCTCCCACCTCAAGACCCGCCAGCTCGTGCTGCTGGTGGAGCTGGGGCGCCACGGCTCCATCCTGCATGCCGCGCAGGCGGCCAACCTCACCCAGCCGGCCGCCTCCAAGCTGCTGTCCGACCTGGAGCATGCGCTGGGCGTGAAGCTCTTCGAACGCCTGCCGCGCGGCGTGGCGCCGACCTGGTACGGCGAGGTCATGATCCGCCGCGCCGGTGCGGCGCTGGCTGAACTGGATGCAGGCCACCAGGAGGTCATGGAGCTGCTGTCGGGCCTGGCCGGCCGGGTGGCGGTCGGCGCGGTGCTGACGCCGTCGACGACGCTGCTGCCCGCCGCCATCACGCTGCTGAAGGCCCGCCAGCCGCGCGTGCACGTGGCCATCTCGGTGGACACCAGCAAGATCCTCATCCAGCACCTGCAGAACGGCGAGCTGGACCTCGTCATCGGCCGCGTGCTGGACAGCGAGTCCGCCGCCCAGCTCAGCTTCGAGCCGCTGACCGACGAGCCGCACTGCCTGGTCGTACGCGCCGGCCATCCGCTGGCGGGCCGCGACGACCTCAGCCTGGCGGAGCTGGCCGCCCAGAGCTGGATCCTGCCGCCCGGCGGCAGCATCCTGCGCGACCGCCTGACCGCCCTGTTCCTGTCGGCCGGCCTGGGCCAGCCGCAGCAGACCGTGGAGACGCTGTCCCTGCCCGTCATCACCAGCCTGCTGGGCCAGTCCGACATGGTCTCGGCCCTGCCCGTGGAGCTGGTCAAGCCCTATCTGGCGACCGGCCTGCTGGAGGTGCTGGGCTTCGATCTGGGGCTGCGCATGGACGTCTACGGCATCGTCACGCGCCGCGGCCACCAGCTCTCGCCCGGCGCCGAGCTGATGCTGGTGTGCCTGCGCGAGGAAGCGGCGCGGCACGGCCTGAACGGGCGCTGAACGGGCTCCGAGGCGCCCGCGTGGCGCGGGCTATCCTTGCCCGGCAATCAGGAGCCTGTCATGACCCTTTCCTGCGACGTCGCCATCATCGGCGCGGGCACCGCCGGCATGGCGGCCTACCGCGCGGCGCGGGTGCACACCGACAGCGTGCTGCTCATCGAAGCCGCCCACTACGGCACGACCTGCGCCCGCGTCGGCTGCATGCCCAGCAAGCTGCTGATCGCCGCGGCCGAGGCCGCCCAGGCGGTGCGCGAGGCCCACCGCTTCGGCGTGCTGGCCGAGGCGCCGCGCATCGACGGCCGCGCCGTCATGCAGCGCGTGCGCAGCGAGCGCGACCGCTTCGTCGGCTTCGTGCTGGAGACCGTCCACGGCTGGCCGGAGGCAACCCGCCTGTTCGGCCGCGCGCGCTTCGTCGGCCCCGCCACGCTGGACGTGGACGGCCGCCGCGTCGAGGCCCGGTCCGTCGTCATCGCCACCGGCTCGCGCCCCTTCGTGCCCGCCGGCTGGCGCGAGCGGCTGGGCAACCGGCTGCTCGTCAATGACGACGTCTTCGACTGGGTCGACCTGCCGCGTTCGCTGGCCGTCGTCGGTGCCGGCGTCATCGGCCTGGAACTGGCCCTGGCCCTGCACCGCCTGGGCGTGCGCGTGCGCCTGTTCGCCCGCGGCGAGCGGGTGGGGCCATTGACCGATCCTGAGTTGCAACCGCTGGCGCAGCGGCTGTTCGCCGAAGACCTGCCGCTGACGCTGCAGGCCGGCGAGCTGGAGCCGGCGCTGGACGGCGACGCGGTCGTCATCGGTGGCGAGCACTTCGACGCCCTGCTCTGCACGGCCGGCCGCCAGGCCCATCTCGACGGGCTGGGGCTGGACGCGCTGAACCTGCCGCGCGATGCCCGGGGCCATCCGCTGATCGACCGCCACACCAGCCAGTGGGGCGACACGCCGGTCTTCATCGCCGGCGACGTGACCGGCGACCGGCCGCTGCTGCACGAGGCCTCCGACGCCGGCCGCATCGCCGGCGACAACGCGGCACGCTGGCCCCATGTGCACCGCCGCCCGCGCCGCACGCCGCTGGCCATCGTCTTCAGCGAGCCGCAGATCGCCATCGCAGGCGCCAGCCACGCGGAACTCGTCGCGGCGGGGCGCAGCTTCGACACCGGCCGCGTCAGCTTTGCCGACCAGGGGCGCAGCCGCGTGATGCTCGTCAACCGGGGTGGCCTGCACGTCTATGCCGAGCGCGGCAGCGGCCGGCTGCTGGGGGCCGAGATGATCGGGCCGGCGGCGGAGCACCTGGGCCATCTGCTGGCCTGGAGCGTGCAGCGCGGCGACACCGTGCAGCATATGCTGGACTGCCCTTTCTATCACCCGGTCATCGAGGAAGGCCTGCGCACCGCGCTGCGTCAGCTCAGCAGTGACCTGCACCTGCCGGCGCCCCCCATCGAGAGCTGCCTGGACTGCGACACCTCGGCCGAGGCCGGGCCGTGATGACCCCGATGCGCGCGGCTTGATCGATCTCAACCCGTGCGGCGGGGGCTGGCGCGACAGTGCAGCCAGCCGCCCGTCCGGGACGGCATCGTTCAGGAGATCGGGATGGACAGGCTCAAGGACAAGGTGGCCCTGGTCACCGGCGGCGCGATGGGCATCGGCGAGGCCATCTGCCGGTTGATGGCGCGCGAGGGGGCCCGCGTGGCGGTGACCGACCTCGACGACGGCTGCGGCGAGGCGGTCGCCGCGGCGATACGCGAGCGCGGCGGCCAGGCCGCCTACTGGCACCTGGACGTCAGCGACGAGGCCCAGGTCGGCCGCGTCTTCGCCGAGGTGAGGCAGCGCTTCGGCCCGATCACGGCGCTCATCAACAATGCCGGCATCTCCGGGCCCAACAAGCCCACGGACGAGCTCAGCGTGGAGGAGTTCGAGCGCGTGCAGGCGGTCAATGTGCGCGGCGTGTTCCTCGGCACCAAGCACGTCATCGCGCAGATGCGCGAGGCCGGCCGGGGCAGCATCGTCAACCTGTCCAGCATCTACGGCCTGGTCGGCGGCGCGGACGTGCCGCCCTATCACGCCAGCAAGGGTGCCGTGCGCATGATGACCAAGACCGACGCGCTGCTGTATGCCGCCGACCGCATCCGCGTGAACAGCGTGCATCCCGGCTTCATCTGGACGCCCATGGTCGACGCCTTCCTGAAGACCCAGCCCGACCCGGCCGCAGCCCAGGCCGCCACCGCTGCGCTGCACCCGCTGGGCCACATGGGCGAGGCCGACGACATCGGCTGGGCCTGCGTCTACCTGGCCAGCGAGGAAAGCAAGTTCGTCACCGGCAGCGAGCTGGTGGTGGACGGCGGCTACACCTGCCGCTGAGCCCCGCAAGCCGGCCATGCCGGCTACCTGCCGGTCACAATGCGGGCCACCCGCATCGAGACCGCCGTGATGAAAAAGTTCGCCACCTGGAACGTCAACTCCCTCGCTGTCCGCCTGCCCCAGGTGCTGGACTGGCTGGCCACCCACCCGGTCGACGCGCTGGTGCTGCAGGAGACCAAGCTCACCGACGACAAATTCCCCACCGCCGAGATCGGCGCCGCCGGCTGGCAGGTGCAGTGGTTCGGCCAGAAGACCTACAACGGCGTCGCGCTGATCAGCCGCGAGCCGGCGACGGACATCGTCAAGAACATCACCGGCTTCGCCGACGAACAGGCCCGCGTCATCGCCGGCACGGTGGGCGGCGTGCGCGTCATCGGTGGCTACTTTCCCAACGGCCAGGCGCCCGACAGCGACAAGTTCACCTACAAGATGAACTGGCTGACGGGCCTGCGCGCCTGGCTGGTCGAGGAGATGAAGCAGCATCCCGAGCTGGTGCTGATGGGCGACTTCAACATCGCGCCGGAAGACCGCGACGTCTATGACCCGGTGGCCTGGGCCGGCCAGATCCACTGCACGCCCGAGGAGCGCGAGCACTTCCAGCAACTCATCGGCCTGGGCCTGACCGACGCCTTCCGGCTGTTCGAGCAGCCTCCCAAGAGCTGGAGCTGGTGGGACTACCGCAACCTGGCCTTCCGCAAGAACCAGGGCCTGCGCATCGACCACATCCTCGTCAGCGCGGCGCTGAAAGGCCGCGTGACGGCCTGCGAAATCGACAAGCTGCCGCGCAAGAACGAGCGGCCCAGCGATCACGCGCCGGTGATCGTCACCATCGACGGCTGAGGCCGCCGACGGCGGCGCAGGAACGACGTCAGGATCAGGCCCGCCACGCTCGCCAGCGCAGCCCATTTGGCCGCGCTGGCGCTGAACAGCACCACACGCGGCCCCCAGGCCCACCATTCGGCGCTGCCGCCCTCGATGGCCATCAGCGACACCCACGAGGCCGCGTTCTCGAGCAGGTCGGCGCCCACGGCGACGGGCAGAGCCCAGCCGGCGTGGTTCAGCCACGCGGGCGGCGTCATGCCGATGTTGATCAGGTTGGCATGGCGTGCGAACGCGCGACAGACCCAGAAGGACAGCACCCAGGCATAGGCCGCGATCAGCACCGTGTCCAGGAACAGTGCGTGGCCCGGCCGCGCAAAGCGTGTCGCCTGCAGCGCCCACTCGCCCATCGGCGCCAGGCTCAGCTGCCAGACCTGGAAGCCCAGGTTCGCATCCAGGATCTCGCGCACCCGCTCCGTCGATGGCAGCAGCCCGCGAGGCTCCAGCAGCGCCCAGCCCATCAGCAGCACGAGCGTGGCCATCACCGCCAGCGCCAGCAGCAGCTTGGCCCAGGCGCCCGGGCCCCGGCGTTCGGACCAGGCCGTGGCCTCGGGGAAGGCGTGCGTCCACAGCGCTACCGTGGGGTGGGCCTGCATCTTCACCGCCACCGGCGGCTCACCGTCGACCAGCGCATGGGCGGTGTCACGCACCTTGAGGCCGGTCAGCGCCCAAAGAGGCGTGACATAGGTTTCGCTGTTGATGCGGGCGGCCAGGCGTGCCGGTGTCGGCGGGTCCAGCTGCGGCATCACATGGAAGACGTCGGCCTCGTTGACGATTGGCGGCTGCCCTGCAGGGGCCGGCATGCGCAGCCCGCACTGCAGGGCCTCGGCCACCAGCCACGCGAACGGTGCACGGGACATCTCGCTGTACGGGTAGACGTTGCCGCCGCCGACGTCGCAATGCGAGCCGCGGAACCAGCATTGCTTGATGTCGCCAGGCTGGTGGTTCGCCATCGAGAACGGGCCATCGTTCTGCGCATAGGCTCGCGGCAGGAACTGCGCCCGCTGCTCGTCCAGAGCGAGGGCCTGGCGCACGTGCCGGAAATGCTTGCCGGCCAGGTCCGGCTTGGCGGTGATCTTCAGGCCGAAGGGCGGCAGGCCGACGCTGGCCACCGTGTCCCAGACGCCGACGAAGTGCACCACCGGCCATTCGGCGGGCCGGCTGCCCTGGCCGAACAGCCGCGCCGCCTGTTCAGCAATGGCCTTGCGCTCCGGCGACTGCCGCGAGAAATAGGTGGCGACGAGGCTGGACACCAGCGTGTCCTGCTGGCTCTCGATGATGCCGAAGGCATTCACCAGGCCGACGATGGAGCGCGCCGTGAAGGCGCCGCGCGAGAAGCCGAACACGAAGATCTCGTCGCCCGGCTCCCAATGCGTCATCAGGAACTGGTAACCCTCGGCGACGTTGTCGTACAGGCCGCGCCCGAAGGCCAGCCCGTCGATACGGTCCAGCGCACGGCGCGCCTTGTCCACGAAGGTCGTGCCCGGCAGCTGGCCCGGGTTGCCGACGCCGGGGTCGTAATAGACCAGCCGGTTGGCGTCGGGATACAGCCCCAGCAGTTCCGCCAGCAGCACCACATGGGTGTCCGAATGGCGTCCGCTGAGGTTGTTGTTGGTGCCGTCGCACAGCAGCACCAGTTGACGGGCCGGGTTCATGCTTGGAGCCTCGCGGGGAGCGTCGGGAGGCCCGCAGTCTTGCATCGGCGCCTGCACCCATCATCCCCACAAGAGCGGAGGCTGGCGATGCCCTTGCCCCCTCGGGGCGACCAGCGCCTAAACGGCGTCCAGCCTTGCCTGCAGTTGCTCGAAGAAACGGCCCACGTGCACGCCGTCGCAGAGCGCGTGGTGCACGTCGACGGCGACGGGCATCAGCAGCCGGCCGGCCTGTTCGGCGAAGCGGCCGAAGGCTACCTTGGGCCGGTCGTCGCCCTCGCCGCGGGCATGCGTGAAGGCGGTGAAGGCCAGCCAGGGCAAGGCCGTCATGTGGACCAGCGTTTCCTCACGCACGTCACCGGGGTCATCGGCGGCGAACAGGTCGCCGCTGGCGCGGCGCACACGCTCGACGTTGGGTTTGGCGCGCGCGGCGAACTCGGCCAGCGAGGGATCGCGCGGCAACGTGACGAAGCCGAAGCTGCCGTCATCACGCAGCACCGTCGTGCTGGCGTGGATGGCGGCGAACTCGCGCACGCCCCGGCCATCGGCCGTCAGGGTCTGGCGCAAGGCGTCGATGCCGTTGGCCGCCTCCAGCGCCGCATGGTGGTAGGCCAGCCAGGGCGTGGCCCCATGGCGGGCGGCGCGTTCGCGCAGGCCGGTCACGTCCACCGGTGCGGTGACGCTGAAGGCCGGCTGGGCCATGCGGCGGAAGTGCTCGAGTGCGGCGCGACGCGGCCAGGTGTCCAGGGGAATCTCGCGATCTTGCATGGGCTCCATGCTCGCATGCCGGGCGGCCAATGCAAGACAGGCCGCTGGTGCGGCCTGTCTGTGGAAAAACGGGAACCGGGGTTCAGGCCATCACTCGCTGCCGGGTTGGCGCATGCCGAAGTCGTAGAGGGCGCGCCTCAACTCGTCCGCACGGTCTTCGCCCAGGTCTGCCAGCAGCCGGTTCGTCGGCGTGCCGCGGATCTGGCCGATCCGGTTGTAGCCCAGCGTCTTCGCCCGCGCGAGCGTGCGCGGCGTCAACGTCAGGCATTCGAGCGGCGCCTGATCGGCGAGGCTCAAGAGCCGGGCGTAGGTTTCAGCGGAAATGGACACGATGCCTGCGTGGATGGGCAATGCAGTCAGGGTCGGGGCCGGGTGCAGGGGCATTGGCGGATAGGCAGGAGGTGCGGAGCTCGTGTTCTGGAGCTGGTCACCCTCGCAATCCGTTGCCGCATACATCTCGGCCAAGGTGTCTGCCTGGCCGGTCAGCCGCCAAGGCGGGGCAGACCGAGGACTTCGCAGATCAGGTCGATGAGGTACATGAGGGCTCCTGTTGGAAGGGAAAAAGTTCGCTTGACCGAACTGTCCCTGTTTTCACCCCCCTAGAAACCTAGCAAGTCTTCTAGGTTGCCGCGCCCTAAAGAACGCCCGCCGCCACGCACTTGAGCACCGCCTGGTGCTTGGAGGTGACCTCCAGCTTGCGCATCGCGTTGCCGAGATGGAAGTTCACGGTCTTCTCACTCATGCCCAGGATGACACTGACCTCCCAGGCCGTCTTGCCCTGGGCCGTCCAGCTCAGCACGTCCAGCTCCCGCTTGGTGAGCTTGGGAAGGTCGTCCTTGTGCAGTTTGGGGCTCAACAGCCGGTCCGCCGCGGTAAGCGCGTGGGCGGCCAGCAACTGCAGTCCGGCGATCATCTGCATCAATTGCGCTCCCGGCGCAGGCAACGCTTCCTCGCGGTCCATGCCGAGCAGGAAATGCTTGTCGCCAGGCAGGTGCAGCTTGACCGCAATGCCCGTCTTGTAGCCGTATGGCGCCTGCATTTCCCACAGTTCACCTGCGCCGGCGCTAACGTAGGTCTGTTGGTTGTAGAGGACGGGCACGGACTGCGTCATCAGAGTGGACATGACGGGGTCTCGCCTTGTATCCCCAAGATCCTTGGCCGCCTGAACGTAGGCGTCCGGCGTATTTCCCAGTGAGGTGATTTGCACGTCTGCATCCTGCAGCAGACCTCGCATGAGGACGCCCGAGATGATGGGGAATCCCAGCGCATCCGCCGTCGCCACGAGGCGGCGCTCGAAGCTCTCGAAGTCTTCGCTCAGCCCGACATCGATCAGTTGCTGGTAGTTCATTTCGGGCTTGCCCATACCTGCCAAGTCTGCCAGCTTGTTCCAGCCCCTGCGCTGGCCAGAGACTGCGCTCCCGTTCGAAACACACGCCAGGGAGGTCCCATGTCAAGCTTGATCCAATTGCCCGAAGGCAGCGTTTGCTGGCCGGCGGCCGGCCTGTGCGGCGCTGCCCAGGACGTCAGGCACACCCAGACGCACATGCACCGGCCGCGCGGCAACGCGGGTGGCGTGAGCGGCTCGACACGATGGGAGCGTAGCTATGCCGATGCCTGCGCCTGGCTGGAGTGGGACTGGGTCGAAATGGCCGAAGGCACCGTGGTGCAGGCCGACCCGCTCAACGTGCGCTCCAACGTGCTGCTGCTGGACGATCACAGCCGGCCACTGCTGTCGTCGCGGCGGCGCGCGGCGCTGGCGACGCTGGTCTACCTGCTGCCCTGGCAGGGGCCTGTGCTGGACGCGCTGCGCAACACCCGGCCTGCCCGCCATACCCACAGCGCCGCACAGCGACTGGCTGCCTGAACACGCGCGACAGCGCGCCGCGCCGTCGTTGCGCAGAATCCGCGGCTTCCTTGCTTGAAGCCGCCCCCATGAGTTCTTCATCCCCCGACGACATCCTCGCGCAATGGCAGGCCGACGAGGCCGCCGCGTGCTCACGCCAGCAGCCCGACACCGGCGTGGCGCCGCGCAGCATGCTGGCCGGCAAGACCGGCCTGCAGCAGATGCAGGCCATGCTGGACGGCCTTGCGCCGCGCCCGCCGATCAGCGAGACGCTGGACTTCCGCCTCATCTCGGTAGCGGACGGTCAGGCCGTCTTCCAGGGCCGGCCGCAGTTCAAGCACTACAACCCGCTGGGCAGCGTGCACGGCGGCTGGTTCGCGACGTTGCTGGACTCGGCCCTGGGCTGCGCGGTGCACACCACGCTGCCCATCGGCCGGGGCTACACGACGCTGGAATTCAAGGTCAACCTGGTACGCGGCCTGAACGACCAGGTGCCGCTGGTGCGTGCCCTCGGCCACGTCGTGCATCGGGGCCGCCAGGTCACGACCGCCGAGGCCGAGCTCGTCGGCCACGACGGCAGGCTGTACGCCCATGCGTCGACGACCTGCCTGCTGTTCGACTTACCGCAGGGCTGAAGCCTCGGCTGCCAGGCGGGTGATGCGCGCCCAGTCCTTGGCGTCGACCGCGTCCTGCGGGGTCAGCCAGGAGCCGCCGCAGACCTTGACGTTGGGCAGCCTCAGGAACTGCGGCGCCGTCTCCAGCGAGATGCCGCCCGTGGGGCAGAAGGCCACGTCCGGGAACGGGCCGGCCAGCGACTTCAGCAGGTTGACGCCGCCGACCGCCACGGCCGGGAACAGCTTCAGGAAGCCGTAGCCGGCCGCGTTGGCCTGCATGACTTCGGAGGCCGTGGATACGCCGGGCAGCAGCGGCAGGCCCGCGGCCTTGCAGGCAGCGGCCAGCGCGTCGGTGTAGCCGGGGCTGACGCCGAATTGGCAACCGGCGTTCTTCGCGTTGATGACGTCCTGCGGGCTGCGCAGCGTGCCGGCGCCGACGATGGCGCCGGGTACCTTGGCCATGGCTTCCATGGCCTGCAGCGCGACCGGCGTGCGCAGCGTCACTTCGAGCACCTTGACGCCACCGGCGACCAGGGCCTCGGCCAGCGGCACGGCGTCTTCCAGGCGCTGGATGACGATGACGGGAATGACGGGGCCATGGCTGGCCAGGCTGAGGGTATCGAGCATGTTTTTCTCTCTCACAACCAGGTGCAGGCGCCTTCCTCGGCGCTCAGGACATTGCGGCGCAGGCCGGCAAAGAGTTCACGGCCCAGGCCGTGGGCATTGACCTCGGCTTCGGCCGGGTCGAGCTTGACGACCTCGCGCGCAGCCCATTCGGCGTCGCCGACCAGGGCTTGCAGGCTGCCGGTCAGCGCACAGACGCGCACGATGTCGCCGTCGCGCAGCCTGGCCAGCGGGCCGCCGGCCAGCGCCTCGGGGCTGACGTGGATGGCCGCGGGCACCTTGCCCGAGGCGCCGCTCATGCGGCCGTCGGTGACCAGGGCCACCTTGAAGCCCTTGCCCTGCAGCACCGCGAGCGGCGGCGTCAGCTTGTGCAGCTCGGGCATGCCGTTGGCATGCGGGCCCTGGAAGCGCACGACCACGATGACGTCGCGCTCCAGCTCGCCGTTCTTGAATGCGGTGAGCATGGCTTCCTGCGTCGTGAAGATGCGGCAGGGTGCCTCCACCGTGTGGCGGTCCTCGGGCACGGCCGAGACCTTGATGACGGCGCGGCCCAGGTTGCCGTCCAGCAGCTTGAGGCCGCCGGTGGCGCTGAACGGCGCCGCGGCCGTGCGCACGACGCCGTCGTCGCCGCTGGCGGCCGGCATGGGCTCGCGCACCACCTCGCCGCCCTGCCCCACCGCATGCGGCACGAAGGTGTAGGGGCGCAGGCTGCTGCCGGCGACCGAGAGGACATCCTCGTGCATCAGGCCGGCATCCAGCAGTTCGCGGATGACGAATCCGGGGCCGCCGGCGGCCTGGAACTGGTTCACGTCGGCGCTGCCATTGGGATAGACGCGCGACAGCAGCGGCACGACGGCGGAGAGGTCGGAGAAGTCCGTCCAGTTGATCAGGATGCCGGCCGAGCGGGCCACGGCGACCCAGTGGATCAGGTGGTTGGTGGAGCCGCCGGTGGCCAGCAGCGCGACCATGGCGTTGACGATGCAGCGCTCGTCGACGAGCTGGCCGATGGGCTTGGCGGGCTTGCCTGCGAGGCGGCCGCTGATGTCCAGCGCGGCCCCGACGGCCTCGCGCGTCAGCGCGGCGCGCAGTTCGTCGTGCGGGTGCACGAAGGCCGCGCCCGGCACATGCAGGCCCATGGCCTCCAGCAGCATCTGGTTGCTGTTGGCCGTGCCGTAGAAGGTGCAGGTGCCGGCGCCGTGATAGGCGGCGGACTCGCTCTTCAGCAGCTCGTCGCGGCCGACCTTGCCCTGGGCGTAGAGCTCGCGCACCTTGGCCTTGTCGCTGTTGGAGATGCCGGAGCTCATCGGCCCGGCCGGCACGAACACGCAGGGCAGATGGCCGAAGTGCAGCGCACCGATCAGCAGGCCCGGCACGATCTTGTCGCAGATGCCCAGCAGCAGGGCCGCATCGAACACGTCGTGCGTCAGCGCTATGGCCGTGCTCATCGCGATGGTGTCGCGCGAGAACAGGCTCAGCTCCATGCCGGGCAGGCCCTGCGTGACGCCGTCGCACATGGCCGGCACGCCACCGGCCACCTGCACGGTGGCGCCCAGGCGGTGGGCCTCGGCGCGGATCCGGGCCGGGTAGTCCTCATAGGGCTGGTGGGCCGACAGCATGTCGTTGTAGGCCGTGACGACGCCCAGATGCGGCGCCTTCTCGGCCACGATGCGCAGCTTGTCGTTGGCCGGCAGCGCCGCCACGGCGTGGGCCACGTTGGCGCAGCCCATGCGCTCGAAGCCGCGCTGGCGGTCGCCAAGCTTGTCGATGCGGGCCAGGTAGTCCCCCCGCAGCCGGGCGCTGCGCTCGCGGATGCGTTGGGTGACGGCAATGAGGGTGGAATCCATACTGTGTCTCCTTGGGGGCCGCGTTTACGTAACCGGACCTTGGAAATTTAGGTAACCATATTACTTTGCCCAAGGGGCTCGCGGGTTACGGCCTGGGTACCTACGTGACAAGATGACATCCATGGCGTCCCAGGCAATCCACATTCCCCACGGCCCGGCGCGCAGTGCGCAGCTGCTGCAGCGGACCACCGCCGAATGGCGTTCCGGCGGCGATGACCTGCTGCTGTTCGCCTACGGCTCGCTGATCTGGCGGCCCGATTTCGAGTATGCCCAGGCCCTGCCGGCGCGGGTGCTGGGCTTTCATCGCGTGCTGCGCATGCGCTCGCGCGTGAACCGCGGTTCGCCGCAGGAACCGGGGCTGGTGCTGGCCCTGGTCTCGGGCGGCAGCTGCCGCGGGCTGGTCTATCGCATCCCGCGTGCGGTCGGCGAGGCCGTGCTGCCGCTGCTGTGGGGGCGGGAGATGCCCAACGGCGTCTACGAACCGCGCTGGCTGAACTGCGACACCCCCGCCGGCCGGTTGCGCGCGCTGGCCTTCACGCTGTCGCGGCGCAGCCCGAACTGGACCGGCCCGCTGCATGAGACCGAGCTGCTGCACATCTTCCGGCACGCCAGCGGCCGCTACGGCACGACGCTGGACTATCTGCTGCGCACCGTCCAGGGTTTGCGCGAGCACGGCATCCGGGACATGGAACTGGAGCGCCAGGCCCACCTGGCCGCTCAGCACGGTCTGTGTGCGCCGCTGTGAGCCGGGCGGCCCTCTACCGCGGCAGCCGGGCGAGGTCTTCCACCGTGTCCACGTCGACGTGCACGCCGGGATCGTCCACCGCAATCGGCTGCGCGGCGTAGCGCGCCACGATGCGCCGGGCGCCCTCGTCACCCTGCAGGGCCATCAACTCGGAATAGAGCTCGGTGCCGAAGCCGACTGGATGCCCCTGGATGCCGCGGTACTGGGCATAGCAGACGGGGTAGCGCTCCAGGCCTTGCGCGACGGCCATGATGGTGGCGGGCTGCACCAGCGGCATGTCCGCGGGCAGGATGAGCCAGCCGTCGGCGTCGCCCGTGGCGCTGACGCCGGCGACGATGGAATGGCCCATGCCGACGGGATGGGGCCGGCCCTGGGAATCACGATCGGGCAGGATCACGACGTCGCGTGCGGCGATCAGCTTGAGCACGGCCGGGGCCAATACCGTCGTGGTCACCACGACCACCGGCAGCTGCGTCGCGATCGCGTGGCGCAGGCTGCGCGCAAGTACGGTGTCCGCGCCGGGCACATCGCCCAGGCTCTGCTCGAGCTTGTGGCCCGGGCCTCTGAACCGCGAGCCGCGGCCGGCGGCCAGCACGACGACGGCGGCGCGTCGCTTTGTCATTTGCGTGATCCTTCCTAGCCCTCTGCCTAGCGACGGTCTATGCCATTTGCTGCAGTGCCACCAGCATGCCCAGTGGCATTGCGCTTGAAACTGGTACGTTCACTTAAGGGAAGGTCTGCATACTTCGGCTCCATGAGCAAGCTGAGTGAATTCCGAAAAAGCTACGAACTGGGGGAGTTGGACGAGGCCCAGGCCACGGATGGCCCGCTGGCCCTGTTCCAGCGCTGGATGGACGAGGCCATCGCCCACGACGTGTCCGAGCCGACCGCGATGACCGTGGCGACCGTCGGCGACAACGGCCGGCCGTCGACCCGCGTCGTGCTCCTCAAGGGCTGCGATGCACGTGGCATGGTCTGGTTCACGAACTACGAAAGCCGCAAAGGCGAGGAGCTGGCACGCCACCCCTTTGCGGCCCTGCAGTTCCACTGGGTGGAGATGGAGCGGGTCGTGCGCATCGAGGGCCGCGTCGAAAAGACCTCGGCCCAGGAGTCGGACGACTACTTCAGGAGCCGTCCGCTGGATTCACGCCTGGGTGCCTGGGCGTCGCCGCAGAGCCGGGTCATCAGCAGCCGCGCGGTGCTGGTGGCCAATGCGGCCAAGGCGGCCGTGCAGCATGGCCTGAACCCCGAGCGGCCGCCGCACTGGGGCGGCTTCCGGCTGGTGCCCGACCGCTACGAGTTCTGGCAGGGGCGCCGTTCGCGTCTGCATGACCGGCTGCGCTTCGCGCTCGACGCGGACCGCTGGGTCCGCGAGCGCCTCGCCCCCTGAACCGGGCGATCAGTTGACGGCGTTGCCGTCCTCGACGCGGTAGTAGAGGCCGTAGGGGTCGTCGCTGAGCACGGCCAGCACGCCTTCGACGACCACCGGCTCCAGCGTGTAGCGCACCGGCTTCTTGGTGCGCACCTCCACGAGGCCCTCGGGACCTGCGGGCACGCAGAACGAGCAGCTCGTCGGCACCGCAGACAGCAGGAAATGCTGCTGCTTGTCACCTGCCTCCAGCGGCATCATGAAACCCTGCACCTTGACCGTCTTGCGGTCCAGCGCCTGCACGGCCGTCGGGAAGGTCGGGATGATCTTCTTCTTCTCGGCCCGGGCCGTGACCTGGGACAGCAGCTTCCACGACAGGATGTCCGCCCGCTCCTCCAGGGGCTTGAAGGGGCTGCGCGGGTCGTGATAGCCGGGCCCCTGGCCGATGGCGGGCGGGGTCTGGGCGAGCGCGGCGCAGGCGGACAGCGCGAGAACGAGCAGGGCTTTGAACTTCATGGCGGCGATTGTCGGTGTTCAGCGTGGAGCTTGCAGCAGGGTCGTGACATCCAGACGATAGGCTCGCCAGGCCGGCCAGGCAGCGGCCAGCAGCGCGAGCGCGCCGGCCAGCAGCGGTACCAGCCATTCGGCCTCGCTCCAGCCCAGCGGGCCCAGGCGCAACGATTGCCGCTCGGCCAGCAGGCGCTCCAGCAACGCGACGAGCCCATGCCCCGCGAGCAGGCCCAGCACGGCCGCGAGGCCGGCCAGCAGCAGGGCCTCCAGGGCGATCAGCGCAGCGACGCGCGAGGCCGGCGCGCCCAGCATGCGCAACATGGCCAGGTCACCCTGGCGTGCGCGCACGGCATGCAGCAACGCCACCCAGACCGACAGCCCCGCCGCGGCCAGCAGCACGATGCCGAAGCCGCGCAGCACCTCGGTGCCGGCGCCCACCAGCCGCATCAGCCGTGCCGTCTCCAGCGCCGGCGCGGCGGACTGCAGGCCGTCCTGGGCATTGACCCAGCGCGGCAGCATGGCGGCCGCCAGAGGGCTGCGGTAGCGCACCAGGATCAGCGTCGTCTCGCGCTGCTCGTCCGCGTCCTCGTGCGCTTCCCCGTGCGCCTCGCCGGCATGGTGCTCCTCGTGCACCTCCCACACCGACGCCAGATCCGTCAGCACCAGGCGGTCCAGCACGCTGCCCGATTCGGCCAGCACGCCGACCACCTCGAAGAGATGATCGCCGTGCGCGCCACCGCTCGCGCCCAGGCCGTGGCTGCCGGCAAAGCGCTCGCCCACCTTGAGCCCGCTCGCTCGCGCGACCTCGGCGCCCAGCACGGCCTGCATCGGCTTCGTCCAGGCAGCGCCCTGCCCCAGCTTCGCGCCGTACAGCTCGATGTAGTCCGGCGTTGTGCCGACGATGCGGTAGCCGCGAAAGGCATCGCCCAGCGACAGCGGCACGGCCTGCGCCACCAGCGGCTGCTGCTTCAACCGGTCCAGCGTGGCCAGCGGGATGTTGCCGGTGGGCGCGTCGAGGTGGAAAACACCGGCCAGCATGATCTGCATGGGGCTGCCCTTGGCGCCGACGACGAGGTCGATGCCCGCCAGGTCGCGCTTGAGCCCGGCCTCCACCTGGGCGCTGGTGCGCAGCACGAAGGTCACGGCCGCGAGGCCCAGCGTCAGCAGCAGCAGGTTCAGCGCCGTCGTCAGCGGGCTGGCCCACAGGTATTTCCAGGCCAGCCGGATCACAGCACCATCTCCGCCACGTCGTCGCGCGCGCTCAACGCCTCGACGACGCGCGCATCGTGGCTGGCGATCACCAAGGTGCAGCCCTCGCGCTCGGCCGCGTCCAGCAGCAGCGCCAGCATGTGCAAGGTGTGCTCATCGTCGAGATTGGCACTGGGCTCGTCGGCCAGCACCAGGCGCGGCCGGCGCATCAGCGCGCGGGCCAGCGCCACGCGCTGGGCCTGGCCCACGCTGAGCTGGTGCGGACGGCGGCCTGCCAGTTCGGCAATGTCCAGTGCCGCCAGCAACTCGGCTGCGCGGCCGGGGTCGGCACCCTGCCCCGCCGCCAGGGCCGGCAGCGCGAGGTTCTCCGCCACCGTCAAGGCCTCGCTCAGGTGCAGGCGCTGCGGCACGACGCCCAGCGTTGCGCCGCGCCAGGCATCCAGCGCCCGCGGGCTCAGGGACGCCAGGTCGGTGCCGGCGACGTTCAGCTCGCCCTGCTGCACGCGCAGCAACCCGGCGAGCAACGCCAGCAGCGTCGACTTGCCCGAGCCCGAGGCGCCGCGCAGCAGCAGGTGCCGCCCCGCGCCTAGCGCGAAGTCGGCGTACCGGATGGGCTTGTCGGCGCCCGCGTAGTGATGGGCCAGCCCCTGCCAGGCCAGCATCACTTGACCAGCCGCTTGAAGCTGGCGAGGAACTTGTCCACCTTGCCCGCGACGACGAAGGCGCAATAGCCCTGGTCCGGGTTGCGGGCGTAGTAGTGCTGGTGGTAGGCCTCGGCCGGATGGTAGTTGGCCTCGGGCAGCAACTCGGTGACGACGCGGCCGGCGTGGTGCTCGTTGGCCTCCCTGAGCACCTCGGCCGCGAGTTCGCGCTGGGCCTCGGTGTGCCAGTAGATGCCGGAACGGTACTGGCTGCCGACGTCGGCGCCCTGGCGGTTCAGCGTCGTCGGATCGTGGATGGTGAAGAAGACTTCCAGCAGCTCGCGCAGCGACACCTCGGCGGGGTCGAAATCGATGCGCACCACCTCGGCATGGCCGGTGTTGCCGCTGCAGACCTGCTCGTAGTTCGGGTTGGGCGCCTGGCCATTGCTGTAGCCGTTCTCGACATGGTGCACGCCGAGCACGCGCTCGTAGACGGCCTCCAGGCACCAGAAGCAGCCGCCGGCCAGGGTGATGCGTTCGAGATTCGTTGCAGGCATGGAAGGGCTTTCAATGAGCGCCGAGGGTCAGCTCGACATGGGGGCGCCAGGTCTCGTCGCAACCCTCGTCGCAGAGCTTGGGGGCGGCGAGGAAGACGCGGGCATTGGGTGCGCCGCGGGCCAGCAAGGCGTCCCGCACGGCGGTGGCGCGGGCGACGGCCAGCTGGCGCAGCGCCTCGTCGTCGACGGCATAGCTGCCCATCAGCAGGCCGCGCATCTGCTCGGGCGGCAAATCCTTGGGCAGGCCCAGGAGGTTCTTGGGCTTGTTGGGCAGCTTGCTGGCCTGGTAGAGCCGCTTGAGCGCGGCATCCGGCGCCGGGTTGGTGAGCAGCGCGCTCTCGGCCTTGAGCGCCTGGTTCAGGCGCTGTTCGCGGATGGCCTGGCTCTCCGCGGCGATACCGGCCCGGCCGGTCAGCGTGAGCTGCACGCCGGGCTTGTCGACGAGCAGCTTGGCGATGCGGTCGAGCTGGTCGATGGCGGACAACTCCACGCTGCCCGGTCGGAAGGCGATCTGCGCCTCCTCGGGGTTGTCACTGCCGCTGAACAGCGCGAAGGGCGAGGTCAGCGCCTTGCCGATGAGGTTGAGGATGAGCTTCCAGACGATGCCGCCGACGCTGAACTCCGGGTCGTTCAGCGAGCCGCTGACGGGCAGGTTGACGTCGATGACGCCGTCGCGGTCCTTCAGCAGCGCGACGGCGAAGCGCACCGGCAACGTCGTCGCGTCCGGGCTGTCGACCTTGTCGCCGAAGGTCAGCTGGTTGAGGATGATCTGGTTGCTGGCGACGAGCTGGCCGCCGGGCTCGACCTTGTAGCGCAGCTTGGTGGACAGCTTGCCGCGCTCGATCGCATAGCCCGCGTACTTGCCGGCGTAGGGCGACAGCGGCGCGAGTTCGATGTCGGTGGCGTTGGCGGCCACGTCCATGGCCAGCGGCGCGCCGGGCTTGAGCTGGCCGTCGATTTCCAGCAGGCCGGTGCCGGCCACCTTGCCGCGCAAGGTCAGCGGCGCCATCTGCGGGCTGGTGGACGAGAAGGCTCCCAGCGAGCCCTGCAGCTCGGTCAGGCGGGCGCTGTAGTTGGGGCGCACGAAGCGGTCGCTGAAATCGACGGCGCCGCGATTGACGCGGATGCGCTCGACGGCGAATTCCGGCGCGGGAGCGGACGCCGCGATTGCGGCGGGCGCCGAGGCGGCCGCAACCGCGGAGGCCGGCTCGGCCGGGCCGATGTCGCGCAGGTTGAAACGGCCCTGCTCGTTGACGATGAGGCGGGCGTAGGCGTCGTCGAGCTGGGCGTCTCGCACAGCCAGCCGCAGCGGCGCGCCGGGCGCCAGCGCGAGCTTGACGCCGTCCAGCTGCAGTTGCTGCCAGTTCAGCAGGTCCTCGCCGACGACGCGCTCGCCGTCGACCGACCGCACCTGCATCACGATCAGCGGTCCCACGCGGACATCGCCGCCGACGCTGGCCGCCCAGCCGCCGGCCTGCTGGCTGGCGCTGACCTCGGCGGCGAGCCCCAGTTCGGCGCGCTGCAGCTGCAGGCCCCACGCCGGGTCCAGGTAGGCCGTGAAGAGTTGCAGCGGCAGCCCCTTGGCCTGCAGGCTGCCGCTGGCCGACAGCGGCGCCAGGCCGAAGCGGCCCCGCCACTGCAGGCTGCCGGCACTGGCTGCCTGCGGCCGGTCGTTGGCGCCCAGCGCCGCGAGCTGGGCCGACAGCAGGGCCTGCACGGGCGCCTTCGCCGGCCAGGCCAACGCGCCGAGCTGCAGCCGCACAGGCTCGACGGCCAGCGCCACGGGCGTCATGCCGGCGGGCACGGCGGCGTCCTGCCAGTGCAGCGCGCCGCGCTCGACGGCCAGGCCAGCGAGCTGCAGCTTCCAGCCCGGGCCGGCGTCGCGCGCGCCGCCGTCGGACGGCAACAGGGGGGCGAGGTTGAGGCGGCCGTCGGGCTCGCGGGCGAGCTGGGCGCGCGGCGCGTCCAGCGCCAGCGTGCCGAGGCTGAGCGTGCGGGTAGCCGGCTCGATGCTGGCCTTGTCGAGCCGGGCCGAGGCCAGCGTCAGCAGCCGCGGCGCGCCGGGCAGGCTCAGCCGCGCATCGCGGACCTGCAGCTCGGTCAAGGTCAGCTGGGTGCGGTCGACGGCACCGTCGGCCAGCGGCTGCCTGACGCGCAGGCCGGCCTTGGTCGACACGCCCGCCGCCAGCCTCGCACCGCCGGGCAGCGGCAGCCATGCGGCCAGGCGCTCGACGGCCAGGCCGTTCAGCTCGGCGTCGGCCTCCAGCATGTCGGGCGCCAGCCTGGCCTGCGCGCTCAGCGTGGCCTCGTCCAGCCGCAGGCTGGCGTCGAGCTGGGCCGGCGCCTTCAGCGGCCATGCGGCGGCTCCGAGCTTGAGCTGGATGGCATCCAGTACCAGGCTCTTGCTGACCGCAAAGCGCCCGTCCCTGATCTCCACGCCAGCCACGCTGACCTGCCAGGGTTGCGACGCCGCGCCCTGCTGCGCCGGCGGCGGCTGGACCCAGCTCACATCGGGTGCCTCCAGCAGGATCTGACCGAAGCCGAGCTGCCGGCGCAGGGGTTGCACGTCGGCCAGTGGCAGGCTCAGGCGCTTGAGGCCGAGCAGCGGCTGGCCGTTCGGCTGGGTCAGCGCGAGGTCGCGCAGCTGCACGCCGCCGCTGAGCTTGACCCCGGGCGGCTGCCGCGGCCGCTCGGCGAAGTCCACGGCCAGGTCGATGTCGAGCCGGCCGCCGACCAGGCGCGCCGGCGCGCTGGCCGGCACGTAGGCGGCCAGCGGCGCGAGGTCCAGGCCGGCGAGCCTGAAGGACAGGCGGGCGCTGGCATCGTCGGCAAAGGGCAAGGCCTCGGCGCGGCTGTCGAAGGCGACGCCGTCGACCTGCCCGCTGAGGTGCGGCAAGACCTTGGCCTTGACGTCGGCCGGCAGCGTCGACAGGAACGGCAGCGCCAGCCGCAGGTCGCTGAGCTCGTGCTGGCGCTGCACGGGGCGGTCGTCGAAGACGACGCGGCCCTCGCTGAGCTCGATGTTGTAGACGGCGAACTCCGGCTCGGCTTCCTCCGCCGCGCCGGGGGCTGCGGGCTTGGCGGCCAGGCGCTGGATCAGGTCGTCAATGTCGTAGCGCCCCTCGGCCAGGCGCGCGATGCGCAGTTCTGGCCGGGTCAGCGTCAGCGATTCCACGACGGCGCGACCGCGCAGCAGGGAGCGCAGCGAGAGGGCCATATCCAGCTTGGCCAGCGTGAACAGCGGCGGCGCGCCGGCGCCCGGGCCGGCAATGCTCAGGCCTTCCGCGACCAGCGCGAGCCGCCAGGGCTGGAAATGGGCTTCCTCGATGCGGACTTCGCGGCCCAGGGCCTGGCTGGCCAACTCGGCACCGCGCCCGGTGGCCCAGCCCGGCAGGGCCAGCGTCACGATCAGCAGCAGCAGCGTGCCCAGGGCCGATAGCGCGGCGAGAGTCCAGAGGGCGATGCGGGTGGCGGGGCGAAAGGGGGAATGGGCAGATGACATCACGGCGGACGCATTATTGATGTCGGCGATGATGACGACGGTGATCGACCTCGACTACTCCGGCTTCAAGACCCTTCTGCTGGCAGCTGTTCTGCCGCCCGCGCCCTTTGTGCTGCTGGGCGCCTGGGGTGGCTGGCGACTCGACCGCGGGCGGCGCTTCGGCGGCAGCTTGCTGGTGCTGGCGCTGCTGGGGATCTGGCTGTCGGCCACCGAAGCCATGGGCGAGCTGCTGAGCCGGGCCGCCGGCCAGCCGGCGCTGCTGCTGCCGGCGCAGGTCGATGCCCTGCGCGGCCGCCAGGACGGCGCCGTGCTGGTGCTGGGTGCGGGCGTGCGGCGCCTGGCGCCGGAGTTCGGCATCAGCGCACCCACCCCCACCACGGCCGAGCGCCTGGCCTATGGTGTCTGGCTGGCACGACGCAGCGGCTGGCCCCTGGGTTTCTCGGGCGGCATCGGCTGGACGGCGACGGAGCTGAAGCAGCCCGAGGCCGTCACCGTCACCCGCGTGGCCGCCGAGGACTACCGCCTGCCGCTGCGCTGGGCCGAAGCCAGTTCACGGGACACGCGCGAAAACGCCGCCCGGACGCTTCCCATGCTGGCGGCCGCGGGGGTCAAGCAAATCATCCTCGTCACGCACGAGGCGCACATGCGCCGTGCCCTGCGCGCCTTCGAGGCCGAGGCGGCGCCGTTGGGCGTGCGCGTGCTGCCGGCGCCGGTGGGCCTGCGCGTGGACGCACTGAGCGGCTTCGACGACTGGTGCCCCTCCGTCGAGGGCTTCGCGCGCGTGCGTTATGTCGTGTACGAGACGCTGGCCTGGTGGGCCGGGCGGTGAGGCGCCGGAAATAGAAACCCCGCCGGGCTTTAAGGCCGGGCGGGGCGGGTGGCTATGCCACCTTGGGGCTCCAGGGCGATCTGCCGAGGGGCTCCTGGCGCGCAAAGATTGCGCCAGAGGGTTTGCCTCAAAAGGCACTCAAACAGTAGGCGAGCCCGCCTCCGGCTTCAAGAAGAGTTGCCCGAATAGCGCCTCGGCCCTTGCCGTGACCTCGGGCGGCAGGCTGATGCCGCGGCCCCATTCCCTCGAGGTCTCGCCGGGCCATTTGTTGGTGGCATCCAGCCCCATTTTGCCGCCCAGGCCGCTGACGGGCGAGGCGAAGTCGAGGTAGTCGATGGGCGTGTTGTCCACCAGCGTGGTGTCGCGCACCGGGTCCATGCGGGTGGTGATGGCCCAGATCACTTCCTGCCAGTTGCGCGTGTCGATGTCGTCGTCCACCACGACGATGAACTTCGTGTACATGAACTGGCGCAGGAAGCTCCAGATGCCGAACAGCAGCCGCTTGGCATGGCCGGGGTAGGCCTTCCTGATGGACACCACGGCCATCCGGTAGCTGCAGCCCTCGGGCGGCAGGTAGAAGTCGACGATCTCCGGAAACTGCTTCTGCAGGATGGGCACGAAGACCTCGTTGAGCGCCACGCCGAGGATGGCGGGCTCGTCCGGCGGCTTGCCGGTGTAGGTCGAGTGGTAGATGGGGTTCTTGCGCTGGGTCTGGCGCGTGATCTCGAAGACGGGGAACCAGTCCTGCTCGTTGTAATAGCCGGTGTGGTCGCCGAAGGGGCCTTCCAGCGCATGCAGGTAACCGCCCTTCTCCTTCAGCGGCACGCCGTGCGCGCTGACGCCGGCGAAACCGGGTGCCGCCGGCGGGATATGGCCTTCCAGCACGATCTCGGCCGAGGCTGGGGCCTGCAGCGGCTGGCCGTGGCCCACGCCGGTGTTGACCAGTTCGGTCCGCGAGCCGCGCAGCAGGCCGGCGAACTGGTACTCGGACAGGGAATCGGGCACGGGCGTGACGGCGCCGAGGATGGTGGCCGGGTCCGCGCCCAGTGCCACGGCAATGGGAAAAGGCTCGCCCGGGTGGGCCAGCGCGAAGTCGCGGAAGTCCAATGCACCACCACGGTGCGCCAGCCAGCGCATGATGACCTGGCGGGGCGAAATGAGCTGCTGGCGGTAGATGCCGAGGTTCTGGCGGGGCCTGGCCGGGCCGCGGGTGATGACGAGACCCCACGTAATCAGGGGGGCTGCGTCGTCCGGCCAGCAGGTCTGGATGGGCAGGCGGCCAAGGTCGATGTCGGCCCCCTCCAGCACCTCCTCCTGGCAGGCCGCGCGGCGCTGCACCGCGGGCTTCATGTCCCACAAGGCCTTGGCCATCTGCAACAGCTTGGCCGTGTCCTTCAGGCCCTTGGGCGGGTCGGGCTCCTTGAGGCTCGCAAGCACCCGGCCGACATCCCTCAAATCGGCCAGAGACTCAGCGCCCATGCCGAGTGCGACGCGACGCGTTGTCCCGAAAAGATTGGTCAAGGCGGGGGTGGAGAACCCCGTCGGCGCCTCGAACAGCAGGGCCGGCCCGCCGGCCCGCAGCACCCGGTCGCTGAGGGCCGTCATCTCCAGCACCGGTGAGACTTTTTCACGCACGCGCTGGAGCTCGCCCAGGCCTTCCAGGCCGGCGATGAAGTCCCTCAGGTCGCTGTATTTCATAACTAAAAGTAGTTTCGAAGAGTTAAAACAGCCTTGACGGGTTATCTTCGGCTCGTAAAATTCGTCGCTTCGGGTTTTTACTGAAGCCCAACCGGTCAGGCCCACCGGGCACACAGATGCCACAGGCCAGAGCAATCGATCGGGAAATTATCACCGTCGCCCCACCCGGGCCGCCTCACATCGAGGGCAACCTGAGGTAGGCGCGGCACAAGGAGTCGCATGACGACACGTCAAGACCTGTTCAGCCTGGCTTGCCACACGCGGGATTCGGCGTCGCTGTTCGTGAAGGACATCGGCAACGGCCTGCTCGTGGTCAGCCACAACACGTTGGCCCTTCTCGGGCTGGCCGTGGTGTCGGTGCTGCTGGTGTTCACGAGCCAGGCGGGCCTGCGCGAGAAGCTGGAGTCCGCCACGCTGGGCTGGCTGCACGCCCGCCAGGAGGCGCGCGCAGAAGCCGACGGCAGCGCGCTGCTGCTGCCGGCCGAGCCGGAGGCCATCACCCGTGCCACCGCCACCGATCCACGTGGACTCAGTCGCCAGCAGGCCGCCGTGGCCCATTGGCTGGCGCGCCGCTATCGCGTGGCCCCCGAGCCGGTCAGCCGGCTGGTGCAGGAAGCCTGGGCCGTGGGCCAGCGCGCCAAGGTGGAGCCGACGCTGATCCTGTCCATCATGGCCATCGAGTCGGGCTTCAACCCCTTCGCCCAGAGCTCCGTCGGCGCGCAAGGCCTGATGCAGGTCATGACGCGGGTGCACGACGACAAGTACGAGGCCTTCGGCGGCACGCTCGCGGCGTTCGACCCCGTGACCAACCTGCGCGTGGGAGTGCAGGTGCTCAAGGAGTGCATCCAGCGCGCGGGCAGCCTGGACGAGGGGCTGCGCTACTACGTCGGTGCCGCCAATCTGCCGGACGACACCGGCTACACCGCACGCGTGATGGCAGAGCACGATCTGCTCAAGGCCGTGGCTGCGGGCCGTTCGGTGCCCGCCAATGCCAGCGCCCGTCCGCTGCGCGAAGCGGCCTCAGCGCCCTCCGGCGAATCCGCCCAGGTGGCCATGCTGCGCTGAGGCGCATGGCGATCCCGCGCCCGGTGGCACGCCACTGACTTACACTGGCGCCTCACGCGACTGGCGATCAGGGTCACGAGCTGACCTGAGGTGGGCCACCACCGGGGAGCGTGAGGCGGTGTGAACCGCTTTCAGCCGTTCGCCTGGGCAGCCCGGTTTGTCACGCTCGCTCGTGCGCGCCCGGGAATCATCGCCTGATCTTCGGAAGCACCTGCATGTTTGACCGCACCACCTCCACCCTCGCCCTGGTCGACCCCGATCTCTGGACCGCCGTCCAAAACGAGAACCGCCGCCAGGAAGACCACATCGAGCTGATCGCCAGCGAGAACTACACCTCGCCGGCCGTCATGCAGGCCCAGGGCAGCCAGCTGACGAACAAGTACGCCGAGGGCTACCCGGGCAAGCGCTACTACGGCGGCTGCGAGTACGTGGACGTCGTCGAGCAATTGGCCATCGACCGCCTGAAGCAGCTCTACGGTGCCGAGTTCGCCAACGTGCAGCCCAACTCCGGCTCGCAGGCCAACCAGGGCGTGTTCTTCGCGCTGCTGCAGCCCGGCGACACCATCATGGGCATGAGCCTGGCCGAAGGCGGCCACCTGACCCACGGCATGGCGCTGAACATGAGCGGCAAGTGGTTCAACGTGATCTCCTACGGCCTGAATGCCAAGGAAGAGATCGACTACGACGCGATGGAAGCGCTGGCCCGCGAGAAGAAGCCCAAGCTCATCATCGCCGGCGCGTCCGCCTACTCGCTGCGCATCGACTTCGAGCGCTTCGGCAAGATCGCCAAGGAAATCGGCGCCTACTTCATGGTCGACATGGCCCACTACGCCGGCCTGATCGCCGCGGGCGTCTACCCGAACCCCCTGCCCCACGCCGACGTCGTCACGTCCACCACGCACAAGAGCCTGCGCGGCCCGCGCGGCGGCATCATCCTGACGAACGACGAGGCGATCGCCAAGAAGATCAACTCGGCGATCTTCCCCGGCATCCAGGGCGGCCCGCTGATGCACGTCATCGCCGGCAAGGCCGTGGCCTTCAAGGAAGCGCTGACGCCCGAGTTCAAGGCCTATCAGCAGCAAGTCGTCAAGAACGCCAAGGTGCTGGCCGACACGCTGATCGAGCGCGGCCTGCGCATCGTCTCCGGCGGCACCGAGAGCCACGTCATGCTGGTGGACCTGCGCCCCAAGAACCTGACCGGCAAGGAAGCCGAGGCCATCCTGGGCGCCGCCCACATGACCTGCAACAAGAACGGCATCCCCAACGACCCGCAAAAGCCCATGGTGACCAGCGGCATCCGCCTGGGCACGCCGGCGATGACGACGCGCGGCTTCAAGGAAGAGCAGGTGCGCGCCACCGCCCACCTGATCGCCGACGTGCTGGACAAGCCGCACGACGAGGCCAACCTGGCCGCCGTGCGCGAGAAGGTCGCGGCGCTGACGGCCGCCTTCCCCGTCTACCGCGGCTAAGTCAGTTCGCCGTGCGCTGCCCGTTCTGCTCTCACACCGAGACCCAGGTCGCCGAGACCCGGGAATCGGACGAGGGCGACGTCGTCCGGCGCCGGCGCCGCTGCCTGTCCTGCGACAAGCGCTTCACGACCTACGAACGGGCCGACATCGCCCTGCCCTCGGTCGTCAAGAAGGACGGGCGGCGCGCCGACTTCGACACCGCCAAGCTGCGCGCCTCCATGCAGCTGGCGCTGCGCAAGCGGCCGGTGAGCGTCGAGCAGATCGACGCGGCCATCACCCGCATCGAGGAGAAGCTGCTCGCCAGCGGGGCGCGAGAGATCGCGTCCACACGCTTGGGCGAGCTGGTCATGCGCGAGCTCAAGCGCATCGACAAGGTGGCCTATGTGCGCTTTGCGTCGGTCTATCGCAGCTTCGAAGACGTCGACGAGTTCCGGCAGCTGATCCGGGAAATCTGATCCGGGTTGACCCTATCCCTCTTCGGAGGGAGTCAAGGGGGAAGACACCCGGCCCCTCCCCCGTCGCCCCACCCTAAGGGGGAAAGACGCCGTGAAGCCCGCTTCCTAGAGTTCGTTCCACCAGCAACGAACCGAGGAAGCCTCATGAACCACACCGCCGCCGCCCGCCGCAACAGCCGTGGCTTCACCCTCGTCGAACTCTGCGCCGGCATCGGCATCTGCGCCGCGCTGCTCGGCCAGGCGCTGCCGGCCATGAGCACGCTGCACCAGCAGCAGAAGCTGCGTGCCAGCGCCGAGGCGCTGGGCACGGACCTGCGTTTCGCCCGCAGCGAGGCGGCGCGGCTGGGCGACGTGGTCTTCTTCCGGGTCAGCGGCAAGGGTGCCGGCGCCTGCTATGTGCTGCACACCGGGGCCAAGAACGCCTGCGACTGCGCCGGCGGCCAGGCCGTGTGCACCAAGCCCGGCAGCCAGGTCATCAAGGCCGAGTGGCTGCCCGCCAGTCAGCCGGTGCAGATCAGCAGCAATACCGAGACGCTGGAGTTCCAGCATCGCCAGGGGCTGGCGACCCAGGCCGGCACGGTCGAGCTGCGCCTGAACGGCGGCCCGGCGATCCGTCAGGTCGTCGCCCTCACCGGCCGGGTGCGCAGCTGCCATGTCGGCGCCAAGCTGGGCAGCCTGCCCAAGTGCTGAACCCCTTCATTCATGGTGGCCGCCGACCAGCGGCGCCAGCCGGGCGACGAACGGCACTGGCGTCCTGAGGTCAATGCAGACGTCTGCCGAGAATCGTGACATGTTCACGCCCCGCCCCTCACGACACCAGGGCTTCAGTCTCATCGAGCTGATGGTGGCAGTGGTCATCGCGGGCATTCTTGCGGCCGTGGCCTACCCGGCCTACACCACCCAGATGCAGCGCGCCCGCCGGGCCGATGCCGTCGCTGCGCTGACGACCGTCATGCAGGCCCAGGAGCGCCATCGCAGCAATGTCAGCGACTATGCGTCGTCGTTGAGCGCCCTGAACATCGACATTTCCAGGATCACGCCGCACTACGAGGTCAGCCTGAGCGGCGTCGATGACCCACCGACCTTCGCGATCGGCTATGTCGCCACGGCTACGCCGGTGGCCGGCGGCAAGCAGGCCCGCGACTCGACCTGCAAGAGCTTCACCGTGACCCTGAAGGGCGCGACGCCCCAGTACGCTGCGACGGGCGATCCCGAGAACAGCGGTGCCGACCGGGATACCAAGTCCCTCTGCTGGCCCAAATGATGATGAACCAGGTCTTTCGCACACTGAAGACTCGCCGTTCGGGCCTGACCCTGATCGAGATCCTTGTCGGGCTCGGCGTACTGGCCATTCTGCTGGCGGTGGCCATTCCTTCGATGGCCGACCTGCTGGAGAGGCGCCGCGTGATTGCCGCCGCCGAGGAGGTTGCGGGCATCCTGACCTATGCGAAGGGGGAAACCACCTCGACCAGTTCCGAGCTCACCGTCCGTTTCGACCCCGGTTCCACCATGAGCTGTGCTGCCGTCACGACATCCAATTCAGGCTTCAGCAACAAATGCAGGTGCAATCAGGAACCCTCGCAGATCTGCGTAGGTGCCAACGCCCAGGTGTTGCGCCTGTTCCAGTTGCCCGCCGAGCACGTGACTTTCGCGGCGGACACGAAGGACCATTCCTGGCCGAGCACCGCGTACCAGATCCGGTTCGGGCGTGAGCAGATGGACATTGCCGCGGTGGGGTTCCACGTCGACGTGGTCAGCAAGAAGAAGAAGTACACCTTGCGCGTGGAGGTCAATACGGCCGGCCGGGTGAGGACTTGCTCGCCCAATGGCGACATGACGGGATACGCGACATGCGCATGAACCTCCCCATGCGCCGCGCAGGCCATCGCACTCTCGAGCGTGGCATTGGCCTGATCGAGTTGATGGTGGGCATCACCGTCGGGCTGATCGTCGCCGCCGGGGCTGCCCTGATCGCCACGCGACAGATCACCGAGCATCGCCGGCTGATGTTGGAGGTGCAGATGCAGCAGGACCTGCGGGTCGCGGCCGATCTGCTGCAGCAGGATTTGCGCCGCGCGGGCTACCGCGGGCTGCCGGCCAACGGCGTCTGGGAGCCGGAGCGGGGTGCGATCCCGCCGAAGCTCGCAGCCTCCAGCCCCTACACCGGACTGACGCAAACGCCCGGCGGCAGCGACCTTTTCTATCGTTACGCGAAGTTCAAGCCGGGTACGACGGCCATGAACACGAGCAATACCCTGGCCAGCAACGAGCAGTTCGGCATCCGGTTGAAGGACAAGACGCTCTCGCTGCAACTGGGACTGGTCAACGGCCAACCCAACTGGCAGCCCATCACCGACCCGGAGTCTGTGCTGATCGAGCGCTTCGTCCCCGTCGTCACCACCCAGCAGATTTCGCTGGAGGACGTCTGCAACTGCCCCGCAGGCGGACCTTGCCCCACGCTGGCGGTGAGGCGGGTGGACTTCACCATCCAGGCCGTTGCCAAGTCCGACAGCAACGTCAGGCGCACCTTGCAGGTCAGCGAGAAGATCCGCGCCGACGACATCAACGGGGTCTGCCAATGAAGCGCCGGCCCGACACGACCCGCCGACTGGCGCAGCACGGTGCCGCCACGCTGGTGGTGGTCATGGTCCTCTTCCTCGTCATGGCTTTGCTGGCCGCTTACGCCAACCGCAGCCTGATGTTCGAGCAACGCATCTCGGGCAGCTACTACCGAGCCAGCATGGCGCAGGAGCTGGCGGATGGCGGCGTGGACTGGGCCGTGGCCATGCTGAACGGCACGGGCATCGATGCCAACTGCCAGCCGGTGGCCACGGGCGGTACGCGGTTCGTCGATCGCTACCTCGCCGTGTCGCCCGTGGACCGCGGCATCCTGACCCGGATGTCGGTAGGAACCGACATCGCGGTCGATTGCGTACGCACCGAAGCAGGCCTGTCTTGCCGCTGCCCGGCACCCGGGACACGGACGACCCAGCCCACGACGGCCTCGCCCGACAGCCTCGTGCCCAGCTTCGGCATTGCCATCGGCAGCGCTACCGACCTGCACTACGGCAGCTTCCAGGTGACCTCGCAAGGCTGCAGCGACAGCAGCGTCGACAACTGCGCAAGCGGTGCGCTGAACCGCAGCCAGCGGGCCGCGGCCACCTCGGTGCAAACGGCGTCCATCGCCTTCGTCGCCGCCGTGCCCTCGACGCCCGCCAGCCCCTTGACCGTCAAGGGCCACCTCAGCACCACCGCCGGCAGCGGCGGGCTGGGCCTGCACAACGCCGACCCCGCGTCTTCAGGCCTGCTGGTCGTCTCGGGCGAAGCGGCACCCGTGCTCAACGAGGCCCGCATGAACAGCGTGCCCGGCACGCCGCTAGGCCAGTCAGGCGTCTTCGATGACGATGCCTTGAAGAGCCTGTCTGCCGACCGCTTCTTCCGCACCTACATGGGCATGGCGGCCACGCGCTACCAGAACCACCCCGCGCTGCGCAAGGTCACCTGCACCGCCGGCGACTGTGGCCCGGATCTGCAGGCCGCCTACGCTGCCGGCCAGCGCATCCTGTGGGTTGAAGGCCCCATGGCCATCAGCACCAACGTGGTCATCGGTACTGTTGGCGACCCGCTGCTCATCATCGTCAATGGCGCCACCACCCTGACCGGGCCGATGCAGATCAACGGCATGCTGGTGGTGCTGGGCGACCTGGACTGGACCAATACGGGGGGCCTCACATCGCTGATCACGGGCATGCTGCTCGTGCAGGGCGACATGATCGCCACCGGCGACATGGACATCCAGTATCAGCAGTCCATCGCCAACCTGCTCCGCAACCGCCTCGGCAGCTACGCGCGGGTTTCGGGTGGCCAGTTCGATGGCCAGCCCCTCTGACCGAGGCAGGCTCATGCCCCACCTTTTCCCTGCCCCATCCCTGCAACGCCCCCTGGCGGGCCAGCGCGGCGTCACCCTGATCGAGGCCCTCGTGGCCTTGCTGGTGATGTCCTTCGGCATGCTGGCGCTGGTGGGCCTGATGAGCAATCTGCGCCTCGGCGCCGACCTGGCCAAGCAGCGCAGCGAGGCCATGCGCATTGCCCGAGCGGAAATCGCCAAACTGCGGGACTTCTCGGAACTCACCCGCGGTGCCAGCACGCCGGCCACCGCCAAGGTCTATGCAGAGATCACGACGCCGCCGCAGCCCAGGCAGGAGTCGCCCCCCGACTCCAACACGACGTACCTCGTGCAGCGCACGGTCGCCGCTCTCGCGACCGGCGGGCAGGGTGTGACGGTCCGCGTGAACGTGAGCTGGATGGACCGCGCCGGGGGAGCGCAGTTCATCACGCTCGACACCGTCATCGCCTCCGTGGACCCGGTCTTCAGCGCGGTCTTGAGCCGCGCTCCCAGCGCCGGCCCGGTGATCCAGCCGTCCGGCCGCAGCCCGGCCATCCCGATCGGCGCCAAGAAGCTGGACAAGGACATCAGCGCCTTCCGGCCCGATGGCTTGGGCAGCACGGTGTGGGTCTTCAACAACCTGAACGGCACCATCGTCGGCAAATGCTCCATCCCCGTCGGCACGGCGGTGTCCACGCTCACCACCGCCGATGTCGAGTCCTGCATCAACGGCACCGTCGGCTACCTGCTCAGCGGCGTGATCCGCTTCTCCAACACCAACCCGGCCAACCCCAGCGCGCCGGAGGCCGGTGGCTTCCTGTTGGGCCTGAGCATCGTCAACGGCACCTACCTGCTGCCGCGCCTCACGCCGCAGTTCGTGCCGGTGATGAGCGGCGGCAACATGGTGCTGGACAGCTTCACCGCGACGGCGCCCGGGGTCACGGCTCAGGAATGCTTCCAGGACTCGGCCAGCGGCCCGCCCTATGTCAGCTACTACTGCGTCATCTACCCGCCGGACGCCGGCCCTGCCGGCACGCTCCCCACATGGTCGGGCAAGCTGGTCCTGACAGGGTTCCCGACCGGCATCACCGCCGCCGAGTACCGCGTCTGCCGCTACAGCGCCGACTACAACGGCAGCGGCGGCGGCTTCACAGCCGACTGGAGGGGGCTGGAGAACGAGGAACATCCGGCCGTCTACGCCAAGGTGGCCGGTTCGCTGACACGCCAGAACTTCCTGGTCGTGCGAGGCAACGTCAGCTGCCCCACGGCAGCTGCGGTGGATCCGACTCACGGCGTGTTCGCAGACTACTCGACGATCCAGTTGCAGCCCTGAGTGCTGGCTAGACTGACGGCATGAATCCGTCGGACCTCCACGCCGCCCTGCTGCGTGCGCTCTCGCTGGCTGAGCAGGCCGTGGGCCTGAGCGACCCCAACCCCCGCGTCGGCTGCGTCATCCTGGCACCCGACGGCCGGGAACTGGGCGCAGGCCACACGCAGGCCGCAGGCCAGGCCCATGCCGAGGTCATGGCGCTGCGCGACGCCGCCACCCGCGGCCACGACGTCCGCGGCGCGACGGCCGTCGTCACGCTGGAGCCCTGCTCCCACCACGGCCGCACGCCGCCCTGCTGCGACGCGTTGATCGCGGCGGGCATCGCCCGCGTCGTCTCCGCCATCGAAGACCCCAACCCCCAGGTCGCCGGCCAGGGCCTGGCGCGGCTGCGGGCCGCAGGCCTCCAGGTGGGGCTGGCAGAGCCGGCAATCGCCGCGGCGGCCCGGGAGCTGAACATCGGCTTCTTCTCGCGCATGCAACGCGGCCGGCCCTTTGTGCGCTTGAAGTCGGCCATCTCGCTGGACGGCCGCACCGCCTTGCCCGACGGCCGCAGCCAGTGGATCACCGGCGAGGCCGCCCGCACCGACGGCCATGCCTGGCGCCGGCGCGCCGGCGCCGTGCTGACCGGCATCGGCACCGTGCTGGCCGACGACCCCCGCCTGGACGTGCGCCTGGTGCCCACGGCCAGGCAGCCGCTGCGCATCGTGCTGGACCCGCAGGGCCGCATGCCGGCCGGCGCCCGCATGCTGCAGCCGCCCGGGGAGACGCGCGTCATCGGCCCTGGCCGGGCCGACCTGCCCGCGCTGCTGGCCGAACTGGGCCACCAGGGCATCAACGAGCTGCACGTCGAGGCCGGCCCGACGCTGTCCGGCGCCTTCCTGGATGCCGGGCTCGTCGACGAGCTGCTCGTCTACCAGGCACCGATGCTGATCGGTGAAGGGCGCCCGCTGGCCGCGCTGGCGCCGCTGGCCGAGCTGGGCCAGGCCCGCCGCTGGCGGTTGGTGGAGGCCACGCCCGTCGGTCAGGATCTGCGCCTGCGCCTGCGCCCGACCTAGGGTCGCCACCTACAATCGGCGGCTATGCCCATCTCCCCCATCCCTGAGCTGGTCGCCGAGCTGGCAGCCGGCCGCATGGTCATCCTGGTCGACGAGGAAGACCGCGAAAACGAGGGCGATCTCGTCCTCGCCGCCGACCTCGTCACGCCCGAGGCCATCAACTTCATGGCCAAGCATGGCCGCGGCCTGATCTGCCTGACGCTGCCGCGCGAGCACTGCGAGCGCCTGCAGCTGCCGCCCATGACGCGCCGCAACGGCACCCAGCACGGCACGGCCTTCACCGTGTCCATCGAGGCGGCCACCGGCGTCACCACCGGCATCTCGGCCGCCGACCGTGCCCGCACCGTGCAGGCCGCCGTCGCACCGGGAGCGAAGGCAGGCGACCTGGTCCAGCCCGGCCACATCTTCCCGCTGCAGGCCCAGGACGGCGGCGTGCTGATGCGCGCCGGCCATACCGAGGCGGGCGGCGACCTGGCCCGAATGGCCGGCCTGTCGGCTACGTCCGTCATCTGCGAGATCATGAAGGACGACGGCAGCATGGCCCGCCTGCCCGACCTGGAGATCTTTGCCAAGGAACACGGCCTGAAGATCGGCACCATCGCCGACCTCATCGAGTACCGCAGCCGCCACGAGAGCCTGATCACGCGCGTCGCCGAGCGCCGCCTGAACACGGCCCAGGGCGAGTTCGACTGCCAGGTCTTCACCGACCGCACCGGCGGCACCCACCTGGCGCTCAGCCATGGCGCCTGGCAGCCCGGCGACGAAGTGCTGGTGCGGGTGCACGAGCCGCTGTCGGTCATGGACCTACTGGAGGCCGGTTCCTGCGGCCACTCCTGGGGCTTGCCCGCCGCGCTGGCGGCGCTCAAGGCCAGCCCGGCCGGCGTGGCCGTGCTGATGAACTGCGGCGAAGGCGCCGCCGGCGTGCTCGCCCGCGCGCAGTCCCGCGATCCTGCGCCGGCCTCCAAGGGTGCGATGGACCTGCGCATCTACGGCGTCGGCGCACAGATCCTGAAGGCCCTGGGCGTGCATCGCATGAAGCTGCTGGGCAGCCCGCGCCGCATGCCCAGCATGACCGGCTATGGCCTCGAAGTGACCGGCTTCGTGGCTCCCCCTTCCTGCTGAAACGACCGGAGGCAAGCGATGCAAGATTCCGAACAAGGCCGACCCGGCTTCGAGGGTGCACTGGACGGCAGCGAACTGAGCATCGCCATCGTGCAGGCGCGCTTCAACGACGCCATCACCTCGGCCCTGGCCAGCGCCTGCCTGGCCGAGCTGTCGGTGCTGGGCGTGCCGGCCGAGGCCATTCGCCACGTGACGGTGCCCGGGGCGCTTGAAGTGCCGCTGGCCCTGCAGGCGCTGGCCGAGAGCAATGACTACGACGCGCTGATCGCGCTGGGTTGCATCATCCGCGGCGAGACCTATCACTTCGAGCTGGTGGCCAATGAAAGCGGCTCGGCCGTCACCCGCGTCGGCCTGGACCACGGCGTGCCCATCGCGAACGCCATCCTGACCGTCGAGAACGAAGCCCAGGCCTGGGCCCGCGCCGAGCCCAAGGGCCGCGATGCCGCGCGCGTCGCCGTCGAGATGGCCAATCTGCTGAAAGACATCGAGTGAACGCCACCCCCGCCAAGACCGCTGCAAAGACCGCCACGAAGCGCGCTCCCGTCAAATCCGCCCGCCGCCGCTCCCGCGAGGCGGCGGTGCAAGGCCTCTACCAATGGCTGCTGACCGGCGAGGACATCGGCGCCATCACGGCTCTCGGCCGCGAGCAGGAGGGTTACGCCAAGCTCGACGTCAAGCACTATGACGCGCTGCTGGCCGGCTGCGTGAACGAGGCCGCCGACCTGGACGCCATCCTGTCGCGCCACGTGGACCGCAAGACCACGGAGCTGTCGCCCATCGAGCACGCCATCCTGCTGATCGGCGCCTACGAGCTCAAGCACTGCCTTGACATCCCCTACAAGGTCGCCATCAACGAGGCCGTCGAGCTGGCCAAGTCCTTCGGCGGGACCGATGGCCACAAGTACGTCAACGGCGTGCTGGACCGCGCGGCCGTCGACCTGCGCCCCGTCGAGGTGGCCGCGCGCCGATGAAGCTCGCCGCGCGGCTGGACCGCATCGAGCCCTTCTACGTGATGGAGCTGGCCAAGGCCGCGGCCGGGATGGCGGCCGGCCCGCTGTGCGATCCGGCCCAGGGCGGCCGGCGCATGATCCGGCTCAACATCGGCGAGCCCGACTTCGGCGCCGCGCCTGCCGTGCGCGAAGCGGTCAGCAGCATCGCGCAGGGGCCAACGCCCTACACCGACGCCCTGGGCCTGCCGGCGCTGCGCGAGGCCATCTCGCGCTGGTACGGCCAGCGCTTCGGCCTGGCCATCGGGCCGGAGCGCATCGCCGTCACGGCCGGCGCCTCGGCCGGCCTGCAACTCGCCTGCCTCGCCCTCTTCGAGCGCGGCGACGAGGTGCTGATGCCCGACCCCTGCTACCCCTGCAACCGCCACTTCGTGACGGCCGCCGATGCCACGCCGCGGCTGCTGCCCACCGGCGCGGCCGGGCGCTTCCAGCTCGACGCCGCCCAGGTGCGCGACGCGTGGACGCCGGCCACGCGCGGCGTGCTGCTGGCCTCGCCGAGCAACCCGACCGGCACCTCCATCGCGCCCGACGTGCTGGCCGACATGGCGGGCTTCGTGCGCGAGCGCGGCGGCGTCACGGTGGTGGACGAGATCTACCTGCCGCTGAGCTATGAGGAGCACTTCGGTCACAGCGCCTTGGGGTTGCCGGATGGATTGGGCGACGACATCGTCTCGGTCAACAGCTTCTCCAAGTACTTCGGCATGACCGGCTGGCGGCTGGGCTGGCTGGTGCTGCCACCCGCCCTGGTGCCGGCCATCGAGCGGCTGGCACAGAACCTCTACATCTGCCCGTCCACGCTGGCCCAGAAGGCGGCCCTCGCCTGCTTCGAGCCGGCGTCCATCGCCGAGTTCGAGCGCCGCCGCGCCGTGCTGAAGCAGCGCCGCGACTACATCGTGCCGGCGCTCAACGCACTGGGCCTCGCCGTGCCGGTGCCGCCGGATGGCGCTTTCTACGTCTGGATGGACATCTCGCGCTTCCACGCCGACAGCTGGGCGTTCGCGCATGAGCTGCTGCAGCGCGCCCAGGTCGCGCTGACGCCGGGCCGCGACTTCGGCCTGGCGGACCCGCAGCGCTGGATGCGGCTGTCCTTCGCGTCGTCTCTCGAAGACCTGCAGGAAGCCGTCGCCCGGCTGCGCGAGGTACTGGCGTGAACTTTGAGCACCCGGTGCGGGTCTACTGGGAGGACACCGATGCCGGCGGCATCGTGTTCTACGCCAACTACCTGAAGTTCTTCGAGCGCGCCCGCACCGAATGGCTGCGCGCGGCCGGTGTCGAGCAGCACCAGCTGCGCGAGGACACCGGGGTCATGTTCGTCGTCGCCGCCACCACGCTGCGCTACCTCGCGCCCGCCCGGCTGGACGACCTGCTCACCGTCACCGTCGAGCCCCTGACGCACCTTGGAAACAAGGGCCGCGCCAGCCTCGTCGTGCACCAGCGCGCCCTGCGTGGCGACACGCTGCTGTGCGAGGGCGAGATCCGCATCGGCTGTGTGCGCGCCGAAGACCTGAAACCCCAACGCCTGCCCGACAGCGTCGTCGCTGCGATCACCGCATGAACCAAGACCTCTCCATCGTCTCCCTGATCCTGCACGCCAGCTTCGCGGTGCAGCTCGTCATCGCGGGCCTGCTGCTCGTGTCGCTGGCGAGCTGGAGCGTCATCTTCGGCAAGCTCATCGGCCTGGGCCAGATCAAGCGCCGCAATGACGCCTTCGAGGCGGAGTTCTGGAGCGGCAAGAACCTCAACGACCTCTACCAGTCGGTGGGCAACCGCACCGACGGCGCTCCGCTGGAGCGCATCTTCGCGTCCGGCATGCGCGAGTTCCTGAAGCTGCGCGAGAAGCGCGTGAGCGACGCCGGCACCCTGCTCGACGCGGCGCGCCGCGCCATGCGCGCCAGCTTCCACCGCGAGCTCGACGCGATGGAGAGCAACCTCTCCTTCCTCGCCTCGGTCGGCTCCGTGTCGCCCTACGTGGGGCTGTTCGGCACCATCTGGGGGATCATGCATGCGTTCGTCGGCCTGTCCAACCTGACGCAGGTGACGCTGGCCACGGTGGCCCCGGGCATCGCCGAAGCGCTGGTGGCCACCGCCATCGGCCTGTTCGCCGCCATCCCGGCCGTGCTGGCCTACAACCGCTTCGCGCGCCAGATCGACCGCAGCGCGATCACGCTGGAGACCTTCATCGAGGAGTTCTCCAACATCCTGCAACGCAACGCGACGCAACACTGATGGCTTCCGTCTCCGCCCGCGGCGGCCGCCGGCGCCGCACGATGAACGAGATCAACATGGTCCCGTTCATCGACGTGATGCTGGTGCTGCTCATCATCTTCATGGTCAGCGCGCCGCTGATCACCACCGGCCTGGTGGACCTGCCCAGCGTGGGCAAGAGCCGCCAGCAGCCCGAGCACGTCATCCAGGTCATCGTCGGCACCGACGAGAAGCTCAAGATCAAGGTCGACCAGCTGGAGCCCGAATCCATCCCGGTCAACCGGCTGGCCGAGCGCGTCAAGAAGGCGCAGGGCAAGGACGCCACCAGTCCCGTCGTCATCTCCGCCGACAAGAACGTCAAGTACGAAGCCGTCGTGCAGGTCATGGACGTGCTGCAGCGCGCCGGCATCCAGCGCGTGGGCCTGGCCGTGAAGAGCGGCGCCAGCAGCAACTGATGACCGCGGCCACCCTGCGTCCTCCCGAAGCCGCCGGCATGGGCCGCGGCCTCACGCTGGCGCTCATCGCCCATGGCCTGCTGATCCTCGCGCTGAGCTACGGCCTGCACTGGCGCAGCGACTCCTCGCCGGCCTTCGAGGCCGAACTGTGGTCCGCCGTTCCGCAGGTCGCCGCGCCGCGCGAGGAAGCACCCCCTGAACCCGAGCCCGAAGCGCCCAAGCCCGAGCCCAAACCCGACCTGAAGGCGGCCCAGCAGCGCGCCGCCGAGGAGGCGGCCGAACAACGCGAAGCCGAGATCGCCATCGCCAAGGCCAGGAAGCTCAAGGAAGAGAAGGCCCGCGAGCAGGCGGCCAAGCTCGAACGGGAACACGCGGCCAAGGAGAAGGAAGCCCGGGACAAGGCCGCCAAGGAGAAGGCGGACAAGGAAGAGCAGGAGCGCAAGAAGACCAAGGCGGCCCAGGACGCCAAGGCCGCGAAAGAGGCCAAGGAGGCCGACGCCCGACGCGAAGCGCTGCGCCAGGAGAACCTGCGCCGCATCCAGGGCATGGCCGGCGGCGCGCCGGGCTCCACCGGCGCCGCGGCCCAGAACTCCGCGCCCTCGGCCGGCTACGCGGGCCGCATCAAGGGCAAGATCCGCCCGCTCATCATCTACGCCGACGACGGCGCCGCCAACCCGACCGCCGAGGTGCAGGTCGCGCTCGCGCCCGACGGCCGCATCCTGGGCACCAAGGTGCTCAAGGCCAGCGGCGACGGCGACTGGGACCGCGCCGTGCTGCGCGCCATCGAGAAGGCCGAGACGCTGCCGCGCGACGTCGACGGCCGCGTGCCGCCGGTGCTCATCCTCACCTTCCGTCCACGCGAATAAACCGGTCGACGGACCAGCGGCCGGCGCCGAACAGCGCGATCGCCAGGGCCAGCACGCCCCACAACGTGTGCTGGGCCTCGGCCACCGGCGTGAAGTCGTCGGCCATCAGCGACAGCGCCGCCATCCCGTTCACGACGAACAGGCCCGCGCCGGCGAAGCGCCCGGCCAGCCCCAGCACCAGCAGGACCGGCAGCGCCAGCTCGCCGGCCGTGCCGAGGTAGGCCGCCAGCGCGGGCGGCAGCAGCGGCACCTGGTAGACGTCGTTGAACAGCGCCAGCGTCGAAGACCAGTCGCGCAGCTTGGTCAGGCCCGACAGGAAGAAGATCCTGGCCACATAGAGGCGCGCCGCCAGCAGCGCGAGCGACTGCAGATGGCTCACCAGCGCATCCAGCGGCGTCGGCAGCCGCGTGGGCACCAGGCCCGGGTCGGTGAAGGCGCGCAGCGCGGTGTTGATCAGGGCTTTCATGGCGTGCTCCGTTGCGGTGGCGCCGACCTGACCCCTTGCAGCCAGGCGTTGCGCAGCGCGGCTTGCAGCCAGGCGCCGAAGTCAAAGTCGGTTTCGTCGCCACAACCTTTCACTTCGGCCACCGCCAGCGCCTCGGCGACGCTCATGCCGCCCAGCAGCGCCCGCACGAAGGCCGCCTCGGCGCCGGGGAGCGGCTGCGACAGCCCGCGCCAGCCCTGGCGCCAGACGAGCACGGGCCCGCTCGTCTGCGCCAGCAGCGCGACGCCGGGGCGCAGTTGCAACCACAGCGCCTCGGGCGGCGCGCTGCCCAGCAGGGCCAGCGACCCGGCGTCCAGCTCCGCGTCCGCGGCGCGCTCGGCCCGATGCAGCGCCCAGCCCAGCCGCGCCAGGTCGGGCAACCCCGAGGCCTCGCCCGCCCGCTCGACCAGGAAACCCGCCAGCGCCCCGCCCCATTCGCCGAGATCGCCGCGCTCGGGCGGATGGGCGCGCCAGAACGTCCAGGCCAACGCCGCGAACTCGGCCTCGCCGAGGGCATCGCGCAGCCGGCCGAAGGGCACGGCCAGCGTCAGCGCGGACAGCGCCACGAGGTTGCCCCTGTAGGCCGCCAGGCCGCGCGCGCCGCCGCTCAGCCCCGCGGGCGGATCGCCGCGGCCCAGCAGCGCGTCAACCAGGGCCTGCTGGGCGGCCTTCATCGCTGCAGCGCCCGGGCGTGCGCGGCTTCGCCCAGCAACACGCCCAACTCGGGCAGGTGCGTGTCCCACTCGACGAGCGTCGGCGTCGGGCCAAAGCGCTGGATCGCGTGCGCGTAGACGCGCCAGACCTCGTCGCGCACGAGGCTGCCGTGGTCGTCGATGACGAGGCCGTCGTCACGCTCGGCGTGGCCGGCCAGGTGGATCTCGCCGACGCTGCCTGGCCGGATCGCGTCGACCCAGCGCATGGCCTCGCGCGCCGCGGCCTCGGGCTCGTGGCCGTCGTTGCGCGCATTGACGACGAGATTGTTGACATCCAGCAGCAGGCCGCAGCCGCTGCGTCGCGTGAGCTCGTTGAAGAACTCGGGCTCGGCCAGCGTGTCGCCATCCCAGCCCACATAGGCGCTGATGTTCTCGACAAGCATGGGCCGGCCCAGCCGCTGCTGCACCGCGTCCACATGGCGGGCCAGCAGCGCCAGCGACTCGTCGTTGAACGCAAGGGGCAGCAGGTCCGCGGCGTGCTGGCCCGCGCCCCGCCCGCCGACCCGGGCGAAGCAGGCATGGTCCGACACCCAGCCCGGCTGCACGCGCTCGACGAGGCGGGCCAGGCGGTCCAGGTGCCAGCCGTCCAGCCCGGCCGCCGAGCCCAGCCCCAGGCCCACGCCGTGCAGGCTGACCGGGTAGGCCTCGCGGCCCGCTGCCAGCACGGCGAGGGCGATGCCGCCGTCGGCGAAGAAGTTCTCCGCATGGACCTCGATGAAATCCAGCGCGGGACGCTCGGCCAGCAGGGCCTCGTAGTGGGGCTGGCGCCAGCCTATGCCCACGCAGGGCGTGGCCGGCGCCACGGGGTGGGCGCTCAAGCGGTCACTTCTTGGCCGGGGCCTTGGTGGAGCCGCCATCCTTTTCGCAACTGCCCTTGGCGACGTACTTCCACTCGGCAGGGTCTTTTTCGGCCTTGGCCAGGCCGGCGCAGGAGTGGCTGGCCGTGGCGCAGTCGTTCTGGCCCGCCTTGGCGATGCCGTAGCATTTTTCCTTGGCGGCATCGGCGGCCTGCGCCTGGGCGACGAGGCCCAGCGACAGGGCGGTGGCAAGGGCCGAGGACAAGAGGGCTTGGGTCTTCATGGACAGGTCTCCGAAAGGCTGTTGGGGGGCAAAAAAAGCGGCCGATGATGCGGCGCCGCCAATGAAGTCGCAACATGCGGCCCAGTCCTTACACTGCGCGCCGCGATGGCTGCCTCCCCAGATTTTTGCCGCCAGATCGAGGCACTGCGCCCGGTGCTGCTGAAGTACGCCCGCCTGCAGCTGCGCAACCCGGCCTGGGCCGAGGACGCGGTCTCCGAGACGCTGCTCGCCGCGCTCGAGAAGCCGCAGTCCTTCGCCGGGGGCAGCCAGCTCAAGACCTGGCTCATCGGCATCCTCAAGCACAAGCTCGTCGACCAGATCCGCCGCAACAGCCGCGAACTGTCGACGACGGCCAGCCACGACGACGGCGAGGACCTGGACGAGCTGCTGTTCGCCGCCGACGGCCACTGGCGCGAGACCCAGCACGACTGGGGCAACCCGGAGGACGCGCTGCGCCAGCTCGACTTCATGAAGGTGCTGGAGGCCTGCGTCGAGAAGCTGCCCGGCCAGCAGGGGCGGCTCTTCATGATGCGCGAGTGGCTGGAGCTGGAGTCCGACGAGATCTGTAAGGAACTGGCGATCACGCCGACCAACCTGTGGGTCATGCTGCACCGGGCCCGGCTGCGCCTGAGGGACTGCCTGCAGGCCGGCTGGTTCGACGCGACGCCCGACGGAGGAGTCCCTTGATCAAGCTGAGGATCAGCTGCCGCGATGCCACGCGGATCACCCTGCAGGCCGAGGACCGGCGCATGCCGCTGGCCGAGCGCCTGTCGCTGCGCCTGCATCGCGGCCTGTGCGGCAACTGCCGCCGTTTCGCGCGCCAGGTGCAGCTGCTGCGCCAGGCCAGCGCACGCTGGCGGCAGCACGCGGGCGAGTGATCAGCTGGTAGGAGCGCCCTCGTCCGGCGCAGCCGAGGCCAGCGCCTCGTCGCCCTCCAGCGCAATCGCGAGCGCCAGCCGGATCGCGTCGATCTGGGCCGCCAGGCCCATGCTGGGCATCGGCTGCAGCTCACGCGCAGCCTGCTCGGGCAGCGCCGGCACATGGATGAAGCCGCTCCTGAGCCCGCGGCCGGCCAGCCGGTGCTGCAGCTCGAAGAAGACCTGGTTGCAGACGAAGGCCCCGGCCGACAGCGACAGCCCCGCCGGATGGCCGGCCGCCCGCAGCCCGTTGCGGATCGCCTTGACGGGCAGCGTGGAGAAGTAGGCCGCCGGAGCATCGAGGCGCACCGGCACGTCCTGCGGGCGCTGGCCGGCGTTGTCGGGAATGCGGGCGTCGATCAGGTTGACGGCCACCCGTTCGATGGAGATCTCCGATCGCCCGCCGGCCAGCCCGAGCGCCACGACGAGCTGGGGCCTGAAGACGGCCAGCGCTGCCTCGAGCGCCGCGGGCGCGCCGTCGAAACGGGTCGGCAGGCAGCGCGCGTGCACCGTGGCGCCACCGATGACCTGCCCCTGCAGCGAGCGTGCCACCTCCCAGGACGGATTGATGGCGTCGCCACCGAAGGGCTCGAAACCCGTGAGCAGGATGTTCATGAGCATCATTCTCGCCAAGTCGGGGGCGGCCTGCCCGACGCCCGCCCCCGGGGGCGGGCAAGGTGTTTTTCCAGGGAGGCACGGGCCCGCGCGGCCTCCATAATCGCCGGCACTCCCTCAGCGCTAGCCCATGACCGACCCGTCCCAGCCCCTGCCCTGGCCCAACGGCGATGCCGACGCTTCCTCCTCCGGCTCCGACGCGCCCGCGTCCGGCTTCCTGTGGCCTTGCCCGCCCTATGCGGCCTACCCACAGCCCCAGGTGCAGCGCGGCCAGGAAGCCTGCGAAATCCTCGGCCTGAACAACAGCCGCAGCGCCGGCCAGCTGCTGCGGCTGGACGCCACCGATCGCGTCGTGCAGATCAACGTACCGCCGGCGCGCAACAGCATGCCGCTGAAGTTCAGCCAGTTCCGCGCGCTCAAGCTGCAGCGGCCGCTGACGGTGCCGCCGCGCGATGCCGGCGACCAGAACTCCCCCTTGAGCGTGGACCAGCGCCCGCGCTCGAACTTTCGCATCGTCTTCAACGGCGGTGACGAGCTCAAGGGCGTGACCATCGGCCATCACCACGACAACCTGGGCCTGTTCCTGTTCCCGCCGCTGTCCGCCGACGACGACTCGGTGCGGCGCGTCTTCGTGCCGCGCGAGGTGCTGGCGCATTTCGAGATCGGCGAGCGCATCGGCGACATGCTGCTCAAGGACGAGCTCGTCACGCCCCAGCAGCTGCATGCCGCCGCCGTCGAGCAGACGGGCCTGCGCCAGCGCCGCGTCGGCGACATCCTCGTCGAGCAGCACATCGTCACGCCCGAGCAGCTGCTGCAGGCCATCGAGCAGCAGGCCAAGATGCCCATGGTGCGCATCGGCGAGGCGCTGCTGGCGCTGGACCTGGTCACGCCCGAACAGCTCGACCAGGCCCTGATGCAGCAACGCGAGGACCGCTCCGTGCCGCTGGGCGAGCTGCTGGTGCGCAAGGGCGTCATCAGCCGGGCGCAGCTGCAGTCGGCGCTGGCGCGCAAGATGGGCTATCCGGTCGTCGACGTCGAGAAGTTCGCCATCGAGCCCGACGCCGTCCGCAAGCTGCCGCATGCCGTCGCCAAGCGCCTGGAGGTGCTGCCCCTGGTGCTGCGCGATGGCCGCCTCATCGTCGCGATGGAGGACCCGACGCGGCGCGACGCCCTCGACGAGGTCGAGTTCATCACCCAGCTCAAGGTCGTGCCGACGCTGACCAAGCTGGGCACGCTGCAGTTCGCCATCCCGTCCGCCTTCGACCGCTACGGCGCCGAAGCCCTGCCGCGCAACGGCACCGACCCCCTGCCCGACTTCCAGCCCGACTTCACGCTGGAGACCTCCAACAAGCTCATCGAGAGCCTGGAGCGCGACAGCAGCGAGCGCGCCACCCGGGAAGAAGAATCGACCATCGAGCAGAGCGACAACTCGCTCGTGCGCCTCATCAACTCGATGATCATCGAGGCGCATGGTCAGGGCGTGTCCGACATCCACATCGAGACCTACCCCGGCAAGGAGAAGCTCAAGATCCGCTTCCGCCGCGACGGCGTGCTGCAGCCCTACCTGGAGCTGCCCCACACCTATCGCAACGCGATGATCGCGCGCATCAAGATCATGTGCGACCTCGACATCTCCGAGCGCCGCAAGCCGCAGGACGGCAAGATCAACTTCGCGCGCTTCTCGCCCCAGCACCGGCTGGAGCTGCGCGTGGCCACCATCCCGACCAACAACGGGCTGGAGGACGTCGTCATGCGCCTGCTGGCCAGCAGCAAGCCCATGCCGCTGGACCGCATCGGGCTCAGCCCCGCCAACCTCGCAGCCCTGCAGACGGCCGTGGCCCGGCCCTACGGCATGGTGCTGTGCGTAGGCCCCACCGGCTCGGGCAAGACGACCACGCTGCATTCGGCGCTGAGCCACATCAACACGCCCGAGCGCAAGATCTGGACCGCCGAGGACCCGGTCGAGATCACCCAGGCCGGCCTGCGCCAGGTGCAGGTGAACCCCAAGATCGAATGGACCTTCGCCAAGGCGCTGCGCTCCTTCCTGCGCGCCGACCCCGACGTCATCATGGTCGGCGAGATCCGCGACCAGGAGACGGCCGAGATCGCCGTCGAGGCCTCGCTGACCGGCCACCTGGTGCTGTCCACGCTGCATACCAACAGCGCGCCCGAGACCATCACGCGGCTGCTGGACATGGGCATGGACCCGTTCAACTTCGCCGATTCGCTGCTGGCCGTGCTGGCCCAGCGCCTGGTGAGGCGCGCCTGCGGAGCCTGCCAGACGGCCGAGCCGCTGACGGAGGCGGAACTCGGCGAGCTGCTGGACGACTACCTGCACGTCTTCCCCGCGGGCGCACGGCCCGACCGCGCCGCGCTGACGGCGGAGTGGACCCGGCTGCACGGCCGCGACGGCCGGCTGATGAAGTTCACCAGCCGCGGCTGCCCGGCCTGCGGCAACAGCGGCTACAAGGGCCGCGCCGGCCTGCACGAGCTGCTCACCGTGTCCAAGGACCTGCGCCGCATGATCCAGACCGGCGCCCGCGCCGAGGAACTGCAGCAGACCGCGCTGGCCGAGGGCATGCGCTCGCTGCGCCAGGACGGCATCGTCAAGGTGCTGCAGGGCGTCACCACCATCGCCGAAGTCCACGCCACCAGCAACACCTAGCCATGCCCGAAGCCGACGCCGCCGCCGCACCGCGCCCCAAACTGCGCCTCGGCGACGTGCTCGTCGAGCAGCAGCTGATTTCGGCCGAACAGCTCGGCCAGGCCCTGGAACTGCAGCGCGCCACCGGCAAGAAGCTGGGCCGCATCCTCGTCGAGGCCAACCTCATCACCGAGGAAGCGCTGGCCCATGTGCTGGCCCGCCAGCTGCGCGCGCCCTTCGTCAACCTCAAGACCTTCCCGCTCAAGACCGAGCTGGTGCGCCTGCTGCCCGAGACGCCGGCGCGGCGCTTCCGCGCGCTGGTGCTGGAGGAGCGCGGCGACACCCTGCTTGTCGCCATGGCCGACCCGCTGGACCTGTTCGGCTTCGACGAGCTCGCCAAGATCCTGAAGCGCCGCCTGGCGATGGCCGTCGTCGCCGACAGCCAGCTCGCCGCCGTCTACGACAAGCACTATCGCCGCAGCGACGAGATCTCCGGCCTGGCCAAGGCGCTGGAGAAGGACATCGGCGACGCGGTCGACTTCGGCACGCTGCAGGCCAGCGTGGGCCAGGAAGGCGCGCCGGTCGTGCGCCTGCTGCAGTCGGTGTTCGAGGACGCCACCCGCGCCGGCGCGTCGGACGTGCACATCGAGCCCCAGGAGGGCGAGCTGGTCATCCGCAACCGCGTCGACGGCATCCTGCAGACGCTCACGCAGGCCGACAAGCGCATCGCCCCGGCCCTGGCCCAGCGGCTGAAGCTGATGGCCGGCCTGGACATCTCCGAGAAACGCCTGCCCCAGGACGGCCGCTTCACGCTGCGGCTGTCGGAGCGCACGCTGGACGTGCGCCTGTCGACCATGCCCAGCCAGTACGGCGAATCCGTCGTCATGCGCCTGCTGGGCCAAGGCTCGGCGCTGCGCCGGCTGAGCGACATCGGCATGCCCGAGGACATGCTCAAGCGCTTTCGCGAACTGCTGGCGCGCGACGCCGGCATGATCCTCGTCACCGGCCCCACCGGCTCGGGCAAGACCTCCACGCTGTACGCGGCGCTGGCCGAGCTGGACGCGGAGAAGCTCAAGATCCTCACCGCCGAGGACCCCATCGAGTACCGCCTGCCGGGGCTGACCCAGGTGCAGGTCAACGACCGGATCGACCTGAGCTTCGCCAAGGTGCTGCGCGCCGCGCTGCGCCAGGACCCGGACGTCATCCTCGTCGGCGAGATGCGCGACGCCGAGACCGCCGAGATCGGCCTGCGCGCGGCCATCACCGGCCACCTGTTGCTGTCCACGCTGCACACCAAGGACACCGTCTCCACACCCTTCCGGCTGCTGGACATGGGGGCACCGCCCTTCATGGTGGCCACCTCGCTGCAGGCCGTGCTGGCCCAGCGCCTGCTGCGCGGCGTCTGCAGGCACTGCGCCGAGCCGCACCTGGCCACGCCGCAGGAGCAGGCCTGGATCCATGAAGTGCAGGCCATGAACGGCGAACCGGGCGGCCCCGTGAACAGCGTCAAGGGCCGAGGCTGCTCCGAATGCAACGGCACCGGCACGCAGGGCCGGCGCGGCATCTACGAGATGCTGGAGATCGACCCCGACATGGCCCTGGCCATCCAGAAGAGCGATGCCGGCGCCTTCCTCGCCGCCGCCCGCCGCGCGCTCAGGGGCAAGACGCTGGCCGACCGCAGCCTGGCCCTGGTGCGCGAGGGCAAGACCTCGCTGGCCGAGGCGGTTCGCATCAGCGTCGATGCCGAATGAGCGAGCCCCTCGCCCAGCCTCGCGCCGCTGAACGCGGGCGCGTCCGGTCGGTCCCCCGAGGGGCCGGCGATGCTTGCCGGCTCGACCGGCAAGCACATCGCCAGAGCGGGCCGGCTTGGGAGCGGCCCGGCGCTCGGTCCGCGCTTTCCAGTCACCACGGCCAACACCTATGAATTTCGCCTTCAAGGGCCGCAACGCCCGCGGCGAGCTGGTTGAGGGCATCGTCGACGCCGCCAGCAGCGGCGCCGTGGCCGCGCAGCTGATGGCCGGCGGCGTCGTGCCGGTCAGCATCGAGGCGACGCCGGACGCCATCGGCGCCGCCGGCGGCAGCAGCTGGCTGCAGGCCCTGTTCGCCCGGCCCATCACGCAGGAAGACGCCCTCGTGCTGACGCGCCAGCTCTACACGCTGCAGAAGGCCGGCGTGCCCATCCTGCGCGCGCTGGCCGGGCTGGAGGCCTCCACCACCCATGCCGGCATCGTCGGCCTGCTGCAGGACGTGCGCGCCAGCCTGGACCAGGGCCGCGAGCTGGCCACCGCCTTCGCACGCCACCCCGCCGTGTTCAGCAGCTTCTACGTCGCCATGACCCGCGTGGGCGAGCTGACCGGGCGGCTGACCGAGGTGCTGCAGCGCCTGTCCGAGCACCTGGAATTCGAGCTCGACATCCGCGCCCGCATCAAGCAGGCGCTGCGCTATCCCGTCATGGTGGTGGTCGCGATGGCCATCGCGCTGGTCGTCATCAACCTGTTCGTGCTGCCCAAGTTCGCCGATGTCTTCGCCCATTTCAAGGCCGAGCTGCCGCTGATGACGCGCATCCTGCTCGGCTTCTCGGCCTGGGCGGTGAAGTGGTGGCCCCTGGTGCTGGCCGCCGGCATCGCGCTGGCGCTGGCCTGGCGCAACTGGATCGCCACGCCCGGCGGCCGCTACGCCTGGGACCGCTTCAAGCTGCGCCTGCCCATTGCCGGCGGCATCGTGCTCAAGGCCACGCTGGCCCGCTTCGCGCGCAGCTTCGCGCTGGCCAGCAGCTCCGGCGTGCCCATCAGCCAGGCCATGACGGTGGTCGCGCAGACCGTGGACAACGCCTACATCGGCGCCCGCATCGAGCAGATGCGCGACGGCGTGGAGCGCGGCGAGAGCATCTCGCGCTGCGCGACCGCCACCGGCGTGTTCACGCCCATCGTGCTGCAGATGATCGCCGTGGGCGAGGAGACCGGCGAGCTCGACACGCTGATGACCGAGATCGCGCAGATGTACGAGCGCGAGACCGACTACGCCATCAAGGGCCTGTCCGCCGCCATCGAGCCCGTGCTGCTGGCCCTCATCGGCGCACTGGTGCTGGTGCTGGCGCTGGGCGTGTTCCTGCCGTTGTGGAACCTGGGCCAGGCCGCGATGGGCCGCTGAGGCCCGGCGTGTGAAGACTGCAACGGTTTCCCGTCCCGCGGCTGTCGCTCATAAAACTCGTGCGCTATTCACTTCTCATCGATGGCCGGGTGATCGATATTTCTGCCACTCCCGGTCCACAGCGTAGCGAGCGCAGGAAGGCATCCATGAACAAGTCTCAGCAAGCCGGCTTCACCCTGATCGAGCTGGTGATGGTCATCGTCATCCTCGGCGTGCTGGCGGCCGTGGCGCTGCCCAAGTTCGTCAACGTGGACGACGACGCCAAGCAGGCGGCCGTCAACGGCGTGGCCGGCGCGCTCAGCTCGGCCTCGGCCATCAACTACGCCAGCCGCAAGGCCAAGGGCGAGACCGGCACCTCGGTCAACAACAAGACGGTCCTGGTCGCCAACTGCACGGACGTGGCGAGCGCCCTGCAGGGTGGTCTGCCCAGCGGCTACACGATCACCTCTCTTGGCATCACGGCGGAGGCGACCGTCAGTTGCACGCTGTCCGGCCTGGGCTCTCCCGCGAAGACCGCCACCTTCACGGCCACCGGCGTCTCCTGAGCCCATGCACAAGGTCCCGCGCGCCGCCGCGGGCTTCACGCTGATCGAGCTCATCCTCGTCATCGTGATCACGGCCGCCCTGGCGGTGTTCGCCCTCCCCCGGGTGGTGGACACGACGCTGTGGCGGCTGCGTTCGTTTGGCGACGACCTGATGGCCCGGCACCACGCCATGCTGCGCCTCGCCCTGCAGCAGCGCCGCCCCATCGTGGCCACCTTCACCGCCACCGGCGTCAGCTGGGCCTATGCCGGTGGCGGTGCCATTGCCACGCTGCCCTGCCCCGCCACCGAGAGCCCCTGCATCGCCGAAGGCGGCAGCCGCACGGTGACCTTCAACAGCGGCAACAGCGGCGCCACCGCCACCAGCACCGGCACGGCCCTGACGGCCACCGTCGCCTACGGCGGCTACAGCCAGGCCTACCGTATCGAGGCTGACACGGGGCTGATCTACCCCACGCCCTGAGGTTGGAACATGCACCGCTCGGCTAGCATTTCCCGCATGCCGGCCATACACCGCAGGCGGCGCTCGCGCGGCCTGACCCTGATCGAACTGCTGCTCTTCATCGTCGTGGTCGGCATCGCGCTGGCGGCGATGCTGCAGGTGTTCACGGCGGCCACCGCCGCCAGCGCCGACCCCATGATCCGCCGCCAGCAGCTCGCCATTGCCGAGTCGCTGCTGCGCGAGGTGCAGCTGATGCCCTTCACGTGGTGCGACCCGACAGATGCCAACGTCGAGACGGCCAATGCCGCGGCCGACTGCGCGACGACCGCGGAAGCCGTCGGCCCCGAAGCCGGCGAGACACGCTACGGGCCGACCTATTTCGACAACGTCAACGACTACCACGGCTTCTCGATGTCGGGCATCCGCGACATCGGCAACAACCTCGTCGGTGGCCTGGCCGGCTATGCCGCCAGCGTGGCCGTCGCGCCTGCGGCGCTGGACTCGCTGGGCGCCACGGGCGACGCCCTCAAGATCACCGTCACCATCACCGGCCCCGATGCCAGCACGCTGGTGCTGCAGGGCTGGCGGACCCGCTATGCGCCGCAGTCGCCGTACTGAATCGGGCTTCACACTGGTCGAGGCCGTCATGGTGATCGCCGTCACCGGCGTCGTCGTCGCGATCGTGGCCGTCTTCATCGCGCCAGCGACGAGCGCCTACTTCGCCAGCGCGGCGCGCGCGCAGCTGGGCGACGAGGCCGACACCGCGCTGCGCCGCATCGCCCGCGACCTTGCCGCGGCCCTGCCCAACAGTGCCCGCATCAGCGGCCAGAGCCTGGAGCTGATTCCGGTCAGCGGCGCTGCACGCTACGCGGTGGCGGACGGCGACCCGCTGCTCTTCGGCACGCCCGACAGCAGCTTCGACATCGTCGGGCCGCCGCTGAGGCTCTCGTCCGCCGGCCAGCGCCTGGCCTGGTACAACCTCGGCCCCGCAGTGCCGGATGCCGATGCCTATACGCTGGCCAACGTGCGCGTCGCGTCAACGGCGCCGGGCAATGCCACCCGCGTGGCGATCAGTGGCGCCGCCCTGCCCAATGCGTTGCAGGCGCCGCCCTATCGCGTCTATGCGATCGAGCAACCGGTCAGCTACCGCTGCGACACCACGGCCGGCACGCTGACGCGCTACAGCGGCTACGGTTTTGCCGCCACCCAGCCCAACCCGCCCGGCGGCGGCAGCGCAGCCGTGCTGGCCCGCCACGTGACGGGCTGCAGCTTCAGCTACGACACGCCGCCCATCACGGTCCGCTATGCGCTGGTGACGCTGCGCCTGCAGCTCAGCGCCAACAACGAGACCGTGACCCTGTACCACACCGTCCACCTGGACAACCTGCCCTGACCATGCGCGGCTTCACGATGATGTCCATGCTCTTCATCCTGGTGGTCCTGGCGGCCCTGGGTACGGCGCTGGCGTCGCTGAGCCAGCGCCAGCAGCTCGGTTCGGCCGGCGAAATTGCCGCGGCCAAGGCCTACCAGGCGGCGTTCGCCGGCCTGGAATGGGGCAGCTTCCAGATCCTGCGCGCCACCGGCCAGCCGGCCTGCTTCGCCACGCGCAGCTTCGTGCTGCCCGACCGGCTGTCCGACTTCACCGTCACCATCAGCTGCGCGCGCACCCCGGGCACCGGCAGCGTCACGGATGGCGACCAGTCACCGGCCTTCTACGAACTCACGGCGACGGCCTGCAATCTCGGCAACGGCGGCACCTGCCCGAATGCCGCGACAACCGAACCGACGTATGCCGAGCGCCAGCTCAGCCGGACGGTGAGCAAATGACAGGGCGCTGGCTGCTGCTGGTGCTGCTCTGCCTGGCCTGCTCGACGGCGGGCGCGGTCAACTACAGCTTCCCCAGCAACAAGCCGGCGGGTTGCTCCAACGCAGGAGCGGGCACCTACAACTGCGGCTCCGTTTCGCTGGGGTACGGCGACACGATCACCATCAGTGGCGCACGCCCGGCCACCATCAACATCAACGGCAACTTCAGCACCGACACCGCCACCATCAACGGCACGGGCAGCACCGCAGACCTCGACATCGTCGTCAGCGGCACGCTGACGCTGGGCTACCAGGCCCGCATCACCGCCAACGTCACCGCCGGCAGCGTCAACGATGCCGGCGGTGGCGGCGTCGCCATCACCGGCAGCCTGACGGCGACCGGCGGCAACATCTCGCTGGCCTACCAGACCTCCATCGGCGGCAACCTGTCCACCAGCGGCAGCGGCGCCATCAGCACGGCCCAGAGCGGCAGCATTGGCGGCAGTGTCACGGGGGGCAGCGGCAGCATCAGCATCGCCGAGTCCGGCACGGTGGCCGGCGACGTGACGGGCAGCGGCAGCATCACCGTGGCCCAGTCCGCCACCGTCAACGGCAATCTCGCGGGCGGGGCGGGCGCGGTCAGCATCGGCTACCAGTCCCGGATCAACGGCAACGTCAGCGCCACGGGCGCGATCACGCTGGCCCAGGGCTCGCGCGTGGGCGGCACCCTCACGGGCAGCGCGGGCAACGTGTCCATCGGCTATGCCGCGATGGTCGTGGGCGCCCTGACGACGAGCAGCGGCACCATAGGCTTCGCCCAGAACGCCGTCGCCTCGTCCTGCGTCACGTCCACCGCCGGCGCCAGCATCACGCTGGGCTACCAGAGCAGCATCAACAGCGTGTGCTGCAGCGCCAGCTGCACCCGCAGCTGCATCGTCAACAACTCGACCTATGCAGTGCCGCCCGCCTGCAGCGGCCCGGCCCCGGCCATTGCCGGCTTCGCCGTCGGCGGCACCGGCAGCGCGTCCACCTGCACGCCGCAGACGCTGACCATTACCGCCAGAGATGCGTCCGGCAACACGCTGACCGGCTACACCGGCACCATCAGCCTCAGCACCAGCACCAGCACGGGCTTCGGCACCTGGACGGCCGGCTCGGGGCCGGCGCCATCCGGCACGCTGCTCGTCCCGGCCAGCAACGGGCAGGCCACCTACACCTTCGCGGCGGCCGACGCCGGCATCGTGCGCCTCAGGCTCGCGCACAGCCTGGCGCAGAACCTGACCGTCAGCGTCGTCGACGGCGCCGTCAGCGGCACCAGCAGCACCTCGGCCGTCCTCAGCTACCGCGACAACGCCTTCGTCTGGACCGAGGACCTGAACAACCGGATCGGCGGCAGCTTCGTCGCCGTGGCCGGGCGCAGCCACGACATGCAGGTCAGCCTCTACAGGAAGGACCCCGGCACCGGCAACTGCGGCATCGCCACCGACTACAACGGCAGCCGCAACCTCAAGCTCTGGCGCACCGACAACGGCGGCCCCTGGGCCGCGCCCAGCGTCGTCAGCCCGGCGCTGGGCGTGCCCGCCGCCCGGCCGGCCGGCAACAACCTCACGCTGAGCTTCACGGCAGGCGTCGCCGGCTTCAGTCTGGCGACGAGCAACGTCGGCAAGTACGCGTTCAGCCTCGACGACGACTCGCTCAGCGCCGCCGCCACGACGGTCAGCGGCACCAGCGCCGACCTGACCGTGCGCCCCTTCGCGCTGGCCATCACCGGGCTGACGCTGGCCGGGACCGCCAACCCCGGCGGCAGCGCGGCGACCGACGGCGTCTTCGGCAAGGCTGGTGCGGCCTTCTCGGCCACCGTCACCGCCTACCGCTGGAGTGCCGGTGCCGATGCCAACGACGACGGCATCCCCGACGCGGGCGTGACGCTCGCCCAGGCCTCGGCCGGCGGCGTCGCCACGGGCTTCAGCGCCGACGTCGCACTGACGCCCCTGGCAGGCTCGCAGACCCCGGCCGGCGCGGCGGGCGGCGTGCTGGGCATCCTGAGCAACAACGTCGTCAGCGCCTTCGCCGCCGGCACCGCCACGACCAACAACCTGGCCTACAGCGAGGTCGGCAGCTTCATGCTCAACACCAGCGCCGTGGTGGGTGGCTACCTCGGCACGGCCGGCCTGAACCTGGACGCTCTGGTCTTCAATGCCGCCGGCAGCCAGCAGCCGCGCATCGGCCGCTTCATCCCGGCGGGCTTTGCCCTCAGCGACGCCAGCGTCGCGCACCGCGTCGACCAGGGCTGCACGGCGGGCTCCACCTTCACCTATCTGGACGAGAACTTCCGCCTCGGCTTCACGCTGACGGCGCAGAACGCCGCCGGCGCGACGACGCGCAACTACATCGGAGACTTCGCCCGCCTCGACCTGGGCACGGTGGCCAACCTCAAGCTCGCGGGCATCGCCGGCAGCACGATGTTCAAGACCGGCAATGGCCGGCTGGCACTGACCCAGAGTGGCGGCAGTTGGGCTTCGGGCGTCGCCAACGTCACGCTGACGGCCAGTGCCACACGCACGGCGACGCCCGACGGGCCCTTCGACAGCGCCGGCTTCGGCATCGCGCCGGTGGACCTGGACGGCGCCACCATGCTGTCTCCGAATCTCGACACCGACAGCCCGCCGAACGGCGTCGACAGCACCCGGGTCGGCACAATCCCTCTGCGCTACGGGCGGCTTCGCCTCCAGAATGGCACGGCACCGGCGAACCGCACGCTCAACCTGCCCCTGGCCGCGCAGTACTGGACCGGCAGCGCCTACAACACCAACACCTTGGATTCCTGCACCCGCATCAGCGCCGCCCAACTGAACTTCGGCAACCTGCGCAACGTGGCGGTCGCCAGTGCCGCCATGGTCGGGGCAAGCAGTGCCGTCACCTCCGGCCTGGGCCGTGTCGTGCTGGCCGCATCGGGAAGCAGCGGCCTCGCCGCCTACGACGTCGCCATCGCCCTGGACAGCGCCTCGCCGCCCGCCGACGCCTCCTGCCTCGGCTGGGTGCCCGCCAAGGCCGCCACCGCCGGCGCCGGCCTGACGGCGCTGCGCGGCGCCTGGTGCGGCAGCGGATTCAAGGACCCCAGCGCCCGCGCCGTCTGGGGCATCTATCGCGGCAGCGATGGCGTGCTCCAGCAGCGGGAGAACTACTGATGCGCTGGCCCTGGTCCGCCCGCCGCAACGGCCAGCGCCTGCTGCTGCGCCGCGTCGGCGACCAGCACGCCTTCGTGCTGACCGACGGGCCGCCCGGGGACGAGCCCGCCCGGCTGCTGCGCTGGGGCCTGCTGGCGCAGGCGGTGCCCATCGCGGCCGGCGACGCCATCGCGCTGCTGGACCCGGCCGACTACCGCATCCTCAAGGTCGACACGCCCAACGTGCCGCAGGAAGAACTCAAGGCCGCGGCGCGCTGGCAGATCAAGGAGATGGTGGACGTGGACGTCGCCGAGCTGACGCTGGACGTCATGCACGTCGGCGGCGATGTCGAGCGGGCCCAGCGCCAGCTCTTCGTCGTCGCCGCGCGCAACAGCGCCATCCAGGCGCTGACCGCCGGCACGGCCGCGCTGACCGACAAGCTTTGCACCGTCGACATCTGGGAGACGGCGCTGCGCAACCTGCTCGGCCGCCAGGCCCGCGCCGACGACCTCGCCGCACGCGCCTGCGCGGCCGTCCTCATCGACGAGGGCCAGTGCCTGCTCGTCGTCTGCGCCGCAGACGAGCTCTTCTACACCCGCCGCATCCAGGCCGACCCCGGGCTGCTGGCGCGCGCGCGCGGCGAGCGCGCCGAAAGCGCGGCCGCCGACCTGCCGCTGGGCTTCGAGTACCAGCCGGGCGGCCAATTCGACGCGGCTGCCGCCCAGGAGTCGCCGCTGGTCATCGAGCTGCAGCGCTCCATCGACGTCTGGGAGCGCAGCTGGCCCGAGCTGCCGCTGGCCCGCCTGTACGCCGTCACGGCCGCGCATGGCCCCGAGGTGGCCGCGCTGATCCAGCGCGAACTGGGCCTGCGCACCGTGGCCCTGGACCCGCTCGCCGCCTTCGCCTCGGAGCGCCCGGCGGCCGAGGGCGATGCCGCCCAGGCGCTGGCCGCCTGCATCCCGCTGCTGGGCGCGGCACTGCGCACCGAGGCCAGGCAGCTCTGATGCCCCAGCAGATCAACCTGCTGACGCCCATCCTGCTGGCACCCCGGCGGTATTTCTCCGCGCAGACCCTGCTGCAGGCCACCGGGCTGCTGCTCGCCGCCGGCCTGGTGGCGACGCTGTGGGTGCAGCACCGCGACCGGCAGGCCGAAGCCGCGCACCAGGTCCTGCTGGTCCAGTACGCCACCGAACGCCAGCAATTGGCCGCCGCGCAGGCCAGCCTGCCCGCGCCCCAGGACGCCGGCACGCTGCAGCAGCAACTGCTGCCGCTTGAAGCCGGCAATGCGCAGCGCGGCGCGCTGCTCGCCGGACTGGGCAGCGAAGGCAGCGAGCCCGGCCGGCGCCACTCCGACCTGCTGGCGCTGATCGCGCGCAGCCTGCCGGAGGCCGCCTGGCTCAGCGAGCTGCGCTATGCGCCGGGCCGCGTCGAGATCGTCGGCGGCACGCTGGACACCGGCGTGCTGCGGCCCTGGCTGGGCCAGCTCGGCGCCCATCCGCTGCTTGCCGGCCAGGCGCTGTCGGCGCTGCGGGTCGAGCGCCTGGGCGCGCCAGGCACTGCCCCCGGCGCGCCCCCCCTGCTGGAGGGCGGCGGCCCGCTCGCCGAGAGCCGGCTGCCCGTCTGGGCCTTCCGCGTCGTCAGCGCGCCGGCAGCCGCAGCCAGCGCCGCCTCGGGAAGCGCCCGATGAACGCGCGGACGCCCATCGATCGCGCGCCGCTGAGCCGGCGCCTGGCGCCGCTGCGCGCCGCCTGGGAGCGCCAGGCCCGCCGCATCGACGCGCTGAGCCTGCGCGAGCGCGCCATCCTGTTCCTGAGCCTCGTCGCCGTGCTCGCGGCCCTGTTCGACACCCTGGTGCTGTCGCCGCATGCCGCACGCACGCGCCAGCGCAGCGAGGAGGCGGCCCGCCAGGCGGCCGAGCTGAGCCAGCTGCGCGGCCAGTTCGTCGCCACCAGCCAGGGCGGCAGCGAGCCCGTCGCCCAGTTGCGCCGCCAGCTCGACAGTGCCCGCGCCGAACGCACCCGGCTGGATGCCCAGCTGCGCCAGGCCGGCTCGTCCGGTCGGGGTGAAGCGCTGCCCATCGTGCTGCAGCGGCTGCTGGTGCAGCAGTCCGGCCTGGTGCTGGAGCGGCTGAAGCTGCTGGACGACGCACCCGCCGCCGGCCCGCAGCAGCCCGCCATCGTCGGCGTGAGCTGGCAGGGGGTGGAGCTGCAGGTGCAGGGCAGCTACCGCGACCTGCAGCGCTACCTGCAGACGCTGGAGCGTGAGCTGCCCGGGCTGCGCTGGGGCGAGATGCACCTGAACGCCGACGGCGGCAACGGGGCGCCGCGCCTGCGGGCAGAGATTTTTCTGCTGAAGGTGCAGCCATGAGAGCCTTTTGCGCGCTGCTGCTGCTGCTGACTGGCTCGCTGGCAGGCGGTGTGGCCCGCGCCGACGAGCCCGCGCGCGACCCCACCGCCTGGCCACCCGCGCTGCGCGGCGCGCTCGGCCCGGCCTCGGCCGCCCCCGGCGCGGAGCCCGGCGGTCAGGCGATCCGCCAGGTCGTCTTCGCCGCCGGCCGTGGCTATGTCGTTCAGCGCGGCCGGCGCTACGGCGTCGGCGACCGTCTCGACGGCGCGCGCATCGAGCGCATCACCGAGCAGGCCGTGTGGCTGCGCGAGGCCGGGCAGGTCCGCCGCGAGCCGCTGTACGGCGGCGTGGAGAAGCGCCCGCCGCCGGCCGAACCGGCCGCCAAGAATTCCAAGGAGAAGCCATGAAGGCCCCCGCCCCCCGTCTCTTGCTGCTCAGCGCCGCCGTGCTGCTGGCGGGCTGCGCGGACAAGCCGCTGCGCGTGGCCCAGCCCAGCCAGGCCCTGCGCGAGGAGCTGCAGGCCCAGCGCGCGGCCCCGCCCGCGCCGGCCGCCTCGGCCGCCGCCCCCACCGCCCAGGCCCAGCCGGTGCCGCCTCCCGCGCCGGCCCTGCCGCCCGAGCCGCGCTTCGACCTCATCGTCAACGGCGCGCCGGCCCGCGACGTGTTCCTGTCCCTGGTCAGCGACACGCGCTACAGCATGCTGGTGCACCCGGCCGTGGCGGGCCAGCTGTCGGTCACGCTCAAGGGCGTCACGCTGCGCGAGTCGCTGGATGCCATCCGCGAGGTCTACGGCTTCGACTATTCCATCGACGGCCGCCGCATCACCGTTTTCCCGCCGACGCTGCAGACCCGTGTCTTCACGATCAACGCGCTGGCGCACCAGCGCAGCGGCCGCAGCGAAGTACGCGTGTCGTCGGGCGCCGCGCCGGCCAGCTCCAGCAACAACGCGGCCACCGCCGCCACCGGCGGCGGCACGACCAACACCGTGCTGCAGCAGGAAAGCAGCCAGCTCAGCACCAAGGTCTCGAGCGACTTCTGGAGCGAGACCGGCAGCGCGCTGAAGGCGCTGGTCGGCACGGGCGAGGGCCGCACCGTCATCACCAGCCCGCAGACCGGCGCGGTGGCCGTGCGCGCCATGCCCGACGAGCTGCGCCATGTCGAGGCCTGGCTGAAGGCCACCCGCATCTCCGTCGAGCGCCAGGTCATGCTGGAGGCCAAGATCGTCGAGGTCGAATTGCGCGAGGGCTACCAGAGCGGCATCGACTGGTCGCGCATCGGCGACCGCGGCGCCATCGGCCAGACCAGCGCCAACCCGTCCATCCCCACGGGCGTCGGCACCATCATCAACCCACTGGTGAGCAACACGCGCGGCCTGCCGGTGCTGTCCACCGGCACGCAGAACCCGGCCTGGCCCGACCTCATCCCCCTGCCCTCGGCCGGCGGCGGCACCTTCGGCCTGGCGCTGGCGCGTGGTGGCTTCCAGGCGCTCTTGAGCTTCATCGAGAGCCATGGCGACACGCAGATCCTGTCCAGCCCGCGCATCGCCACGCTGAACAACCAGAAGGCCGTGCTCAAGGTCGGCACCGACGACTACTTCATCACCGGCATCAGCGGCAGCAACAGCAGCACCAGCACCGGCACCACCGGCAACAACGGCGTGGCCAACCAGATCCCGACGCTGACGCTGACGCCGTTCTTCAGCGGCATCGCGCTGGACGTGACGCCGCAGATCGATGCGGCCGACATGATCACGCTGCACGTCCACCCCTCGGTGTCCAACGTGACCGAGAAGGTCAAGCAGGTCGACCTCGGCTCGGTGGGCAACTTCCGCCTGCCGCTGGCCAGCGCCAGCGTCAACGAGAGCGACACCGTCGTGCGCATCCCCGACGGCCACATCGTCGCCATCGGCGGCCTGATGCAGATGGAGGCCACGCGCCGCGGCTCGGGCCTGCCCGGTGCCGACAGCAACCCGCTCACCTCCATGCTGTTCGGCAACCGCGCCAACAATGGCCGCAAGCGCGAGCTGGTCGTCCTCATCAAGCCCAGCATCATCCGCAGCGCGGAAGACTGGGAGCAGCACAACCGGCTCGTCAGCGAGTCGCTGGACGACACCGAAGGCCGGTCGCGGCGCGTGATCCGGCTGGACGGCGCGGCCGCGCCGCGGCCGAACTGATCAGCCGCTGACCTGCAGCGACTTGGCCTGGGCCGGCAGGATGCGGCCCACAACGGCCGCCGCGTCGAAGCCGTGCCGGGCGAAGGTGGCCAGCACGGCATCCACCGCGCCCGGCTCGCAGGACACCAGCAGGCCGCCACTGGTCTGCGGGTCGGTCAGCAGCGCGCGGTCCTCGGCGGCGAAGTCGGCCGGGAGCTGGATGTCGTGCCCATAGCCGGCCCAGTTGCGCCCCGATGCACCGGTGACGAAGCCCCGCCCCGCCAGCTCGCGCACCCCTGCCAGCAGCGGCACGGCACGCCAGTCCAGCTCGGCCGTGCAGCCGGCACCGCGCGCCAGCTCCAGCGCATGGCCGGCCAGGCCGAAGCCGGTCACGTCGGTCAGCGCATGCACGCCGGGCAGCCCGGCCAGGTCGGGCCCCGGCGTGTTGAGCTTCGTCGTCGTGTCGATCATGCGGGCATAGCCCTCGGCACCGAGCTGCTCCTTCTTCAGCGCCGCGCTCATGACGCCCACGCCCAGCGGCTTGCCCAGCACCAGCACGTCGCCGGGCCGAGCATCGGCATTGCGCTTGACCCGCTTCGGGTGCACCAGACCGAGCGCGACGAGGCCGTAGATGGCCTCCACCGAATCGATGGTGTGGCCGCCGGCGATCGGAATGCCGGCCGCCTTGCAGACCGAGGCGCCGCCTTCCAGCACGCGGCCGATGGTCTGCGTGGACAGCACGTTGATGGGCATGCCCACCAGGGCCAGCGCGAGGATGGGCCGGCCGCCCATCGCGTAGACGTCGCTGATCGCGTTGGTGGCAGCGATGCGGCCGAAGTCGAAGGGGTCGTCGACGATGGGCATGAAGAAGTCCGTCGTCGCGATCAAGGCCTGCTCGTCGTTGAGCTGGTAGACGGCCGCGTCGTCCGAGGTCTCGATGCCGACCAGCAGCTCCTTGGGGATGGGCATGGCCGTCGTGCCCTTGAGGATCTCGGACAGCACGCCCGGCGCGATCTTGCAGCCGCAGCCGCCGCCGTGGGACAGCGAGGTCAGGCGGGGTTCGTTGGCGGGCGTGGGGCAGGCAGGAGCGTTCATGGCGATGAGGGGCTTGAGAGCAGCGCGCCGACGAGGCGGCGCAGCGTGGCCCGCTCGGCCTCGGGCGCGAAGAGCGCGGCGCGGGGGGCGAGCTGGGCGGTGAGTCGGGGAAGCATATCGGCATCGTCGCGGGCCTGCGCGAGCAGGGTCGCCAGGCCCGCGTCGTCGCCGGGGTCGAAGAGGCCCTCGTAGCCCTCGCCCAGCAGGCCCAGGTTGCCGTCGATGCGCGAGGCCAGCACCGGCGTGCCGCTGCGGATGGCCTCGATGACGACATGGGCGCCGCCCTCCATGCGGCTGGCATGCACGAGCACATGGGCGGCCTGGATGCGCCGCCGCACGGCCGCGTGCGCCAGCCCGCCCAGCCAGCGGAAGTTGGCCTGCGTGGCCGCCAGCGCGGCGGCCTCCGCCCCAAGCGCCGGGTCCAGCGCGGCGCCGATGTGGTCCAGCCGGATGTCGGGCCGCCCGGCCAGGCGGCGCGCGGCACGCCAGTAGGTGTGTGGGTCCTTCTCGTCGCGCAGATGGCCCACCATCACGGCGCGCAGATGGCGCCGGGTGTGGCCCTGCGGCGCGCGTGCCGCGCAGGACTGCAGCACCACATGGGCCTTGGCCCGCAGCGCCGCGGGCAGCTGGCGCGGCCCCAGCTCGTTCAGCACGACGAGCGCGTCGGCCAGCCGCAGCGAACGCTGGGCGGCGGCATCGCTGACGATGTCGCGGTAGAGGTCGGTGCCCGTCATCACCAGCACCGCGGGCCGCGCGGGATGGGCTGCCCGCCAGGCCGCGATGGAGTCCGCCGAGCGGCGCGCATGCAGCGCGATCAGCAGGGCCTCGTCGCCCCCGTCCCAGCGCTCGGCCAGATGCACGCGGTAAGCTGGCCGCAGCAACCGTGCCCAGCGGTGGGCGGTCTGCCAGTTGCCGTTGTTGGCCTGGGCCAGGGCCGGCGTCACGATGACGAGGGAATCACGATGCACGACAGCAGCCTACTCCGGGCCGCGCTCGATGCCCGTCAGGGCGGCCCCGAGATGCTGGCCGGGGCGCTGGCCGCCAGCCGCGCCGACACGCTGGCCACCTTCGCCGCCTTCGAGCGGGCCCTGCCCGGGCTGGCCGTGCCGCTGCGCGCCGAGCTGAACCCGCCGCTGTGGGAGCTGGGTCATGTCGGCTGGTTCCAGGAGTTCTGGGTGGGGCGCAATCCTGAGCGCGGGCGGGGTTGCCGGGCCGAAGCGAACGCCCCCCGTCTCGCGCCGCTGCGCGCAAATGCCGACGCCCTCTACAACTCCAGCGCGGTGCCACACGACAGCCGCTGGCAGCTCCCCCTGCCCGATGCCGCCGTGACGCGTGACGACCTTGCCCGCCAGCTGGCCCAGACGCTGGCCCTGCTGCGCGAGGCCGGCGACGGCGACGACGCGCTGTACTTCTTTCGCCTTGCGCTGCTGCACGAGGACATGCACCATGAGGCCGCCCTCTACATGGCGCATGGCCTGGGCATCCCCATCACCGACGCGCGCTGGCAGCCTGAGCCGCTGCCGGCGCCGCCAGCGCTGCTCCACTACGACGCCTGCGACTGGCGCCTGGGACATTCGGGAACCGGCTTCGCCTTCGACAACGAACTGCCCGGCCTCGACGTCGCGCTGCAGCCCTTCAGCATCGACGCCCAGGCGCTGCGCTGGGCCGAGTACCTGCCCTTCGTCGAAGCCGGCGACCGGCCCGCGCCCCGCCATCTGCGCCGCGCCGGCGGCCACTGGCAGACCTGGCGCGACGGCGAATGGCAGCCGCTGGACCTGGCTCTGGCCGCCTGCCACCTGACCCGCGACGAGGCCCAGGCCTGGTGCCGGTGGGCGGGCCGGCGCCTGCCGACCGAGGCCGAATGGGAACTGGCCGCCTGCAGCCGGCCCGAGGCCTTTCGTTGGGGCGATGTCTGGGAATGGACGGCCAGCCCCTTCGCGCCCTTCCCCGGCTTCGAGCCCCACCCCTATCGCGACTACTCGGCGCCCTGGTTCGACGGCCGCCCCGTGCTGCGGGGCGCCTCCCACAGCACCCAGCCGCGCATGCGCCATCCGCGCTATCGCAATTTCTTCCCGGCTTCGCGCAGCGACGTGCCCGCCGGTTTCCGCAGCTGCGCGGCCGGCTAGAGTCCAGCCGGTGAAGATCTCCCTGCAAGACCTGAGCGCGCGGCACGCGACGGCCCGACGCGATGCGCCGGACGCGCTCACCGGCCTGAACGTCGTCATCGCCAAGGGCGAGCAACTGGCCGTCATCGGCCCGTCGGGCGCGGGCAAGACGACGCTGCTGGAGGTGCTGGCCTGCGCCCGCCCGCCGGCCGCGGGCCGCCTGACGGTGGACGGCGCCGCGCCCTGGTCGCTGCCGCGTCGCGCGCTGCAGGCCTTGCGCGGCCGGCTCATCCTGGTGCCGCAGGTGCCGCCGCTGCCGCCGCGCCAGCGCGTCGTCACGGCCGTGCTGGCCGGGCGGCTGCCGAGCTGGAGCCTGTGGACGGCGCTGCGCTCGCTGTTCTATCCGGTCGACATCCCCGCGGCCGACGCGGCGCTGGACGCCTTCGAGCTGAGCGACAAGCTCTTCGAGCGCGTCGACCGCCTGTCGGGCGGCGAGCGCCAGCGCGTCGGCCTGGCCCGCGCCCTGGTCGCGCCGGCGCGGCTGTGGCTGGTGGACGAGCCGCTGTCGGCGCTGGACCCGGCGCGCGCCCAGCGCGCCATCGCCGCCCTGGTGCGCGAGGCCCAGGCCCGCGGCGTGACGCTGGTGGCCACGCTGCACCAGGTGGACGCCGCGCTGGCTCATTTCCCGCGCATCCTGGGCCTGCGCGAGGGCCGGCTGGTGTTCGACCTGCCCGCTGCCGAGGTCACGCCCGAACTGCTGGCGCGCCTGTACGCCCAGCACGAGGACGAGTTGCTGGGCGGCCCTGCGCCGGCCGACGACCCGCCCCAGCCCGCCCCGCCCGTGGTGATGCAATGCCGCTGAACGCGGCCGCGCGCCGCGACCCCGCCTGGCTGGGCCGCGTGGGCCTGGGCGTCGCCGGCCTGGTGCTGCTGTGGCCGCTGCTGGTCGCCACCGAGTTCAAGCCCTGGCTGCTGCTGGAGCCCGACTCGCTGCGCGTCACCGGCCGCTTCGTCGGCAGCTTCTTCCCGCCGGCCTTCAGCGGCGAGTTTTTGTGGATGCTGGCGCGCGAAACCTGGCGCACGGTGGCCATCGCGACGGCCGGCGTGACGCTGGCGCTGCTGGTCGCGCTGCCGCTGACGCTGGCGGCCACGCGGGCGCTGTCGGTCTCGGCGCTGGCCGGCGCGATGGCGCCCCTGCCCTATGCCGTGCGCCAGCTCGTGCGCGGCCTGCTCATCTTGTTGCGCAGCATGCCGGAGCTGGTCTGGGCCCTGGTGTTCGTGCGCGTCGTGGGCCTCGGGCCCGCGTCGGGCGTGCTGGCCATCGCGCTCACCTATGGCGGCATGCTGGGCAAGGTCTACGCGGAGATCCTGGAGAGCGGCGATGCCCAGGTCACGCAGACGCTGCTGCGCAACGGCGCCACGCGGCTGCAGGCCTTCGCCTACGGCCTGCTGCCGCAGAACGCCGCCGAGCTGACCAGCTACACCGTCTACCGCTGGGAATGCGCCATCCGCAGCTCGGTGGTGCTGGGCTTCGTCGGCGCGGGCGGCCTCGGCCAGCAGATGGACAGCTCGATGAAGATGTTCGCGGGCGGCGAGGTGGCCACCATGCTGCTGGTCTTCGTGGCCCTGGTCGCGCTGGCCGACCGGCTCAGCGCCGCGCTGCGGCGCGCCCTGGGTTGATGCGATGAAGCCCGCACGCAAGCTCCCCCCGCCGCTGTTCAGCGCCCGCTGCCGGGCCTGCTGGCTGGTGGCCGGCGTGCTGGCCCTGGTGGTGGCCAGCTTCGCCTCGCTGGACCTCAAGCTGGCGAGCTTCGCATCGGGCGAGGCGCTGGCCAGCATGGGCCGCTTCCTGCGCGAGTTCTTCCCGCCGGATTTCAGTGCCGGCTTCGTCCGCAAGGTCGTTGAAGGCGCCTGGGAGACGTTGGCCATGTCGGCCCTGGGCACGCTGCTGGCCGCATGGGTCGGCGTGCTGATGGCCTTGCCCGCCAGCCAGCTGAAGCTGGGCCGTGGCCTGGCGCGGCTGCTGCTGAATGCGCTGCGCTCGGTGCCGGAGCTGGTGTGGGCCGCGATGCTGCTCATCAGCGCCGGCCTGGGGCCGTTCGCCGGCACGCTGGCCCTGGCCATCCATACCAGCGGTGTGCTGGGGCGGCTGTTCGCCGAGGCGATCGAGAACGCGCAGCCCGGCCCCGCCGCCGCGCTGCGCGCGCAGGGCGCCGGCGCGACCCGCGTGTTCCTCTACGCGACGCTGCCACAGGTGCTGCCGCAGCTGATGAGCTACACCCTCTACCGCTGGGAGAACAACATCCGCGCCGCCGCCGTGCTGGGCGTCGTCGGCGCGGGCGGCCTGGGGCAGCTGCTGATGTTCCACATGGGCCTGTTCCAGATGGACAAGACGGCCACCGTGCTCATCGCGATGCTCGTGCTGGTGGCCGTGGTGGACGGCGCCAGCTTCGCGCTGCGGCGCTGGATGACGCGTTGACGGCTGCTCAGTAGGCGCCGGGCAGGTGGCTGGAGCCCGTCCAGCCCAGCAGCTTGCGCAGCTCCGCCGGTACCGGCAGCGGCTGCACGCCCTCCGGCACGCGGGCCAGTTCGAAGCGACGCAGCTCGGGGCTGCGGAAGACGGCGCCGCCGGCCGGCGTCAGCGCCCTGCCCCGGGCCTCGACGCCCGGCTGGGCCTGACGGAACTCGTCGAGGCCGGCAAAGCTCGCCTGGCACGGCGTGCCGGGCATGGGCGCCCAGCTGACCAGCGGCTGGCCGCTGGCCGGCCGGATGTAGACGTTGCCGTCGACCCGCTCCGCCATCGCCGCCGTGACCCGGCCGCAGGTGGCCGGCGACTGCTCGATGCGCAGCAGCGGCCCTTGCAGCGCCGCGTCCGCCACGAGCAGGTTGCCCTCGACGACATGGCCCGTGCGCTCATTCACGTCCGGCCCCGTCTGCGGATGCCAGCCGAAGTGGTCGCCCTGGGCGCTGCGTTCGTTGCGGTCGATCAGCACGGGCGAGTTGACGAAGGTGTTGTGGTGCACCTTGGCGCCCGCGCTGTTCAGCACGCGCACGCCCTGCTGGTTGTTGACGAACACGTTGCCGGCGACCGTGACGCCCTTGGAGATCTCGAAGAACAGGCCGGCCTGCGTGCCCTCCACGTGGTTGTTGACGAAGACGCCGTCGCGGTTGCCGACGTCCCACCAGACGCCGTTGGAATGCGGCTGCTCGGTGACGAGGTTGTCGCGCACGACGACGCGGTGCGACTGGTTGAAGATCTTCACGGCGGCCGGGTAGTAGCCGGTCAGCTGGCGCACGTTGTTGCGCCGCACGAGGTTGCGCTCCAGCAGTACGTCCGACGAGCCGATGACGTAGATGCCCTCGGTGCCGGTGTCGCTGACCAGCGAGTTGCGGATGACCAGCCCGTCGCCGCGGAAGTAGCCGGCCACGCGCGAGCAGTGCGTGATGGTGACGTTCTCCAGCAGCGTGCCGACGACTTCCTTGCCGTGCTGGCTTTCGGGTGACGGGCCCACGGGGTCGTCCGTGGGCTCCTCGGACACCGGCGTCGACGGCTTCTTTCCCTCGATGTCGATGGCGCGGTAGGCGTACTGCGTGAAGGTGATGCCGCGCAGCACCGGGCCCTTGCGGTCGGAGGCCTTGCCGTGCACCGGCCGCGAGGGCCGGTGCAGCGCGATGTCATGGGCCGTGATCTCCACCGTGCGGCCGGCCGGGTCGGCGCCGATGTAGACATAGCCCTTGTCGTAGTCCACGTAGAAGCTGCGGGCCCCGACCTCGCCCTCCCAGCCCGCCGTCTGCAGCGCCTCGCCATCGAGGAAGACCATGTCGTTGTTGAAGCGGTGCAGCGGCGTGAGCATGCCCTCGCGGTCGCGCTGCCACCAGCCCAGCGGCTGGGCAGGGAACAGCGTGGCCCACCGGGTGCGCCAGACCTTGTTGCCCAGGCTCTGCCATTGCGTCGCCACGCGCGTGCCCTTGAGCACGGGCACTTCTTCGAGGTAGGGCTGGATCGTGACGCCCTGGTTCAGCTGCAGCCCGCCCGTGCGATAGGTGCCGCCGCGCAGGACGATGGCGTCGCCCGTGACGACCCGAGCGATGGCCGCCTCGATGGACGTGGGTTCGGCAATCGATGCACCGGACGCCTCGGCCCGGCCGTCCGGCGCCACGAAGTAGACGTGGGCCGCCTTGGGCACCGCGTAGCGCTGCGGCACGGGGCCGTAGGGGCCGCCCGAGGGCTGGGCGACGGCGACGGCGGCCAGCAGCTGTGCGGTGACGAGGCCCAGGGCGCCGGCCCAGCGGCGCAGGGGGAAGGGAAAGCTCATGACGTCTCCACGGCGCACAGGTAGCGCTACCAATTCTTGTGGCACGCACGCTAACACCGTTCCCGCCGCTCGCTGCGGCGCCCAGGGAAACCCCTGAGCCCGCCCGGCCTCAGCGGGGCCTGGGGCCTACCAGCCCCAGCGCCAGCGCGATGCCCACCAGCACGATGGCGCCGCCGGCCACCATCTGCGCCGTGACGGCCTCGCCCAGGAAGAGCGCGCCCCACAGGATGGCGAACAGCGGGATAAGGAAGGTGACGGACACGGCGTTCGTCGGCCCCACCCGGCTCATCAGCCGGAAGTAGAGGATGTAGGCCAGCGCCGTGCACAGCGCCGCCAGCGCCAGCGCGGCGCCCCAGGCCACGCCGCCGGGCATGGCCGCGGGCCACAGCCAGGCGGCCGGCAGCGCCAGCAGCAACGCCGCGCTGAACTGGCTGCCGGTGGCCACGGCCAGCGGCGACACGCCCGCGAGGTAGCGCCGGGTCGCGTTCGCGGCCACGCCGTAGCAGAAGGTGGCGGCCGCGCAGGCCAGCAAGGCCAGCAGGCCGCTGTGGTCCGCACCGGGCTTGAAGCTGGCCTTGTCCCAGGCCAGGAAGGCGACGCCGGCGAAGCCGATGACCAGGCCCAGCACGCGCAGCGGCGTCAGCCCCTGCCGCAGCCAGACGAAGGCGACGATGGCCGTCCACAGTGGCGTCGTCGCGTTGACGATGCTGGACAGGCCCGCCGTGATGGACAGCGCTGCGAACGAGAACAGCGCGAAGGGGATGGCGCTGTTCAGCGCGCCGACGAGCAGCAGGCCCTTCCAGTGCGTGCGCAGCGCGGCCAGCTGGCCCCGCGAGGCCAGCAGCGGGATCAGCATGACGCTGGCCAGGCCCACGCGCACGGCCGCCAGCACGACGGGACCGAACTCATGGGCGCCGAGGCGCATGAACAGGAAGGAGGCGCCCCAGAGGGCCGCGAGCAGGACGAGTTCGCCGATGTCGAAAGCCTTCATGCGGTGACGCCTTCCAGGCTCAGCAGGGCCTGCTTGCGCGTCAGGCCGCCGGCATAGCCGGTCAGCGAGCCGTCCGCACCGACGACGCGGTGGCAGGGGATGAGGATGGAGATGGGGTTGCGGCCCACGGCCGCGCCCAGCGCCCGCGCCGCCTGCGCGCGGCCCAGGCGCTCGGCCAGGTGGCCGTAGGTGTCGGAGGCGCCCGGCGCGATGGCGAGCAGGGCCCGCCAGACCTCACGCTGGAAGGCCGTGCCGGCCGGGTCCAGCGGCGGCATCGCGAAAGGCTTGCCGCCGAAGTAAGCCTTGAGCGCCGCCTCGGTGGCCGACAGCACGGCGTCGCTGCCGTCGTCATGGGGCACGTCCAGCGCGCCGGGGTGGTGCTTCTGGTCGTCAAACCACAGGCCCGACAGGCCCGTCGCGCTGCGGGCCGCCGTCAGCGGGCCGAGGGGCGTCGCGATGCGGCGCTGCAGGATGTGATGCTGGGTGTTCATGCGTGTCTCCAGAGATGCAGGACGGCGTAGCTGCGGAAGGGGCGCCAGCGCTCCGCGGCGGCGAGATAGGCCTTGGGCGGCAGCGGCGGGCCCTGAGGATCGAGTTGGGCGCTGAGCGCCTTGCGCAGCACGACATCGCCGGGCGGGAAGCTGTCGGGCCAGCTCCAGCCGCGCATCAGCATGTAGCCGGCCGTCCAGGGGCCGATGCCGGGGATGGCCGTCAGCGCCTCGGCGGCGGCCTCGGGCGTGCCCTCGCGACGGGCAAAGGCCAGCGTCGGCCAGGCCTGGGCCAAGGCGATGAGGCTGTCGGCGCGGCGACCGATGATGCCCAGCGACGCGATGTCGTCGCGTGTCGCTGCGGCGATGCGTTCTGGCGCGGGGAAGAGCCGGTCGCAGCCCGCGGGCGCTTCGGCCAGGGCCTCACCAAAGCGCTCGACAAAGCGGCCTGCCAGCGTCCGCGCCGCGGCGACGGTGACCTGCTGGCCCAGCACCGCCCGCACGGCCAGCTCGAAGCGGTCCACGCAGCCCGGCAGGCGCTGGCCCGGCACGGCGCCCTCGCCCAGCGCGGCGGCGATGGCCTGCGGGTCGGCATCCAGGTCCAGCCAGCGGCGCAGCAGCGGCAGCAGCGAACCGGCCGCGGGCCACAGCGCGGGCGACAGCTCGACGCCCACCTCGCCGGCCTTGTCGAACGTCACACGCAGCCAGCCGGCATGGCGCCGGCCGGCGTGGGTCAGGGCCAGCGTGCGGGTGACGCCGGCGTCGTCCACGGCCTCGACGCCGGCAACGGCGCGCGGCGCCAGGAAGGCCAGCACGCCGGCCACGTCGTAGGGCTGGCGATAGGCCAGCCGCAAGCGCGAGGCCGGCCCGGCCCCGCCCTCACGGCGCAGCGCCGTCGGCTGCAGCCGGTAATGCTCGACGAAGGCCGCGTTGAAACGGCGCAGGCTGGCGAAGCCGGCCGCGTAGGCGACCTCCTGGACGGGCAGCGTGCTGTCCGTCAGCAAGGCCTTGGCCAGCAACAGGCGGCTCGTCTGCAGGTATTGCAGCGGCGAGACGCCGTGCTCGGCCTGGAAGATGCGGCGCAGGTGGCGGCTCGTGATGCCCAGGTGGGCGGCGAGCTGCTCGACGCTGGCCTCGGCGTCGTCGCAGGCGTCCAGCCAGGCGGCCGCCTGGGCCGCCAGCGTGCGCGAGGCGTCCGTCGTCGTCCACGGCAGGGGGCGCGGCGCCAGCTCCGGCCGGCATTTCATGCAGGGGCGAAAACGCTCGGCCTCGGCCTGGGCGGCCGTCGGGAAGAAGCGGCAGTTCTCGCGCCGCGGCAGGCGCACGCGGCAGACGGGGCGGCAGTAGATGCCGGTGGACGTGACCCCCACGAAGAGCCGCCCATCGAAGCGCGCGTCACGCGCTTGCAGGGCGGCGTAGGCGGCATCGGGGGGCAGGATCTCGGAGGACATGCAGCCAGTCTAGGACCCGCCCCTGCCCAATCCTGGCAGTTTCCGGACATGCCCCTGCCGGCGGCTTCACATGGCCTTGAAGAGGTGGACGTAGGCGCGGCTGACGGGCAGTTCGCGCTCATGCCCGCGGACGCGGACGAAGAGCCGGCTGGCCTCGTCGCGGCGCGTGCCGGCGAGGTGGTCGAGGTTGATGACGGTGGAGCGGTGCACCTGCCAGAACTGCTCGGGGTCGAGCTGGCCGGCCAGCTCGACGATGGGCGTGCGGATGAGGTGCTCGGCCGTCGCCGTCTGCACGACGGTGTACTTGTCGTCGGCATGGAAGAACAGCACGTCGCCGACCGGGATCTGGTGCATCAGCTCGCCCTGGGCGGCCCGCACGTAGCGCAGCCGGGCCGGGGCCGCACCGCCCGTGGCGGGCAGCAGCCGCTTCAGCGTCTCGGCCAGCGCGCCGTCGTCGCTGGGCTGCCCCTGGCGCAGCCGCGTGACGCAGGCGGCCAGGCGCTCGGCCTTCAGCGGCTTGAGCAGGTAGTCGACGGCGCGGGCCTCGAAGGCGTCGACGGCGTACTGGTCATAGGCCGTCACGAAGACGACGCGCGTCGCGCCCTCGATGCCCTGGGCCACCTCCAGGCCGGTCAGGCCGGGCATCTGGATGTCGAGGAAGGCGAGGTCCGGCTCCAGCGCGGCGATGGCCTCGGCGGCCTCGTCGCCGTTGGCGGCGACCTTGACGATCTCCAGCTCGGGCCAGGCCTGGGCGAGCTGGGTCTTCAGGTACTGCGCAAGATGGGGTTCGTCGTCGGCGATGAGGGCGGTCGTCATGGCGTGTCAGTGAAGGAGGAAAGCGGGATCTCGATGCGGGCGCACGTGCCGCCGCCGTCGCGCGGCAGCAGTGCCAGCGTGGCGCCGGGGCCGAAGCGCGCGTTCAGGCGTTCGCGGATGTTGGCGAGCGCGACGCCGTTGCCGGGGCGACGGCGCGGGCCGTCCAGCCCCTGGCCGTCGTCCTCGACCTGCAGCACCAGCCGGCCGTCCGCCTGCGCGGCGCTCACCGCGATGGTGCCCCCCTGCACCTTGGGCTCCAGGCCGTGGTGGATGGCGTTCTCCACCAGCGGCTGCAGCAGCAGCGGCGGCAGTGCGAGGCCGGCGAGGTCGGGCGGCAACTGGCGCTCAACGCGCAGCCGATCGCCCATGCGCAGCTGCATGAGCCCCAGGTAGGCCTCCAGCATGCCGAACTCCTGCGCCAGCGTCGTCGACTCGCCGCGCAGCTGGCCCAGGCTGGCGCGCAGATAGTCGGTGAAGCGTTCCAGCATCAGCTTGGCGCGCGGGGGGTCGAAGTCGATGAGGCTCTGCACGTTGGCGAGCGTGTTGAACAGGAAATGCGGCTCGATCTGGCCCTGCAGCAGCTTGAGCTGGGCCTCGGTGATGCGGGCCTGCAGGGCCTCCTGCTTCCAGCGCGAGCGGTAGCGCAGGCCCATGACGACGGTGACGACGACGGAGATGAGCATGAACTCGGCCCAGAAGCCGGGCTTGGCGAGCAGCTTGCCCAGCAGGTCCTGGCGGCTCCAGACACCGGCCACGGCGGCAAAGCCGATGATCAGGCCCGCCAGCGAGCACAGGATGGACAGCGCCGAGTAAAAGAAACCCGAGCGCCAGTCGCGCCAGCCCGTGATGGTGTCCAGCCAGCGCTGCGGCGCCAGCTTCTCGAAGCCGCGGAAACCGATGAAGAAGCACAGCGTCACGCACAGGCTGACCAGCAGGTGGCCCGGCAGGTCGTTGCGCCACCAGGCGGCCGAGCCCAGCCGCCCGCTCTGCACTCCGTTGGCCGTCGCGAACAGCAGCCCGAAGGCGACGAACCAGGCCAGGTAGATCAGCGCGCGGATGCGCCGGCGGTCCGGGCGGTGCTTCATCAGCGTGCGCTGGTTGCGCAGCGCCTGGGCCAATTCCTCTTTGAACGTCATGGCCGGGAGTTTAGGAAGCCGGCCGGCCCGCCCGCCGCGCCGGGCCGACGATTCGACAGCCGGGCCGACGGATGGCGAGGCGAGCCCTGCCTACAATCCGGCGCGCTTTTCAAACCCGTTCTTCCGAGGCATCCATGCAGGTTCACGCATCCATCTTCAAGGCCTACGACATCCGCGGCGTCGTCGGCCAGACCTTGAACGAGGAACTCGCCGAGCACCTGGGGCGCGCCTTCGGCACCGAGGCCAAGGCCCTGGGCGAGAAGGCCGTGGCCGTGGGCCGCGATGGACGCCTGTCGGGCCCGGGCCTCGTCGCCGCACTGATCCGCGGGCTGGCAAGCACCGGCCTGGACGTCGTCGACATCGGCGCCGTGACGACGCCCATGCTCTATTACGTCGCCGCCACGCGCGGCAAGCATGGCTGCAACACCGGCATCATGGTCACGGGCAGCCACAACCCGAAGGACTACAACGGCTTCAAGATGGTCCTGAAGGGCGCCGCCGTCTATGGCGAGCAGATCCAGCGCCTCCAGCGCCGCATCGAGGCCGAGGACTACGCCACCGGCAAGGGCCGCGTGGGCAAGATGGACGTGGTGGCCGAGTACACGGCCCGCATCGTCAAGGACTGCAAGCTGGCCCGGCCGATGAAGATCGTCGTGGACAGCGGCAACGGCATCCCCGGCGCGTCGGCCCCGGCCATCCTGCGCGCGCTGGGCTGCGAGGTGGTCGACATCTACTCCAAGGTCGACGGCGACTTCCCCAACCACCATCCGGACCCCAGCCGCCCGGAGAACCTGGAAGACCTCAAGCGCATCGTCCACGCGACCGACGCCGAGCTGGGCCTGGCCTTCGACGGCGACGGCGACCGTCTCGGCATCGTCACCAAGGACGGCGAGATGATCATGCCGGACCGCCAGATCATGCTGCTCGCCGCCGACATCCTGAAGCGCCAGCGCGGGGCTGAAATCATCTTCGACGTCAAGTGCACGCAGCGCCTGGGACCGTGGATCAAGGAGCACGGCGGCCGGCCGCTGATGTGGATGACCGGCCATTCGCTGGCCAAGGCCAAGCTGAAGGAAACCGGCGCGCCGATGGCCGGCGAACTGTCGGGCCACATCTTCTTCAACGAGCGCTGGTACGGCTTCGACGATGCCATGTACACGGCCGGCCGCATGCTGGAGATCCTCTCCCGCGACGCCGACCCCAGCGCGACGCTGAACGGCCTGCCCAACAGCTTCAACACGCCCGAGATCAACGTGCCCTGCGCCGAGGGCGAGCACCACGAGGTGGTCAGGAAGCTCAAGGAGCTGGTCACGCTGGCCGACTTCCCCGGCGCCAGCGAGCTGGTCACCATCGACGGCCTGCGCATCGAATTCCCGGACGGCTTCGGCCTGATCCGCCCGTCCAACACGACGCCGGTTCTCGTGCTGCGCTTCGAGGGCCACACGCCCGAGGCGCTGGAGCGCATCCAGCACGACGTGCTGGCCCAGCTCAAGCGCGTGAAGCCGGACGCGACCTTCGCCGCGGGTCACTGATGGCGCTGTGGGTCTATGCCGCGCTGCTGCGGCTGCTGACCCCGTTCTACCTGCTGCGTCTGTGGCGGCGCGGGGCCCGGGAGCCGCTCTACCGGCAGGCGCTGGCAGAGCGGCTCGGCTTCTACGGCAGCACGCCCGCCGCACCGCGGCGGCTGTGGATTCACGCCGTCTCGCTGGGCGAGACGCGCGCCGCCAGTGCCCTCGTTGCCGCGCTGCGCGAGCGCGAACCCGGCATCCGTCTGCTGCTCACCCAGTCCACCGCCACCGGCCGCGAGGCCGCTCAGGCCCTGGTGCGCGAAGGTGACGTCCTGGCCTGGCTGCCCTACGACACGCCCGGCGCCGTGCGCCGCTTCCTGCGCCACTGGCAGCCCCGCATGGGCGTGCTGATGGAAACCGAGGTGTGGCCGACGCTGCAGCGCGAAGCCGAGCGGGCCGGCGTGAGGATGGTTTTGGCCAATGCCCGCCTGTCCGAGAAAAGCCTGCGCCAGGGCCGCCGCTTTGCCGCCCTGCTGCGCCCGGCCGCCCGACGCATGACGCTGGCCCTGGCCCAGACCGAGGCCGACGCCGAACGCATCCGCACCATGGGCACGGCCCACGTCGAGGTGGCCGGCAACCTGAAGTACGACATCGCCATGGACCCGGCCTTGATCGCCCGCGGCCAGGCCTGGGCGGCGCAGTTGGGCCGTCCGGTGCTGATGCTGGCCGTCAGCCGCGAGGGCGAGGAAAAGGCGCTGCTGGACGAGTGGCTGAAGCAGCCCGTCCCGCGCCCGCTGCTGGCCATCGTGCCGCGCCACCCGCAGCGCTTCGACGAGATCGCCGGTCTGATCGAAGCCGCCGGGCTGAGGCTTGCGCGGCGCAGCACCTGGACCGATGCCCCGCCGGCCGATGCCCTCACCGCTGACGTCTGGCTGGGCGACTCCATGCGCGAGATGCCGCTGTACTACGGGCTGGCCAGCGTGGCCCTGCTCGGCGGCAGCTTCGAGCCGCTGGGCGGCCAGAACCTCATCGAGGCCGCCGCCTGCGGCTGCCCGGTGCTGGCGGGGCCGCACACGTTCAACTTCGCCGAGGCGACGGAGCTGGCCTTGGCGGCGGGCGCGGCCGAGCGCTGCGCGACGCTGGCCGACGCCGTCTCGCGGGGCCGGGCGTTGTGCGCGGACGCGCCGGCGCGTGAATCGATGCGCCGCAACGCCCTCGCCTTCTCCGCCGCCCATCGCGGCGCGGCAGCGCGGATGGCGGCAGCGATCCTGCCGCTGGCGGGCTGAATCGGGCGCCTAACGGCGCAGCGCGATGGTCACGAGGGCCGAGGAGTCCTGCAGTGCCGTGACGCCATGCATCACGCCGCCAGCAAGGTAGAGCAACTGACCCGCGGCCAGCGCATGCGAGCGCCCTTCGGCCGTGACCACCAGCGCACCCTCTAGGCAATGCACCGTGATCTCGCCGGGCACGCTGTGCGGCGGCAGCGACTTGCCTGCCGTCAGCACCAGGCGCATGACCTCCAGGTCCGCCGACTTGAAGAGCGCGCGGGTCTTCTCTGCGGCCAGGTCGGCACCGAAGGGCCGCACGTCGACGGCCTCGCCGGGGAGCGCATGAGGGATAGCCATGGCCCCGAGTATGCGCCCAGGCTCAGCCGCCGCTGGCGGTGGCCTGGGGCTCGCTCCAGCCGCCGCCCAGCGCCTTGACGAGTTGGGCCGTCGCCGCCCACTGAGCGCCGCGCAGCTGGGCCAGCGCGCGCTCGGTGGCCAGCGGCGTGCGCTCGGCCTCGGCCACGTCCAGGTAGCTGACGGCGCCCTTGTCGTAGCGGCTTTTCGCCACCTTCAACGCCTCGCCGCTGGACGCCAGCGTGCGGTGCTGTGCCTCCACGACCGCCGCACGGCCCTGCAGCTCGGCCAGCGCGTCGTCCACCTCGCGCAAGGCCTGCAGCATGCGGCCGCGGAAGGCCGCGAGGGACTCGTCGACCTGGGCCTTGGCCCCGGCCAGGTTGGCCTTGTTCCGGCCGCCTTCGAAGATCGGCAGCGAGATGCTGGGGCCGAAGTTGTACAGGCGGGCCGGCGCGGAGACGAGGTCGCTCAGGTCCTTGCTCTGGTAGCCGAAGCTGCCGGTCAGCCGGATGGACGGGTAGAAGGCCGCTTCGGCGATGCCGACCTGGGCAGTCGCTGCATGGAGCTGCGCCAGGCTCTGGGCCAGGTCCGGGCGGCGCTGCAGCAGCTCGGACGGCAGGCCGGCGCGGATCTGCGGCGGCGTTGCCAGCGCCGGCTGTGCAGAGGCCTGCAGCTTCAGCTCGGCGGCGGCCTGGCCGGTCAGCGCGGCGATCTGGTTCAGCACCAGCGCCTGGCGGCGCGGCAGGTCGGCGACGTCGGCGTCGGCGGAGGCCAGTTCGGCGCGCACGCGCTCCAGGTCTTGCGTCGTGGAGGAGCCGGCGTCGAAGCGGGTCTGCGCGACCTGGAAGGCCTTGGCGCGGCTGTCGCGCAGGCGCTGCAGCGCCTGGGCCTCGTCGGCCAGCGCGCGCCATTGCCAGTAGGCGGCGGCGACGTCGGCGGTCAGCGCGACGCGGGCGGCGGCGGCGTCCAGCGTGGCGCCGTCGAGCTGGGCCTGCGCGGCCTCGGCCTGGCGCTTCACGCGGCCCCAGAGGTCGATCTCCCAGCCGAGGTTGGCCTGCACCGTGCTCTGCCAGCCCTCGAAGGTGATGGCCTGGCCACCCAGCACCGGCGTCGTGACGGACTTGGCCGAGGTGCGCAGGCCGGTTTCGTTGGCGCCGATGTCCAGGCGCGGCCGCTCGTCGGCCCGGGTGGCGCCGTAGACGGCACGGGCACGCTCGATGCGCGCCGCGGCGGCGGCCAGCGTGGGGCTGGCCTGCAGCGCCTGGGCCTCGAGCGCGTTGAGCTGGGCGTCGCCGAACACCAGCCACCAGTCGCGCTGCAGCTCGGCGCCGGCCGCCGGCGCGGCAGCACGGTAGGCAGCGGGTGCGTTGGCGCCAGGCGCCTGGTAGTTGGGGCCCAGCGTCGTGCAGGCGGCCAGCACGGCCGTGGCAACGAGGGTGAGGACGGTCTTGAGTTGGATCATCTCGATCTCCCGAATCAGTGGGCGGCTTCCGCGCTCGCGGCGCCGCCGAGGACCTTCTTGCTGAGCCAGACGATGGCCACGCAGGCGAGCAGCGCGATGCCGAGGATCAGGAAGGCGTCGTTGTAGGCCATCACGTAGCTGTCGCGGCGCACGACGTTGTCCAGCGCCTTGAAGGCCATGTCCTGCGCGGCGGCGGCGTCGAAGCCCTTGGAGGCGAAGTTGGCGGCCAGCGCGTCCAGCCGTGCCTGGGTGGCCGGGTCGTAGAGGCTGACGGCCTCGCCGACGCGGGCGCTGTGCAGGTGCTCGCGGTTGGTCAGCAGCGTGGCCAGCACGGCGATGCCGACCGAGCCGCCGAGGTTGCGCATCATGTTGAACATGCCCGAGGCGCTGGGCAGCAGGTTCGGCGCGATGCCGTTCACTGCGAAGTTGGTCAGCGTGATCATGATCAGCGGCTGGCCCAGCGCACGCACGATCTGCGCGGCGATCAGCTCGGGGCCGGCCGTGTCGGCACTCATGTGGGTGTTCATGAAGCACGACAGCGCGAACAGGCCCAGGCCCGCGCTCATCATCACGCGGTTGTCCAGCTTGGTGGAGAGCTTGGCCGCGAAGGGCATGATGAAGAGCTGCGGCAGGCCCATCCACATGATCACGAGGCCGATCTGCATCGGCGTGTAGTTCGCGATCTGGCCCAGGTACAGCGGCAGGATGAAGGCCGAGCCGTAGAGGCCCATGCCGGTCGTGAACGCGATGACGCCGGCGATCAGGAAGCTGGGGCGGCCGAGGATGTGCAGGTCGATGAAGGTGTTCTTGCGCGTCAGCCCGCGCCAGGCCCAGCCGTAGATGCCGGCGATGGCCAGCACGGCGGCCGTGATGATGAAGGGGCTCTGGAACCAGTCCTTGGCATTGCCCTCCTCCAGCATCGCGGTGAGTGAGCCCAGGCCCATGGCCATGAAGAGGATGCCCCACCAGTCCACGTCGCGCAGCAGCTTCAGGTTCATCGGCTCCTTGTCCAGGCCGATGCTCACGCCCAGCATCAGCAGGATGCCGGGCACCCAGTTGATGTAGAAGATGCTGGGCCAGCCGTAGAGCTCGGTGAGGTAGCCGCCGATGGTCGGGCCCAGCGTGGGCGCGAGCGTGGCCGTCATGCCGAACAGGGCCAGGCCGATGGGCCGCTTGTTCAGCGGCAGCTTGCGCGTGACCAGCGTCATCGCCATCGGGATCATCACGCCGCCGGTGAAGCCCTGGGCGGCGCGGAAGGCGATCATGCTCTCCAGGCTCCAGGCCATGCCGCACAGCGTGCTGAAGACGAGGAACAGCGCCACGTTGACGACCAGGTAGCGCCGCGTCGAGAACACCGCCGACAGGAAGCCGGCCAGCGGGATGACGACGATCTCGGCCACGAGGTAGGCGCTGGAGATCCAGGAGCCCTCCTCCTGCGTGGCCGACAGCGCGCCGAGGATGTCCTTCAGCGATGCGTTCGTGATGGCGATGTCCAGCACCGCCATGAAGGCGCCCAGCAGGCCGGCCAGCACGGCCAGCCAGGTGCGGCCGCTGACCTTCTGGCCGGGCGGCGGCGGGAGGTGGTTGTCGTTGCCCATGGCGAGTTATTCGCCCAGCTCGACTTCCACCTGCACCGACAGCCCCGGCACGACCCGCGCCGCCGCTTCGCCCAGGCCCTTCAGGCTCTCGGGCTCGAGGACGACCTTGACGGGCAGGCGCTGCACGATCTTCGTGAAGTTGCCGGTCGCGTTGTCCGGCGGCAGCAGCGCAAAGCTGGCGCCCGAGGCGGGGGCGAAGCTGTCGACGTGGCCCAGCAGCTCCGTGCCGGGGAAGGCATCGACCTTGACGCGCACCTTCTGGCCGGGCTTCATGCGCGCGAGCTGGGTCTCCTTGAAGTTGGCGACGATCCAGGTCTCGGGCTCGACGATGGCGGCCAGTTGCTGGCCCGGCTGCACGCGCTGGCCCACCTCCACGGTGCGCTTGCCGATGCGGCCGTCGCTGGAAGCGCGCAGCTCGACGTAGCCGAGCTGGTTCTGCGCGTCCTTGAGCTGGGCCTGGGTCGCGGCCTTCTGCGCGTTGGCAGACTGGCGCGTGCTCTCGGCGGCGGCGACCGCCTCCTTGGCGGCGTTGGCGCCGGCCCTGCGGGCGGCCAGGTCGGCGCGGGCCACGTCGCGAGCGGCGAGAGCCGCGTCCAGCTCCTGCTTGCTGGTTGCGCGCAGCTCGGCGCCGAACAAGGCCTGGCTGCGCTTGGCATCCAGCTCGGTGCGGGCGAGCACGGCCTCGGCCTGCGCGACCTGGGAGCCGGTGACGGCGGCCTGCGCCCGGGCCTGGGCGATCTGCGCGGCGCTGGTCGCGATGGCTGCGTCGGCCTGCGCGATCTGGGCTTTCAACCGCTCGATCTGCACGGCCGCGTCGGCCGGGTCCAGGCGCAGCAGCAGGTCGCCTGCCTTGACGACGGCGTTGTCCTGCATGTGCATCTCGGTGACGACGCCGGCCACGCGCGTCGCGACCGGGTGGATGCGGCCGGCGACGAAGGCGTTGTCCGTCTCCACCAGGTGCTGGCTGCGCCACCACATGCGGCCGCCCAGGGCGATGCCGCCGATCAGCAGCAGCGCGCCGATGACCAGCAGCGGCACGGGCGGGCCGCTCTTGGCGAGCTTGGGCGCTGCGGCGTTCTCTTGCGGTGCGTTCATGACAGGTTTCCTTGTTGGATCATTGGGGTTGTTGTCGGGTGCCGAGGCGGCCCATGCCGCCAGCCTGGAAGCGCTGCAGCGCGCTCACGACCTGGCCTTCGTCGCTCATCGCGAAGGGGCCGTGGCGCACCAGCGGCTCGCACAGCGGCCGGCCGCTGAGGCAGGCCAGGCGCAGCGGTTCGTCGGCGACGATGAATGCCCGGCCCGGCCCGGCCAGCCGCAGCGCCGAGCCGGTGGGCCAGGGCAGCCCGCCCGCATGGGCCCGCCCCTGCACGAGGATGGCGAAGCCCTGCTCCCCGTCGGCCAGCGCGGGCTCGTAGCGGGCGCCGGCCTCGACGTCGACGATGGCAAGCGCCGCCGGCCAGGACAGCGCCAGCTCGGCCGTGCCGCCGAAAACCTGCACGGCCCGCCAGCCCTCGCCCACGCGGCGCGGCATCTGTTCGGCCGCCAGGCGCATGACGGCCGGCTCGCGCAGCTTCTGCTCGGCCGGCAGGTTGACGAAGATCTGCAGGCCATGGGCCTCGCGGCCGGCCTCGATCGGGAACTCGTCGTGCATGACACCCTGGCCGGCCAGCGTCCAGTGCAGGCCGCCGGGCAGGATCTCGTGCTCGCCGCCCAGCGAGTCGCGGCTGACGAGGCCGGTGGCGGAGTCGTCGAAGAGGTAGGTCACCGCCGAGAAGCCGGCATGCGGATGCGGGGCGAACACCGCCTCGCTCATGCGGAAGTGGTCGACCATGATGAACGGGTCGAGCAGGGCCAGCGGCTCGCGCCAGCCCTCGGCCTGGAAGCCGGTGCCGATGCGGTGCTCTTTCCCGGAAATGTAGGGGTCGGTTGACATCTTGGCCGCGACTGTAGAGAGTTCCATTTCCGGCGAATAGGCGCAGATTTCAAATGCACCGTTCCGGAAACGAAACGAGACAAAACGACATGAAAGTCGATGACCTGCTCTTGCTGGCCCAAGTCCACCGGGCCGGATCGCTGTCGGCGGCCTCGCGGCAGCTGGGCTGTCCCAAGGCCACGCTGAGCCGGCGCCTGGCGGCGCTGGAGACCTCCGTGGGGGCGCGCCTCTTCGTGCCGGGCGCCAGCCGGCTGACGCTGACCGAGCTGGGCGAGCAGCTCGCCGAACGTGCCGCGCGGCACGACGAGGACATCGCCGAGACGCGCCAGTGGCTGGCCTCGCGCGAGGCCACGCCGCAGGGCCGGCTGCGCGTGTCGGTGCCGGCCGAGTTCGCGATGCTGGTGCTGGCCGAGAGCTTTGCGCGCTTCGTGCGCCGCTACCCCAGGGTGGTGCTGGAGGTGGACACGACGCCGCGTCGCGTCGACCTCTTCAACGAGCCCTATGACGTGGCCGTGCGCATGGGCCCGGTGGACGAGCCTGACCTCATCGCGCGCCAGTACATGCTGCTGGAGCGCGGCCTCTATGCCAGCCCCGTCTACCTGCAGGCGCGCCCCCCGCCGCAGACGCCGGCCGATCTGGCCGAGCACGATTTCGTCGTGCTGAGCCAGGGCAAGGGCCTGCACCGCAGGCTGCAGAACGGCCCGCAGACCGCCGAGGTGGAGGCGCGCGGTCCGCTGGAGGCCAACTCCATCGGGCTGGTGCTTTCGCTGACGCGGGCCGGAGGAGGCATCGGGAACTTCCCCTTCGGCATGGTCGCGCCCGACGTCGCGGCCGGCACGCTGGTGCCGGTGCTGCCCGACTGGCGCTACGAGCCCCTGCCGGTGACCCTGCTCACGGCAAGCCGGCGCCTCATGCCCGCCAAGACCCGCGCCTTCATCGACCACCTGTTCGAGACCAAGCCGGAATGGGCTCGGGAGGCGTTGATGCCCATGCCGACGAAGGACCCGGCGCGGACTCGCGCGGTGCCCTGAAACCGGGCGCTCGCGGCGACGCTTCGGCCATGCTTGCGGCCCGGGCGCGCCGGCCTGCTCAGCGAGCCGGCTTCTTCCAGAGCTGGATGTTCTTCGCGACCCAGTCGTTCATCAGCCCGGCGCGCGCGAGCTTGTACATCGCGCGCGTGATTCGCCCGCGCATCTCGGGCGTGTTGCAGGCCGAGCGGTGCGACAGCGTCAGGTACAGCGGCTCGCTCGCCACGGCGGGCAGCAGGGGCTTGAGCCCCTCGATGTTGAGTTGCGACTGGTAGGCCGCGGCGGGGCTGTCTTCATAGATGAGATAGTCGGCGCGCGAGCGCTGCAGCATCAGCAGCCCCTGCTCCAGGCTGGCGACCTGGGACATCGTCAGGTGTTCGCGCGCGTAGCGGTCGAACTCCTCGCCGAAGCTGTTGTTGATGACGGTCACGCCCTGCAGCGGCGCCAGGTCGGCCCAGCGCCGGTAGTTCAGCTTGCTGCCCGCGCGCACCCACACCACCGAGCGCGTCTCCCGGAAGGCCGGGTGGAAGTAGTCCATGTACTCGGTGCGCGGCAACGTGAAGAAGGCTCCGGCGATCAGGTCGATGCGGCCGGCGCGCATCTCTTCCTGCACCCGTCCCCACGGCCCCACATAGCGCGCCTCGATCGCAAGCCCGAGCTCGCTGGACAGCCAGGCCAGCATGTCGGCGTTGGCCCCCACCAGAAGCCCCTCGTTCTCGGCGCTGCGCCACAGATACGGCGGGTATTGCGGGTTGCCCGAGGCGATCAACTGGCGGCAAGCCGGGGCCGGGGGCTGCGCCTGCGCCGAAGCGCCCGGCAGCATGGCGCCGCACAAAAGCCCGGCCATTGCCAGCACGAGCGCCCCGCGCAACAGGAATCTCGGTGGCAGGTTCATCGGTCGACGTGCTCCGGCGATCACGGTTCAATCCTCGGTATGAAGCAGCGCTTTCAATTCTGACTCGTCCAGCACCGCAACACCCAGTTCGCGCGCCTTCTCCAGCTTGCTGCCGGCCTCCTCGCCCGCGACGACGTAGTGGGTCTTCCTGGACACCGAGCCGCTCACCTTGCCGCCCGCGGCCTCGATCAGATCCTTGGCCTCGTCGCGGCTCAGCGTCGGCAGCGTGCCGGTCAGCACCAGCGTCTTGCCCAGCAGCGGCCGCGGCCGGTCGTCGGCCTCGCCCTCGCTCTCCTTCGGGCTGACACCAGCCGCCAGCAACTGCTCCACGACCTCACGGTTGTGGGGCTGTGCGAAGAAGGTGCGGATGCTGGCCGCGACGATGGGGCCCACGTCGGGCACCTCCAGCAACTGCTCGACGCTGGCGTTCATCAGCTTGTCCAGCGTGCCGAAGTGGCGCGCCAGGTCCTTGGCCGTGGTCTCGCCGACCTGGCGTATGCCCAGCGAGAACAGGAAGCGCGCCAGCGTGGGCGTCTTGCTCTTCTCCAGCGCGTCGACGATGTTCTGCGCGCTCTTCTCGGCCATGCGGTCCAGCGCCGCGAGCTTGGCCACGCCCAGCTTGTAGAGGCCCGGCAGGCTCAGCACGATGCCGGCATCCACGAGCTGCTCCACGAGCTTGTCGCCCAGACCCTCGATGTCCATCGCGCGGCGGCCGGCGAAGTGCAGCAGGGCCTGCTTGCGCTGCGCCGGGCAGAACACGCCGCCGGTGCAGCGGTACTCGATGCCGCGCTTCTCGCGCACCACATCGCTGCGGCACACCGGGCATTCGCGAGGCATGTGGAAGTTGGGCACATAGGCCGGGCGGTCGCCCGGCACGCGGCCCACCACCTCGGGAATCACGTCGCCGGCACGGCGGATGATGACGCGGTCGCCCACGCGCACGCCCTTGCGGCGCATCTCGAAGACGTTGTGCAGCGTCGCGTTGGACACCGTCGTGCCGCCCACGAACACCGGCTCCAATCGCGCCACCGGCGTCAGCTTGCCGGTGCGGCCCACCTGGATGTCGATGGCCAGCAGCGTCGTCACCTGTTCCTGGGCCGGGTATTTGTGCGCCACGGCCCAGCGCGGCTCGCGGGTCTTGAAGCCCAGGCGGGCCTGCAGCTCGCGCGAGTTGACCTTGTAGACCACGCCGTCGATGTCGAAGGGCAGCGCGTCGCGCCGGGCGGCCATTGCGCGGTGGAACTCCACCAGGCCGGCCGGCCCCTGCACGACGACGCGGTCGGCGTTGACCGGCAGGCCGAAAGCCGCCAGCGCGTCCAGCAGGCCGGCATGCGTGCCGGGCATCTCCCAGCCCTGCACCTCGCCCAGCCCGTAGGCGTAGAAGCACAGCGGCCGCTGGCGCACCAGCGCCGGGTCCAGCTGGCGGATGGCGCCGGCTGCGGTGTTGCGCGGGTTCACGAAGGTCTTCTCGCCGCGCTCGCGCTGGCGTTCGTTGAGCTTCTCGAAATCGTCGCGGCGCATGTAGACCTCGCCGCGCACCTCCAGCACGGCCGGCGCCTCCCCTTTGAGGCGCAGCGGGATCTGGCCGATGGTGCGCACGTTCTGCGTCACGTCCTCGCCGGTCTCGCCGTCGCCGCGCGTGGCGGCCTGCACCAGCACACCGGCTTCATAGCGCAGGTTCATCGCCAGGCCGTCGAACTTCAGCTCGGCGGCGTACTCCACCGGCGGGTCGGTCTCGGCCAGCGCCAGTTCGCGGCGCACGCGGGCGTCGAAGGCGATGGCGCCACCCTCGGTCGTGTCGGTCTCCGTCGTGATCGACAGCATGGGCACCACATGGCGCACCGGCGTCAGGCCGGCCAGCACCGCGCCGATGACGCGCTGGGTGGGCGAGTCCGGCGTCAGCAGCCCGGGGTGGGCGGCCTCGATGGCCTGCAACTCGGCGAACAGCCTGTCGTACTCGGCGTCGGGCAACTCCGGCGCGTCGAGCACGTAGTAGAGGTGGGCGTGGCGGTTGAGCTGGGCGCGCAGTTCGGCGGCGCGCTGTTCAGGAGCGACAGTCATGCCGGCATTGTCGCGGCCGGCGCGACGAGAATCGGCAGCATGGCCACCTCTCCCTTGCTCCATGCCGGCCCGGCGGTCGGGTTCGACCAGCCCTTCGAGATGCTGCTCGCCTGCCACGAGCGCGTGCAGCGCAGCCTGAAGCTGCTGCTGCGCCTGCAGGCCCACGTCGCCGCCCACGGCGCTGACGATCAGGCACGCGATGCGGCGCGCGACGTGCTGCGCTACTTCGACCTGGCCGGCCCCAAGCATCACGAGGACGAGGAGCGCCATGTGCTGCCCCGGCTGCGCGCCGCCGGCCTGGGCGCGCTGGCCGATCGCCTGGCGGCTGACCATGCCGAGATGGGCCGCCAATGGGCGGTGCTGCGCACGGCGTTGACGGCTCTGCGTGACGGCAGCGGCGAGGCGCTGGACGCCGCGGCCTGCCGGGCCTACGCGGCCCTGTACGCCGGCCACATGGCTGCCGAGGAGGGCGAAGCCTTCCCGGCTGCGGCGCAGCACCTGGATGCCGTCGCGCTGGCGGACATGGGTGCGGAGATGGCCGCGCGGCGGCGCTGACTCACCAGCGCCCTTCCAGCCCGACGCGCACGCTGCGCGGCAGCTCCTCGTAGGCGAACAGCGTCGACTTGGTCGCCAGGCGCAGATTCGTCGCGTTGTCCACGCCGGCACGCAGCGTCAGGCCATGGCCCAGGGCCAGGCTGGCGTGCAGGTTGACCATCGTCAGCGTGGGCACCGCCTGCGGCGGCTGACCGGCCACGGTGGAGGCCAGGCGCAGGCCGCTCTGCGTCGTCACGTCGCCACCGGCGCGCCAGCCCCCCCCCGCCCAGTCGGCGCGCAGGCCCCAGCTGCGGCGGGCACGCTTTTCCAGCCAGACGCCGTGGTCGTCACGGGCGCTGAGCAGGCCGGCCTGGGCCTGCAGCGTCCAGCCACCGAACCGGCAGCCGGCGGCGGCCTCCAAGCCCTGCAGCACGGCAGCATCGATGTTGCGAAACTGGTAGACGCCGCTGGCCGCCGTGCCGCTGAGCAGCACGGGCACGATGAGGTGGCGGATGCGGTTGCGGTAGGCCGTCAGCGAGGCGCCGGCGGTCGCCGTGTCCCAGGCCAGCGTGGCTTCGGCGTTGTCGTTCGTCTCGGGCTTGAGCCCGGCCTGGCCGACGTAGGTGTTGGGGCCCTCGTCTTCCCGGTAGTCGGGGTTGATCTGCTTGAGCGTCGGCGCCTTGAAGCCGTGGCCGACGCCGCCTTTCACGACCCAGCCGGCCGCCGGCTTCCAGACGGCGTAGACGCGCGGGCTGAGCTCGGTGCCGAAACGGCTGGCACGGTCGGCGCGGGCGCCGGCCGTGACGCTGAGCGCGGGGCTGAGCCGGGCCTCGTCCTGCAGATAGATGCCGGCATGCGTGGCGCTGGCGTGGCCGCCGGGCAGGCCGGCGTTGGCTAGCTGTTCGTCGCGCAGCTCGAAGCCGGTCGTCAGCAGCTGCGTCTGCCCCGCAGGCAGGCTGGCCTGGCCTTCGAGCACGCGATCGGTGAGCGTGTTGGGGCGCAGCGAGGCGACGCCGTTGGTCTTGACGTTGCTCACCGCCAGCCGGTTCTCGTACATGCGCAGCATCGTCTCGCGGCCCTCGCCCCAGTCGCCGTCCCATTGCAGGGCATGGTGGTCGCGCACGAGGTGGTGCAGGCTCTGGTGGTAGCGCTTCAGGCCGGAGCGCTCGCGGGCGTCCAGCCAGCGCTGCTCGTCGGTGTGGCGGCTGTCGAGCTCGACGCGCTGACCCGGCGTGCCGTGCCAGGCGAGCTTGAGCGCCGCCTCGCGCGGCTGACGGCCTTCGACGGCGGTGATGCGCGGGTCGGCGGCCGTGGGCGTGGACGCGCGCCGTGCATCGCTGAGGGCGATGCCGAAGTCCAGCGCCGGCGCCAGGCCGCCGCGCAGCGCGGCCGCGAGGCGGTGGCCGTCGCCGCCGTCCTGGCCGCTGCGCCCCTCGACGAAGGCGCGGGCCTGCAGCCCCCCGTTCAACGGTTCGGTAATGACGTTGATGACGCCGCCGAGCGCCTCGGCGCCGTAGAGCACCGACATCGGGCCGCGCACGACCTCGATGCGGGCGATGTCGACGGCGCCGGTCCAGTCGAGCTGGAAGTCCGAGGAGCCGACCAGGCCGTCGCTGGCCGAGATGCGCTGGCCGTCCACCAGCACCAGCACGTGGCGCGGGTCCATGCCGCGCAGCGACAGCGACTTGCGCCCGCCGGTGGGGCGGCCGAAGGCGGTGACGCCGGGCTCCACGCGCAGGGCCTGCAGCAGGTTGTCGGTGCCACGCTCGGCAACGGCCTCGGCGTCGACGACGGTGATGGCGGCCGGCGCATCGGCCAGCGGCACGGCATGGCGCGTGGCGCTGACGACGATGCGGGGCAAGGCCTCGGTCGCATCGGCGGCGCAGGCTGCACCGGTGGTCAGCAGCAGGGTGGCGGCGAGCGTCGTGAGCCGGGGCGGGAGCAAGCGAAGGCGGTGGGTGTTCATGGTCACCAGCGTCGCAACACGGCGCCCCGGTCGCCTTGACCGAGTTCAAGCGCGCTCACGCGGCCGACGACTTCTCGTCGCGATATTGATCGACATCAAGACGGCGTCATTCAGTGCGAAAACTTGACCGGGTTCAAGGAAGGCGTCACGACAGGCTCAGAGCATGCGGGCATCGACCACTGAAAGGAGCATTGATGAGAAACGCCCTCCCCCGCGTTGCTGCGCTGGCCGCCAGCCTGCTGTTCGCCTGGCCTCTCGCCTCCCTGGCACAAACGCCCGCCGATGCCGGCAAGAAGGACGTGCTGCCCGCCGACGTGAAGTACCACTCCGGCCCCTCGCCGCTGGCCTCGGTGCCGATGGTGGAAAGCCGCAACCCGAAGGCGCCGCCGATGACGCAGGCCGAATTCGACGTGGCCCGCCGCATCTACTTCGAGCGCTGCGCCGGCTGTCACGGCGTGCTGCGCAAGGGCGCCACGGGCAAGCCGCTGACGCCCGACATCACGCTGGGCAAGGGCACCGACTACCTGAAGGTCTTCATCGCCTACGGCAGCCCCGCGGGCATGCCCAACTGGCAGACCAGCGGCGAGATGAGCGAGCAGGAGGTCGACATGATGGCCCGCTACATCCAGCACGAGCCGCCGACGCCGCCCGAGTTCTCCATGGCCGACACGCTGGCCACGTGGAAGGTCATCGTGCCGCCCGAGGCGCGGCCGAAGAAGAAGGAGAACGCCTACAACATCGCCAACATCTTCAGCACCACGCTGCGCGACACCGGCGAGGTGGCGCTGATCGACGGCGACACCAAGCAGATCATCAACATCGTCAAGACCGGCTACGCGGTGCACATCTCGCGCACCTCGGCCTCGGGGCGCTACCTCTACGTGATCGGGCGCGATGCCAAGATCAACATGATCGACCTGTGGATGGCCAAGCCCGACAACGTCGCCGAGATCCGCGTCGGCCTGGAGGCGCGCTCGGTGGACACGAGCAAGTTCAAGGGCTTCGAGGACAAGCTGGCCATCGCCGGCAGCTACTGGCCGCCGCAGTACACGATCATGAAGGGTGACACGCTGGAGCCGCTGAAGATCGTCTCGACGCGCGGCAACACCGTGGACAAGCAGGAGTACCACCCCGAGCCGCGCGTGGCCTCCATCGTCGCCAGCCACTTCAAGCCCGAGTTCGTCGTCAACGTGAAGGAGACCGGCCAGACCCTGCTGGTGGACTACAGCAACATCGACGCGCTGAAGGTCACCACCATCGGCACGGCGCGCTTCCTGCACGACGGCGGCCTGGACTCGACGCACCGCTACTTCATGGTGGCCGCCAACCAGAGCAACAAGATCGCCGCGGTGGACTTGAAGGAAGGCAAGCTGGCGAAGCTGATCGACGTGGGCAAGATCCCCCACCCGGGCCGCGGCGCCAACTTCGTGCACCCGCAGTTCGGCCCCGTGTGGAGCACCGGCCACCTGGGTGACGACACCATCTCGCTGATCGGCACGGACCCCGTCAAGCATCCCGCGCAGGCCTTCAAGGTGGTGGCGACGCTCAAGGGCCAGGGCGGCGGCTCGCTGTTCCTGAAGAGCCACCCCAAGAGCCGGCATCTCTACATCGACACGCCGCTCAACCCGGACCCGGCCGTCGCCCAGTCGGTCATCGTCTACGACGTGAAGGCGCTGGACAAGGGCTACACGGTGCTGCCCATCGCCCAGTGGGCCGGCATCACGGACGACGGCGCCAAGCGCGTCGTGCAGCCGGAGTTCAACAAGGCCGGCGACGAGGTCTGGTTCTCGGTCTGGTCGGCCAAGGACAAGCAGTCCGCCCTGGTGGTCGTGGACGACAAGACGCTCAAGCTCAAGGCCGTCATCAAGGATCCGCGCCTGATCACGCCGACCGGCCACTTCAACGTCAACAACACCCAGCACGACATCTACTGAGTCCGGACCGAGGGCGGCCCCTGGGGCCGCCCGACGCCGGATCCGCACCATGCCGCCTGCCGGCGGCATGACATGAGGAGGTATCCATGTACAGGACTGTTCTTCTGCTCGCCGGCCTGCTGGCCGCCAGCGCGGCGCCTGCCAGCCCCGAGGCCATGAGCAAGGCCGGCTGCGTGGCCTGCCATGCGCAGGACAAGAAGCTCGTCGGCCCCGCCTTCAAGGACATCGCGGCCAAATACCGTGGTCAGAAGGAGGCCGCCGCCCAGTTGGCTGACAAAGTCCGCAAGGGCGGCAAGGGGGTCTGGGGTCCCATTCCCATGCCGCCCAGCGGGCCGGACAAGATCAGCGATGCCGAGCTGAAGGCCGCGCTGGACTGGGTACTCGCCCAGTAGGCCCGGCCTCAGCGCTGGCTCGCCGCATGGCGGGCCAGCGCGGCCGGCTCGGGCAGGCGGATGTCGCGCTTGTCGATCTCCAGCAGGCCGGCAGCCTCCAGATCGTGCAGCACGCGCGAGAAGTACTCCGGCGTCAGCGACAGCAGCGATGCCACCGTCGCCTTGGCGGCTGGCAGGCTGACGACGGCCGGCCCGGGCTGGTCGGGGTCCACGTCGCGCAGCAGATAGCCCACCACCCGCTGCAGGCCCGACTGAAGCGAGCCGGCCTGCAGGTCCTGCACCAGGCCATGCAGGCGGCGCGACATGCCCGACAGCATGCGCAGCGCAAAGCCGGCATCCAGCTGCAGCTCCGCCATCAGGGCCTGGCGCGGCACCTGCAGCAGCACCGCGTCGCTCAGCGCCTGGGCGTTGATGGGACAGGGGCGCTCCAGGAAGACCAGGGCCTCCGCGAAGCTCTGGCCGGGGCCGACGAGCTCGATGACCTTCTCGTTGCCGTTGGGCGCCGCCATGTACAGCCGCACCTGGCCCCGGGCCACGATGAAGAAGGCCTCGCAGGCCTTGCCGGCCCACAGCACGGGCTGGGAGCGCGCCACGTGCATCAGCCGGCAGGCCGCGGCCAGCCGATGCAGCGCGGCCTCGTCGACGTCGGTGAACAAGGCCTGCGTGCGCAGGAAGCCGGGGATGTTGAAGGGGGCGAGCATGGTGGCGCCCATGCTGGGGGCTGGCGCCGTCCGCGCCTTTGACACGTATCAAGCCACCGCGGGTTGCGGCACCGGCCGCGTCAGGTTTTGGCCACCGAGGGGGAGGCCGCGGTGATCATCACCTGGTCCACGCGGTGGCTGTCCACGTCGACGACCTCGAAGCGCCAGCCCTCCCACTCGACGACGTCGGTGCGGCGCGGGATGCGGCGCAGCATCACCATCAAAAAGCCCGCCAGCGTGTCGTAGGTGCCGGCATGCGGCCAGCCTTCGATGCCCAGCGAGCGCTCCACGTCGGGGATGGGCGTGATGCCGTCGGCCAGGAAGGAGCCGTCCTCGCGGCGCACGATCTGCTCCTCGTCGTGCGGTGCCACCAGCGACCCCATCACCGTGCTCATGACGTCGTTGAGCGTGACGACACCGACGACGCGGCTGTACTCGTTGACGACGACGGCGAAGTCCTCGTGGGCCTCGCGGAACTGCGTCAGCATCTCCGACAGCGTCAGCCGGTCCGGCACGATGAGCACCTTCTTGACCACCACGCCGGCATCGCCCCGCAGGGACAGGCTCTCGTCGCGGAGCACGCGCTGGAACAGGTCGGTGGCGTCCACGTAGCCGACGACCTGGTCCACGTCGCCGTCGCAGATCAGGTAGGTGGAGTGCGGCGTGTCGGCGATGCGGTTGCGGATCAGCACGTCGTCGTCGTCGCGCGAGAAGAAGACGATGCGCTCGCGGTTGGTCATCACCGTCTCGACGGTGCGCGTGTCCAGCTCGAACACGTTGGCGATGACCTGCTGCTCCTCGTCGGCAACGACGCCGGCCTGGTAGCCCGCCTCGGTGAGCGCCAGGATGTCGCGGTGGCTGATGGTGTCGTCGCGCTTGGCCGGCAGGCCCAGCAGGCGGATCAGGCCCTCGGTGATGCCGCTGAAGGCCCAGGCCAGCGGCTTCAGCACGCGGCACAGCATCAGCATGGGCCCCACCAGGGCCATGGCCACGCGCTCGGGCTCGTTCATGGAGAGCCGCTTGGGCACCAGGTCGGCCAGCACGATGAACAGCGACGTGATGCTGACGAACGACGCCGCGAAGCCCAGCGTGGCCGCCAGGTCCGGCGCCACCACCAACTGCAGCGCGCGTTCGAAATGCGGCGTGAAGGCGCCCTCGCCGACGATGCCGGCCAGGATGGCCACCGTGTTGACGCCGATCTGCACGACGGTGAAGTAGTCGCCGGGATGCTGCTGCACGGCCAGCACGCGCGCGGCGCGGGCGTCGCCCGCGTCCGCGCGCTGCTGCAGGTTCAGCCGCCGCGACGCCGCCAGCGACAGCTCGGCCATGGAGAAGAAGGCGCTGCCGAGGATCAGCAGGCTGATCAGCAGCAGCGACATGGTCATCAGGAGAACAGCCTGCGCGCGGCGGGAGAGCCGGCGGCGAGATCGCGCTCGGCCAGCGCCTCGTAGAGCTTCTTCAGCTCCACGTCGATGGCGGCGAAGGCATGCAGGCCCAGCACCTGGCCCCGGTCGTCGCAGACCTCGGCCTCCAGGTCACGGGCCAGCGCGCGGGCCGACTCCTGCCACAGCGCGAAGGGCTCGGCCTCGGCCGGTGTCTGCGGCACGTCCAGCGCCAGCGTCAGCTCGCGCAGCGACAAGGCCTCCGGGTCCTCGGCCAGCGCGGCCTGGGCGTCGAACTGCAGCGTCAGCACCGGCGGGGCACCCTCCTCGCCCGCCGGCATCACCAGGCGGCCCGGCAGCGCACCGGCCACGAAGCCGTGGCGCGCGGCGGACTGCTGCACGAAGCCCGGCGTCCAGGCCGCGCCTCGGGCGCGCAGCAGCAGCGCGAGCTGGGCGTCGTGGCTGGCGGCGAACTGGTCCAGCTCGCGGGCGCGAGCGACGACATCCAGCATGTCGGGGAACTGCACGAAGCCGCCCACGCCGTCGGCGAAGGCCTGGATCTTCTGCACGAACTCCGAGTACTCGATCTCGTTGAGCGGCCCGCTGCGGCTGGCCATCTTCAGCCCGGCCTGGAACTCGCCGTAGCGCTGGCCCGGCAGCGGCAGCTCCCAGTCGCCGGTGGCAGCGTTCAGACCCTCGATCTGCAGCGGCTTGGTGCCGGCGCGGCGGCTGCCGGGCTGGTGCTGCAGGGCCAGGTCGCCGGTCACGGGCTGCTCGACGGTGATGGCCGCGATGGCATCGATCAGCGCATCGATGCGTGCCGAGGGGCGGCGCAGCGGGCGGGCGACGGCGGGCAGCGTGACCTCCAGCGCCTCGGCCTCGGCGGCGGCCTCCTCCGACGCGGGCGGCGCGTCGAAATGCGGCTCCTCCAGCGGCGGCACGGCGCGCTTCGGGCCCGCCTTGCGCGCAGCCCAGGCGCCGTGGGCGACGACGCCAGCCAGCACCAGGCCGCCGGCGACCGCGAGCAGTTCGGTCAACGTGACGCTCATTGAGGCACCCTTCGGCCTGCGGCCTGTCCCGCCAAGCGGGAGCGAGCTTGCTTGGGGCGGCCCGGCGCTGCGCTCATGCTGCCTCCGCCATTGCAAGTGCCTTGTCCATGTCGACCGCGACGATGCGCGACACACCCTGCTCCTGCATGGTCACGCCAATCAGTTGTTCAGCCATTTCCATCGCAATCTTGTTGTGCGAGATGAAGAGGAATTGAGTGCCGGCGCTCATCTTGGTCACCAGCCGCGCGTAGCGCTCGGTGTTGGCATCGTCCAGCGGCGCGTCCACCTCGTCCAGCAGGCAGAACGGCGCGGGGTTGAGCTGGAAGATGGCGAACACCAGCGCAATCGCGGTGAGCGCCTTCTCGCCGCCGGACAGCAGGTGGATGGTGCTGTTCTTCTTGCCCGGCGGCTGGGCCATGACCTGCACGCCGGCATCCAGGATCTCGTCGCCCGTCATGACGAGCCGGGCCTGGCCGCCGCCGAACAGCTCGGGGAACATGCGGCCGAAGTGGTCGTTGACCTGGTTGAAGGTGGAACCCAGCAGGTCGCGGGTCTCGAGGTCGATCTTGTGGATCGCGTCCTCCAGCGTCTTGATGGCCGCGTTCAGGTCGGTGCACTGCGCGTCGAGGAAGGTCTTGCGCTCCCGCGCCGCGGTCAGCTCGTCCAGGGCCGCCAGGTTGACGGCACCCAGCGCCGCGATCTCGCGGTTGATGCGGTCGATCTCCCCCTGCAGGCCATAGAGCTTGACGCCACCGTCCTCGATGGACCTGGCAAGCGCCTCCTGGTCGACCTCGGCCGCTTCGAGCTGCTCGCGGTACTGCGCGCCGCCCAGCTGCGCGGCCTGCTCCTCCAGCTGCAGCTTGGTAATGGCTTCGCGCAGCGGGTCCAGGCTGCGCTCGAAGCCCATGCGCTGCTCGTCGGCCTTGCGCAGGCGCAAGCTGAGGTCGTCGTAGCTGGCGCGCACGGCGGCCAGGGCCTGCTCGCGCTCGACCTTGATGGCCAGCGCGTCCTGCAGGCCGGCCTGGGCGGCGGCGTCATTGAGCGTGTCCAGTTCGCCCTGCAGGCTGGCGGCCGAGGAGGCGACGGTGGCGATCTGCGCGTCGGCCGTCTCGATGCCGCGCTGCAGCTCGCCGCGGCGGGCGGCCAGCGTCTGGGTGGCGAAACGCGCTTCCTGGGCGCGGCGCTCCAGCGCGCGCAGCTGTTCACGCGCGTCGGCCAGCTTGCGCTCGGCGGCAATGACGCCGTCGTCCAGCTCGGCATGGCGCTGCTGGGCGTCGCCGAGCTGGATGTCCAGCTCTTCGAAGCGGGCCTCGCCCACCGCGCGGCGCTCCTGCAGGGCTTCCTGCTGGCCGGCGATCTCGGCGAGTTCAGCATCCAGCGCGCTGCGGCGTTGCTGGCTGGCCTCGGCTTGGCTGGTCAGGCGCAGCAGCTCGACGTGGATCTGGTGGGCCCGCGTCTGCGCCTCGCTGGCCTCGCGGCGCAGCGCGGCGAGGCGGCCGTTGGCGTCGTTGAACTGGTGCTCCACGCGGGAGAGCGACAGGCGGGCCTCGTCGGCGATCAGGTGCTGGGCGCGCTGCGCCGTCGTCAGCTGCTCGATCTCCTGGGCGCGGGCCAGCAGACCGGCCTGCTCGGAGTCGGGCGCATAGAAGGCCACCGAGAACTGGCCGACGGCGTGGCCCTGCGGGGTCAGGATCAGCTCGCCGTGCGTCAGCCTGCCGCGCGCGGCCAGGGCGGCGTCCAGGTCGGGCGCCGTGTAGACGCCTTCCAGCCAGTCGTTCAGCAGCGCGACGAGGCCGGCATCATCCAACTTCAACAGGGCGCTCAGCTTGGGCAGCGTCTCGTGCGTGTTGGCGATGGCACCGGCCGGCGGCGAATAGAAGGCCAGCCGGGCCGGCGGTGCGTCGGCCTCGAAGGCGCGCACCATGTCCAGGCGGCCCACGCTGAGCGCGCCCATGCGCTCGCGCAGCGCGGCTTCCAGCGCGTTCTCCCAGCCCTGGCTGATGTGCAGCCTGGTCCACAGCCCCTGCAGGCCGTCCAGCCCATGCTTGGCCAGCCAGGGCTTGAGCTTGCCCTCGGTCTGCACCTTTTCCTGCAGCGCCTTCAGCGCTTCCAGGCGGGCGGTCAGCTCGGAATGCTTGGCGAGCTGGGCGTTGGCGTCCTGCTGCTGAGCGCGGCGCTGCTCTTCGAGCTGGGGCAGTTGCTCGGCCAGCTCCTGCAGGCGGGCATCGGCCAGGTCGCGCGCTTCGTCGGCAGCGGCGCTGCGTTCGCGCAATGCCTCGAGGGCTTCGTGATCGGGCGCACCGAGTGCACGGGACTCGGCCGTCAACCGATCCTCGCGCTGGCGCAGCGCCCTCGCCTGCTCGTCTACGCTGCGGCTCTCGGCGGCCAGCACCTGGATCTGCTGCTGCACCTGGGCCACCAGGGCGCGCTGTTCGTTGGCACGCGCCTGCGCGGCACGCAGCGCGTCCTCGCTCTGCGGCAGCTGGGCCTGCTGCTCCTCGGCCTGGGCGGCGAGGATCTCGCTTTGCTCGTCGGCCCCGGCGATCTGCTCGGCAATGCCCTCGAGCTCGGCCCTGGCCTGCTCGATGCGCTCGCGCCACTGGCCGTCCTGCGCATGCAGCTCGGCCAGGCGGGCCTGGGCGCGGTTGCGGCTCTCGACGACGAAGCGGATGCGCTCCTCCAGCCGGCTCACCTCCAGCTGGGCCTCGGCATAGCGGCCTTGGCTACCGTGCAGCTCGTCGCCCGCGGCGTAGTGCTGCTGGCGCACCTCCTCCAGCTCGGCCTCCACGGCACGCAGCTCGGCGGTGCGCGACTCCAGCGCGTTCAGCGCTTCGGCATGCGCCGCCTTCACGCGCGTCGCCTCGTTGCCGGCGTCGCGCAGCTTCAGCCACCACAGCTGGTGCAGCTTCAGCGTGCCCGCGTCCTGCAGGCTGCGATAGCTCGCGGCCACCTCGGCCTGGCGCTCCAGTTTTTCGAGGTTGGCATTCAGCTCGCGCAGGATGTCGTCGACGCGGGTCAGGTTCTCGCGCGTGTCCTTGAGCCGGTTCTCGGTCTCGCGGCGGCGTTCCTTGTACTTGGAGACGCCGGCGGCCTCCTCCAGGAACAGGCGCAGCTCCTCGGGCTTGCTCTCGATGATGCGCGAGATGGTGCCCTGGCCAATGATGGCGTAGGCGCGCGGCCCCAGGCCCGTGCCGAGGAACACGTCCTGCACGTCGCGCCGGCGCACCGGCTGGTTGTTGATGAAGTAGCTGCTGGTGCCGTCGCGCGTCAGCACGCGCTTGACGGCGATCTCGGTGAACTGGTTCCAGGGGCCGCCGGCGCGGGCAGACTGGTTGTCGAACACCAGCTCGACGCTGGAGCGCCCCGCCGGCTTGCGATTGCCCGAGCCGTTGAAGATGACGTCCTGCATGGACTCGCCGCGCAGCTCGCTGGCCTTGCTCTCGCCCAGCACCCAGCGCACGGCATCCATGATGTTGGACTTGCCGCAGCCGTTGGGCCCGACGACGCCCACGAGCTGGCCCGGCAGCTGGAAGGTCGTGGGTTCGGCGAAGGACTTGAAGCCGGCGAGCTTGATCGAATTCAGCCGCATGAAGACAGGCGCGTAAGCCGTTGATTTGGCTAAAGAAAAGCGCCTTTCAGGGGCGCTTCGTCGGGGTCGGATGATAGCATTCGCCCCCTCTCAGAACGTCCAGTTGCGAACACTCACCATGGCCACCAAGAAGTCCGCCGCCGCCCCCGCCCCCAAGAAGAAGCCCAAGATGCGCGAGGTGCCCAAGAACCCGCCGAGCAAGCCCAGCAAGGACATCCTGGTCTTTCCGAACCCGAATCCCGAGCGCGACTACGTCATCCAGTTCCAGGTGCCCGAGTTCACCTGCCACTGCCCGCTGACCGGCCAGCCCGACTTCGCCCACTTCACGATCGACATGATCGCGGACGAGCTGTGCGTGGAGCTCAAGAGCCTGAAGATGTACTTCTGGAGCTACCGCAACGAGGGCGCGTTCCACGAGAAGGTCACCAACAAGATCCTGGACGACATCGTCAAGGTCACCGACCCGCGCTTCATCCGCATCACGGCCAAGTGGTATGTGCGCGGCGGTATCTACACCAACGTCGTCGCCGAGCACCGCAAGCCCGGCTGGACGCCCGCGCCGCGCGTGGACCTGCCCGCCCACGGCTTCGAGTCGGGCATGCTGGGCTGAATGACCAACCCCTGCCTGAGCTGCGGCGCCTGCTGCGCGAGTTTCCGCGTCGACTTCGACCGCAGCGAGCTGGAAAGCGAGGGCGGCCTCGTGCCGGACGGGCTGGCGGTGGAGCTGACCGGCCGCCTCGTGCGCATGCGCGGTACCGACCACGCCCAGCCGCGTTGCGCGGCCTTGCAGGGCCAGCCGGGCGTGAGAGCGGCCTGCGGCATCCACGAATGGCGGCCCTCGCCCTGCCGCGAGTTCGGCGAGCGCGCGCCCATGGGCATCGGCGACGAGGCCTGCGCGCGGGCCCGGGCCCGGCACGGGCTGGCGCCGCTCTAGCAGCGCATCAGGACCCCGCCGCCCCGCGCAGCAGCGTGCGCTGGCGCTGCTGCTCGCGCTGGTCGTTGAGCCAGGCCAGCTTGGCGCCGTACAGCTCGCGATCCTTGACCGTGGCGCTGTTCTCCATCGCCTTGGCGAGCTCGCCGCGCGCGCCGGCCACGTCACCCAGGCCGTAGTTGGCCAGGCCCAGCCAGAAATGGAACTCGGGCACATAGGCCGCGCGCGCCACCTCCTTGCGGAAGAACTGGCGGGCGGCCGCGAACTCCCCGGCCCGCATCGCCGCGACGCCCTCGTCGAAAAACTTGTAGGGCGCCACGGGCTGGAGCTGCGCCAGCTGGTTGGCATAGGCCTGGGCCTCCTCGCGACGGCCGGCGTCGGCCAGCACCAGGATCAGGTTGGACATGGCCTGGGTGTTGGCCGGTTCCCGCTGCAGCACCAGGCGCAATGTGGACTCGGCGGGCCCGGCCAGGCCCTTGCGGCGGTAGAGCACCGCCAGCGTGTTGTAGGCCGCCAGCCAGCGCGAATCGGCCACGATGGCCGCGCGGGCCCACCAGTAGGCGTCATCGACCTGGCCCACCGTCAGCGCCTCGGCGGCCTTGTTGTTGAGGAACATCGCGAGGATGGTGGACTCGTCGACGACGCGGCTGCGGTTGTGGCGCACCTGGTCGGGCGGCAGGAAGTCGATGGTCAGCAACTCGGGGTCGCCGTAGACGACGCGGGACTGCGTGCTCAGCGGCCGCGCGAGGCTGATGTTGACGTGGCCGGCGACGAAGAAGATGCCGTTGGCGCGCGACCAGCTCTCTTCCAGATAAACGCTGTTGAAACGCACCGGCATGCCGAGATGGCGCGCGAAGGCGGCCGTCATCAGCACCAGCGACATGCAGTTGCCGCGCCTGGCGTCGAAGGCCTCGGCAGCCGTGCGGGTGGTCTCGGCGTCGTAGTCGAGCTGCAGCCGGCCCTTGGTGTAGAGCGCGTCGACGAGGCCGTCGCGCTGACCCTTGATGCGCATCTCGCTCGCCATCTCGGTTTCGGCGAAACGCAGCATCGCCGGGCTCATCGCCAGCGCCTCCTGCGCATCGATGCGGACGCTGGGCGGCTTGAAGGCCTTGTCGACGAAGACATTCGCGGAGGGCGGCTCCCTGGGCTCGACGGCACAACCCGTCAGGCCCGCTCCCGCGCCTGCAAGCAGCAGCGCAACGGCCAGGGCATGGATGTGTTTCATGTCAGTCTCCTGACACAAGCTTAGTCCCGCCCCGCCCTCCTGTCTTGAGTCACCCCGCCTGCTTTCACGGGATGCTCAATCCAGCACGAACACGGCGGCGCTGCGGGCCGGCACCTCGAATCGGCCGGCCTGGAAGCGCGCGCCCTCGCGCACCCTGGCATCGGCGCCCCGGCGCTGCACCGGGTGCAGAACCCAGCGCGCCGCGGCCTCGTCGGGCAGCTCCAGCACCTGCGCCGTCGGCGCGACATTGATGAGGGCCAGCACCGCCCGGTGTCCGCCCAGTCCGCGGCCGTCGATGCGCGTGGCGACCAGCACCGGGTTCTGGCCGGCGCCGCTGCCCGGGAAGCCGACGCGCTTCGCGATCTCCGCCGCGCTCGGCAGGCGCAGCAGCGGCGTGCCGGCGCGGATCTTCAGCAGGTCGCGGAAGACGTCGCGCGCCCAGGCGATCTCGGCGGGGCCGGGCGCGATGGACGGGTCGGCCAGGCGCTCGCGGGCCAACGCCCAGTCGCGGCCATCGCGACCGTAGTTGTCCTGCCGGGGCGGCAGGCCGGTGCCGAAGTGGTTGGTCCGGTAGCTCCAGTCCAGCCGGTTGAACCAGTCGCCGCTGTCGTAGCTGTTGCGGTCCAGGCTCTTGCTGCGCAGGATGTCCTGGCCGGCATGGAAATAGGCCACGCCCTGGCTGAAGGCCACCAGCGCCGCGCCCAGCATCTGCACGCGGGCACGGTCCTCACGCGACGTGCCCAGCGGCAGCTTCAGCGCGTTGACGTCGAACAGCGTCTGGTTGTCGTGGTTCTCGACGTAGTTGACGACCTCGCCCGGCTCCGACGCGAAACCGGCGGGCTGGTTGCCATAAGGAATGGCGTCGAGGCGCTTCTTCTCGCCGCGCCAGGTCGTCAGCTCGAAGCCGCGCAGCGAGCCGGCCAGGCCGACGCGGATCATGTCGGCCGCCGCGAACAGCTCCTCGGGCTGCGCCGCGGCCAGCGCGTTGGGGGCATAGACGAGGCCGTTGAGCCAGCCCTGGCGACGCACGCTGTCATCCCCACCCTCGCCCGCCGAGCCACCGCGGGCCGCGTCGCGGGCGCGGTCGCTGAAGCTGGCGATGCCGCTGCCGTTCAGGCTCAGCTGCGAGGCCTGCACGAAGCGCGCACCGTCGGCCACCTCGCCGAAGTTCCAGCCCTCGCCCAGCAGTTGCACGGGCCGGCCGGCCTCGGCGTCGACGCGGGCCTGCAGCCGCTCCATGGCCTCGCGCGGCTGGTGGCCCATCAGGTCGAAGCGCATGGAGTCGATGCGGTACTCGCGCACCCAAAGCGCCGCCGAATCGATCATCAGCTTGGCCATCATGAGGTGCTCGGTGGCGGTGTTGTCGCAGCAGGTGGAGCGCTCGATGCGGCCGCGCGCGTCCAGGCGGTGGTAGTAGCCCGGCACCAGGCGGTCCAGCACCGACTTGCGGGCCTGGCCGGCGGCGGCCATGTGGTTGTAGACCATGTCCATGCCCACGCGCAGGCCGGCCCGGTGCAGGGCCATGACCATCTGGCGGAACTCGACGACGCGCCGCAGCGGGTCGGTCGCATAGCTGCCCTCGGGGGTGTTGAAGTGCCAGGGGTCGTAGCCCCAGTTGAAGCAGTCGTCGGCCGCCAGCGCCATCACGGCGGCCTGCTGGGCCTGGCTGTCGGCGGGCGCGTCGGGCACCGCGGGCGTCCTGCAGCCGCGCTCGGGCACGCTGGCGAGGTCGAACACGGGCAGCAGATGCACGTCGGTCAGGCCCGCCCGGGCCAGCGCCTTCAGGTGCCGCATGCCCTGGGACGCGGCCTCGGTGAAGGCCAGGTATTTGCCGCGCCAGGCCGGGCGCACGCTCGCGTCGCTGATGGAGAAGTCGCGCACGTGCAGCTCGTAGATGACCTGGTCGGTCGCGGCCTTCATGGGCGCCGGCCGCGGCGCGGCGTCCCAGCCGCGCGGCTTGAGCGCCGGCGAGGCCAGGTCGGCCACGAGGCTGAGCCGCGAGTCGGCCGTCAGCACGACGGAGTACGGGTCGGTGACGAGGTTGCGCACGCGGCCGTGGGTGGGCGTGACGACATCGACCAGATAGCGGTAGGCCTGGCCGCTGAGGTCGCCCTTGAGTTCGGCGCGCCAGACGCCGGTGGCGGCTTCCAGGCGCATCGGCTCGGCGGCAGCGGCTGGCGCGCCGGGGCCGGCATGGCGGCACAGCAGCACGCGCTGGGCGGTCGGCGCCCAGACGGCGAAGCGCGTCCGCGCCTTGGCGGGATGAGCGCCCAAGTCCGCCACGGCCTGCGCGGCGGCGTAGAGCTCGTCCAGCGCGCCGGGCGTCTGCACGCCGGTCGCGGCGATGACGCGGCCGTCCGCCGCCTCGTGGACGAGCAGCACCTGCTCGCGCAACAGCGTGGCGACGTCCGCCTGCACCGTGAAGCGCGGCCCGTCGCCGATGAAGCGGAAGCGGGCCGGCAGCGCCGCGGCGCCGGGCTGCAGCTCGACGGCCGCATCCGCCCCCGACACCGCCTCGCCCGCCACCGCCCGCAGGCCCGCCGCGCGCGCATGGTGCAGCCGCACCCGTTCGCCGGCCCGCAGCGTCAGGCCCGGCCACTGCAGCGTGCGCGCGTCCAGCCAGTAGGCCTCGGCCCTGGGCTGCACGGCCGGCGGCGGCACCGGCACCTCGGTGTTGCAGTCATCCAGATCACCCGCCCACGCGGCGGATGCGGCCAGCAACAGGCCCAGCAACGCAAGCAGCTTCGGGCGAGTCGCCATGAGGTCTCCTGTTGTTTGATGAATAGTAGCAAAACTACATCCATACAAATCACTAGACCAAACTCTCTTGGTGAGCCGCTATGCTCTGCTGGAACTTATTGCGTAGTTTGATTACATGAACGGCTTGATTGATCAGCTTTCATGCAACTCAGTAGGCCGACTGCGATGCTCCGACGACTCCTGTTCACCCTCTTGCTGGCCGCCGCTGGCGCCCACGGCCAGACCGACACCCGTCCGGTCCCGGCCCAGCCCCGCGCGAGCACGCTGCCCGCCCACTGGCAGCACGGCGTCTTCATGGAGATCTTCGTGCGCGGCTACCAGGACAGCGACGGCGACGGCATCGGTGACCTGCGCGGCCTCACCCAGCGGCTGGACTACCTGAAGCAACTGGGCGTCAGCGGCATCTGGCTGATGCCCGTCACGGCCAGCGCCGACCACGACCACGGCTATGCGACCACCGACTACCGCGGCATCGAACCGCAGTACGGCAGCCTGGCCGATTTCGACGAGCTGATCCGCGAGGCGCACCGGCGCGGCATCGGCGTCGTGATGGACTACGTCATCAACCACGCGTCCTGGCAGTTCCCGCCCTTCCAGGCCGCGCTGCAGGACCGCGCCGGCCCCTGGCGCGACTGGTTCGTCTGGAACCCAGAGCCCGGCCCGGGCTGGGACATCTGGGGCAAATACCCCTGGTACGACGCGGCCACCCGGCCATGGACGTTCAGCGGTGACTGGAAAGACCTGCCGCCGCCCAGGCCCGGCGCGCCCGACGTCTACTTCGGCACCTTCGGGCCCCACATGCCGGACTTCAACCTGCGCAACCCCGAGGTGGTCCGCTACCACGAGGACTCGCTGCGCTTCTGGCTCAACCGCGGCCTGGACGGCTACCGGCTGGACGCCGTGCCCCATCTCATCGAGAACAGCGCCAGGGACTGGAACGACCAGCCCGAGAGCCGTGCGCTGACCAGGCACTTCCAGGACCTCATCAAGAGCTACCCCGGCCGCTACGTCGTCTGCGAGGCCACGGCCGAGCCGATCGCTTACGGCAGGCCCGAGCTGTGCGGCGGCGCCTTCGCCTTCAACCTGAACTACGAGATGGTCAATGCCGCCAAGGGCCAGGCGGCGGCCGTGCAGAAGGTGGCCGACTATTACCGGGCCATGTCGCCCACGATGGCCACCTTCCTGCACAACCACGACATCTTCACCGGCCAGCGCCTGTGGGACCAGTTGCACGGCGACGAGGCGCGCTACCGGCTCGCCGCGGCCAGCTACCTGCTGCTGCCCGGCACGCCCTTCGTCTACTACGGCGAGGAAATCGGCCAGGCGGGCATCGACGGCCAGGCCGACGACCCGCTGCGCGCCCCGATGAGCTGGACCTCGGCCGGCGGCTTCACGACGAGCGCCCGGCCCTTTCGCCCGCTGTCGCCGAACCGCAGCCGCCACAACGCCGAAAGCCAGCGGCGCGATGCGGGCTCGCTGTTCAGCTTCTACCGCGAGCTGATCGCCCTGCGCCGCGCCTCGCCCGCGCTGACCCTGGGCCGCTACGAGGCCGACCGGGTCGACGGCCAGCTCTGGAGTTTCCAGCGCGTGCAGGACGGCGAGCGCGTGCTGGTGGCCATCAACTACGGCGACACCCCCGCCGCGCTGGAGCTGCCCGCCCGCGCCCGCCAGCTCCACCCCCGCAGCGCCGCCGCTCCCCGAGGCCGCGTCGTGCTGCCGCCGCTGTCCGTTCGCATCTACCGACTGGCCGCGCAATGAAGCCCTTGATCACCCTTGCCACCGCCCTGCTGATGACCCTGCCCACGATGGCTTCCGAGACCTCCTCTTCCCACCGCGTCGAGCCGCCCAACTGGTGGGTCGGCATGCGCGACGGCGCGCTGCAGCTGATGATCCACGGTGCCGGCATCGCCGACGAGAAGCCCCGGCTGGCGCCCTACCCCGGCGTCACGCTGAAGGCCAGCCATCGCGCGACCAGCCCCAACTACCTGTTCGTGGACCTCGACGTCGCACCCGGCGCCCAGCCGGGCGAGCTGACGCTGACCGTGGGCAGCCAGACGCTGCGCTACCCGCTGCTGGCCCGCGCCCCGGGCTCGGCCGAGCGCCAGGGCTTCGGGCCCAGGGATGCGATCTACCTGGTCGTGCCCGACCGCTTCGCCCAGGGTGCCGATCTCGGCCGGGCCGGCATGAAGGAAGGCGTCGACCGCGGCGACCCCAACGGCCGCCATGGCGGTGACCTGGCCGGCATGCGCCGCCACCTGGACTACATCGCCGGCCTGGGCTTCACGCAGGTCTGGCCCACGCCGTTGATCGAGAACGACAGCGAGAAGTACAGCTATCACGGTTATGCCGCGACCGACTTCTACAAGATCGACCCGCGCTTCGGCACGAACGACGACTTCGGCGCCTTCGTGGCCGAGGCCCGCGCCCGGGGCGTTGGCGTGATCCAGGACATCGTGCTCAACCACATCGGCAGCGGCCACGGGTGGATGGCCGACCTGCCAGCGCCGGACTGGATCAACCAGTGGCCGTCCGGCTACACCGAGACCCACCACGCGCGCATGACGCTGCAAGACCCCTACGCCGCGCCCAGCGACCGGCTGCGCTTCACCGACGGCTGGTTCGTGCCCGGCATGCCCGACCTGAACCAGCGCCGGCCGGAGCTGGCAACCTACCTGACGCAGATGACGCTGTGGTGGATCGAGCGCTACGGCCTGTCGGGCATTCGCACCGACACCTACAGCTACTCCGACCGCGACTTCCTGAGCCGCTGGTCCGCCCGCGTCATGCAGGAGTACCCGCACCTCAACATCGTCGGCGAGGAATGGAGCCCGCATCCCGCCGTCGTCGCCTACTGGCAGCGCGGCAAGCGCAACCATGACGGCTACGTCTCGTCCACGCCCAGCATGATGGACTTCCCGATGAACTCGGGCCTGCTGGCCGCACTGACGGAAAGCGACGGCGCCTTCACCGGGCTGACCCGGCTGCACGAGGGGCTGGCACACGATTTCGTCTACGCCGACCCGGCCAACCTGGTGCTGTTCGACGGCAACCACGACACGCCGCGCATCTTCTCGCTGCTGAAGAACGACGTCGGCCTGACGAAGATCGCCCTCGCCTACCTCGCCACGACGCGCCGCATCCCGCAGCTGTTCTACGGCACCGAGATCCTGATGGAAAGCCCCGTGGAGCGCGACGACGGCAGGGTGCGCGCCGACATGCCCGGCGGCTGGCCCGGCGACGCCGTCGACGCCTTCACCGGACAAGGCCTCACGGCCAGGCAGCGCGACATGCAGGACTGGGTGCGCCGGCTGTTCAACTGGCGCAAGGGCGAGCGCCTCGTCCATGACGGCGCGCTGATGCAGTACGCGCCGGTGCAGGGCTGCTACGCGTTCTTCCGCCATGACGCGGCGCGCACGCTGATGGTGGTGCTGAACAAGACGGACCAGCCGGTGGCCTTGCCGCTGGCCCGCTTCGCCGAGCGCGTGGCACCGGGGCAGCGCGCCCGCGACGTGCTGGGCGGCGGGACGCAGCTGCTGGGCAGCAGCCTCACGGTGCCGGCGCGCAGCCCGCTGATCCTGGAGATCGAGCGCTGAACGCGGCAGGCCCGCGCGTGCATCATCCGCCCTGCGGCGCGCTGGCTGGCGTCGCCCGCGGGCAGGCGCCACCGGTGCCGGACTCGGCCGCGCTGGAACTGCCGCCCATCCAGCCGGGCCATCAAGGCCACCAAGGAGCCGCACATGCCACAGCCCAGCTACCCGGGCGTCTACATCGAGGAAGCACCCGGCGGGGTGCGCGCCATCGCCAGCGTCGACACCTCGATCACCGCCTTCATTGACTGCTTCAGCGAAGGGCCGGTGAACCAGGCGACCGCGGTGGCCGGGTTCCCGGAGTTCGAGCGCGTGTTCGGCGGCATCCACAGCCGCAGCGAAGCGAGCTACGCGATCGCGCAGTTCTTCCTCAATGGCGGCTCCAGCGCCCTGGTGGTGCGTACCCATGCGGCCTCGGGCGCCGCCCCTTTCAGCGCCGCCACGGTGGGCCTGCGCAGCGTTACCGCCGTGGCCGTGCCGGCGGTGATGACGCTGGTGGCCGCCAGCGAAGGGGCCTGGGGCAACACGCTGCGGGCCGAGATCGACCTGCGCACCGCCGACCCGACGCGCTTCTTCAACCTCAGCCTCAGCCGCCACGCCAGCGCGGCCGGCGACGCGCCCGCGCTGCTGCAGGAGCAGCATCTGAACCTGACGCTGGACCCCGCCAGCCCACGCGACGTCGTGCAGGTGCTGGCCGCGGACTCCCGGCTGGCGCGCGCCGTCGTGCCGGCGCCCGGCGCGACGCTGGCGGTGCCGCTGCCGGTGGGCACCCTGAGCGGCGCGCTGCCCGCCGACGGGCCCGCGCTCTCCGCGCTGCTCGACGCGCTGCGCTGCGTGCAGCCGCCCGCCGTGCCTGCGGCGCCACCCAGACCTTCGAGGCCACGTTGCCGACCTGGGGGGCCGGCGAGGTCGGCACGCTGCAGCAGCTCGCCACGCGCTTGCAGGGCGCGCTGCGCGTCGCCGTGGACAGCGCCGCGCCGGCCACGCCCACGCCACCCGTGCTGACCGGCGCCACCGTCAGCGTGGTGGGCAACGCGCGCCTGGTGGTCGCGCCGGGTCGCGGCGATCCGGCGCGCCAGCTCAACGACACGCTGGTGTTCGCCGATGCCACCGGCCCCGACGATGCCGCCGCCACCCTGATGCAGCTGACGGCCGCCGCCACGGTCAACGTAGCGGCCTATCCGTTCGGCTCCTCGCTCATCGACACCGGCGCCTACGCCCGGGGCGTGGCAGGTGCCAACGGGCTGCCCCCCGGCGCCAGCGAGCTGGTGGGCGCTGAAGCGGACATCCAGGGCCGCGGCCTCTACGCGCTGCGCAAGGCCGACCTCTTCAACCTGCTGGCGATCCCGCGCGCCGCCTCGCTGGACGACGCGCAGATGCGCCAGGTCGTGCAGAACGGCATTGCCTTCTGCGAGGCACGCCGCGCCTTCATGATCGTGGACATCCCGGAGAGCGTGAACGAGGCCGCCGAGGTCCAGGACTGGCTGGCCGCGCACGGCAGCTTGCGCAGCCCCAACGCCGCGCTGTTCTTCCCGCGCCTGCGGATCGCCGACCCGAAAGCCGGCAACCAGCCGCGCTCCTTTGCCGCCAGCGGCAGCCTGGCCGGGCTGTTCGCGCGAACCGACGGCGAGCGCGGCGTCTGGAAGGCGCCCGCCGGCGTGGAGGCCACGCTGCGCGGCGTGAATGCGCTGGACTGCAGCGTCAACGACGCCGGGAACGGCACCCTCAGCCCGCTGGCCATCAACTGCCTGCGCGTCTTCCCGGGCGGCCGCCTGGTGAACTGGGGCGCGCGCACGCTGGCCGGCGCCGACGCGGCCGGCTCGCAGTGGAAGTACATCCCCGTGCGGAGGCTGGCGCTGATGCTGGAGGAGTCGTTGTGGCGCGGCACGCGCTGGGTGGTGTTCGAGCCCAACGACGAGCCGCTGTGGGCCGCGATCCGGCTCGCCATCGGCGCCTATCTCCATGCCCTGTTCCGCCAGGGCGCCTTCCAGGGCCGCAGCCCCGCGGAGGCCTATTTCGTCAGGTGCGATGCCGCGACCACCACGCAGGACGATCGCAGCCAGGGCATCGTCAACATCGAAGTGGGTTTCGCGCCGCTGAAGCCGGCCGAGTTCGTGGTCATCAGGATCCAGCAGAGGCCGGGCGCCCAGTGAGCGCCGGGCACCCGAGGCGTTGTCCGACTTGCGCGGTACCACGGGGCCGACACGGCCCGGCGGCGGCGGTTTCTAAGCTGACCCACGTGGTACCTGTCCAGTCGAGGGCAGGACATGGCCACCTCTCAAGCCAAAGGAGATACCCATGACAAAGCACTCCCGCACCTCCCGTCTGCTGTGCGCGCTCGCGCTGGTCGGCCTCGCCGGCACGGCCTCGGCCAACCTCAGCAAGCCCGTCTACACCAGCGCCAAGGACGAGGTGAAGACCCTGTTCAAGGCCGAGCGCGACAAATGCGACGCGCTGGCCGGCAATGCCAAGGACGTCTGCGTCGAACGCGCCAAGGGCCAGGAAAAGGTGGCACTGGCCAACCTCGAGTACCAGTACACCGGCAAGGCCAAGGACCGCAACGACTACCTCGAGGCACGCTACGAGGCGCGCTACAAGCTCGCCAAGGAAATGTGTGATGACAAGTCGGGCAACGCCAAGGACGTCTGCGTCGCCGAGGCCAAGGCCGAGCACGACAAGGCCAAGGCCGACCTGAAGGCCAACAAGGCCGTCTCGGAAGCCCGCGCCGATGCACAGGAGGCCAAGCTCAAGGCTGATTACAAGGTCGCCAGCGAGCGCTGCGACACGCTGTCCGGCGATGCCAAGGACAGCTGCCAGGCCAGCGCCAAGGCGCGCTACTTCCAGTGACGCCCCGGGCCCGCCGCGTGAGGCGGCGGGCCACCACTCCAGGTAACGAAACGCCGGCCCGTCCTCAGACGGGCCGGCCTTCCTTTGACCGCCTCAGTGCGACTTCAGCGCGGCGCGACGGCAGTGGCGGCGGTCGCGGCGGGCTGCGGATTGCGCACGCCTTCCGCCACGGTGACGACATTGGCCGGCGGGGGCAGGGTCAGCCGGTTGTCCACGCCGCGCACGCCCTGCGGGGCGCTGGCCAGCACCGTGGCCCGTTCCCGTGCGGCGCCGTCGGGCGCGGGGCCGTCCAGGCGCACGATGCCCCGCGTGGTGCTGACCTCGATGCGCGCTGCGCTCAGTGCCGGATCGGCCGCCAGCGCGGCCTTGACCTTGAGGCTGATGCCACCGTCATCGAGGGCCGTGCCAACACCGGCCAGCGTCTCGCGCGAGGCCTGCGCGGCGGCTTGCCGCGAGTCGGTGACGGTGCTGGTCAGTCGCTCACCCAGGCCGCGAACCTGGCCCACGGCATCGTCCAGCTGCGTGCCCAGGCTGCGCGGATCCTGCAGGTTCGCGATCGCCAGCACCGCCAGGGCCGCGCCCAGGCCCAGCGCGATGAACCAGCCCCCGGCGCGGGCCCGATGCGGCGGCCTGTCCGGACCCGGCTCGCGTCGGGCAAGCGGGGCCGGCGGGGGCTCCACGGGCTGGCCGTAGGGTGGGAGATGGTCACGCCAGTCATCGGCGCGGGAGTTTGCTGCAGGTCTCATGTCGGTCTCCTGATCGGCCTGGCAGGCCTCGCGCGACAAGTGTGGGCGGGCTGGCACCCGGCCGCCCGTCGGCGGGCGCAGGTGGCCGCTGTAGGAACGCACGCCACGGCATAGGCACGCACACGCCACCTTCGCCTTGTCCGATAAGCGCTGACGGATGCGGCCGACACCGTCCCCAGCGCCCGCCGGCCAAGATCTGCTTCATCAACCTTCGCAAGCGCTACGCCATGAAGTTCCGCCTGCTCCTGCCCCTGCTGGCCTTGGCCCTGGCTTCCGAGGGCCAGGCCCAGGGCGTGGCCGCTGCGAATGGTGGCGCCGCCCTGGCGGGCCAGTCCTCCACGCTGACGGCGGCCCCCGATCCCGAGCTGAACTGGCGCGACCCGCAATGGCTGAGCCGTCAGCGCGAACGCTCGCGCTGGCGCTACCAGCTCGGCCTGGAGCAGCAGCTGCGCTCGCCCGTGCAACTGGGCCCGCAGGCGGCCGTGCGCGAGGCGCTCTGGGCGGGCGTGAGCTATGACATCACCCGCAAGTTCAGTGGCGGCGTGGAGACGCCGGTGTGGCAGCGTGACACCGGCTGGGCCTCCCGCATGGCCTTCGAGAAGCCCAAAAGCGAGGGGCTAGCCGGGCTGCGCGGTGCCTTCTCCTACCAGCTCACGCCGCAGAGCCGCCTGACGCTGCGGCCCCAGGCGCGCCGCGTCATGCTGAGCTACTCGGCAACGTGGTGACCGGCGGCCGCTGATGCGGGCGGGCAGCGGTGCGGCAGGCCTTGCCGACCATGCGCTCGGTGCCCGCGCAGTTCTCAGCACGCCCGCGCGCTGTTCGCGGCTCAACGGGCCTTCCTCGACGAGGATGGCCCGCTGTGCTGGCATGTCGACCCGGGCTTCAGGCGCGCGCCAGCCAGTCCTTCAACTCGTCGGCATGCTCCTCCTCATCGGCCAGGATGTCTTCCAGCAGGCGCCGGGTCGTGGAATCCTTGTCGCCCACGAGTCCGATCATCTGGCGATAACTCTCCACCGCGATGCGCTCGGCGATGAGGTTGGACTTGATCATGGCCTTGAGGTCGTTCACCTCGTCGTAGTCCGCATGGCTGCGCTCGGGCAGGCCCACCGGATTGAAATCCGGTTCGCCGCCGAGCTGCACGATGCGCTGGGCCAGCCGGTCGGCGTGGCCCAGTTCCGCGTCGGCGTGCACGAGGAACTCCGCGGCGATGCTCGGCGAGGCCAGGCCGTCGGCCATGAAATGGTGCCGGCGGTAGCGCAGCACGCAGATCAGCTCCGTGGCCAGCGCCCCATTGAGGAGCTTGACGATGTCATCCCGCCAGGGCCCGTAGGCCGGCGTGACCGCCCCCTCGTCGAGGTGCTGGCGCGCCGCCTTCAAGCCGGCCAGGTCCAGCTGCAGGGGTGTGCGGCGCTCAGCCATTGCGGGCCACCACGAGCTGGTTGTCCACCGAGCGCACGCCCTGCACCGCCGAGGCCAGCGTCGTCGCCCGGGCCTGCGATCCGGCGTCGGGAGCCGTCCCGGTCAGGGTCACGCGCCCGTCCTCGGCCCGCACCTCGATCTTGGTGGCCTTGAGCCGGTCGTCCGCCATCAGCGCGGCGTTGATCTTGGTGACGATGGCCGCGTCGGTGACGGCCTCGGAGGCGGCGGCGGTCGCGCTCTTCAGCTTGTTCTCGGCATGATCCATCGCCTGGCTGGCGTCGGACTTGGCATCGGCGCCGGCCTGCTTGGCCTCGGCGATGGCGCCATCGAGCTTCTGGCCGGCCGTGCGATCGTCCTGCTGCTTGCTGCAGGCGGCCAACGCTGCAGCCAGGGCCAGGGCGCCGAGCAGCGGCGCGCGCAATGCGGTGTTGCGGTTCATCATGTGTCCTTTCTTCATCGCTGGAAGTACGGGGAGGTCGATGTCCCCAGCCGTTGCGCCTGCGCACCCGGGGCGGCGTGCGCTATCGTGCCCACTGCCTGCCGGACGGCGCCGACTCGCTGCTCGCGGCGCATTTCCTCGCCGCGACGAACGTTCTCCTGGAGTGCATCGACGAAGGCCGCCAGCAGCACTGCGGCCAGCACCGCGGCCATGGCCAGACCCAGCCACGGCGGTGGCTTGAGAAGAGTCAGGGCGCGGCTCAGGTCTGTCATCGATCACTCCTTCGGCCCGGGGAGGGCCGGTGGTGTGCACTGTGCAGAAGCCGCGCACCCAGGGCTGCCGGCCGGCCGGCCGAGCGGCCGTAGGACGAAAGGCAGGCCCTGGCGCTTGTAGGACAGCGCTGATCGCGCAACGCACTGGTGGTTGCTAGGCTTTACGCATCCACGGCAATTGATTCGGAGTGCAACATGATCCGTATTGGCATCGTTGACGACCACGCCATCGTTCGGTCCGGTCTGCGGCAGTTCCTGAGCGAGAACGTCGACCTGCGCATCACCGGCGAAGCCAGCAACGGGCGCGAGGCGCTGGAACTCGCGCGCGGCGGCGAGGTGGACGTCCTCCTGATGGACATCTCCATGCCCGGCCAGAGCGGCGTGGACGCGCTGTCGGCCATCAAGACCCGCTTCCCGGACCTGCCGGTCCTGATCCTCAGCGGCTTCCCGGAAACCCACTATGCGACGACGCTGCTGCGCCAGGGCGCCAGCGGCTACCTGAACAAGGAGTGCGACCCGGAGGAGATTGCCAACGCCATCCGTACCGTGGCGCGCGGGCGGCGCTACATCAGCCCGCAAGTGGCCGAGCTGCTGGCCGACGGCGTGGCCGGCGGCGCCAGCGACCGACCGCCGCACGAATCCCTGTCGGAACGCGAACTGCAGGTCTTTCTGCGCCTGGCCAAGGGCGAGACGGTGGGCGACATGGCCAAGGCCATGTTCCTCAGCGTCAAGACCGTCAGCACCTACCGCACCCGCGTGCTGGAGAAGATCAAGCTCGCCACCAACAGCGACCTGACCTACTACGCGCTGAAGAACGGCCTCATCCAGTGACGCGGCGCCACCAATGACAACGGCCCCTCGCGGGGCCGTTTTTCTGCAGGCTGGCCGGGGCTCAGCGGCCGATGTTCAGCGGCGACATCGACATGTAGGCGCGCGACTGCACGGCGATGCGGCGCTCCAGGTCGGCGTGGTCGATGGCGTCGGACAGATAGCGCTCCTCGATGTGGGTCTGGGTTTCCACGCTCAGGGCGCTGCGCAGCGAATGCAGGAGGTTCTGGATCAGGCTCATGATGGGTCGGGGCTTGTGGCCCGCTCAATCTAGGGTAAACCCGATTATAGGGTAAACACCAGTTCTGCGCAGCGCCCTGGAAACAGCTCCTAACCCTCAGCCCGTCTCCAGGGCCAGGCCGGCCTGGGCCCAGGCGTCGATGCCGCCGCGCAGCACCCTCGCCTGCCGGCCCTGCTGCTTCAACCACTGCGCCGCCTTCACGGCGGACGCATCGTTGGGACAGGCGCAGAAGGTGATGTACTCGCCGGCCTGCGGCCACCCGGCCAGGGCGGCCTCACCCAGCGCTCCGAGGTCCAGATGGCGCGCCCCCGGGATGCGGCTGGCCAGCGGCAGCGCCGCGGACATGGCGCGCACGTCGACGAGGAAGACGTCCTGGCGCTGCCGCAGCAGCTCGGCCACGTCGCCGGGCGCCAGCCGCTCGAAGCGGTTCAGCTCGCGGCGCACCAGCGCACGCCGCCACAGCCGCCAGGCCAGATACCCGGCCACGGCGGCGAGCGCCAGCAGCACGGCCGCGCCGCCCAGGCGGCTGAGCGTGCTCAGCAGCGCATCGATCTGCTCATGAAAGGCGCGGCCGACACCGATGGACACGCCGGCCCAGAGCGCGGAGCCGAGCAGGTTCCAGCCCAGGAAGCGCGCCGCCGGCATGCCCAGCGCACCGGCCAGCGGCGGGGCCAGGATGGACAGGCCCGGCACGAACTTGGCGATCACCAGCGTCAGCACGCCGCGCCGCGCGAAGCTGGCCTCGTTCTGGCGCACGCAGCTGTCCGGCGAGATGGAGATGCGGCACAGCGTGGCCAGCACGCGCCGCCCCAGGCGCCGGCCGGCCCAGAACCACAGCGCGTTGGCCGCCTGGGCCGCCAGCGCCGCGGTGGCGAAGGCCTGCAGCGCGAAGCCCTGGCGCTGCGCCGACTCGACGCCGGCCAGCAGCAGCACCGGCGTGGACGGCAGCGGCGCGCCGAGCTGCTCCAGCAGCACGGCGAGCCCCACCGCGAGCAGGCCGTGGCGGGAGAAGAGGTCGGTCAGCAGGTCCATGGCATCGAGGCGCGCCAGCATAGTGCGCCGGTCTTGTCCCCGCTTCCCGCGGCCATACGGCACACGTGATGTAGTCAATTACATTACGCTCCATGCCCTCCGAGCTCTGGACCCAGTTCGACGCCGCGCCGCTGGCGCTGACGCTGCGCGTCGCCACCGTCGCCACGCTGCTGGCGCTCGTGCTGGGCATCGCCCTGGGCTGGGTGTTCGCCCGCACCCGCCTGCCCGGCCGCGGCGTGCTGGAGGCCGTCTGCATGCTGCCGCTGGTGCTGCCGCCCACCGTGCTGGGCTACGGCATCCTGGTGCTGATGGGCCGGCGCAGCGCGCTGGGCGGCTGGCTGCGCGAACACTTCGACTACACGGTCATCTTCAACTGGCATGGCGCCGTCATCGCATCCACGCTGGTGGCCCTGCCGCTGGTGCTCAAGGGTGCCAGCAGCGCGTTCGCGCAGGTGGACCGCAACCTGGAGGCCGCCGCGCGCACGCTGCGCCAGTCGCGCTGGAGCAGCTTCGTGCGCGTGACGCTGCCGCTGGCCTGGCCCGGCATCCTGGCCGGCACGCTGCTGGCCTTCGCCCGCGCCATGGGCGAGTTCGGCGCCTCGCTGATGGTGGCCGGCTCCATCCCCGGCCAGACGCAGACCGCCTCCATGGCCATCTACGACGCCGTGCAGGCCGGCCGCGACGACCTGGCCCTCCTGCTCGCCCTCATCGTGTCGGCCGTCTCGGTGGCCGTGCTGGTGCTGTCCAACCGCTATCTGCAACGCCCCACGCCATGAAGCAACGCCTGCTGCTCTCGCTCGCCCTGGTCACTCTGCCGCTGTTCGCCTCGGCCCAGCAACTCACGGTCTCGGCCGCCGCCAGCCTGACCGACGCCTTCAAGGAGATGGCCCCGCGCTTCGAGGCCGCCCGGCCGGGCGCGACGCTGCGCTTCAACTTCGCCGCCTCCGGCGTGCTGCTGCAACAGATCGCGCAGGGCGCGCCGGTGGACGTGTTCGCCAGCGCCGACCAGGAGACCATGAACCGCGGCGTCGACCAGAAGCTCGTCGCCACCCACACGCGCCGCGACTTCGCGGCCAATTCGCTGGTGCTCGTCACGCCCGCCCAGGGCGCCCCGGCCGTCGCCACGCTGGCCGACCTCGACAAGGCCGACGTGAAGCGCATCGCCGTCGGCAAGGTGGCCTCGGTGCCCGTGGGTCGCTACACCCAGCAGGCGCTGGAGGCCACGCGGCAATGGGCTCCCCTGCAGCCCAAGCTCGTCTTTGCCGACAACGTGCGCCAGGTGCTGGACTACGTCTCGCGCGGCGAGGTCGAGGCCGGCTTCGTCTACCGCACGGACGCCGAACTGCTGAAGGACAAGGTGCGCATCGCGATGACGGTGGGCGGCCATGCGCCGGTGACCTACCCGGTCGCCGTCGTGGCAGACAGCAGGCAGGCGGCGCTGGCCAAGGACTTCGTCGCCTTCCTGGGCGGCGCGGAGGCGCAGGCCATCCTCGCCAAGTACGGCTTCGGCAAGCCCTGACCCCGGCCCGAGCGTTTGGTGATCGACGTCCGCCTCCAGCTCTCGGTCAGCGACGCGCGGCGCCGCTTCGACCTCGACATCGCCTTCGCAACCGAGGCGCCCTTCGTCGCGCTCTACGGGCCGTCGGGCGCCGGCAAGTCGCTGACGCTGCAGGCCATGGCCGGCCTGCTGCCGGTGCAGGCCGGCCATGTGCGGCTGAATGGCCGCGCACTGCTGGACACGGCCGCCGGCATCAACCTGCCGCCCGAGGCGCGCGGCGTGGGCTATCTGTTCCAGCACTACGCCCTCTTCCCCCACCTCAGCGTGCGCGACAACATCGCCTTCGGGCTGACGAGCTGGCGCCGCCGCCTCAAGGCCGAGGACGCCGCGCGCGTGGACGAGCTGATCGAGTCCTTCGGCCTGACGCCGCTGGCGCGCAGCCGGCCGGCCACGCTGTCCGGCGGCCAGCAGCAGCGCGTGGCGCTGGCGCGGGCGCTCGCCTGCAACCCGCAGGTGCTGCTGCTGGACGAGCCCTTCGCCGCGCTGCACCCCATGCTGCGCGAGCAGCTGCGCGACGAGTTGCGCGCCGTGCGCGAGCGCTGGGGCATCCCGGCCGTCATGATCACGCACGACCTCGACGACGTGGCCGCCCTCGCCCACCGCGCCTATCTCGTCGACGGCGGGCGCGTCACGCGCGAGGTGGACCTGGACGGCGGCCAGAGCCGCCAGCTGCTGCAGCCCCGCTCGCCAAGGCCCGAGGACGAGGGCCGCCGCCACTGGCTGAAGGAGCAGCTCTCATGAGGCCGCCGCTGCACGCCGCCCGTACCAAGCCGGCCACGAGGCCCGTCGCGCCTTGAGCTCCGCGAACGACCACCCGCTGCTGCACGGCGAGCTGCGCCTGGCCGGCCGGCTCGACGGCCGCTTCTTCGACCTGCTGGCCGCGCTGGCGCTGACCGGCTCGCTGCAGAAGGCCGCACGCGTGGCCGGCTACAGCTACAAGGGCGCCTGGCTGGTGCTGGACGCCGCCGCGCTGCTGACGCACGCGCCGCTGCTGGAGCGCGCCACCGGCGGCCACGGCGGCGGCGGCTCGCGGCTGACCGCCGAGGGCCAGGCCTTGCTCGCCGCCTGGCGCGTGCTGCAGTCCCGCCATGACGCCTTCCTGCGCGAGCAGGAAGCCTGGCTCGCCACCCAACCCGCGCTCGACGCGCTGCTCAAGAGAATGGCCATGAAGACCACCGCCCGCAACCAGTTCACCGGCCGCATCCAGGCCGTGCAGCCCGGCCCCTCCACCACGCTGGTGCGCATGTCGCTGGCCGGCGGCGACCCGGACATCAGCATCTCGCTGACCACGCCCGCCGCCGAGGAGCTGGAAGTCGCCGTCGGCCAGGAGGCGCTGGCGCTGGTCAAGGCGTCCGAGATCGTGCTCGTCAGCGATTTCGCCGGCTACCGGCTGTCGGCGCGCAACCAGTTGGCCGGCACCATCGCCCGCGTCGAACGCGGCGCCGTGTCCTCCCTCGTGGGGCTGACATTGCCGGGCGGCACCTCGGTGACGGCCAGCGTCACCAACGACGCCGTCGACGCGCTCGGCCTGGCTGTGGGCCAGCCGGCCAGCGCCTGCTTCAAGGCATATGCCGTCATGCTGGCGGTGCGCGCCTGACGGCAGGGTTCGCATAAGGAAATAAGAAAACTGTCCTTCCTCGAATAAGGGAGCTGGGGCAACCTCGCGGCTTTCGTTCATTCGACGGCCCGCCATGTCCCTTTTCCTGCCCTCCCGCCGCACCGTCCTCGCGCTGATCGCAGCCAGCGCCACCCTGCCCGCCATGGCGGCGGACGCCACGCTGCTGAACGTCTCCTACGACGTCGCCCGCGAGCTCTACAAGCAGATCAACCCCGCGTTCGTCGCCGCGCAGAAGGCCAAGGGCCAGACCGTCATCGTCAACCAGAGCCACGGCGGCTCCAGCAAGCAGATCGGCGCCGTCATCGGCGGCCTGGAGGCCGACGTCGTGACCATGAACCAGGCCACCGACGTGGACCAGCTGGCCAGCGCCGGCCTGACCCCCGCCGACTGGCGCAGCCGCTTCCCCAACAATGCCGCGCCCTACTCGTCGACCATGACCTTCCTGGTCCGCAAGGGCAACCCCAAGGGCATCAAGGACTGGAGCGACCTCGCCCGCCCCGGCGTGCAGGTCATCCTCCCCAACCCCAAGGTCACCGGCAACGGCCGCTACAGCTACCTGGCGATCTGGGGCAGCGTCATCGCCAACGGCGGCAGCGAGGCCCAGGCCCGCGAGCTGGTCACCAAGGTGCTGACCAACGTGCCCGTGCTCGACGGCGGCGGCCGCGGCGCCACCACCACCTTCACGCAGCGCGGCATCGGCGACGTCCTCGTCACCTTCGAGGCCGAGGTCGAGCTGATTGAGAACGAGTTCGGCAAGGGCCAGTTCGAGCAGGTCAACCCCAGCATCTCCATCGAGACCGACGCCCCCGTGGCGCTGGTCGACAAGGTCAACGCCAAGAAGGGCACGGCCGCGCTGGCCAAGGCCTACCTGGACTTCCACTGGAGCCCGGAAGGCCAGGAGATCATCGCGCGCAACAACTTCCGCCCGCGCGACCCGGCCGTCTTCAAGAAGCACGCGCAGCGCTTCGCCAACATCAAGCTGTTCACCGTCGACCAGACGCTGGGCGGCTGGGCCAAGGTCGGCAAGCAGCATTTCGCCGACGGCGGTTCGTTTGACCAGGTGATGGCCAGTATCAAGCGTTGATTCACGCCTCTCGTCCGGCCTGCCGCGCTGCATGCGGGCAGGCCAGCCGGTCCCCCGAGGGGACGGCGATGCGAGCGGCGTCAAGCCGCTCGCACATCGCCACGCGGGCCGGCTTGGGAGCGGCCCGGCGCTCGGCCCCCATGCAAATCCAACCAGAACCTTATGGCTTCCTTTTCCTTGGGTAGACGGCGCGTCCTGCCCGGCTTCGCGCCGACGCTGGGCTTCACGCTGTTCTACCTGTCCCTGATCGTGCTGGTGCCGCTGGCCGCGGTGTTCCTGAAGTCGTCGGGCCATGGCTTCGATGCCTTCTGGGCCGCCGCCACGTCGCCGCGCGTGATGGCGTCCTACAAGCTCAGCTTCGGCGCCTCGCTGCTGGCTGCGCTCATCAACCTGTTCTTCGGCCTCATCCTGGCCTGGTGCATCGTGCGCTACGAGTTCCCGGGCAAGAAGCTGGTCGACGCCCTCATCGACCTGCCCTTCGCACTGCCCACCGCCGTCGCCGGCATCGCACTGACGGCGCTGTATGCGCCCAACGGCTGGGTCGGCTCCTTCTTCGCGAAGTACGACATCAAGATCGCCTTCACGCCGCTGGGCGTGCTGCTGGCGCTGATCTTCATCGGCCTGCCCTTCATCGTGCGCACCGTGCAGCCGGTGCTGGAGGACATGGAGACCGAGCTGGAGGAAGCCGCCGCGTCGCTGGGTGCCCAGCGCTGGACGACCTTCCGCTACGTGGTGCTGCCCACGCTGCTGCCCGCGCTGCTGACCGGCTTCGCGCTGGCCTTCGCCCGCGCCGTCGGCGAGTACGGCTCGGTGATCTTCATCGCCGGCAACATCCCGATGGTCAGCGAGATCACGCCGCTGATGATCATCGCCAAGCTGGAGCAGTACGACTACGTCGGCGCCACGGCCATCGCCGCGGTCATGCTGATCGTCAGCTTCGTGCTGCTGTTGGGCATCAACGGCCTGCAGGCATGGAGTTCACGCCGGGGGAGCAAGCGATGAGCGCCGCGCTGCATCTGGCACCCGCTCGCGCCCGTGCCAAGTACCAGGACAACCCCGCCACGCGCGAATCCCCCGCCGTGCGGTTCACGCTGCTGGCGCTGGGCCTGGGCTTCTTCGCCATCTTCCTGGTGCTGCCGCTCGTCGCCGTCTTCACCGAGGCGTTGCGCAAGGGCTGGGAGGTCTACTTCGCGTCGCTGGCCGATGAAGAAACCTTCTCCGCCATCAAGCTCACGCTGATCGCGGCGGCCATCGCCGTGCCGCTGAACCTCGTCTTCGGCCTGAGCGCGTCCTGGCTCATTGCCAAGCACGAGTTCCGCGGCAAGCAGCTGCTGATCACGCTGATCGACCTGCCCTTCTCGGTGTCGCCCGTCGTGGCCGGCCTGATGTACGTGCTGATCTTCGGCGCCCAGGGCTGGTTCGGCCCCTGGCTGCAGGAGCACGACGTGAAGATCATCTTCGCCGTGCCCGGCATCGTGCTGGCGACCGTGTTCGTCACCTTCCCCTTCGTCGCCCGCGAGCTGATCCCGCTGATGCAGGCCCAGGGGCGCGACGAGGAAGAGGCGGCCACCGTGCTGGGCGCCAGCGGCTGGCAGACCTTCCGCCGCGTCACGCTGCCCAACATCAAGTGGGGCCTGCTGTACGGCGTCATCCTGTGCAATGCGCGGGCGATGGGCGAGTTCGGCGCGGTGTCGGTCGTGTCCGGCCACATCCGCGGCCTGACCAACACGCTGCCTCTGCACGTCGAGATCCTCTACAACGAATACCAGTTCGCCGCCGCCTTCGCCGTGGCCTCGCTGCTGGCGCTGCTCGCGCTGGTGACGCTGGTGATCAAGCAATTCATCGAATGGCGCGCCAGCCAGTCGACCGCCAAGGAAGCGTGATGGGAATTCAAGTCCAAAACATCCACAAGAGCTTCGGCAACTTCACCGCCCTCGGTGACGTGTCGCTGGACTTCCCGCGCGGCGAACTCGTCGCCCTGCTCGGCCCCTCGGGCTGCGGCAAGACCACGCTGCTGCGCATCATCGCCGGCCTGGAGCAGGCCGACGCGGGGCGCGTGCTGCTGGACGGCCAGGATGCCTCCGACACCCACGTGCGCGAGCGCCAGGTCGGTTTCGTGTTCCAGCACTACGCGCTGTTCCGCCACATGACGGTGTTCGACAACGTGGCCTTCGGCCTGCGCGTGAAGCCCAAGAAGCAGCGCCCGAACGAGGCCGAGATCAAGAAGCGCGTCACCGAGCTGCTCAAGCTGGTGCAGCTGGACTGGCTGGGCGACCGCTTCCCGCCGCAGCTCTCCGGCGGCCAGCGCCAGCGCATCGCACTGGCCCGCGCGCTGGCCGTGGAGCCGCGCGTGCTGCTGCTGGACGAGCCCTTCGGCGCGCTGGACGCCAAGGTGCGCAAGGAACTGCGCCGCTGGCTGCGCCGCCTGCACGACGAGCTGCACATCACCAGCATCTTCGTCACGCACGACCAGGATGAGGCGCTGGAAGTGGCCGACCGCATCGTGCTGATGGACCACGGCCGCGTCGAGCAGGTCGGCACGCCGCAGGAGGTCTACGAGCGCCCGGCGACGCCTTTCGTCTACGGTTTCCTCGGCGCCGTCAACCGCTTCGTGGGCCATGCCCGCGGCGGCGTGCTGCACATCGGCGAGCACCAGTTGCCGGGCGCGCACGCGGCCCAGGGCGAGGGCCAGGTGCAGGCCTACGCCCGCCCGCACGAGCTGCAGATCGTCACCGACCCGGCCGCCCCCGGCCTGGACGCCACCGTGGAGCGCGTGTTGTCCTTCGGCGCCAGCGCCCGCGTCGAGCTGATCGGCCCCGACGGCCAGCCGCTGGAAGCCGAGCTGACGCGCGACCAGGCCGAGGAGCTGCGCCTGCAGGGCGGCCAGCGCGTCAAGCTCAGCGCGGCCCGGCTCAGCCTCTTCGAGGCCGGCGCCGGCATCTGACACCTGCGTGCAGCGGGCTCAGGCCTGCTGCAGCACGCCCGCGATCTCGGCCGCGGCGCGGAACAAGGCGTTGCTGCTCGCATGTGCCAGCCGTGGCGCCTGCTGCGCGTTGGGCAGCGGCGGCATGGCCGGCGGCCGGCTGCTGAGCTGGCAATGGCGCAGCGGCAGCGGCACGGCGGCCAAGGCCGCGGAGACGCGCGGCAGCAGGCTGCGCAGCTGCTGCAGCGTGGCGGGGCTCTCGGCCGACAGATGCAGCAGCACGCCGCCCGCCTGCCACTGCAGCACCACCTGTACCCAAGCGCCGTTCAGGCTCAGGATCAGCCCCAGCCGCAGGCCCTCGCCGGGCTCGTCCGGCTCCTCATGCGGCTCGTGGCCTTCACGCTCGGGCTCCTTCGGTGCACGCTGCGGCGCCTCGTCCTTAGCCCCCGGCGGCGGCCAGCTCGCCTGCTGCGGATGCAGCAGGCGCAACTGGATGGGCTGGCCGTTCCAGCCCTGCACGCGGATGGCTTCCTGAGCCGCCTCCGGCACCGCACCGGCCGCCGCTCCCGCGCGCGGCATGGGCGCCCTCAGCACCTCCGCGAGCACCCGGCCGCGCCACTGCGCCGCCAGCATGTCCGGCGCGCTGGGCGCCAAAGGCGTGGGGGCCGACGCCGCGCCGGGCAGCGGGCGCGCGCCGGGCAGGCGCCGCATCAGCCAGGTCGGATCGGCACGCAGCGCGCCGGTATCCTGCGGCGCCGCATCCGGCGCGGCGGCGGGCTGCGGCGCCCCCTCTGCCCCGCGCCGCTCCACGATCTGCAACTGCAGCTGTGGCAGGCTGGCCAGGACGCGCACCAGCAGCAACTCGCCCGGCTGCGCCAGGCCCGCGGGCAGCACGAAGGTCTGGCCGCGCTCGGTGCGCCCCAGCAGCGCCCCGTCGGCCGCCAGCGCCACCTGCAGGCGCAACTGCTCGCCGACCTGAAGCGCGACCCCGCCGCGGTTGGGCGTCCATGCATCGAGGGGCAGCAATGGTGACAGGGCTGGGATGGGAGCGTTCATGGGCAGGATCAACCGACCCTGCTAAAGGGCGACCGAAACGCGGCAAAACTGAATCCGGCCCGCTGGGCTCCAGCGCCCGCAATGAAAAAACCGGGCCAGGGCCCGGTTGGTTTGCACGAAGCGGCCTGCCAAAACAGGCCGCCGTGACTCATTACTGCAGCAGCGACATGACCATGCCGGACATGCTGTTGGCCTGCTTGAGCATGGAGGTGCTGGCCTGCATCAGCATCTGCTTGGTCGTCATGTTGGACGTTTCGGTGGCGTAGTCCACGTCCATGATGCGGCCCGTCGCAGCCTTGGTGTTGGTGCTCATGTTCTGCAGGTTGTTGTAGACATGGTCCAGGCGGTTGGACGCGGCACCCAGGTCGGCGCGCAGCGTGCCCACGGCGGCGATGCCGGTGGACAGCGTCGTGAGCAGCGTGTTGGTGGTGGCGCTCAGTTCGGTACCGGGCGTGCCGGGCGTGGCGTAGGTGCCGGCGACGTTGCCGAGCGCGGTCGCCAGGGCCGTCAGGTTGGTGGCCAGGTCCACCGTCATCGTTTCGCCGGCGGCGGCGCCGATCTGGAAGGTGATGCCGCCCGTGGTGGACAGCAGGCCGTTGCTACCGTCGGTCGTCGTGCCGTCGGAGAACAGGTTGGTGCCACCGAACGAGGTGTTCTTGACGATGTTGGCCAGTTCCTTGCCCAGCGCGTCGAACTCCGACTGCATGGCCGTCTTGTCTTCGGTGGTGGTGGAGGCCGAGAAGGCTTCCGTGGCCAGGTCCTTCATGCGGACCATGATGTTGGAGACCTCGTCCAGCGCGCCTTCGGCGGTCTGCATCATCGAGATGCCGTTCTGCGTGTTCTTCATCGCCACGGCCATGCCGCTGGTCTGGGCCTTCAGGCGGGTGGCGATCTGCAGGCCGGCGGCGTCGTCCATCGCGGAGTTGACGCGGAAGCCCGTGCCCAGGCGGGTCATCGAGGTCGACAGGGCGTTCTGGGTCTTGCTCAGCGAGGTCTGGGTCGACAGGGCCGATGCGTTGGTGTTCAGGCTCAGCATGGGGGGCTCCAAAGGGGGGTGGGGTTGATCTGCTTGGCAGGGCAAGCTTTCCTGCCCTCATCAGCACAAGGCGGCCATCGGGGCGAAGAACTTAAATGCACCGCGCAGCAAATTCGCATCGGCCTGCCTGCGCGGCGCCGGCGTGCATTCCGTCACGCCGTGCCGGGCCCGCAGCCCCGTCAGCGACGCTCGGGAGCGGCGCCGCGGACTTCGGCCAGCCTGTCGAGCAACTGCTTGAGTTGCGCCTCGGCCTCGGGGCCCAGGCCGGTGAAGCGGCAGCCGATGTGGACCTGCTCACCCACCAGGAAGGAACGGAAGTTGCGCCGCGAGCGCACCTCGAGGTCGGCCGTCAGCGCCTCGTGCGTGCCGAGCACCAGTTGCACCCGCGCCAGCTTCTGGCCGATGAAGATGCCGCGACCGTCGTCCACGGCGCCGCGCAGGCCGAGGCCGCCCAGGGAGACGTCGTCGATGCTGAAGCTGCGCGGCCGCCCCAGCAGCCTGAACTCGGCGTGCAGCGCCGGCACCAGCGGCGAGTCGCGGCGCGGCGTGCTGCGGCGCTCGCCCGCCGGCAAAGGCTCGGCGGTGTCCGCGGGGCCGGCGGCCTCGGGGGCCGCAGACGCCTCGCGCGGCGCATCGGCGGCCGCGGATTGCTGGCGCGAGCCCCGGCGGAACAGGGAGAAGCCCGTCACGGTCGGCGTCCGTATCGACGCGGCTAGGCCGCGCCGGACGTCAGCAACTGGTCCACGCGGGCGCGATGCACGCCGGCCACGGCCGGCAGCAGGTCGCACAGCTGCTCGTAGTCCAGCGGCGCGCCCTGCCCGGCCTCGGCGAAGTCGCGGGCCAGCCGCGCCATGGCAGCGGCCTCGGCCGCGTCGGGCGCGGGCGCTGCCGCCGCTGCGGCCTGCAGGCGCTGGCCCAGCGCCTGGCGCGTCACGCCCAGCTGCTGCTGGGCCTGCAGCACGCGAGCCAGGCTGGCGCGCTGGGCCTCGGGGCCGTCCACCCGCCAGCCGGCGGGCTGCATGGCGTCGGGCCGGGCATCCAGCGCCGCGCGAACGGGCTGGCCGCCGGGGAAGCGCCGGCCGTCGCCGCGCAGCTGCAGCCCGTCGCGCAGCGCCGGCCAGCGGGCCTCGGCCACGGCCAGCACCACGCCGCCATCGGCCTGCGCGCGGGTCTGCACGCCCAGGCCGGCCAGGCCCTGGGCAACGGCGCGCAGGTGGCTGTCCCGCCCCTGCCCGTCGAGATGGATGCTGAGCGCGCGGCCCTGGCCGGGCAGCGTCAGGCGCAGGGTCTCGGCACCCGAGGCGGCGAGGCTGTTGCCGTCCAGCCCGCGCAGGCTGAACTCGCGCTGCGGCTGGCGGCCCTCGGGCACGGCCTGCAGCCGGGCGTCGATCTGGCCCGCGGCCTCGGCCTCGCGGACCTGCCAGAGCGCGCCGATGCCGTCCACGCGGGCCTGCAGGTCCAGCGCAGAGGCGGGCAGGTGGCGCGCCAGCGTGAGACTCAGCCCGCTCTTGAGCTGCTGCAGCGAGGCGTCCAGCCGCTGCGCATAGGCCAGGCCCTGCTGCAGCGCGCCCAGGCGCTGCTGCGCACCGGGTTCGCGCGCGGCGGCACCGGGCACCGCGGCACGCAGCGGCTGCGCCGCGGCGCTGGGCACGGGCGCCGGCGCGACCGCGCGCCCGGCGGCAGCGAGCGGCGCCAGCGCCGTGCCCGCGGGGCGGCCGGCAGCGCGGGCCGGCTGGTTCTGGATCGAGGGGATGGCCGGCAGCGCGGGCATCAGAGCACGTCGAACAGGCTCAGGTTGCTGACGCGGGCGTAGGCCTTCTGCGTGGCCTGCACGGCCAGCTCATAGCTGTTCAGCCGGATCGCCGCCTCGGCGTAGTCCACCTTGCCCAGGGCCAGCGTGGCCTCCTTGTTGGACAGGCTGACCGCGGCGTGGTTGTCGTCCATGGTGTTGATGACGTTCTGGCGCCCGCCCTGCTGGGCGACCTGAGCGCTGAGGAAGTCCAGCAGGCCGTCGACGGCGTCGATCTGCGCACCCGCGGGGTTGGCACCGACATAGCTGCCGTTGCTGAACGCCGTGATGGCGGCCTGCAGGTTGTTCAGGAAGACGTCCAGCCCGTACTCCTGCAGCGACACGTTGGCGGCGATGGTCACGCCGTCGCCCACCGCCACCTGCTGGGTCTGGGTGTTGACGCCCGGCCCGAAGCTGTAGACGCCGGCCGTGAGCTGCAGGGTCGGCACGTTGGAGGCCGTGCCCGAGAACATCCACTGGCCCTCGGTGTTGCGGGTGTTGGCGCTGTAGAACAGGCTGTCGCGCAGCGACTCCAGCGACGTGGCCATGGCCTTCACGTCCTCGGGCGTGGAGGCGCCGTCGGCGGCCCAGCCCATCAGGTCGCGCACCATCAGCAGGTCGTCCTGCATGCTGGTCAGCGTGGTCTCGTTGTTCTGCAGCCGCGTCGTCAGCGCCGCGATGTTGCTGCGGTACTGGTCCAGTGCCGCCTCCTCACGCGACAGGCGCGCCAGGCGCACGGTGGCGATGGTGTCGTCCGAGGGCTTGAGGATGCGGCTGCCGGACGCCATCTGGCTCATCACCTGGGTCAGCCCCGCATTGGCCGTCTGCAGGGCGGTGTTCATGGTCTGGCTGTACTGGCTGGTGGCGATGCGCATGGTGTTTCCGCTGAAGATCCCGGACTAGAAGGCGGCGAGCGTGCTGTCGAACAGCTTGCCGGCCGCGGCGATGACCTTCATGTTGGCCTGGTACATCTGCTGGTACTGCATCAGGTTGATGGCCTCTTCGTCGCTGTTGACGCCGCTGGTGGAGGCCCAGTTGGCCTGCGACTGGTCGCGCACGGCCTGGGCGGTGGTCTGCGCCGCCTGGTTCTGCTGGCTGCGCACGCCCAGCGTGCCGACGAGCTGCGTGTAGATGTCGCCCAGCACGGTCGGCGTGCCGCCGAACTGGGTCACGACGACGGTGCTGTTCTTGAGCTTGATCAGCTCCTTCAGGTTGCCGCCGCCGCCCGCGCCCTCGCCCGGCGCGGCGAAGGCCAGCGTGGCGGCGGTGATGGTGGTGGACAGTTCCAGCTGGGTGCCGTTGAGCACGAACAGCGGCGCTCCGCCGGCCGCGGCCAGTTGGCCGTTGAACAGCGTCGCGATGCCGGCGGCCAGCTCCCTGACCGTGGTCTGCATGGGCTCCAGCACCTGCTTCTCGTAGTCGATGACGCCGCCGAGCTGGCCACCCAGGCCCTGGCTGGACACGCCGAAGGTGGTGTTGGCGAAGCGCAGCTCCAGCTGGCCGGCGGGCTGGCCCATCACCGCCGCCTCGGCGCCCACCACCAGCGGCTGGCCGCTGCTCAGCGACACGTTGACCGTGCCGTCCTGCTGCGCCACCACCTGCACGCCCACCAGCGAGGCCAGCGCGTCGATGCGCTGGTCACGCGCGTCCAGCAGGCCCGAGGTGTTCAGGCCACCGGCCTGGGCCGCGGCGATCTGCTTGTTCAGCAGCGCGATGTCGGCCGTGTAACCGTTGATCTGGTTGAGCGCCGCGCCGCGCTGGTCACGCAGCGCGTTCTGCTGCGTCGAGAAAAGCTGCTGCTGGCTGGCGATGCGCCGCACCAGCGTGTCGGCCGAGGTCAGCACCTGCGAGCGCAGCGCGGCCGAGTCAGGCTGCACGCTGGCGGCGTTGAGCGATGCGAAGAAGCCGTCCAGCGCGTTGTTGATGTTGGAGGTGTCGTCCGACATCACCGACTCGAGCTGGTTCAGGTAGGGCTGGCCGGCGTCGTAGCGGCCCAGCTCCGAGGCGGCCTTCCACATCTGCAGCGACTTGTAGCCGTCGGCAAAGCGGATCAGCGCGCTGACCTGCACGCCGTTGCCGGCCGCGTTGGTGCCGCCGCCCACGGCCTGCAGCGACTTCAGCAGCACGCCCTGGCGCGTGTAGCCGGGCGTCGCGGCGTTGGCGATGTTCTGGCTGGTGGTGTTGAGCGCGGTCTGCGCTGCAATCGCGCCCGACAGGGCGTTGTTCATCATGCTCATGGTGTCGGCCGGCGAAAGGCGCTGGGGCTCAGTCTCGGGAAGGCGACCGCGCGGGGCCGGCACTTAAATCCGGCGCCGGCAGCAGCTGCTTGAGCAGCAGGTCGGCGATGCCGAAGGCGCGCTGCCCGGCCAGCGAATCGGCCACCAGGCCGTCGGCGAAATCGGCCATCTGCTCATGGGTGCGCTGCTTGGCGGGGCTGTCGTCGGCAGCCAGCTCGCGCGAGGCCGAGCGCATCTGGCCCAGCATCTGGCGGATGAACTGCGCCTCGAACTTGACGGCGGCGTCGGTGGCGCGCTGGCGCAGCCGGGCGTCGGCGTCGGTCGTGGCGACTGGGGTGGGGCTTGCGGATTCGAGCTTCATGGTCAGATCACCTGGAGTTCGCCGTCGATGGCACCGGCCTGGTCCAGCGCCTGCAGGATGGCCATGATGTCGTCGGGGTTGGCGCCGATGCTGTTGATGGTGTCGACGATGGCCTGCAGGCTGGCACCGGCGGGCCAGCGCAACATGTGGCCGTTGCCCTGGTCGACGGCCACGCGCGACTGCGGCACCGTCTGCGTCTGCCCCTGGCTCAGCGGCCCCGGCTGGCTGACCTGCGGACGCTCGCTGATGACGACCTTCAGCGAGCCGTGCGACACCGCCGCCGCACGCACGCGCACGCCTTCGGCGATGACCACCGTGCCGGTGCGCGAGTTGAACACCACCTTGGGCAGGCCCGGCCCGGCCTCCACGCCCAGCGCCTGCAGCTGCGCGATGAAGGCCACGCGCTGGGTGGGCTGCTCCGGCGCCTGCACCTCCACGCTGGTGGCGTCGCGCGTGCTGGCGAGGTCCTGGCCGTAGCGGGCGTTGATGGCCTGCACGATGGCCGTGGCCGTCTCGAAGCTCGGGCGCTTCAGGCTCAGCCGCACGCTGGGGCCGTCCGCGATGTCATTGGCGATCTCGCGCTCCACCGTGGCGCCGTTGGGAATGCGCCCCGTGGTGGGCGTGTTCACGGTGACGCTGGAGCCGCTCTGCCCCTGCGCGGACAGGCCGCCCACGACCAGGTTGCCCTGGGCCAGCGCATAGACCTCGCCGTCGGCCGCCTGCAGCTGCGTCAGCAGCAGCACGCCGCCGCGCAGGCTCTTGGCGTCACCCATGGACGACACCGTCACGTCGATGGTCTGGCCGCGGCGGAAGCCGCTCGGGAAGGTGGCGCTGACCATCACCGTGGCCACGTTCTTGGACTTGGGGTCGACGTTCTGGCCCTGCTTGACGCCGAACTGCTTGAGCAGGTTGTTGACGGACTGGCCCGCGAACTTGACCTGCGTGCTGTCGCCGCTGCCGTTCAGGCCCACCACCAGGCCGTAGCCCAGCAACTGGTTCTCGCGCATGCCCTCGACATGCACGAGCCGGCCGAGGGCCTGGGCGGCCTGGACGGGCAGCGCGAGCAGCACGGCCAGCGCCACGGCCAGCGATACGAACAAGTGCTTCATGGATGAAGGCCTCAGAAGGGAGTCAGCGGGTTGACGAACCAGCGCGTCAGCCAGCCCGGCGTGTTGGCGTTGGCCAGGTCGCCCTGGCCGGCGTAGGCGATGCGCGCATTGGCGATGCGCTGCGACGAGATGCGGTTGTCGCTGTCCACGTCGGACGGCCGCACGTAGCCGCCCAGGCGTATCAGCTCCTCGCCCTGGTTCAGGTACAGGCTCTTCTCGCCCTGCACCTTCAGCAGGCCGTTGGGCATCACCTCGCTGACGACCACGGTGATGGCGCCGCTGAGCGCGTTCTGCTGGCTGCTGGCGGCGCGGCCCGCGAAGTCGCGGTCCATGCCGACGTTGCCGCTGCTGCCGATGTTGCGCACGCCCATCTCGAAGCTGCCTTTGCTCTGCTTGCCGAGCGTGGTGTCGGCCTTCTTGCTTGCCTGCGTGACCTCCTCGAGCAGCACGGTCAGCACGTCGCCCGGGCGGAAGGCACGCGTGTCGGAGGTCAGCGGCGTGGCGCGCTCGGCCACGAACACGCCGCCGGCCCGCGCGCGCGGCGGCGTGCCGACGGCCTGGGCCGCCGGCAGCGCCTGCGGTTCGGCAGCGGGCAGCGGCGCGGGACTCAGCACCGAGCAGCCGGCCAGAAGCACGGCCAACGCGAGGCTGGCATGTCTCGGGCCGAGCGCAGGGCCGCTCCCAAGCCGGCCCGCTGGGCGATGTGCTGGCGGCTGAACGCCGCCAGCATCGTCGTCCCCACGGGGGACCGACCGGGCCGGCCCGCGTTCAGCGAGGCCGGACTGGACGAGGGGCTTGTTCATGTCATCGGGCGGCCTGGGCCAGCGTCTGCAGCATGTTGTCGGCGGCCGAGAGCACCTTGGTGTTCATCTCGTAGGTGCGCTGCGCGGCGATCATGTCGACCATCTCCTCGACGACCTGCACGTTAGAGCCTTCCAGCGCGCCCTGCTTGATCTTGCCCAGGCCGTCCAGCCCGGCCACGCCCTCGTTGGGGGCGCCGCTGGCGGCGGTTTCCTGGTACAGGTTGTCGCCCAGCGCGAGCAGCCCCGTCGGGTTGATGAAGTTGGCCAGGCGCAGCTGCCCCAGCTCCGTGGCGGCGCTCGCGGCGCCGACCGTGGCGCTGACGGCGCCGTTCTCGGCGATGGTCACCGAGGTCGCGTTGGCGGGGATGGTGATCTCGGGCTGCAGCACCAGGCCTTGCGCGTTGGTGAGCTGGCCGTTGGTGTTGACCTGCAGCTGGCCGGCGCGCGTGTAGGCGGTGCGGCCGTTGGGGCCGGCCACCTGCAGGAAGCCCTGGCCCACGATGGCCACATCCAGCGTCTGGCCGGTGGTCTGCAGGCTGCCGTTGGTGAACACCTTCTGCGTGCCGACCACGCGCGTGCCGTTGCCCAGCTGCACGCCGGTGGGCGCGGGGTTGCCGTCGTCGCCCTGGGCGCCGGGCTGGCGCTCGACCTGGTAGAACAGGTCTTCGAACACGACGCGGTCGCGCTTGAAGCCCACGGTGTTGACGTTGGCCAGGTTGTTGGCCACGGCCTGCAGCTTGGCATCCTGTGCCTGCACGCCGGTCTTGCTGATCCACATGGCGGGATTCATAGGGTCTCCTTGTGAGTCTTACTCGCGGATGAGGCGGTTGCCCGCGTCGGCCATGGTGTCGGCCGACTTGAACAAGCGCATCTGGATTTCGAAGTCGCGCGACAGGTTCATGGTCGAGACCATCTCCTCCACCGCCGACACGTTGCTGCCCTCGAGCCGGCCGCTGGCCACGCGCACGCTGGCGTCGGCCGGCAGCGGCTCGCCGTTGCGAGCCACCAGCAGGCCGGCCTCGTCCTTGCGGAGCTGGCTGAACTCGGGGTTGACGAGCTTGAGCCGGTCGACCTGCTGCAGTTCCACGGCGTCGCCGCTGCGCACCGAGATGACGCCGTCGGCGCTGATCTCCAGCTTGCTGTACGGCGGCAGCGTGATGGCGCCGCCCTCGCCCAGCACGGCGTGCTGGCCCAGGCGCAGCTGGCCGTCGGCGTCGACGGTGAAGTTGCCGGCGCGCGTGTAGGCCTCGCGGCTGGCGCCGCCCTGCGTCACCTGCACGGCGAACAGGCCCTGGCCCTGGACGGCCACGTCCAGCTCGCGGCCGGTGTCGCGCTGCGTACCCTCGCGGGCGCTGACGGCGTCGCTGCCGAGCTGGTTGAGATGGCGCGCGGCGTAGCCGGCGCCCTCCACCTGGCGGCTGCTGGACAGCTCCAGGTTGGCGCGAAAGCCCGCGGTGTCGGCGTTGGCGAGGTTGTTGGCGTGCACCTGCTGGGCACGCAGCACCCGCTCGGCGCCGCTCATCGCGGTGTAGATCAGTGCGTCCATGTCAGCGTCCGTCCGAATGCACGAAGTGGGTGCGGGGGCTCATCGCGCTCAGATCGCCTGCATCAGGCTCTGCATCATGTCGCTCTGCGCCGAGATGACCTTGGTGTTGGCCTGGTAGTTGCGCTGGGCGGACATCAGGTTCACCAGCTCGCCGGTCAGGTCGACGTTGGAATCCTCCAGCACGCCCACGGCCAGCGCCGAGGCGGTGGCGGAGCCCGGCGTCGAGTACAGCGGCGTGCCGCTTTCCACGCTGGCCGTCCAGCTCGTGTTGGCGCCCGGCTTGAGCGCATTCGGGTTGGCGAAGGTCGCCACGGCGAGGGTGCCGACCACCTGGCTCTGGCCGTTCGTGTAGGTGGCGATGATGCTGCCGTTGGCGGCGATGCTGGTGCCGTTGAGCATGCCGGCGGCGTTGCCGTTGGCGACGTTGCGCAGCGTCGAGCTGTCGCCCGAGTACTGGGTGATGGTGCCGTAGTCCATCGCCACGTTCAGCGGCGCAGCGCCGACGGGCGTCCCCAGCGCCACGGTGAGGTTGGCGGTCGTCGCGGCCCAGTCGCTCGGCGCGGGATAGGGCTTGGGGCGGCTCGGCACGCCGTTGACGGTCTGCAGCTGGCCGTTGGCATCGAACTGCAGGATGGTCGCCGAGCCGGCGGGCGTGGCCGAGCCGCCGGCGTAGGCCCAGGTGTAGGTCTGCACGGCGCCCGGCGCCACCGCGTTCGGCGTGATCGTGACGCCGGCCGGCACCGGCGTGGGGCCGGCGTCGGCCGAGACGATCGTCCAGGCGGCGTCGTCGACGGTGACGTCACCAGCCGGCGTGGCGCGCAGCACGCCGTCGACGGCGTAGTTGATCTCGATGGTGTTGGGCGCGGTCTTGACGTAGTACTGCGTGACCGTGTGCTTGGCGCCCTGGGAGTCGTAGACCACCGAGGTCACGGAGCTGTTGAAGGTGGTCGGGTCATCCTTGTTGAAGGTCCCGCCGATGACGGCCCAGTCGGAGGACAGGTTGCCGCCGTAGGTCAGCTTGCTGCTGGCGACGGCGCCGATCTGGCCGGTCTGGATCTTCAGGTCGCCCAGCGGCCCGAGGGCCGCACCGTCCACCAGTTGGCCGGACGCATCGCGGAACGCGGCATAGCCCTGCACCTTGCGGCCGGTGGCGTCGATGACGTAGCCGTCCTTGTCGACGTTGAACATGCCGACGCGGGTGTACTGGACCTGGCCCGAGTTGTCGCGCACGGCGAAGAAGCCGTTGTCGGTGATCATCGCGTCCATCGCGCCGCCGGTGTTGCGCACGCCGCCGGTGGTGCTGATGGTCTCGGTGATGGACGACACCTCGGCGCCGTTGGGCATGCTGCCGGCGTACATGGCGGAGAAGTTGGCGCGCTTGGACTTGTAGCCGTAGCTGCTGGCGTTGGCGATGTTGTTGCTGATGACGTCCAGCGACTCGCTGACCGAGTTGATGGCCATCCGGGCGATTTCGAAACTCATGATCTGTTCCTCGTTGACTGGGGGGTGGGGGTCAGGACTGGGTGGCCGGACGGCCGTTGAACTGGGTGATGGCGCCGGGCGCGTACTCGCCGAGGCTGCCCAGCTGCACCAGGGCCTGGCCGTTGCCGGCCAGGCGCACGCCGGTGACCGTGGCGATGAGCTCCAGCGGCACGGACTGGCCGATGTCGTTCTCGATGCGGACCTGGTAGTTGCCGGCCGTCAGGCCCAGCGCCTTCGGGTCCAGCGTGTAGCTGTTGCGGCCCACGGCCCGGTTGCCGATGTCGATGCGCTGCTCGACACCGTCGCTGCCGGTCAGCACCAGCTGGGTCTTGTTGCTGTTGCTGGCCAGCGTGAAGCTGGTCTCGACCGGCTTGGCGTCCAGCCTCAGCTGCGAGGCCTGGACCTGCACCGCCGAGCCGACCTGCGAGCCCAGGCTGAGCATCTGCAGGCTGGACAGCAGGCTGGCCTGCGCCGCGCCCTGCTGCGACAAGGCCTGCAGCGACTCCATCTGGCTCAGCTGGGTCAGCTGGTTGACCATCTGGCTGGGATCGGCCGGCGAGGTCGGGTCCTGGTTCTTGATCTGCGCCACCAGCAGCTTGGTGAACAGGTCGGTGACGTTGCCGTTGCCGGTGATGGTCTTGGTGGCGGCCGCCGCCGTGCCGCTCTCGCCGCCGACGCCATAGGTGGTCGTGCTCATGCGCCCTCTCCCAGGCGCAGCAGCGCGTTCTGCATGCCCTTGATGCGCCCCAGCACCTCGACGTTGGTCTCGAAGGCGCGCGAGGCGGACAGCATGTCGGTCATCTCGGCGACCGGATTGACGTTGGGATAGAAGACCTCGCCGCGCTCGTTGGCCAGCGGGTTCTCGGGTTCGTAGACGCGCCGCAGCGGCTCGTCGCTCTCCACCACGTCCAGCACCTGCACGCGGCTGCCGGCGAGCTGCTCGCCAGTCTGGCCGGCGTTGGCGGGCAGCGCCGCGAACACGGGCTTCCTGGCACGGTAGGCGCCGTCCTCGCTGCCGGCGGCGGACTGCGCGTTGGCCAGGTTGCTGGCGATGGTGTTGAGCCGCGTGGTCTGGGCCGCCATGGCCGAACCCGCGATCTGGCTGATCTGTCTGAAGGACATCGGTGTGCTCCTGTGCTGGGTTACTGCCCGTTGATGGCCTTGGCGAGGCCCTTGAGCTTCATGTTCAGGAAGGTGAGGCTGGTGCTGAAGTCCTGCGCGTTCTGCGCGAACGCGGCCTGCTCGACGCCCAGTTCCACGGTGTTGCCGTCCTGCGCCGCGTGGAAGGGCACGCGGTACTGCAGCTCGCCGGCATCGGTGTCCGCGAGCAAGCCGTCGCCGTCCTGGCCGAGCTGGCGCAGCGTGGCGGCAAAATCGACGTCGCGCGCCTGGTAGCCGGGCGTGTTCTCATTCGCGATGTTCGAGGCCAGCACCTTGGTGCGCTCGGCACGCAGGCGCAAGGCGTCGGCGTGCTGGCCCATGGCCTTGCTGAAATCAATGCTCATGCTTCGCTCTCCAAGAAATCTGTTGTGGGCCCTGCTCGCGCTGGCCGGGCCGGCGCTGGCCGCGAACCTGGATGCCCAGGTGCAGGACGCGGCCCGCCGCGCCGTGCTGGAAACCGCCGACCGCGAGGGCTGGCTGGCGCCCGAGCTGCAGTTCGCGCCGCTGGCCGCCCGGCCCGCACCGGCCTGCGCCGGCGGCTGGGAGGTCGCGGTGCAGGACGCGCGCAGCCTGTCGCGGCTGCGCCTGGCGGCGCACTGCCCGGGCAGCCCGGCCGTGGCGGCGCAGAGCTTCGTGCTGCGCGCCAGCCTCAGCGCCGAGGTGCTCGTCGCGCGCCAGGGCGTGGCCGCCGGCCAGGCCCTTGCCGAGGGCGACGTGGAGCTGCAGCGCCGCGACATCAGCCAGGCCAGCGACGCGCTGGGCCGGCTGGAGGACGCGCTGGGCCAGGCCCCGCGCAGCAGCCTGCGGCCGGGCCAGATCCTGCAGAAGCGCCAGCTCGCGCCGGCCCAGCTGGTGAAGCGCGGCGAGCGCGTGCGCATCGTCGCGCGCAGCGAGGGCATCGAGGTGCACGGCGCCGGCGAGGCGCTGGATGCGGGCGCGCGCGACGCCATCGTGCGCGTGCGCAACAGCGCCAGCGGTCGCGTCATCAGCGCGCGCGTGCTGGATGCGGGGCTGGTGGAGCCGGTGCGCTAGAACGGGCCGCATCAACGCTTCCCCTTGCCGATCTGCGCCGCCACGCGGGCCAGCTTGTCGGCATAGGCCGGGTCGGTGGCGTAGCCGCCCTGCTGCAGCGCGCGGCCATAGGCCAGCGCGTCGCTGCCGGTGCCCAGGGCAGCCTGGTAGCGCGGGCTGCCGCTGAGCAGTTGCGAGAAGTCGCGGAAGGCGCTGCCGGCGTCGGCATAGCTGCGAAAGCCCGCGCGCTGCGGCTGCGCGACTCCGCCTTCGTACTCGGTGGTCTGCACCTCGGCCACGTCGCCCTGCCAGGCCCTGGTGGCCTTCAGCGCGAACAGGTTGTGGCTGTCGGCGCCGGCCTCGGTGCGGATGGGCCGCTGGCCCCAGCCGGATTCCAGCGCCGCGTGCGCGGACAGCACCTCGGGCGCCACGCCCAGGGCGCGGCCGGCCTCTTCTGCCAGCGGCGCGATGCGGTCCAGCCAGGCCTGCTGCTCGGCCGACGGCGGCTGCACCGGGCCGGCCTGCAGGCGGCGCGCCTGGCCCTCGGGGCTGAGGCCATCGGCGGCGTCGCCGCGCTCGATGAAGCGGCTGACCTCGACGTTGAGCTGGCGGTACAGGTTGCCGAAGCCGCCTGCCTTGCCGTTGTCACGCGGTGCATCCGGCAGCGCCGGGAAGCCGCCCGCGGCGCCGATGCGGAAATCAGGATTCAGCATAGAGCCCCTCCTCCACGCCCATCACGCGGCGCATCAGCGCCTGCTGCTCCGTGATGAGCTGGCAGTTGCGCTGGTTCATCGCCTTGCATTCGCGCACCTGCTCCTCCAGCGCTGCCCAGATGTCGCCCAGCGCCTGCGCCGCCGTGGCGGGCAGGCGCTGCAGCAGGCGGCTCATGCTGGGCTCGCCCTGCGTGCCCAGCAGCTTGCGCAGCAGCAGGCCGCGCTGGCGGGTGTGAGCATCCAGTTCGTCCACCAGCACGACGATCTCGTCGGCGAGCCGCTGCAGCGGCTCCGCCTGGTGGCGCAGCGCCGCCTGGAACTGGCCCTCCAGCAGCTCCCGCAGCCGCCCGTAGGCCGAACGGTCGGCCTGCAGGTCGCGCAGCAGCGCGGCCAGCGCCTCGGTGCTCTTGCCCCTCACTGGCCGGCTCCGTGGAAGCGCTGGATCAGGCGGGCCAGGCGGTCGGCGTCGAAGCCGATCTCGCCGCGCGCCAGCGCCTCGCGCAGTGCGTCGACCTTGGCCTGGTCGATCTCGGGCAGCGCGGCCAGCGCTTCCTGGGCCGGGCCCAGCACGCGCGACTCGAGCTCGACGTTGGCCGTGCCCAGCACCGCGGCGGCAGCGCCGCCGGTCTTCGCAAGGGTCGGCTGTTCGCTGCGGGCGGTGGGCTTGTCCACGGCATGGCCGTTGTTCGCGACGATCTTCATTCGGTCACCTCGTGTCTTGGTTCGCATGGCCGCTCACTCCTTCTCGCCGGGCAGCGCGCGGCGCAGCTCACGGGCGGCTTCGGGGGATTCGGCGCTCAGCGCGGCCAGGCCCTGCCCGCCCGACGCGTTCTGCGCCAGCGGCACGCTCTGCGGCGGCGCGCCGAACATCTGCGCGAGCTGCTGGGTCTGGCGGGGGGTCAGGATCATCAATTCAATGCGACGGTTCGCCGCCGCGTAGCGGTCGTCCGGGTCCAGCGGTGCGCTGTCGGCCATGCCGCTGACCTGCATGACGCTGCTCTCGGGCATGCCGCCCTCCAGCAGGTGCAGCCGGGCCGACATGGCGCGGTGCGTGGACAGCGCCCAGTTGGAGAAGGCGGTGGGGCCGCGGTCCACGTACTGCGAGGCGTCGGTGTGGCCCACGATGAGCAGCTGGTTGCGCATCTGCGCGAACACCGGCCCCAGCCTCTGCAGCAAGGCCTTGAAGCGCGGCGACGGCGCAGCGCTGCCACGCTCGAACATGCCGCTGGCGTCGGTGTCGTGCAGCATCACGCGCAAGCCCTGAGGCGTGACCGCCATGCGCAGGTTGCCGCCCAGGCCCTCGTCGGCGCCGATGCGCTCGATGGTGCGGGCCAGTGCGGCCAGCTCGGCCGGGCGCTCGTAGCTGACGCGGCTGCCGGGCGCGGCGGGGCCGGGGCTGTCGGGCGCCTTGTGGCTGTAGTGCGACTGGCCCTGCGCCGGCGCCTCGCCGTAGGCCGGCACCGGGTGGCGCTCGATGAGGCTGCCGCGCGAGCCGGAAGCCAGCGAGTTGGTCATGCCGTTGCCGTCGTCCAGCAGGTTCGCGCCGGCGCTCTTGAGCACCACCTGCATGCGCTCGGCGTTGCGCGAGGCCAGCAGCCACATCACCAGGAACAGGCACAGCAGCGCCAGGCAGAAGTCGGCAAAGGCGACCTTCCAGGCGCCGCCGTGCACCTCGTCGTGCGCCTTGCGCGAGACGCGCTTGACGACGGTGGGGTGCTGCCCGTCCGTGCGGCCGGGCTTGCCGTTAGGCTGCACTGCGCTCTCCCTGCATGCGGTCGCCGGCGCGGCGGCGCGGCGTCTCTTCGTCCGGCTCGGCCGGATCGGCCGGGTCGTTGAGCTTGTTGATCCAGCCCTCCAGGCGCACGAAGCTGGGCTTGATGTTGAGCTGCACCAGGCGGCGGCCGGCGTCGATGGCCAGCAGCGCCGGCTTGCCCGAGACGTGCGTCACCAGCACCACCTTGACGGACTCCAGCGCAGCCATCTCCTCGTTGACCACCTGCCTCATCATGTTGGCCAGCGGGTCGAACAGGCCGTAGCAGAACAGGATGCCGATGAAGGTGCCCACCATGGCCGCCGCCACCATCAGCGCGATCTCGCCGGTGCCGGCGCCCTCGGCCACCGAGCTCATCGCCGTGACGATGCCCAGCACTGCGGCCAGGATGCCGAAGCCGGGCATGGCCTCGGCGATCTTGCCCAGCGAGCGGGCGGGCTGGCTGAGCTCCTCGTGGATGGCCTCCAGCTCCTGCTCCAGCACGCCCTCCAGTTCGTGGGCGTTGATCTTGCCCATGGCCATCAGGCGGAAGTTGTCGACGATGAAGTGCAGCAGCTTGGGCTCGTCCAGGATCAGCGGGTAGCGCTTGAACAGCTCGCTCTCGTTCGGCGCCTCGACGTGCGCGTCCAGCGCCTTCAGGCCGCCGGCCGCCGTCTGCAGCAGCTCGTACATCAGCAGCAGCAGCTGGCGCTGGAACTCCTCGCCGTCCCGGCGGCGCGCGACCACCTTGCGCAGCTGCAGCACCATCTCCGACAGCACATGCCTGGGGTTGCCCAGCAGGATGGCGCCGAAGCCCGCGCCGAGGATGATCAGCAGCTCGACGGGCTGCCAGATCACGGCGAAGTTGCCGCCGTGGATCAGGAAGCCGCCGAAGACGCATCCGAGCACGATGAGGATTCCGATAAAGGGCTGCATGGGGATTCGTCCTCGGCTTCAGGCCTGCTGCAGGAAGACTTTCATCTTCCCGAGCGCGCCTTTGTTGATCTGGGAGACGCGTGCCTCGGTGAGATCGAGCACGGCGGCGATCTCCTTCAGGCTGGCGTCGAATTCGTAATAGAGCTGGATGACCTTCTGCTCGCGCTCGTTGAGGCTGTGCAGCGCCTGGGTCAGCGACCGCGTCACCATCAGCTGGGCCTCGGGCGTGCGCACGTCGCTGGGCAGGTTGCTCAGCTCGGCCACCATCTCGTCGAAGCTGGCCAGCTCCTCGGCCACCTCGTCCTGCTGGAAGGCCTGGTAGGCCTGCGGCGTGATCTTGAGGTGGCTCAGGATCTCCGCCTCGCTGGGCTCGTGGCCCAGCTTGCGCGTCAGCGCGCGCAGCGCGTCGCGCAGCTTGTGGCTCTCCTGGCGCACCGAACGCGGCCGCCAGTCCTGGCGGCGCAGCTCGTCCAGGATGGCGCCGCGCACGCGCAGCGCCGCGAAGGCGCCGAAGGCCTCGTCCGGCTGGCCGTAGCGGCGCAGCGCCTCCAGCAGCCCCATCAGGCCGATCTGCTCCATGTCCTCGCGGTCCATCACCGCGCTGGCCTGCGCGCCGAGCTGGCGCACGATGCGCTTGACCAGCGGTGCGTACTGGCGCAGCTGCGTGCGCTCGAAGTCCGGCCCCAGCGGGTTGACGCTGGGCTGCGCGTACTCGGCATACTCGGCATGGGCGACGGCGTGCATGGGCGGAGCCGTCACTCGATGATGAGCTTGCCGATCAGCGCCTCGGCGAACGGCGCCTCGCGCCGCTCCGCCGCGTAGCTGTCGCGGTAGGCCTTGTTCAGCACCTCGGCGAACTCGGGCACCGTCATGGCGCGCGCGCCTTCCAGCGTGTAGGCCGACAGCGCCTTCACCGCCACCGTGCGCAGCAGCGGCAGATGCTCCTTGGCGCGCTTCTCCTGCTCGGGCAAGGTCTTGAACACCACGTCCATCGCCATGTAGTGCGGCACGCTGGCGCCCTCGTTGCCGCGCAGCATCACCAGCACCTTCTCCAGCGTGACGTACTTGTAGTCGGGCGCGGGCTTGGCGTCGTCCGCCGGGGCGGCGGCCTCGGGCGCGTCGCCCTGCGGTGCCCGGTTGCCCAGCACCCACCAGACGGCACCGCCCGCGGCGGCGGCGGCCAGCAGGCCCACCAGCACGACCACGGCGATCAGTTTGAATCTTTGCTTCATGTTCTGGATTCCCTTGCGTCGGCCCGCGTCAGGCCTTCATGGCCGCGAGGTCGGCCGCGAAGCTGGCCGTCTCGGCGCCGTCCAGGCCACGGCCGGGGCGGCGCTGCTGCTGTTGCTGTTGCTGCTGTTGTCCGTCGCGCGCCTGCTGCGGGTCGTCGTGCGCGGCCTGTTGCTGGGCGCCGCCGCGCGGCTCAGGCTCGCGGCCGGCGTTGCCCGTCTGCGCCACCTGCACGCTGACCTCGCCGCCATGGCGCTGCGCCAGGCCCTGGCGCAACTGCTCGCCGACCTGCTGGATCTGGCGCGTGACCTCGTCGTGCGTGGCCGCGATGCGCACCTGCAGGTCGCCGGCCTGCTGGCGGATGGCGATCTCCACCTGGCCCAGCATCGGCGGCTCCAGCCGGATGACGGCCTGGTCGCTGCGCGCGGCGATCTGCAGTTGCAGACGGTCGCCCAGCGCCTGCAGCAGCGGCTGCTGCCACTGCGTGGCCTCTCCCTTCAGCACGACGCCGGGCTGGGCCGGCTCAGGCGCGGCCGCCGGACGCAGCGCAGCGGCCGCGGGTGCGACGGCAGCGGGCAGTTCGGCGCCGGCACTGCCGCGCTCGGTCTTGTGCAGCGACTCGGCCGCGGCCTCGCCCGGTACTCCGCCCGCCACGCCGGCCGGCGTCGCGCTCGGGGCGGCTGCCGCGACGGCGGCCCGCGCGGCCGCGATGGCCTGCGCAGCGTCCGGGGCGGCGTCGGCGCCCGAGGCTGCCGGCAGCGCCGCAGGCAGCGGCTGCACGACGGCCGCCGGCCGCGGCTCGGCGGGGGCGGCGCGCAGGGCCGGTGCAGCCGCTGCAGCAGCTGCAGCGATGGGTGCCAGCGGCGCAGGCGCCACCGGCAGCGTGGCTCCGGCAGCCGCCGGGGCGTCGCCCGCCGGGGCCGGTGCGACGGGCGCGGGAGCCTGCGGCAGCAGCGCCACGGGCAGCAGGCCCAGCGCCGCCAGCGCGAAGGCAGACTGCGGGTCCAGCGGCTCCAGTGTGTCGCGGCCGTCGGTGCGGTCCGGCAGGTCGGGCAATGCCACCGGCAGCGGCGTCGCGGCCACCGGGGCCGGGAGCACCGGCAGCGGCTGGGCCGCCGGCTCGGCGCCGGCGTCCAGGCTGGCCACCAGCGCGAGGGCGAAGCCCTCCTGCAGTTGCAGCGCCGGCTCGGCGCCGGCGTCGGCCACGGCGTCGCCCGGCAGGCGGGCCGCGGTGGCGGGGGAAGGCAGCAGGGCTGCGGTGTTCATGGCTGGTCCTCCAACTGCTGGCCGCCGTGGGCGGCATAGGCGCGCCAGCGCTCGCGGCCTTCGCGCATCTGGCCCAGGGTCTGCTCCAGCGACTGCATCTCGTCACGGCAGACCTGGCGCGCCTCGGCATGCGCCTCGCCGATGGCCTGCAGGGCCTGGCGCTCCAGCTCACTGGGCGCGAGGGGCCGCGCCCAGCCGGCGAGTGCGGCGGCCAGGTCGACGTCCAGGCGCTGCAGCGCCCGCCAGTCGCGGTGACGGGCGGACTGGCGCAGGCCCTGGGCGAGGCGCAGCAGCTGCATCGCCTTATCCATGGCGAGCCTGCACGCCCTGCCAGCCGTCACGGATCTGGCCCAGCAGCCGGCTGACCTCGTCGACGATGGCCACGTCGAGCTCCACGCCGGCCCGGTACAGGCGCTCGGCGCAGTAGTCGTACAGGCGCGCGAGGTTGTTGACGACCTCGCCGCCGGCGTCCATGTCCAGCGCGCTGGACAGGCCGTTGATGATGCCGACGCACTTTTCCAGGCTGGCCGCCTTGAGCTCGAAGCGGCGGGCCTCGATGTGGCCGCGCGCACGTGCCAGCTCGTCGAGCAGGCCGTCCATCAACACCAGCACGAGCTGCACCGGCGACGCCTGCGCGGTCTGGGCCTTCAGGTTGACGGACTGGTAGCTTTGGTAGGCGTCGTGGGTCATGACTACTTGGATGAGAAGAGGCTGTCCAGCAGCCCGGAGGTCTTGGACATCTGCTCCTGCATGGCCTGCAGGGCGGTGAATTGCTTCAGGTAGCGCACGTACATCTGGTCGAAGCGCGCGTCGAGCCGGGTCTGGCGGTCGCCCAGCGCGCGCTGCTGCGTGGCGATGGCGTCCTGGCGCTTCTTCAGCAGCCCGCCGGAGCTGGCGGTCCACTGTTCGGCGGCCGTGGCGAGATTGCCCAGCAGGCCGCTGCGGCTGGTCTGCGTGGCCTTGCCGAGGAAGCTGTCCAGCGCGGTGGCGTCGTTGGTCAGCGCCCGGGTGAGCTTGTCGCCGTCCAGGCTGAGCTTGCCCGCGCGGTCCAGCGAGAAGCCCAGGCCGGTCAGGTTCTGGCCGCCGATCTCCTGGCGCAACATGCCGGCGAGGCGGTCACGCAGCGATTTCAGGCTGGAGTCGCTGGCCAGCGGGCCCGACGTGCTGCCCTCGCCGCCGCTCTTGAGCAGGCCGTCGAGCGTGCTGCGCAGCGTGTTGTAGGCGTTCACGAAGCCGGTGACGTTGTCCTTGGTCGCGCCGGCGTCCTGCGCCACGGCCAGCGTCATCGGGGCGCTGCCGGCGGCCTGGGCGGCCTTCAGCGTCAGCGTCACGCCGTCGATGGCGGTGAGGGTGTTGCTGTTCTGCTCGATCTTCAGGCCCGTGCCCTGGGCGCCCAGCCAGACGATGGCGGTGCGCGCGGCGACCAGCTCCCTGGGCGGGCCGTTGAGCACCGTGGCCAGCGCCGCGTCGACGTCGGTGTCGGCACTGACGCTGATCTCGCCGTCCGCGCCGCCCACGCCGGAGCTGAACACCAGGCTGGACTTGCCGTTGACGGTGCTGACCATGGCCGTGACCTTGCCCTGGTTTCCCTGGGCGCCGTTCACGGCGCGGGCGATCTCGGCGTAGGACAGCGAGCCGTTGCCGTCGACGTCGGCCACGGAGAGGTCCACCTCGAAGCTGTCGCCGTTGCCCAGCGCCAGCGAGATCTTGCCGGCGGCGTTGGCGGCCGTGGCGGGCAGGTCCTGGAAGGCGATCTGCTGGTTGCTTGCCAGCTGCTCGACGAACAGCGAGTAGCTGCCGGGCGCTGCCTTGCCAGTGGCCGTGGCGCTGGCGATGCCGGCGTCGGACGGCGTGGCACCCATCTTCAGCAGGCTGCTGGTGCTGGAGACGGAGCTCAGCGAGCCCAGTGCGGTCTGGAAGTTCGACAGCGCGCTCTGCAGCTTGCTCAGGGCGCTGGAGGTGGTGGTCGCCGCGCTCTTCTGCGTATCGATCAGCGACTGCGCGGCCGCCGTGTAGGCCTTGGCCAGGGAAGTGGCGGTGCTCGTCGGGTCGTAGGTGGTGGTGGTCATCGGCTGCTCCTCGGGAGGGTGATGGGACTACCCCTGGACAAGACGACGCGCACGGCCGACAACTTAAAAGCCCCGCTCATGCCCGCCCCCGCTGCCAGACCTGGCTGGCCAGCTCGTCCTGGCCCCGCTGCTCGCGCCGCTCGCCCTCGATCCGCAGGCGCACGCCCACGCGGTCCAGCAGCTGGCCCACGGCCTCCTGGCGGCGCGCCACGTCCAGCACGGCCTGGCGCTGCGTGGCCACGTCGGCCTCATGGGTGGCGAGGTGCTGGCGCTGCTGGTCGGCCAGCTGCATGACCGCCTGCTTGTAGTCGGCGCCGTTGACGGCCAGGCTGGGCGTGGACGCGCCGGTGGGGCCCAGCTGGGCGTTCAGCGCCTCCAGCCGCTGCACGGCGGCAGCGCTGCGCGCGCGCAGCTGCTCGCGGGCGGCCAGCTCGGCCTGGTGGCGCTCCAGCTCGCGGCCGCGCAGGTCGACGAGGCGGCGCAGGTTCAGCTGCAGTTGCTTCATTGCAGGATCTCCGCGAGGCGCTGCAGGGTCTCGTCCAGCCGCGCCGGCTCGTTGACGCCCTGGTGCAGGAAGGCCTCGATCTGTGGGAACAGCCGCACGGCGCGGTCCGTCTGGGGGTCGGCGCCGGGCACGTAGGCGCCCAGCGGCATCAGCTCGCGCACCTGCTCGTACTTCGCGGCCAGCGCCTTCAGCTCGCGTGCGGCCTGCTGGTGGCCCTTGCCCGCCACCAGCGCCATGCAGCGGCTGATGGACTGAGCCACGTCGATGGCGGGGTAGTGGCCGCGCTCGGCCAGCGCGCGCGACAGCACGATGTGGCCGTCCAGGATGGCGCGCGCGGTGTCAACGACCGGGTCCTGCTGGTCGTCGCCCTCGGCCAGCACGGTGTAGATGGCGCTCATGCTGCCTTGCGGGTTCTCGCCGTTGCCGGCGCTCTCCACCAGCTCGGGCAGCACCGAGAACACCGACGGCGGATAGCCGCGCGTGGCCGGCGGTTCGCCCAGCGCCAGCGCCACCTCGCGCTTGGCCATCGCGTAGCGGGTCAGCGAATCGACCAGCAGCAGCACATGCTGGCCCTGGTCGCGGTAGTGGGCGGCGATGGTGTGGCACAGCTCGGTGGCACGCATGCGCATCAGCGGCGACTCGTCGGCCGGCGCCACCACCACGACGGCGCGCGCCAGGCCGGCCTCGCCCAGGCTCAGGTCGATGAACTCGCGCACCTCGCGGCCGCGCTCGCCGATCAGGCCGACGACGACGACATCCGCCACCGTCTGGCGCGTGATCAGGCCCAGCAGCACGCTCTTGCCCACGCCGGAGCCGGCCATCAGGCCCACGCGCTGGCCGCGGCCGAGCGTCAGCAGGCCGTTGATGGCGCGCACGCCCACGTCCAGCGGCTCATGCACGGGCGTCTTCTTCAGCGGGTTGACCTTGGGCGGCCGGCTCGGCAGCGGGTGCTCGCCGGTCAGCCGGCCCAGGTCGTCGATGGGCTCGCCCAGGCCGTTGACGATGCGGCCCAGCCAGGCCGGGCCGATCATGGGCGCGCGCTGCTCGGGCGCCGCCAGCACGCGGGCGCCGGTGGCCAGGCCCTCGGGCTTCTTGAACGGCATCAGGTAGGACACTTCCTCGCGAAAGCCCACCACCTGCGCCGCGATCCATTCGTCGCCCGCGCCCTCGATCATGCAGCGCTGGCCGGTGCGCAGCGCGCATCCGGCGCTTTCCAGCAGCAGCCCGGAAGCGCCCACCAGGCGCCCGGTGGGCGTGGCCACCGGCACCTCGTCCAGCTCGACCCGGCGCAGCGCCGCGGCGATCATGACGAGCCCTCCGCGGCCGCATCCAGCAGCTGGGTCTTGACCTGGTCCATGCAGGCCTCCAGGCGCTGGCGGCAGCCGGCGTCGGCCTCATGGCCACCGGCCAGCAGCCGGCATTCACCGCTTTCCAGCTTGGCATCGGGCCGCAGCGTCCAGGCCTGGGCGCGCTCGGGTGCCAGGTCCTGGATGCGGCGCAGGTCCTCGGGGTTCAGGAACACTTCCACGCCCTCGTGCCGCACGGGCATGCTGGCCAGCGTCTCGTCCACCAGCGTCAGCAGCTGCGTGGGCTGCAGCGTGAGCTCGACGCGGATGACCTGGCGCGCGACCTTCTCGACCAGGTCCACCACCTCCTTGCGCAGCGCGGACTGGTAGTCGGCCTGCAGCTGGCGCAGCTCGGCAAGCAGCGCATCGACGGGGCGCGCCAGCGTGGCGAAGCGCTCCTGCGCCTCGCGCCGGCCCTGCTCGCGCCCCTCCTCCCGGCCAACGGCCTGGGCGGCCTCGCGCCCGGCGGCCAGGCCGCTGGCGTGGCCTTCCTCGTAGCCCTTGGCCAGGCCTTCCTGGAAGCCCTGGGCCAGCACCTGCTGCAGCTGGGCCGGCGAACTGCCGGCCAGCTCGCGCGCGGCGCTGAGCTGGGCCAGCGGCGGAAAGCGGTGGGGGCGTGTCATTGGAGCCCCTCGCCCGTCGGGTACGCCGGGCGATCCCCCGAGGGGATGCGGGCCGGCTTGGGAGCGGCCCGGCGCTCGGCCCGCGCGTGATGCGTCAGCGGGCTTCACTCGACGGTCGCCTCGGCGTAGAGCTGCACCTGGATCTCGCCGGCGTCGACCAGGCCCTTGACCAGCGTCATGACCTCGTTGCGCGACTGCTCGGCACGCGACAGCGCGATGGGGCCGCTGCGGCGGATCAGGTCCTCGAAGCTCTGCGCCTGGCGGCGCGGCATCGCGGCCAGGATGGCCTTGCGCACCGCGGGCTCGGCGCCCTTCAGCGCCACCGCCCACAGCTCGATGGGCACCTCCTCGATGATGCGGGTCAGCACCGCCTCGCTCTGGCGCGACAGGATGAAGAAGTCGTACATGCTGACCTCGATCTCGCCGACCACCTCGGGGTCCTGCGCGCGCAGCAGCTCCACCATCTGCTGGCGCTCGGCCGGCAGGCGGTTCAGGATCTCGGCGACCTGGCGCACGCCCTCGACGTTGGCGCCCTGGTGGCCCAGGCCCACCAGGCAGCGCTCGACGAGCTGCTCCAGCTCGGCCAGCAGGTCGGCGTCCACCTCGGACAGGCGCGCCACGTTCAGCAGCACCTGGTCGCGGCCGGCCGCCGGCAGCGCGCCCAGCACGTCGCTGGCCAGCGTGGGCGGCAGGAAGGCCAGGAACACGGCCTGCATGCGCACGTGCTCGTCGACGATGTGGTCGGCCAGCCATTTCGGCGAGGCCCACTGCAGGCGCTGCATCTTGGGGCGGATCGCGTCGCCGTAGATGTTGTTGAGCACGCTGTTGGCGATGTCGCCGCCCAGCGCCATGTCCAGCGAGCGCTTCAGGTAGCTGCGCGACGCGCCGTGCACGCCGCTCTGCTCGCGGTAGTCGTCGAAGAAGCCCTGCAGCGCGGTCTTGACCCAGTCGACCTTGATGCCGCTCATGCGCGACATCACCTGCGTGACGTCCAGCAGCTCGTCGCGCGACAGGCAGCGCAGCACCGCCGAGGCGGGCTCCTCGCCCATGCTCAGCAGCACGATGGCCGCGCGCTCCACCGGCGTCAGGCCGGCTGCGGACGTGGCGGGGATGAAATCGGTGGCCTCAGGCATGTTTCTTCTGCACCCATTGCTTCACCACCTCGGCCACGCGCTCCGGTTCCTTGGAGGCAAGGACCTTCAGGTGGTCGACCAGGACATCCACCGGCGAGCCGGGGGGCGGCAGTTCGTAGTCCTCCAGCAGCGGCACCACGGACATCGGGCGCACGCCGCCGGCCTGCCCGCCCGGCGCCGGCAGCGCGGCGCTGGCGGTCGGCCCGGGCAGTTCACCGGCCGCGCCCGGCGCACCGCCGGCCAGGGCTGCGGGATCGAGCGGGTCCAGCCGCCCCGGCGCCGCCGTGCGGCGCTGCGCCAGCGACTGCTGCGCCAGGCGCAGCAGCGGGCGGGCCAGCAGCAGATAGCCCAGCAGGGCGGCAAGCGCCCAGCCGACCCAGCCGCCGATGTCGATCAGGTTGTCGCGCTGTTCGTACCAGGGCGCGGCAGGCGTCGGCACCGGGAAGTTCAACGTCGAAACCGCCAGCTTGTCGCCGCGCTCCGCGTTGATGCCCAGGCCGTTGCTCAGCAGCGTCTGGACCTTGGTGATGTCCTCCGGCGTCCAGGCCTTGGCCCCGCCCGGCGCCACCGCGTTGTTCAGCACCACGGCCACGGACAGGCGCGCGAGGCGCCCGCGGCTCTTCTTGACCTGCGTGATGCTGCGGTCGTAGGCGTACTGGCGCGTCGACGCGTTCTTGCGCGCCTGCGTGGAGTTGGCGTCGCCGCCAGGCGCCGAGGCGCCGGCGCCCGCCGCGTTGACCGGGCGGTTGGACAGCGAGCCGGGGATGCCCAGCGCCAGCTGGCCGCGGTCCTGCTCCTCGCGCATGGCCTCGTTGGTCAGGCGCGGCGCATCGCCGTATTGCTCGCGCGTCTCCTGCACCCGGTCGTTGTCGACCTCGGCCGTCACGGAGACGCGGTAGTTGTCTTCGCCGAGCACCGGCGCCAGCAGGTCGCGGGCATTGCGGCGCGCCTCGTCCTGGAAGTGCTTGGCGGCATCGTTGACCTGGCTGGCCTCGAAGCCCTCGCTGAGGTCCACGCGCGAGGACAGCAGGTTGCCGGCCTGGTCCACCAGGCTGACGCGCGACGGCTCCAGGCTCGCGACGCTGCCGGCCACCAGGTTGATGGCGGCGGCGATCTGTTCGTTGCCCAGCGTGCGGCCGGGCTTGAGCGTCAGCACGACGGAGGCCGTGCTCTTCTGCCCGTCCGACAGCACGAAGGAAGTGGACTTGGCGATGGACAGGTGCACGCGCGCCGATTCCACCGCGTCCAGGCTCATCATGCTCTGCGCCAGCTCGCCTTCCAGGCCGCGGCGAAAGCGCACGTCCTGCACGAACTGGCTCACGCCCAGCGGGTCGTTGCGGTCCATCAGCTCCAGGCCGGCGGGCAGCTTGGCCACCACGCCCTTGGCCGCCAGCAGCATGCGCACGCGGCCCAACTGCGACTCGGGCACCAGCACCTGGCCGGTCTCGGGATGCAGCCGGTAGCCGACGCGCTCGGCATCCAGCACCGCCAGCATCTCCGCCGTGGCGATGCGCTCGCGCTGGCCGAACACCGGCTTGTAGCCGGCCTGGTCGCGCCACATCAGCATCAGCGCCAGCGCGGTGCCGGCCAGGGCCAGCCCCACCACCGGCAGCAGGCCGCGCGCCAGCCCGCCCTGCAGGGCGGGGAGGCGGTTCCAGGTGGGGGCGAGCCGGGCGGTCAGGGCTTTCATCATGTCGGCCTCAGAGCGGCAGCTTGATCAGCTCGTCCATCGCGCCGACCACCTTGTTGCGCACCTGCATGAGCATGGAGAAGGAGAGGCCGGCCTGCTGGCTGGCGAGCATGGCGCCGACGAGGTCGTCGCTCTCGCCCGTCTCGACCGCGGCCACGCGCTGCGCCGCGTCCTGGTCCTGCGCGTCCAGGCTGCGCAGCGCCTGCGCCAGGCTGTCGCCGAAGCCAACCGCACCCGCGGCAGCACCGGCGGACGACGAAGGCTCGACGCTGGCGGCCAGGCGCTGCGCGTCCTGATCCAGGCGAGCCATGTCGGCCAGCATGCCCGAGGTCAGCGGCGATGCCATGGAGGCATTGACGGCCATTTTCTATTCCTTCGCGTCAAAGGATGGCGCCGCATCAGGCAAAACCATCCCCTGCCCGTTCAAGGGCATATTTTGTTTGGGTTTTCTTGGACGAGCCCGCCGGACTATTTGAATCGTTTTTCCGGCCGAGGCATTCTCAGGAGATTCCTCTGGAGAATCGTATCATCATCACCACTCCCTATATGTCGCATCCGTCATTGTTGGAATATTTCCGGATGCCCACCCGCCGTTCATGACGGGAATATAAAAACACCACGCACAGAGGAGCACGCGCCACCCCGCGCAGGTCGCAAAACAGTAACAACCGAGGGGAGGCGTCGACCCGGACGGGCGGCGACCTGCACAAGGCGCCCGCCGGGACGGGCCGGCAGCGCCAGGATGACAAGGAGGTTCGGCTCGCTCATGGTCGCAATCTCCAACGGTTGAGTTGGTGGCGAACCCGGCGCTAGCCAGCAGGTCACAACAGGCCGCGATGGGCGGCCCGGCAGACGGAGAGTCATGCACCCACGCGGCACGTGGTGCGACAGACTCAGGTCTGGCAACCCCGCTATCGTGATGCGCGACCTGAGCCGTGCATGGTAGACCGGAGGCTTTGCGACCCCGACTTTCGTTCGGGTGTGCCCTGATGAAGCGGACTGTAGCCACCGCCCACGGTTGGATACAAGTTCTTTTGCTGCACCGCGGCACCCTGCCCTCACGGGCCGTGATTTTGTGCACACGCAGCAAACGCCAAATGACGCGCCGAGCATTTTTGGCGCGCCACGGAATCATGTATGAGCGGGCAATTCCGGTGAACCCGCGCCGCGCCTCCACAACTCAGGGCGACCCTTGATGCGCTCGACTTAAATCCGTCACAGGCATGCGCGGCGTGATTTTTTCCGCAGCGGTTTCCAGGCATTTTCCAGCGCAAGGCACCAACCCCTTTTCCGAATCGGTAAACCTAGCCAGAATCCGCACCCTGAAAATACCCGTTCGGCCCTGCATCAATATGCGAGGACCGCGCCAAACCGATATCCCGCCCACGCCCGCCCATGAGCTCCCCCGCCCCCCCCACCGCCACCACCGTGCAGGACCCGCGCACGCTGGGCCGGCCGGTGCATCTGCTGCCGCAGTTCACCGGGCAGCTGCGCGAGGGGCTGATCGACCTCCTGCGCCAGCACAACCGCCGCTACCGAGCCCACTACCAGGTCGGCGAGGTCAGCCTCGCTCCCGGGCAGGGCACGGCCGGCCGCTGGCTGGTGAGTGACGCGCCCGAGGGCCGCATGAGCTGCCTGCTGGAGCGCAACCTCGTGCTGAGCCTGATGGCCCACCGCTACGGCTCCACGCTGGCCGAGGCGGCCGACGCGCCGCAGACCGCCACCGAGGAGCGCCTGCAGGCGCTGCTGTGCCGGCAGGTGCTCGCCTGCGTGCAGCAGGCGCTGGGCCTGCCCGCCGCGGAGCTCGCGCTGCAGCACGGCCCGCTGTCCGGCCTGGCGCCGGGCGGCTGGGTGGTGCAGGCCACCATCAGCGAACCCGACCAGGGCCTGGCCAGCACCCTGCTCATCGGCCTGGACGGTGCGTGCATGGATCGCCTGCTCAGGCGGCTGGCCGACGAGCAGCCCGCCCGCGCGCCGCGGTCGCGCAGCGCGCCGCCGCAACCGCTGGCGCGCCGGCTCGACGTGAAGCTGCAGGCCCGGCTGCTGCAGCAGACCCTGTCGCTGGGCGAGCTGCTGGACCTGCGGCCCGGCGACCTCGTGCCGGTGCGCCTGAATCCGAAGGCGACGCAGGTGCTGGTCGACGGCTCCTGCCTGTTCACCGCCTCCGTGGCCGAGCACCAGGGCAAGCTGTGCCTGACTTCTTTTGCGGACGCCGACTGACATGAGCAACCCGATGAACATGAACGACAACCAGGCCATCGAGGCGCTGCTGAACGAGTTTCCCGAGCAGGACCTGGCCTTGCCCGTCGAGGCCGCGCCCGCGGCACCCGCGGCGCCGGCACGCGACCTGCCCAAGCTGATGCGCAAGATCCCGGTCACGCTGACGCTGGAAGTGGGCGAGGCCAAGCTGTCGCTGTACGACCTGGCCAACCTGCAGGCCGACAGCGTGGTGGAGCTGGACAGCCTGGCCGGCGAACCGCTGACCATCAAGGTCAACGGCACCGCCATCGGCCGCGCCGAGGTGGTCGTCAGCGGCGAGAACTACGGCCTGAAGATCATCGAGATCGACGGCCTGGACCTGGATTCGCTGCAGTCATGAAACCGATGCGCGCCCTGGGCCTGACGGCCCTGGGCCTGGGCCTGACGCTGCTGCACCATCCGGTGCTGGCGCAGACCCTCAAGATCGCCGGCACCCAGGCCGGCGGCACCCCGGGGGAGTTCACGGTCAAGACCCAGGTCCTGATCATCATGACCCTGCTGGGGCTGCTGCCCTCGCTGGTGCTGATGATGACGAGCTTCACGCGCTTCGTCATCGTGCTGTCGCTGCTGCGCCAGGCCCTGGGCCTGCAGCAGGGCCTGCCCAACCGGCTCATCACCGGCGTCGCGCTGATCCTGACCATCCTCGTCATGCGGCCCATCGGCACGCAGATCTGGAACGAGGCCTTCGTGCCCTACGACGCCGAGAAGATCACGCTGATGCAGGCGCTGCAGGTGGCCGAGGTGCCGCTGTCGCGCTTCATGCTGGCGCAGACCAGCAAGAGCGCGCTGTCCCAGGTGGCCAGGCTGGCCGGCGAGGACGGCGTGGACAAGCCCGAGGCGCACAGCTTTCCGGTCAAGCTCTCGGCCTTCGTGCTGTCGGAGCTGAAGACGGCGTTCCAGATCGGCTGCATGCTGTTCATTCCCTTCCTGGTCATCGACCTGGTCGTCGCCTCCGTGCTGATGGCCATGGGCATGATGATGCTCAGCCCGCTGGTGATCTCGCTGCCGCTGAAGCTGCTGCTGTTCGTGCTGGTGGACGGCTGGACGCTGACCGTCAACACGCTGGTGTCCAGCGTCAGGATGGTGAACTGATGAGTCCGGAAGTTGCCGTCGACCTGATGGGCGAGGCCGTGCACATCGTCATGCTGCTGGCGCTGGTGCTGGTGCTGCCCGGGCTGCTGGTGGGCCTGGTGGTGAGCCTGTTCCAGGCCGCCACGCAGATCAACGAGCAGACGCTGTCCTTCCTGCCCAAGCTGCTGGTGACGCTGCTGGCGGTGACGCTGGCCGGGCGCTGGATGGTGGGCTACCTGATGGACTTCTGCGTGTCGATCTTCGAGCGCGCCGCCACGCTCGTCGGCTGATGGAGCTGCTGTTCCCCCAGTTGCTGGCGCTGCTGAGCGCGCTGTGGTGGCCGTTCTGCCGCACGCTGGCGATGCTCAGCGCCGCGCCCATGATCGGCGAGGCCATGGTGCCGGTGACCGTACGGGTGCTGCTGTCGCTGGTGCTGGCGGTGGTGCTGCTGCCGGTGTCGCAGAGCACCGCCCTCGCCGGCCTCGACCCCTGGTCGCTGCAGGGCGTGGCCGCCGCTGCCGAGCAGGCCGTGCTGGGCTTCGTGCTGGGGCTGTCCTTCCATCTGGCGATGGCGGCGATCACGGTGCTGGGCTACCTGCTGTCGTCGCAGCTGGGCCTGGCGATGGCGGTCATGAACGACCCGCTCAACGGCAGTTCGTCGGACGTGATCTCCGGGCTGCTCAGCGTGCTGTGCATGCTGGTGTTCTTCAGCGTCGACGGCCACCTGCTGCTGCTGGGCGTGCTCGGCCAGAGCTTCAAGGCCTGGCCGGTGGGCTCGGGCCTGCTGGCCATCTCGCTGGAGACCGTGGCCTACAACGTCGCCTGGCTGTTCTCGGCCGCGCTGCTGCTGGCGCTGCCGGTGGTGCTGTCCACCTTCGTGGTGCAGATGGGCCTGGGCCTGCTGAACCGGGTGGCGCCCACGCTCAACCTCTTCTCGCTCGGCTTCGCGGTGGTGACGCTGTTCGGCCTGTTCATGCTGGCGCAGACGCTCAGCTTCGTGCCGGCCCACTACCTGCGCATGACCGATCAGGTGCTGGAGATGATCGGCCACGGCCTGCGCAGCGGAGCCGGCCATGTCTGACGACAGCACCGGCGACAAGACCGAGAAGGCGTCAGACCAGAAGCTGCGCAAGGCGCGCGAGAAGGGTCAGGTGCCGCGCTCGCGCGACCTGCCCATGGCCGTGGGCGTGCTGCTGGGCTTCAAGCTCATCACGCTGCTGATGCCGCTGTACCTGGACGATTTCCGCCAGCTGTTCACGCTGGGCTTCGCGCTGCTGGAGGCCGATGGCGCGCAGGACAACGTCTGGTCCGCCAGCTTCTTCCACGTGATGGGCCTGCTGGCCAAGATGTGCCTGCCGCTGCTGGTGCTGCCGGCCGTGGCCATGCTGGCCGCCGTGATCCCGGGCGGCCTGGTGTTCAGCACTTCGCGCTGGGCGCCGGACTTCAAACGCATGTCGCCGCTGTCCAACCTGGGTCGGCTCCTCAGCGCCAAGCACTACAGCGAGCTGGGCATCTCCATCGCCAAGGTGGCCTGCGTGCTGGCGCTGCTGGTGCACATGAGCCGCAGCATGGGGCCCGACTACCTGGCGCTGCAGGGCCTGAGCCTGGACCGGGCGCTGCTCGCCGGCACCGGCCTGATGCTGGACGCGCTGCTGGCGCTGGCCGGCATCCTGCTGCTGTTCGCGCTGATCGACGCGCCGCTGCAGCATTTCTTCTTCATGCGCGGCCAGCGCATGAGCAAGCAGGACGTCAAGGAAGAGCACAAGCAGCAGGAGGGCCGGCCCGAGGTGCGCCAGCGCATCCGCCAGCTGCAGCGCGCGCTGGCGCAGCGCGCCGTGCGCAAGATCGTGCCGCAGGCCGACGTCGTCATCGTCAACCCCGAGCACTACGCGGTGGCGCTGCGCTACGACGACCAGCGCGCCGAGGCGCCCTTCGTGCTCGCCAAGGGCGTGGACGAGATGGCGCTGTACATCCGCGAAATCGCGCGCCAGCACGACGTGCAGACGCTCACGCTGCCCCCGCTGGCCCGCGCGCTCTACAACAGTGCCCAGGTGCAGCAGCAGATTCCCGCCGTGCTGTACCAGGCAGTGGCCCAGGTGCTGAGCTATGTGATGCAGCTCAAGGCCTTCCAGAGCGGCCGGCGCAGGAGCGCCCCGCCGCCGCCCGCCGACCTGAACGTGCCCCCGCATCTCTCGGACCCGCAGCCCTGACCGCCATGAACTTCCTCCGCCGATTCCAGTCCCAGCTGGGCCCCTACCGGGTCGCTGCGCCGCTGTTCCTGCTGGCCATCCTGGGCATGGTCATCCTGCCGCTGCCGCCGGTGCTGCTGGACGCGCTGTTCACGTTCAACATCGTGCTGTCGCTGGTGGTCATCCTCGTCAGCGTGAACAGCAAACGGCCGCTGGACTTCTCGGCCTTCCCGAGCATCATCCTGGCCACCACGCTGCTGCGGCTGTCGCTGAACGTGGCCTCCACGCGCGTCGTGCTGCTGCACGGCCACGAGGGCACGCACGCGGCCGGCCAGGTCATCGAGAGCTTCGGCAACGTCGTCATCGGCGGCAACTTCGTCGTCGGCATCGTCGTGTTCGTGATCCTGATGGTGGTGAACTTCATCGTCGTCACCAAGGGCGCGGAGCGCATCTCCGAGGTCTCGGCCCGCTTCACGCTGGACGCCCTGCCCGGCAAGCAGATGGCCATCGACGCCGACCTGAATGCCGGCGTCATCAACCAGGAGAAGGCGCAGCAGCGCCGCAAGGACGTCGGCGCCGAGGCCGACTTCTACGGCGCGATGGACGGCGCCAGCAAGTTCGTGCGCGGCGACGCGATCGCGTCCATCCTGATCCTGCTGATCAACATGATCGGCGGCGTCGCCATCGGCGCGCTGATGCACGACCTCAGCCTGGGCGAGTCGTTCCGCACCTATGCGCTGCTGACCATCGGCGACGGCCTGGTGGCCCAGATCCCGGCGCTGCTGCTGTCGGCCGCGGCCGCCATCATCGTCACCCGCGTCAGCGACTCGGGCGACGGCGACGGCGCCTTCGAGGCGCAGATCGGCCAGCAGCTGCTGGCGTCGCCGCAGGTGCTCTTCAGCGCCGCCGGCGTGATGACGACGCTGGCGCTGATCCCCGGCATGCCCACGCTGCCCTTCCTGGGCTTCGCGGCGGTGCTGGGCTACGCCGGCTGGCGCATGGCGCGGCGGGCCGCTCAGGAGATCAAGCCGGCGGCGCCGCTCGAGGCCGCACTGCTGACCGCCCAGCCGCCCGAGCTGGACTGGCGCGCGCTGCCTGCCGTCGAGCCGCTGTCGGTCACGCTGGGCTACAAGCTCGTGGGCCTGATCTCGCCCGACCAGGGCGCACCGCTGCAGCAGCGCGTGCGCGGCATGCGCCAGAGCCTGAGCGAGAGCATGGGCCTGCTGCTGCCGCCCATCCAGGTGCGCGACGACCTCACGCTCAAGCCCGGCCAGTACGCGCTGCTGCTGGACGGCCAGGTGCTGGCCCAGGCCGAGGTGCAGGCCGACCGGCTGATGGCCATCGCGTCGCCGCAGGTCTACGGCGAACTGGACGGCATCCCCGGCACCGACCCCGCCTACGGCCTGCCCGTCACGTGGATCGAGCCCCAGCACAAGGCCCATGCGCTGGGCCTGGGCTACCAGGTGGTGGACGTGGCCAGCACCGTCGCCACCCACCTCGCCAAGGTCGTGCGCGAACAGCTGCCCGAGCTGCTGCGCTTCGACGACATCACGGCGCTGCAGGAGCGCCTGGGCGCCCAGGCTCCGAAGCTGGCCGCCGCGCTGGACAAGGCCTTCAACCACGCGCAGCTGCTGAAGGTGCTGCGCCTGCTGCTGGCCGAGGGCGTGTCCATCAAGGACATCGTGCCCATCGCCAGCACGCTGGTGGAGCATGCCGAGACGACGAAAGACCCCATCCTGCTGGCCGCCGAAGTGCGTTGCACGCTGCGCCGCCAGCTGGTGGGCCAGCTCGGCGGCCCCACCGGCACGCTGCGCGTCTTCAACCTCGGCAGCGAGCTGGAGAACCTGCTGCTGGCCGCACTGAACCAGGCGCGCCAGGGCAATGCCAAGGTGGCGCTGGACAGCTATCCGGTGGACCCGCAGCTGCTGGCCCAGCTGCAGCTGCACATGCCGGGCGCGCGCGACCAGCTCAAGGCGCAGGGCGCGTCGCCCGTGCTGCTGGTCATGCCGCAGATCCGCCCGCTGCTGGCGCGCTATGCACGCCTGTTCGCGCCGGGGCTGGCCGTGCTGTCCTACAACGAGGTGCCGGAGCAGCGCGAGATCGCCGTGCTCGGGACGTTGGGCTGAACACCGAAGGGCCATCCCCCGGCCCGGCTGTCCGAGGCCGGCAAGAGCAGCTGGGCCAGGCCCCCTAACCTTCTGGAACGGCGGCCTCTTCAAAAAGGGGGGGAGGGGCTGGCCGGGCGCCATGGCCCCGCCTAGTCTTCAGCACACGGAGCCTGCAGCCGGCATGGGCTCCGGCCTGGGCCAACGCCGGCAAGGAGGAACCCATGGCTGGCTTCACCCACCCGCGCCTGCGCGTCGCGATCGTCCTGCTCTGCGCCGCGCCGCTGCTCGCCGCGGCGAAGCCGCATGTGGCCGCGCACAAGCCCCTCAACGACGGCAAGCCGCTGCGCTTCGCGTCCCCCGCCGCCGGCCCAGCCCAGCCCGGCAGCGGCTACGACGCCTGCATCGACCAACCCTCGCCTGACGGCGCCGCCATCGACTGCCAGGCCTTGCAACGCCCGGTTCAGACCGCCAGGGCCAAGCCGCGGCAACGCTGATATTCAGCCACCGCATAGGCTGCTGAGGATTGCTTCGTTCCCTGCAGCGGGCAGGCTGCACACACTGGCTCCACATCATTCCCGGGAGCCGCCCATGAGCATCGCAGCCATCAACGTCCGCAACCAGTTCCGCGGCACGATCAAGGAAATCATCGAGGGGCCGGTGGTCTCAGAGGTCGACGTGATCACGCGCAGCGGCGACATCGTCACCTCGGTCATCACGACGCGTTCGGTCAAGGACCTGGGCCTGGCGGTGGGCCGCGAGGTCGTCGCCCTGGTCAAGTCCACGGAAGTGTCCATCGCGACGCTCTGAGCCATGGCCTACCAGCCGCCGCGCGTCCTCATCATCCCGGGCCTGCACGACAGCGGTCCGGCGCACTGGCAGACCTGGCTGCAGGGCCAGTACCGCGACACCCGCCGTGTCACGCAGCGCGACCCGAGCCGTCCCGAGCTGGAGCGCTGGGCCGAGCGCATCCAGCGCACGCTGGAGGTGGCGGGCGGCGGCGAATGGCTGGCCGTCGCGCACAGCTTCGGCTGCCTGGCACTGGCCCGGCACCTGGCAGACCACCCCGGCTCGCCCATCCGCGAGGCCCTCTTCGTCGCGCCGGCCGAGCCGGACAAGTTCGGCCTCGCCGAGGCCCTGCCCCACCAGCGCCTGCCGCGCCGCACGCGGCTGATCGCCAGCAGCACCGACCCGTGGATGAGTGCCGCCAGCGCTGCGCGCTGGGCCCACCGCTGGGGTTCGAGCTACAGCAACCTCGGCCCGGTCGGGCACATCAACGCGGAGGCCGGCTTCGGGCCGCTGCCGCTGGCCAAGAGCTGGGTCGAGGCTGCCCGGGCGCGTGCGGCGGCGGAGCAAAGACCCCGCCACGCGGAGTTCCGCGAATGGGCGTTTGCGGTCTAGCGGTGCGCGACAGGGCAGTCAATCGATGGGAGCTGCGATCAGGCCGCACCAGCGGGTCGGGCGATGGGCGGCCAAGGATCCGTTGCGGTCCTGGCCTACCGCGATCTCGCAGCCCCAAGCGGCCGTTCAACGCGCAAGCTCAGCAGGCGGCAAAGCCGTCCGCTGGAGCGATAGGTTGGGCCGCATGTCGCGCAGCCAGTGCACCTGGGATCTTTGGGGCGACTTCCAGTATGTCTTGAGCAATCTTCAGCAGAATGAAGTACGGAAGCGGTAGGCCACCCATCTGGTACTGGAGAAGATGATGAACTGGCGCGTCAAAGGCATTGTCAGCGTCGTTTTCTCCTGCAGCAGACGCGTGAGAACCATCGAGCGTATTAGCTACACGCTTGATGATCATCTCGCGAGATATACCGATCACTTCAAGATTGCCGTTGGCATTAACGTACGACACCCGAACTGCCTCGGAGCCCAACCACTGCGTGTATCCACAGCGAGTGATTGATTCTGCATCCAGCGCTTTGATCAATGGCTGTTCAAGACATGTACCAATCACACAGTATTTGGCGAGCTCGATCATGGGCGGTGTGACCTTCACAGCCACACCGATCGTGAAGTCGCCACCCTGTAGGCCCATTCCAGGCCCGGAGGCGAGATGTCCACTGCTCGCATACGTCTTAACTCCACCAGGCATGTACGAGAAAACGAAACTGTGTCCGCGCGCTGCTTTGAGGATCTTCTTTGCCGGAATCCCGGTTCTAAACAGCAGTGATTTGGAAAAATCCGGAGCGAGACTTTCAAGGGGCTTCTTCAACTCAGTCCAGAGCCTTAGCGTATGAGACAGGTCGAGAAGCGAAACTTCATCGTAGGTCTTAACGGAAGCCTCATAGTGCCTTCTGAGACGCTCGAGATGGAGAAGGACTTTCTTCATAGGGCCCAACTAGTTATATACCGACAGCAAGTGTCGGATAACACCACAAGCCACGCGCCAACAGCAATCGCGTCGGGCGCCCAAGTGCCTGTTCCATATCAATTTCCTCCACTCTTCAGCGCTTTTATTCGGTGCTATTTGTCCGGGCAAATACCGCGCCCGTTACAAACGCCTTGGCAGGTCTGCGCAGCCGCCAATGCCAATGGGCCGCCGCGCGACGATGCTGCTATGGCTTTCGGCTGAGGCCCACGCGGAGAACCCCGGGCCGTCGGCTGGGCGTATTGCCTGAGCCTCGGCGCCCCGCGCGGACGACTGCCGCGCCAGACCCTGGGCTTGAAATGCAAGCTCGGAACGCCTTGAAGCCTCCCGACCCGGCAGCTAGCCCAGCGCCTGCCTGAGCACCGCCAGCGTGCGCTCCCAGGCCAGCTGCGCCGCCGCCGCGTCGTAGCGCGGCGTCGTGTCGTTGTTGAAGCCATGCTGGGTGCCGGCATAGCTGAACATCTCGTAGCGCACGCCGGCGGCCTTCAGCGCGGCCTCGTAGGCCGGCCAGGTGGCGTTCACACGCTCGTCGTTGGCCGCGTAGTGGATCAGCAGCCGCGCCCTGATGCGCGGCACGTCCTCCGCCGCCGGCGCGCCGCCGTAGAAGGGCACGGCCACGGCCAGCTCGGGCAGCTGCGTGGCCACATGGTTGGCCAGGCTGCCTCCCCAGCAGAAGCCCACCACGCCCAGCCGGCCGTTGGCTTCCGGCAGCGTCGGCAGGCCGCGCGCGGCGGCCAGGATGTCGGCGCGCGCCCGGGCCGGGTCCAGCCGGGCGAACAGCGCGCGTGCGTCGTCCTCGTTGCCGGGGTAGCCGCCCAGCGGCGTCAGCGCGTCGGGCGCATAGGCCAGGTAGCCGGCCAGCGCAACGCGGCGCGCGATGTCCTCGATGTGCGGGTTCAGGCCACGGTTCTCGTGCACCACCAGCACGGCCGGCAGCTGGCCCGTGGCGCCGGCCGGCTTGGCCAGGTAGCCCTGCACCCGGCCGCTGCCCTGGGGCGCGTCGAAGGCATGGCGGCGCGTCGCCAGGCGCGGGTCGCCGGGCAGCACCTGCTGTGCCGCCGCGAAATCGGGGCTCAGCGCAGCCAGCAGGGCCGCGGCGCCGGCCGGGCCTCCGGTGAAGGCGGCAGCCTGTTCCAGAAACCCGCGGCGGCTGAGGTCGCCGTGCACGTAGCGGTCGAACAGCGGCCAGGCCTGGGCCGGGATGTCGGTCGGATGCTTCATCGCCCATGTCCTTGTGATGGAAACGCCGACTTTAGGGGGCCTACCCGCCAGGAAGCGAATATCGATATCGCGAATGGTTCGACGACAGGCAGCGCCGCCGTTCGCAGAATCGCGGCGCATGAACTTCCAGCAGCTCCGCTCCGTCCGCGAGGCCCAGCGCCGCGGCTTCAACCTGACCGAGGTGGCCCAGGCCCTGCATACCTCGCAGCCCGGCGTCAGCCGCCAGATCCGTGAGCTGGAGGAGGAGCTGGGCATCGAGCTCTTCGTGCGCGTCGGCAAGCGCCTGACCGGGCTGACCGAGCCCGGCGAGCAGGTCCTGCCCGTCGTCGAACGGCTGCTGCAGGAGGCCGAGAACCTCAAGCGCGCGGCCGACGATTTCGCCCAGGCCGGCAGTGGCCGGCTGCGCATCGCCGCCACGCACAGCCAGGCGCGCTACGCGCTGCCACCGGCCGTGCGCGACTTCCGCGCCCATCATCCCGACGTCAGCCTGCACCTGCAGCAGGGCTCCCCGCAGCAGATCGCCCGGCTGCTGCTGGACGGCGAGGCCGACGTGGGCATTGCCACCGAGGCGCTGGCGCAGTACCCGGAGCTGGTCGCCCTGCCCTGCTACCGCTGGACGCACTCGGTCGTGGTGCCTCCGGGCCACCCGCTGCTGGAAGGGCCCCTGACGCTGGCCCGCCTGGCGCAGTTCCCCATCGTCACCTACGAGCCCGGCTACACCGGCCGCTCCCACATCGACGAGGCCTTCGCCGCCGCGCAGCTCGCGCCGCACATCGTGCTCAGCGCGATGGACGCCGACGTCATCAAGACCTACGTGGAGCTGGGCCTGGGCGTGGGCATCGTCGCGGCCATCGCCTTCGACGAGGAGCGCGACCGCCATCTGCGCGCCATCGACGCCCGCCACCTGTTCGCCGACAACATGACCCGGCTGGCCGTGCGGCGCAGCGCCTACCTGCGCGACTACGTCTATGAATTCATCCAGACCTTCGCCTCGCCGCTCAAGCGCGAGGTCGTCGACGCGGCGCGCCACGAGCTGCCGCCGGCCGAGCCGGTGCTGGCCTGGTCGCAGGCCGCATGAGCTTGGACGTTCTTCTTCTTTGCCCCCGCCACCCCTCGTCCCTAGAGTGAACCGCTCCCTCCCCAACTCGAACACCATGCGCCGCCTTCTCACCGCCCTCTCCCTCGCCATTGCCGCCACCGGCGCTGCCTTCCCCGTGCTGGCCCAGACCTCGCTGCTCAACGTCTCCTACGACCCGACCCGCGAGCTGTACCAGGACTTCAACAAGGCCTTCACCGCCCACTGGAAGGCCAAGGCCGGCGAAACCGTCACCATCAAGGCATCGCACGGTGGCTCCGGCAAGCAGGCCCGTTCGGTCATCGACGGCCTGGAGGCCGACGTCGTGACGCTGGCCCTGGCCTATGACATCGACGCGCTGGCAGACCGCAACCTGCTGGCGCTGGACTGGCAGAAGAAGCTGCCGAGCAACTCCACGCCCTACACCTCCACCATCGTGTTCCTGGTGCGCAAGGGCAACCCCAAGCACATCGCCAACTGGCCGGACCTGGCGCGCTCGGGCGTGGAAGTCATCACCCCCAACCCCAAGACCAGCGGCGGCGCGCGCTGGAACTACCTGGCGGCCTGGGCCTTCGCGCTGAAGCAGCCGGGCGGCAACGCCGACTCGGCCAAGGCCTTCGTCAAGCGCATCTACGGCAACACCAAGGTGCTGGATTCCGGCGCCCGCGGCGCCACGACGACGTTCGTGGAGCGCGGCATCGGCGACGTGCTGATCGCCTGGGAGAACGAGGCCTACCTGGCCGTGAAGGAGCTCGGCAAGGACAAGTTCGAGATCGTCACGCCGTCCATCTCCATCCTGGCCGAGCCGCCGGTCGCCGTGGTCGACAAGGTCGTCGACAAGCGCGGCACGCGCAAGCAGGCCCAGGCCTACCTGGACTACCTCTACAGCCCCGAGGGCCAGGAGATCGCCGCGCGCAACTTCTACCGCCCGCGCGACACCAAGGTCGCCGCCAAGTACGCCAGGCAGTTCGCCAACGTGAAGCTCTTCACCATCGACGAGGCCTTCGGCGGCTGGCGTCAGGCGCAGAAGACCCACTTCGACGACGGCGGCGTGTTCGACCAGATCTACGCCCCGGGCGCCAGGTAACGGCGCCGTTGGCCGGTGTCAACAGGATGTGAAGTCTTGTTGCGCCGGCCATCCCGGCCTCGACAGCGGGCGTTGAGCGGCCTCATCATGAGGCCGCCATGAAAAACCTCGCGCTCACCACCGCCCTGCTCCTCGGCCTCGCCGGCTGCGCCACGGCGCCACCACCGGCCGCATCTGCCCACGGCCCGGCCCAGGACGCGCTGTGGCTGGACCGCCTCACCTGGGGCGCCAGCAGCGCCGACCTGGCCTCCCTGCGCAGCAACGGCCGCGAGGCCTGGCTGCAAGCGCAGCTCAAGCCGCCCGGCGCAGCGGCATTGCCCGCAGCCGCCCAGGCCCAGGTTCAGGCGCTCGCCATCGTCCAGCAGCCGCTGCTGCCGCTGGTGCAGCAGATGGAAGCGCAACGCAAGGCCGCCGACGCGCTGACCGACGACGCCGCCAAGGCCGAGGCGCAGAAGGCCTACCAGCAGGCCATGACCCGGCTGGCCCGCGAGGCCTCGGCGCGGCAGCTGCTGAATGCGCTGTACTCGCCCAACCAGCTCCAGGAACAGATGAGCTGGTTCTGGTTCAACCACTTCAACGTCCACCAGTACAAGAGCAACCTGCGCGTCATGGTGGGCGACTATGAGCAGGGCCTGCGCGAGCGTGCCCTCGGCCGCTTCCGCGACCTGCTGGGCTACACGGCCCACCACCCGGCCATGCTGCGCTACCTCGACAACGAGCAGAACGCCGCCAACCGCATCAACGAGAACTACGCCCGCGAGCTGCTGGAGCTGCACACGCTGGGCGTGGGCGGTGGCTACAGCCAGAAGGACGTGCAGGAACTGGCGCGCGTGTTGACGGGCCTGGGCGTGAACCTGACCGACAACCGCCCCAGGCTGAAGCCGGCCCAGGAAGCCCAGTACCGCCGCGTCGGGCTGATGGAGTTCAACCCGGCACGGCACGACTTCGGCGAGAAGAGCCTGCTGGGCATCACCGTCAAGGGCGAGGGTTACGCCGAGCTGGAGCAGGTGCTGGACCTGCTGGCCCGCCATCCGAGCACGGCCCGCTTCGTGTCCCGCAAGCTGGCCCAGTATTTCGTGGCCGACGACCCGCCGCCCGCGCTGGTGGAACGCATGGCCGAGCGCTGGCAGCAGAGCGACGGAAGCATCGCCGAGGTGCTGCGCGCCATGGTGGGTTCACCCGAGTTCGAGGCCTCGCTGGGCCGCAAGTTCAAGGACCCGACGCATTACGTCGTCTCCGCCGTGCGGCTGGCCTATGCCGACAAGGTGGTACTCAACACCGGCCCGATGATCGGCTGGCTCTACCGCCTCGGCCAGGCGCCCTACAACCGCCAGACGCCCGACGGCTACCCGCTCGACGAGAACGCCTGGGCCGGCCCCGGCCAGATGACCACCCGCTTCGAGATCGCCCGCGCCATCGGCAGCGGCAGCGCGGGCCTGTTCAAGGTCGAGGGCGAGGCCAAGGACAGGCCGGCCTTCCCGCAGATCGCCCAGCCGCTGTACTACGACGGCATCGCGCCGCGCCTGGCCTCAGCCACGCAGCAGGCCCTCGGCGCAGCCACCTCACCGCAGGAATGGAACACCTACCTGCTCGCCTCCCCCGACTTCATGCACAGGTGATGCCATGAAACGCCGCCATCTGCTCCAACTCGGCCTCGCCGGCTTCGGGACGGCCGCGCTGCCCCTGCGGCTCTGGGCCGCCCCCGGCGCCCGCGCCGACGCGCCGCGCCTGCTGGTCGTCTTCCTGCGCGGCGCCTACGACGCCGCCAACCTGCTGGTGCCGACCTCGTCGAGCTTCTACTACGAGGCCCGGCCCAACATCGCCATCGCCAAGACCGCGGCCCTGCCGCTGGACGCGAGCTGGGGCCTGGCGCCGGCCCTGGCCGACACCATCCACCCGCTGTGGGGCAAGGGTCAGGCCGCCTTCGTGCCCTTCGCCGGCACCAACGACGTCTCGCGCAGCCATTTCGAGACCCAGGACCACATCGAACTGGGCCAGCCCGACGAGGGCTCGCGCGACTTCCGCAGCGGCTTCATGAACCGGCTGGCCGGGGTGCTGGGCGCTGGCGGGGTCGCCGGCTCGCGGCTGGAAGCCATGGCCTTCACCGACCAGGTGCCGCTGATCCTGCGCGGTGACTTGGCCGTCGCCAACCAGGCCTTGCGCGACCTCGGCAAGCCGGCCATCAGCGCGGCCCAGGCCCAGGTCATCGCCGGCATGTACGCCCCCACCCGCCTGGCCGGCACGGTCAGCGGCGGCTTCGAGGTGCGCGACGAGGTCTCGCGCGAGATGGCCGGCGAGATGGAGGCCGCCAGCCGCGGCGCCATCGCGGCCAAGGGATTCGCGCTGGAGGCCCGCCGCGTCGCGCGGCTGATGCGCGATCGGGTCACGCTGGGCTTCATCGACGTGGGCGGCTGGGACACCCATGTCGGCCAGGGCGGCGCGACGGGCCAGCTCGCGACCAAGCTCGGCGAGCTGGGCAAGGGCCTGGCGCTGTTCGCCGACGAGATGGGGCCGCAGTGGAACAACACCGTGGTCGTCGTCGTCAGCGAGTTCGGCCGCACCTTCCGCGAGAACGGCAACCGCGGCACCGACCACGGCCACGGCAGCGCCTACTGGGTGCTGGGCGGCGGTGTGAAGGGCGGGCGCATCGCCGGCGAGCAGGTGGAGGTCAAGGCCGCCACGCTGTTCCAGAACCGCGACTACCCGGTGCTCAACGAGTACCGTGCGCTGTTCGGCGGCCTGATGCGCCGCATGTACGGCCTGAACGACGCGCAACTGGCCACGGTCTTCCCCGGGGCCAGCGCGCGCGATATCGGGCTGGTTTAGGCGGAACCGCTGAAAGGGTTCCGCGCGTGCAGGCGCGCCGGGCTGCGGGATGCAGCGCAAGGCGCAAAGCGGAGCCATAGCGGGCTATGGCGAGCATTTGCAACGCGGCGATGCGCCCGCAGTCGGGATGCGCAGCATGCCGCGAGGGACTCTTTCAGCGGTTCCCAACCCAGCGATCCACGACGGCCTTCACGCGCTCGCCGAAGTACCTGGCCGTGGCGATGTCGCCCGGCACCATCTCCTCGGCGGAGGCGTCGCTGGGCGTCTGCGTGATGAGGCCGGCATAGCCGCCCAGGTTGTTGATGTCGTCGCGCGTGGCGGCCTTGTGGTTGGGCGCCTTGGAGCCCATGCCCACCCAGATCATGCCGTGCTGCTGGCTCAGCGTGTGCAGGTACTGCATGCTGCCCTGCTTGTCGCCGTTGAGCGTGGCGGAGTTGGTGAAGCCGGCAGCGATCTTGTCCTTCCACAGCTGCGCGTACCAGGGCTTGCTGCTGGCGTCGGCCATCTTCTTGAACTGCCAGCTCACGCCGCCCATGTAGGTGGGCGTGCCGAAGATGACGGCGTCGGCCGCGGCCAGCGTGTCCCAGTCGGCCTCGGAGATATTGCCTTCGGCGTCGATGGGCATCAACTGCGCGCCCGCCGCGCCGGCAACGGCCTCGGCGACCTTCTTGGTGTGGCCGTAGCCGGAGTGGTAGAGAACGACGATCTTGCTCATGGTTGCTTCTTTGGGTTGGAGTCGGGGAGAGTCTCAGGCGGCCAGGTCGAACACCAGCACTTCGGCGTCGCGGCCGGCTGCCAGCGTGAGGCGCGATGTTTCGCGAACCTGCAAGGCATCACCCGCCGTCAGGTCTTGCCCATTTGCGGTAAGCGTGCCGCGCACCAGGTGCACGTAGGCGATGCGGCCCGGGGCGAGATCGATTTCGGTGGACTCACTGCCATCGAACAGGCCCGCATACAGCTTGGCGTCGGCGTGAATGGTGACCGCGCCATCGGCGCCGCCCCGGGCCGCCACCAGGCGCAACCGGCCGCGCTTGGAAGCGGCGTCGAAATGCTTCTGCTCATAGCTCGGCGCGATGCCGCGCGCATCCGGCTGGATCCAGATCTGCAGGAAGTGCGTCGTCTGGTCCTTGGCATGGTTGAACTCGCTGTGCATCACGCCGCTGCCCGCGCTCATGCGCTGCACGTCGCCGGGGCGAATGACGCCGGCGTTGGCGGCGCCCTGCTCGCCGTTGCCCATGCTGTCCTTGTGCGCCAGCTCGCCGGAGAGCACGTAGCTGATGATCTCCATGTCGCGGTGGCCGTGCGTGCCGAAGCCGGTGCCCGGCGCGATCTTGTCCTCGTTGATCACGCGCAGGGCGCCGAAGCCCATCCGCGCCGGGTCGTAGTAGTCGGCGAAGGAGAAGCTGTGGAAGGACTTCAGCCAGCCGTGGTCCGCATAGCCACGGTCGGCGGACTTGATCAGTTGCAGCATGGGGGCTCCTTTCGGGGTTGGATGAAGTCAATGTAGGAGCCCGGGCCAGGGCCATCGGTGAGCCGCCTCCTAGGCATCATTCAAATAGACTGAACACATGTCGACCGCCCATGAAAAGCGCCGCGCGCTGACCCCCGAGGCCCTGTCCATGATGGACACCATCGCCCGCACCGGCAGCTTTGCCGCCGCCGCGCGCGAGATGGGCCGCGTGCCGTCGGCCCTCACCTATTCCGTGCGCCAGCTGGAGGACGCGCTGGACGTGCTGCTGTTCGACCGCAGCTCCCGGCAGGCCGTGCTCACCTCGGCGGGCCAGGAACTGCTGCACGAGGGCCGGCGCCTGCTGCAGGAGCTGGACGCCGTCGCCAACCGCGTGCGCCGCATCGCCACCGGCTGGGAGAGCGAGCTGACGCTGGCCGTGGACGACGCCGTCGCGCGGCGCGCCCTCTTCGACCTGATGGAGGCCTTCTACGCCGAGACCACCGACGGCGGCGGGCCGCCGCCGACCCGGCTGAAGCTGCGCGTGGAGGTGCTCGCCGGCACCTGGGAAGCCCTGCTGCACGGGCAGGCCGACGTGGCCATCGGCGTGCCCGCAGAGATGCAGAGCGCCAACATCCGCTGCGAGGCGGGCGGCGAGCTGGAGTTCGCCTTCTGCGTCGCGCCGCACCACCCGCTGGCCAATCTGCCCGAGCCGCTGACGGCCGCCCAGATTGCCGAGCACCGCATCATCGCCGTCGCCGACAGCGCGCGGCTGCTTGCCCCCCGCACGGTGGGCCTGCTGCCCGGCCAGGACGTGCTGACCGTGCCGTCGCTGGCCACCAAGCTGGAAGCCATGATGCGCGGCCTGGGCTGCGGCTCGCTGCCTGTGCCCATGGTGAGGCGCCACGTCGAAGCCGGCCGCCTGGTGCGCAAGGCCACCTACGAGGGCCGGCGCGCCAGCCTGATGCACTATGCCTGGCGCGACGCGGGCCAGACGCCCGGCAAGGCGCTGGCCTGGTGGCTGGACAAGCTGCGCGGCCCGGCCACGCAGAAGGCCTTGCTGGAGCAGCACGAAGGCCTGCTGCTGTGACGCCTTACCGGGGCCGCTTCGCCCCCTCGCCCACCGGCCCGCTGCATGCCGGCTCCCTGGTGGCCGCGCTGGCGAGCTGGCTGGACGCCCGCGCCCACGACGGCCGCTGGCTGGTGCGCATCGAGGACGTGGACGGCCCGCGCTGCCTGCCGGGCCTGGGCGAGCTCATCCTGGGCCAGCTCGATGCGCTGGGGTTGCGGCCCGACGAGCCGCCCGCCTGGCAGTCGCGCCGCGGCGACCTTTACCAGGCGGCACTCGACCGCCTCATTGCCGCCGGCCTGGCCTACGGCTGTGCCTGCACGCGCGCCGAGATCGCCGCTGCGGCCGGGCCGCGGCCCAGGCATGGCGAGCTGGTCTACCCGGGCACCTGCCGCCAGGGCACGCGGGGCCGGCCCATCCGCGCCTGGCGTTTTCGCGTGCAAGGGCGGGTGGACTGGCGGGACCGGCGCCTCGGCGCGCAGTCCCAGGACCTCGAAGCCGAGGTCGGTGACTTCGTTCTGAAGCGCGCCGACGGCCTCTGGGCCTACCAGCTCGCGGTCGTCGTGGACGATGCCGCGCAAGGCATCACCGACGTCGTGCGTGGCGAGGACCTGGCCGACAACACGCCACGCCAGATCGCGCTGCAGCAGGCCTTGGGCCTGCCCGCGCCGAGCTACCTGCACACGCCGCTGGTGCTGGCGGCAGACGGGCACAAGCTGTCCAAGCAGAACGGCGCGGCTCCGATCGAGTTGTCGGACCCGCCGGCACGCCTGCACGAGGCCGCGGCGGCCTTGGGGCTGCCGGCGCTGCCCCAGGGCAAGGGGACTTCCGACCTGCTGGCCGCGGCGGTGCAGGCCTGGCGTTCACAGCACCCGGGCTGACCCCCGGCCTGCGGCACGACGCAGCAGCCGCGCCAGCCAATGGCGGGTCTCGATCGGTGCCGGCGGCGCAGCCACGCCGAGCTCGCCCAGCCGCGCCTCCACCGCCGCCAGGCCCACGCGGCGCGCCGCCTGCATGGGCGTCGCAGCGTCGAACTCGGAGGGCAGCTCCGGCAACGCGCCATGCTCCAGCAGGTAAAGCGCCACCTGCTCCTGTCCGGCCAGGATGGCCGCCACCAGCGGCGTGGACAGGAATTCCGGGTGCGCGAAGTTCACGTCCACGCCGCGGCGCACGTGATAGTCCACCAATGCGAGGTCGCCCTCGCAGCCTGCCAGATACATCTCCTTCCAGTTCCCACCCGACATGATCTGCCTCTGCTGTGGACTCGGACGTACTCTAAGCCGCCGGGCGACAATCACGCGCTTTCTCCAACCCAAGGATTCCCCATGAACACCACGCCCAGCGGCCTGCAGTTTGAAGACACCGTCGAAGGCGACGGCAAGCAGGCGGCGGCCGGCCATGACGTGACGGTGCACTACACCGGCTGGCTCTGGGTCGATGGCGCCCGCACGACCAAGTTCGACTCCAGCCTGGACCGCCGCGATCCCTTCGAGTTCGAGCTGGGTGCCGGCATGGTCATCCGCGGCTGGGACGAGGGCGTGCAGGGCATGAAGATCGGCGGCAAGCGCACGCTGATCATCCCGGCCGGCCTGGGCTACGGTGCGCGCGGTGCCGGCGGCGTCATCCCGCCCAACGCCACGCTGTGCTTCGAGGTCGAACTGCTCGGCCTGGCCGGCGGCCCCGAGCCCGTGGAACTGAACCTGCACACCGCCTCCAGCGGTCTGCAATATGAGGACCGCAGCGTCGGCAATGGCGCCGAAGCCGCCAAGGGCCAGCGTGTGTCGGTGCACTACACCGGCTGGCTCTACAAGGACGGCATGAAGGGCAAGAAGTTCGACTCCAGCAAGGACCGCGGCCAGCCCTTCCAGTTCAGCCTGGGCGGCGGCGAGGTCATCGCCGGCTGGGACGAGGGCGTGCAGGGCATGAAGGTGGGCGGCACCCGCATGCTGGTGCTGCCGCCCGAGCTGGGCTATGGCGCCCACGGTGCCGGCGGCGTGATCCCGCCGAACGCGACGCTGCTGTTCGAGGTCGAATTGCTGGCGGTTTGACCGAAGTCAATTCGGGGGACGGCGCCGCTGCTGACAAGCGCCTGTCATTCGCGGATGCTGTGATCCGGTCCCTCACGCACCGCGAGCACGCCATGTCGATCGATCAGCGCCGTTTTCCCCGCGTCGAGTTCTTCCTCGTTCCCGACGCGCACGAGCAACTGCCCGTCTGGGTGATCAAGCCCGAAGGCCTGTCGGCGGCGCGCGGCGGCGTCGTCGTCAACCTCAGCGAGGCGGGCCTGCAGATCCTGGCAGCGGCCGAGCCGGCGCTGGACGCGCAGCACTACGAGATGCGGCTGCTGCTGGGCGAGGACGAAGGCGTGCCGCTGTTCAGCGCCGACGTGCGCCGCGTCTGGAGCCGGCCGCTGAGCCGCATCGTGCAGCTCTGCGGCTTCGAGTTCGAGACGCCCAACTCCCAGGCCGAGGAGTTCCTGCTCGCGCAGACGGCGCAGATCACCGCCCGCAAGTGGGTGCGCTGCGTGCTCGTCGAGCGGGTGGCGGCGCTGGCCAGCTAGGGCCCGCTGACGCGACGACCCGCCTCAGGAACGGCAGCCTGCCGGCCTGACGCCACGCACGGCCCCAGGCCGGGACGCCGGGGCGACTGCAAGGAATGGCCGGCGGCGGCTCAACGGCCAAACCACCAGGGTGATGGTTCGCCGTTGCTGACGAGAAGAGCCTGCATGCGATAGAAGCGTTGCAGGCTGGGTTTGCCCATGCGCGACCCACCCAGGCCCGAGAACCCGAAGGACTGCTTGGGTGCGTCGTGGACCATGCCCGTCAATGCGGCGTCATTGATGGAGATCGCACCCGCGTTGAGCCTTGCGGCAATGTGCTTGGCTCGCTCGACGTCCCTGGAGAAGACGCAGCCGGACAGGCCATAGGCCGTGTCGTTGGCGAGCCGGATGGCTTCGTCCTCGTCGTCGAAGGGCATCAGCGGCAGCACCGCGGCGAAGGTCTCTTCGGTGACGATGGCCATGTCGTGGCTGGCATCCACCAGCACCGTGGGCTCGAGCCAGTCGCCGCCACCCAGCTTCAGCAGGCGCCCGCCCGTCAGCGCGCGCGCCCCCTTGGCATAGGCGTCCTCGAGATGGCCCTGCACGATGGGTGCCTGGATGGCCGCGATGATGGGTCCCAGCTCGCCGTCGTCCAGGCTGGGGTGGCAATGCCGCAGCCGGCCGACCGACTCGGCCAGCGCCGCGGCGAACTCGTCATGGATGCTGCGGTGCACGTAGCAGCGCTCGATGGACATGCAGGTCTGGCCGGCATTGACCATGCTGCCGAAGGTCAGCGCGCGCACCGCCTGCTCGATGTCGGCATCGGCACAGACGATGGCGGCGTCCTTGCCACCCAGTTCCAGGTGGCAGGGAATGAAGCATTGCGCGGCCAGTTCGCCGACGCGCCGCCCCGTGCGCACGCTGCCGGTGAAGCACAGCACGTCGCTGTGGCGCACCACCGCCTCGCCGGTGGCGCCGGCGCCGGTGACGAAGCGCAGCACGGCCGGCAGCCCCGGCACGGTCGCGATGATTCGCTCCAGCACCGGTACGAAGCGCGACGTGACCTCCGACGGCTTGACCAGCACCGCGCAGCCGGCAATCAGCGCCGGCACCGCGTCGATCAGCGACAGGATCAGCGGGAAGTTCCAGGGGCTGATGACGCCGGCCACCGGATAGGGTCGCTTGCGCTCCTCGATGCGGATGTGCGGGATCTGCGACTGCCGCGGCGGCGCATCGGCCAGCAGCGCCGGCGCGTCGTTGATCCAGCGCCGCAGCGTGGCGACCATGGCGTCCACCTCCATCACCGATTCGCGCCGGCGGCCGGTATCGGCCGTCAGTGCGGCGACCAGCGCCTCGCGCCCGGCCTGGATGGCCTCGGCGAAGGCGGCGATGGTGGCCAGCCGGCCCGGCAGGCCCGCGTCCTGCCAGGCCGGCTGGGCCTCGCGCAGCGCCCCTGCCACCGCCGCCACCTGCGCGGCGTCGTGCACCGGCAGTTCATAGTCGGGCTGTCCGGTGCGCGGGTTGCGGACGGACAGGGTGGCTGCGGCGGTCTGGGTCATGGGGTCGGGTTCAGTCTGCGGCCTTGGCGGCCGGGCGGGTGAAGAAGGCTTTGAGCACGAGCTTGATGATGGCGGGCTTGAGGCACAGGCGCAGCATGTGCGCGGCCTCGTCCGCCGCGACGACGGTTTCGCAGGGCATGGCGCCCGCGAACCCGGTCATCACGATGGCGCCATCCTTGATGCCGGCTTCCTCGATGCGCACGTTGAGCTTCATCGAGAGGGTGTTGACTCGCATATCGGGTTCTCCGGGCCGCTCAGCCCCAGGCCTTCAGGGACACGGCGTTCTTCGCGGCGGCGCGGCCCGAGATCATCGCCTCGGTCAGGTAGCAGCCGTTCTGGTAGAGGTGCGAGAACATGGAGCCGCACTCGCCGGCCTCGTACAGGCGCGGGATGGGCTTGCCGTTGGTGCCGATGACCTCGCCTTCCATGTTGCGCTTGCCGCCGCCGCTGGTGCAGACCACGGCCGGCACGATCTTCAGCGCGTAGAACGGGCCCTTGGCGATGGGCTGCAGCGTGGCCGGATGACGGCCGAACTCGTCCTCGCCCTTGGCGCAGGCGGCGTTGTACTTGGCCACCGTGGCCTCGACGGCAGCCGGGTCGCGGCCCATCTTGGCGGCCAGCTCCGCGATGGAGTCGGCCTTCAGGATCCAGCCCTTCTCGACCTCGGCGCTGTTGTCCTCGCTCCAGTCCAGCTGCTCGGTGGCCACGTTCCAGGTGAAGGCCTTGACGATGAGGCAGTTGTTCACCCGGGTCTCCTCGTCGAAGATCATGTGCACCGGCTGCGCGTTGATGTGCGGCGTGTCGGTGAAGAAGCCGTGCTTCTTCTCCTTGTAGTGCGTCAGCTGCAGTTCGGCCGTTTCGTTGTAGAAGCGCTGGTTGTCCGCGCAGATCTCCAGCCAGCTGAAGGTCTGCATGAAGAAGTTGCGCATGAACACGGTCTGGAAGTCCGGGTGCTGGATGCCCGGCCAGATGCCGCCCGACTGGCCGTTGTTGCGCATGTGCCAGAGCTCGGCGCCGGCCTTCTGCAGGATCTTGATGCCGTCGCCGGTGTTGCCGGGCGTCCCCAGCGGGTGGATCTCCTGGTAGCCGCAGTAGTTGCGCTGCATCTCCAGGTTGGCTTCGTAGCCGCCCACGGCGATGACCACGCCGCGGCGCGCCTTGATGGCGGCGCGCTTGCCCTGGTGTTCGACGATGGCGCCGAACACCTCCAGCGTGTCGGGGTCCTGCACCAGGTCCACCAGCGGCGTCTCGTACATCACCTTGACGGGGCGCTTGTCGACGTTGGCCTTGAAGGCCAGCCACACGCCGGACGGGATGGGCAGGATGGTGGAGGTGTAGGCCACGGCCTCGCGGGCGCCGAACTCGGGGAACTCCAGCACGGCCTCGCGCTCGGAGAAGCCCGTGCCCTTGATGAACCGGGCGCCGACCTCTTCGGCGCGCGCCTGGATCCACGGCTCCAGCTTGGACATGCGGTCGGCCCAGATGTCCAGCATGTCCTCGGGGATGGGGTTGGGCTGGCTCATCGCGCGCTGGTAGTCCTTCAGCGCCTGCGGGTTCTTGTTGATCATCAGCGACTGGCCCGACGCGCGGGCGTTGCCGCCGGCGTAGCGCTCGGGCATCTTCTCGATGATGAGGACCTCGGCCTTGGGGTCGGCGTCGATCGCCTCGATGGCGGCCGACGAGCCGGCCATGCCGAAGCCGCAGATCAGCACGTCGACTTCATGGTCCCAGGCCTGGACGGAATTCAAACTGGCCATTTACTGTGTTCCTTTGATGCGTTCTTGAAGAGGTGTCACTTGCCGGCCGGCCTGGCCGCGGCGGCCTCGGCTTCCCTGAGCTTGCGGTAGTAGGACCAGCTCGTCTCGTTGGGCTGGTAGAAGCTGGTGGGCGCGTCCATGAACTTCGGGTAGTGCTTGCGCGTGTATTCGCGCAGCTGCTCGGGCAGCGCCTCGAAGCTGTCGTACTTGCGGCCATTGCCGCTGTAGAGCAGCACGCCGGGCGTCGTCCCCATCCTCATCCACGGCAGCCAGGGGCCGGTGCGGAACCAGGAGTAGTGCGTGGCCGTGCTGGTGGGCTTGTCGGCCTGCGCCTCGGCCATGGCGACGAAGAAGTGGAAGTGCTCGGACGCGATGTAGGTGTCGCCGTGCGACTCCTCGGGATAGTCAGCCGGCTTGAGTTCGTTGGGGTACTTCAGCGGCACGTCCCAGCGCATCCAGGCCACGTCGCCGCGCACCTCGAACTTGCTGAAGGCCGCGAACGGGTTGGGCTTGCCCGGCTCCACGAGCGGGAACTTGTTGCTGACCGGGTCGTTGGCCACCTGCACCACCTTGACCGTCTTGCCGTTGAACGGGTTGGCCCAGCTGTCGATGATCTGGCCGGTCTTCAGGTCCACGTAGAACGACACCTCGCGCGTGACCCAGTGGTAGCTGCCGTCCGCTTGCTTGATGAGCCGGCCGGCGTTGAAGCCGATGGTGCGCAGGATGGGCCTGGCCTTCTCGCCGGGCAGCTGCGCGAAGATGGTGGCGTCCCAGTCCTTGAAGACGGGCTTGCCGCTGAGGTCGCCGACGACGCGCAGCATCGCCTGGTAGCTGTCCTCGGGCTTGCTCAGGTCCAGGGCCGGTGCGGCGCCGGCGCCCAGGGCCAGTGCGCCGGCCAGCAGCAGCGAGGTCAAGTTCGATTTGCGCATGGGATCCTCTTGGTTGGTTCTCGGGAGATGGGTTCAGGAAAGGGCCGGTGCGTCGACCGGCTCGATGAATTCAAGCCAGGCACCGTCCGGCGCGCGCAGCGCCAGCAGGCGCACCGTGCCCCAGGGCGCCAGCGTCAGCGTGGTCAGCGGCACGGCCGGCTCCACGCCCAGCGAGCGGGCATGCTCGGCCAGCTGCGCCAGGCCGCGCGCCGGGAAGCGCAGCACGGCCATGCCGTGGTTGGGCGGGCGGGCGTCGGCCGCCAGGTCCAGCCCCTGGGCGCCGGGGTTGGCGACCAGCTCGATGGAACCCTCGTTCTGCCCCTGCGGGTGGACGATGTAGAGGTTCAGGCCGATGCGGTCGGAAACACCGGGCGGGATGCCGAACAGGTTGGCGCCGGGCGGGAAGCCGGGCCGCTCGTAGTGCATGACGGTCTGGAAGCCCAGCACGTCGCGGTAGAAGGCCAGCGCGGCATCGACGTCGCGCACGATCTGGCTGGAGTTGAAGACCTGGCTGAACTCGCGCAGGTGGTCGAAGCCCTGCAGCGGCGGTGCGACGCGCTCGATCAGCGCCAGACGCACGTTGTCGGGACCGCGCACCAGCCATTCCTTGACCTTGAGCGTGGTGCCGAAGTCCCAGGCGATGGGTGGCGACGCGCCGTGCCAGTGCAGCGCGCGCAGCCGGGCCGCCTGGCGCTGCAGGTCCAGCACGCGCACGTTGAGGTCGAAGATGCCGCCGCTGTCCCAGCACTGGTCGTCGGGGCGCACGTCGGCCTGCGGTTCGGCACCGGCCAGCTTCGCCAGGCGCACGAAGCCGCTGGCGCAGGCCGGGTGGGCCAGCAGCCATTCCTCGCCCGTGGCGCCGGGCCGGCCCCAGGCGGCCAGCAGGCGCGGATCAATCGCGCCGCGGTGGCGCAGCTCGAAGCCGCCCACGCCCACCCAGCAGTCCAGGTGCGGACGCTCGTCGCGCACGATCAGCACGGCCTCGTTGAAGCCGCGCACTTCGAAGGATGGCGCCGGCATGGTCATCAGCGCTTGGCGGGGGCCTGGGCGGCGAGGTAGGCCATCAGGGCCTTCATCTCGGCATCGTTGAGGCTGTTGGCATAGGCCATGGACGTGCCGGGCACCACCGCCACCGGGCGGGCGATCCAGCGCTGCAGCGTCGCAGCGTCCCAGGTCAGGCCGTCCTGCGCGGCCTTCTTCATCGCGGCCGAGTAGCCGAAGTCGGCATGCCGGCCGGCCTTGGCGCCGACGATGCCGGCCAGGTTGGGGCCCACGCGGTGCTTGCCGCCGGCCTCGGCGGTGTGGCAGGCGGCGCAGCGCATGAAGGCGAGCTTGCCCTTCTGGACATCGGCGGCGGTCTGCGCGCTGGCGGCGCAGGCGCCCGTCAGCAGCAGGGCCGCCGCGGCGTGGAGCAGGGTCTTCTTCAGCATCGGGAGGCGGTTCTCAAAGGGTGGACAGGATTTCGGAGGCCGCGCGTTCGCCGGACTCCATGGCGGCTTCCATGCCGCGGATCGTGGCGCCGGTGTGCTCGCCGGCGAAGTGGATGCGGCCCCGCGCGGCGGCGCAGGCCTTGGCCAGCCGCGTGGCCTGGCCGGGTGCCCAGTTGGCCCAGGCACCGCCGGCCAGCGGGTCCTGCTGCCAGGACACGCGGCGCGCCAGCCTCAGCGCACCGCGCGAGGCGGGGAACAGCCGCGCCAGTTCGCCCAGCGCCAGCGCTTCGGCGTCGGCGTCGGCCAGCCGGTCCCAGCGCGCCGCACCGGCCGCGTTGGACCAGACCACCAGGCTCTCGGCCCGGCCGCTGCCCTGTTCGTCGTTGGGAAAGACGCGGCCCAGCACGCCGTCCGACCAGACATAGGGCGCCGGCCCGGCCTCGTCCCAGAACGGGCGCAGCACCTCCAGGTGCAGTTGCGTGATCTGCGCATAGGGCACGGCGCGCACGGCCTCGGCATGCAGCGGGTCCAGCCCCGGCGTGAAGCGGATGCCGCGCAGCGCCGGCAGCGGCAGCGCGCAGACGACGTGGCGGGCGCGGTGCACGCTGCCGTCGGCGCAGCGCACGCTGGCGCCACGGGCGCCGGCATCCACGGCCACCACGCGCTGGCCGCGCAGCACGGGGCCCTTCAGCGCCGCGGCCATGGCCTCCGGCAGGCGCTGGTTGCCGCCTCTGACGTTCTGCAGCGGCCCCGGGATCTTGCGGATCTCGCCCAGGTTGCTCTGCACATAGTGCAGCGTCAGCAGCGCGGTCTCGGCCAGGCTGCTGCCGTAACTGTTGTTGGCCGCCAGCAAGGCCTGCGTGGCGGCGTCCACGCCCTGCTCGCGCAGCCGCGCCAGCACCGACACGTCCTGCGCACGCGACACCACCTCGCGCCAGTCGGCCAGCTGGGCCAGCGGGCTGGCGCCGCCCAGCGCCAGCAGCGCGCGGTCCGGCGGCAGTGCGCGCAGCGCCACGGGCAGCGGGTTCAGCGCCGACGCAGGCCACTCGGCCGCGCTGATGCGCTGGCCGCCGATGTCGTAGAGCATGCGCTGCGGCTGCAGCAGCGGCGAGGTCGCGCTCGCGGCCAGCGCCACGCCGAGCTGCTCGGCCATGGCCACCGTGCGCGCATAGGCGGGGGCCAGCTGGTTGCCGCCGGCCTCGGGGCGGCCCGGCACGTCGTCCAGCGTGTAGAGCCGGCCGCCGACGCGCTCGCGCGCCTCCAGCACCTCCACGCCCAGGCCGAACTGCTCCAGCAACAGGGCCGCGTTCAGGCCGGCCAGGCCGGCGCCCAGCACGATGACGTCCACGTCGCGCTCGCCGGCCCACAACGGCCGGGCCAGCGTGCCAAGGCCACCCAGGGCGGCGGCGCCCAGCAGGCGGCGGCGGGTGGTGCACCGGGTGGGGGGACGGGCGGACGCGGCCATGCTCAGGCGCTCCGCGGCAGGCCCAGCGCGCCCGGGTTGACGCGGCCCTGCGGATCCAGCGTGCGCTTCAGGTTCTCGATCAGCGCCGCATACGGTGCGGACACCGTGTCCAGGAAGGGGTAGGCGCGGCCGATCTGGAAGTTCACGGCGCCATGCTTGGCCATGATGCGCGCGGTGTCCTGCCACAGGCCCATCACATAGGCGCGCAGGTCGGGGCGGTTGGCGCGTCGGGCCCATTCGGCCGGCGGCTCGGCCAGCTCGGTGGCGTCGACGTGCAGCGAGGTGACCTCGTCCATCCAGTAGTAGCAGGGCTCGTACAGGATGCCGTTGGGCACGTTGGTGGTCAGCGGCGAATACAGCACGCCGTGCTGCTCCAGCTCGGCGTGGCGGCCGGCGAGCATGGCCTCCACCTCGGCCACGCAGGCGGCCGCGTGCCCCAGCGGCAGGATGCCGTGCACCGGCACCCAGCGCTGCCCGTCCACGCCCAGCGCCGAGCGCAGCGGCGGGAAGGGGCGGCCACGCATGGCCTTGGGCACCACCGGCGGCAGCACCCAGCCGTGGTTGCGCTCGACGATGGCCTCGACCTTCTTGAGCTGGCGGTCGGTGTCCTGCTCGGTGTCGCCCTCGACGGTGAGGTGCAGCGAGTAGGCCGCGCTCTCCAGGTCGCTGGTGCCGGCCATGGCCATGCCGGCCACGTCCTTCAGCCCGGACAGCAGCGACTTGCCGCTCTTGAGCACGCCCAGCGCCGTCTTGGTCGCCTCGCCCAGCTTGCGGCCGGTCTGGGCCGAGTTGCGCGCCTTGTAGGCATCGATGCCGAAGGTCTCGGCGCCCAGGCCCGCGCGCACCAGGTCGGCCTGGGCGTTGATCATGGTGGCGAAGTCGGAGAAGCCGAAGGAGCCGAAGCCCACCGCCTCCGCCGGCGTGATCAGGCGCAGGCTGACCGCCACCTTGATGCCGAAGGCGCCGGCGTCGCCGATGAACAGGCCGGTCAGGTCCGGCCCGCCCCAGCGCACGAAGGGCACGCCCTGGTGGCGGCCCGCGCTGCCGGTGACCAGCCGCTGCCCGTCGGCCAGCACCACCTCCAAGCCCAGCACCGTCTCGGCGGCGCTGCCGTGGCGCACCGAGCCGAAGAACACGCTGTTCTGCGACACCGTGCCGCCGACGCTGGCGCGCTGGCCCGACAGCGGGCCCCAATAGGGCGTGCGCAAGCCCAGCGGCGCGAGCGCTTCATGCAGTTGCGCCCAGGTGCAGCCGGCCTCGACGGTCACGTAGCGGTTGACCGCGTCGATCTTCAACACGCGGTTCATGCCGGCCAGGTCCAGCAGGATGGCGCGGGCGTCGTCGGCGACATAGCCGCCGGTGTAGGACATGCCGCCGCCGCGCGGCACCAGCGGGCGGCCGGCCTGCGCCGCCAGCGCCACCACCGCCTGCACCTGCTCGGCGTCGGCGGGCCGCACCACGCAGGCCGGCGGCCGGCCGTACCAGAACAGGTCGTGGGCGTAGTAGTCACGGGTCGTGGTGTCGTCGAGCACGCGCTCGGCACCGAGGGCGGCGCGCAGGGCGCCCAACAGCTGTTCGTCGTTCATGGCTTGGATCTCGGGAAGGGTGCGCTCAGTCGCGGGCCAGGACGCCACGCGCAGTCAGCATGTCGATGGCCTCGCGCTGGCGGGCGCCGAAGTGGGCGCGCTCGGGCACGAAGGGCTGGCGCTTGTCGTCCAGCATGGTGTTGGCGGGGTAGACGCTGCCGGCATAGGTGGCGGCGAACAGCTCCAGGCGCTGGCGCGACAGCACGTTGCCCATGCCCGGCTTGCGGCGCTGGCGGCGCAGCGCCGTGATGTCGATGGTCGAGTTGGCGGCCATGGTCTCGCCGCCGCCGGCCTCGGCGCGCACCTCGCCGAGGTAGTCCACGATCTTGGACATGCCGTCAGCCGAGTTCTCGGGAATGTCCACGTCGCGGATGCCGCCGCTGTTGGCGGACACCAGCCAGGCGCAGTTCTCGTAGGCGCGGGCGCGCTTGGCCACGTCCTTGGGCGTCAGGCGCGGGCTGGCCACCTCGCTGCTGGAATGCAGCAGCACCTCGGCCCCGCGCAGCGCCAGCGAGCGCGCGATCTCGGGGTAGAGGATCTCCTCCGAGGCGACGCAGGCCAGCCGCCCCAGCGGCGTATCGACGACCGGGAACACGCCGTCCAGGCCGTAGATCTCCAGATAGCGTTCCCACAGGTCATGCGGCGTGGGGCCGTACATGGACACCAGGCGGCGGTAGCGCAGGATGACGCGGCCGCCGTCGTCGATGATGAAGCTGGTCTGGAAGTACAGGCCCGGGAAATGCGGGTCCGTCTCGTAGGCGTTGCCGGAGAAATAGATGCCGGCGTCGCGGCACATGTCCCCCAGCCGGGCGTACTCCGGGCCGTCCGGCGCAATCGCCGCCTTGGCGGCCCAGCCGGGTAGCGAGTCGCCCAGCGGGTAGCTGGTGAGGAAGTACTCGGGCGCCACCACCAGCTTCAGGTCCGGCCCGATGAAGGCCTTGCTGGCCTGCACCTGGCGGTGGACGCGCGCGATGTTGTCCATCATGCGTTCGCGCGCCTGTGCCGTGCCGGCGCAGCGGTTGACCGCATGGCAGGCGGTCTGAAGCGCCAGCGCCTGGTAGGGCGCGATGGATTTGCTGGCTTCGCTCATAGAAGGCTCGCTGCGGCGCGCCGCGTCATCAGAAGGGCTTCACGGCGCCGAAGAAGGCGACGGTGGAGATGCAGACCCAGTAGAAGTAGGCGATGTTCCGGCCGAAGCGGATGGACTTGTCCAGCTTGGTCTCGACCTCGGCATTCGGGCCCTGGGCCAGGATGCGGAACATCGAGGTCCACTCACGCATGATGAAGCGCAGCTTCAGGCCGATGATGAGCGTGATGCCGTAGACGAACATCTTGGCCGAGTACCAGCGCTGGCCCGGCTCCGCCTCCAGCGGGCCGTGGCCCAGCAGCGAGGCGATGGACACGATGAACAGCGCCGGGATGACGACGAAGCGGATGGCCTCGTCGATCCGGGTCAGGCGGATGCCGACGTCGGTCTCGCGCTTGAGGAAGGCGCCCCAGCACAGCGCCAGCCAGGCGGCGAACGCGATCCACATGCCGGTCAGCCAGGCGCCGCCCAGCGGCTGGATGCCCCACAGATGGCCCATGTGCAGACCCAGCGGCAGCAGCAGGATGATGCCCGTGCGCGCCAGGATGTCGATGCGGTAGGCCGTCTCCATGTGGCGCTTGCGCTCGTCCAGCCCCAGCTTGCGGTTGATGACGTTGTAGGAGGTCTGGAACACACCCCACTCACCACCGAGCCAGTAGACCATCGCGATGATGTGCGCCCAGCGCAGCACGGCCAGTTCATTGAATTCCATGTCGGTCTTGTCCTCACGGCAAAGGTTGAATGAACCCTTCAGCGCAAGACATGTGCCAGAGTTGCCCAAGTTGTCCGGACATCAGGGTAAGCACCGAAGCCGGACCGGGTGGCGGCGCCGAACTGCCGCCTTTTTGAGCAGCCATCCGCGCCCCGGCGCTGCCTCGCCCGACGCGGCATCGCGAGTGGCCGCGTTGCGATGTTTCAAGCGACGCCTGGTGACGTTTCAGCGACGTTCCTGAAACACGGCGAACGCGTCGGGGGCGCGTCCCCAAGAAAAATGCCGCCCTGAGGCGGCATGAGACGGCATGTCGGGCGGCGGGCCGGCCGCTCAGCCGACGGCGCCACGCTCGCGCAGCGCGGCGATGGCCTCAGGTGCGTAACCGGCCTGGGCCAGCACGGCGTCGGTGGAGCCGCCGCGCTCGTCCAGGCGAGCGTCCAGCCGCCCGGGCTCGGCACTGAACTTGATGGGCAGGCCCAGCTGCGGCGGCTCGCCGGGCTGCTGCACGAGCATCCGGCGCGCCGCGGCATGCCCGCTGTGGATGGCCTCGTGCAGGTTGCGCACCGGTGCCCAGGCCAGGTCCAGCGGCGCGAGGAACTCGCACCAGTCGGCCAGGCTGCGCTGCGCGAAGGCCTCGCGCAGGAAGACGCGCACCGGCTCGTGGGCCGGCCCCGGCGGCTGCAGCGCCACCGGGATCAGGTCGGGCCGCTGCAGCGCATGCAGCAGCGATTCGACGAACTTGTGCTCGCCGCCGCCCAGCGTGAGGTGGCCGCCGTCGGCCGTCGCGTAGATGCCGTAGAACGACGAGCCGCCCCAGGAGCGCTCGTCCTTGACGACGGCCGCGCGGTCCTCGGCAAAGGGCGGGCCCATGACGTTGGGCGTCCAGGCCAGCAGCGCGTCGTACATCGCGATGTCCAGGTAGTCGCCCTGCCCCGTCTGCTGACGGCGCAGCAGCGCCATCAGGATGCCCGACAAGGCCATCAGCGACGCCGCCAGGTCGGCCGACGGCACGCCCGGCATGGCCGGCTGGCCGTCGGGCCCGAGGTTGACCGACACCAGGCCCGCCTCGGCCTGCACCGACAGGTCGTGCGCCGGCTTGTGCGCCAGCGGCCCCGTCTGGCCGAAGGCCGAGATCGAGCAGTAGACGATGCGCGGATTGACCGCCTGCACGGCCGCGTAGCCAATGCCCAGCCGTTCGACGACGCCGGGGCGGAAGGCCTCGACGACCACGTCGGCCTCGCGCGCGAGCTTCAGGAACACCTCGCGGGCCTCCGCCGTCTTCAGGTTCAGCGTGATGCAGCGCTTGTTGCGATGGGTGTTGCGGAACCAGACGCTGTGGCCGGCCTGGCGCAGCCCCACCTCGCGCACCGGCTCGCCCTGCGGCGGCTCGATCTTGACGACCTCGGCGCCATGGTCGGCCATCATCATCGTCAGATGCGGGCCCGGCAGGAACATGGACAGGTCCAGGACCTTGATGCCTTCGAGCTTCATGCCGCGCACACTCCGTCCAGATCGGCCGCCAGCAGCGTGGCCTCGGCGCCCACGGGCGCGATCAGCTGCAGGCCGACGGGCAGCTCGCCCTCGCCGGCCGGCAGCGGCACCGACAGCGCCGGCACGCCCGCCATGTTGGCGATGCTCGTGAGGTCGGCCTGGTTGGCCGGCACCGGCGCGCCGAAGGCGAAGGCCTGCTGCGGCGCAGTGGGCAACAGCATCACGTCGCCGTGGGCGAACCAGCGCGCCACCTCGACATGGGCAGCGGCCACGGTGCGCAGCGCGCCGGCATAGGCGGCGGCGGACTGCCGCTCGCCGTAGCGCAGGAAGCGCGTCAGCTCGGAAGAGAACTGCTCCGGGCAGGCGCGCCAGTCCTCCGCATGCTCGACGAGCAGGTCGGCCTCCACGACCAGCAGGCCGGCGCGGCGCGCACGGCCGAAGTCGTAGCCCGCCAGCTCGATCTCGCACACCGCGTCGCCGCGCGCGCGCAGCCGTTGCAGGGCCCCGCGGTAGGCCGCCGCGACGACGGGGCTGACGCCCAGCGCCTCGACATCCGCGGCCGCCACCCAGCGCGGCGCGGCGAGCGCCGGGCGCGAGGCGACGTCGCGCGCATCGGCGCAAGCAGCGTCGAACGTGGCCAGCACCGGCATGACCAGTGCCAGGTCGCGGCGCGAACGGGTCAGCGGGCCAATGTGGTCCAGCACATAGCTGCAGGCCACGCTGCCGCCGGTGGAGATGCGGCCGTAGCTGGCCTTCAGGCCCACCACGCCGCAGTAGGCCGCGGGGATGCGGACCGAGCCCATGGTGTCGCTGCCCAGTGCCAGCCCGCACAGGCCGGCGGCCACGGCGCAGGCCGAGCCGCCGCTGGAGCCGCCCGGCGTGTAGCCGGCACGGCGCGGGTTCTCGCAGCGGCCGTAGTGCGGGTTGTCGTTGGTGGCGCCCAGCGCGGCCTCGTGCATGTTGAGCTTGCCCAGCACCACCATGCCGGCCTCGCGCAGCCGCGCGACGGCGAAGGCGTCCTGCGCAGCGACGCGGCCACGCCGCGTGGCCATGCCCGCCGTGGTGGGCATGCCGGCCACGTCGATGTTGTCCTTGACGGCCAGCGTCAGGCCGTCAAGCGCACCCAGCACCAGGCCGGCCGCACGGCGCGCGTCGCTGGCGGCGGCGGCGCGCAGCGCGCCCTCGGCATCGACGTGCAGGTAGGCGTTGAGCGCCGGGCGCGCCGCGATGGCATCCAGCTGCGCCCGCGTGAGCTCAACGCTGCTGACGCGCCCCGCGGCCAGCGCCTGGCTCTGGGCGGTCAGGTCGCCAAGATGGAGATCGATGCTCGCCATGGCTCAGGCGAAGCGCTTGTCGATCAGGCGGATGGGCTTCTGGCGCGTCTCGATGCCGGTCAGCGCGGCAAGAGCACGCGGCTCCACGAGCTCCACCTGCATCTCCACGCCCAGCGCGCGCTTGAGCACGTCCTTGTAGGGCTGGGCAGCGGCCTCGTCGCGCGCGCCGCGCGTCTCGATGGAGACGATGAGGTCGTCGCGGCCGGCGGCGTCGCGCACCGCGGTGCACAGGAACTCGCCAGCGAAGTCGGCCCGCTCCTCGAACAGCGGGCCCATGGCCTGCGGGAAGACGTTGATGCCACGGATCTTCACCATGTTGTCGCTGCGGCCCAGGAAGCCGGCGATGCGCTTGAAGGTCCAGCCCAGCTGGGACGGCGTGGTCAGCACCTGCGTCACGTCGTGCGTGTTGAAGCGGATGATGGGGTAGATGTCGTCCTTGTAGAGGCAGGTGACGATCATGTCGCCCTTCTCGCCGTCGGCCACCGGCGCTCCGGTGTCGACGTCGGCGATCTCCACGTACTGCGCGTCTTCCATCAGGTACAGGCCGTCGTGGTCGGGGCCCTCGCCGGCCACGGCGCCGGTGTCGCCCACGCCATACCAGTCGAACATCTCGGCACCGCCCCAGGCCGCCGACAGCGTCTCGCGCGACTCGCGGCCCAGGTGGCCGCAGATGCGCTTGACGGGGATGTCCCGACCCGGCTCGATGCCCTGCTGGCGGGCCACGTCGGCCAGGCGCTTGATGTAGTCGGCAAAGCCCACGACGACGTTGACGCCGAAGTCGCGCATCAGCTCCACCTGGCGCACCGACGGCGTCTCCACGCCGGTGCCCGGCGTGATGAGCAGCGCGCTGGTGTAGTGCAGCACCGCCTCGCGCACGTAGTGGCCGCCGTTGATCATGCCGTGGCCGTACACCGAGTGCACCACCTCGCGCGGCGCCAGGCCTTGCATGCGGTAGATGCGCGCCAGCAGCAGGCTCTGGATCTCGCGGCTCTTGGGGCTGAACAGCAACGGCTGCGGGCGCCCCGTGGTGCCGCTGGTGGTGTGCAGGATCATCGGGATGTGCTGGCCGTCGACCGGCACGTCGGCGCCGTGGAAGTCGCCCAGCGGCGGCTGCAGCGCCACGCTCTCCATGATCTCGTGCTTGCCGAAGCTGGGCAGCTTGACGATGTCGTCCAGGCTCTGGATGTCGGCCGGCGTGATGCCCTTGGCTCCCCACAGGCGCTGGTAGAACGGGATCTGCCAGGCGCGCGCCACCAGCTTCATGAAGCGCCGGTTCTGCAGCGCGCGCAGCTCGTCGCGGCTGATCCTGGCGAGCCCGTTGGCAAAGGTTTCACCCAGCGGGTAGTCGGTCAGGATCTCGCGGACGTCGAAGGACTCGTAGTAAGTCGGATGGCTCATGAGGGATATCGGATTCAGTGGGAAGTCGGGGGATGCATCAGCCGCACGAGGGCGGCGACGTCGGAACAATCGCTCAGGCTGCGGCAAGCCTCGTGCAGGGCCGCGGTGGCCTCGGTACCCAGGCCCGCATGGGCACAGCAGGCGTCGAACTTGGCACGCTGGGACTCGGCCGGCAGCGGGCGCTGCGGGTGCCCCAGCACGGCCGGAAGATCGATGGCGAGCTGGCGGCCGTCACGCAGCCGCACCTCCACGCGCTGCGGCGCCAGCGCGTTGGGGTCGAGGCAGTCGTTGGGCATCACCCCGACGCGGGCGGCCAGCGCCAGCCGCTCGGGCTCGTCCAGCGCAGCACGACCGAAGTCGGCCAGCCCCAGCCGCCCTTGCTGCAGCCAGGTGGCGATCAGATAGCCCAGGCACAGGCGGGCGTAATTGACGTCCATGCCGGGCACCGCGGGCCGGCCGACCAGCCGCAGGACCAGCGGCGGCGCGGCGAGTTGCACGCCGTCCACGTCCGCCGCGGTGAAGCCGTGCTCGCGCTGCAGCGTCATGACGCCGTCCAGGGCGCCGTGGGCGGCCCGGCCCGTGGGAAAGGGCTTGTGGCTGAGTTCGGCGATGCGCCAGTCACGCCCCAGCCGGTCGAACCAGGCCTCGACCTCGGCCCGCCGAGGCGCCAGCGGCGCATCGAACAGCTCGAAGTAGCCAAACGCCCCGTCCAGCACGCCATGCGGGCCGCTGAAGCCGGCGAGAGCCAGGTCGAGCGCACAGACCGCTGCGCGCGAGGCCATCCCCACCTGCAGCGCCAGCATCGGCGAGCCCTCGCTGTGGGCCTGCATGGTGCCGGCCAGCTGGCTGTAGGCAATGCCGAGGGCGTCGGCCGTCTGGGCGCGGCTGCAGCCGGCGAGCTTGGCCAGGCCCAACGCCGCGCCCAGAGCGCCGCACATGGCCGGGCGGAAGAAGCGCATGGGCGCGGCGTGCGCGCAGCCCAGCGTGGCCGCGGCGTCGACGGCCAGCGCCAGCGCAGCGATGAACTCGCGACCACTCACCGGCACACCACGCCGGCTCTGGCGCTCGGCCTGCGCCAGCAGCGCGGGCAGGATGGTGGCCAGCGGATGCACGACGGCGCGCTCATGCACGCAGTCGAACTCCTGGTTGTGGATCTGATAGGCGTTCAGCATCGCCGCCGTGGGCGCCGGCCAGGGCTCGCCACTGGCCCAGTCGTGGGCGTCGTCGCCGCGCCCCCAGCCCTGCGCTGCCGAGCGCACCTCGGGCACGCGCGCGTGCCGGCTGCCAGCCAGGCCCACGCCCACGCTGTCGGTGATGAAGGTCAGCGCGGCCTGCACGGCGGCAGGCGGCAGGCGATCAAAGCTCAACGCCTGGGCGTGGTCGAGCAGGCGATCCATCAGCGTCATGGCTGCAGCGTCCTTTCCAGCGCCGCCAGGTCGGTGGCCCGCGGCAATGCCTCGATGGCGGCGAGGGCCGCGTCCATCCGCGCCGGCACCCAGCCGGCATGGGCCATCAGCCGCGCGGCCTTGTCGCGCACGGCGGCCTCGGGCATGGGGCGGGCCGGGTCGCCCCAGCAGTCCTGCAACTCGGCGGCCAGAACGCGGCCGTCGTGGCATTCGATGCGCACCGCCGCGCCGTAATGCGCCGGATAGCGCGCCTGCTGTGCCGCGCCGCGGCGCAGCGTGACGCGGGCACGCAGCGCTGCCAGCGCCGGGTCGTCGATCGCCGCGGCCGCGTAATGCTCGAAGCGCGGTTCGCCCCACAGCAGCCACGCGGCCAGCGCATGCTGTATCGAGAAGCGCGCCTGCGCCTCATCGCGCGGCAGCGGCCGGTCACAGAAGCGCAGCGCATCGTCGTAGGTGTCGACCTGCACGGCCGCCACGTCGGCGGCGCGCAGGCCAGTGCCGCGCAGGCATTCGCGCAGCGCGTCCATCGCCGGGTGGGCATGGCGACAGGCGGGCCAGGGCTTGAAGCTGACGTCCGCCAGCCAGGGCTGGGAGACGGGCTCGCACACCACGCGGGCATCGGCCTGCGGCGCGGTGGCCGCGAACCAGCCGGACGGTCCCTCCAGGATGGCCAGCGGCCCGGTCAGCCCGCTGGCGGCGAGCTGCGCCGCGGCCACGCCATCGCGCGCCGCACCGGCCATGTGCCAGCTCTTGCCCAGGCTGCTCTCGTGCCGGACCTGCCACAGCCCGCCGGCGCGCGTGCCCGCCAGCGCCATCGCGTGGGCCGTCGTCGGCACGTCCAGCCCCAGCACGACGGCGGCGCCGGCCGCGGCGCCGAAGCAGCCGGCCGTGGCCGTCGAATGCCAGAAGCCGTAGTGCGCGGGGCCTAGCGCGCGGCCCACACGGATCACCGCCTCGTAGCCGGCCAGCACGCCCGCCAGCAGCCGCGCGCCGGGGGTCGACGGCAAGGCCACCGCCAGCACCGCCGGGATGACCACGGGCCCGGGGTGCAGGATGGAGCTGCGGTGGATGTCGTCCATCTCCAGCACGCTGCCGAGCGCGCCGTGATAGGCCGCTGCGGCGGCCGCGTCGCTGCGGCGCCCGGCCAGCGTGGGTCGCCTGCCCTCCCCCTGCTGCTGCAGCCAGCGACCGAACGCCTGCCCCTGCGCGCTGTGCACGCCGGAGGCGGCGCAGCCCATCCAGTCGAGCAGGTGGAGTGCGGCACGCGGTTGCCAGGCAACCTCGGCGCCGGCCTGGTGCGCCAGTTCGGCGAGCCGCATCAACAGCGGCTCGGCTTCAGACGGGGAGCTTGACATGGCGTCTTCTTCAGCCCGGATCGGTGTAGAGTTGTACGGACAATTATAGAAGTCGAATCTCTACTCACGCAATGAAAACACCGTCATCACGCGCTGCATCCCGGCCCCTGGAGCTCACGCCGCAGCGGCTGGCCGACCACCTGAGGCCCGGCTGCCGCGTCTACTGGCCGGGCTGCGCAGGACAGTCGCCGCTGTTCCAGCGCTGGCTGGCCGAGTCCCCCGCGCTGGCCGAGGGCGTCGAGTTCTGCGGCGTATGGATTCCAGGCGTCAACCGCTTCGACCCCACCGCGCTGCATCCGACCGCGCGCGCCAAGACCTTCTTCCTGTCACGCGACCTGCGCGACGGCTGGGCCCGCGGCGCCGTCGACTACCTGCCCCTGCACTACAGCGAGATCGTGCGGCAGCTGGGTGCGCCGGGCCGCTTCGACGTGCTGATGCTGCAGGTCGCTCCTCCCGATGCCGACGGCAACTGCAGCCTCGCGCTGGCGGCGGACTTCACGCCCGCGGCGTTGGCCGGCTGTACGCCCGAGACCGTGGTGCTGGCGCACGTGAACCCCCTGCTGCCGCGCACGAACGGCCCCGCTGTGCCGGTGGAGCGCATCGACGCCTGGGTAGATGCCGCGATGGCGCAGCCTGCCCTGCCGGCGGAGGCCGAGGACAGCTCACTGGACGCAGTCGCGCGCCATGTCGCCGGGCTGGTACGCGACGGCGACACGCTGCAGTTCGGCCTTGGCCGGCTGCAGGCCTGCGCGCTGAACGCGCTGTCGGGGCACCGCGGCCTGCGCCTGCATGCGGGCATGGTGTCGGACGGTCTGGTGCCGCTGCACGCAGCAGGCGCACTGGCCGCGCCATCGGCGACGCGACCGCCGATCTGCACGGGCGTGGCATTGGGCGGCCCGGCGCTGCATGCGCTGGTGGCCGATGCGGCGCTGGTGAGGTTCGCCGGCGTGGAGTACACGCATGCACAGTCCACGTTGGCCGCCATCCCGAATCTCGTGGCGGTGAACTCGGCGCTGGAGGTTGATTTGTTCGGACAGGTGAATTGCGAAATGCTGGGCGGAAGGCAGCTCAGCGGCGTCGGCGGCCTGGTCGACTTCGTGCGTGGGGCGCGCGCCAGCGAGGGCGGGCGCGCCGTCATCGCCGCCACGTCGGTGGCCGGCCGCGAGCGGCGCTCGCGCATCGTTCCCGAACTCAACCATCGATTGACAGGCATCGCCCGCACCGACATCGATCATGTCGTCACCGAGCATGGCGTCGCCTCGCTGCGCGGCCTGGGCGTGGACGCGCGCGCCATGGCGCTCATCGCGATTGCAGCGCCCGAACACCGGGCCTCGCTGGAGGCCTCTTGGCATACACTGAGGCAGTCAATTTGAGGGTAAGGGACAGATGAATCAGAAGAAGATTCCCCGGTACCGCGAGATTGCGGACAACCTGACGAACGCCATCCTGGCGAAGGAATACCCGATTGGCAGCCAGCTCCCGCCCGAGGCCGAGTTGTGCGATCAACTCGACGCGAGCCGCCACACCATCCGCGAGGCGCTGCGCATCCTGGAACAGGCGGGGCTGATCTCCCGCCGCCAGGGGTCGGGCTCGCTGGTCATCGCGAACACTCCGCCGGTGCGCTACCGACAGACGGTGGACAGCATCGAGGACCTGATGCAGTACGGCTCGCAGAGCCGGCTGCGACTGCTGTCCGTCCGGGAACTGCAGGCCGACGCCGCGCTGAGCGACCTGATGCACTGCAGGGAGAGCGACGTCTGCATCGAGCTGCTGGGCGTGCGCATGGAGCGCGAGGAGCCCTTCCGCCCGTTCGCATTGAGCCAGGTGCTGTTCCCTCCACAGTCGGCGCGCCGGCGCGCCAAGCTGCTGGACATCGACACCGCGCTGGGCGTCATGCTGACCGCGCTGGACGCCCGCACGCTGGGCCGCATCGAGCAGACCTTCGAGGCGGTCGCACTGGACGCGCAGGCCGCCACGCAGCTGGGCGTCAAGAAGGGATCGCCGTCGCTGCGCGCCCACCGCGCCTACTACGACCGCGGCGGCAAGCTCATCCTGGTGGCCATCTCCTGGCACCGCGGCGACCTGTTCCGAATCTCCACGGTGCTCAAGCACGAGGGGGGCTGAGCCGCGCTCCGGCGCCCTCGGCGCCGGGCGCCCCGCGCCAGGCCGTTCAGCCCAGGCCGGCCAGTTCCACCAGCTCGTAGCGGGTCTGCATGTAGCCGCCCACGCAGCCGCGCAGGAAGAGGTAGTTGCCATCGGCCGTGCACCACACGTCGTAGGCGGGATGCTCTTCGGGCAGGCCGCCTGCCGTGTCGACGTAGCGGAAGTGCAGTGCCTCGAAGCGGCCCACGGGCACCTCGACCGCCTCGCGCCCCACGTACTCGATGCCAAAGCCCAGCGGGAACAGCAGCGGGCCGGTGGCGCCGCGATGGTCCGGCGAGGTCAGCATGACGTTCGGGAAGAAGACCTTGCCCGGGCCCTGTGCGAGGTCGTAGGCGCGCAGCAGCAGCGCGTCGCCGCAGATGGGATGCGCACCCAGGCCGACGGGGCGGTCCTTGTCCAGCCGCTGGCTGATGCGGCCGTCGCGCTGGTTGTAGCTCTCGCACTCGGCGCTGTGGTCGCCGAAGCGCATCCAGGCCGTGCCTTCGAAGCGACCGCCGACCGTCAGCCGCACGGAGGCATCCAGCGGGCGGCCGTCCGGCCCCAGCGCCAGCACGACGTCGCGGATCACGTCCGGCGCATCGTCGATCTCGCAGTGCGCGTGCACGATGCGGTTGCCGTCGCTCTGATCCGTCATCATGAAGTACTCGCGTCCGCGCTCCTGGCCACGTCGTTCAGGCTTGTCGCTGGTGTAGCGGATGGTGCCGCGCAGGGTGCGGTGGTGGGGAGGGGTGTTCATCGGAGTCCTGTTGGAAGGTCAATGGAATCGGGCGGCACGGCGCTCGAGGAAGGCCGCTGCGCCTTCGGCGAAGTCGGCACCTTCGAAGGCCGCGTCGAAGGCGGCGCGCACCTCGGGCTCGCCCAGCAGGCCGGCCCGGCCCACATGGGCCAGCGTGGCCTTGATGCCGGTCATGGAAGTGGGCGACTGCGAGCAGATGTCGGCCAGCCAGGCCTGGGCCTGGGCGGGCAGTTGGTCGGGCTCGACCAGCGCGTCCAGCAGGCCCCAGTCCCGCGCCGTCTCGGCATCCAGCCGCTCTCCGCGCAGCAGCAGGCGGCGCGCACGCGTGTCGCCCAGCAGCCGCACGACGCGACGGGTGTCCTCGATGCTGTACAGCAGACCCAGCCGCGCCGGTGTGATGGCGAAGCTGGCGCGCCGGCTCGCGATGCGGAAGTCGCAGGCGGCCGCCAGGCCGAAGCCGCCGCCGAAGCAGGGGCCGTCGATCAGCGCCAGCGTGGGCAGGGGCAGCTGCTCCAGCGCCAGCTGCGCCCGGGCCACCAGCGCATTGTTGGTGGCCATGGCGACCGGGTTGCGCAGCATCAGGGTCAGCTCCGCGATGTCGGCACCGGCGCAGAAGGCGCCGGGCTCGCCGGCCAGCACCAGTGCACGGGGCGCGCGCCCCCCGCTGCGGCGGTGTTCGTCGGCCACCTGCGCCAGCGCCTGCTGCAGCTGGCCCCACATCGCCTCGGTCATCGCGTTCTTCTTTTCCGCCCGCCTCAGGGTGAGCCAGACCGCCGTGTCCCGGCGTTGCATCTCGATCATGGTCTTTGCGCTGAATCTCCAGCCTGGCAGGATAGACTGCAATTGTTGTCCGTACAAGTTATAAATCATGCCCTCTCGGATTTCCTGCGGCCCGCTGCGCCATGCCACCCTGATCGTTGCCGACGCGGCGCCACTGATCGAGGCCTACGGCCTGCTGGGTCTGGCGCCCACCGGGCTCGGCAGGGTCGACGAGGCACAGGCGCTGGCATGGTGCCGCCCTGCCCTGTCGGGCTGTGCAGTCACCTGGCTGGCGGCGCCCGGCTCGGCGCCGTTGCTTCGTCTCGTCGAGCTGCCCGCGGCCGCGGCGCGGCCCACGCGGCTGAGCCATGGCTGGCTGGCACTCGAGGTGCTGGTGCGTGACGTCGACGCACTGGCCGACCGGCTGCAGGGCTCGGCCTTCGAGGTCGTCGGCCCGCCCGCCGACCTGGCGGTGAGCCCGGCGATCCGCGCCATGCAGGTCGTCGGCCCTGCCGGCGAGATGCTGTACCTGACCCAGGTGAAGCAGCCGGTGCCGCCGTTCGAGCTGCCGCTTTCTGCCGAGCTGACGCCGGCGCAGGATCTCGGCGCGCTGTTCATCGGCGTGATGTCCGTGCCCGACCGGGAGGCCGCGCTGGCCGCCTGCGCAGCGATGACGCCGCGCGCCACGCTGCGCTTCGACACCCGCGTGACGGTGCTGAGCCGCGCGCTGGAACGCCCGCTGGACCACCCCTGGCCCGTGGCGACCTTGCAGTGGGCGGGGCGCAGCCTGTTCGAGATCGACGAGGTGCGGGATGCACGCATCGCCAGCCCGGCCCCGGGCCAGCCCCCCGATGGTCTGGCATGGCTCACCCTGGACGGCGCCGCCGGCATGCAGGAGCTGGCACCGGGCGTCTGGCTGGAAGGCGCCTGAAGCCACGCGCCCGGCGGCGCCAGCGAAAAGGCCCGGCCGGGGCGTTGCCGCCACGGCCGGGCCTGCGGGTGCGGGAGGCGCAGCGGCCTCCTCGCGCAGCGTCAGAAGTCGTAAGCGAGCGACACGCCGTACTGGCGCAGGCGCGGCAGGAAGTCTGCCGCGGTGCGGCGGAACGTGGCCGCGTCGATGTAGCGGAAGGCGTTCATCGGCGTCGCGTCGTCGGTGGCATTGCGCACGAAGCCCGTCAGGCGCCAGTTGGCACCACGCACGCCGGCGCTCAGGTTGATGCGGGTGAAGGCATCGGCCCAGATCAGGTTCTGCAGGTCGGCGTAGCGGCGCGACTGGTAGGTCGCGTCGATGCGCGAGGTGAAGCGCAGGCCTGTGCCTTCGATCGGCAGATCCACGGCGGCCGAGGCTGCCGCCGAGTGCTTGGGCGAGCGCGGCAGCGTGAAGCCGGCCACGTCCCTGTTGCCGCCGAAGTTCTGGCCGTGCGTCACGTCGGTGCCGGAAATGGCCTTGGCATCGGTATAAGCGTAGTTGCCGGACAGCATCAGCCACGGCGTGGCCTGGTACATCAGCTCGAGTTCCATGCCGCGAGTGCGGGCCTTGCCGACGTTGTTCACCACCGTGTTGATCTGCTGCGCGCCGCTCGACGTGGTGTACAGGACGACGTTGGACAGCTGCAGGCCGCTGATGTTGTTCTGGAACAGCGCCGCGTTGAACAGCAGGCGGCCACCCAGCATGCGGCTCTTGCTGCCGAACTCGATGGCGGTGATCTTCTCGCCGTTGTACGAGAAGTCCTTCGGGTCGATGCCGATCGTCGTGTTGAAGCCGCCGCTCTTGGAGCCGCGGGCGACCTGGCCGTAGACCATCGTGTTGGCCGTGGGCTTGTAGTCCAGGATCACGCGGGGCGCGAAGTCGGAGAAGGTGCGCTCGCCGCTGACGACGCCGCTGACCTTGACGCGCTCGCTGCTGTAGCGGCCTTCGACCGACAGGCGCGTGTCGGGGTTGAACTGGTACTGCAGGCGTCCGAAGGGCGCGAAGTTGCGGATGCTGGTGGACAGCTTGTCCGTCAGTGGCGCGGGCGTGGTGAGCGTACCGCTCACGACCGTGGAGGTCTGGCCCTTGAAGTCCTCGTCGTAGTAGAAAGCGCCGACCATCCAGCTCAGGTCCTGGTCGGTGGGCGAGCTCAGGCGGACTTCCTGCGACTTGTAGTCCAGCGCGTCACGGTCGTACGTCAGCCACGAGGACCCGAAGGCCAGCGGCGTGCCGTTGTAGGACTGGTCGTAGCCGGTGTTGGCACGCTGGCGCGTCGCGGCCGTTTGAGACGTCAGCGTGTAGCCGTCGCCAAAGTACCAGTTCAGCGTCAGCGCGGCACGGTCGATGTCGCGCTTGAGGCCGTTGACGTCGCCATAGTCGATGCCGGTCTTGGGATCGACGTAGTGGGACAGCGGGCCGGTGGAGCGCGCGAAGCTGGTGCCGTCATAGCTCATCGAGCCGCAGGGGTAGCCGTTGGCCTTGGTCGAGGCCGACGCCGGCACGCTGGCGCTGGGCAGGCCGGTCGCCGGGTCGGTGCCGACGAGCTGCAGCAGATGCCCATTGCAGATGGTGCCGTTGGCCGCGTTGGTGGAGCCGTTCTGGTTGGTCACCACGCCACCCGCCTGGACGGGGATGGGGCGGGACGTGATCGCGAATTGCCCGTCGCGGTCGCGCGCGGTGTCGACAGCCAGCGTGGCATCGAAGTCTGACGACGGACGCAGGAAGAACTGGACGCCGGCGGAATCCGAGCGCTCCTTGCCCAGCTTGCTGCCATCCAGCGGGTTGGTGTACTGGCCACCGAACTCGGAGTGCTTGAGGCGCACGCGCATCGACAGCAGCTCTTCCTTGATGGGCACCGTCAGTGCGCCGAAGACCGCGCGCTCGCCGTCGCTGGCGATGGTGGCGCTGACCTTGCCGGTGAGCTTGTCACCCGGGCGGGTGGTCACGTAGTTGATGGCGCCCGCATAGGTGGAGCGGCCGTACAGCGCCGACTGCGGACCCTTGATCACCTCGACGCGCTGCGCGTCATCAAGACCCAGGCTGAGCGCACCGTCACGGACATAGACGCCGTCGATGAAGATGGAGACCGGCTGCGGCGCGTCGTTGCGCGTGACGGAGATGCCGCGCACGACGGGGCGCTCACCCGTGCGGCCGAAGTCGGGCGAGTAGCTCAGGCCGGGCGTCAGCAGCGACAGGTCGGCGATCGACTTGACGCCGCGATCCTCCAGATCCTTGCCGGTCATCGCCATGATGGACAGCGGCACATCCTGCAGGCGCTCGCCGATGCGGCGCGCGGTCACGACGATACGGCCCAGCTCCTGGACCGTGGAAGTCGCCGCGTCATCGGCAGGCTTGGCTGCCTCGGCCCGGTTTGCCGCGGCCGGCGCGTCCTCGGGCTTGGCCGTCTGCGCCAGCGCGGGCAGCGCCGCGAGGATCGCGCTGCTCAGCAGCAGGGGTTTGAGGGTGGACATGTTGAACTCCGTCTTCTTGGGATGGGTGGGAGGCCTGCTGGCCGCAGGCCCCAAGGGGCGACACGGGAATGAGCTCTGAATTTGCCGCTGTTCGGACATCACCCTTCTTCTTTAAGAAATGTTGTCCGTACAACTTTGCTTCGATCGGATACTATATTCATCGATACGAAGAAGCAACGGGGTTTGCGTCATGACCGGACAACTATGTGGCCGCCCCGTGACACTGGGGGCAGCACCTACTTGATCAAACCTTGTTGTCCGGACAAATAGACCAACATCCATCGCGCCAGTGTCGTCCAGGGATTCCATCCGCTACCATCGCAAGCCCTGACGGTCGCCGTCCGGATCGTGAGCCCGGCATCCATGTATTCCCCTGAAAAGCGTCGCCCGCGCATCTGCGTGCTGACCTACGCAGCCCTGACGCGCCTCGTGCGCCTGGCCGAGAGCCGGCTGCAGGACCGGGCGGACATCGTCGTCGACGAGTACACGGTGGGCGATGCCGTGCTGCACGCCTACGAGCTGCACCGCAACACCCGCATCGACGTGGTCGTCAGCCCGGCGTCGGTGGCGGAACTGCTGCGCACCCAGGTCGACAAGCCCATCGTCAGCATCGAACTCAGCGGCGTGGATCTGTTGTTCGCGCTGCAGCAGGCCAGCCAGGCCTGCGACCACGTCGGGCTGGTGGTCCACACCGAGCTGCTACCCGATCTCGACTGGCTTCATGGCCTGCTCAGCGTCCGGCTCACGCACCGCACCTACCGTCACATGGCCGAGGCTCGCGAGCAGGTTCTCGCGCTGGCCGAGGCGGGCATCAAGGCCGTCGTGGGCTCCAGCCTGGTCGTCGCGCTGGCGGAGGAGATCGGGATCAAGGGGGTGCTGGTGCACGGCGTCGCCTCGGTGGAGCGGGCGCTCAATGAAGCCATCACGCTGGCCGAGCGCGCGATCCGTCAGGAAGACCGCTTCGACCACCTCAACATGGCCTTCGCCCGCCTGCACGAGGCCGTCCTGACGGTGGACTCGCAGCAGCGCATCATGGCCATCAACCTGCCGATGTCGCGCATCCTGGGGCTGGAGCATGTCAACCCCATCGGCCAGCGGCTCTCAGACCTGCCCGGCGAGGTGTCGCTGGCCGGCGTGCTGGCCGGGCAGGACGACGACGTGGACGTGGTGGTGCACCTGAGCCGTGGCACCTTCCTGATGTCGCGCAGCGCCATCCAGGACCGCGGCGGCCTGACGGGCGCGATGCTGACGCTGCGCGACGCCGGAGCCATCCACCGCGCCGACACCACCATCCGCTCGCAGCGCCGTGCCCGCAGCCTGACGGCGCGCTACTCCTTCGACCTCATCACCGGCACCAGCCCCGCGCTGGAGCGCGCGCGGGCCATCGCGCAGCGCTGTGCCCGCACGTCGTCGACTGTGCTCATCGACGGCGAAACCGGCACCGGCAAGGAGCTGTTCGCGCAGGCCATCCACAACGCCAGCGCGCGCCAGCGCGGCCCCTTCGTCGCGCTGAACTGCGCCGCGTTCCCGGAGTCGCTGCTGGAAAGCGAGCTGTTCGGCTATGACGAAGGATCGTTCACCGGATCGCGCAAGGGCGGCAAGCCCGGCCTGTTCGAGGCCGCGCACACCGGCACGCTGTTCCTCGACGAGATCGGCGACATGCCCTTGTCGCTGCAGACCCGGCTGCTGCGCGTGCTGCAGGAGCGCGAGGTGCTGCGCCTGGGCAGCAACACGCCCATCTCCATCGACGTCCGCGTCATCGCGGCCACGCACCGCTCGCTGCCGCTGCGCATTGCCGAGAACCAGTTTCGCGCGGACCTCTACTACCGGCTCAACATCCTGCGCATGACGCTGCCGCCGCTGCGCGACCGGCCGGAGGACGTGCCGGCCCTGGCGCGCCAGCTGTTCGAGACCAAGCTGCGCGCGCTCGGCAGCGCGCTGCCGGCGGAGCCGGCGCTGCTGCCGCTGCTGCCCTTGCTGATGCGCTACCGCTGGCCCGGCAACATCCGCGAGCTGGACAACCTGATGGAGCGCCTCGCCGTGTTCCTGCTCGGCACGCGCGACCTCGACGCCATCGACTACGAAGGCTTCCTCGGCGAGACGCCGGAGCTGGCGGAGTTGCCCGCGGGTGAGGCGGACGAAGGCGGCCAGCCGGACGACGAGCGCATCCTCGCCGCCATCCGCGCCGCGGGCGGCAACCGCCAGGCCGCGGCTCAGGCCCTGGGCATCAGCCGCACGACGCTGTGGCGACGCCTCAAGGACATCGACGCCGGCTGAGCCAGCCGGCCGACTCCAGCGCTTCAGTACGCCGTGCCGGGCCGCCAGGGCGCGTCGCGCAGGTGGGCCAGCTCGGGCGGCAGCACGGGCAGGTAGGGCTGGTGGAAGTCGAACGGCGCCTCGTCGGCCGTCCAGAGGTTCACATGGCGGCCACCGACGAAGCGGATCAGCGCGACGCAGCCCCAGCGCGTGCCGAAGGGGCCGTGCGGGATGCCTGGTGGCCGCCAGAAGTAGGCACCGGCATGCATCTCGCCATGCGGGCCCACCAGCGAGCCGGCGATGACGAAGCACTCCTCGACGACCGGGTGCGACTCGCGCGGCCCCTGTGCCCCCGGCGGCTCGGAGTGCGGCAGCATCATGGACAGGAAGCTGCGTTCGCCGCTCGCCGGGTCGGTGCGCAGGTCCTTGCGGGAAATGCCCAGGTGGGCGAGCTTGCTGTCGTTCACGCGCATGTCCCAGGGCATGTGCAGCACGTCGAGCCGCAGCACGCCGGCTGCTTCGCCGGGCCTCGACGCAAAGCGGGGTTCGGCATCGAAGAAGGTCAGCACCACGGCGCCGCGCAGCGTCGACATCGAATGCCGCAGCAGGCCACGCGGCAGGTGGCCGTAGTGGTCGGCGCCAAAGTGCTGGCCGTTGATCTCCAGCCCGCCTTCGAGCACATAGAACTCCTCGGCGGCGTCCAGGGCCTCGTCGGCCAGCCGCGCCCAACCCGCCGGATAGCGGATCAGGCAGGTGCAGGCGCCGGTGTCCGCATCGCGGCTGAGGTATTTGTACTCGGCGTCGGGCCGGGCGGCGCCGGGCGGGATGCGCCGCCACGGCAGCATCTGCGCCTGCACGAACTCGATATGAGGCCGGTTCAGCATGGGGGCGATTCCGGGCACCGCATCAGTCCAGCCAGATCCAGGGCCGGGCCTGGCGGTCTGCCGCCTGGAAGGCGTCGATCAGCGGCGCGGATTGCAGCGTCAGCGCGATGGGGTCCAGCCCCTGCAGCAGCATCTCGCGCTGGCTGGCCGGCAGCGTGAAGGCATAGCTGCGCCCGCAGCCGTCGTCGAGCTGGCAGCGCTGCAGGTCCACCGTGAGGCGCCGGCGCTGCGGGTCGGCCGCGACGGTCGCGGCCAGCTCGGCCACCTGGGCCTCGGGCAGCACCAGGGGCAGCAGGCCGTTGCGCACGCAGTTGCCCGCGAAGATGGCACCAAAGCTGGGCGCGACGACGACGCGGATGCCGTACTCCTTCAGCGCCCACACCGCATGCTCGCGTGACGAGCCGCAGCCGAAGTTCATGCCCGACAGCAGGATGGTCGTGCCCTGCTGCTCCGGCCGGTTCAGCACGAACTCGGGATCGGGCGTGCGCGTGGCAGCGTCCAGGTAGCGCCAGCCAGCGAACAGGCCGTCGGCCAGGCCGGTCTTGCCGACCGTCTTCATCTCGCGCGACGGGATGATGGCATCGGTGTCGACGTTGCTGCGCAGCAGCGGCGCCGCGACGCCCTCGTGGATCACGAACTTGTACATCTCAATGCCCCAGCAATGGCCGCGGGTCGGCCAGGCAGCCGGCGATGGCCGAGGCCGCCACCGTGGCCGGACTGGCCAGGTGGGTGCGCGTCAGCGGCCCCTGGCGGCTCTCGAAATTGCGGTTGGTGCTGCTGACGACGCGCTGGCGCAGCCCGAAGCTCTCGCCGCCTGCGAAGAAGCACATGGAGCAGCCCGATTCACGCCACTCGAAGCCCGCGTCCAGGAAAATCCGGTGCAGGCCCTCTGCCTCGGCGGCCAGCTTGACCTGCGTGGAGCCCGGCACGCAGATGGCCTTGACGCCAGCCGCGACCTTGCGGCCGCGCAGCACGGCCGCGGCGGCGCGCAGGTCGGACAGGCGGCTGTTGGTGCAGGAGCCGATGAAGGCCGCGTCGATGGGCACGCCGCTCAGCGCCTGGCCGGGGCGCAAGTCCATGTAGGCCAGCGCCTTCTCCATCGCCTCTCGTGTGGCGGTATCGGCCACCGTCGCGGGGTCGGGCACGCGCTGGTCCACGCCCACGGCATGCTGCGGGCTGGTGCCCCAGGTCAGCATGGGCGCGAGCGCGGACACGTCCAGCCGCGTCTCGATGTCGAAGCAGGCATCCGCGTCGCTGTGCAGCTCGCGCCACGCGGTGCAGGCCATTTCCCACGTCTCGCCTCGAGGCGCGTAGGGGCGGCCGTTCAGGTAGTCCAGCGTCGCCTGGTCGGGCGCGATCAGTCCGGTGAAGGCCGAGAACTCGACCGCCATGTTGCACAAGGTCATGCGAGCCTCGACGCCCAGAGCGCGCACGGCCTCGCCGGCAAACTCCACCACCGAACCGCGCGCGCCCGCGGCGCCGTCGCGGGCGATCAGCGCGAGGATCATGTCCTTGGCCGTGACGCCGGGCGGCAGCTGCCCGTCGAAGTGCACGCGCATGGAACGCGGCTTGACGACGCGCAGCGTCTGCGTGGCCAGCGCATGCTCGGCCTCGGACGAGCCTATGCCCCAGGCCAGCGCGCCCAGGGCGCCCTGCGTGCAGGTGTGGCTGTCCGGGCAGACCACGGTGGCGCCCGGCAGCACGATGCCCTGCTCGGGCGAGACCACGTGCACGATGCCCTGGCGCGGGTCGCCCAGGTCGAACAGCTGGATGCCCTTGCGCGCGGTCTGTTCGCGCGTGGTGCGGATGAAGGCGTCGCCGCCGGGCATCAGCGAGCCGCCGCCGGGGTGGCTGGCGTCGTTGCGGCCGGGGAAGGTGTCGACGATGTGGTCCAGCGTCGCGAAGTCCAGCCGCGGGTGGCGCACCGTGTGGCCGGCGTCGTCCAGCGCGCGCAGTGCCACGCCGCCGGTGCGCTCATGCAGGAACACGCGGTCGATGTGGATGAGGCTGGCGCCATCGCCCAGTTCGGCCACCAGGTGCTGGCGCCAGAGCTTCTCGAACAGGGACAGCCCGCTCATGCCGCGACGATGCCTTGCTCGACCAGCGCGTCGATCTCGGCCGTGCTGAGGCCGCGAGCCAGCAGCAGCGCGCGGCCGTCGGCGCCGATCTGCGGCAGGTCGTGGCGCAGGCCGAAGCGGCGTCCGTCCATCTCGATGGGCAGGGCCGGCAGCCTGGTGGCGCGGCCGTCCGGCAGCGTCACCGGCACCAGGCCGCCCGCGGCGTTCAGGTGCGGATCGTCCAGCAGCTCCTCGGGCCTGGCGATGGGCGCGAATGGCAGGCCGGTCTGCTCCAGCTTGGCCATCAGGCCGGCCTTGTCGAACTGCTTGAAGCGCTCGCGGATGACCGGCAGCGTGCGCTCGCGCTGGCGCACGCGGTCGGTGTTCCTGGCCAGGCTCTCGTCGGCCAGGAACTCGGCGAAGCCGAAGGACTCGCAGAACTTGCGCCACTGCGTGTCGCTGACGACCGCGGCGAACACGCGCTCGCCGTCGCCGGCCTCGAACACGTCGTAGACGGCCCAGGCCGACTGGCGGATGGACATCGGCGGCGCGGCCTTGCCGGTGACGGCGAACTGCGCCATGTGCTGGCCCACCAGGAAGGCGGTGGTCTCGTACAGCGACGTGGTGATGCGCTGGCCGCGGCCGGTGCGGTGGCGCTGCTCCAGAGCGCCCAGGATGCCGATGACGCCGAACATCGCGCCGGTCACGTCGATGACGGAGGCGCCGGCGCGCATGGGCTTGTCCGGCAGGCCGGTCATGTAGGCCAGGCCGCCCATCATCTGCGCGACTTCATCGAGCGCGGTGCGCTGCTCGTACGGGCCGCTCAGGAAGCCCTTGCCCGAGCAGTAGATCAGGCGCGGGTTGGCCTTGGCCAGCTCGTCGTAGCCGAAGCCCAGCTCGTCCATGGAGCCGGCGCGGAAGTTCTCGATGACGATGTCCGCGTCGCCCAGCAGCTGCTGCACGATCTCCCGCCCCCTGGGCGACTGGGTGTCGATGGCCAGGCTCTTCTTGTTGCGGTTGTACATCGCGAAGTAGCCCGAACCCGAGCCGCTCAGCCGGCGCGTGTTGTCGCCCTTCACGGGCTCGATCTTGGTCACGTCGGCGCCCATGTCGGCCAGGATCACGCCGATGCTGGGGCCCATCACCATGTGGGTGAACTCGATCACCTTGAGCCCGGCGAGGGGCAGGTCTTGCTGTGTGCTGCTCATGTCTTACTTCGGGGTGGCGGGCACGAAGCCCTTGGGCAGGCCGGCCAGCGGCGTCAGGCCATAGAGCGGCTCGCCCGGCAGCGCCTGGGCCAGCAGCTCGCGCGTGGCGAACAGCGCGTCGAGGTCGATGCCGGTGCGCAGGCCCATGGCCTCCAGCATGAAGACCAGGTCTTCCGTGACGATGTTGCCGCTGGCGCCGGGCGCGAACGGGCAACCGCCCAGGCCGGCCAGCGAGGCGTCCAGCGTGGTCAGGCCCACGTCCAGTGCGGCGAGCGCATTGGCCAGGCCCTGGCCGCGGGTGTTGTGCAGGTGGATGCCGGTGAGTTTGTCGCGGCCCACGGCGGCCCACACGGCCTTGGTCAGGCTGCGCACCTGGGCCGGGTTGCCGTAGCCGGTGGTGTCGGACAGGCCCACTTCGTCGCAGCCGGCGTCCATCAGCGCGACGGCCAGCTCGACGACGCGCCGCTCGGGCACCACGCCCTCCAGCGTGCAGCCGAAGGCGGTGGACAGGCCGCCCTCGAAATGCGGGCGCTGCTCGGCCGGCAGGCTGCGGATCAGGGCGGTGATCTGGCGCACCTCGTCCAGCATCTGCGCGTGGCTGCGGCGCACGTTGCGCAGGCTGTGCGTCTCGCTGACGGACAGCGGGATGGTGATCTTGTGCGCGCCGGCGGCGACGGCCGCCTGCGCACCCTTGAAGTTGGGCACCAGCACGGCCACGTTCAGGCCCGGGATGCTGCGCGCATGCGCCACGATCTCGGCCGTGTCCGCCAGCTGCGGCAGGACGTGGGCGGGCACGAAGGAGCCCACCTCGATCTCGGGCACGCCGGCCGCGGCGGCAGCGCTGATCCAGGCCTTCTTGGCCTCGGTGGGCATGATGGCCTGGATGCTCTGCAGGCCGTCGCGCGGACCCACCTCGCTGATGAAGATGTCGCGCTGCGTCATGCGTTTTCCTGCTGAGCCGCGAAGGCGGCCAAGATTTCGCCCGGGGGAGCCTGCCAGACCTCGCCGCTCGCGGCGATGTGGGCCAGCACCGTTTCCAGGTGCTTGATGCGGTGGGGCTGCCCCATCACCCAGGGGTGCAGCGACAGCGTCAGCAGCCGGCCGCCCTGCTCCCGGCCCTCGGCCAGCAGCAGCTCGAAGGCATCGATGACCTGCTGGGCCCAGGAGGCCTCGTCATGCAGGTTGTCCATGACGACAAACCGGTCCTCGATCTCGGTGGCCAGCGGCAGGTTCCACAGCTCGCCCTGCGCGGTACGGAAGCGATAGGGCAGCTCGTCGTTGACCCAGTCGGCGAAGTACTCGATGCCTTCGGCCTTCAGCAGCTCGGGCGTGTGGGCGCTCTGCAGCTTGCCGGGGCTGAGCCAGCCGCGCACGGGCTGACCGCTGGCCTCGCGCAGCACGGCGAGCGAGCGCTGCACGTTGGCGCGCTCGGCGTCGATGTCCAGGCCGCCGTGGTGCGGCGTGTCCATGGACCAGGAATGGCCCAGCACTTCGTCGCCGCGGGCGCGGATCGCAGCCATCAGCTCGGGGTAGCGCTGCGCCAGTTCGGCGTTGATCGCGAAACTGGGTCTGATGCCGAAGCGATCGAAGGCGTCGAGGAAACGCCAGATGCCCACGCGGTTGCCGTAGTCGCGCAGCGTGAAGTGGCGCAGGTCCGGGTGCGGCATGGTCATCGAGCCGGGCAGCTTGACCTTGGCCGACGGGTTCATCGCGAAGTGCTGCAGGCTGACGTTGAGCCACACCGCCAGCGGCTTGCCGCCGGGCCAGCGCAGGGGCGGCCGGTCGGCGAGCATGGACCAGTCGTAGCGGTCATGGTCCATGCCATGCCGGCGCATCGGGTATTGCAGGTGGATGGGATCGAGCGCCATCAGCGGCCTCCCTTGCCGGACGCGTTCTTGGCGGCGATGTCGGCCAGCGCGTCGTCGTATTGGTTGGCCAGGTAGTGCTCGGCGATCTCGCGGCCGGTGGTGACCCACACATCGCTGTGGCCGGTGATGTAGGCCAGCGCGTCCTCGAAGGCCTTCAGCCGGTGCGGGCAGCTGACCTGATAGTTGTGCGTCGGGATGCACATCACGGTGCCCGATTCGGCCCCCTCGGCGTAGAGGCGGTCGAAGCTGTCCTTGATGATCTGGCCGTAGCGGCGCGGCTCCATCTTGTTGACGACGTAGGCGATGGTGTCGTTGAGCTCCAGCGAGTACGGCACCGACACGAAACGCTGGCCGCCGCGCACCCGCAACGGCGTGGGCTGGTCGTCGTGGAACAGGTCGCAGGTGTAGGTGCCGCCCAGCTCGGCGAACAGGTCCAGCGTGCACTCGCTGTGCGACAGCGCCGGCGCCAGGTAGCCGGCCGGCGCGCGGCCGGTGTGCTTCCGGATGGTCTCGATGGAGTCCAGGATCATCTCGCGCTCCTGGGCCTCGGACATGCCGTAGGTGTAGCGCGTGTTGTAGATGCCGTGGCTGAAGAACTCCCAGTCGCGCTCGCGGCACATCTGGATGATCTCGGGATGGTGCTCGCACAGCGCGGTGGACAGCGAGATGGAGCCGCGGATGCCGTACTTGTCCAGCAGCTTCATCTGCCGCATGTGGCCGACGCGATTGCCATAGTCGCGGATGGAGTAGCCGGGCACCGCAGGACCGGGATGCGGCCAGGCCGCGCGCTGCGGGTTGGCCGGCGGGTTGAGTTCGTAGAACTCGATGTTGGGCGCGACCCAGAAAGCCACGCGCGCACCGTTGGGCCAGCGGATCTTCGGGCGGTTGCGGTAGGCCCAGTAGTCGTAATGGCCGGTGTCGGCCTTGCGGTCGGCGACCTCGCTCATGCCGCGGCCACCTGCTGGTCCAGCCAGCCCAGCGTCTCGCTGACGTCGACGACATCCGCGTACTTCAGCATCAGGTCGGTCAGGTTGGCGAAGTGGTAGGACTCGTGCTTGTCCGCCACGCACTGCTCCGGCACGATGGTGCGGTAGCCGCGCGACAGCGAGTCCACCGCCGCGGCGCGCACGCAACCCGAGGTCGAGCCGCCGGTGATGATGACCGTGTCCACCTGGTGCCAGACCAGCAGCGACTGCAGCGGCGTCTCGAAGAACGGCGACGGCATGCGCTTGCAGTAGACGAGGTCGCGGCCGTGCTCGCCGGTCCGGATGTCGCAGCGCTCGTCGAACTGCGCCCGGCGCGAGCCGTGCTTGATGTTCTGCAGCGAATCCGGCGTGTCGGTGCGCGTGCCCCAAACGCCCGCATCCTCGCCGGACTCGGCATAGGCCACATGGGTCCACACCACCGGCCAGCCCAGCGCGCGAAAGCGCTTGGCCAGCGCGTTCACGTGCTCGATCTGGCGCGGGTCGGTCTCGTAGGCGGTCTTGAACTCATCCACGCGCGTGTAGGCGCACTGGAAGTCGATGTTGACCAGCGCGGCCTTGCGGCCGTAGCCGAAGCGTGCGCGCGCGGGGTTGGCCTTGACGTCGGCCCAGATCTCGCGGGCGGTCTTGTTGGACAGTTCCATGGTCGGTGCCCTCTCCTGTGTCGATGGGGTCAGCGGCTGGCGTCGCGAAGCTCGGCGATGACCTGCTCCAGCGCCGGGTCCTGCGGGCCGGACATGGCCTGCACGTCCTGCTCCAGCATGCGCAGCACGCGGGCGATGTACTCGCGGCCCCACTGGTTGCGAGCCGCCTGGGCCTCGGCGTCGGGCGCGAAGGCCTCGATCGCGTCGGCCGGCATCACGCCTTGCTGGATGAGCACGCGCTCCAGCGTGTCGATGCGCTCGCGCGCCACGGCCAGCTCGCCGGCCACCGCCATCGCGATGGACAGCACGCGTTCGGTGGCAGGGTCGTCCAGGAAGTTGGGGCGCTTGCCCTTGGCGCGACGGTTGGCGAGGACGACGGGGTCGATCTCGTCGGGTTGCGGCAGCGTGGTGTCGGTGGTGCTCATGCGCGGGCCTCCTGGGGCTTTTGTGCGCCGAAGGCGGTCCAACGCGGCGTGCGGCCGTAGTCCTCCTGAGAGCCGGCCTCGGTGCCGGTGGGCGCGGGGAACAGGCGGCGGTCGACCTTGGCCTGCATCGTGGTCTCGAAATAGGCTCCCCTGGGGAAGCCGCTGTTGACCAGCAGCGCGTCCAGGTCGACCTCGTGCATGGCGGTCCAGAACGGCTCGTTGTTGTTGTAGGTGTCCCAGTCGCGCATGAAGGCCTCGAACGGGGCCATGTTGGCGTACTGCGGCTGCTCCAGGTGCAGCGTCAGGCCGCCCGGCTTCAGCACGCGGTGGATCTCCTTCATGATGCGCGGCATCGCGGTGCTGCTGGTCTCGTGCCAGAACATCGCCGTGGTGACGAGGTCGAACTCGCCATCGGCGGCCGGCACGGCTTCGCCGCTGGCCTGGCGGAACTCGATGTTGTGCACGCCCAGCGAACGCGCACGTGCATGGCCGTAGCGCAGCACCGGCGTGGCGGTGTCGAGGGCGACAACCTGGGCGTCGGGGAAGGCCTGGGCCAGCGGCACCGCGTTGTGGCCGATGGTGCAGCCGATGTCCAGGATGCGGCGCGGCTTGAAGTCGGGGCGGTTCTGCTTGAGCCAGTCCACCAGCGCCTGCCCGCCGCCGTCCGAGTAGCTGCCCAGCGCGCCGGCGGTCGTGATGAACAGGCCGGCGTCGTAGTTCGCACCGGCGCCGATGTCGCGCGGCACTTCCTCGGTGTGGTAGTTGCCGGGCATGCAGTGGATGTCCACGGCCGTCGCGTACCGCGGCGAGCGGATCGCCGGATCCAGCTTCAGCGTGGCGGCACCGTCGTTGATCTTGTCGGCCGCGTCGCGCAGCGCGCCGAGCTGGCGGTAGACGACGCTGCGGCCGGCCTGCTGGCGCTGCTCCATGGTGTTGCGGCGCAGCGCGCTCCAGAGCTGGTAGTGCAGGTCTTTCTGCATCGCGCGCCTGACTTCGTGGCGGTCGGCCGGCTCGCGGCCGTGGGCGGCGACGAAGGCGGGCTTGACTCGCGTCTCATAGGCCAGCTTGACGCCGGGCAGCACCGCCTGCGACAGGTGCATGTTGAGCCGCATCAGGAAATCGAAGCGCGCCACCTCGTCATGCGTGGCCTGGGGAAACACCGCGTGCTGGCCCAGCTGACGCCAGCTGGGCTGGGGGGCGTCGGATCTGCTCATGGAAGCCGTCCTCGTGGTTGATGAAGGTCGTCTGTCGCGCGACAGCGTCCCGAAAGAATATCCGGACAACTTCGTCGTTGCAACAGTTGTTCGTACAAATTTAGCCTGCAATCACCACAGCGCCAAAGCCGCTTCTAATAGATTGACAAGGCCACATTCATCGCTATAGTTGTCCGGACAACAATTCTTGGCACGAGGCCCGGATGACCACCCTGATCGTTCTCTTCAACCTGAAGAACCCCCAGCAGCGCGAGGCCTACGAGCAGTGGGCCCGCGAGGTCGACCTGCCGACGGCGGGCGCCCTGCCCTCCATCGAGAAGTTCGAGGTGCTGCGCGCCGCGGGCGTGCTGGGCGGCGGCGAGTCGCCCTACCAGTACATCGAGATCCTGAGGGTGCGCGACATGCAGCAGCTGGGCGCCGACATCGCCACGCCCACGATGCAGGAGGTGTCGAAGCGCTTCCAGGCCTTCGCCGACGCGCCGCTGTTCATCGTCACCGAGTCCCTCTGAGGTGGCCACCATGAGCCAGTACCCCGATCTGCAGGGCAAGGTGGCCATCGTCACGGGCGCCGGGCGCCGCGGCGGCCTGGGTGCCGCCATCGCCGCGCGCCTGGCCGCCGAGGGCGCGCGCGTCGTCATTGCCGACCTGGGCGCCGCCACCGGCCCGCACCTGCCGGCGGGCGCCATCGGCGCCAGCGACGAGATGAACGCCGTGGCCGCGGAGATCCGTGCGGCCGGTGGCGAGGCCATCGCCCTGCCCTGCAACATGCTGGACGGCGCGGCCGTCGAGCGCCTGGTGGCCGAGACCGTGCAGCGGCTGGGCGGCGTGGACATCCTCGTCAACAACGCCGGCGTGGGCTATCTGATGAAGCCCATCGTCGACATGAGCCTGGACGAGTGGGACACGGTGCTGGGCGTGAACCTGCGCGGCGTGTTCGCCGCCACGCAGGCCGTGGCGCGCCGCCTGATCGCGCAGGGCCGCGGCGGGCGCATCGTCAACATCGCCAGCCAGGCCGCCAAGTCGGCCTTCCCGCAGGCCTCGGCCTACTGCTCGTCCAAGCACGGCCTGGTGGGCCTGACGCGCGTGGCCGCCATCGAGCTGGCAGCCCACGGCATCACCGTCAACGCGGTCTGCCCCAACCATGTCACCACCGGCCTGGGCGCCTGGCAGAACGCCCACTTCGCCCAGGCGCAGGGCAAGAGCGTGGAGCAGTACCTGGCCGACATGGCGGCCCGCATCCCGCTGGGCCGCACCGGCCTGCCTTCCGACATCGCCAACGCCTGCGCCTTCCTGTGCTCGGAGCAGGCGCAGTACATCACCGGGGAGTCCATGAACGTCTCCGGCGGCGAGGAATACCACTGAGAACCGCATGAGCACCACGAACTGGAACTGGCCCGACGGGGCCAAGCTGGCCCTGTCCATCGTCGTCAACGTCGAGGAAGGCTCCGAATACAGCGTCGCCAAGGGCGACCCCTTCCCCGAGCCGGTGGACGAACTGGGCGTCGTCATGAAGAAGCCGATTCGCATGCATGGCAACGAGTCGAACTACCAGTACGGCATCAAGGAAGGCGCGCGCCGCATCGTCAAGCTGCTGGACGGGCATGGCATCCGCGCCACCTGGACGGCCGCGGCGCAGTCGCTGGAGGCCGCGCCCGAGCTGGGCCGCATCATCCAGGCGCGCGGCGACGAGGCCTGCTCGCACGGCTACCGCTGGATCCATCAGTTCCGGCTGAAGGAAGACGAGGAGCGTGACTTCATCCGCCGCGCCGCCGACAGCCTCGAGGCCAGCACCGGCACCCGCCCCGTGGGCTGGCTGTCGCGCTATCTGCACACCGAGCACACGCGCCGCCTGCTGCAGGAAGAAGGCTTCCGGTACCACATGGACGACTACAGCGCCGACACGCCGTTCTGGGACGCCGTGCCCGGCTCGGACCAGCCCATGGTCATCGTGCCCTATGCGCTGGACTCCAACGACATGAAGATGTGGGTGTCGCCGGCCTACACGCCCGACATGTGGCTGAAGTACGCCTGCGACACCTTCGACGTGATGCTGGCCGAGGCGCAGACCGCCGAGCAGCCGCGCATGATGTCGCTGGGCCTGCACCTGCGCATCATCGGCCGCCCGGGCCGGATCTGGGCACTGCAGCGCTTCTTCGAGCACGTGGGCCAGGCCCGCGGCATCTGGGTGACGACGCGTCGCGCCATCGCCGAGCATTTCGCCGCGGCCGTGCCCCCCCAGGTGCAGGCATGAGTGCGCTCGCCAGCGCACGCTCGCTGCTGTTCGTGCCGGGCGACCGGCCCGAGCGCTACGCCAAGGCCGGCGCCGCCGGTGCGGACCTGGTCTGCATCGACCTGGAGGACGCCGTTGCCCCCGCCGCGCGCCCGCAGGCCCGTGCCGACGCACTGGCCTTCATCGGCACCCAGCCCGGGAACCACCGCTACGGCCTGCGCATCAACCGCTACGCCAGCCCCGACAACCCGCGCGACCTGGTCGCGCTGCTGGACGCCGCCGGCACGCGCCCGGCCTTCGTCATGCTGGCCAAGTCCGAGTGCGCGCATGAGCTGCAACTGCTGGCCGGGCTGCTGCCCGGCGTACCGCTGATCGCGCTGATCGAGAGCCCGCAAGGCCTGACCCGTGCGGCCGAAATGGCCGCGGTGCCGCAGGTCCAGGCGCTGATGCTGGGCGGCGCCGACCTGGCCGCCGAGCTGGGCTGCGACTTCGCCTGGGAGCCGTTGCTGGCGGCCCGCCAGGCGCTGGTGGCGGCCGGGGCGCAGGCCGGCGTGGCCGTCATCGACGTGCCCTGGCTGGACGTGGCCGACGCCGCCGGCGCGCAGGCCGAGACGGCACGTGTGGCCGCCCTCGGCTTCACCGCCAAGGCGCTGATCCACCCCTCGCAGGTGGCGCCAGCCCATGCCGGCCTGATGCCAAGCGAGGCGGTGCTGGCCCGCGCCCGCCGCGTCGTCGCCGCCTGCGCCGGCGGCACGGCCGCGGCGCTGCTGGACGGCCGCCTCATCGATCGCCCGGTGATGCTGGCCGCCCAACGCGTGCTGCGCCGCGCCGGCGAATGAACAAACACCCCACAAACATTTCTGGAGAGCACCCCACCATGGTTCAGAACGTCAAGAACGTCGGCGAAAACCGCTACCGCGAAACCTTCGGCCGCCACTACGAGGAGTTCAAGGTCGGCGACATCTATGAGCACCGCCCGGGCCGCACCGTCACCGAAACGGACAACACCTGGTTCACGCTGCTGACGATGAACACCCACCCGATGCACTTCGACGCCGAGTACGCCAAGGCCTCGGAGTTCGGCAAGTGCATCGTCTGCTCGCCGTTCACCGTCGCGCTGATGGTGGGCATGAGCGTGACCGACGTGTCGCAGAAGGCCATCGCCAACCTGGGCTGGGGCGACATCAAGATGACCCACCCGCTGTTCGCCGGCGACACGCTGACCGCCGAGTCCGAGGTGCTGGAGAAGCGCGAGTCCGCCAGCCGCCCCGGCGCCGGCATCGTCACCGTCAAGACCACCGGCTTCAACCAGCACGGCAAGGTCATCTGCCACTTCACCCGCACGATGCTCATTGCCCGCCAGGGCCACAGCGTCGAGGACAAGGTGGGCTACTGATGAGCGACGGCACGCAAGCCTGGAGCGAGGACGACGAGCGCGCCGTCCTCGACAGCATCGAGAACTGGGTGGAAAAGGAAGTCCGCCCCATCGCGCGCAAGTTCGACCAGGCCGACGAGTATCCGCACGAGCTCGTCGAGCAGATGAAGGAGCTGGGCCTGTTCGGCGCCACCATCGGGCAGGAATACGGCGGCCTGGGCCTGTCGGCCCGCACCTACGCCAAGATCGTCACCAAGGTGGCGTCCGCATGGATGGCGCCCTCGGGCATCTTCAACTCGCACCTCATCATGGCCTCGGCCATCGAGCGCTTCGGCACCGAGGCGCAGAAGGCCGAGTTCCTGCCGCGCATGGCCAGCGGCGAGTTCCGCGGCGGCATCGGCCTGACCGAGCCCAACGCGGGCACCGACCTGCAGGCCATCCGCACCGTCGCGCGCCGGGAAGGCGACCACTACGTCGTCAACGGCGCCAAGACCTGGATCACCAACAGCCTGAACGGCCACGGCATCATGCTGCTGGTCAAGACCGATCCGGCCGCCAACCCGCGTCACAAGGGCATGAGCCTGCTGATCGCGGAGAAGACCGAGGGCTTCATCGTCGCCAACAAGATGAAGAAGCTCGGCTACAAGGCCATCGACACCTGCGAGCTGGTGTTCGAGAACTACCGCGTCAGCGCCGACCGCCTGATCGGCGGCGTCGAGGGCAAGGGCTTTGCACAGGTGGCCGGCGGGCTGGAGCTGGGCCGCATCAACGTGGCCGCGCGCGGCTGCGGCATCGCCGCCGGCGCGCTGGAGCTGGCGCTGCGCTACGCGCAGGAGCGCCAGAGCTTCGGCAAGCCCATTGCCGAGCACCAGGCCATCCAGCTCAAGCTGGCGGAGATGGCCACGCAGGTCGAGGCGGCCAGGCTGCTGATCGAGCAGGCGGCCGGCAAGTTCGACCGCGGCGAGCGCTGCGACCTGGAGGCTGCCATGGCCAAGTTCGCCGGCTCCGAGGCCGGCGTGTTCTGCGCCAACGAGGCCATGCGCATCTTCGGCGGCTACAGCTACTCGACCGAGTACGAGATCGAGCGCTATTACCGCGACGCCATGCTGATGTGCATCGGCGAGGGCACCAACGAGGTGCTGCGCACCATCATCGCCAAGCAGCTGATCGCGCGCCACCCGATATGAGTGAACCGACCCAGACCCTGCCGCTGGCGGGCGTGCGCATCCTCGCGGTGGAGCAGTACGGCGCCGGTCCGTTCGCGTCCATGCACCTGGCCGACCTGGGCGCCGAGGTCATCAAGATCGAGAGCCCCGGCGGCGGCGACGTGTCGCGCGCCACCGGGCCCCACTTCCTGGGCGAGCACGACAGCCAGTTTTTCCAGACCTTCAACCGCAACAAGGCCAGCGTGGTGCTGGACCTGAAGAGCCCGCAGGGCCGCGCCGACTTCGAGCGCCTGGTGGCCAGCGCTGACGCGGTGCTGAACAACCTGCGCGGCGACCAGCCAGCCAAGCTCGGCCTCACGCACGCAGCGCTGGCAGGCATCAAGCCGTCCATCGTCTGCGCCCACCTGTCCGCCTACGGGCGCGACAACGAGCGCGCCGCCTGGCCGGGCTACGACTATTTGATGCAGGCCGAGGCCGGCTTCATGGACCTGACCGGCGAGCCCGACGGCCCGCCCACGCGCATGGGCCTGTCGATGGTGGACTACATGACCGGCGTGACGCTGGCCACCGGCCTCTTGGCGGCGCTGATCGGCGCGCTCAAGACCGGCCGCGGCCACGATGTCGACGTGAGCCTGTTCGACACGGCGCTGTTCCAGCTCACCTACCCGGCCACCTGGTACCTGAATGGCGGCCACGTCACGAGCCGCCAGCCGCGTTCGGCCCACCCGGCCACGGTGCCGTGCCAGATCTTCCGGACCGCCGACGGCCATGTGTTCGTCATGTGCATGACGGACAAGTTCTGGCAGGCCTTGCTGACCGAGCTGGCCGTGCCGGCGCTGCAGGAGCCGCGCTTCGCCGACCCGGCACGGCGCCGCGCCCACAAGGCCGAGCTGATCGCGCTGCTGGACGCCGAGTTCGCCAGGCGCAGCAGCGCCGACTGGATGAGCGCGTTGGCCGGCAAGCTGCCGATCGCACCGGTGTTCACGCTGCAGCAGGCGCTGGACAACCCCTACGCCGACAGCGTGGGCATGTTGCAGGCGCTGCCGCACGCGGCGGATGCAGGCTTTCGCGTGCTGGCCAACCCGATCAAGCTCGACGGCCAGCGCCTGCCGGGCCGCGGTTGCGCGGCGCTGGGCATGGACAACGCACGGCTGCTGGGCCCGACCTGACCGCCCCCGCCCCACGCCAGGGCGGGAATGCCCCTAGGGGGCGGGCGGGTCGAGCCTTCGTAGAATGATTTGTACGGACAAGTAGTTTGGCATCTCCCGGCGCCGCGCCGAGAATGTCGCCCGTCATCCCTCAGCTAGGACGTATTCAGATGAACATGGTTAACAACGCGCCGGCCGCCCAGGCGGGCAGCCAGGAATTCAGGCGCGGCTGGGGGGTCGTACTGGCGGCCATGCTGGGCATCGGCCTGGGGCTGTCCCCGGTGCCCTTCTACACCATCGGCATGCTCGCGCCGGAGCTGCACAAGGCCTTCGGCTGGGAGTTCAGCGCCATGATGGTGGGCCTGCCCATCATGACGCTGGGCGTGCTCATCGTCAGCCCGCTGGTGGGCCTGCTGGCTGACCGTTACGGTGTGCGCCGCGTCACGCTGGTGTCCATCGTGCTGTTCAGCCTCAGCTTCATGAGCTTCGCGCTGAACAACGGCTCCATCGAGCTCTTCTACCTGAACTGGGCGCTGATGGCGGTCTTCGGCGCCGGCACGCTGCCCATCACCTGGACCCGGGCCGTCAACAACCGCTTCGACCTGCACAAGGGCCTGGCCCTGGGCCTGTCGCTGCTGGGCACGGGCGTCTTCGGTTTCCTGGTCAAGCCGTTGACGGCCTGGCTGATCGCCGACCATGGATGGCGCGCGGCCTACGTGGTGGTGGGCCTGCTGCCGCTGGTGATCGCCCTGCCGGTGGCGCTGCTGGCCTTCCACGATGTCGACGGTTCGCTGACGAGCAGCGCAGAGCGCCGCGCGGCCCTGGCGCGGCGGGCCGCGGTCTCGCCGGGCCTGAGCTTTCGCGAAGCGCTCCGCGACTACCGCTTCTGGCTGCTGGCCGTCGCGTTCGTGCTGATCTCGTTCTCGGTGGGCGGGCTGATCCCGAACATGGAGAACATCCTCAAGATCGCGGGCTTCGCCCGTGACGACATCGTGAGCCTGGTTTCGCTGATCGGCCTGTCGGTCATCTTCGGCCGCATTGCCGGCGGCTGGCTCATCGACCGCCTGTGGGCGCCCGGCGTCGCGTTGGTCATGATCAGCCTGCCGGCCCTTGCCTGCTACCTGCTGGCCGATGCGCAGCTCACCGCGAACAGCGCCCGCATCGCCATCGTGCTGATCGGCATGGCCGCGGGCATCGAGTACGACCTCATGGCCTTCCTGGTCGCGCGCTACTTCGGCATGAAAAGCTATGGCGCGATCTATGGCGCGCAATACGGCTTCTTTGCCTTCGGTGCCGGACTGGCTCCGGTTGTGTTCGGCCGCGCATTCGACACGACCGGCTCCTACAGCTCCGTTCTGCTGCTGGCGGGCATCTTCCTGGTGATCGGTGCGCTGGCACTGCTCGGACTGGGGCGCTACCGCCGCTTCGAACCTACGGCCAGCAGCTGAGGCCGGCAGGTACCCGGCCCTCGACGACGGTGACGGCGGCGGATCACCCGGGCAGCTTCAGCAGCCCGAACGGCCCCCGCCCCGCCGCCGCCGTGATGAGCCCCAGCACACGCGTGGGCTCGCCGCCCAGCCAGTCCCAGCGGAAGCGCCAGCCCCAGTTGCCGCCCAGCACGCCGGGGATGTTCATGCGGTGTTCCGAGCCCAGGGCCAGCACGTCCTGCAGCGGGTAGACGGCCATGTTGGCCACCGAGTTGGCGCAGGCGCGGATCATGGCCCAGTGCACGTCGTGCTCGCCACAGGCGAGATACGAGCCGGCGAAGGCGCGCTCCCTCGGGCTGGCCTGATTCCACCAGCCGCGCACGGTGTCGTTGTCGTGCGTGCCGGTGTAGGCCACCGAGGCCCTGGGCCACATGTGCGGCAGGAACTCGTGGTCGGCCTGCGCGCCGAAGCCGAACTGCAGGATCTTCATGCCGGGGAAGCCGCAGCCATCGCGCAGCGCGTGCACATCGTCGGTGATGAAGCCCAGGTCCTCGGCCACGATGGGCAGCGGCCCCAGGGCCGCCTTGATGGCGTCGAACAGCGCCATGCCGGGGCCGCTGACCCAGCGGCCGCGTGTGGCGTCGGGGCTGTCGCCGGGGATCTCGTAGTAGCCGGCGAAGCCGCGGAAATGGTCGATGCGGAACACGTCGGCCTGCGTCAGCGCGCGCCTCACCCGTGCCGTCCACCAGGCGTAGTTCTCCTCGGCCATGCGGTCCCAGCGGTACAGCGGGTTGCCCCAGCGCTGGCCCAGCGGACCCAGGTCGTCGGGCGGCACGCCGGCCACGACGGTGGTCTGGAAATCGCCGTCGAGGTGGTAGAGATCGGGGCGCGACCAGCAATCGGCGCTGTCGTGCGCGACGAAGATGGGCAGGTCGCCCATCAGCTGGACGCGGCGCTCGTTGGCATGGCGCTTCAGCGCAGCGATCTGCACGTCGAACTGCCATTGCACGAACTGCCAGAAGGCGATCTCTGCGGCCCGGGCCTTGCGGGCTTCTGCCAGGGCCTGGGGCTCGCGCCTCTTGAGGCCGTCGGCCCAGGTCCACCACGGCTGGCCGTTCAGCGGCGCGCGGATGGCCATGAAGAGCGCGTAGTCGTCCAGCCAGCTCTGCTGGGCCTCGCACCACGCGGCAAAGGCCTGGCGGTCCTCGGCGCCGGCGTTGGCGAAGAAGCCGGCGGCGGCGGCGCGCAGCTGCCGCTCGCGCCAGGCCGTGACGCGGCCGTAGTCCACCTGCGCGTCGTCGAAACCGGGGGCCTCGGGCTGCATCAGCCAGCCCTTGGCGACCAGCGGTTCCAGCGCCACCATCCAGGGGCTGCCGGCGAAGGCCGACACCCCCTGGTAGGGGCTGTCGCCGGGGCCGATGGGCGTGGTGGGCAGCAGCTGCCAGATGCTCTGCCCGGCGGCCTGCAGCCAGTCGACGAAGCGGAACGCGTCGGGGCCGAAGTCGCCCATGCCGTGCGGGCCGGGCAGCGAGGTGATGTGCACAAGCACGCCTGAGGAGCGTTGGTTCAGGTTCATGTCGGTGGGCGCCGAAGGACGAGAAGGGAACGGGCCGGCACGCCGAGCGGCTGGCCGGGCGGGACGAGGGGCGCGGCCAGTTCCGCGCTGCTGTCCAGCACCAGCTGCCAGGGGCCGTTGCAGAGCAGGAAGGGCAAGGCCTCGGGCTCGGGGTTGAAGACGAGGGTCAGCCGTGGCGTGCTGGCCTCGGCCTCGAAAAGCTGGGCGCAGAAGGCATGCTGGCCGCCGTCGTGCCAGTCGTGGGGCGTCATCTCGTGGCCGCTGGGGGCGTACCAGGCGATGCGGGCCTCACCGGGACCGTTGGAGAACCAGCGGGGGTGGCGCAGCAGCGGCTCGGCGGCGCGCAGCGCCAGCGCCTGTGCGACCAGCTCGGTGCTGCGGACATCGGCCCGGCCCCAGTCCAGCCACGTCGTCGGGTTGTCCTGGCAATAGGCGTTGTTGTTGCCGCCCTGGCTGTTGCCGATCTCGTCGCCGGCGCACAGCATGGGCGTGCCCTGGGCCAGCAGCAGCGTGGCCAGCAAGGCACGGCGCACGCGGTCCCGCGTGGCGTTGACGGCGGCATCGTCCGTGGGCCCCTCGACGCCGAAGTTGGCGCACAGCTCGCCGTCGCGGCCGTCGCGGTTGCCCTCGCCGTTGGCCTGGTTGTGCTTGGTGCTGTAGCTGGTGAGGTCGGCCAGCGTGAAGCCGTCGTGCACGGCGATGAAGTTGACCGATGCGGCCGGCAGGCGACCGCCCTGTTGAAAGACGTCGCTGGAGGCCAGGAAGCGCCGCGCCAGCTCGCCGCGGCCCACGCCAGGCCCTGCGCCCAGCCAGTAGCCGCGCACCGCGTCGCGGAACTTGTCGTTCCACTCCAGGAAGCGGCCGGGGAAGCGGCCCAGCTGGTAGCCGTCGCAGGCCGCGTCCCAGGGCTCGGCGATCAGGTGCACGCCGGCCAGCACCGGGTCCTGCCGCAGCGCGGTGAAGAAGGCGGCGTTGGCGTCGTAGCCTGGGCTGGTGCGGCCCAGCACGGGCGCGAGGTCGAAACGGAAGCCGTCGACGCCCATGTCGGCCACCCAGTGACGCAGCGAGTCCAGCACGAACTGCGTCACGCGCGGATGGGCGCAGCGGACGGTGTTGCCGCAGCCGGTCAGGTTCTCGCAGCGGCTGGCGTCGTCGGCCACCGGCCGGTACCAGGTGGCGTTGTCCAGCCCACGAAAAGACAGCGTGGGGCCGAACTCGTTGCCCTCGGGCGTGTGGTTGTAGACCACGTCCAGCACCACCTCCAGGCCGGCCTCGTGGAGTGCATCCACCATGGCGCGGAACTCGGCCGCCACGGCAGTGGGGTCATCGCGGTGCACCGCCTGCGCCCAGCGCGGATCGGGGCAGAAGAAGCCCAGCGTGTTGTAGCCCCAGTAGTTGGGCAGGCCGCGCTCGGCGAGGTGAGGCTCGGCGATGCAGTACTGCACCGGCAGCAGCGACAGCGTCGTCACGCCCAGGCGCTTGAAGTGGGCTATTGCTCCCGGATGGGCCAGGCCGGCGTAGCTGCCGCGCAGACCCTCGGGCACGCCGGGCAGCAGCCTGGAGAAGCCCTTCACGTGCACCTCGTACAACACCAGCTCGTGCGGCGCGCGGCGCGGCCGGCGGGCGCGGGCATGGGCCACGGGCGGCGGCGCCACGCGCGCCTTCAGCGCATGCGCGGCGTTGTCGCGCGTGTCGAAGGACCGCGGGCCGTCCGGGTGGCCCAACTCGTAACCATGGTGCTCGGCGCGCCAGTCGAAGCGACCGACTATTTCTCGAGCCCACGGGTCCAGCAGCAGCTTGTGCGGGTTGAAGCGCTGGCCCTGCTCCGGCGCGTACGGGCCGTGGGCGCGCAGGCCGTACACGAGGCCCGGTCCCACGCCGGGCAGGAAGCCGTGGAAAACACCGTCGAACGGGCCCTCCAGCGCATAGCGGCGCAGCTCGCGCTGGCCTTCGGCGTCGAACACGCACAGCTCGATGCGCGTCGCGTTGTCGCTCGCCACGGCAAAGTTGACGCCGCCGTCGCGGGCCAGCGCGCCCAGCGGCTCGTGCCAGCCGGGCTGGAGGTCGGGCAGATGGGCCATATCAGTCGAAAACCAACGTGGGTTTCGGGATGAGCCGCGGGCTGCGGGCGGAGCCGTCTACTTCGTGTCCCCCGGCCGCTTCGCGACCTCCTCCTTTACCTTCGCAGCCGGCTCCACCCTCATCCCGCGCCAGGCGACAGTGGCTTATCGCCCCGAAGCGGGGTGGTGGGGTGCCCCCAAAGCGAAGGTAAACGAGGAGCCCGCGCAGCGGCCGGGGGAGTGAACCCGGACATGCAGAGTCCAGTAGACTCTGCGTGCCCGGCGAACGCCGGAGCCACTGGCTCCGGCAACGAAGCCTTGGGGGTACCCCGGCGCCCTGCGCTTCCCGCGCCAGCCAACGAATTTCCTTCTTCGCGTTCATCAAATGGGCACGAAGAATAGAGTGGCTAAAGGAGGCAGGTTGATCGTGATCGACAGCCGCCGTCCATGTGCAGGCACGGCTTGCACGGGCAGGCCGGACACAGCCACGCCATTGCCCATGTTGCTGCCGCCGTAGTAGGCCGAGTCGGTGTTCAGCGCCTCCTTCCAGGCGGTCACGCCGTCGGGCACGCCCAGCGAGTAGCCCTCGCGCGGCACCGGCGTCATGTTGCAGACCACCAGCACCATGCGGCCCGTGCCGTCGCGGCGCACCCAGGCGTAGATGGAGTGCTCGGCATCGTGCGAGCTGATCCACTCGAAGCCGCCGCTCTCGCAGTCCAGCCGGTGCAGCGCCGTGTGCTCGCGGTAGAGCTTGTTGAGGTCCCGCACCAGGCGCTGCACGCCGGCGTGGCGGTCGTCCTCCAGCAGCCCCCAGGGCAGCGGCTCGGCATGGTTCCATTCGTTGCGTTGCGCAAACTCCTGCCCCATGAACAGCAGCTTCTTGCCGGGGTGCCCCCACATGAAGCCGTAGTAGGCGCGCAGGTTGGCGAACTTCTGCCACAAGCTTGGATCGTTCGGGTCGCCCGGCATCTTGCCGAGCATGGAGCCCTTGCCGTGCACCACCTCGTCGTGCGAGATGGGCAGCACGAAGTTCTCGCTGAACGCGTAGATCAGGCCGAAGGTCATCTTGTCGTGATGCCAGCGGCGGTTGATCGGGTCCTCCGCCATGTAGCGCAAGGTGTCGTTCATCCAGCCCATGTTCCACTTGTAGTGGAAGCCCAGGCCGCCCGTGTACGTGGGCGCCGAGACGCCGGGGAAGCTGGTGCTCTCCTCGGCCACGGTGACCGCCCCCGCGATCTCGCCGACCTGTTCGTTCATCTCGCGCAGCAGTGCGATGGCTTCCAGGTTCTCGCGGCCGCCGCGGATGTTGGGGATCCACTGCCCCTCGGGCCGCGAATAGTCGCGGTAGAGCATGCTGGCGACAGCGTCCACGCGCAGGCCGTCCACGCCCCAGCGCTCGATCCAGTAGAGGGCGCTGCCGATCAGGAACTCGCGCACCTCGGTGCGGCCGAAGTTGTAGATCAGCGTGTTCCAGTCGCGGTGGAAGCCTTCCTTGGGGTCGGCGTATTCGTACAGCCGGGTGCCGTCGAACTCGGCCAGGCCGTGCGCATCCATCGGGAAGTGCGCCGGCACCCAGTCCAGCAGCAGGCCCAGGCCCTGCTCGTGGCAGGCCTTGACGAAGCGGGCCAGGCCCTCCGGCGGGCCGAAGCGGGCACTGGGCGCGTACAGGCCCAGCGTCTGGTAGCCCCAGGAGCCATCCAGGGGGTGCTCGGTGACGGGCATGAGCTGCACATGCGTGAAGCCCATGTCCGCCGCGTAGGCGGGCAGGTGCTCGGCCAGCTCGTCCCAGGTCGGGAAGTCGCCATGCACGCCACGACGCCAGGAGGCGGCATGCACCTCGTAGACGCTGATGGGCGCATGGCGCTGGTTGGCGCGCTCGCGCTGGCGCGGCAGCGGTGTGGGCTCGGGCAGCGGCGCGACGATGCTGGCCGTCTCCGGCCGCAACTGGGCGCGGCGGGCATAGGGGTCGGCCTTGAGTGGCAGCAGCGCGCCGGCGCCATCGACGATCTCGAACTTGTAGAGGTCACCCTCGCCCGCATGCGGCACGAAGATCTCCCACACGCCGGCCGCATGGCGCAGCCGCATCGGGTGGCGGCGGCCGTCCCAGTTGTTGAAGCTGCCGACGACGCTGACCCGCCGCGCGTTGGGCGCCCAGGTGGCGAAGCGCACGCCGCTGACGTCGCCATGCTGCACGAGGTGCGCGCCCAGGCTCAGCCAGGGGCGGAAGTTGCGCCCCTCGGCAAAGGTCTTCAAGGCCTCGTCGGCCAGCTGCGGGTAGAAGGCGTAGGGGTCGGCGTAAATGCCATGAGCGCCCTCCCCGCCGCCCAGCCAGCGCACGGCCAGCCGGTAGTCGAAGCGGTGCTTGCGCCGCGGCACCTGGGCCTCGAAGAAGCCCGGGCGGCGCTGCTCCAGCTCGACCAGGGGCTTGCCGCTGGCCGCGTCGATCAGCGTCACGTCCGCGGCGCCGGGCAGCAGTGCGCGCACCCACAGCCGGCCCGCCTCGTCCGCATGCAGCCCCAGCCGCGAGAAAGGGTCGGCATGGCGGCCCGCCAGCAGGGCATCGAGGTCGGTGTCGTTCAGCATCAATTGAGGGATTTGACGGACCAGACACGGTCCACGTACTCGGCGATCGTGCGATCGGACGAGAACGGCCCCATGCCGGCGATGTTGCGCAGCGCGCACTGGCCCCAAGCGGCGCGGTCGGCAAACAGCGCATCGACCCGGGCCTGGGTGGCGACGTAGTCGGCGAAATCGGCCATCAGCAGGTAGACGTCGCGGTGCAGCAGGCTGTCGACGAGCGGCCGGTAGCGCTCGGTGTCGCCGTTGCTGAAGACGCCGGCCGAGATGGCGTCGATGACGCGCTTGAGCTGGCGATTCTCCTCGACGTACAGGCGCGGGTCGTAGCCCAGCCGCTTGATCTTGGCGACCGCATCGGCGCGCAGGCCGAACACGAACATGTTCTCCACGCCCATGGCCTCGGCCATCTCGATGTTGGCGCCATCCCAGGTGCCGATGGTGATCGCGCCGTTCATGCCGAACTTCATGTTGCCGGTGCCCGAGGCCTCGGTGCCGGCCGTCGAGATCTGCTCGGACAGGTCGGCCGCCGGGATGATGCTCTCGGCCAGCGAGACGCCGTAGTTGGGCAGGAACACCAGCTTGAGCCTGTCGCCCACGCGCGGGTCGCTGTTGACGACGCGAGCCACGTCATGGGCCAGGCGCACGATGCTCTTGGCCATCTGGTAGGCGGACGCCGCCTTGCCGGCAATGATGACGGTGCGCGGCACCCAGTTCGCGTCGGGTTTGTCGCGGATGGCCTGGTAGCGGGCGATGACGTGCAGCAGGTTGAGCAACTGGCGCTTGTACTCGTGGATGCGCTTGATCTGGATGTCGAACAGGCTGTCGGCATTGACCGAAATGCCCAGCTCGCGACGGATGACGCCGGCCAGCCGCTCCTTGTTGGCCCGCTTGACGGCCAGGAACTCCTCGCCCAGCTCGCGGTTGGCGGCCAGGGCTTTCAGCTCGGCCAGCTCGGCCAGGTCGCGGCGCCAGCCATCGCCGATGCGGCCGTCCAGCAGCGTGGACAGCGCCGGGTTGGCCTGCTGCAGCCAGCGCCGCGGCGTGACGCCGTTGGTGACGTTGTGGAAGCGCTCCGGCCAGATGCGGGCGTAGTCGGCAAAGATGGTCTGCACCATCAGCTGCGAGTGCAGCGCGGCCACCCCGTTCACGCGGCGCGAGGCCACCAGCGCCAGCGCCGCCATGCGCACGCGGCGCTCGCCATGGCCATGCGGGCCATGGCCGCCCTCGTCGATCAGCGAGACGCGCGCGGCCAGCCCGTGGTCGCCGGGGAAGCGGCCCTTCAGCTCCTCCAGGAAGCGGTGGTTGATCTCGTAGATGATCTCGAGATGGCGCGGCAGCAGCTGCTCGAACATGCGCACCGGCCAGGTCTCCAGCGCCTCGGGCATCAGCGTGTGGTTGGTGTAGGCCACCGCCTGGCGCGTGATCTTCCAGGCCTCGTCCCAGCCCAGGCCATGCTCGTCCAGCAGCAGGCGCATCAGCTCGGCAGGCGCCAGCGCGGGATGGGTGTCGTTGAGGTGGATGGCGTTGGCGCGGCCCAGGTTGTGCAGCGAGCCGCCACTCGTTTCGTTCTCGCGCAGATGGCGCGCGATCAGATCCTGCAGCGAGGCGCTGACCAGGAAGGCCTCCTGCTTGAGGCGCAGCTCGCGGCCGGCTTCTGTGGAGTCGTCCGGGTAGAGCACCCAGTTCAGCGCGTCGGCCAGCACCTGGTGGCGGGCGGCGCGGGCGTAGTCGCCGTCGCAGAAGGGCTTGAACTCGATGGGCGCCGCCATCGCCTGCCACTGCCTCAGCGTGGACACGCGCTCGCCGTGGTGGGCCGGCACGATGAAGTCGAAGGCCTGGGCCTCGATGCGGTCGGCCGGCAGCCAGCGGCGCACGCCCGAAGCATCGACCTCGACGCGGCCACCGAAGCCCACCGCATAGCGCAGGTCGTGGCGGGGCAGCTCCCAGGCCGGCGCGTCGCGCATCCAGTCGTCCGGCTGCTCCAGCTGGCGACCCTGCTGGATGGCCTGGGCGAACATGCCGTAGCGGTAGCGCAGGCCGTAGCCAAAGGAAGGCAGCTCCAGCTCGGCGAACGAGTCCAGGAAGCAGGCCGCCAGCCGCCCCAGCCCGCCGTTGCCCAAGGCGGCGTCGGGCTCGCGCTCCAGCACGTCGGCCAGGGCCAGGCCCTGCTCGGCCAGCCTGGCCTCGAGCGGCCCGGTGAGCTTCAACGCGGCCAGCGCATTCGACAGCGCCCGGCCCATCAGGAATTCCATCGACAGGTAGTGCACGCGGCGCACCGCTGCCTTGTCGCCGCGCCGGGCGTCGGCCGCCTGCGTGGCGGCCCAGCGGCGGGCCAGCGTCTCGCGGCAGGCGACGGCTGCGGCGTGCAGCGCGGCCTGCGGCGTGGCGCCATGGCTGCTTTGCGCCAGCTCGCGCTCGTAGGCGGTTTCGAAGGCCGCGCGCAAGGCCTCGTCTTCGGGCGCGAGGGCGGGCGGCTTCTTCATCGCGGTGGCGGCCTTGGGGGAACGTGGGACAGGCAGCGCGGGGCTGGGGCGGGTGGGTGTGATCATCAATGCCGGCCCCCTGGCGACGGGGGCAAGAATGCTACCCGAGCGGCAGCGCTGGACGGAGTATCGGTCAGTCGCGTCATGTCGTGTAGTTTGACTACATCTGGAAAACCCTGAAATCACACCAAGTCATTGATTTTCAATGAATAGACTCCGATTTATCGGCGAATTCTCTGTTGTTCCCGCGGGTCTTGAAATGTATATTGTCTACAAAGACGGGCCAAGACAAGAAATTGAGCCCACCTGAAGAGACAGGCCGGCGCGCCCTGCGCCCGGCGACGGAAAGGCTAGGAAGTGGCAGACGTTCGACTGACCGGCGTGGAGAAGGCCTATGGCGACATCCGCATCCTGCACGGCATCGACCTGGAGGTCCGCGATGGCGAGTTCATGGTCTTCGTCGGCCCGTCGGGCTGCGGCAAGAGCACGCTGCTGCGCTCCATTGCGGGGCTGGAAGAGATCACGGGCGGCGAGCTGAGCATCGGCGGGCGCGTCGTCAACGACGTGCCGCCCAGCGAGCGCGGCATCGCGATGGTGTTCCAGTCGTATGCGCTGTACCCGCACATGAACCTGTTCGACAACATGGCGTTCGGGTTGAAGCTGGCCAAGGTGCCCAAGGCCGAGATCGAGACGGCCGTGCGCAACGCGGCAAAGATCCTGCACATCGAGCACCTGCTGGACCGCAAGCCCAAGGACTTGTCCGGCGGCCAGCGGCAGCGCGTGGCCATCGGCCGCGCCATCGTGCGCAAGCCCGAGGTGTTCCTGTTCGACGAACCGCTGTCCAACCTCGACGCGGCGCTGCGCGTGCGCATGCGCTACGAGTTCGCGAAGCTGCACGAGGACCTGAAGACCACGATGATCTACGTGACCCACGACCAGGTGGAGGCCATGACGCTGGCCGACCGCATCGTCGTGCTGTCGGCCGGCAAGGTCGAGCAGGTCGGGTCGCCGCTGGAGCTGTACGAGCACCCCTGCAACCTGTTCGTGGCGGGCTTCATCGGCAGCCCGAAGATGAACTTCATCGACGGCGAGCTGGTTGCCATCGCTGAAGGCCATGTCGACGTGAAGCTCAGTGGCGGCCCCGTGGTGCTGCGCGCGCGGGTGGACGGCAGCGCGGCGCGGGTGGGCGACAAGGTCACGCTGGGCGTGCGGCCCGAGCACATCCGTACCAGCGGCGACGGCAACCTGTTGCAAAGCACGGTGGCCTTCGTCGAGTCGCTGGGCGGCGTCACGTTCGCCTACTGCCCCTACCCCGGCCTCGAAGAACCGCTGACCTGCCAGTTCGAAGGCCGCAACGGCGCCGACCGGCTGCGCAGCGGCCAGGCGCTGACCCTGCACCTGCCGGCCGAGGCGCTCTACGTCTTCGATGCCGCGGGCCTGGCCCTGCGCCGCCTCGCGGCCCCGGAGCTCGCGGCATGACGCTTCGCGCCCTGCTGGCCGCCGCCGCCCTGGTGGCCGGGCCCGCGCTGGCCGAAACGCCGCGCCTGCTCATCTGGATCAACGGCGACAAGGCCTACAACGGCCTGCAGCAGGTCGGCGACGCGTTCGAGAAGGCCTCGGGCGTCAAGGTCGTCGTCGAGCACCCGGTCGACCCGACCGACAAGTTCCAGCAGGCCGCCGGCGCCGGCAAGGGGCCGGACATCTTCTGCTGGCCGCACGACCGCGTGGGCGAATGGGCCAAGGCCGGCCTGCTGACGCCGCTGCGCCCCTCGGCCCGGCTCAAGGCCGAGTCCGAGGACACCGCCTGGGCAGCGCTGACCTACCGCGGCCGCATCTGGGGCTACCCCATCGCCATCGAGACGACGGGCCTCATCTACAACAAGGCGCTGGTGCCCACGCCGCCCGCGACCTGGGAGGACGTCGTTGCGCTGGACAGGCGGCTGCAGGCCCAGGGCAAGCGCGCCATCCTGTGGCACTACAACAAGAGCTTCTTCACCTGGCCCATGCTGGCCGGCGCCGGCGGCTTCATCTTCGGCCGCGACGCCCAGGGTGATTTCGATGCCCGCCAGGTCGGCGTCAACACGCCCGGGGCGCTGCGCGCCGCGCAGACGCTGGAGGGCCTGATCCGCAACGGGCACATGCCCAGAGGCGCCACCTACGCCGAGATGGAGTCGGCCTTCGCGCGTGGCGAGGTTGCGATGATGATCTCCGGCCCCTGGGCCTGGGACAACGCAAGGAAGGCCAGGATCGACTTCGGCGTGGCGCCCATTCCTGCCGTCGTGGCCGGCAAGCCGAGCAAGAGCTTCGTCGGCGTGCTGGGCTGCATGATCTCCGCGCCCAGCAGGAACAAGGACATCGCCAAGGAGTTCATCGAGAACCACCTGATGCGACCCGCGGCGCTGAAGGTGCTGGACGCCGACGTCGCCCTCGGCGTGCCGGCCAACAAGGCCTTCTACGCCGAGCTGTCGGTCAACCCGCTGATCGCCGCCAGCATGACCAACGCCCGCCACGGCGAACCCATCCCCAACATCCCCGAGGTGGGCCGCTTCTGGACCGCGATGGACGCGGCGCTGGAGGCCATCACCAACGGCCTGCAAAGCCCCAAGGACGCGCTCGATGGCGCCGCTGCACGGATGTTGCTGAACAAATGAACGCCTCGTCCTCCACCCTGGGCCAGGGCACCTACACCACGCTGCCGCCGACGCTGGCCGAGAAGCTGGGCCGGCTGCTGTACTGGCCCGCCGTCGCCGCCCTCGCCATCGGCGCGCTCTACCTCGTGTTTGCCGTCTACACCACCGGTCAGGCGGCATGGGCCACGGGCCTGCTGGTGCTGTTCACGGCCGGTTTCTACGTCTACCTGAGCCGCGGGGGCTTTGCCTGGCGCTACCTCTTCCCCGGCATCGCCGGCATGGGGGTCTTCATCGCCTTCCCGCTCGTCTACACGGCGCAGATCGGTTTCACGAACTACTCCAGCACCCACCTGCTCAGCGAGAGCCGCGTGCGCGACTACCTGCTGGAGCAGCACGACGCCGTCGAGGACCAGGTGCTGGGCTACAGCCTGCATGCCAGCGGTGCTGAATACCGCCTGCTGCTGCGCGCCGACGGCGAGGCCGCGCCGCGCTGGGTGTCGCCGCCGCTCACCCTGCGCGCCGGCAGGGAGCTGCGCGTGGACGTGGCCGCCGCCGATGCCGCGACGACGCCGGCCGACGCCGCCCTGCCCCTGCCCGAGCTGATCAGGCACCGCGAGGCGCTCGCCCAACTGGTGCTCGTTCAGCCGGACGGGACCGAGCTGCACTACCTCGGCCTGCGCGAGTTCGGCCCCGTCAAGCCGCAGTGGACGGCGAATGCCGACGGCAGCCTCACGCGCGCCGCTGACGGCACCGCCTTCAAGCCCAACCGGGACACCGGCTTCTTCGAGTCGCCCTCGGGCGAGACGCTGCAGCCCGGCTTCAAGGCCTTCATCGGCACGGCCAACTACGCCCGCATGCTGTTCGACGCCGAGTTCCGCGGCCCCTTCCTGTCCATCTTCACGTGGACGGTGGTGTTCTCGGCGCTGACCGTGTTCTTCGCCACCGCCATCGGCATGCTGTTCGCCGTGATGCTGAACTGGGAGGGCATGAAGTACCGCACCACCTACCGCACGCTGCTGTTCCTGCCGTACGCGGTGCCGGGCTTCATCTCCATCCTCGTCTTCAAGGGCCTGTTCAACCAGAACTTCGGCGAGATCAACGCCATCCTGGATGCCCTCTTCAGCGTCAAGCCGGCCTGGTTCGCCGACCCGCTGCTGGCCAAGACCATGCTCGTCATCGTCAACGTCTGGCTCGGCTATCCCTACGTGATGATCCTGTGCTCGGGCCTGCTGAAAGCGATCCCCGCGGACCTCTACGAAGCCTCCGCACTGGCCGGCGCGTCGCCGGCGACCAACTTCTTCAAGATCACCGCGCCGCTCATCATCAAGCCGCTGGCGCCGCTGCTGGTCAGCGCGTTCGCCTTCAACTTCAACAACTTCGTGCTGATCGCGCTGTTGACCGACGGCCGGCCGGACTTCCTGTCCACCAAGCTGCCCGCGGGCCAGACCGACATCCTCGTCAGCTACACCTACCGCATCGCCTTCCGCGACTCGGGCTCCGACTTCGGTCTTGCCGCGGCGATCTCGACGCTGATCTTCTTCCTGGTGGCGGCGCTGTCGTTGATCAATTTGCGGCTGTCCGCCAAGGCCCAGCGATGAAGCTTGCGTGTGGTTGGCAAGCGCGGCGGCCAAGGGACTTCGTGTCCCCCGCCCGCTTCGCGGTCTCCTCCTTTACCTTCGTCCCTTGGCCGCCGCACTCGCCAACCGGCAACACCTGCTTTGCGCGAGAACCGCTGTCGCCGGATCAGGCCGGGTGGGCGGGCTGCGCAGGTAAAGGAATGAATTTGCCGCCCGTCCAGGGCCGGCAAAGAAGGGACACGGAGCAGACCGCCCACCCGGCCTGATCCAGTCACACAAAAGAAGACATTCGGAGCTGAGAAAAATGGCCATCGTCCTCGGCAAACAAGCCCGCTGGCGCACCTTCGCCGCGCATGCGGTGATGTGGGTCTTCATCGCCATCACGCTGTTCCCGCTGCTGGCCGTCGTGTCCATCTCGCTGCGCCCCGGCAACTTCGCCACCGGCAGCCTGATCCCGACCGAGATCAGCCTGGAGCACTGGAAGCTCGCGCTGGGCATTCCCTACCAGGCCGCCGACGGCAGCCTGGTGCAGCCGCCCTTCCCCGTGCTGACCTGGCTGTGGAACTCCATCAAGATCGCCACGGTCTCCGCCTTCCTCATCGTCGCCATCTCCACGACCGCGGCCTACGCCTTCGCGCGCCTGAAGTTCAGCTTCAGCAAGCCGGTGCTCAACGGCATGCTGCTGCTGCAGATGTTCCCGCCGGTGCTGGCGCTGGTGGCCATCTTCGCGATCTTCGAGACCATCGGCACCTACGTGCCGGCGCTGGGCATCGAGACGCATGCCGGCCTCGTGCTGGCCTATCTCGGCGGCATCGCCACGCATGTCTGGACCATCAAGGGCTACTTCGAGACCATCCCGGTCGAGATCGAGGAGAACGCCAAGGTCGACGGCGCCACGCACTGGCAGGCGTTCTCGCGCGTGCTGCTGCCCATGGCCGTGCCCATCCTGATGGTGGTCTTCGTGCTGGCCTTCATCGGCACCATCATCGAGTACCCCGTCGCCTCCATCCTGCTGCGTGAAGAGGGCAACCTGACGCTGGCCGTCGGCTCCAAGTATTTCCTGCACGACCAGCGCTTCCTGTGGGGCGACTTCGCCGCCGCGGCCGTGCTCTCCGGGCTGCCGATCACGGCAGTGTTCCTGCTCGCCCAGCGCTGGATCGTCTCCGGGCTGACGGCGGGCGGCGTCAAGGGCTGACCTCATGTTGAAGACCTGCGTGCTGCTTGCGGCGCTGATCACATTCGCTCCCGTGACCCATGCCACCGACTGCAAGCCCGCGCCGCTGGGCGACGCAACGCTGTACCTGCGTGGCAACCTCAACCAGTGGATCGCCCAGGACGAGCATGCTTTCGAGTACCGCTGCGATGCCTACTACCTGAACCTCACCGCGCAGGGACCGCAGGAATTCAAGCTGGCCGACGAATCCTGGACGACCGACCTCAGCTTCGGCACCAATGCCCAGGGCGTGCTGACCCGCGGCGCCCATGGCAACCTCAAGCGCGACTTCAGCGGCGAACACACGCTGCGCCTGGGCTTCGACGCGGCCGGCACGCCACGGCTGGAGATCGGCCCCAGGAGCTTCACACCCACGCCGCCGCGGCCCGTCACCGACCGCGCCGCGCTGGGCGCGAGCTTCGACTCGCGCAGCACCGCGTCCAAGACGCCCTTCGGCGCCCAGCCCCGGGGCAGCGAGCTGAGCTTTCGCATTGGCAGCGACGTGCCCGGCCTGAAGCGCGCCACGCTGGTCGTCGAGCGCCGCCGCCTGAGCGGCAACCAGGAACAGCTCGGCTACGAACCGCTCGCGCGCATCGCCATGACGCCGGCGCCGCGCGGCCGGGGCACGAGCTTCTCGGCGAAGTACCGCTTCGACGATATCGGCGTCTACGGCTACTGGTTCGAACTCGAGACCGCCGAGGGCCACTACGCGCTGCAGAACAACAAGGACACGGTGTACTGGACGCGCGAGAAGGGCTCCATGGGCGTGGCGACCGTCGAGCGCCTGCCCGACAACCTGGCCCGCGTGCGCCGCTACCGCCAGACCATCTACGCGCCCGACTTCACCGTGCCCGCCTGGGCCCGCGACGTCGTCTACTACTACGTCTTCCCCGAGCGCTTCCGCAATGGCGACAAGACCAACGACCCGCGCCCCGGCGGCGGCCGGCCGCAGGACCGCTACCAGGACCACGACGTGGAACGCCACGCGACCTGGAACGAGAAGCCATTCAAGCCCGCGGGGCCTGGAGAACAGGGCGACGGCTCCGACGCGCTGTACAACAACGACTTCTTCGGCGGCGACCTGGCCGGCCTGACAAGCAAGCTGAGCTACATCAAGAGCCTGGGCGCCAACGCCATCTACCTGACGCCGGTGTTCCGCGCGCCCAGCAACCACAAGTACGACGCGGCCGACTACAAGCAGATCGACCCGGCCTTCGGCACCAACGACGACTTCGTGCGCCTGTGCGCCGAGGCCGCCAGGCTGGGCATCCGCGTGATCCCCGACACCTCGCTGAACCACGTCGGCAGCGACTCGCCCTACTTCAACCGCTTCGGCAACTTCCCGGCGGGCGGCGCCTTCGACAACGGTCGCATCAACCCCGCCTCGCCGTATGCCAGCTGGTTCAAGTTCAAGCCCGAAGAGACCGATCCCGACAAGCAGTACCAGGGCTGGGTCGGCGTGAAGGACCTGCCGGAGATCGACAAGAACTCGCCCGCCTTCCGCGCCTACGCCTACCGCGACGCGGACTCGGTGACGAACTACTGGCTGGACCGCGGCGCCGCCGGCTGGCGCATGGACGTCGCGCCCTGGGTGCCCGACGACTTCTGGCGCGAATGGCGCCAGGCCGTGAAGGCCAGGAAGCCCGACGCGCTGACGGTGGCCGAGACCTGGTTCGACGCCTCCAAGTTCCTGCTGGGCGACATGTTCGACAGCACGATGAACTACATCTTCCGCAACGCGGTGCTCGACTACGCCGCCGGCAAGTCCGCGCGCGCGACCTACGCCAACCTGGAACTGCTCCGCGAAGCCTACCCGCCGCAGGCGCTGCAGGCGCTGATGAACCTGCTGTCCACGCACGACCAGCCGCGCGCCCTCTTCCATTTCGGCTACCGCGACGACGGCGACGCCCAGGCCTTGCGGCTCGCCAAGCAGCGCCTGCGCCTGGCCGTGTTCTTCCAGATGACCTACCCCGGCTCGCCGACCATCTACTACGGCGACGAGGTGGGCCTGGGCGGCGGCGAGGACCCCTACAACCGCGCGCCCTACCCCTGGGCCGACGAAGGCGGCCAGCCCGACCGCACGCTGCTGTCCGACTTCAGGCGGCTCACGCGGCTGCGCCACGAACTGCCCGTGCTGCGCCATGGCTCGCTGAGCGCACCGCTGCACCTGGACGAGCACGTCGTCGTGCTGGCCCGCCAAGACGGCAAGGCCTGGGCCATCACCGCCACCAACAACAGCCTGGAGCCGCGCACGGTCCGGGTCCGCCTGCCATTCGCCGCCAGCCGCCTGCGCGACGGCCTGAGCGGCAAGCCGGTCGCCGTCAGCAACGGTGAACTCAGGCTCGCCGTGCCCGCGCTGTTCGGCCGCGTGCTCGTGACGCCCTGACGCGCGCGGGCAGGCCCGGCACGGGCCGCCGAATCAGCCCATGCGCAGCACGCGCTCCGCTTCTTCCCGCCGCGCGTCCTCGATCTCGCGCAGCACGCCCGACAGATCCACCTCGCCGGCCTTGCGCTCGTAGCGGCCGGTGAGCGGGACGTCGGGCGCCAGCAGGCCGGCCGCGTAGAGCGACCAGATCTCCGGGCCGTACTGCGTGGCCCTCAGGGCCGGTGCGTACTGGCCGAAGAAGTTGCGCAGGTTGTCGACGTCGCGCATCAGCATGCGCGGCGCGTGGTTGTTGCCGGCGGCGTCCACGGCCTGCGGCAGGTCGATGATGACGGGGCCGTCGGCGGCCAGCAGCACGTTGAACTCCGACAGGTCGCCATGGATGACGCCGGCGCACAGCATGCGCACCACTTCGCCGATCAGCGTCGCGTGGTGCTGCCCGGCCTCGGTGTCGGTGAAGCTCAGGTCGTTCAGGCGCGGCGCGGCGTCGCCATGCGCGTCGGCCACCAGCTCCATCAGCAGCACGCCTTCGTGGAAGTTGTGGGGTCGCGGCACGCGCACGCCGGCCGCGGCCAGCCGGTACAACGCGTCGACCTCGGCGCTCTGCCAGGCCGCCTCCTGTTGCTGGCGGCCGTAGGCGGTGCGCTTGGTCATCGCGCGGGCCTGGCGGCTGTTGCGGACCTTGCGGTTCTCGGTGTAGTCGACGGCCTGGCGGAAGCCCCGCTTGTTGGCCTCCTTGTAGACCTTGGCGGCACAGGTGTCGTCGCCGACGCGCACCACATAGACATCGGCTTCCTTGCCGCTCTTGAGCTGCCGCACGACGCTGTCGATCAGGCCTTCATCCATCAGTGCCTGCAGGCGGGCGGGTGCTTTCATGCCCGGATTCTCGGGCCTGCGCGGGCAGCGGCCGCCAAGGCTGCCCGCACCGGCCGGCAGCAACGTGCGCGGCGCCCGGCCACCCAGCTGGGTCGGCCGGTGGCCATCGCGACGGCCGTTTCGTTAAAAAGCTGCGCTCTCGCCGCTTCAGTCCATCCCTGGGAGCGGGCCCAAGACACCAATGGCGGCAACATGTCGCTTTGCCAGCTTTTCAGTCGTATTCCTTGTGCTGCGGCTTTGCATGTGTCGTTTCTCGCCCAGTACTTCCTGTTCCGTGACGGCAGCCCGACGGCGCTGCTGCTAGCCCATTACCAGCCCTGGCTGGTCGTGCTGTCGCTGGTGGTCGCTTCGCTGACCTCGGCGCTGGCGCTGCAGCTGGCCGGCATGGCGCGCACCGTCGATGCGGGCCGGCCACGGCAGCTCACGCTGCTCAGCGGGTCGCTGGCCATGGGCGGTGGCGTCTGGGCGATGCATTTCATCGGCATGCTGGCCTTCAGCCTTTGCACGCGGATCGCGTTCGACGCCGGCGTCACGCTCGCGTCGATGGTGCCCGCCGTGATGGCCTCCTGGGTCGCCCTGAACCTGATCTCGCGCGGCACGCTGGGGCGGTTGCAGTGGGTGCTGGGCGGCGTGCTGGTCGGCGCCGGTATTGGTGCCATGCACTACACGGGCATGGCCGCGATGGAGCTGAACGCCCAGCTGCGCTACGACCCGCTGTGGTTCGGCGCCTCCATCGTCGTCGCCGTGCTGCTGGCGATGCTGGCGCTGTGGGTGCGCTTCGGCCTGGAGCAGCGGGTGTCGAAGCTGACGGCCGTGCTGCTGGGCGGTCTCGTCATGGGTTGTGCGATCGCCGGCATGCACTACACGGCCATGGGCGCCGCACGCTTCGTCGGCGCGCCGGACGAACTCTGTGCGGGCAGCGTCGACCGCAACGGCTACCTGGCGCTGGCCATCACCGTCGTGACGCTGACGATCAGCCTGCTGACCGCCGGCGCCAACGGCCTGCTGCGCTACCGTGCGCTGAACCGCCAACTGGGTCTGGAGCAGGAGCGCACGCAGGCGCTGCTGGACACGGCCGTCGATGGCATCGTCACGGTCGACAGCAACGGCGTGATCCGCTCGTTCAACGGCGCCGCGGAGCGCCTGTTCGGCTGGCCTGCCGGCGAGGCCCTGGGCCAGAAGGTGGGCATTCTGCTGCCGCCCCCCGACGCCGAGGACCGCAAGGCGCAGATCAGCCGCTACCTGAACATCGGCCATCGCGGCGGCGCGGGGGAGGAAGCCGGCGTCGGCGGCGACCGCGAGGTCATGGCCCGCCATCGCGACGGCCACCTGATGCCGATCCGGCTGGCCGTCGGCCGCATCGAGCACCACGGCGATCGCCACTACATCGCCTTTATCACGGACATCGCCGACCGCAAGCGGATGGAGCAGGCGCTGCGCGACAGCGAGGAGCAGTACCGCAGCCTGGTCGCCAACAACCCCGGCGTGACCTTCCGCTGCAGGATCGACGAGCGCTGGAGCCTGCTGCTGGTCAGCGATGCGATGGAGACGCTGTCGGGCTGGCCCGCCGCCGATTTCCTGGCCGGGCGCATCCATTGCGGCGACCTGGTCCATGCCGAGGACCGCGAGCGCGTCAACACCACCATCCACGCCGCGCTGGCGGCAGACGAGCCCTACGTCGTCGAGTACCGCCTGATGCGCCGCGACGGCGGCGAGCGCTGGGTCTCCGAGACCGGCCGTGGCGTGCGCGACGCCTCGGGCGAAGCGCACTGGATCGATGGCGTGATCATCGACATCAGCGAAGCGAAGCGCCTGCAGCAGGAACTGACGCAGGCCAAGGAAAGCGCCGAAGCCGCGGTGGCCGCCAAGGGCGCCTTCCTGGCCAACATGAGCCACGAGATCCGCACGCCGATGAACGCCATCCTCGGCTTCACCGAGCTGCTGCTGGACACCACGCTCGGCGAGCTGCAGCGCAAGCACCTGACGACGGTGCGCGGCTCGGCGCGCTCGCTGCTGGGCCTGCTCAACGACATCCTCGACACGGCCAAGCTCGAGAAGGGTGCGGTCGAGCTGGAGCAGTTCGACTTCTCGCTGCACGCGGTCTGCGAGCAGACCCTCAACTCGTTGCGCCTCGGTGCGCAACGCAAGGGCCTGGCGCTGCAGCTCGACTACCCCGACGCCGAGCCACGCTTCTTCAAGGGCGACCCGCTGCGCATCCAGCAGGTGCTGGTCAACATGGTCGGCAACGCCATCAAGTTCACCGAGCGCGGCGTCGTGACGCTGGCGATGCGGGTCGAGGCCGGCCAGGTCCATCTGCGTGTCATCGACACCGGCATCGGCATCCCGCCGAACCGGCTGGAACGCATCTTCGACGCCTTCGCGCAGGCCGACGCGTCGACGACGCGCCGCTTCGGCGGCACCGGTCTGGGCACGACCATCTCGCGCCAGCTGGTTGAACGGATGGGCGGGCGCATCACCGTCGAAAGCACCGAGGGCGTCGGCAGCTGCTTCCACATCTGGCTGCCGCTGCCCGCCGGCGAGGCGGTGGCGAGCGCCGAGGAAGGTGCGCAGATGGTGCTGCCGCCGCTGCGCGTGCTGGTCGCCGACGACGTGGCGCAGAACGGCGAGCTGCTGCAGTTGATGCTGGGCCGCGACGGCCACACCGTCCGCCTGGCCACCAACGGGCTCGAGGCGCTGCAGGCCTTCAGCAACCAGGACTTCGACGTGGTGCTGATGGACGTGCACATGCCCGAGCTCGACGGCCTGGGCGCCACCCGCCGTATCCGCCAGTTCGAGATCAGCCACAGCCGGCCGCGCACGCCCGTGGTCGCGCTGACCGCCAGCGTGCTGGAGGAAGACCGCCAGGCCGCACTGGCTGCCGGCATGGACGGCTTTGCGGCCAAGCCGATCGAGTCGGCCCTGCTGCGCGCCGAGATCGCCCGCGTGCTGGGCCTGGCAACCAGCGTTGCTGCGCCGGTGCGCGCGGCGGGTGCCGACGACGACGCCGAGGCCGCGCTCGACTACGCGCACGGCGTGCGCCTGTGGGGCAATGCGAGCGCCTGGCGCCGTGCGCTGCGCCGCTTCGCGCAGGAGCAGGACCAGGGCGGGCCGCGCCTGATGGCGCTGCTGCGCAGCGGCGAATGGCTGGAGGCCCGCGGGCTGGTCCACCGCTGGCGCGGCGTGGCCGGCAGCCTGGCGATGCCGCAGTTGCTCAGGGCGACCAAGCCGGTCGAGGATCTGCTTCGGCTGGATCGGCACGCGGAGGCCCTGGCGGCCGGCGAAACGCTGGTGGCCGCGCTGGCCGACGTGCTGGCGGCGATCGCCGAGCTCTCCCAGGCGGCCAACACCGCCCCGGCGCCGCTGACCGACGAACCGAAAAAGGAAGCGGGCAAGACCGTGCCAGCGGCGCTGCTGGAGCGCATGGACAAGGCGCTGCGGCGCGGCGAGCTGGACGACTCGCTGCTGACCGAGCTGGTCCGGCACCTGGGCGCCGCCCGCAGCACCGCACTGACCGATGCGCTGGACCAGTTCGATTTCGAGGCGGCGCTGAAGGCGCTGCAGGCCCTGCGATGACCATGAGCGACAAACGGCCCACGCTGCTGCTCGTCGACGACGAGCCGGCCAACCTGCAGGTGCTGCGCCAGGTGCTGCAGCAGGACTACCGTCTGCTGTACGCGCGCGACGGCCACAAGGCGCTGGAGCTGGCGCGCACGGAGTCGCCGCGGCTGATCCTGCTGGACGTGATGATGCCCGGCCTGTCGGGGCTGGACGTCTGCCGCACGCTGAAGGCCCAGCAGGCCACGGCCGCCATTCCGGTGATCTTCGTCACCGCCCTGTCGGACGCGCAGGACGAGGCGCAGGGCTTCGAGGCCGGCGCGGTGGACTACATCAGCAAGCCGATCAGCCCCGCGACCGTCCGGGCACGCGTACGCACGCACCTGCAGCTGGTACGCGTCGAGGCGCTGCTCGAGACGCGGCTGCAGATCGTGCTGTGCCTGGGCCGGGCGGCCGAGTACAAGGACAACGAGACCGGCTGGCACGTGCTGCGCATGAGCCACTACTCGCGCATCCTGGCGCTGGCCGCCGGCTTCGACGAGGCCGATGCCGAGGACCTGATGCACGCCGCGCCGATGCACGACGTCGGCAAGATCGGCATCCCCGACGCGGTGCTGCAAAAGCCTGGCCCGCTCGACGAGCGCGAGTGGGAGATCATGCGCCGCCACCCGCTGATCGGCGCCGAGATCCTCGGCGCGCACCAGAGCGGCCTGCTGTCGATCGCGAGCCGGATCGCGCAGGGCCACCACGAGAAATGGGATGGCAGCGGCTACCCGCATGGCCTCGCGGGCGATGCCATCCCGCTGGAGGCCCGCATCGTCGCCATCGCCGATGTGTTCGATGCGCTCACCAGCGTGCGCCCCTACAAGGCAGCCTGGACCGTGGAGCAGGCTGTCGAGCACCTGCGCGCGCAGGCCGGCAAGCATTTCGACCCGCAGCTGGTCGAGCTGTTCCTGGCCAGCCTGCCGGCCATCATCGAGGTGCGCGAGCGCTTTCTCGAAGCGGGCTGAACCAGGTGGCGCGCCGAGGCGCCCCGGCCATCGGGGGCGGCGACCGGGCCCCTCGTGGGCAGGGCGAATGTGGAGGCCGCCGCGAGCACGCTGCGGCGGCGTGCCCGACAGCAACACCCCGGGTCTTGCGGCGAAGGTCCCGGGATCAGCTCAGCCTCAGAACTTGTAGCTTGCGCCAAGCAGGTAGGTGCGGCCCCACTTGATGTATTCAAGCGGGCGATCCTTGGTGCCGGCGTAGGTCTGGTAAGCCGAGTTCGTCAGGTTGTTCACCTGGAACAGCAGGCCCAGGCCCTTGAGGCTACCTTCGCTGAAGGAGTAGCCGAGCTGCATGTCGGTGATGTTCTCGCCGACAACGTAACGCAGCGTGCGGCTGCCGTTGAAATTGCCGATCTCGCCAATGAAGTCCGAGCGGCGGCGCTGACTGACGCGAGCCTCGAAGCCGTTGATCTCGTAGTAGGCCGTCAGGTTGTAGACCTGCTTGGACAGACCAGGCAGCGCAATGTCACCACCACCCACGCTGCTGGAGCTCTCAGGATCCTGGATCTTGATACCGCTGTGCGTGAAGCTGGCGCTGGCCTGGATGCCGAAGCCCCTGAGCGAGTCGGAGACGAGGCCGAGCGGCAGCGAGGCCGACAGCTCGACACCGGACAGCTTGCCACCCTTGCCGTTGAACGGAGCCGTGAACGTGCCGGTCGGCAGCGCTGGCGGGCAAGGCTGGTTAGCGCCGGCCGGCGTCGTGCAGGTGTTGGGCGGCACGTAGCTCTTCGTGAAGCCGCTGAGATCGTAGCCATCCTGCTTCTGCGTGTAGATGTAGCTCTTCAGGTCCTTGAAGAAGCCGGCCGCAGCCAGATAGGCCTTGGTGCCGAAGTACTTCTCATAGGAGATGTCGAAGGCATTGGCGATCCAGGGGTCAGCCTTGGGGTTGCCACCGCTGGCGCCCGGCTTGCCGGTCGCGTTGTCGACGCCGAACTCGACGCCTGAACGCAGTTGGTCGACACGCGGGCGGGCCATCTGGCGGGCCAGCGCCACACGCAGGGTCTGGTCGTCGGTCAGCGAGAATGCGAGGTTCATGCTCGGCAGAACGTCGGTACGAACCTTGCCGTCGCTGTTGGGCTTGATATTGCTGCCAGCCGGGGCGTTGTTGTCCCAATAGTTGGATGTCGAGGACTGGTCAACACGGATGACTTGCAAGCCGACATTGCCGCGCACCGGCACACCGGCCCACTCGCTTTCGATATTGCCCTTGACGAAGCCGGTCGTGGTCTTTTCGTACACGTTCCAGGCCTTGGGGATCAGATAAGCGGCACTGGTCTCACTGGGATTGAACTTCATGTAGCGGCCGACGGCGGCGGGCACGTTCCAGGCCGGGATGCTGCCCAGCCCGGCGAAGCTCAGGTCGACCGGAGCGTATTGCAGCTCGCCCGCTATGACGGTGTCGCCCTGGGCGCCCACGTCGATGTTGCCTTCGGGCTGGCGCTTCTTCTTGGAACGGTCGGCGTAGTTGATGCCGATGTCCACGTCCTGGAAGAGGCCACGCATCGAATCCGGCAGCGGGAAGTTGCCAGCCAGCTTGAGCGACTTCAGCTCATCCTTGACGCTCGGCACCTTGCCATAGCCAGAGCCATAGATCGTGCCGCGCAGGAAGAGCTTGGTCGGATCGGAATAGCTCAGCGTCGGGACCATCGCAGGGAAGCCACCCGTGGCGAAGTTGAACTTCAGCGTATCCAGGGGGGCCGTAGCTCCGTTCGGAGCCAGCTGCGAGTTGTTCTCGAGGCTCAGCTCCTTGCGGTCGGCCTTGGAGTAGCTCACATCCGCGGTGAGCGTGCCGCCCCCATCCAGGCGCAGCTTGTTGTTCCAGCCGAAGGCGTCGATGGTGTCCTTGCGGTCGTTGTACATGCCACGCACCAGCGGGTACAGACCGCTGGCGGTGCCGCCGACGAAGGTGTTGTTGCTGTTGACGACGGCGTTGGTGATGTTCAGGCCCGGCGAGTAGCCGCCGTTGTAGCCGCTCAGATTCACCTCGAACTGATTGGCAGTGTCTTCCTGCGTGGCACGGGTGTGGTAGTAGTCAACGACGCTCGTGAATGACTTGTTAGGGCGGAACTCGGCGGTGGCCAGGAAAGCGTCGCGCTTGCTCACACCTGTGCGGCGCAGCGCCTTGATGCCGTCAGAATAGAAGGCGCCGGCTGCGACGCCCGGCCGCCAGCCCGCGCCCAGGGCCTGCCAGGGCTCGTACAGGCCGACCTGCTCCTCCTGAACAGGAGTTTCCTGGTGGGCATAGCCCAGGACCAGGCCAACGGTACGGTCGGCAAACTGGTCGATGTAGCTCGCGCTCACGCGATTGCCTGTGCTCTTGGCGCTTGCAGCAGCACCGAGGGAGTTCTTCTGGCCTCGCACGTTGAAGGCCATGACGCGGCTGCCGAAGTTCAGCGGGCGCACGGTCTGCATGTCGATGGTGCCGGACAAACCCTGACCGACCAGGCCGCCATCGGGCGTCTTGTAGACGTTGACGCTGGCGAGGAGTTCAGAGGGGTACTGGTCGAACTCGACGGAACGGTTGTCACCGGTGCTGACGAGTTCGCGACCGTTCAGCAGCGAGGTGGCGAAGTCCGGTGACAGACCACGCACGCTGATCACCTGGGCACGGCCGGCGACACGCTGGGCCGACAGGCCGGGCAGGCGTGCGATGGACTCGGCGATGCTGATGTCGGGCAGCTTGCCGATGTCTTCAGCCGACACCGATTCAACGATGTTGTCTGAGTTCTTCTTCACCGAGATCGCGGCCTCGATGCCCTTGCGGATGCCGGTGACGGTCACCGTCTCGAGCTGCTGCGCGGGCTGCTGGGCCATCGCCCCGGATGCCGCGATCAGCAGCGTGCAGCCAACGGCCACCGAGCTGATGCGGAACGAGTCGCGAGCAACCACGCGCTTGTCCTTGTTCATGGTCATGTCTGTCTCCTGTGGTTCATCTGGAAAACGGCCTGCCCCCGTAGCCCATGCAACCGGTCGATGGCGCAGGTCTCGTCGGCTGGAACCCAACGTCTCAGGAGTGTTTGTATCAAAACTAGATTTGAAGCCCACCCTGCGCAAACCCTAGGATTTGCATGAAAACGACCTGTTTTCTGCCAAATACCAAGGGTTAACCATTAATTTATGGGCGACACCGACCGCAGACATGTTCAAGTTAATTGCAAAACTACAGAATCTTGTAGCTCAACTACATCCATCCAAACAGGCCAGGCAGACATGCCTTGACGAGGCCGCACAGGGCTGCGCCCGCCGCCAGCGGCAGCGCGAAAAACGACGGGGAAGGGAGAAGTGGGAGGGCGACGGGCGGACGCCCGCGCCCGGTCAGGCGTCGGCCTGCTCCAGCGCCAGGGCGGCGCCGGACAACGCGGCCAGCGTGTCGGTGATGAGTGCCGTGGGGATGCCGGCCAGCATGACCTCGAAGCGGCCCTTGGCCTCGAAGCGGCGCCGGAATTCGGACTGGAAGAACCGCTCGCCCAGGCGCGGCACGATGCCGCCGCCGATGAAGACGCCGCCGCGCGCGCCCAGCGTCAGCGCAACGTTGCCGGCGAAGCCACCCAGCATGGCGCAGAAGACGTCCAGCGTGCGGGCGCAGGCCGGTGATTCGCCGCCCAGGCCCCGAGCCACGATCTGCTCGGTGGTCAGCGCGCCGACGTCCTCGCCCAGCACCGCAGCCACCGCACGACACAGCACCGGCAGGCCGATGCCGGACAGGAAGCGCTCGGCCGACACATGCGGGAACTCGCGGCGCGCATGCCCGAGCACGGCGCTCTCGAAATCGTCGGCCGGCGCCAGCGTCGCATGGCCACCCTCGCCCGGCAGCGCGAGCCAGCGGCCGGGCGCCCGCACGACGCCGCCCACGCCCAGGCCCGTGCCCGGGCCGATGACGGCCATCACGGCGCCCACCGCCACCTCGCCGGCAGGCGGAGGCGGCGCGCCCCAGGCGCGCAGCTGGTGCGCACGCAGCCGCGGCAGCGACAGCGCCTGGGCCTCGAAGTCGTTCAGGCACAGCAGCGTCTGCAGGCCCAGCTCCTGCTGCGTGGCGGCGCGCGAGAAGCTCCAGGCACCGTTGGTCAGCTCGACCCGGTCGCCATCCAGCGCCGTCGCCAGCGCAAAAGCCGCGCTGCGCGGGCGAGCCCGGCCCGGCGCCTGGTCGGCCAGGTAGGCCCGCACCGCGGCGGCGGGGCCGGCATGCCCGGCCACCGGCAGCACGCGCACGCCCTCAACCGGAGCACCGGGGCCGGCCACGGTACCGAAACGCGCATTGGTGCCGCCGACATCGGCCACCAGCCAGGGGAAGGCGGCGCTCATGCCCGGACTCCCGGCGCGAGGGCTTCAGGAACGGCGGAGGGGGCTTGCGGGTGTCGGGTCAGGGCTGGCACGAAGGGAAAAGGCGTCATTTCGGTCGCCGCGGACGGTAGCAAAACTACAGGATATCGACAATACAGATTCACCCAAAGCACCCGCCTTCCTGGGAGCAAGCGCTTTCATTTCTCGACCATGACCCCTTCTTCACGGGGAAATCCGGCATCCGCAAGCTGTAGTGCAGCTACAGCCCGAGAAGCCGGCCGGTCATGGTGTGCCTGCTGAATAATCCGCCGCTCGATCTCCCGTCATCCAGGCCGCCTCCATGCCCCGTTTCGACAGCCCCCGCCTGCTCGCCGACATCGGCGGCACCTACGCCCGCTTCGCACTGGAAGTGGGCCCCGGCGAGTTCACGCAGATGGCCTCGCTGCGCTGCGCCGACCATGCCGATTTCCACGCCGCCGTGCGCGCCTATCTGGCGGGCCTGAGCTGGCCCGACGGCGGCGCGCAGCTCATCGCCCACGCCGCCATCGCCATCGCCAACCCCGTCGAGGGCGACCGGGTGCGCATGACCAACTACCACTGGCAGTTCTCCATCGACGAGATGCGCCAGCGCCTGGGGCTGGACACGCTGGTGGTCGTCAACGACTTCACCGCGCTGGCCATGGCCCTGCCGCGGCTGGCCGACGTGGACGTGCGCCAGGTCGGCGGCGGCCAGGCGCGCCGGCCCAGCGTCATCGGCCTGCTGGGCGCCGGCACCGGCCTGGGCGTGTCGGGCCTGATCCCGGCCGGCGAAGGCTGGATCGCGCTGGGCACCGAGGGTGGCCACGTCAACTTCGGCCCGCGCGACGAGCGCGAGATGGACATCCTGCGCTTCGCCTGGAAGACGCTGGACCCCGCTTCCAACCATGTGTCGTATGAACGTCTGATCTCCGGCCCCGGCCTGGAGCTCATCCATCGCGCGCTGGCCGACCGCAACGGCCAGCACGTCGAGCCGCTGCTGGCCCCGGCCATCACGCAGCGCGCGCTGGAAGCCGGCGATGCGCTGTGCCTGGAGACGCTGGAGGTCTTCTGCGGTCTGCTGGGCACGGCCGCCGCCAACCTCGCGGTGACGCTGGGGTCGCTCGGCGGCATCTACATCGGCGGCGGCATCGTGCCGCGCCTGGGCGAGTATTTCGACCGCAGCCCGTTCCGCACCCGCTTCGAGGACAAGGGGCGTTTTCGCGACTACGTCTCGGCCATCCCGACCTTCGTCATCACCGCCGAGAACGCCACCTTCAAAGGCGCCTCGGCCATCCTCGAGAACCAGTTGCGCAACCTGCAGGCCTCGCCCGGCTCGGCCATCCTGGGCCAGATCCGCCGCGCCCGCAGCGACCTCTCGCCCGCCGAGCTGCGCGTGGCCGACCTGGTGCTGGCCCAGCCGCGCTCGGTGCTGAGCGACCCCATCGCCGAGATCGCCCGGGCGGCCGGCGTCAGCCAGCCCACCGTCATCCGCTTCTGCCGCTCGCTGGGCTGCGAGGGCCTGTCGGACTTCAAGCTGCGCCTGGCCTCGGGCCTGACCGGCACCGTGCCCGTCACGCACACGCAGGTGAACACCAACGACTCCATGCTGGAGCTGGGTGCCAAGGTGCTGGGCAACACGGCCAGCGCCATCCTGCAGGTGCGCAGCCAGCTCAACCGCGACACCATCGACCGCGCCATCGACATGCTGCTGGGCGCCGGCCGCATCGAGTTCTTCGCGCTGGGCCACTACGGCGTCGTTGCGCAGGACGCGCAGTTCAAGTTCCTGCGCTTCGGCATGCCCTGCGGCGCCTACACCGACCCGCGCCTGCAGCTGCTGGCCGCCGACGTGCTGCGCGAGGGCGACGTGGCGGTCGTCATCAGCAGCGGCGGCCGGCTGCCGGAGCTGCTGTCGGTCGTCGAGAAGGCGCAGGAACGCGGCGCCAAGGTGGTGGCCATCACCGCCAGCCAGAGCCCGCTGGCCAAGAAGGCCGACGCGGCCCTCATCGTCGACCATGTCGAGGACGTCGCCACCCACCTGCCCATGGTCAGCCGCATCCTGCACCTGCTGGTCATCGACATCCTGACGGTGGGAGTGGCCATGCGCCGCAACCCCGGCAGCATCGCCGGGCTGACCGGCGACGACGACGAAACCGGGCCGGCGCGCTCCGCCGGCGGCGCCGAGCCCGGCATCAGCACGGCCTCGCCGCTGGCGCGGCTGACGTCGCACAGCCGCTAGCTGCGGGCGCCATCCGCCAGGCGGCTCACATAGGTTCTCAGTGCCAGCAGCTTGGGGATCTCGATGCCGCGGCGGCTGCGCGAACCGAACCGGATCAGGTGCTAACGCTCGAGACTAGGGCCCGGCTGACGAACGCCAGCCGCAGCCCGATGAGGCCGCCCATCTCGGCGCGCGTCGGCGGCAGGGTGATCTGCTCACTGCGCAGCCCATATTGCTCGAGCCCGTCGGCCCAGCGGCACTGGAAGCGAAGCAGGCGTGCGGTGGGTTGTGCCCTCGGCAGATCCAGATGTTCGTGGGCCGCGCTGGCGCCCCACATGGAACTGGGTTAGCGTGCGCGCGGGGCCGGCTGGGCCCCGCCTGCCCTCTCCTCCATGATCGAAACCGAGCAGTTGCTGCGTTACTGGACCCTGTCGCAATGGCAGGCCAACCTGCTGGTGCTGATGCATCTCGTCGGCGCGGGCCTGCTGGGTCTGGTGCTGGGCTATGAACGGGCCTTCCATGGCCGTGCGGCCGGCATGCGGACCTATGCACTGGTCTGCATGGCCTCCACCGCCGTCATCGTGCTGCTGGGGTTGCCCCACCAGTGGTTCGGTGGCAGCGGCGCGGCGCTCGTCGCACCGTTGATGGACCCCACGCGCGTCATCCAGGGCGTGGTCACGGGCATCGGCTTCCTGTGCGCGGGCGTCATCATGCGCGAGGGCATGAACATCTCCGGCCTGACGACGGCCGCCTCCCTCTGGGCGGCCTCGGCCATCGGCATCCTGCTGGGCATGGGTTTCTATTTCGCCGCCATCGCGCTGACGCTGCTGTGCGCCTCGCTGATGATGTGGGGCGCGAAGCTCGAGGCGGCCCTGCCCTCGCACCCGGCCATCGCGGTGCAGTTGCAGGGCCAGCCCGGGCGCAGTTTCGAACAGGCGGAACTGGTGGCCTTCACGGCGGCGCTGGGCTACGACTTCGCGCCGGGCTCGGTCGCCATCGAATGCCAGGGCGACAGGCAGGAGTGGCGCTTCGTCTGCACCGCGCGCCGCAACTACCATGGCGAGACGCTGTCGCGCTTCGCGAGCCGGCTGCCCGAGCTGCCCGGCCTGGCCGGCTACCGCGTCACCCACGCGCGCAACTGAGGCGCCGGGGCCCGTCGCGCTCAGGCGTCGCTGATCGCCGGATAGTCGCCCAGGCCGTCCGGCCAGGGCGTCAGGATCTCGAAGCCGTCGGCCGTCACGGTCACCATGTGCTCCCATTGCGCCGACAGCGAATGGTCGCGCGTGACCACCGTCCAGCCGTCGTTCAGCTCACGGATGCCGGCACCGCCCGCGTTGATCATGGGCTCGATCGTGAAGATCATGCCCTCCTGCAGCTTCAGGCCCTCGCCCGGTCGGCCGAAGTGGTTGACGTGCGGGTCGTCGTGGTAGACGTCGCCGATGCCGTGGCCGCCGTACTCGCGCACGACGCTGAAGCCGGCCGCGTGCGCCACCTTCTGGATGGCGTGACCCACGTCGCCCAGCGTCGCGCCCGGGCGCACCTGGCGTATGCCGGCGCGCAAGGCCTCGTAGGTCGCCATCACGAGCCGGCGCGCCAGCACATTGGCCTCGCCGACGATGAACATGCGGCTGCTGTCGCCGAACCAGCCGTCCTTGGTCAGCGTCACGTCCACGTTGACGATGTCGCCCTTCTTCAGCTTCTTGTCCTTGCTCGGGATGCCGTGGCAGACGACGTGGTTGGGCGAGATGCAGGCCGTCTTCGGGTAGCCGTGGTAGCCGACGTTGGACGGGATGCACTTCAGCGTGCCCACGATGTAGTCGTGGCAGATGGCGTCCAGCTCCTCGGTCGTCACGCCCGGCACGACATGGGGCTTCAGCATGGCCAGCACCTCGGCGATGAGGTGGCCGGCCTCGCGGGCCTTGGCGACTTCCTCCGGGCTGCGCAGCTTCAGGCTCTTCATGCCCGCGCTCCCCTGGCCTTCGTGGGCTGGGTCCAACCCGCGAGCCGCGCCAGGTCCAGCCCGCCCTCCTGCTCGGCGCGAATCAGCAGCTGGCAGATCTCGCTGTGGCTCAGCTGCGGATGCAGCTCGGCCAGCATGCCGATGCGCATCCAGTGCTCGGCCTGGGCATTGATGGAACGCGACAAGGCCTGGCTCGCAAGGCGCAGGCTCTCGTGCAACGGATCGGAGATTTTGACGATTCCCATGCCGTGACTATATACGATTCGTATGCGAAACGTATAACCACATCTGACGCCGCGCCTCTGGCGGCATCCCGCATAGAGTCGCGGCCATGCGTTCTCTCACTGCCCTGCTGGCCGCACTGGCCCTGTCGAATGCCCTTGCCGCGCCACCGCTGCCCGCCGCGGTGAGCAGGGTCGTCAACACCATGAACGCAGACTGCCAGGGCGTCGGCGGAAAGCCCGGCACCTCGCGCGGTCTGGTCAGTGCGGTGGATCTCAACGGCGACGGCCGCATGGACTACGTGATCTACACCGGCGCCTTCGACTGCGAGGGTGCGGCCTCGTTGTTCGTCGGGGCCAGCGGCGGATCGGTCGAAGTGTTCCTGTCAGCCGCCGACGGCAGCGCGGCCAGCGCCTTCGAGCATGGCGTGGCCGACATGCGGTTGGAGCAGGGCAGGCTCTGGCTCGGGGTGGGTGGGCCGCTCTGCGGCCGCAAAGTCGGTCACGACACGCCTCGCAGCGCGATGCAAGCCTGCTGGCGCCCGCTGCAATGGGACGCCGGCCGCCGCAAACTCGATTTCGCGCCGCTGTCCAGCGTGAGGCCGTACCCCTAGTCTTTGGTGACCACGGCCGCCTCGTAGCGCGCCAGGAACTCCATCGGCATGCGCTTCGGTCTGCCGCTGCTGATCTCGATGCAGATCAGCGCCCAGCGCCCGCGCATCAGCGTGGCGCCATCGCTTTCGCGGCGCAGCTGGAAGCGCCGCTCCATGGTGAGCTTGCCGTCGCTGGCCGTCAGCCAGGTGCCCAGCACCAGCGCCTCGCCCTCGAAGGACGGCAGCAGGTAGTCGTATTGCCCCTCGCGGATGGCCATCGCGCGGTCCAGGCGGCGGTAGTCGGCAAGGCTCAGCCCCAGCGCCTCGGAATGCGCCCAGCCGGCCTGTTCGCACCACTGCACGTAGACGGCGTTGTTGGTGTGGCCCAGCCCGTCGATGTGCTGGGGCGCAGGTGTCAGCGCCAGCGTGAAGGGCGAGGGGTAATCCCAGACGTCGGTCATCACAGCCAGCCCTCCTGTTCGGCCTTCACGCCGTGTTCGTTGAGCGCCTCGCGCAGCGCGGCCAGTTCGGGCGGCAGCAGTGCCGTTTCAAGCCGCTCCAGCACGGCGCGGTCGTAGCGGCCCAGCGGCTGCAGCCCCGGGCGCTTCAATCGTTCCGGCCCCATCGCCGTGGCCGACCAGGGCAGGCCGGCATCCGCCCAGGGCCGGGCCGCAGCCAGTGCGATCTCGATGCCGGCCGGGTCGGCGTCGGCGCTGACCGCAGCCGGCGCGGGCGCCAGCGCAACCAGGCGGGACAGCGCCTCGTGCCATGCCCGCGTGGGGCGGCCGGCGATCCAGACCAGCGCATCGCCCGGCGCCCGCCGCGCGGCCTGCTTCTCGAAGCTGGCCCGGTTCTCAATCAGCCACCAGCGCGAGGGCGGCCCGTCCACGCGCTGCAGCGTCAGCAGCGACGGCACCGGCAGGCTCGCGAAGCCCAGCGCGCCGAGGTCCACGCGCCGCGCCTCGGGCCAGACCAGCGACAGACCGCCCGCCAGCGTCAGCGTCGGCGCGAAGGCCCCGATGCCCAGGGCCGGCAGGTCGAAATGCCGCTCCAGCCACTGCCACTCGCCGTCGCCGACCGCCTTGGTGTGGCCCAGGCGCAGCGCAAAGTCGCGGCGCAGGCCCTCGGCGCCCTCGGCCGTCCAGTCCAGCAGGGCCTGCAGCAGGGCCGCCCTCGCCTCGGCCGGCCCCGTGGCCATGCGCGACTCGGCCAGGGCCTGCGCGGCCTCGCCGACGAGCTCGTCGGCCATCAGCGCCTGCAGACGCTGGGCCAGCGCCGCGCGGCGCCCGTCGCGGTCGCTGCGCGTCGGCAGGCCGAGCGCCCCCTGCATGGCCTCCAGTTCCACCCAGCAGAGTTCCAGCGGGCGCCAGCGCCCTTTCTCGAAACGCTCCCGGCGCGTGCACAGCCCCGACCTCAGCGCCAGGTCGGACAGCCGCTGGGCCAGCTCGATGCGCCCCGGCCCTGCCACTTCGAGCAGGCTCTGCCATTTGCGCGCCGCAGCGCTGCCGCGCAGCCAGTCGACCAGCAGCGGCCGCTCGTCGGCATCCAGCCGCGGCAGCGCAGCGGGCCAACAGGGTGCCACCGCCTCCAGCTCCTGGCGCGAACGGTCCCCGGAGCGTGGCCGCCAGTCCATCAGGCGTACTCGCTGACCTCCGGCCGGCGCGCCAGCACCGCGATCGGCGGCGCCCAGCGTTCGCCGCGCGGCTTCTTGCTCGTCACCAGCGTGATCTCGCTGGGCTCGAAGACCTCGACGTTGTGCGTGATCGGCGTCGTCAGCAGGTACTGCGCGCGCGTGCTGCGCAGGAAGTGGCCGACGAGCTGGATGTTGCGCACGTCCAGGTGGGCAAAGGGCTCGTCGATGAAGACGAAGCCGCCGGGCGTCTCGTCGTCCTTCATCAGCCCCACCAGCAGGATCAGGCTCTTGAGCACCTGCTGGCCGCCCGAGGCCTCGCCGTCGTTCAGGCCCACCTCGCCCTTGCCGTCGAAGTTGAACTTCACGTGCAGGCCGGCCTGGGCCAGCACCGTGTCGTCGTTGTCCAGGTGCGGCAGCTGCGCCTCGGCGACGACGCCGGCCAGCTCGCCCAGCTCGGCGACGTTTTTCTTGTAGCGCCGCACGGTGGCCTTGAGCACGTCGATGTAGCGCTCGCGGGCGTTGCTCGCGGCCGTGGCCGCCAGCGCGTTGCTGGCCTTGCGGTCGGACAGCTGGTGGGCCTGCTCGCGCACCTGCAGGTCCATGCGGGTGTGGCGGTCGACAACGCTGGCGTCGGTTTCCCAGACGCCGCTGGCCAGCTCCTGGTCCACATGGTGCGAGCGGATCTCGGCCTGGCGGGCGTTCTCGAACTCGTTGCGCAGCGCCGCGATGGCGATGGACGTCGTCCAGCGCGGCGGGAACTTGGCACGGGCCTCGCGGGACTCGCGCGCAGCCTGGCTCAGCGCCGCGCGGCGCGCGGCGTGGTCGCGCGCGGTCTGGGCCTGGCGGGCCTCGCCGTCGGCCAGCTCCTGCTGGGCGCGGCTGTAGCCGTCCTCGCTGCGCGCCGAGGCCTTGACGAGCCGGTCGTGCTCGGCCTCCAGGGCCTGCATGCGCGTGGACGCTTCGGCGCGGGCCTGCCTGAGCGCCGGCAAGCGCGCGCGGGCCTCCGCGAACTCGTCGGCGCGCTCGGACAGCTCCACGGCGGCCTTGTGTCCCTGCGCGGCGCGCTGCGCGTCCTTCAACTGCCGGTCCACCTCGCCCTGCGCCTTGACGACGCGGGTCAGCTCGGCGTCCAGCCGCACCAGCTCGCCCTCGAGCGACTGGCGCCGCGCGGCCACCGCGTTGGCGCCGAACTGGTGGTCGGCCGGCGAGATGAAGACGCTGCGGCCACCGCGCCCGTCGCGGTAGTAGGCGTCGGCGGTGATCCACTCGCCGCCCACGCCCGAGCCTTCCTCGGTGCTGGCCACGCAGCGGATGCCGTCGAGCTGGCGCGTCAGCCACACAGGCAGCGGCGCGCTGACCTTGAGTGCCGCCAGCAGCGAGCCGGGCCGGGCCTGGGTGACCGGCGCCGCATCGGACACGACGTAGTGGCGGTACTTCAACCTGGCCGCGATGGCGAAGGCCCGGGCCTCGTCGCTGCGAGCTTTGAGCACCACGACCCAGCGCGAGCCGCGCAGCACGCCTTCGGCCGCCGCGCGCCACTGCTCGTCGGCGATGTCGATGCTGTCGGCCACGACGTGGTGGGCGATGCCGGCTTCGTCCAGCGCGCGGCGCAGCGGCGCCACCTCGGGCGGCGGCGGCGGCAGGCGCTTGTCCTTGAGCTCGGTGATGAGCCCCTGCACATGCTTGAGCTTGTCGTCGGCGCGGGTGTACTCGCCGCGCAGGCGATCCTTGTCGGCGGCCAGCGCCTGGGTGCGCGCGGCCAGCGCGGCGGCATCGGCCTCCACGTCGGCCAGGGCCTTGAGCTCGTCCTCGCGCTTGACGGCCAGCTCCACCGGCTTCTCGGCCTCGCGGGCCGTGTCGAAGGCACCGCGGGCATCGCGGCGCTGGGTGTCGAGCTCGACGAGGCGGGCCTTGGTGGCCTCGTGCTCGGCGAACAGCTCATGCAGCCTGGCGCGCTTGGTGGACAGCGTGCGAGCGTCCGCGGTGGCGAAGAGGCGGGCGCGGTGCAGCTCGCGACCGTCACGCGCCAACCGTTCACGCGACTCGCTCCATTGCATGACCGGCAGCACCTCGGTCGCCAGGCGCTCGCGCTCCTGGATCTTGAGTTGCCACTGGCGGTGGCTGGTCACGCGGTTGGCCAGTTCGCTGAGCTGCGCCTGGGTGCGCGCCAGCTCGCCCTCGGCCGTCTCCACTTCCTTGGACAGTTGCTGCTGGTGCGAGCGCGCCTGCTCGTAGCGGTCCAGCACCTCCTGGTCGCCGAAGACCTCGAAGACCAGGCGCAGCAGCTCGCGGGGGTTCAGGTCGCAGAGCTTGTCGGTCTGGCCCTGCTCCAGCGCCAGCACCTTGCCGATGGCGCGCGTCAGGCCGGCCGCTTCGAGGCGGCGCCGCCAGGCCTCGATGCCCAGCCAGTCGCGCTCGCTCTTCTCGGCCAGCTGCTCGATCTCGTGCACGCCGTCCAGCATCAGGTAGCGGCGCGTCCAGTCGCCGCCCTGGCGCTCAATGCGGCAGGCCAGCGTCACCTGGTCGCCGTACAGCAGCGACGATGCGAACGGCCGGCTGCTGTTCTGCCGGCCGCGCGGGCGGTTGTCCACCAGGGCCCGCAGCCAGGCGACTTCCGCGTTGGCATGCCGCGCGTAGGTGCGGAAGGTGCGGCCGCCCGAGCACTCCAGGCCGAGCAGCGTGCGCAGCGCGTCCAGCAGCGTCGTCTTGCCGGAACCGTTGGGCCCGGCGATGGTGATGATGGCGCCGTCCAGCGGCAGGCTCACGCGCTGGCAGTAGTCCCAGTGCAGCAGTTCGAGGGTTTGCAGGTGGAACATCAGTCCTCGCTGGGCTCTTCTTCCGGGGGTTCTTGGCGGGCAGCCTGGATCTCGGCCAGCGCGGGCGCGGCCAGCGGGTCGGTGGCGCGGGCCAGCACGTCGGCCAGCGCGCCGTCGAGGATGCGGGGGGCGAGCTGGTCGTAGTCCAGCAGCAGGTCCAGCAGCGGACCCTCGGCGATGTCTTCACCGCGACGCTGGATGAAGCCGTGGCGCTCCAGCAGCTTGAGGTTGGCGTCGACGCGCATCTTCTTGCCGAGCTGGTCGCCGAAGTCGGCCAGCAGGCTGCGGTAGCTCAGCGAGGGTGACACGCTGGCCGCCGTGGGCAGCGGCTTGTCCTTGGCAAACATCTCGCCCTGGTCGTCACCCGCGGCGTCGCTGCGGTTGATCTGGCGCTGGCGCTTGGGCAGGATGATCAGGCTCCACAGCACCACCAGCAGCGACACGCCGTCGCGCGGCAGCTCCAGGTTGTTGTTGGCGTTCAACCCAACCTCGCCGAACACCGCACTTTCGGCCGGCCTCAGCAGCGCGACGCTGACCTGGTCGGCGTAGACGTTGTCCACCACGCGCAGGCCCACGCCCGCGAGGCGCCGGCCGAGTTCGGCCCACAGTTCGGCGTCGATCAGCGCGCGCTTCATCAACGGATGGCTGCGCGGCAGCCAGCGCCGCGCCAGCAGTTGGGCCGCGAGGCTCGCGGCGTCGTCCAGGGTGGAACTCATTCGGTGTCGGAATCGGAATAGGTGTGCAGTTCGCCGCGGCTCATCCAGGCGACGAATTCGTCATCGATCGCGCCCTGCTCGGCGCTCCAGCGCACCCGCCAGGGCTGGCGCGCCATGTCGCCGGCGGCGCCCTTGAGGTGGCGGGCCTGGGAATCGCCCAGCAGCGGCAGCAGCTGGGCACGGTAGGCGGCGGATGCGTAGCTGCCGCCCAGCACGGCGGGACCGACGGGCTGCGTGCCCTGGCCTTCGGCCGTCCAGCCGTTCAGCAGCAGCTGCAGCGCATCCAGCTCGGGCGGCAGGCTCAGCACTTCCAGCCTGCCATCGGGCGCGGGGCGGGCCTCGGGCAGGCCGGCCGCCTGTGCCTTGGCCGGCCGGTCGCGCTCGAACTCGGCCTCGGCACCGTCCACCAGCTCCTGCGCCGCCACCATGACGGGCTGCACACCGGTGGACAGCGCCCCGCCCAGCAGCGCGTGCAGTTCGGGCACCCGTTGCAGCCACTGGCGCACGTCGGTCGTCGTCACGCCGGTGGAGCCCAGCGTGACGCGCTGGCGGTCGGCCTGCTGCAGCGCACGGTTGAACTGGCTGGCCATGACGAGCAGTCCCGCCTGGGCATGGCCCAGCTCGCGCGCCAGCCGCTCCAGCCGGCCATCACCCTGGGCCTGCTCGATGATGGCCTTGAGGGCCTCGCCGGCACGGTCCACCAGCGCCAGCGCGCGCTCGAAGCGGGTGCGGGCGCGGCGCAGCTGGAACTCGCTGCCGCTGGCCATCGCGTCGGCGAACTCCTCGCGCAGCCGCTGCAGCTGGGCCTGCAGGTGGCGCAGCTGCTGGGGTTGCAGCAGGCCCAGCTGGTGGGCGCCGGCCACGCCCGCCAGCAGGGCGGCGAGGTCGGCATCCTCGCCGGCATCCTCGGCCGTGAGGGGCTGCAGCATGCCGGCCAGTTGCTGGGCCAGCGGCGTGATGGCGTAGGTCTGGCTGGAGGCGTCCCAGAGCAGCAGCTCTGCCTCGCGCAGGCGCTTGAGTACCGTCTCCAGCGCATCCTCGCGCAGTTGGTGGAAGGCCTGGTTCAGCGCCTCGCGCGTGAGCCGCGCAGCGGGCAGCGCCAACAATTCCAGAAACACCCAGACCCGCAGCCTCACCCAACCCGCCTCGCCACCGAAGAGTGCGCGCTGCGCGGCGATCAAGGCGTCCTGGCGTTCCAGCTGCCACCACAGCAGCGAATCGGCCGGCGCGGCGCCGTCGCGGAAGAACTCGTCGGCCGGGCGCGGGTCGTCGGGGGCGGGCGTGGGGCGGTGCTCGGACATGGGGCGCGGATTATCAACGCCCGCTCAAACTCGATCGCGGGGGATGTCGGAGACTTTGACAGTCGCCCGGCGATGGGGTTGGTCCGACTGCCGCATCCCTAGGGAAAAGCAACGCTGGCACCGAATATGCATAAGTGACGACCTCAATCCGGAGGAGCTCAAGAATGATCCGTCGCACACTGTTCGCCGCTGCAGCCCTGGCATTCGCCGCTGTACCCTTCCAGGCCCAGGCCGGGATCGTCATCAATTACGCCAGCGGCTTCAGCGGCGCCTGCGGCAGCGGCCTGAGCTGCGTGGGTGACACGGCCGTCAGCGGCAGCGCGCTGCGCCTCACCGGTGCCGGCGGCAACCAGGCCGGCGCGGGCTACAGCACCACGGGCGTCGCGCTGGGCGCGGGCGCCACGTTCAGCACCAGCTTCCAGTTCCAGATGACCCAGACGGGCGGCATCGCCCCTGCCGACGGCATCACCTTCGTGCTGGCCCAGGGCACCTCGGGCCTGGGCGGCTTGGGCGGCGGCATGGGCTACCAGGGCGTCGGCAACAGTGTCGCCATCGAGTTCGACACCTACTGGAACAACTTCGACGCCGACAGCAACCATGTTGGCGTGGACACCAACGGCTCGCTGAGCAGCCTGATCACGGCCAACCCCTACGGCGTCGCCGTTTGCGACTTCGGTGGCAACAGCCACACCGCTGACGGCTGCATGAGCAACGGCAAGGTCTGGTCCGCCTTCATCAACTACGACGGCACGACGCAGAAGCTCAACGTCAGCGTGCAGCAGCAGGGCATGGCGCTGGTCCAGCTGATCACCGACTACAGCATCGACATCGGCGCCATCCTGGGCACCACCACCGCCCATGTCGGCTTCACGGCCGCGACGGGCGCGGGTTTCGAAAACCACGACATCCTGAGCTGGCAGCTCGCCAACGACACCTCCATCGTCGGCCCGGGCAACGACCTGCCCGAGCCGGCCGACCTGGCACTGCTGGGGCTGGCCAGCGCCGCTGCGTTGTGGGCCGGCCGTCGCCGCCGTGCCTGAGCTCCTGGCGTTCGGCTTTTGCGAATGCCGACGTCAAGCCGACTGAAACCGGGCCCGCGCAAGCGGGCCTAATCTTTGGGGTATGCAAACCCCTCGCCTGCCCACCTTCTTCGTCTCCCACGGCGGCGGCCCCTGGCCGTTCATGGAGGGCGACTATCGCCGCGCCCACGCCCAGCTCGAAGCCTCGCTGCAGGCCCTGCCAGCCTCGCTGCCGGCACGGCCCAAGGCCATCCTGATGGTCTCGGCGCACTGGGAGGAGTCTGCCTTCACGGTGATGAACTCATCGGCGCCGGGCATGCTCTACGACTACGGCGGCTTCCCACCCCACACCTACGAGGTGGTCTACCCCGCGCCCGGCGATCCGGCACTGGCGGAGCGCGTCGTCGCGCTGATCGAGGCCGCCGGCCTGCCCGCCGCGCGGGACGGCCAGCGCGGCTACGACCACGGTGCGTTCTGCACGCTGGTGCCCATGTACCCGGGCGCTGACGTGCCGGTGGTGCAGCTGTCGCTCAGGCGCGGCCTGGACCCGGCCGCGCACCTGGCGCTGGGCCGCGCACTCGCGGCCCTGCGCGACGAGGGCGTGCTGATCCTCGGCAGCGGTTTCAGCTTTCACAACCTGCGCCTGTACGGCCCGGCCGGCCGCGAGCCGTCCGCCGCCTTCGACGCCTGGCTGCAGGCCGTCCTGCCCGCACCCGAGGGCCGCGGCGAACGCCTGCAGGCCTGGGCCCAGGCGCCCGCCGCCCGGCTGGCCCACCCGCGCGAGGAACATCTGCTGCCGCTGATGGTGGCCGCCGGTGCCGCGGAGGGCGACACCGCGAGCTGCAGCTATCACGAGACCGACTTCCTCGGTGGCGTGACGGCGTCCAGCTTCAGGTTCGGCTGAGGCCTGTTCAGACCTGGTGCGGCGCCACGATGCGGCGCTCGCCGATCAGGAAGGCATCGGCCACCAGCTGAAACGGCCGCCAGTCCACCTCCGAGCGGCCGGCCGCGCAGAGCTCCGCGAAGCGGGCATACAGCCGCGGGTACTCGCCCGCCAGCGCCGCATCGGCCGCCACGGGCCGGCCGTCGATCTCCAGCGCGCCACCGCCCTGCGACAGGCGCAGGCGGCCCGTCGTCGTGACGAACTCGATGTCCCAGGTCTGCTCGCCCTTCTGGCGGAAGTCGAAGTCCGCCCCGATGCTGACGCCGGCCGGCGTGCGCAGGTCCAGCCGGGCGGCGATGGGCGCCTGCTGGTTCTCGGGGAACTCCAGCACGGCCTGGTGGACGACGGCCTCTTCCGCCAGCACCTCGGTCAGTACCGACAGCGCGTTGATGCCGGGGTCGAACACGCCCAGGCCGCCCGCATCGAAGATCCATTGCTGGCCCGGATGCCAGTGGTGAACGTCTTCCTTCCAGGTGATGTGGCCGCCGGTGAGCGTGCGGCCGCGCAGCCAGTCGCGCGCTGCGTCCACCCCCGCGGCGAAGCGCGAGTGCCAGGTCTGGAACAGCGTGCGGCCGTGCCGGGCCGCCTCGGCCTGCAGCAGCGCGATCTGCCGCGTGGTCGCCGCGGGCGGCTTCTCCAGCATGACATGCTTGCCGGCCCGCAGGGCCGCGACGGCGGCGTCGAAATGCGCCTGCGGCGGTGTGCAGATGGAGATGGCGTCCAGCTCCGGCACCTCGGCCAGCATGGCCTCGACGCTGGCGAAGCCGGCCACGTCGTCAACGCTCGCGTTGCGGCTGGCCGTGGCCACCAGCTCGAAGCGCGGATCGGCAGCCAGTGCCGGAATGTGCTGATCACGGGCGATCTTGCCGATGCCCACCAAGCCCAACTTCAATGCCATGCTGTTCCCGGAAAATGCTGACGCCGCCGGGCCTGGTGCCCGGGGCGTCTTCATCTTAGGGTCCGCTGGCGCGGGCCGCCCTCTCCCAGCCCCCTCATGGCCACAACAATCGACACCTTGATTCAAAGCCTCGCCGCCTGCCACCGCGACGGCCGACACCTGCGGGCCGCCGACTGGGGCGACGCCGTGCGCAGCGAGGCCGACGCCTATGCGGTGCAGGAGGGCGTGGCGCGCGCGCTGGGCTGGCAGTTCGACCGCTGGAAGTCGGGCGGCGCCGGCCCGCAGGGGCCGTTCAGCCACTCGCCGGTGAACCCGCTCGCCGGCACGGCGCTGCTGGGCGTGGAGGCCGAGGTGGCGCTGCGCGTCGACGCCAGCGGCGCGCCCGAGGCGATGTGCATCGCCGTCGAGCTGGTCGCCTCGCGCTGGGCGGAAGGCCTGGCCGCGCCGGACCTGCTGCGCATGGCCGACCACCAGTCCAACGCCGGCCTGCTGCTGGGTGAGTGGCAACCCTACCGTGCGCTGGACTGGGCGCGGCTCGAATGGCGCCTGGCCCTGTCCGGCCAGACCGACATCGTGCGCCGCGGCGGCCATTCGCTGGGCGACCCGGCCGGCGTGCTGCCCGCCTGGCTGCCGCATGCGAGGCGCTGCCGCAGCGACCTGGCCGGCTGCGTCGTGACGACGGGCGCCTGGGGCGGCCTGCACCCGTACACGGACGAAGCCCGCGGCACGCTGGCCATCGAGGGCCTGGGCGAGTTCAGCTTCTCAGCAGCGGCGTGAACACCGCGACGAAGGCGGCGATGTTGACCACCACCGTCGCCCAGTAGACGCGCCGGAACGCCGGCTTCACGCTCTTGTGGCGCAGCAGCCGCTGGGCCAGCAGCGCGCCGGGCCAGCCGCAGGCCAGCGACAGCCCGTGCAGCGTGCTTTCGGCCACCCGCCAGTCGCCGCGCGCGGCCGCGCGCTTGTCCAGCAGATAGGTGATGAAGGTCGCCAGGCTCATGGCCGAGTAGATGCCCCACAGCCAGTTGGGCACGCCCCAGATCAGGTGGACGGCCAGCACCAGGCCGGCGAAGGCGGGGATCAGCAGCAGCACGCGCCCCCCATCGCGCCGGGCCGCTGCCGGCGGCGTGGCCCGTGGCGCGAGGCTCTGCACGCCCTGCGCGCGCTTCTTGCCCTGCGCGTCCTGGCCTTCCCGGTAGCTGAGCCGCTCGCCGACGAAGGGCCTGTGCGGCCGCAGCCCGAACGCCTTCACGTGGACGAAGACCTTGGCGCCGCCGCCGTCGGGCGTGATGAAACCATAGCCCTTGGCGTCGTCCCATTGCGTCAGCGTGCCCTTCATGCCAGTTCTCCCAGGTGCGACTTCAGCGCCGCGATCGCATGGCGCACCTTGGCGGGCTGGCCCGGATTGCCGTCGTGGCGCTGCGGCGTCATCGCCCAGATGGGCAGGTCGGGCAGCTCCAGCGGGGTGGACAGGCGCAGCAACCGGCCGGCGGCCACGGCTTCGGCCACGTCCTCGTCGCCCAGCCCTGCGATGCCCAGTCCCGCCTCGCACAGCTGCTGCAGCGTCAGCTGGTTGTTGCTGGTGTGGCGCGGCTGCACCGTCAGCTCGGTGCCGGGCAGGCGGCGGAGGTGGTCCGTCCCATCCTGCAGCATCAGCCAGTCGGCGTCCCGCAAGGCCTCGGGCGTGGCGGGCACGCCGCGCTGCGCGAGGTAGGCGGGCGCGGCATACAGGCTGCTGTGCATGGCGCCGATGCGCTGGGCCACCCAGGGGCTGTCCGGCAGTCGGCCGAAGCGGATGGCGAGGTCGATGCGGTGCGCCACCAGGTCGGTGAAGCCGTCCTCCACCTGCAGGTGCAGCCGCAGGCCCGGGTGGGCCGCCAGCAGCGGCGCCAGCGCCGGGCCGATGTGCCGGCCGAAGCCCACCGTCATCGCGATGCGCAACTCGCCCTCGGGCGCGTCGCGCAGCTGCTGGAGCTGGGCCTGCGCGGCCTCAGCCGCGGCCACCATGGCCGCGCAGCCGGCGTGGAAACGCTCGCCGGCCGGTGTCAGGCTGAGCTTGCGCGTGGATCGGTGCAGCAGCGTGACGCCCATGTCCTTCTCCAGCGCCCTCACCTGCTGGCTGACGGCCGAGGTGCTGGTGCGCAGTTGCCGCGCCGCCGCGGCAAAGCTGCCGTGGCGCACTACGGCGGCCAGGACGGCCATGCGTTTGAGCTGGTCAAGCATGAAGTTTTTCTAAACAGTCTGCGCTGCCATTGGCGGCTTATCAGCGGATTGTGAAGCCGAAACAATCAGTCCATCGCAAACCCACTGTTGGAGCAACCTCATGAACATCGCCCTGATCGGCGCCACCGGCTTCGTCGGCGCCGCCCTGCTGGAAGAACTGCTGAGCCGTGGCCACCAGGTGCGCGCGCTGCAGCGCGACACCGCCAAGCTCGCCGCCCGCCCGGGTTTGGAGGTACGCGCGGTGGACGTGCTGACCGCCGCCGACCTGGCCGCCGAATTGACGAGCGTGGACGCTGTCGTCAGCGCGTTCAACGCCGGCTGGGCCAATCCCAACCTCTATGAAGACTTCCTGCGCGGCAGCGATGCCATCGCCAACGCGGCACGCCAGGCCGGCGTGCGGCTGATCGCCGTGGGCGGCGCGGGCAGCCTGTTCATCGCGCCGGGACAGCAACTGGTGGATTCGCCGGCCTTCCCGGCGGAGTGGAAATCGGGCGCGCTGGCGGCCCGCGAGATGCTGACCCGCCTGCGCGCCGACAAGACCGCGCTGGACTGGACGCTGGTGTCGCCCGCCATGCACCTGGAGCCCGGCCCGCGCACGGGCAGCTTCCGCATCGGTGGCGAGGCACCGGTGTTCGACGCCCAGGGCGAGAGCCGCATCAGCGTCGCCGACCTGGCCGCAGCCATCGTCAACGAACTGGAAGCGCCGCAGCACCGCCGCGCCCGCTTCACCGCCGGCTACTGATCGCGCACCAGAAAGCGGGCCTCGGCGCCAAAGCTCGCGAGCTTGGCACTCAGGCCCGTCGACAACTCGGCCGGCTCGGCAAAGCCCTGGCGCTGCCAGTAAGGCACCGAGCCCTGCACGGCCACGAGGCCCAGGCGCGCCAGGCCCAGCGCCCGCGCGCGCTCGCCCAGCCGTGACAGCAGCCGTGCCGCCAGCCCCAGCGAACGCGCCTGCGGCGCCACGGCCATGTCGTGCACATAGAGCAGCGTCGGCGACGCCGACCGCTCGCAGCGTGGCGCATCCAGCACCGGCAGCGTCGCATCGCAGACCGGCAGGCTGACGGCATAGGCCAGCGGCTCACCGCCGTCCGCTGCCGGCCGGCGCGCCATCCAGCAGCAATCCAGCCCTTCGGTCGCGGCCAGCTTGGCCGCGAACGCTTCGCGACGCTCCAAAAAGCCGACGCCGTAGCAGCGCTGTTGCAGCGCCAGTACGGCGTCGAGATCGGCTGGAGTCATCGCGTGGAGGTCCACGCGATCCATTTACCGGCCGAAACCGCCCTTGCGCGGGCCGGCCGGGCCGCGGCGATCACCGCCGAAGGACGGGCGGTCGCCACCACCACCGCCGAAGCTGGGCTTGCCGCCGAAGGCCGGCTTGCCACCGCCGTGGAAGGGGCGGTCGCCACGCGGGGCGAAACCACGGTCCTCGCGGGGCGCGAAGCTGCGCTCGTCGCGCGGCTGGAAGCCATGGTCGGCGCGCGGCGCGAAACCGCGGTCGTCACGGGGCTGGAAGCCGCGGTCTTCACGCGGCGCAAAGCCACGCTCGTCGCCGCGCGGCTGGAAGCCGTCCTGGCGAGGTGCAAAGCCACGCGAATCATCACCGCGCGGCGCGAAGCCACGGTCCTGGCCACCGAACGGCTTGCCGCCGCCATGGTGCGGACGGCCACCGTCTTCACGGCGGAAGGACTTGTTGCCGAAACCCGGGCGGCCGCCACCAAACCCGCCGCCGAAGTGGCCACGCGGGCCGCGGTCGTCGAACGAACCTGCCGGGCGCGGCGGGAAGATGCGCGGCTCCTGCGTCTTGGGCTCCAGGCCCACGATCTGCTGCACCGGGATGGTCTGCGTCGTGAACTGCTGGATGCGGCGGATCATGCTCACGTCGTCGCGCAGGCCCAGCGTGATCGCGAGGCCCTGGCGGCCGGCGCGGCCGGTGCGGCCGATGCGGTGCACATAGTCCTCAGCCTTCATCGGCAGGCCGTAGTTGATGACGTGGCTGATGGTGGGCACGTCGATGCCGCGGGCGGCGACGTCGGTAGCCACCAGCACCTTCAGGTCGCCACGGCGCAGGCCCATCAGCACGCGGTTGCGCTTGCCCTGCGGCATGGCACCGTGCAGCGGTGCGCAGGCATGACCGATCTCGGCCAGGCGCTCGGCGAGCCAGTCGGCATCGCGCTGCGTGCTGGTGAAGACGACGGCCTGGTCCAGTTCCGGCTGGGCCAGGATGGCTTCCAGCAACTGGTCCTTGTGGTGGGGGTTGTCGGCCCAGTGCAGGCGCTGCTCGATGTTCTCGTGCGTGTCGGTGTGGTTGGCCACCTCGATGCGCTGCGGGTCCTTCAGCAGCTGCTGCGCCAGGCGGCCGACGTGGCCGGCGAACGTGGCGCTGAACATCACGGTCTGACGTTCGGCCGGCGTGTTGCCGGCGATCATGTTGATGTCGTCGATGAAGCCCATGTCCAGCATGCGGTCGGCTTCGTCCAGCACCAGCATCTCGACATTGCCCAGCACGCACTTGCCCGAGTTGATGTGGTCGATCAGGCGACCCGGCGTGGCGATGAGGATGTCCAGCGGACCGGTCAGCTGGCGGATCTGCAGCGGGTAAGGCATGCCGCCCAGCACGGTGGCGACCTTCAGGCCAGGAATGAAACGGCCGTAGGTCTGCGCGGCCTTGCTGACCTGCATGGCCAGCTCACGCGTGGGGGCCAGCACCAGGATCTTGGGGCCGTAGATGACGCCCTTCTCACGGCGCTTGGTGTTGTCGCCGCGCGCGGCAAGGATCTTCTCCAGCGCGGGCAGGATGAAGGCGGCGGTCTTGCCCGAGCCGGTACGCGAAGAGACCATCAGGTCCTTGTTCGCGATGGCGGCGGGGATGGCTTGCGCCTGCACGTCGGTGGCGTTCTCGTAGCCGGAATCCTTCACGGCTTGCAGCACGGCGGGGCTCAGGCCCAGGGTCTCGAAACTCATTACTTCGTTCTTTCGTTCATTCACACCGCACAGGCAAACGCGCGGCGCCGAGGGGCCTGTGGAGCCCTTCGGAATCACATAAGTCGCTGGGAGATAGATCAGCTCGCGTCGTGCGGCTCGGGCTTGTTACAGCAGCCCGGGTGCGGCGCGGGGAACAGTCAGTCAAAGCGACGGCTTCATCGCCGCCGACCGATCCGTGTTCGGAGTCCGATGCCCGCGTGGAATGCGATTGATCGAACGAGGTCAGAGGAGACGTGTAACACCCGGGGCGCACCCTGGGCGAAGCGTGGACTCTAGCATGGATCAGGGTTTTCACCAAATCCCGCCGAGCCCGGGGCGCTATGCCAGCTCGGCGCCCAGCCAGCCGCGCAGGCTGTTGAAGAAGGCCAGGCCCTGGGCGCGGGCCAGGTCGTCGCGCGTCAGGCGCGCCTCGCGGATGCGGCCCTGGGCCAGCAGTTCGGCGCGCAGCACGCCGGGCAGCAGGCCGGCGGCCAGCGGCGGCGTCAGCCATTCGCCGTCCAGCCGCAGGGCAAGGTTGCCGAAGCTGCATTCGGTCAGCTCGCCGGCCTCGTTCCAGAGGATGACGTCGAAGGCCTCGGCCGGCCGGGCGAAGCCGGCATAGGCCTCGCGCCGCGTGGTCTTGTGGGCGAGGAACTCGGCGCCTGGGCCGCGCGTGGCGATGGGCCGGTCCGCCAGTGCGACCCGCACCGGCTCGGGCACGGGCGCGAAGGCGGTCAGCGTGTGCGCGAAACGGCCCTCGGCGTCGCAGGTCAGGCGCAGCCGCCAGCTCCCCTGGGGTTGTGCGGCGGCGGCATCTCTCAGGCAGGCGCGCGCCTCGGCGGGAGAAAAGCGCAGCCCGAAATGCCGCGCCGTGCGCTGCATCCGGGCCAGGTGGGCATCGCCGCGCAGCGCCACGCCGTCTTCCAGCCGCAGCGTCTCCAACGCCTCGACGGGCGCCTCGGCCCGCGCCAGGAAGCGCGACTTGGCCCGCCATTCGGCGATCTCGGCGGTGGGCTCGCTGTCCAGCGTGATGGCACTGCCGATGCCGCAGGTCAGCGCATCGCCGTGGAACTCGACGGTGCGTATCGGCACGTTGAAGGTCGCAACCCCGCCCGGCTGGATCAGCCCCAGCGCGCCGCAATACCAGCCGCGCGCCGTGGGCTCCAGCTCGCGGATGACCTGCATCGCGCGGATCTTGGGCGCACCGGTGACCGAGCCGCAGGGAAAGAGCGCTGCGAAGGCCTGGTCCAGCGTCAGCCCGGCGCGGCTGACGGCCGTGACCGTGGACGTCATCTGCCAGACGGTGGGCAGCGCATGCAGCTCGAACAGCCGCGGCACCCGCACCGTGCCGAGCTGGGCCACGCGGCTCAGGTCGTTGCGCAGCAGGTCCACGATCATCAGGTTCTCGGCGCGCTCCTTCTCGCTGGTGCGCAAATGCTGCTGGGCCGCCTCGTCGTCGACCCGGTCGCGCCCGCGCGCCGCCGTGCCCTTCATGGGCTGGGCGGCGAGCAGCCAGCTCGCCTTCGCGCCGGGCACGGGGCGCCAGTCGAAGAACAGCTCGGGCGACACGCTGGCCGCGCCGGCCTCGCGCAGGAACAGGCTGAAGCCCCCTGGCTGGCTGGCGTGCAGCGCGAGGAAGAGCTGCGCCGGGTCCAGCCCGCCCGCCGCGGCGCGCAGCCGCGTCGTCAGGTTGACCTGGTAGCAGTCGCCGGCGCGGATGTAGTCGCGAATGCGCTCGATGGCGCCGCTCGCATCCCCCTGCTCGTCCTGCCAGCCCAGCGGGCCGGTGTACGGCGGCGGCAGCTCCGGCCAGGGCCCGGGTGCGGTGTCATAGACGGCGAACTCAGCCAGCGGCGCCGTGCCGGCACGCGTGGACAGCGCCGCATCGAAGGCCGCGGCCGCCTCGTAGCGCAGGCCGCCCAGCACCCAGGCGCCGCCGCGCGCGGCCGCCTCGGCCGCGGCGATGACGCCGCGTACCTCCTCCAGCCGCAGCGCTTTCAGCCAGCGGGCCGGCGGCACGGGCCAGCAGCCCCGCAGGCGTTCGCCGTCCTCCCGCGCGAGCGGGTGGCGCGGGAAATCGAAGGCTGCGTGGATCAAAGCGCCAGGATCAAAGCGCCAGGAAATGGGTGCGGTAGTGCACCAGCTCGTCGATGGACTCGTGGATGTCGGCCATCGCCGTGTGGGCCTGGGCCTTCTTGAAGCCCTCCAGCGCGGCCGGCTTCCAGCGCTTGGCCAGTTCCTTGAGCGTGGACACGTCCAGGTTGCGGTAGTGGAAGAAGTCTTCCAGCTCGGGCATGTAGTTGGCGAGGAAGCGGCGGTCCTGGCAGATGCTGTTGCCGCACATCGGGCTCTTGCCCTTGGGCACGTAAGCCTTAAGGAACGCGATGGTCTGGGCCACGGCCTCGGCCTCTGAGATGGTGGAGGCCTTGACGCGGTCGATGAGGCCGCTCCTGCCGTGCGTGCCCTTGTTCCAGGCATCCATCGCGTCCAGCGTCGCATCGCTCTGGTGGATGGCGAAGACGGGGCCTTCGACGCGCTTCTCCAGCAGCGGGTCGGTGACGACGACGGCGATCTCGATGATGCGGTCGCGGTCGGGGTACAGACCCGTCATTTCGAGGTCGATCCAGATCAGGTTGCTGTCGCTGATGGCAAGGGTGTCGGACATGGTGAAGCTCGTTCTGAATGAGGGCGAATTCTCGCAGCCTAAAATTTGCCCATGTCTCCCATGCCGTTGTCCCTCGCGTTCGCCGTCGCGCTCGCGGCCTCGCTGCTCGTCAAGTTCTGGCTCGCGTCGCGGCAGGTGCGCCACGTCGCCGCCCACCGCGGCCGGGTGCCGGCGGCCTTTGCCGGCAGCGTGACGCTGGCCGCCCACCAGAAAGCCGCCGACTACACCATCGCGCGCAGCCGCTTCGGCCTGCTGGCGCTGGCCTTCAACGCCGCCGTGCTGCTGGGCTGGACGCTGCTGGGCGGCCTGAACGCGCTGAACGGCTGGGTGCTGGACGCCAGCCTCGCGCTGCCCGAGGGCTGGCAGGCCATGGGCTACCAGCTGGGCCTCATCGCCGCGTTCATGCTGATCGGCGCGCTGCTGGACCTGCCCTGGGAGCTGTGGTCCACGTTCAGGATCGAGCAGGCCTTCGGCTTCAACCGCACGACGCTCAAGCTCTTCTTCGCCGACATGCTCAAGGGCGTGCTGGTTGGCGCGCTGCTGGGCCTGCCCATCGTCGCGCTGATCCTGTGGCTGATGGGCGCCGCCGGCCCGCGCTGGTGGCTGTGGGCCTGGGGCGCGTGGATGGGCTTCAACCTGCTCGTCATGGTCATCTACCCCAGCGTCATCGCGCCCCTGTTCAACAAGTTCGAGCCGCTGGCCGACGGCGCGCTGCGCGAGCGCGTGGAGCAGCTGATGGCGCGCTGCGGCTTCGCGGCCAAGGGCTTGTTCGTCATGGACGGCAGCCGGCGCTCGGCCCACGGCAACGCCTATTTCAGCGGCTTCGGGCCGGCCAAGCGCGTCGTCTTCTTCGACACGCTGCTGGCCAAGCTCAACGGCGCCGAGGTGGAGGCCGTGCTGGCGCACGAGCTGGGTCACTTCAAGCACCACCACATCACCAAGCGCATCGCGCTGATGTTCGCAATGAGCCTGGCCGGCTTCGCGCTGCTGGGCTGGCTGCAGCAACAGCCGGCCTTCTACCTCGGCCTGGGCGTGGTGCCCAACCTCGGCGCGCCCAACGATGCCCTCGCGCTGATGCTGTTCCTGCTCGCCGGGCCGGTGTTCGGCTTCTTCGTCACGCCGGTGGCCAGCCATTTCTCGCGCCGCGACGAGTTCCAGGCCGACGCCTATGCCCGCGCCCAGGCCAGCGGCCACGACCTGTCGTCGGCGCTGCTCAAGCTGCACGAGGACAACGCCGGCACGCTGACGCCCGACCCGGTCTACGCCCGCTTCTACTACTCGCACCCCCCCGCTGCCGAACGGCTGGCGGCACTTGCCACATGAACGATCTGCTGCTCGCCCAGTGCGACCCCAAGGCCCCGCTACTGGACGCCGACACGCGCGCCCGCGTGCTGGCCGCCCTGCCCGGCTGGCTGCCTGATGCCGACGCCAAGCTCATCGGGCGGCGGTTCGGCTTCGACAACTTCTACCAGACCATGGCCTTCGTCGACGCGGTCGCCGAGATCGCCCATGCGCAGGACCACCACCCCGAGATGCTGGTGGGCTACAACGCCTGCACCGTCAGCTGGACGACCCATTCGCGCGGCGGGCTGACGCTGAACGACGCCATCTGCGCGGCCCAGGTGAGCGCGCTGCCCGAAGCCAGCGGCGGATGAGCCGCTTCAGCGCGCTGGACCTGGGGCTCGTCGTGCGCGGCCACGGCCGCCACTACATCGTCGAGGACGCGGATGGCCACCGCTTCGTCTGCCACCCACGCGGCAAGAAGAGCGATGCCGTCGTCGGCGACCAGGTGCGCTTTGCCGAGGCCAGCGCGGACGAAGGCGTCATCGAGGCGGTGGAGCCGCGGCGCAACCTGCTGTTCCGCCAGGACGAGTGGAAGACCAAGAGCTTCGCCGCCAACCTCGACCAGATGCTGGTGCTGGTCGCCGTCGAGCCGGTGTTCAGCGAGTCGCAGCTGGCACGCGCGCTGATCGCCGCGGAGGCGGCCGGCATCCGCGCCGCCATCGCGCTGAACAAGACCGACCTGCCCGGCACCGACTCGGCCCGCGAGCGTCTGGCGCCTTACCGCGCCATGGGGCTGACGATGTTCGAAGTCGCGCTGAAGGCCGACCGCGAAGGCTCGCGCGCGACGCTGGGCCCGTGGCTCAAGGACCAGCGCACCTTCGTGCTCGGCCCCAGCGGCACGGGCAAGAGCACGGCGATCAACCTGCTCGTGACGGACGCCAAGGCCCAGGTCGGCGAGATCTCGCAGGCGCTGAACTCGGGCCGCCACACGACGACGACGACGCAGTGGTACTGGACCGACGACACGCGCACGACGGCGCTGATCGACTCGCCCGGCTTCCAGGAGTTCGGCCTACGCCAGATCGACGCGGCCGAGCTGTGGCGCTACATGCCCGACCTGCGCGAGCACGCCGACTGCCGCTTCCACAACTGTTCACACACCCACGAGCCGGGCTGCGGCGTGCGCGCCGCGCTCGAGGCGGGCTTGATCAGCACCAGCCGCTACCGCATCTACGGCGAGATCCTCGAAGAACTGCAACGCAAGACCTGGTGATGCGCCGCTTTTCCTACCTCTGCGCGCTGGCCCTGCTGGCCGGCTGCGCGACCACCGCCACGCCCCCGCCCTCGGCCGAGGGCTGGCAGCCGATGAAGCTGCCCGGCAAGGCGCTCACCCGCTACAGCTGGACCGAGAAGGACGGCCGGCCCGCACTGGAAGCCGTGTCGGAGCGCTCCGCCAGCCTGTGGCGCAAGCGGCTGGACCCGGCGGTGCAGGACGTCGGTGAGGTCGACTTTTCGTGGTGGGTGCAAGGCCTCATCCCCGGCGCCAGCGTGTCCGACGTGCAGCGCGAGGACGCCGTTGCCCGCGTCATCTTCGGCTTCGACGGCGACATCGACACGCTGCCGCTGCGGACACGCATGAAGTTCGAGCTCGCCCAGACGCTGACCGGCGAGATGCCGCCCTATGCCACGCTGATGTACGTCTGGGACAGCGCGCTGCCGGTGGGCACGGTCGTCGTCAACCCGCGCAGCGACCGCGTGCGCAAGATCGTCGTCGACTCGGGCCCGGCCGAACTGCGCCGCTGGCGCGACCACCGCCGCGACCTGGCGGCCGATTTCCGCCTGGCCTTCGGCGAGGCACCGGGCGCGCTGATCTCGATGGCCGTCATGACCGACAGCGACAACAGCCGCGCGTCGGCCCACACCTGGTACGGGCCGGTGGAACTGAAGTAGTCAGCGCCGCTCGGGCGGCTGCAGCGGCAGCGGCGCGGCGTCGCGCACCTCGCGCGCCTCGACGTCCACCACGTCCCCGGCAGGCGCCTGCCGGGCGGCCCAGGGGTTCTGGTTGACGCGGAACTGCAGGTTGGGCTTGCGGCCGGTCAGCAGGCTGAACAGCAGGAAGCCCAGGAAGGCGATGACGGCGAACAGGAACAGGCCCACGCCGACGATGGCGCCGAAGGCGATGAGCAGCAGACGGATCAGGAAACGAACCAGGTTCATGACCCGATTCTGAACGCGTTCAGCCGCGGCCGACGAAAGGCATGTCACGCGCCATGACGGTCATGGCCTGCACATTGGCCGACAGCGGCAGCGAGGCCATGTAGACGACGGCGCGGGCCACGTCCTCGACGTCCATGCGCGGCTCCACGGCCATCCGGCCGTCGGCCTGGGGCACGCCTTGCGTCATCTTCTCGGTCATGTCGGTGGCGGCATTGCCGATGTCGATCTGGCCGCAGGCGATGTCATGGGCCCGGCCGTCCAGGCTCAGCGACTTGGTCAGGCCGGTGATCGCGTGCTTGGTGGCCGTGTACGGCGCCGAGAACGGCCGCGGCGCATGGGCCGAGATGGAGCCGTTGTTGATGATGCGGCCGCCCCGCGGCGACTGCGCCTTCATCAGCGCGAAGGCCGCGCGGGCGCACAGGAAGCTGCCGGTGAGGTTGGTGTCAACGACCGCCCGCCACTGCGCCACCTTGAGTTCATCGATGGGCACGGCAGGCGCGCCGATGCCGGCGTTGTTGAAGAGCAGGTCCAGCCGGCCAAAGCGCTCGCGCAGCACCGCGAAGGCGGCGTCGACCTGGCCCTCGTCGGCCACGTCGGCGGGCAGCACGAGTGCATCGGCCAGGGTCTCGCGCAACGCGGCCTCGCGACGGCCCATCAGGGCGAGTGTCCAGCCCTCGCGGGCGAGTGCCCGTGCCACCGCGCGGCCGATGCCGGAGCCGGCGCCCGTGACGAGGGCGAAGCGGGGCATGGCGGCGCTCATGGCTTCAGCACCAGCCGGTGGCGGCTCGCACCGGGCAGGAAGGGCAGCGGCTCGCCGGCCAGCCAGGCGGCATGGTCGCCGCGGTAGAAGGGCGACAGCGGATGGCCGCTCTGCCCCGCGGGAATGACCAGGATGCCCTGCTCCTCATGCCCCGGCGACACCACCATGCGCTCGCTCTGGCCGTGGCCGTGGTTCTGCACGCGCGGCATGTGGCTGTCGCCGGCCATGGGCGTGGGCGGCATGTCCAGCCAGCCCGACAGCGCCGGCAGCGCCGCCGACAGCGGGTGCTTGATGCCGGCCAGGTTCTCGGCACCCCAGGTAGCAGCGCCCAGGCTGCCGAACTTCTTCAGCAGTTCACCCCGGCTGTCCAGCACGGCGCGCTGCAGCAGCGCGTCCCAGCTGGCGGCGCCGGCGGGCAGCGTGTCGGCACGGCCGGCCTGGATCAGCGCCCAGCCGGGCGTCTCGGGCGACATCATCAGGTCGCGCAGCTTGGCGCCCTGCGCCTCCAGCCGGCCGGCCAGCGGCGCGAAGACCAGCTTCAGCGCCTGCTCGCGGAAGGCCCGCACCAGCAGATAGCCCACGGCGTCGGGTCGTGCGGCGTCGGCGCTGCGCTCGACCTCCTGCCGGTAGTCGGCCAGGCCGTTGGCGGCCACGAACTCGGGCGTCAGCACCCGCGTCAACAGCAGGCCGCGCCAGCGCTGCAGCAGCAGCGCGCGGTGGTCCAGTTGGATGGCGTGAAGCGCCGCCTCGTCGAATTTCTCCTGCGCCCGCAGCGCGTCGCGGATCTGCTGCGCCCGCGCGCCCAGGTCGTAGCCGCCGTTGCCGAGAGTCTTCAGCGCCTCGCCGCCGATCATGCGGGAGTTGGCCGTCCACAGCCGGCCGTCCGCCGGGTCGACGACGCGCGGCTGCTCGTCCGCACCCAGTTGGCCGCTCCAGGCCGAGCGCCCGTCGCTCCAGTCCTGCGGCACCGCCATGTCCTGCGCGGCCACGCGGCGCGGGATGACGCCCATCACGGTCCAGGCGATGCGGCCTTTCGCATCGGCCAGCATCAGGTTCTGCGCCGGCATGCCCGCGCCGGCGGCCAGCCGCACGGCATCGTCCACGCCCGTGGCGGCTTCCATCTGCATCAGCCGCAGGTTCATCGCGCCCGGGTCGTGCGCCACCCAGCGCAGCGCGTAGGCCTGGCCGGCCGGCGCCTTCTCGGGCATGACCGGGCCCCATTCGCTCTCGCGCACTTCGAAGTCCACCGCCGGCTGGCCGGCGATCTCGATGGTCTCGATGACGCGCGCCAGTGGCTTCTCGACACCGCCGCTGAGGTAGCGCTGGCCGTCGGCGCTGAGCTTCAGCGCCACCACGTCGGACCAGTCCGAGGTGGTGTTCGTGAAGCCCCAGGCCACGTGGCCGTTGCTGCCGGCGACGATCAGCGGTGCACCCGGCAGGCTGACGCCCGCGACGTCGAACGCGCGGCCCTGCGCCTTCCACTTCAGCCGAGCCTTGAACCAGGTGCCCGGCACGCGCAGGCCCAGGTGCATGTCGTCGGCCATGAGGGCGCGGCCATCCGCGGTGTGGCTGCCGGCCACGGCCCAGTTGTTGCTGCCGATGTCGCGCGCGTCCCGCAGGCCGCAGTCGCTGCAGGCCACCTGCGCCATGCGCAGCGCGTCAGGCAGCGGCCCGGCGGGCAGGGGCACGGCCTGCTCGCGGCTGTCGTCGAGGGCGGCCTGCCAGTCGGCGCTGTGCTGCGTCAGGAAGGCGTACCAGTCCGCCGGCACGGCCTGCTTGAGCAGCCCGTTGGCGATGTCGTCGCGCCCCTGGCCGCGCTGCAGGTCCAGGTACATGCCGTAGGCCACCAGCAGCGAGTCCGCCGGCAGCCAGGGCCGCGGCGACTGGCGCAGCAGCAGGTATTCGGGCGGACGCGCGCCCAGCGCGGCCAGCCCGTCGTTCACGCCCTGGGCATAGGCCTCGGCCAGCGCCTTCTCCTCGGCCGGCAGCGTGGCCAGGACCTGCCCGGCCCGGTGGCGGAAGCGGTGCAGCCGCCGCGACTTGTCCAGCTCCAGCGCCTTCGGCCCCACCAGCGCCGACAGCTCGCCCGCCGCATTGCGGCGCATCAGGTCCATCTGGAAGAAGCGCTCCTGCGCATGCACGAAACCCAGCGCGCGGGCCGCGTCCAGCCGGGTCTCGGCCGTCACGGTCGCGTAGCCGCGCTCGTCGCGCTGTACCTGCGCCGGGGCCGACAGCCCGGTCAGGCCGCGTTCGCCGTCCAGCACCGCCAGGCTGCCGCGCAGCGTCAGCCACAGGCCCAGCGCCAGCAGCAGGAGCAGGCCCGCCAGGGCCAGCAGGATGCGTTTGATCCATCGAGTCATCAGAAGGTCCCGGGGTAGCTGCCGCCGTCGAGCAGGAGGTTCTGGCCGGTCAGGTAGCCGGCCTGGGCGCTGCACAGCATGGCGCAGATGGCGCCGAACTCGGCCGCCGTGCCGAAGCGCTGCGCCGGAATGCCGGCACGCCGCCTGGCCACCACCTCGTCCAGGGGCTGCCCGGCCTTGGCAGCGCTGGCGGCCAGCGTTTTCTGCAGCCGCTCGGTGTCGAAGGCGCCGGGCAGCAGGTTGTTGATCGTGACGTTGGCGCCGGCCAGCCGCGGCTGGCGGGCGAGGCCGGCAACGAAGCCGGTCAGCCCGCTGCGCGCGCCGTTGGACAGGCCCAGCATGTCGATGGGCGCCTTCACGGCGCCCGAGGTGATGTTGACGATGCGGCCGAAGCCGCGCCCGGCCATGCCGTCCACGGTGGCCTTGATGAGCGCGATGGGCGCCAGCATGTTGGCGTCCAGCGCCGCGATCCACTGCTCGCGGTCCCAGTCGCGGAAGTCGCCGGGCGGCGGGCCGCCGGCGTTGTTGACGAGGATGTCGACCTGCGGGCAGGCCGCCAGCGCCGCCGCACGGCCCTCGGACGTGGCGATGTCGCCGGCCACGGCACGCACGTCGACCGCCGGGTTCAGCGCCCGCAGCGCAGCCGCGGCGGCCTGCAGATCGGCCTCGCCGCGCGCCGTGATGACGACGTTGACCCCCTCGCCCGCCAGCGCCTCGGCGCAGCCGCGGCCCAGGCCCTTGCTGGCCGCGCACACCAGCGCCCAGCGTCCTTTCAGTCCGAGATCCATCACACCCTCCTCATGCAGCCCGCGACGCGGGGCTGCATCATCGCGCGGCTCGCAGGGCGTGGGCCATCACCTCCAGAACTTGCCGTCCGGGCCGACGATGGACACATCGGTGAACTCGAGCCCGCCATGGTCTTTCTCGCTGTAGGCGACCTGCAGGCCGCCGAGGTCGATGCGGGCGCCGTCCAGCGACTTCGCAAAGGCTTCCCGACCGATGTCCTTGCCACCCGCGCGCCGGAGCGTCTCGACGACGAGCTTGGCCGCAGCCACGCCCTCCAGCTGGGCCGGCGTCAGCTCGCTGCGGCCGGCCGCCTTGGCCAGGCCCAGGGCCTCGCGTACCAGCGGGTTGGCGGTGGAGCGCTCGTAGGGGAAGAGCTGGGTCACGACGACGCCGCGGGCGTTATCGCCCAGCTGCTTCACGAACTCGCTGGAGGCGTTGTTGGACAGCGTCGCGACGTGGGCCGTGGACCCTGCCGCGCGCAGCGCATTGATGCCCTCGACGACGGCATAGGCCGGCCCGATGAGCACCACGGCCTCGATGCCGGCCTTGGCGATGGCGCGCATCGTCGGCGCCAGCTCGGGCCTGTTGCGATCGAAGCGCAGATGCGACTGCGCACGCAGCTTCACGTCGTCCAGGCCCTTGATGGCGCCCTTGCCCGCATCGTTGCCGAAGGCGTCGTTGACCTGCACGATGGTGATGCGCCGCACGCCGATGCTGGCCAGGTGCTTGACGGCACGCTCGGCCTCGCGCTGGTAGCTGGCGCGCAGGTGGTAGACCCAGGGCTGCATCGGCTCGCGCAGGCTGGCCGCACCGGTGGCCGGGGCGATCAGCGGCAGCTTGTTCTCCTTCAGCACCGGCAGCATGGCCTCGGTGGGGCCGGTGCCGCGGCTCAGCATCAGCGCGAGCACCCCCTGGCTGGCCAGCGACCGGGCGGCGGCGGCGGCCGTCGTCGGGTCGTACTTGTCGTCCTGGGTGACCAGTTCGATGTTCTGGCCCCGGATGCCACCCTGGGCATTGACGGCATCGAAGTACAGGCGCGCGCCCTCGGCGCTCTCCTGCACGATGCCGGCCACCGGCCCGGAAAACCCGGCCACCATGCCGATGCGCAGGTTGCCCTGCGCCGACGCCGCATTCATGCCGATGCAGGCAGCAAACAATGCCGCCAGGCCAACCCAACGCTTCACTGATTTTTCTCCTGGCCAAACGCCTTCGGGGCGCCTTTATGGCGGCGGATTGTGGCGCCAGCCCCCCCGCCCCCAGCAGCCCCGCCGCCCCGGGAAAAACCCGGGCAACACCGGGTGCGAATGCGCATTTGCACCGCTTTTGGCCGGCCTACACTCTGGCCGCTTCGCCCGCCCCCTTCGCGCGCCCGCTCATGCCGGAAAGCCCCTTGCCGCCCCCCACCACCGCTCCGCCCCAGGCCTCAGCCTCCCTGTTCGGCTGGCAACGCAATTCGCTGACCTTCGCCGTGGTGCTGGCCCTGCTGCTGGGCCTGCTGCTGCCGACGACGGTCGTGCTGCTCTACGACAGCCACAAGACGCGCGCGACGGCGATGGAAGACCTCAGGCGCGACCTGGCACGCGCGACCGAGGTGATGGCGCTGTCGCTGGCCGAGCCGGTCTGGCAGGTCTCGCCCGATCTGGCCGACCCCATGGTCAAGGCGCAGATGGACGACCCGCGTTTCGTCTCCGTACAGGTCGTCGAGCCGGCATCCTCGGCCCCCTTCCTGTCGCAGCAGCGCACGGACGAGACCGCCGACGACGACCTGGTGCTGAGCCAGACCCGCCCCATCCAGCGCGATGGCCGCGAGATCGCCCGGCTGACGGTGAGCATGAGCGCCGCGCCGCTGCTGGAGGCCAAGTGGGCCGAGGTCTGGCGCACCGTGTGGCGCAGCGGGCTGACGCTGACACTGTCCCTGGTGCTGATGCTGTGGGTGCTGCAGCGCTATGTGCTGCGGCCGATGACGGAGCTGACGGGCGCCGCCGAGGCACTGGCCGCCGGCCGGCTGGAGCAGCCGCTGCGCGTCGGCGGGGCGGACGAGATCGCGCGCGTCGGCGTCGCGATGGAGCGCATGCGCCAGGCACTGCTGTCGGCCTTCGAGGCACTGCGCCAGCACAACATCAACCTGGAAGAGACGGTGACGCAGCGCACCGCCGAGCTGACGGCCAGCAATGCCGAGCTGTCCGAGGCGCTGCAGACGCTGCAGAAGGCGCAGCGCGAGCTGGTCGAGTCGGAGAAGCTCGCGTCGCTGGGCCGCCTGGTGGCCGGCGTGGCGCACGAACTGAACACGCCGCTGGGCAATGCGCTGACCGTCGTGTCGGCGCTGGACGACCGCTACAGGCAGCTCGAGGCCATGCTGGACGGCGCGGCTCAGCTGCGCCGCAGCACGCTGGAGGAGCTGGCACGCGACACGCGGCGCGGCCAGGACATCCTGCAGCGCAATGTGCAGAAGGCCGCCGACCTGGTGCGCGACTTCAAGCAGGTGGCCATCGACCAGACGGCCGACCTGCGGCGCGACTTCGACCTGGGCAAGGTCGTCGAGGACGTGCTCGTCATGGTCGAGCCCAGCTTCAAGCACACGCCTTTCGTCATCGACACCGACCTCTGCCGCGGGCTGTCGATGAACAGCTACCCCGGCGCGCTCGGCCAGGTGCTGACCAACCTGCTGATGAACGCGCTGCTGCACGGCTTCGAAGGCCGGGCGCAGGGCCAGGTCCGCGTGCATTGCGCGCGGCTGAGCGACACCGAGGCCGAGCTGAGCGTCATCGACGACGGCCGCGGCATGGATGAAGCCGTGCGGCGCCGCATCTTCGACCCCTTCTTCACGACCAAGCTCGGCACCGGCGGCTCGGGCCTGGGCATGCACATCGTGCACAGCATCGTGACGAACGTGCTGGGCGGCCAGATCGAGGTGAAGTCTTCGCCCGGCCAGGGCACGCAGATGCTGATGCGCCTGCCGCTGGTCGCGCCGCTGCGCGCCGGCGGCGAGGCATCGGCGGCGTCTTACTGAGACGCTGCGGAAGCCGGGCCGGAGGCCGCCGCCACGGCGGCCGAGGCGGCCTCCGAAGCCGCGACTTCATGGCCGCCCGTCACGTCGTGCTTCTCGCCGCTGAGGTCGATATTGCCGCCGCTCTTGGTCAGGATGTACAGCGCCAGCGCGGCAAAGGCGATGAAGGCAACGATCAACTTCCACATGCTCGGGTCTCCGGGGGTTTGAACTGGCCGCGATTCTGGGCGGCCAGGCTGACGCTCAACTGAAGGACCCCGAAAAGAAAGAAGCCGGCGGCTGCCGGCTTCTTTGTTCTCACTCATGCCAGGCGGCTTGCAGGCCGCCTGGCCTTCATCCGCCGTCGGACAGGCCGCGGGGGCCTGTCCTCGGTGTCGTCTCATGCCACGGCGCTTGCATGCGCCGTGTCCTTCCATGGGCGTCGGACAGCGCGCAGGCGCTGTCCTCGGTCCCATGTCAGTCCTTCGCGTAGATGTCCACGTCCTTGGTCTCGCGCACGAACAGCACGCCGATGACGAAGCTCATCATGGCGATGACGATGGGGTACCAGAGGCCGTGATAGATGTTGCCGTTCTGGGCCACCATCGCGAACGTGATGGAAGGCAGCATGCCGCCGAACCAGCCGTTGCCGATGTGGTACGGCAGGCTCATCGAGGTGTAGCGGATGCGGGTCGGGAACAGCTCGACCAGCATCGCGGCGATCGGGCCGTAGACCATGGTCACGTACAGCACCAGCACGAACAGGATGGCGACGACCATCGGCACGTTGGCCTTGGACATGTCGGCCTTGGCCGGGTAGCCGGCGGCCTTCATCGCATCGCCCAGGTCCTTCTTGAAGGCGGCGATGGCCTTGGTGCTGGCTTCGTCGAACTTGTGCTCGGTCAGCTTGGTCGCGGTGGGGACGGCGATTTCCTTCTCGCCGACGCGCACGACGGTCGGTGCACCGGCCGGTGCCTCGACGGTCTCGGAGCTGGCCGACGAGCCGGCCAGCGCGCGCTTGGCGATGTCGCAGGCACTGGTGAAGTCCACCTCACGGGCGATCGGGCTGCCCTGGAAGGAGCAACTGGCCAGGCTGGTGCTCAGCGTGACCTTGGAGGTCTCCTGGGCGTGGGCCAGATCGGGGTTGGCGGCTGCGGTCAGGGCCTTGAACAGCGGGAAGTAGGTCACCGCGGCGAGCAGCAGGCCGGCCATGATGATGGGCTTGCGGCCGATCTTGTCCGACAGCGTGCCGAAGATGACGAAGAAAGGCGTGCCCAGCAGCAGCGAGATGGCGATCCAGATGTTGGCCGAGGAGGCCTCCACCTTGAGCACCGACGTCAGGAAGAACAGCGCGTAGAACTGGCCCGAATACCAGACCACGCCCTGGCCGGCCACCAGGCCGAAGAGGGCCAGCAGCACGATCTTCAGGTTCTTCCACTGGCCGAAGGACTCGGACAGCGGCGCCTTGGAGGTCTTGCCCTCGGCCTTCATCTTCTGGAAGGCGGGCGATTCGTTCATCGACAGACGAATCCACACCGAGATGCCCAGCAGCAGGATGGAGACGATGAACGGGATGCGCCAGCCCCACTCGGCGAAGTCCTTCTCGCCCAGCGAGGTGCGAACGCCCAGGATGACCATCAGCGACAGGAACAGGCCCAGCGTCGCCGTGGTCTGGATCCACGAGGTGTAGGCACCGCGCTTGCCGTGCGGTGCATGCTCGGCCACGTAGGTGGCAGCACCACCGTATTCACCGCCGAGGGCCAGGCCCTGCAGCAGGCGCAGGCCGATCAGGATGACCGGGGCCGCGGCGCCGATGGTCGCGTAGGTGGGCAGCACGCCGACGATGAAGGTCGACAGGCCCATGATCAGGATCGTCACCAGGAAGGTGTACTTGCGGCCGATCATGTCGCCGAGGCGGCCGAACACCAGCGCACCGAACGGGCGCACGATGAAGCCGGCTGCGAAAGCCATCAGCGATGCGATGAAGGCGGCGCCAGGCTCGAGGCCGGCGAAGAACTGCTTGGCGATGATGGCCGCCAGGGAACCGTAGAGGTAGAAGTCGTACCACTCGAACACCGTGCCCAGCGAAGAGGCGAAGATGACCTTCTTCTCTTCGCGGGTCATCGGCGTCGAGGCCGTTGAAGTCGCAGTTGCCATTGAAAAGTCTCCGTCTGTTGTCGGTCCGCCCCACAGGCTTTCCTCGGCGTGACTATTCCCACGGCCTCTGACCGTGTTCTGACGCCATTCTGAATCGAGGCTGACAAACTCCGCAGGAACCCGCAGTTCGCATTTCTCAATGCGAGAGAAAGTGGGGCTCGCGGGTAAATCCTGAGACGGGTTGCGTCAGGCTGGCACGGGTTTGCGCCGCGCTGGCACGCAGGCCTCGCGGGCCATGCTCAGTGCCTGCGCGAGACGCCGGGGCGTGGCTGTGCGGCCGACTCCCAGATGCCGCTGCGGAACCACGGGTCGCCGTCCAGCGCCGCCTGCAGCATGGGCAGAGCGTCCTGCCCCCAGAACAGCCGGCCCTCGAACTCCACCGTCGGCACGCCGAACACGCCCAGCCCCAGCGCGGCTTCGGTCTCGCTGCGCAGGCGCTGCTTGACGGCTTCGCCGGCCGGGTCCTGCGCGGGCGCCAGGCGCTCGGCCAGCGCGGTCAGGCGCGGCGCGTCGTTGGCATCGGCGCCGGCACCGCGCCAGACATGGTGGAAAAGCTGCTCGACGACCCAGCGGCCGGGCGTGTCGCCGGGCTCGCCGGCGGGTGCCGCACAGGCCCAGGCCAGGCGCAGCAGCGGCAGCGGGTTGAAGGGGTGCTGGGCCGGCGGGTCCAGCACGACACCCTGGCTGTGCGCCAGCCAGGCCACCTGGCGGAAGGTCCAGCGGCGCTTGGCCTCGATCTCGGCCGGCCCCTTCTGCCCCAGCGCCTGCAGCAGCGCCGCGAACAGGATGGGCCGGTAGACGACCTCCACGCTGTGCCCGGCCAGCGCTTCGGGCAGCGCCTCGAAGGCCAGCGCCGCGTAGGGCGAGATGGGGTCGAAATAGAAGGTGAGCTGCTTCATCGATCCTGTTCCTCCGAATGCGGCCAGGGGCCGAGCCACAGGCCATGGCGGTGCATCTCGACACGGCGCGCGGGCAGCTGGTCCAGGATGTGGCGCTGCACGTCCGCGGGCGCCCCGCCCCAGCCGGCGATCTCATGGATGCTGCGCGCGCAGCCACGGCACCAGCCCGTGGCCGCGTCCATCTGGCAGACGTTCACGCAGGGCGAGACGACAGCGGGCTTCATGTCAGCCCCTCGCCTCGCGAGTATGCGAGTCGATCCCCCCAGGGGATCGCGGCCCGGCGCCCGGCCCGCTTCATGCCTGCACCACGTCGATGACGGGAGCGCCGGTGATCCTTTCCAGCTCGCCCGGCGTCAGCTTGAACACGCCGTTCGGATGTCCGGCCGCGGCCCAGATGATGTCGAAGCGGAACAGCTCGCGATCGATGAACAGCTGGGGCGGCGCGAGGCCATCGACCGGGGCGAACCCGGCCGGCGACACCCCGCCGATGGAGAAGCCCGTGCGGGCCTTGACGAAGTCGGCGTCGGCCCGCCCCAGCGGGCCGGTGTGGGGCTTGAGCTTGGCCTCGTCGACGCGTCGGTCGCCCGAGGTGATGACGAGGACGGCCCCATCTTCAGCCCCGTCGGCCTTGCGGCGGAACACCACGCACTTCGCGATCTGGCCCAGCGTCACGCCCAGCGCGTCGGCAGCCTCCTGGGCGGTGCGGGCGGCAACGTCCAGCCACAGCGGCGGGTTCGGGTGGGCGAGCGCGGCAAGTGCGGCGCTGACGCGCTGGAAGCCTTCGGGGCGGGTGTCAGGAGCGGCCATGCCGCCATTGTGTCGTGAGGCGCGGCGCGTCTGCCGGAACGCATCCCCTGCAACAGGGCAAGGCTGCCCGAGGCAGGTCACCCGGGCAGCGTGAACTCGAAGTCGTAGAAATGCTGGTGACCTTCGACGCGGATGCTCATGCGGCCCGCCAGGCCGACCAGCGCGCCGGTGCCGGAATCGGGCACGACGGCGATGACCAGCGTGGGCCGGCCGCGGTCCATCTGGCCATGGTGCACCAGCGCAAAGCTGCCCTCGCGGCCCTGCAGCGAGCCGGTCACCGTCTCCAGCGCCACATAGGCGGCCGAGCCGGACACGCTGCCGTGCGTGGCCAGCATCTGGCCGGCACCGCGGGCCTCGAGGGCGCCGTGGTAGTGCTTGTCGAGCAGCATGCGGCCGATGGCGGGACTGGCGCCCTCCGCGTCCCGGGCCGTCATGCCGACCGTGAATTCACCAGTGATCGAGGTCATCGCGGTTCTCCTTGGAGCCTCGGCTCCGATTCGATCACGCGCAGCGGCCCGGGGGGCAGCGGCGTGAACAGGGGGTGGGCCACGCGCACGGGCACGACGTCCAGCCGGGCGCCGAGCACGGTGTAGTCGTCACCGCCGCGCAGCGCGCTGCGCCAGCCGACGAGTCCGGGGCCGCGGCGCAGGCGGAACTCGAAGCCGATGTCCGCCATGGCGTCGCCGGGCCTGGGGTTGGCGCGGTAGGCCAGGCCGCGCACCTCGGGTGCGGGGCCGTCGAGCAGCTGGATCAGCGCCTGGCGGATGCAGCCATCGCCCAGGATGTCGAGGAAATAGCGCTCCGCCTGCGGGCGGGGCTCGAAGCCGGGCGAGGCCGGCTCGATGCACGGCTCGCGCAGCTTGAGCGGGGCGGGCACGGTCTGGCCGCTGGCAAGGTCGTGGCGGTCGCCGCGATCCAGATAGGCCAGGCGCGCCCCGCGCAGGTTGAAGGCAGGCAGTTCCGCGTCGTGGGTGGCCTCGCCGAGGTCGACCAGGATGGCGCCGCTGCCGCCGATGACCTCGAGCCGAGAGCCCTTGATGACGACGGCCGCGTTCTCGTCCACGCCCAGGCCGAAACGGCAGCCCTGGGCCTGCAACGCCGGCAGCATGCGGCCGATGCGGCCGCGCTTGAGGAAGTGCTGGTCGATGAGCAGTTCGGGCACGACGAAGCCGAAACCGCGGTCGTACTCATGGCCGGCCCGCCACCGGCCGCGCAGCACGGCCAGGTTGTCCATCGCGTCGCGGAACATCAGGTGGCTCAGGACGGCCGCGCCGGCGCTGGTGCCGGCGACGACGCCGCCCGCCGCGAAGACGGCGCGGATGGCCCCCAGCATGGCGGTGGGCCGGCCGCCGGGCTGCAGCGTGTCGACGAGATGTTCCTGGGATCCGCCCGAGAAGAACACGGCCTTGCACGCGGCGACGCGCGCGATCAGCGCGGCGTCGTTCAGCGTCGCGGCCAGGTCGACGCCGTGCAGATGCGGCGCGAGCGGCACGGTCTCGGCGCGGGCACCGCAGCGGTTCAGCGCGGCGACGATCTGGGCGCCCGCGCGCCCGGGCTCATGGGCCGCCGTCGGGAACACGGCGATGGGCGCGCCGGTGCCGCCGGCCTCGTCGACGATGCGCTGCCAGACGGCCTCGCTTTCCGTTCTGAGCGCACCGCCGATGGCGATCACGGTGCCGCAAGGAGGAGAGCTGTGCAAGATGATGCGGGGAGGCAGAAGTCGCGGGCCTGCCATCTTGGCAGGCCTGGGCGCGATTCGACAGCGGGTCGGGCCCGAGGAAACGCAACGCTTGTGACCAGGCGCTGCAGACGCAGCGACGGCTCAGGTGTTCACGGCACCGACGTCAGCGGCGTCGAAGCCCCCCCGGCTGCCGACTTGGGCTGGCCGGTCCAGCCGCCGTACAGCGGCATGGGCAGCCGCACCGGGCTGATGTCCAGGTAGAGGTTGGTGACGGTGAACTGCTCGCCGCCGAATTCCTCGGTGCTCCAGCCCAGCGAGTCCGAGCCCTTGTAGACGCGGAACAGGAAGCCCAGCTCCGCCAGCGGGTCGTTGGTGCGCGGCAGCGCGTCGAAGGCCAGGCCCTTGAACTCGCGGCGGTAGCTGTCGATCAGCCGCATCATCATGTTGGAGATGGTCGAGTCGCCCAGCATGTCCAGGGACAGGTAGTCCTCGGTGTAGTAGGCACGGAAGTTGGGCGACTCGGCGTCATGCAGCTCGCCGCGCAGCTTGGGCGCCGAGGGCGTCGTCGAGCGCGCGCGCATGTGATAACGGTCGCCATGCTCCAGGTAGGAGATGCGCGCACCCTCGACGTTGAAGGCGCCGAGCGTGGGGTCCGACTTGGCCTCGGTCAGGTCCACGATCAGGGCACCGCGGTCGCCGATGACCTCGATCTCGTCGCCCCGGATGATCGCGGCCGTGTTCTCGTCCACGCCCAGGCCGAGCTTGTAGCCCTTGGCCATCATCAGCGGCACCATGCGGCCGATGCGGCCGCGCTTCAGGAAATGCTGGTCCACGAACAGCTCGGGGCCGACGAAGCCCAGGCCGCGGTCCACCTGCTTGCCGTCCGCGATGCGGCCCTTGAGGATGTTGATGCTGCTGGGCGCGTCGCGGAACATGATGGTGCTCATGATGGCCGCGCCGGCCGAGGTGCCGGCCACGACGCCGCCCTTGCGGTAAACGTCCCAGATGGCCTCCAGCATGGGCGTGCTCTGGCCGCCGGGCAGCAGCACGTCGACGATGCGCTCCTGGGTGCCGCCGGTGAAGAAGATGCCCTTGGCCGCCTTGACCTTGGCAATGAGCGCCGGGTCGCGCACGACCTTGTTCAGGTCCACCCACAGGAACTTGGGCGCCACCGGCAGGGCCTCGGCCACGGCGCCGCGGCGCTGCAGCAGGTCCACGACCTGCTTGGCGCTGGCTTCGGGATCCTCGCTGGCCGTGCCGAAAACGACGAAGCGTGCGCCCTTGCCGCCCGCCAGCTGCACGATGCGCTGCCAGACCTCTTCGTTGTCAGCCTTCAGCGCGCCGCCGATGGGCACGGCGTAGCCGCGGATGGCGGGCTCGGGCTCGGCCAGCGGCAGCAGTGCGCCGGACGGCACCGAGGACGCGGCCGCCGCGGGCTTGGCAGGTGCGGGCGCCGCGGCACGCGGAGGTGCAGCCGCAGCCGGCGGACGTTGCTGCTTGGCGCCCTGCGACGCGTTCGCCGCCGGCACCGTTGTCGGGGGGGCTGCCTGCGCGCCCAAGGCCACCGCCATTGCCGCCACGCCAACCCAGATCCATGCCCTCATGCCTACACCCCTCCTTGGTCAGACCGCGCATCATGACAGAGCGCCGGCGAGGGTTTGTCCCTCAATTAGAACGGCCGCAGCGTGGCGCGGGCGAGACGAATCCGCCCCGGACTGGCCGGACGCAAGCGGCACCGTGCATAGACTCGCGCGAAACCCGGAGAGCCACGCATGAGAAACCCCTGCCCTTCCCGCATCGCCGCTGCCGCCGCCCTGCTGGCCCTGAGCTGCACCGCCCAGGCCCAGTCCCAATCCCAGCTCGAACGCGTGGAGATCACCGGCTCGGCGATCAAGCGCATCGAGGGCGAGACGGCGCTGCCGGTGCAGGTGATCACGCGCAACGACATCGACAAGGCCGGCGTGACGACGGCGGCCGAGCTGATCGCCCGCATCAGCGCCGGCACCAACAACCTGACCGACGGCGTCAGCATCGGCACGGGCGGCTTTCGCGACCAGATGGGCTTCAACGCCGCCAACCTGCGCGGCCTGGGCGTGTCATCCACGCTGGTGCTGCTGAACGGCCGCCGCATGGCCAACTTCGCCTCGCCCGGCGACTCCGCCGGCGTGGACCTGAACAGCATCCCGGCCGCGGCCATCCAGCGCGTCGAGATCCTGCTGGACGGCGCCTCCTCGCTGTACGGCTCGGACGCCATCGGCGGCGTCATCAACTTCATCACCCGCAAGGACTTCCAGGGCGTGGACTTCAGCGCGCTGGCCGGCAACACCTCCGAGGGCGGCGCCAACAAGCGTTCGGCGACGCTGGCCGGCGGCTTCGGCGACTACGGGCGCGACGGGTTCAACGTCATGGGCGTGCTGGACGTCCAGACCACCAGCACCCTCAACGCCAACCAGCGCAAGTTCATCAAGGAACTGGACATCCCCGGCAACCTGCCGGACCAGCTCTCCAGCTACAGCTTCCCGGGCAACATCCGGCTGAGCAACTACCAGCGCAACCTGCTGGCCGCCAGCGGCTTCAAGACCAACGGCCGCGACGTCATCAGCTCCCGCACCGTGAACCCGGCCGCGGCCAGCGGCTGCACGCCCGAGAACGGCAGCCTGTACCTGCCCGCCGGCATCGGCGGCAAGGACGGCTGCACCTTCGACTTCATGCGCGACATCGAGCTCTACCCCAAGTCGCGCAAGGCCAGCCTGTTCACGCGCGGCGTGCTCAACCTGGGTGGCGGCCACCAGCTCTTTGCCGAGGTGTCGCTGGCCCACGCCCGCACCTTCTACGCCGGCACGCCCAACCGCATGGACGTCGACCTGGACGTCTCCATGGTGCCGGCCCTGCGCAACAGCGTGCTGGCCGGCCCGGACATCGACCCGGAGGATCGCATCGTCACGATGCGCACCCGCCTCGTCGAGGCCGGCCTGCGCACCAGCGAGCTGGTCTCCAAGGCCAATCGCTTCGTGCTCGGCACGCTGGGCACGGTGGGCGGCTGGGACTATGAATGGGCCTACAACCACAGCAGCAGCAAGGTGTCCGACCGTGACAGCCAGGGCTATCTGAACGAGCCGATGATCACGGCCGGCTTCAACGCCGGCACGATCAGCCCCTTCGGCCCGTCGGCCGCAGCCGGCCTCGCGCTGTACGAGAGCGCGCAGATCCGCGGCGAGGTGCGCCGCGCCACCGGCACGATGGACAGCCTGGACTTCAAGATGTCCAAGGGCCTCATGCCGCTGGCCGGCGGCGACCTGGCGCTGGCGCTGGGCGGCGAGCTGCGCCGCGAGAAGCAGAACTACCACCAGTCGGACGCGCTCAAGGCGAACGCCATCCTGGGCGAATCCTCGCAGGGCCCCGACTCCGACTTCGGCCACTCGCGCAGCGTCAGCGCCGTGTTCGGCGAGATCAGTGCGCCCGTCACCAAGCAGCTCGAGCTGCAGGCCGCCATGCGCTACGAGCGCTACCAGGTCAGCGGCGGCGCGCTCAGCCCCAAGGTGGGCCTGAAGTACGTGCCCATGCCCGAGTTGCTGCTGCGTGCCTCGCTGGGCAAGGGCTTCCGGGCGCCCAGCATGTCCGACCTGTACCGCCCGCTGTCGCTGGGCAACGCCGCCGTCGTCACCGACCCGGTGTGCCTGGCCGCCGACCCCGAGAACACGGCGACCGACTGCTCGGAAGGCTGGGGCACCTACAACTACAGCAACCCCAAGCTCAAGCCCGAGAAGTCGCGCCAGTTCTCGGCCGGCGTGGTGTTCGAACCCAAGCGCGGCGTCAGCATGAACGTCGACTACTGGAACATCCAGAAGAGCAACCTGATCAGCACGCTGGGCGTGGACGTGATCCTGTCCGACCTGAACAAGTACGGCTCCCTGGTGCACCGCTACTGGGACACCAAGCTGCCCCCGGATTGCGAGAGCGGCTACGACCCCGAGGACTACGCGATCTGCGGCATCGACCTGATCAAGGAGAACCGCGGCAAGCAGAAGATCTCCGGCCTGGACCTGGGCCTGGCGCTGACGGGCCTGAAGACCGGGTTCGGCGAATTCGGCCTGCGCCTGAACGGCACGCTGACGCTGCAGTCCAAGCAGCAGACCGGCGACGGCGACCCCTTCGTCAGCAACCTGGGCCGCTTCGTCAACGACGGCGTGGTGCAGCGCTGGCGCCACACGGTCAGCGCGGACTGGGCGGTGGGGCCCTACTCGCTGACGCTGTCCAACAGCTACCTGTCCGGCTACACCGACCAGCACGACATGGCCAAGGCCGACCGCAAGGTCGCCGCCTACTCGCTGTGGAACATGTCGGCCGGCTGGGAGGCCACCAAGTCGCTGACCCTGCGCGCCGGCGTGCAGAACCTGTTCGACAAGGCGCCGCCGTACTCGCAGCAGGCCTACTTCTTCCTGGTCGGCTACGACCCCAGCTACACCGACCCGCGTGGCCGCTACGGCTACGTCAGCCTGCGCTACACCTTCAGGTGACGGCGTCGCGCGGGCGGCTTCCTGAGCGCCCACCCGCCTGACTGCCCGTCGCGCCCTGCCTCACCCCGGCCGCCTGCCCCTGGCAGCGGATGGCCGGGGCGTTCGGGCAAACGCGCAGCACTTCAGCCCTGCGGCCAGTAGTGGCTGTCCGGCAGGGGGCGGGCGCCGAAGATGGCCTGGCCGACGCGCACCACCGTGGCGCCTTCCTCGATGGCGATCTCGAAGTCGCCGGACATGCCCATCGACAGCTCATCCAGCCCCACACCGGCGGGCGCATCCTGCCGCAGCCGGTCGCGCAGGCGGCGCAGCAACGCGAAGCAGTGGCGCACACGCTCGGCTTCGCTGGAGAACAGCGCCAGCGTCATCAGCCCACGGACGCGCAGCGCCGTGAACGCCGGCAGCGCCCGGACGAAGGCCTGGGCGTCATCGGGAGCCAGGCCGTACTTGCTGGCCTCGCCCGAGGTGTTGACCTGCACGAACACGTCCAGCGAGCGGCCCTCGACATGCAGGCGCCGATCCAGCGCCTCGGCCACGCGCAGGCTGTCCAGCGCCTGGAACTCGGCGGCAAAGCGCGCCACCCGCTGGGCCTTGTTGGTCTGGAGGTGGCCGATGACCGACCACTGCAGGTCGGCCAGGTCCTGCATGCCCTGCCATTTGAGGTGGGCCTCCTGCACCTTGTTCTCGGCCAGCATCCGGCAGCCCGCCGCGTGCGCCAGGCGCAGGCGGGCCTCCGGCTGGGTCTTGCTGACCGGCAGCAGACGCACCGTTGCAGGATCGCGGCCGACGCGGCGGCAGGCGGCATCGATGCGCGCCCGCACCTGCGCCAGGTTGCACCTGAAGTCTTCGACCGTCGTGGCCGCGGGGTAGCGGCCGTGCCGGTCGTGTTCGGTCGGTGTGGCAAGAAGCGCCGTCTGCGGCTCGTCCATCAGTTCACCTTCCTGCCGGCGGACAGGGGTGAGATGACGGCATCCGGCGCCCGCCGCGGCAATCGGCCGTTGAGCACCGCATGGGCCACCAGCCCGATGACCAGCCCCCAGAATGCGCCGCCGATGCCCAGCAGGCGTATGTTGGCCGCGGCGGCGAGGAAGGTGATCAGCGAGGCTTCACGGGTCCGGGCATCGGCCATCGCGCTGGCGAGGCTGCCACCGAGGGTGCCCAGCAGCGCCAGGCCCGCCAGCGTGGCGATGAAGGTTGCCGGAAGCGCCATGAAGACGGCGGCCAGCGTCACCCCGAACACGCCCACCAGGATGTAGAACATGCCGGCCGCCACGCCGGCGATCCAGCGCTTGGAGGGGTCTTCGTGGGCTTCGCGGCCGGTGCAGATGGCGGCCGTGATCGCGGCGATGTTGAAGGCGTGCGAACCCCAGGGTGCCATCAGCAGGGAGCCCAGCCCGGTCATCGTCACGATGGGGTCGGCGCTGGTCCTGAACCCGTCGTTGCGCAGCACCAGCATGCCGGGCATGTACTGGCCGGTCAGCGTGATCAGGAACAGCGGCAGCGCCACGCTCAGCAATGCGTCGAGCGAAAAGGCCGGCCTGGTGAAGACGGGCGCGGCCAGTTCCAGGCGCAGGCCCGACAGGTCAACACGATCCTGGATCAGCAGCAAGGCCAGCCCCAGCACGAGGATGCCCACCACCGCGTAGCGCGCGGAGCACCGCTTGAACACCACGTAGGCCAGGATCAGCACGCCGGCCAACACCGGGTCGACGCTCATGCCGCCAAAGGCACCGATGCCGAACTGGAGCAGGATGCCGGCCAGCAACCCGGCCGCCACGCCCGGCGGGATGAGCCGGATGAGCCGCTCGAACCAGCCCGACAGTCCGAGCACCACGAAGGCGGCGCCGGAGACCAGATAGGCCCCCACTGCCTCGGCGTAGGGCGTGCCCGCCAGCGCGGTCACCAGGAACGCCGCCGCGGGCGTGGACCAGGCCGTGATGATCGGCTCGCGGGAGCGCCAGCTCAGGATGATCCCCGTCACGCCCACGCCGATGGAGATCGACCACACCCACGAGGCCGTCAGCTCGGGGCCGAGACCCGCCACCTTGGCGGCCTGGAACACCAGGATGAATGTGCCGCCGTAGTTGACGATGACCGAGATCAGGCCGGCCATGACGGGGTGGGCGAGGTCGCTCCAGCGAACGGATGAGGGTGACGGGACGGAGGGCATGGCCTGACGGTGGCTCCTGGCAACTGGCACGAATGGGGTGGGAACGTGTTTATAGTTTTCAAATGGCCTGATTGATCCCGCCATTTATTCATGGAGATACAGACCAATTGTTCAGGCACGCCCAACTTGAATCCGTCAAAGCCTGGATCGGTGACCCGGCGCGCGGCAGCCTGCCTCTGCACGCACGCGTGCAGCGCGCCATTCGCCAGCTGATCCTCGATGGCTCGCTCGACGTGGGCAGGCCCCTGCCCCCCTCGCGGGCCTTGGCGAAGTCGTTGGGGATCTCGCGCGACACGGTTGAGTCGGCCTACGGCCAGTTGCACGCTGAAGGCTTCATCGAGCGGCGCGTGGGCAGTGGCAGCTTCGTGTCTGAGCGCATGCAACGCCTTCCCGGCCACGGCAGGCCGCGGCGAGCGGGTGCGCAGCGCAGCGGAGAACTGCGGCTGAGCGAGCGCGGCAGCGCCATGTTCCAGGGCGGCGGCTTGCGCGACTTCCTGCTGCCGCGCCCATTCGCGCCCGGTGTGCCCGAAACGCGCAGCTTTCCGCTCCAGACCTGGGAGCGGCTGGAACGGCAGGTGCTGAAGGAGCACGGCACCCTGGCGCTGCTGCACAGCCCACCCCAGGGCATGGAGCCGCTGCGGCGCGCCATCGCCGACTACGTCAACCTCGAACGGGGCGCACGCGCCACGCCCGACCAGGTGCTGGTGCTGACCAGTTCGCAGCAGGCGCTGGCGCTGTGCGCGCATGTCCTGCTCGATGCCGGAGACCGGATCTTCATCGAGGACCCCGCCTACCATGGCGCCCGCAAGGCGTTCGAGGCCGCCGGGCTGACCTGCGTGCCCGTGCCGGTGGATGCGGACGGCCTGCAGGTGGAGCATCTGCTTCAGGCCGGCAGAAGCCCCGGCGAGTCGGCCAGGGCGGTGTTCCTGACGCCCTCGCACCAGTTCCCCACCGGCGCGACGCTGACGCTGGAGCGGCGCCTGGCGGTCATCGAATGGGCCCGGACGAGCCGGGGCTGGATCCTGGAGGATGACTACGACAGCGAGTTCCACTACGCGGGCAAGCCCACCGCCTGCGTGCAGGGGCTCGATCCTCACGAGCGCACGGTCTACATCGGCACCTTCACCAAGTCGATGTTCCCCGGCCTGCGCATCGGCTACATGGTGCTGCCGCCGCCGCTGGTGGCGCCCATGACCGTGGCCCGCACCCTGCTCGACGGACACAGCGCGCCGATTCCGCAGCTCACCCTGGCGCGCTTCATCGAGGGTGGCCACTTCGGCGCGCACATCCGCACCATGCGCGCCGTCTATGCCGAGCGGCGCGACGTGCTGGCGCGGCTGGTGCGCCGGCATCTGGCCGACTTCGTGGAACCCAGGGTGCCCGGGGGCGGCATGCAGATGCCCTGCGTCTTCGTCCGCGACATCCCCGAGCGCGAGGCCGTGGAGTCCGCACGCCAGGCCGGCGTCGACCTGCTGGGGCTGACAGCACTGCGGGCCTCGGGCCGGCACGAGGCCGGCTTCCTGATGGGGTTCGCCGCCCACGCCCCCTACGAAATGGAAATCGCCGTCAAGAAGCTGGCGCGCGTGCTGCGCGCACTGTGCCGCTGAGCCGGCCGCCTTCTCGAAAACCTGGGGCGGGCCGTCCGGGCGACGGCCCTACCATCACCCGTCATCCCACGAGGCAGACCGATGCGCTTCCAGCTCCCCGACGACAAGAAGCTTGTTCACGAGACGACGATCCAGCTGCGTTGGGGCGACCAGGATTTGATGGCCCACATCAACAACGCCAACTACTTCAGGTATCTGGAGCAGGCTCGGATCGAATGGCTCATCAAGATCGGCGCTCCGCCCGACCCACGCGGCACGGGCCCCGTGATCGCCAACGCCTTCTGCAACTTCTACCGCCAGCTGGAGTACCCCGGTACCGTGCTGGCCAAGCACTACATCGCCAACCTGGGCAGCGCCAGCTTCGACACGTTCATCACCCTCGAACGCACCGACGACCCCGGCGTGATCTATGCCGAAGGCGGTGCCACCACGGTGTGGGTCGACTTCGACCAGAAGCGCTCGGTTCGCGTCCCGGACTGGGTTCGCGAACTGTTCTGACACTTGCTCACATGACGCGGGGCGGCGTCGCTCACGGCAAGTTCTGGGGGCTCATGCCCAGCTCGGCCGCGATGCGCTCGACGAGCTGCCGCAGCGAGGCCACCTCGGCACGCAACAGCGCGACCTCTTCGTCGCGGGGCGCGGCAGCCGCCATCGCCTGCTCCACGGACGACACCGGCCCGCACAGCAGATGCGCCCAGCGCGCCTCGCGGGCACCCGGCGCCTTGGCGAGCTTGACGGCGAAGGGCGGCTCGCGCTCGGCCAGCTCCTCCAGGAAACCCTCCACCGAGGACACGTCGGCGAAGCGGTGCAGCCGCTCGGTGTTCTGCCTCAGCTCGGCCGCCGTCTGCGGGCCACGCAGCATCAGCTGGGCCAGCAACGCCATCGCGGCGCCGGGCACGCCCAGGCCGCGCGCGAAGTTGTGTTCGTAGCGCACCACGCGGCTGCCGCTCACCGTCGTCACGAGGTGCAACGCCTTCAGTTCCTCCACGGTCCCCAGCACCTCGGCTTCGCCGACGTCCATGACCGGGTCGCGCGCCGTCTTCTGATTGCAGCCGGCCGTCAGCGCGTTGGCCGACAGCGGATAGCTGTCGGGCACGGTGCTTTCCTTCTCGACGAGGACGGCGAGGACGCGGGCTTCCAGCGGGGTCAGGTCTCGCTTCAACATTCAGACCCCGAAGCCGTCGTCGGCCTGGATGACGGCGCCGTTGATGAAGTGACTCTCATTGGCGCACAGCATCAGCAGCGAGGTATCCAGGTCCTGCGGCTGGCCCACGCGCTTCCTCGGCAACAGCTCGACGAGCTTCCTGCCCTGCTCGGTGTCCCAGTGATGGTGGTTGATCTCGGTGTCGATATAGCCAGGGCAGATCGCGTTCACGTTGATGCCGTACTTGCCCCATTCCAGCGCCATGGCGCGCGTCATGTGGATGACCGCGGCCTTGCTCATCGCGTAGACGCCGATCTGGCTCAGCACGCGCAGGCCGGCCATGGAGGCGATGTTGACGATGCGTCCGCCCACGAACGACCCGGGCGCCGCGCCGCGGGCCCGGGCCAGCATGCGCTTGCCCACCTCCTGCGCGACGAAGAACGCACCGCGCGTGTTGGTGTCCATCACGTAGTCGTAGTCGTTCTCGGTGACGTCGGTGAGGCGCTGCGTGGTGGACACGCCCGAGTTGTTGATCAGGATGTCCAGCGTGCCCACCTCCGTCTCGGCATGCGCCACGGCGGCCCTGATGCTGGTCACGTCGGTCACGTCAAGCTGCACGACATGGGCGTCGCCGCCCTTGCCCTCGATCTCGGCACGCAGATCCTTGAGCCGCTCGATGCGCCGCCCCGCCAGCACCACGCAGGCACCGGCCTGGGCCAGGGTCTTCGCGAACTGCTCGCCCAGCCCGCTGGATGCGCCGGTGACGAGGGCCACGCGGCCTTCGAGATTGATGGAGTAGCTCATGGTGGACTGCCTTTGAAATTTGCTGTGCCGATCCTACCGGCCCCGGGCCTGGCCCTCATGACTTTCGCCAGGCCACGCTTCGCTCACGACGATGCGCGAAGCCGGCCTGCAAGGCGCCGCCCGACTGTTAGGCTAGGCCGGCATCCAACGAGTTGACGCCGACCCACGGGGCGAAGACCTCGGGGTTCTGGGAGGACCATGAAAGCAACGTTCCTGAAGCGCTGGCGCGTGCGCCTGATCGTCGTCGCCCTGCTCGCCGCCGCGGGCGCGGCCTGGTGGTTCACGCGCACGCCTCCTGCGCCGCCGCCGCCGCCCAGCGGCGTCGTCGCGCTGGCCGACATCACCCAGACGGTGCAGGCGGCCGGCGTGCTGCAGGCCAAGACCCGCGTCGACGTCGGCGCCCAGGTCAGCGGCCAGATCCAGACCCTTCACGTGCAGCTCGGCCAGCAGGTCAGGAAGGGCGAGCTGCTGGTCAGCCTGGACCCCGAGCTGGCCCGCAGCGACGTCGCCCAGGCCGAGGCCTCGGTGGCCCAGGCCAGCGCGGCGCTGGACAGCCGCCGCATCGACGCCGATGCCGCGCGGCGCGAACTCAAGCGCCAGCAGCGCCTGCTGGCGGGCCAGGCCACCTCGGGCAACGAGGCGGAGAAGGCCGAGGTCGAGCTGGCCAAGATCGAGGCCGACCTGCGCGGCCAGGCCGCCACCGTCGCGCGGCTGCAGGCCGACCTGGACAAGCGCAAGGTCAACCTCTCCTACACCCGCATCACCGCGCCCATGGACGGCACGGTCGTCAACCTGCCGGTGCAGGCGGGCCAGACGGTCATCTCGGTACAGATCACGCCGGTCATCCTGACGCTGGCCGACCTCGACACCATCACCGTGCGCACCAAGGTGCCCGAGGCCGACGTGCAGGCCATCAAGGTCGGCCAGGTGGCGCGCTTCTCGACGCTGTCGGGCGAGGGCAAGCGCTACGAAGGCAAGGTGCGCGTCATCCAGCCCGTGCCGGAGCGCGCCGGCAACGCGGTCTTCTACAACGTGCTCTTCGAGGTGGACAACCGCGACCGTGCCTTGTTCAGCGACATGACGGTGCAGGTGGACATCGAGACCGGCGCGGCCAAGCAGGTGCCGGCCATGCCCATCGTCGCGCTGGGCGAGCGGGGCAAGGACGGGCGCTTCACGGTGCAGGTGCTGGACGCGGCCAACAAGCAGGCGCCGCGCCAGGTGCGGGCCGGCCTGCAGGACGGCGCCAGGGTGCAGGTCATCGACGGCCTGAAGGTCGGCGAGAAGGTGCTGCTGGCGCCGCCCAGCGGGCCGGATGCGGCCGCCTCGGCGGCCAGCGCGGCCAGCAGCTGAGGTGAGCATGCCCCCACGCGCACTTCACTCACTGCCCCCCGCGGGGGCGCGTCGGCGCCTTCGGGCGGCCGGGCGACGCTGACATGGCCCTCATCGAGCTGAAGGACGTCGCCCGGCACTACCAGCTGGGCGAGATCGACGTTCCGGCGCTGGACGGCGTGAGCCTCGCCATCGAGGCCGGCGAGTTCGTCGCCATCATGGGCCAGTCGGGCTCGGGCAAGAGCACGCTGATGAACGTGCTCGGCTGCCTGGACAACCCGACGCGCGGCAGCTTCCACATCGGCGGGCAGGATGCCGGCACGCTGGGCCCCGACGAGCTCGCTGCGCTGCGCCGCGAGCGCTTCGGCTTCATCTTCCAGCGCTACCACCTGCTGCCGCACCTGGACGCCCGCGCCAATGCCGCGCTGCCGGCCGTCTACGCCGGCGTGGGTGCCGGCCCGCGTGGCGAGCGGGCGCGGGCGCTGCTGCAGCGCCTGGGCCTGGGCGAGCGCCTGCACCACCGCCCCAACGAACTCTCCGGCGGCCAGCAGCAGCGCGTGTCCATCGCCCGCGCGCTGATGAACGGCGGCCAGATCATCCTGGCCGACGAGCCCACCGGCGCGCTGGACTCGGCCTCCGGCGCCGAGATGCTGCGCCTGCTCAAGGAGCTCAACGAGCGCGGCCACACCATCATCCTGGTCACGCACGACGCGGCCGTGGCCGCGCATGCGCGCCGCGTCATCGAGCTGAAGGACGGCAAGGTCGTGGCCGACAACGGCACGCCCGCCGGCCATGTGCCTCCCACCGAACTGCCCAGCGACGCACCCCCCGTCAAGGAAGGCGGCCGGCTGCGCCGCCTGCAGGTGCAATGGCGCGAGGCCGTCGCCACCGCGCTGCTGGCACTCAAGGGCAACCGGCTGCGCACGGCGCTGTCGATGCTGGGCATCAGCATCGGCATCGCCTCGGTGGTCAGCATCGTGGCGCTGACCACCGCCGCGCGGGCCTCCATCGAGACCGACCTCTCCAGCCTCATCTCGGGTCGCATCCCCGTCTGGCGCGGCAACCCCGGCCTGCCGCCGGGCGCGGTAGCCCAGCCCTTCCGGCCCCACGAGATCGACTCGCTGCGGGCGCTGCCGGGCGTCAAGGGCATCACGCTGAACCGCCAGATGCAGCTGACCGCCCGCCACCAGTCGCGCGACGCGATGCTGGAAGCCGTCGGCGGCGACGTCAACACCTTGCGCGCGCGCAAGCTCAAGCTGGTGCAGGGCCGCTACTTCAATGCGATGGACTTCGAGACGCGCGGCCAGGTCGCCGTCATCGACGAGAAGTCGCGCGACGCGCTGTTCAAGAAGGGCGAGTCGCCACTGGGCCGGCTGCTCTTCGTCAACCCCGGCATGGCGCCCGAAGTCGCCACGCCAGGCGCCGCGCCGCCGCCCACGGCCGCCCTGCCCTTCACGGTCGTCGGCGTCGTCGCGCCCGAGGGCGGCGCCTTCAGCTTCGGCAGCTGGCTGGGCCAGCTCTACATCCCGCACACCACCTTCTCGCGCAAGCTCGACGCGCGCGCCGACGTGGACAACTTCGACGTGCTGCTGGACCTGACCGTCCCGCCCCAGCAGGTGCGCGAGCAGATCATCCACCGCTTGAAGGCGCTGCACGGCCGCGAGGACTTCGGCAGCTGGAACGGCGAGGAAGAGTTCCGCAAGTTCCAGAACGTGACGAGCGCGATGGCCGCCCTCTTCGCCGGCGTGGCGGCGATCTCGCTGCTGGTGGGCGGCGTGGGCGTCATGAACATCATGCTGGTGTCGGTATCCGAGCGCACCCGCGAGATCGGCATCCGCATGGCGGTGGGCGCGCGCCAGAGCGACGTGCGGCTGCAGTTCCTCGTCGAGGCCGTGGTGCTGTGCTGCCTGGGCGGCCTGGTGGGCGTGCTGCTGAGCTGGCTGGGCGCGCAAGGCGTCAACGCGGCGCAGCAGCACCTGCACGTCGTCATCAGCTGGGCGGCGCTGGGCGTGGCCTTCGCGGTGTCCAGCGGCGTGGGCCTGGTGTTCGGCACCCTGCCGGCCCGGCGCGCGGCGGCGTTGAGCCCGGTGGACGCGCTGGCACGGGAGTAACCCAAAGATGAAGCTGACCTCGATCGCCCTGGCCACCCTGCTGCTCGCCGGTTGCGCCCATGGCCCCGCAGCCCGTGCACCGGAAGTGCCCACCCCCACCGCCTGGGCACTGGACGCCGGCGACGCCGCACCCGACTGGGCCGGCCTGCTGGACCCGACGCTGGCCGCCCTGCAGGCCCGTGCGCTGCAGGCCAACCGCGACATCGCGCTGGCCGCCCAGAGCTGGAAGCAGGCGCAGCTGCTCGTCGAGCAGAGCACGCTGCGCTGGACGCCCAGCGCCGGCCTGTCCGCCAACGCCAGCCGCCCCCTCGAGACCCAGAGCACGACGCGCAATGTCGACGTCGGCGGCGTCACGGTGCCGGTGACGACGTCCACCGGCTGGAGCCGCAGCTACGGCGCCTCGCTGGGCATCGGCTACGAGCTCGACCTGTGGGACCGCCTGGGCCAGACCACGGCGTTGCAGCGCGCCCAGGCCGAGGCCGCGCGCACCGACATCGCCGCGGCCCGCCTGCTCATCCGCAGCCAGGTGGCCGAGGCCTACTGGACGCTGGCCGCCATCCGCGCCCAGCGCCCGCTGGCCGAGGCCCAGCTCGCGCTGACCCGCGAGACGCTGGAGCTGACCCGCGCCCGCGTGCGCGAGGGCAAGCTGCTGCCCATCGAGCTGGACAAGATCGCCGTCACCGTGCAGGCCGCCGAATCGCGCCTGGCCGACCTGGCGGCGGATGCCCGCCTGCAGCGCCACGTGCTGGCCCTGCTGCTGGACGAGCCGCTGCCGGGCCCCGCGCCCGACGCCGCCCTGCAGGCCGTTCTTCCCGCAGGCGAACCACCGCGCTGGCGCCTGGCCGAACCCGCCGACGTGCTGGCGCAGCGGCCCGACGTGCAGCGCGCCCGCCTGGGCGTGGACGCGGCGCTGGCCCGGCTGCGCGTCAGCGAGGCCGAGCGCTATCCACGCCTGAGCTTCTCGGCCGCCCTCAGCACCGGCGGCACGCGCTCGAACGACTGGCTGTCGCAGCCGCTGGCCGCCTTCGCCGCCAACCTCGCCGTGCCGCTGATCGACTGGCAGCGCCTGAACCTGCAGCGCGACGGCGCCCGCACCGAGCTCGACACCGCCGCGCTGACGCTGCGCGACACGCTGCAGAAGGCGTTGGCCGACATCGAGGCCCAGCGCATCGAGGCCGAGCGCTCGGCCCAGCAGTTGCAGGCCAACGCCGGCCGGCTGAAGGAGGCCGTCGAGAACGAACGCCTGGCCCGGCTGCGCTACGACGTCGGGGCCATCTCGCGCGCCGACTGGCTGCAGATCCGCAGCGCCGTGCTCGATGCCGAGCAGACCCGCATCCGGCTGCGGCTGACGCAATGGGTCAGGCAGGCGGCGCTGTTCAAGTCGCTGGGGGGCGCCTGACAGCTTGGCCACGCCGCTTGATTTACGCTGGCGGCATGCACCCGATCCCCCCTTCCTCGCGCCGCGCCCTGCTGGCCGCGTGCGCGGGCGCCGCGCTGACGCCATCGACCCTGCTGGCCGCCGCCCCGCCCGTGCAGGGCTACAAGGTCGTCAACAGCTACCCGCACGACCCCGATGCCTTCACGCAGGGCCTGTTCTTCCACGACGGCTTCCTGTACGAGAGCACCGGCCTGCGCGGCCGCTCCAGCATCCGCAAGGTGGAGATCAAGACGGGCCGCGTCGTGCAGGCCGTGGAGCTGCCGGCCGAGTTCTTCGGCGAGGGCATCACGATGTGGGGCGACCGCCTCATCGGCATCACCTGGCAGGAGCAGACCGCCTTCGTGCTGGACCTGAAGACCTTCAAGCTCTGGCGCAAGTTCAACTACGCCGGCGAGGGCTGGGGCATCACCCATGACGGCCGCGAGCTCATCATGAGCGACGGCTCGGCCGAGCTGCGCTTCCTGGACCCGCTGACCTTCAAGGAACTGCGCCGGGTGCGCGTGACGGCGGCCGGCCGGCCCGTTGACCAGCTCAACGAGCTGGAATGGGTGGACGGAGAGGTCTACGCCAACGTCTGGCAGACCGACCGCATCGCCCGCATCAACCCCAAGACGGGCAACGTGACCGGCTGGATCGACCTGAGCGGCCTGCTGCCCCAGCGCGGCGGCGCCGACGACGTGCTCAACGGCATCGCCTACGACGCCAAGGCCCGGCGCCTGTTCGTCACCGGCAAGCTGTGGCCCAGGCTGTTCGAGATCCAGCTGACCAAGCCGCGCTGAGCCTCAGCGGCAGACGTCCGAGCCCTGGTCGAAGACGATCTCCCAGCCGCCCGCGGCCTTGCGGCGCCACACCGACTGGAAGCGCGCCACCCGCTTGCCGTCCGCGTCGGTCACGGGCCCGCTGCTCTGCGCCAGGTCACCGCTGGGCAGCACGACGACCAGGTCGGGCGCCCACGAGAACGGCGCCTTCGGCCCGTCGAAGAACTGCTGCCAGTGCGCCATCACGCCGTCGGGCCCGTGCAGCGGCGTCCTGCCGTTCAGGAAGATGGTGTCCGCCGCCAGGAAGCGCCTGAAGCCGGCCGCATCGCGGTGGGCCATGCGGGCCGCAAAGGCGATCTCGGTGGCCGTGACCTCCGAGACGCGGCGGTTGATCTCCTGCGGCGCCGGCCAGCCCTCAGGGGTGGCGGCGGCTGCCGCGGCAGGCAGGGTGGCGGCGGCCAGCAGGGCGTGGCGTCGGGTGGTCATATGAAGTCTCCCAGCGAGCGAAGCCTGGAGCATGCCCGGCGCCGGCCGGCATGACGCAGGTCATCGGCAGCCCGACCGCTCGGCCCCTTGGCGGGCACGGCGCAACGGCCCCTTGCTTGCGGGTGTCGGCACTTTTGACACCCCCCTAACTTGGAGATCGCAAGTCCTTGAAAAATCAATATGGCATGGACGTTGCATTACTCACCTCAAGCACTTCGAACAAGGAAAATTCAATGCAACTCCGTCACCTCGCCGCAGGCATCGCAATGGCCCTCGGCGCTTCCGTCGCCAGCGCCAGCCCCGTCATCATCGACGGCGCCAACAACCTGCCGGCCTCGGGCGATTGCACCTTCGCCTGCCTGACCAGCTACCAGCAGGTCTACAGCGCCAGCCTGTTCTCGGGCACGGTGGACATCTCCAAGGTCGAGTTCCGCTACTCCTACGACGGCAATGCCTGGTCGGCCGGCAACAACTACAGCCTCACCATCGGCATCGCCAATGGCGGCGTGAACGGGCTCACGGCGAACCAGGCCGGCAACATGGCCAGCTCGCAACTGTTCGGCACGCAGTCGTTCACTGGCACGTCGACCCAGGGTGGCTGGTACGGCTTCAGCGGCAACTACGTCTATGACTCGTCGCTGGGCGACCTGATCATCTGGATCCAGCGCACTGCGGGTTCCTCGAGCAGCGTCTCGACGGACTACAACGGCGACAGCGGTGGCGAGTTCAGCCGCACCTTCGCTGGCGACGGCTGGTGCAGCCTGGCCTCTGCCTGTGTCGGCAGCGACTACGGCAACGTGACGCGCCTGGAAGTCAATGCAGCCCAGGGCAACGACCTGCCCGAGCCCGCCAGCCTGGCCCTCGTCGGCCTGGGGCTGCTGGCTGCCGCCGGCGTGCGCCGCCGCGCCGCACGCTAAGCCGCAAATCAGCTTTGGGTGATCGAGAGCCTGCCTTGAGCAGGCTCTTTTTCATTGGGGCCGCGACACCAGGCGCGCGGCCCGCTTCGCCCGCTCAGAACGCCGCGATGCCAGTCTGCGCCCGGCCCAGGATCAGCGCGTGGATGTCGTGCGTGCCCTCGTAGGTGTTGACCACTTCCAGGTTGACCAGGTGGCGGGCGATGCCGAACTCGTCGGAGATGCCGTTGCCGCCCAGCATGTCGCGCGCCATGCGGGCGATCTCCAGGCTCTTGCCGCAGGAGTTGCGCTTCATGATGGACGTGATCTCCACCGCTGCCGTGCCCTCGTCCTTCATGCGACCCAGGCGCAGGCAGCCCTGCAGGCCCAGCGTGATCTCGGTCTGCATGTCGGCCAGCTTCTTCTGGATCAGCTGGTTGGCGGCCAGCGGCTTGCCGAACTGCTTGCGGTCCAGCGTGTACTGGCGGGCGGTGTGCCAGCAGTCCTCGGCCGCACCCAGCGCGCCCCAGGCGATGCCGTAGCGGGCGCTGTTCAGGCAGGTGAACGGGCCCTTCAGGCCGCGCACCTCGGGGAAGGCGTTCTCCTCGGGGCAGAACACCTTGTCCATGACGATCTCGCCGGTGATGGAGGCCCGCAGGCCCACCTTGCCGTGGATGGCCGGCGCCGACAGGCCCTTCCAGCCCTTCTCCAGCACGAAGCCCCGGATCTGGCCGCCGTCGTCCTTGGCCCAGACGACGAAGACGTCGGCGATGGGGCTGTTGGTGATCCACATCTTGCTGCCGGTCAGCTCGTAGCCGCCGGCCACCTTGCGGGCGCGGGTGATCATGGAGCCAGGGTCGGAGCCGTGGTTGGGCTCGGTGAGGCCGAAGCAGCCGATCCACTCGCCGCTGGCCAGCTTGGGCAGGTACTTCTGCTTGGTGGCCTCGTTGCCGAACTCGTTGATGGGCACCATGACGAGGGAGGACTGCACGCTCATCATCGAGCGATAGCCCGAGTCCACCCGCTCCACCTCGCGGGCGATCAGGCCGTAGCAGACGTAGTTCAGGCCGGCGCCGCCGTACTCGGTGGGGATGGTGGGGCCCAGCAGGCCCAGTTCGCCCATCTCGCGGAAGATGCCCGCATCGGTCTTCTCGTTGCGAAAGGCCTCCAGCACGCGCGGGCGCAGCCGGTCGGTGCAGTAGGCCGCGGCGGCGTCGCGCACCATGCGCTCGTCGTCGGTGAGCTGCTCGTTCAGCAGCAGCGGGTCGTCCCAGTGGAAGCTTGCCTTGGTGGCCATGATGGAGTCCTCGTTGATCGGGTTCGGCCGGGCGATGAGCCAGGGCGCGTATGGCGCCCAGTATTCCTCCCGTCGCGATTCGTGTCCAATTCAAGAAACGACTTCGACGATTCGCCACACCTATGGACACCGGCGCTGCCACCCGCTCGATGGAGTTCCGCCATCTGCGCTATTTCATCGCGCTGGCCGAGGAGCTGCACTTCGGCCGCGCCGCCGAGCGCCTGGGCCTGACGCAGCCGCCGCTGTCGGTCGCCATCCAGCAGCTGGAGGCCAGCGTGGGTGCCCGGCTGTTCGACCGCGACAGCAAGGGCGTGCGCCTCACGCCCGCCGGCGCGGCCTTCCGCGCCAGCGCCGCCGCGCTGCTGGCCCGCGTCGAGGAAGCCTGTGCCCAGGCCCGCGAGGTGCAGGCCGGCGAGGTGGGCCGGCTGCGGCTTGGCTTTGTCGGCTCCACGCTGTTCAACGGCCTGTCCGCCTGGCTGCAGGCCTTCCAGGCCGGCCATCCCAGGGTCGAGGTCATCGTCGTGGAGCTCAACTCGCAGGACCAGATCGACGCGCTGCTGGGCGAGGAGCTGGACCTGGGCCTGGTCCACACCGACCGCCTGCCGCCGGCCCTCGCATCGAGCCCGCTCTACAGCGAGGCCTTCCTCGCCTGCCTGCCCGCCAGCCATCCGCTGGCGGCACTGGGCGAAATCCCGCTGGCGGCCTTGAGCGACCAGCCCTTCATCCTGTTCTCCCGCAGGGGCTCGCCGGACTACCACGCCCGCATCGTCGAGATCTGCCGCCAGCACGGCTTCTACCCGCGGCTGCAGCACGAGGGCCGGCACTGGCTGTCGGTGGTGTCGCTGGTGGCCCAGGGGCTGGGCGTGAGCATCGTGCCGGCGGCATTCCAGCGCGCCGGCATTCAGGGGGCGGTGTTCAGGCCGCTGGCGGAGGCCATCGAGGGGTCGGCGGTGTTCGCGGCATGGCGGGCCGAAGGGGATGGCGTGCTGCGCAGGAAGTTCCTGGCCGCACGCGAACCGCGTTGACCTTCACACCGCCCCGCGCGCCGATGAAGCGGGCCAATGAAAAAAGCCGGCGGCGCCCGGCACGGGCACCGCCGGCCGAATAGACCGCCTCAGCGGGCGTTGCCGCGCTTGCTGCGGCGCACGCCAGCCAGGCCCAGCAGCGCGATACCGCCCAGGGCCAGGCTGCCCGGCTCGGGAACGGTGTTGCCGCCGGTCACCTGCGTAGCGGTGCGGGCCCACGTGTTGTTGACCGAGTTCGTGGTGCCGTTCCAGCTGAAGTAGGCAATCCCGCTGACGCCCCAGCCGGTGCCGTTGGCCAGCCACAGGTTGTGGCCGATGTCGAAGTCGCCGAAGCCCGACAGGCCGGCCAGCGTGACCGTCTGGCCCTCGACGTTGTTGCTGCCGTTGAAGCTGATCAGCTCGGCCAGGCTCAGCAGGCCGTTGCCATCAGCGTCGTTGCCGCTGAAGCTGCCGGTGCCCCACACCGAGTTGCCGCTGAAGATGGTGTAGTCGACGGTGACCGGACCGGCCTGCACGGCGGCGGCGCCAAGCAGCAGGGCCAGGGCGATGCCCTTGCGGACGGACGACACGGCGGAGCGGGAAAGGGTCTTGTGGTTCATGGGCTTGACGGCTATGCGGGGCGAAACAGGCGGTGGGTGGAGGGCCGGCCGAGCGCTGGGCGCTGGTCGATCCGGACTGCCCTCACTCTAGGGTCGCCGGGGTCACGTCTTGCCTTGTCACCCCCCTCGTACAGGGTGCGGCTCATGCGCGGCGCCGTGCGTTCGTTCACGAACCCGAGGCCGTCCCCCTTCAACCAGGGGCCGCCGGGGCGCCCCGGCCTCCTGGAACGGCGCGCATTGACAGCCAGTTGGAATTAACCGACACCACGACCATCCAGGCAAAGCTATGGTGCCGCCCGCCATGCCTTCCAACGTCTCCCCCCGTCTCTGGGACATCTCCCCCACGGTCGCCCCCGACGCGCCCGTCTTCCCCGGCGACGAGCCCTACGGCCTGCGCTGGACCGCGCGGCTGTCGCCGGGCTGCCCGGTCAATCTCAGCGCCATCACGATGAGCCCCCACGTGGGCGCGCATGCGGACGCGCCGCTGCACTACGCCAACGACGCGCCCGCGATTGCCGACGTGCCGCTGGACACCTACCTGGGCCGCTGCCGCGTCATCCACGCGGTTGGCGCGGCACCGCTGATCACCGTCGAACACCTGCGCCACGCCGGGCAGGACCTTCCGCCGCGCGTCCTCGTGCGCGTCTGCGCGAAGGCCGACACGGTATGGAACCCCGGCTTCACCGCCTATGCCCCCGAGGCCATCGAATGGCTGGCCGCGCGCGGCGTGAAGCTGATCGGCATCGACACGCCCAGCGTGGACCCCGCCGACTCCAAGGTGCTGGACAGCCACCAGCAGTTGCGCCGGCTGGACCTGCGCGTGCTGGAGAACCTGGTGCTGGACGACGTGCCCGAGGGCGACTATGAGCTGATCGCCCTGCCCCTGAAGCTGCAAGGCGCCTGCGCCTCCCCGGTACGCGCCATCCTGAGAGAACTCCCATGACCACCCGAGAACAAGCCCTCGCGCTCGATGCGCGCGACCCGCTCGGCCCGCTGCGCGAGCATTTCGCGCTGCCGCCCGGCGTCATCTACCTGGACGGCAACTCCCTGGGCGCATGCCCCAAGGCCACGCCGGCCCGCATCGCGCGGGCCGTGCAGCAGGAATGGGGCGAGGGCCTGATCGCGAGCTGGAACAACGCGGGCTGGATCAGCCTGCCGCGCCGGCTGGGCGACCGCCTCGCGCCATGGATTGGCGCGCAGCCGGGCGAGGTGCTGGTGGCGGACTCCACATCGATCAACCTCCACAAGGTGCTGCATGCGGCGCTGCAACTGCAGCCGCTCGAGCGCCGCGTGGTGGTCAGCGAGCGCAGCAACTTCCCGACCGACAACTACATCGCGCAGAGCGTGGTGCAGGCCCATGGCGGCGAGCTCATCCTCGTCGACCGCCCCGAAGACATCCCGCCGCTGCTGGACGAGCGCTGCGCCGTGCTGATGCTGACGCATGTGAACTACCGCAGCGGCCGCATGCACGACATGGCCACGCTGACGCGGCAGGCCCACGAGGCCGGCGCGCTGGCCGTGTGGGACCTGGCCCACAGCGCCGGCGCCGTGCCGGTGGACCTGCACGGCGCGCAGGCCGACTTCGCCATCGGCTGCGGCTACAAATACCTGAACGGCGGCCCCGGCGCGCCGGCCTTCGTCTGGATGCACCCGCGCCACGCTGGCCGCGCCCGCCAGCCGCTGACGGGCTGGCTGGGGCATGCCACGCCGTTCGCGTTCACGGCCGACTACCAACCCGCCGCGGGCATCCAGCAGTTCCAGTGCGGCACGCCGGCCGTGCTCGCGATGACGGCGCTGGAGGCCTCGCTGGACGTGTTCGACGCCGCGCACGAACTCGGCGGCATGGCCGCGCTGCGCGCCAAGTCGCTGGCGCTGACGGAGGCCTTCATCGCCGAACTGGACGCCCGCGTGCCCCAGGCGCTCGTGGCCTCGCCGCGCGATCCTGCGCTGCGAGGCTCGCAGGTGTCTTTCTCGCTGCCGGCCGAGATCGACGGCTACGCAGTGATGCAGGCGCTGATCGGCCGCGGCGTCATCGGCGACTTCCGCGCCGGCGAACCCGCGCTGCTGCGCTTCGGCTTCACGCCGCTGTACACGCGGTACGTGGACGTCGTGGATGCCGTCACCCTCCTCGTGGAGGTGCTGGCCAGCGAAGCCTGGCGCAGGCCCGAATTCATGCAGCGAGGTGCCGTGACATGACCGAGCCCCTCCAACACCACGGCGCCCAGCTCGATTTCTCGCACGACATGAGCTATGGCGACTACCTGAAGCTGGACGCCATCCTGAACGCGCAGCAGCCGCTCTCGCCCGACCACAACGAGATGCTCTTCATCGTGCAGCACCAGACCTCGGAGCTTTGGATGAAGCTGATGCTGCACGAGCTGCACGCCGCGGTCGCCAACGTGGCGGCCGACCGGCTGCCCGAGGCCTTCAAGATGCTGGCACGGGTGTCGCGCATCATGGAGCAACTGGTGCATGCCTGGGACGTGCTGGCCACGATGACGCCGCCCGAGTACAGCGCCATCCGGCCCTATCTCGCCAAGAGCAGCGGCTTCCAGAGCGCGCAGTACCGGCGCATCGAGTTCATGCTGGGCAACAAGAACGCTGCCATGCTCAAGCCCCATGAGCACCGGCCCGACCTGCTGGCCCAGGTGCGCGAGGCCTACGACGCGCCGTCGCTGTACGACGAGGTGCTCAGGCTGATGGCGCGCCGCGGCATCGCCGTGCCGGCCGCCAACCTGGACCGCGACTGGACCCAGCCCCATGTGGCCGACGAGGGCGTGAAGGCCGCCTGGCTGAGCGTCTACCGCGAACCGCAGACCCATTGGGATCTCTACCAGATGGGCGAGGAACTGGTGGACCTGGAAGACGCCTTCCGGCTCTGGCGCTTCCGCCACGTGACGACGGTGGAGCGCGTCATCGGCTTCAAGCGCGGCACCGGCGGCACGGGGGGCGTCAGCTATCTGCGCAAGATGCTGGACGTGGTGCTGTTCCCGGAGCTGTGGGCGCTGCGGACGGAGCTTTGAGGCGGGAGCGATGCGCGCCGCACTGGGTGCATTGATTGGAGCTGGGCGGCTGGAGGTCGAGCGACCGTTCGCGACGGACTGCTTCAAGCTGCCTCGTCTTGCCGCTCACGCCCAAGTTATCGAGCTGTCATCGCCACGGCCGGGTGCCGACGCGATGACCTGGGGCCAGGGTTCTCCGCGTGAGCCTGCGGCTCCTGGCAATGGCAACATCCAGGCACCCACAGGCCGGCGCTCAGCCCTCGAGAAGTTGCAACCGGCGCGGCATTCGCTCGGAAAAATAGCACCCGATAACAGCGCGGAAGATCGGAGGAAATTCATATGCGGCAAGCACTTGCACGCGCATCACGGCGCCTGTTAACGCGCAGCTTCCGGTGTTATCCGGCAGTTCGTGTCGGCATATAACTAGTTAGGCGTCTCCAAAAGTCATGCGAACCTCTACCTGCCTCCTTGCCTTCTTATCTACCTTCGCCAACTTCTCCGCCGACGCACAGCCAGCACCTTGCGTGAAGGGAATTGAGGCGTTTCAGAAGAGCAGCTACGAACAAGCACTCCCCGCGTTGTCGGAGTGCCTAACTCTGGACAACCCAGTCCGCGCCAAGTCCTTCGTTCTTCAGGCTCGGGCTGAGTCCCACTACCGTATTGGCAACTTTTCCGACGCAGCGGCAGACCAGCGCGAGTCAATCAGGCTTGTGGATCCGGCCGATGTGTGGAGTCACGTGAAGCTCGGGATTTATCTACGCGACGCGGGACGCCATGACGAGTCTTTATCAGCTCTACGTGAGGCGCTGAAATACGACGAAGACGGGGTCGGAACCGGCCCAGGGATGGCCGTCTACTATCACACAGCAATAACTTTGCACAGAACCAAGCGCTTCAGCGAGGCAATTGAAGCGGTGACAAAGGGTATTCCCAAACAGCCAGACTATGGACCCGCCCTGTACCAGCGGGCCCTGGCCTATGAGGCACTTGGCGATCAAACCCAAGCCAAACGAGACCTTTTTCGAGTCATGGAACTAGAGCCCAAGGAGGGCTACGAGCCCGAGATCGTTGCAAAACTGAAGGAGTATGGATTCACCCCGCGTAGCACGCAGTGACGTCTAACCTCTCATTGCAGCGGACCGGCTGCGCCGTCCGCTGAACTCCAACGTTGAGCGTCACCAGCGCAGACGCCCGCGGAGTTTCAGAGGCCACATTATGAAAATACTCGCCAACATCGCACTCAGCTTTGCGATCATCCTACCCGGCGTCTGCGTCGCGACGGATAGATTCACACAGATCGTTGAGCAAGGGGGCGAGCCCACGGTTACAAAGGGCGGCTTCCTCGTCAATCAAAAACGCGCCGCCGTACAAAGCGAGCTCGCGCGGAAACCCCCGACAACCGCAGAGCTAGGGGTGAAGGTGCCGGCAATGGCCTCTCTCAAGCTAGAGCAGACCGCTCGCCAGATTGCCCAATACCACCCCGTCTGGCGCGTGTATGACTTTCATCTGTCGATGTCACGCTCGGAGTTCATCAAGTTTTTCGAGGCACAGGGCTTAACTCTCGATACTCACAAAAATGTCCTACTATTCCCAGGAGCAGCGCCGGACGACGCTGAATTCATAGATGGTTTAGTTGGTGATCCGATCCGCGGCTTTCGAGTTTGGCGTAGGCCATGAACCTCGGTTCATGCTGACGCCCAGCACTTCCATCGAGGGGACGTCCACAAGCAAGCTCTGCATGCTTGCGAATGTCCCTCATGGCAAACGCTAGAGCGCATATGAAGACTTTCAGCGTCGTGAAGTACGGAAAGAACGGTCTTGTCGCCAGCGACGCCCCTGAGCCTGCGATCGGGCCGCGGGACGTATTGGTCCGCATCTGCGCCGCGGGCATCAACCCCCTAGACAAAATGGTTCGAAACGGGGATTTCAAGCTCCTTCTCGGCTACAAGAAGCCGTTTGTCCTCGGGCATGATGTCGCGGGTGTCATTACCCGGATAGGCACCAGCGTACAAACCTACAAAATTGGAGACGAAATCTACGCACGTCCCCGCGACCTGCGCATTGGCGCTTTTGCGGAGCACATCGCCATAGATATTTCGGACATAGCGCTCAAGCCAAGCTCACTCACGATGGAGCAGGCAGCGGCTGTGCCCCTCGTGGCGCTTGCTTCGTGGCAGGCGCTGAACGACCTCGCACAGGTCAAGCCTGGCCAGAAGGTTCTCATTCATGCCGGAGCTGGTGGCCTAGGTTCTACAGCCATCCAAATTGCCAAGCACCTTGGGGCACATGTTGCTACGACAGCCAACGGAAGGGATTCTGAGAAACTTCTCTTGCTTGGCGCAGATGAGATCATTGACCACACCAAGAGCAATTTCGCAGAACTGCTCTCTGGCTTTGACGTTGTTCTCGACACTATTGGTGGCGACAACCTATTAAAGTCTCTGACTGTTCTCAAACCGGGCGGGCTCGCGATCAGCGTGGTAGGCCCTCCCGATCCCGCGTTCGCCATTCAACTGGGCCGCCCATTCCTCAAGCCAGTCATGGCATTCCTGAGCCGCAAGGTTCGAGCACGCGCCAATAGGCTGGGCGTTCGTTATTCATTTTTCTTCATGCAGGCCAATGGTGCACAGCTGACAATGCTCGCCGCGCTCTATGATTCCGGCGCTCTCCGCCCCGTAATCGACCGAACATTCCCGTTCAGCGAGACGCTAGATGCGATGGCATTCGTAGAGAGTGGGCGCGCAAAAGGAAAGGTTGTCGTCGCAATGCCAACCCGTCCAGCCAAGATCGTCGTTAGTGCGCTCTGACGATTCATTCAAGCCAAAGCCGCTTCGCTGCTCGGCTTGATACAGGCGTTGAACGTCAGCTTGGCGGCGGCTCACCTCCCAAGCAGGCTTCCTCGGTTGCCCAGGTTCTGCCGCCCCCCTCGCATGCACCGAGACATCGACGCGCAAAGCTCCGCCAGCTCCTGCAACCTGTTGATCAACAGCCAGCTCGCCGCCGCGCCGCGAGGCGCCGCCAAGCAAGGGCCTGCGCCTTCGCGGCGCCCGCGGCCCGAGCCCCCCTCCCAAAGCCGCTGGCGTGACCAACGGAGCCGGACTCGGCGCGAAACCTAAAATCCCCCCACCGCTTCAGCCGACCAAGGTCCGCCACCATGGACACCCGCACCTCCGAAACCCGCCTGCGCATCGAGCGCGTCCGCGATGCGCTGGCCGCCCATGGCGCGCACGCCGTCTTCGTACCCTCCAGCGACCCGCACTTGTCCGAATACCTGCCCGACCGCTGGCAGGGCCGGCAATACCTGTCGGGCTTCACCGGCTCCATGGGCAGCCTGGTCGTCACGCGCGAGCGCGCCGCGCTGTTCGCCGACAGCCGCTACTGGGCCCAGGCCGAGGCGCAGCTGGCCGGCAGCGGCATCCAGCTCGAGAAGATGGCCACCGGCGCATCGACGGCCTACATCGACTGGATCGCCAAGACCCTGCAGCCCGGCCAGGTGCTGGCCGTGGACGGCCAGGTGCTGGGCCTGTCGCTGGCCAACGCGCTGCGCGCCGCCATGCAGCGCGCCGGCATCACGCTGCGCACCGACCTCGACCTGGTACAGGACGCCTGGAACGAGCGCCCCGGCCTGCCCACCGAGCCCGTCTACGAGCACCAGCCGCCGCAGGCGACCGTGGCGCGCGCCGACAAGCTGGCCCGCGTGCGCGCCGCGATGGCCAGCGTGCAGGCCACGCACCACCTCGTCTCCACCGTGGACGACGTGGCCTGGCTGCTGAACCTGCGCGGCTCGGACGTGGAGTGCAACCCCGTCTTTATCGCCCACCTGCTGCTGGATGCCCAACCTGACAACCCGGGTGGCCGCCTCTTCATCGGCGACGGCAAGGTGCCGGCCGACGTCGCCGCCCGCCTGGCGGCCGATGGCATCCAGCTGGCGCCCTATGCCCAGGCCGCCCAGGCGCTGGCCGCCCTGCCCGCCACCGCCCGGCTGCTGATCGACCCGCGCCGCGTCACGCTGGGCCTGCGCGAGGCCGTGCCGGCCAGCGTGGCCGTCGTCGAGCAGATCAATCCCAGCACGCTGCTGAAGAGCCGCAAGACCGCCGCCGAGGCCGCCTTCATCCGCGCGACCATGGCCCAGGACGGCGCGGCCATGTGCGAGTTCTACGCAGAGTTCGAGGCGGGAGTCGCCCGCGGCGAGCGCTGGAGCGAGCTGGACATCGACACCCGGCTCACCGCTGCGCGCAAGCGCCGCCCGGGCTTTGTCGGCCTGTCCTTCAGCACCATCGCCGGCTGGATGGCCAACGGCGCCCTGCCCCATTACCGCGCCACGCCCGAGTCCTTCGCCCAGATCGAGGGCGACGGCCTGCTGCTGATCGACTCCGGCGGCCAGTACCTCGGCGGCACGACGGACATCACCCGCGTCTGGCCCATCGGCACCGTGAGCGCCGCGCAGAAGCGCGACTACACGCTGGTGCTCAAGGGCACCATCGCGCTGTCGCGCACCCGCTTCCCGCGCGGCACGCTCAGCCCCATGCTGGATTCAATAGCCCGCGCGCCGCTGTGGGAGCATGGCCTGGACTACGGCCATGGCACCGGCCACGGCGTGGGCTACTTCATGAACGTGCACGAGGGCCCGCAGAGCATCTCCAAGGCCATCGCCGAACCAGCCATGGCCATGGAGCCGGGCATGATCACCTCCATCGAGCCGGGCCTGTACCGGCCGGGCCTGTGGGGCGTGCGCATCGAGAACCTGGTCATGAACGTGGCCGTCGACACGCCGGAGCAGAACGCCTTCGGCGAGATGCTGGAGTTCGAGACGCTGACGCTGTGCCCCATCGACACGCGCTGCATCGACACCCGCCTGCTGCGCGCCGACGAGATCACCTGGCTGAACGGCTACCACGCGACGGTGCGCGAGCGCCTGGCACCGCTGGTCAGCGGCGCGGCCCTGGCCTGGCTGACCGAGCGCACCCAGCCGCTGGCCGCATGAAGACGCTGGCCGCGCTGCTGCTGCTGTGCGCGGCGGGCGCGGCCGGTGCGCAGGCGCGCTACGAGGGCCTGTGCGACGCATCGGCGGCCGTGGCGCTGGACGCGGGGCATTTCGTCGTCGCCGACGATGAGCACAACCGGCTGAGCGTCTACCGGCGCGGCGAGCCCCGGCGCGTCGGCCAGGTCGACCTCGACAGCTTCCTCAAGACCGGCAAGGAAGCCGACCTCGAAGGCGCAGCCCAGGTCGGCAGCCGCATCTACTGGATCGCCTCGCATGCGCGCAACAGCGCCGGCAAGCGGCGCGAGGACCGACAGCGCCTCTTCGCCACCCAGATCCGGGGCACGACGGTCGAGCCCCTCGGCCAGCCGTACGCGGCACTGTTGGACGACCTGCTCGCGGCGCCGGCCCTCGCGCCGCTGAAGCTGGCCGACGCGGCCGGGCGTGCGGCCGAGGCGGATGGCGGCTTCAACATCGAAGGCCTGGCCGCCGCCCCCGACGGCAGCCTGCTGATCGGGCTGCGCAACCCCGTCCCGCAGGGCCTGGCCCTCGTCATCCCGCTGCTGAACCCGGCCGAACTGGTCGACGGCAAGGGCCCGGCACGCTTTGGCACCGCCCGGCACCTGGACCTGGGCGGCCGCGGCGTGCGCTCGATCGAACGCGTGGGCAACGGCTACCTGATCGCGGCTGGCCCGCCGGCCGACGCGGGCACGTTCGCGATCTACCGCTGGAGCGGCAAGCCGGGCGACGCGCCCGTGGCCTTGAAGGTGGCGCTGGGCACGCTCCGGCCAGAAGCGCTGTTCGCCTGGCCGGACGGGCAGCTCACGCTGCTCAGTGACGACGGCGGCGTGATGGTGGGCAACAAGGCCTGCAAGGACGCCGACAAGGACCGGCGAGCCTTCCGCGCGCTCGACTTCAAGCCTTAGCCAGCACGGGGTAGCGCCACACCAGCGCCGCGCTGGCCAGCAACTGCAGCAGAACGCCACAGAACAGCGGCGTCGCGCTGCCCTCGCCGCCCAGGAACGGCGCCACGAGCTGCGTGCCCAGGGCACCCGCCGCCAGCAGCGCCAGGATCAGCATGGCCGTCGCGCGGCCCATCTGCGCGGGCGGCACGGCCAGTGCATCGACGAAGGTAGCCGGGCCGCGAATGGCCAGCGAGCCGCAGAAGCACATCCAGTACGCCGCCACCGCCGCGTAAGACAGGTGCCCCAGGGATGCGCCCAGCAGCGCCAGCGTGCACGCCAGCACCTGCACCGCGGCGCCCAGCCGCACCACGCGCGCATGGCCCAGCCGCTTGGCCAGCCGGCCAGACTGCGAGGCGCCCAGCATGAAGCTGCCCACGCCCAGCACCTGCAGCAGCGCGAAGGCGCCGGAGCCCAGGCCCAGCGCGTGCAGCAGCAGTTGCGGCGCGCTCGCCAGGAAGGTCAGCAGCGCGCCGATGCACAGCGCGTGCGACAGCGCCAGCCGCAGGTAGCTGCGGTTGCGCAGGATGGCGGCATAGCTCGCGTCATGGGCCAGGTTGAGCCCCGGCAGCTGCCGCGGGGCGATCTTGACGACCCAGGGCAGCACCAGCAGCGACAGGCCCGCCAGCACCCAGAAGGTGCCGCGCCAGTCCACCACGGTCAGCAGCAGCGCGCCCAGCACCGGCCCGGCGGCCGGCACGATGGCCTCGACCATGGAGATGGCGGCGATGCCGCGCACGACGTCGGCGTCGGCCAGCGTGGCTCGCACGACGGTGGGCGCCACGACGGTGGCCGCCGCGGCTGCCACGCCCTGCAGCAGGCGCAGCACCAGCAGCACCTCGATGTCGGGCGCCAGCGCGCAGCCCAGGCTGGTCAGCGCCAGCAGCGCCAGGCCGACTTCCATGCAGCGGCGCGGCCCCAGGCGGTTGAGCAGCTCACCCCACAGCAGCTGGGCACCGGCCAGGCCGGCGAGGTAGACGGCGATGGTCGCCTGGGCCAGCGGCACGCTGATGCCCAGGCCCAGCTGCAGCGCGGGCACGGCGGGCAGGTACAGATCCATCGCCGCCATGCTGACGCCGGTGACGAAGGCCAGCGGCAGGATGGTGCGTATCGATGCGGACGTTGACGGATGCAAGAGCGCCTCTCTTTCACAGAGGGCGCCCTTGTGCTGACGCCACCACCGAGCGTGGCGGAGGCGCCCGGCCTCCGTCGCAGCACCCCTCGGCGGGACGGCGCCGCGGCATCGGCCGCGGCAAGGCCCGCATTCTAGGCAGGGCACACTGCGGCCATGGAGCAGGTGGAAGTGGCGGTCATCGGTGCCGGCGTCGTGGGCCTCGCGGTGGCCCGCGAGCTGGCGCTGCGCGGCTGCGAAGTCGTCGTCATCGAGGCGGCGAATGCCATCGGCACCGGCATCTCCTCGCGCAACAGCGAGGTCGTCCATGCCGGGCTCTACCACCCGCCCGGCAGCCTGAAGGCGCGGCTGTGCGTACGCGGCAAGGCCTTGCTGTACGACTACTGCGCGGCACGCGGCATCGAGCACCGCCGCTGCGGCAAGCTGGTCGTCGCGACGCGCGCGGCCGACCTGCCGCGGCTGCAGGCGCTGGCCGCTCGGGGGGCCGCCAACGGCGTCGGCGATCTCGAGCTCCTGGACCGCGCCGCCGTGCGGGCGCTGGAACCGGCCCTGCAGGCCGAGGGCGCGCTGTGGTCGCCGTCCAGCGGCATCGTCGACAGCCATGGGCTGATGACGGCCCTGCTGGGCGATGCCGAACGGGCCGGCGCGACGCTGGCCCTCGCCAGCCCGGTGGGCGGCGGCACGCGCCATGCAGACGGCTGGCGGCTGCGGGTGGGCGACTTCGAGCTGGGCGCGCGCCAGGTCGTCAACGCCGCCGGGCTGTTCGCGGCGCAGGTGTCGGCCTCGCTCGGGGTCGCGGCGCCGCCGCTGCGCTTCGCGCGCGGGCATTACTTCGCGCTCGCCGGCCGGGCGCCGTTCTCGCGGCTGATCTATCCGCTGCCCGTGGATGGCGGCCTGGGCGTGCACCTGACGCTGGACCTGGCTGGCCAGGCGCGCTTCGGCCCCGACGTGCAATGGCTGCCCGACACGGACCCGGCCACGCTGGACTACGCCGTCGACTCCGCGCTGGCGCCCGCCTTCGAGGCCGAGGTGCGCGGCTACTGGCCCGGGCTGCCGGCCGGCGCGCTCATTCCGGCGTATGCCGGCGTGCGGCCCAAGCTGAGCGGGCCGGGCGAGCCGGCGGCGGACTTCCACATCGACGTGCAGCCCGGCCTCGTCAACCTGCTCGGCATCGAGTCCCCGGGGCTCACGGCTTCGCTGGCCATCGCCGAACTTGTCGCCGTGCGGCTCAGCCGTGGGCCGACTGCTTCGCGATGACGGCGTCCGCCGCCTGCTCGGCCTGCTGCAGCGGCTGGCCCAGCGCCTGCGTGCGGTAGGCGGCCGTTGCGGGTGCCGGCGTGCCGAGGACGGCGCCGCCGGTGTCGTGCGTGTCGACGGTCACGTCCATGGACAGGCCCAGGCGCAGCGGATGCGCGCGCAGTTCGCCGGCATCCAGCGCGATGCGCACCGGCACGCGCTGCACGACCTTGATCCAGTTGCCGGTCGCGTTCTGCGCCGGCAGCAGCGAGAACGCGCTGCCCGTGCCTGGCGACAGGCCCAGCACCTTGCCGTGGTACTCGACCTTGCCGCCGTAGGTGTCGGCTTCCAGCCTGGCCGGCTGGCCGACGCGGATGTTGCGCAGCTCCGACTCCTTGAAGTTCGCGTCCACCCACAGCTGCTCCAGCGGCACGATGGACATCAACGCCGTGCCGGGGATGACGCGGCTGCCCACCTGCACGCTGCGCTTGCCGACATAGCCGGACACCGGTGACACGACGGCGTTGCGGCGCAGCGCCAGCCAGGCCGCCACGTAGTCGGCGCGCGCGGCCAGCACGCTGGGGTGCTGCGCCAGCGCCACGCCCTGCACGCCTGCCTGGGCGGCATCGACCTGGCGCAACGCGACCTCCAGCGCGGCCTGCGCGCTCTTGACGGCCTGCTGAGCATGCGCGATCTCCTCCGCCGGCAGCGTGTCGTCCGCGGCCAGCGGCGCGCGGCGCGCCAGGTCGTCCTGGGCGCGCTTGAGGTCCTGGCGGCGCAGCTCGACGGTGGCCTGGACCTGCGGCACGCCGGCATAGCGCTCGCGCAGCTGGCGCACGGCGCCGCCCAGGCGGGCCTCGGCCTGGGCCAGCGCGACCTCGGCGTCCACCGGGTCCAGCTTCACGAGTTCGGCGCCGGCCTGCACGAGCTGCGTCTCGTCCGCGCGGATCTCGGCGACGTTGCCGGTCACCTGGGCCGACAGCGTCACCATGTTGCCGCCCACGTAGGCGTTGTCGGTGGTCTCACGCCTGGACAGCACCAGGGCAGCGTAGACGGCGTAGAGCAGCCCGGCCGCGACGAACAGCGCCGTGATGCCGGCCAGCGCCCAGCGGCGCTTGCGTTCGAGCGGGGGGGGGGTGACGGGTTCGGTCGTGGACATGATTCAGTTCCGCGTGATCTGGGTGGGAGCCTGGGCGGTGGCTTCGGCATGGAAGCCGCCACCCAGGGCTTGCGTGAGGGCCACTTCGGTCTGCAGGCGCTGGCCGTCAAGCTGCAGTTCGGCCTGGCGTTGGCGCAGCACGGCAAGCTGCGCCTGCACGCTGCTGGCGCGGTCGGCCAGGCCTTGCCGCTGGCGGGCCAGCGCGCTGCGCTGCTGGGCCTCGGCCAACAGCGCGGCCTCGTGCTGGTGGCCGGCCTGCGCCGCCAGGCCCTGCAGCGCGCTGGCGGCCTGGGCCACGTCGCGCACGGCGTCGAGCACGCGCTGGTCGTAGTCGGCGACCAGCTCGTCGCGCGCGCTGCGGGCGCCGCCGAGCTGGCCCTTCAGCGTGCCGGTGCTGAACAGCGGCAACGCCAGCGACGGGCCCAGCAGGAAGGTGCGGCTGGCGGTCTTCAGCAGGCCCGGCAGCGTCAGCGCGTCCAGCCCCAGCGAGGCGCTCAGGTTGATGTCCGGGTAGAAGGCCGCCTGCGCCGCCTCGACGCGGCTCATCGAGGCCTCGACGCGCCAGCGCGCGGCCTGCAGGTCGGGCCGCCGGGCCAGCAGCTCGTAGCCGAGCCGGGACGGCAGCGCGGCCTGGCGGGCCGGCAGCGGGCGGGCCTGCAGCGCCGCCAGCGCGTCGTCGCCATGGCCCAGCAGCGCGCGCAGCGCCTCGCGCTGGCCGATGGCGCCGGCCTCGGCCGCGGCGATGCGCCCGCGCAGCTCGGCCAGCCGTGCGGCTTCGGCGCGCGGTTCGTCGGCGGCGGCCAGGCCGTGCGCGACGCGGCGGGCCTTGTCGTCGACCAGCTGCTGCTGCGCCCCGGCCTGCTCGCGCAGGTTGGCGGCCAGCGCCCACAGGCTCTGCAGCTCGAAGTAGCTGGCAGCCACCGAGCCGGCCAGCGTCTCGCGCACCTGGGCGGCCTCGGCGCGGCGTGCGAACTCCTCGCCCGCCGCCGCGGCGACCTGGGCGCGGTGGCGGCCCCACAGGTCGACGTCGTAGCGGGCCTGCAGCCGGACGTTGAAGTCGTTGAACGTGCCGCCACCGATGGGCTCGGGGAACAGGCCATTGGACGAGTAGCGCTGGCGGTTCGCGTCGGCCGCCACGCCGGCCTCGGCACCGGCGGCGGCGCGGCTGACCGCCAGGGCTGACTGCGCCGCGCCGACGCGGGCGGCCGCGGCGGCCAGCGTCGGGCTGCCCTGCAGCGCACGGTCGACGAGGGTGTCGAGCTGCGCGTCGCCGTAGTGCGCCCACCAGCGGTCGGCAGGCCAGGCCCGGTCGCCGGCGAGGCGGATGTCGTCGGGCAGTTGCGCCTGGCTGGCGTCGGGCAGCACGACGGCATGCGGCTCGGGCGGGATGCTGACGCAGGCGCTCAGCACTGCAGCCGAAAGCGCGGCCACCAGCCGCGTCAGCGCGGAGGAATGTCCTGGGGAATGGAAACGGGACAGCATCTTCACTCCATGGCTGCGTGGGCGGCAGACGGATCGGGTTGGGCCTTGGGCGGGCGGATCAGCACCAGCAGCGGGACGATGGCCAGCGTGACGAGGAACATCATCCAGAAGTCGTCGATGTAGGCCAGCATCGAGGCCTGCCGCGTGATCTCGGCGTTCAGCAGCGTGGCGCCGGCCACGCCGCCGGAGCCGTAGACCGAGGTGACGGTCGGGTCCTGCAGCATCGGGTTGGCGATGTTGACGTGCTCGGTGATGGAGGCATGCGCCACCTGCACGTTGCGCGTCAGGAAGGCCTGCACCAGCGCGATGCCGACGCTGCTGCCGATGTTGCGCACCAGGCTGTAGATGGCGGTGCCGTCGGCGCGCACCTCGGGCGCCAGCGTGGCGAAGGCGGCGGCACTCAGCGGCACGAACACCAGGCCCAGCCCGACGCCCTGCACGATGCCGGGCCAGACGATGTCGGCCTGCGACAGCACCAGCGTGTACCGGCTCATCTGCCACAGCGAGAAGGCCGTCAGCGAGAAGCCCGCCGCCAGCAGCAGGCGCACGTCCACCCGGCCGACGAGCTTGCCGACGATGAGCATCGCCACCATGGTTCCGAGGCCGCTGGGCGCAGTGACGAGGCCGGCGAGCGCGGCCGGGTAGCCCATCAGGCCCTGCAGCATCGACGGCGTCAGCGCGCGCGTGGCGAACAGCACCATGCCGACGATGGCGATGAACAGCAGGCCGGTGACGTAGTTGCGGTTCTTCAACAGCCGATAGTCGAAGAACGACTGCCCCGCCGGCCGCAGCGCCGTGTGCGCGACGAACCAGGCAAAGCTGATGGCCAGCAGGATGGCCTCGACCCAGGTCTCGGTGGACGCGAACCAGTCGTTCTGCTCGCCGCGATCCAGCAGCATCTGCAGCGCGCCGATGGCGATGGACAGCGTCGCGAAGCCGAACAGGTCGAAGCGCAGCTTGCGCGCCGCCTGCACGCCGGGGATGTATTTCCACACGCCGTACAGCGCCAGCGCGCCGACCGGCACGTTGATGAAGAACACCCAGCGCCAGTTGTAGGCGTCGGTCAGCCAGCCGCCGAGGGTCGGCCCGAGGATGGGGCCGATCATGACGCCCATGCCCCACACGGCCATCGCCTGGCCGTGCTTCTCGCGCGGGTTGATGTCCAGCAGCACGGCCTGCGACAGCGGCACCAGTGCCGCGCCGAACACGCCCTGGATGAAGCGCGCGAGCACGATCTCCGTGAGGTTGCCGGCCATGCCGCACAACACCGAGGCGATCGTGAAGCCGCCGATAGAGACGAGGAAGATGCTCTTCTGGCCGAAGCGGTCGCACAGCCAGCCGGTCAGCGGCATCGTGATGGCCGAGGCGACGATGAACGACGTCAGCACCCAGGTGATCTGGTCCTGCGAGGCCGACAGGTTGCCCTGCATGTGCGGCAGCGCGACGTTGGCGATGGTGCCGTCCAGCGCCTGGATGATGGTGGCGAGCATGATCGACACGGTGATCATGACGCGGTTGAGTTCGGGCGCCCGCGCTGCGGCACCCGGCAGCGCGGCGGTCGTCACAGGCTTGCCTCGACCCTGGCCTGCAGCTCTTCAAGCAGCTCGGTGGCGGCCATCAGCCGGGCCCGGTCGATGCCGGCGAACATCTCCTTGCGATAGGCATCGGCCACCGTCCTGACCTCGCGGTACAGCGCCTCGCCGGCCTCGGTCAGCACGACGCGCTTGATGCGCCGGTCGGTCTCCGACGGCACGCGAGTGACGAGCTCCGCCTTCACGAGGCGGTCCACGAGGCTGACGACAGTCGGGCCTTCGACGCCCAGCTGGTTCGCCAGCTCGATCTGCGACAGCGCGCTGCTGGACTTGGCGATCTTGGCGATGGCCAGCCAGCCCGCCTGCCCCACGCCGAGATCCTTCAACCGGCGGTCAATCGCCTGGCGCCAGATGCGGGCGGTGTTGTGCAGCGCCAGGGAGAAGCGCTCTTCGGTGGAAGCCATGGTTTGCCTGCTCTTGATATCTAGCTAATCATTAGATAGCTATCGAATAATAGGCAGGGTGCCGCCCCTTGCGCAAGCGGCAGGACGAAGACCCCGCCGCGGCGGGGTGATTGATCAGGGCGTGCGGCTCAGATGGCGAACGCCGCGTCCGCCGCCGTGGCGGTGCGTGGCCACAGCGCCAGGCCGCCGCTGAGGCTCCAGGCCTGCTCGTGGCCCAGCCGGCGCAACGCCTGCGCGGCCTGCGCGCTGCGGTTGCCGCTGCGGCAGAAGAAGACGACCGGCGTCTCGGCCGGCAAGGCCAGCCAGCGCGCCAGCGCGCCGGGCAGGCCGGACAGGGCGACGGCCTCCCGGCGCACTTCGGCCCCCAGCGCCGGCGCCTGGCCCAGGCGCTGTTCGTAGGGCTCGCGCACGTCCACCAGCACGAGGCCGGGGTGCGCCTTCAGCATGCCGCGCAGGGAGTCCGGCGCCAGCTCGCAGGATGCCAGCGGGCAACCGCTGTCGATGCGCGCGCCGCAGGCCACCGTCTGGTACTCGGTCAGCGCCAGGCCCTGCTCCAGCTGCGCCTTGGCCGCGGCGAAACCGGCATCGTCCACGCGGCCGCCGAGCACGTCGGCCAGCAGCGGCTGCGCGGCGCATTCACCCGCCAGCGTGCTGGCGAAGCGGTCGTCATAGTCGTGGCCGGGCAGCAGCAGCGTGTGCGGGCCCACGGCCTGCGCCAGCCGGCGCAGCGACGCGCCATAGGCCTGCGGCGCGCTCTGCTCGAAATCGCTGCGGCCCAGCGCGCCGGGCATGACGGTGTCGCCGACGAAGGCCAGGCGCAGGCCTTGCCCGCCCGATGCCGCGTCGTGCAGCAGGTAGGCCGTCGAGTCCTGCGTGTGGCCGGGAACGGCGAGGCGCGTCAGCGTCTGCGCGCCCAGCTCGATCACGTCCGCGCCGACCGGCCAGCCCAGGCCGTCCACGTCGCCTCGCGGCTGCTGCACGGCGGCCAGCAGCTCATGCGCCGATGAGGCGTGGTCGCCATGGCTGTGGGTGTCCAGCACCGCGGCGAGCCGGTAGCCCTGGCAGCCCAGCCACTGGCCGATGCGCCCGGTCAGCTCGGGCAGCGGGTCGATGACGACGGCACTGCGGCCGGCCGCATCGGCCAGCAGATAGCAGCAGGCGCCGTCGACGACGAAGCGGGTCAGCCCGTCGGCCGGCAGGGCCTGGCCGGGCGCGCTCGGGTCCAGGCAACTCTTGCGCAGCGACTCGCCGCAGACGCGGATACGCGCGCAGGCCTCGTCGATGAAGGCGCGGTCGGCCAGCGGGCCGAACGACAGCCGCACGGCCGATGCGGTCTGCCAGGCCGGCAGCCCCATCGCCTCCAGCACATCGCTGGGCCGGGCCTTGGCCGCGCTGCAGGCCGAGCCGCCGCTGACGCGCAGCTCGGCCGCATCGAACAGGTCCAGCAGCAGCTTGGAGCCGACGCCGGGCACCGCGAAGTTCAGCGTCGTCGGCAGGCACAGCGCCAGCGGCGCGTTGAAGACCAGGCCCGGGAAGGCCTGCTGCAGCGCGGCGGCGAGTTGGTCGCGATAGCCGGCGAGCGTGGCGGCGTCACGGAACGTGCCGCCCTGCTCCAGCGCCGCCAGCACCGCACCCAGCGCCGCGATGCCCGACATGTTCTCGGTGCCCGAGCGCAGCGCGCCCTCCTGCCCACCACCGGCCAGCAGCGGCGTGAACGGCGCGCCTTCGCGCACGTACAGCAGGCCGACGCCCTTGGGCGCGTAGAGCTTGTGGCCGGAGAACGGCGCGTAGTCGATGCGGCGCTGGGCCAGCCGCAGCGGCAGCTTGCCCAGCGCCTGCACGCCGTCCACCATCCACAGCGCAGGGCTGCCCGCCAGCGCGGCCTCGATGCCGTCCAGGTCGCTGATGACGCCGGTCTCGTTGTTGGCTGCCATCGTGCAGACCAGGCCCGCGCGCGGGGCATGCTCGCGCAGCCAGGCGAGGTCGTGGCGGCCATCACGGCCCACGGGGATGGCCAGCACCTGCAGGTCCAGCCCCAGCAGCGCGTTCCAGTGCTTGAGGGCCTCGGGCACGGCCTTGTGCTCGGTCGCGCCGTAGAGCAGCAGCTCGGGCCTCACCGCCGCCTCGCGCAGCGCGCCGAGTGCCGACAGCACGGCCGTCTGTATGCCCTCGGTCGCGCCGCTGAGGAACAGCAGCCGGCCGCTGCCGGCCCCCAGCACGCGCCGCGCCCGCGCCCGCACGCCGTCCATCATGGCCCGGGCCTTCAGGCCGGTGCTGTGGATGCTGCTGGGGTTGCCGAAGTCCTCGGCCATGGCGGCCAGCGCGGCCTCGCGGGCCTGGGGCAGCACGGGGGTGGTGGCGTTGGCGTCGAGATAGATTTCCATGGGGCAAGGCCGCGGCGGCAAGTGGGGAGCGCGATGAATTGTGGCGAGCACCCGCGGGAATCGGGTTGCACGAGCAGGCTTCAATCCACCCATTCATGGCATCAGATTCCCAACATAATAGGTTTCATGAAACTTGATTCCATAGACATCAGGATTCTGGAAATCCTCCAGCAGGACGCAGCGCTGCAGGTCGCCGAGGTGGCCGAGCGCGTGGGGCTGTCGACGACGCCGTGCTGGCGACGCATCCAGCGGCTCAAGGAATCGGGCGTCATCACCCGCCAGGTGGCCCTGCTGGACGCACAGAAGGTGAACGTGGGCGTCACCGTCTTCGTCTCGGTGCGCACCAGCACGCACACGCAGGAGTGGTTCGACACCTTCAAGGCCACCGTGCAGGCCATCCCCGAGGTCGTCGAGTTCTATCGCATGAGCGGCGACGTGGACTACCTGCTGCGCGTGGTGGTGCCCGACATCGCCGCCTACGACCGCGTCTACAAGCGCCTCATCGCGGGCACGCAGCTGCATGACGTCAGCTCCAGCTTCGCCATGGAGGAACTCAAGCTGACGACGGCGCTGCCGTTGGGCTACGTCGCCTGAGCCCCGGGGAGGCCGGGGCGGCGGCCGCGGTCGGCACCGCAAAACCGCAGCTCATCCGGCCCCGGCGTCAATCCGTCGCGCGGCACTCGCGAAGAGGCCCGGTTGCGGCGACATTGCCGTCACCGTCAAAGCCCCCCGACCGGAGCCCCGCCATGAACGCCACCGCACAGACCTTCGCCATCGCCCTGGGCTCCGTGGCAGCGGCGGCCGCCCTGGGCATCGGCCTGGCCGACAGCACGGCGGCGCCCGAGACGCAGCTCACCCGGCTGGAGCGGGTCGTCGTCGTCGGGCAGCATGCCCAGCCCGTGACGGTGGCCGTGGTGAGCCGGCCGCAGCGCGCGGCGATCGAGCCGCCGCCGGCCGAACCGCCCATGCGCCGAAGTGCCACGCTGGCGAGGGACTCCCGCAGGTCCTAGAATCCACCCCGTCCACCGCACCGACGGGCTTTTATTTCCTTCATCCGATGCTCTATGAGCAAGGGCTTGGAAAATGCCGGACGGGCGTGATCGTCTCGCGTCAGATGAACCCGAAGTCCGGCTGACCTCGCCCACCTGATTACCCCTGGGTGTTCAGGATCTCGGCCCCCGGATCGCGGTGGACACCTTTCTTCGGAACCCGTTGGTTAGCATCGGCCCATGAACTACTGGCTGATGAAGTCCGAGCCCGACGAGGCTTCCATCCGCGACCTGCAGCGTGCCGGCTCCCTGCCCTGGACGGGCGTGCGCAACTACCAGGCGCGCAACTTCATGCGCGACGACATGCGGCTGGGTGACGGCGTGCTGTTCTACCACTCGTCCTGCCCCGAACCCGGCATCGCCGGCCTGGCCGAGGTCTGCAGCGCGGCCTATCCGGATGCCACGCAGTTCGATCCCGAGAGCCCCTACCACGACCCCAAGTCCCGGCCCGACGCGCCGCGCTGGGTGCATGTGGACGTGCGCTGGCGCGAGACGACGCGGCTGCTGAGCCTCAAGGAGATGCGCGAGGCGCCCGAACTGGCCAGCATGCGCGTGCTGGAGCGCGGCAGCCGGCTGTCCATCACGCCGGTCACGCCGGCCGAATGGCAGGCGGTGCTGAGGCGGCTGCACGCGAAGTGACGGCCGGGCCGCTGCCGTTAAGCTGCGCGCCCATGAAACACACCGCCCTCGTTCTAGCCCTGGCCGGCCTGCTGTGCACCGCTGCCATGTCAGCACCCGCCAAGGCCCCCGCCAAGAAGAAGACCGCCGCCGAGATCCTGGCCGCCTCGCCGGCCGGCGACTGGCGCGCGCTGGACCCCGACAACACCCTGCTGATGGAGCTCGCCTCGGGCCAGGTCATCATCGAGCTGGCACCGCGTTTCGCACCGGCCCATGCGGCCAACATCCGCGCGCTGGCCCACGGCGGCTACTGGGACGGCCTGGCCATCGTGCGCGTGCAGGACAACTTCGTCACCCAATGGGGCGACCCCGACGGCGAGGACGCCGCCAAGGCCCGGCCGCTGCCGGCCGGCGTGGCGGCCAGGCTGCCGGCCGAGTTCTCGGTACCGCTGGACCGCGTCGGCAAGGCCGCCCGCTTCGCCAGGCTGCCCGACGTGGACGGCTGGGCGCCGCGCACCGGGTTTGCCGACGGCTTCCCCGTCGCCGCCGACCCCAGGGCCGGCAAGGCCTGGCTGGCGCATTGCTACGGCATGGTCGGCGCCGGCCGCGGCGATGCCGTCGATTCGAGCACCGGTGCCGAACTCTACGTCGTCATCGGCCATGCGCCCCGCGGGCTGGACCTGAACATCACCGTCGTGGGCCGTGTCATCAAGGGCATGGAACTGCTGTCGGCCCTGCCCCGCGGCACGGCGGCCATGGGCTTCTACGACAAGCCCGAGCAGCGCACCGGCATCCAGCGCGTGCGCCTGCTGGCCGACGTGCCGGCGGCCGAGCGGCCGGCGCTGCAGGTGCTGAAGACCGAATCCACCACCTGGACCCGGCTGCTGGACGCACGGCGCTTTCGCGGAGGCTGGTTCGTGCACAGCCCCCGCCATGTCGACATCTGCAGCGCCGGCGTGCCGACGCGGCCGACGCCGCCCTGAGCCTTTAGGGCTTGCTGCCGTAGCGTGAACAGGCCCTAGCCGGCACCCAGCAGCAGCGCCACGCGGTAGGTGATGAAGGAGGCCAGGTAGGCCAGCCCGAACAGATAGGCCGTCATGATCAGCGGCAGCCGGTAGCCACCGGTCTCGCGCTTCACGGCGGCCAGCGTCGCGATGCACTGTGGCGCGAACACATACCAGGCCAGCAGCGACAGCGCCGTCGCCAGGCTCCAGCTCTGTGCGATCAGCGGCGCCAGCGCCTGGGCCGCGTCATCCCCGGTGGCGGACAGCGCATAGACCGTGCCCAGCGCGCTGATGGCCACCTCGCGTGCCGCCAGCCCCGGCACCAGCGCCAGGCTGATCTGCCAGTTGAAGCCGATGGGCTCGAAGATCTTCGCCAGGCCCGCGCCCAGCCAGCCGGCCACGCTGTACTGGATGGGGGCACCCGTCGCGCCCTCGGGCGGCCCGGGGAAGCTGGCCAGCAGCCACAGCAAGAGCGTCAGCACCAGGATGATGCCGCCCACGCGCTTGACGAAGATCATCGCGCGCTGCCACAGGCCGATGGCGATGGAGCGCGGATGCGGCCAGTGGTAGCTGGGCAGCTCCATCATCAGCGGCCGCACCAGGCGGCCGGTGCTGGTGAAGCGCTTCAGCACCCAGGCGACGCCCAGCGCCCCCAGGATGCCGGCCAGGTACAGGCCGAACAGCACCAGGCCCTGCAACTCCAGCCCGGCCACCTTGCGCTGCGGCACGAAGGCGCCGATCAGCAGCGCGTACACCGGCAGCCGCGCCGAGCAGGTCATCAGCGGCGCGATCATGATGGTGACGAGGCGGTCGCGCGGGTTGGCGATGGAGCGCGTGGCCATGATGCCCGGGATGGCGCAGGCAAAGCTCGACAGCAGCGGGATGAAGCTGCGCCCGGACAGGCCCACGCTGCCCATCAGCCGGTCCAGCAGCAGCGCGGCGCGCGGCAGGTAGCCCGACTCCTCCAGCACGAGGATGAAGAAGAACAGGATCAGGATCTGCGGCAGGAAGGCCAGCACGCCGCCGGCACCGGCGATGACGCCGTCGACGATGAGGCTATGCAGCCAGCCTTCGGGGATGTAGTGGCCCACCTGCCCGCCCAGCCAGGCCATGCCGGCCTCGATGAGATCCTTGGGCGGCTCGGCCCAGGAGAACACCGCCTGGAAGAGCAGGAACAGCAGCACGCCCAGGATGACCGAACCGGCCACCGGGTGCAGCAGCACGCGGTCCACGCGGTCGCTGGGCAGCGCGGGCAGTTCCTGGTCCAGATCCAGCGCGCGCAGCCAGGTCTTGACGGTGACATGGTCGTCGGCGGGCTGCTCGGTGGCGACGACGGCGCCCTCCCAGACCTCGGGCTGGTCCAGCAGCGCGCGCAGTTCGTCCAGGCCTTCCTTGTGGATGGCGACGGTGCGCACGACGGGCAGGCCCAGCTGCGCGCCCAGCGCCGCGGCGTCGAGCTTGAGGCCGCGGCGGGCGGCCAGGTCGGCCATGTTCAGCGCCACCACCACAGGCAGGCCCGTGCGGCGCACGGCCAGCAGCAGGCGCAGGTTGCGCCGCAGGTTGGTCGCGTCCAGCACGCAGACGACGAGGTCGGGCCGCTTCTCGCCCTTGGCACGGCCAGCCAGCACGTCGCAGGTGACGCGCTCGTCCGGTGAGCGCGGATGCAGGCTGTAGGTGCCGGGCAGGTCCAGCAGGCGCAGCGCCTTGCCCGACGCGGTGACGAGCCGGCCTTCCTTGCGCTCGACGGTGACGCCAGCGTAGTTGGCGACCTTCTGGTGGCTGCCGGTCAGCCCGTTGAAGAGCGCCGTCTTGCCGCAGTTCGGATTGCCGACGAGGGCGACGAGCCGACCACCGCGGTGGACGTGGACGACCGCCTCAGTCATGGCGGCGCGTCGTCACGGCGATGCATTCGGCTTCGGCGTGGCGCAGCGCAAACGTCGATTGCCCGACGCGCACCACCAGATTGCCCGTGCGCAGCGCGCCGCGGCGCAGCACGCGCACGGCCTCACCGGGCAGGAAGCCCAGGTCGGCCAGCCAGGCGGCCCATTCGGGCGAGTGCTGGGGCGCGCGCACCTGCTCGACGGTCAGCGCCTGCCCGGCGGGGGCGGCGGCGAGGCTGGAGGGCAGCGGCTCGAACATGGGCAGGTCGACGGGCAGTCGGTTTGATGAGAATGATTCTCATTGTACTCAAACCGCCCCCGTCCGACACCTGAAAACGGTTTTTACCGACGGGACACCGGCCGCGCCGGCTCAGCGCGGATTGAGGCGGTCCAGCAACTGGTCGCAGGCCTTCAAGGCCTTGGCGAAATCCAGCCGCGCGATGGCCGCCGACAACTGCGCCAGTTCGGGGCCCAGTGCATCCGCGTGGGCGGCCGCCAGTTGCTCGCAGGCGGTGACCGAACGCATGTTGCGCTCCACCAGCAGCAGGCGCAGCCGGCGCAGCGCGTCCAGCGGATCGCCGGCAACGGGGGCGGCTGGCGCCGGCGCCGGCGCTGCGACCACGGGCGTCAGGGCCGCCAGCGCGGCCAGGCTGTCGTCGAGCAGCGCCTGCAGGCCCGCCAGATCGACGCTCTCCACCGCCGCGCCGTCGCGCAGCGCCTGCTCCTGCCGACCCGCCGCGACGGCCAGTGCGCTGGCGCCGACGGCCCCGGCCAAGCCACGCAGCGTGTGCAGCACGCGCATGGCGTCATTGCGGCCGTGCTGGCGCAGATGCTGGCCCAGGGCCTGCATCTCGGCCGGCGCATCCCGGGCGAAGGCCACCGCCAGGCGCTCGTACAGCTCGCGGCGCCCCCCGAGGCGCCGTACCGCCGCTTCGGGCTCCAGCAACGCCGCCTCGGCCGCCGTGGCCACGGCCGGCGTGGCGGGCACGGCATGGTGGCGCAGGCAGGCCACCAACTGTTCCAGGTCCACCGGCTTGGCGACATGGTCGCGCATGCCCGCGGCCAGGCAGGCCTGGCGGTCGGCCGCCATCGCATTGGCCGTCATCGCGATGATGCGGCTGGCAGGCCGGCGCGCGAGGATGCGCTGCGTCGCCTCGAAGCCGTCGATGTCGGGCATCTGCAGGTCCATCAGGATGGCGTCGTAGGCGGGCTCGGCCACCAGGGCCAGGTGTGCGCCCTCCACGCCGCCGCTGGCCAGCGTGACGGTGGCGCCCTCGCCTTCCAGCAGTTCCTGGGCAACCTGGCGGTTGAAGGCGTTGTCCTCCACGAGCAGCAGGCGCAGGCCCGCCAGGCGCTGCGCCGCGGCGGCGTCGCGCGCGGGCGGCACGGGGTGGGCACGCGTAGCCTCGGCGACGGCGTCGTACAGCATCGAGGCCGTCACGGGCTTGACGAGATAGCCGCCCAGGCTCTGGATGTCTTCTTCGCTGCGCTCGGCCAGCAGTTCGCGGCCATGGGCCGTGACCATGATGATGACGGGGGCGTCCGACTCGTGGCTGTCGCGGATGCGCCGCGCGGTCTCCCAGCCGTCCAGCCCGGGCATGCGCCAGTCCATCAGGATGAGCTGGTAGTGCGGCTCGCCGCGCAGCGCGGCCTCGTGCACCAGCGCCAGGGCCTGCTCGCCGCTGGCCGCCAGGTCGCAGACCCAGCCCAGGCTGGCACCAATGCCCTGCAGCACCTCGCGGGCCATGGGGTTGTCGTCGACGATCAGCACCCTCAGGCCGCGCTGGGCCGGGTCGGCGTCGCCGCTGCGGGCCGGCGCGCTCTCCATGCTCAGTTCGAAATGGAAGCGGCTGCCCTCGCCGACCTGGCTGTCCACGCGCAGCTCGCCGCCCATCAGCGCCACGAGGCGGCGGCTGATGGCCAGGCCCAGGCCGGTGCCGCCGTAGCGCCGCGACGTGCTCTGCTCGGCCTGGCTGAAGCCGGAGAAGATTTGCTCCAGCTTGTCAGGCGGGATGCCGATGCCGCTGTCGCTGACCTCGAAGCCCAGCCGCACCCGGCCCTGCTCCTCGCCCAGCAGCTTCAGGCCCAGCACGACCTCGCCACGCTCGGTGAACTTGAGCGCATTGCCGGCCAGGTTGAGCAGCACCTGGCGCAGCCGCATCGAATCGCCGACGAGGGCGGCGGGCAGGCGCGGGTCGAGGCGGAACAGCACCTCGATGTCCTTGGTGCCGACATTGGCCGACAGGATGACGGCCAGCTCGCGCATGAAATCGCTGAGCTCGAAGCGGTGCAGGTCCAGCTCCATCTTGCCGGCCTCGACCTTGGAGAAGTCCAGCACGTCGTTGATGACGGCCAGCAGCGCCTGGGCCGCCGTGCGCGCCTTGCTCGCGTAGTCGAGCTGGCGCGGCGAGAGCTCGGTGCGCAGCAGCAGGTTGAGCATGCCCAGCGCGCCGTTCATGGGCGTGCGGATCTCGTGGCTCATGTTGGCCAGGAAGTCGCTCTTGGCCTGGCTGGCCGCCTCGGCGGCGACGCGGGCGCGCACCAGCTCCACCTCGGCGCGGTGCCTCTCGGTCACGTCGACGAGCATCTGCACGATGTTGACGAGGCGGCCGCGGCGGTCGCGGATGGCGCTGGCGCTGCCGTCCGCGAACAGCTCGCCGCCGCCCGGCAGCGCGAAGCCGCGCTCGAAGCGCACATGCTCCTGCCGCCCGGCGGCCAGCCGGGTCAGCTCGCCGCCGGGGACGCGGCCAGGGCGGAAGTCCGGCAGGTCGGCGAGCTTGGCGCCGCGCAACTCGCCGGCCTCGCGGCACAGCATGGCCGTCAGCGCCTGGTTGGCGTCGAGGATGGTGCCCTGCGCGTCGCACAGCGCGATGCCGACCTGGGCGCGCTCGAAGACGCCGCGGAAACGCTGCTCGCTGTCGTTCAGCGCCCGCGTGCGCTGCTCCACGCGGGCCTCCAGCAGCTGGCGCTCGACGACGAGCTGTTCGGTCATGTGGTTGAAGCCGCGCGCCAGCTCGCGGAACTCGCTGAAGCCGCAGACCGGCGCCCGCTCGTCCAGCTTGCCACCGGCAATGCGGGCGACGGCGCCGCTGAGCAACTCCACCGGCTCGACGATGCGGCGCCTCAGCAGCAGGCCCAGCGCGAGCGCCAGCAGCAGGGCCAGGCCCAGCGCCACGAGCAGCCGGTCGCGCAACTCGTGCGCCGGCGCGAAGGCCTCGGCCGCGTCGAGGTTGACGGAGATGCCCCAGTCCAGCGCGGGCAGGTGGCGCCAGGACGAGATGACGTCGACGCCGGCGTAGTCTTGCACGGGCCCGCTGCCGCTCTCGCCGCGCAGCGCGCGCAGCGCGGGGGGTGCATCGGCCACCGTGAGGTCGACGACTCCGCTCAGCCCCGGCCTGTGCGGGCGTCGCAGCTCGTTGATGAAGGCCGCCTTGTCGCCGTCGCGCCGCACCAGCACCGTCTCGCCGGCCAGCGCCAGGCCCGAGCGCTCGGTCGCCACACGCAGCAGCCGCTCGAGGCCCAGCTGCAGCACGACGCTGCCGAGCACGCGGTCGCCCACGACGACCGGATGAACGAAGAAGAGCGTCTGCCGCTCCTCGCCGCGCATGCGCTGCACCGACGTCAGCTGCGCGTCGAGCTGGCCGATGGCGCGGCGATGGGCGGCGAGCAGCTCGCTGCCCTCGAAGGCCCCCTCGTCCAGGCGCGTCGGCGCCGCTGCCGCGCCGCTCGGCGCCTTCATCGAGAAGCTGATGCGGCCGTCGGGCTGCACGAGCAGCAGGTTGAGGTATTTGCCGGTGTCGTACAGGCGTTCGAAGAAGGCCTGGCTGGCCGCGGGCACACGCGTCGCGGCGGCGTCGCCGCCTTGCGCCAGCAGCTCGGCGGTATCGCGGGCCTGGGCGACGACGCGACCGTCGATCTGGATCTCGCTGAGGTACTCGTTGATCTCGTAGACCTTCTTGCGCGAGAGCACGACGAGGCCCTCGGTCACCGTCTCGCGCAGGCGCTGCTCGAAGCTCAGCAACTGCCACAGGCCCACAGCGCCCAGCGGCAGCAGGGACAGCAGCATCAGGCCCAGCAGCAGCGCCGGCCCGACGCGCCAGGCCGGGCGCGTCGATTCCTCGACGACGGCGGGGCCGACGGCGCTCATGGTCCCTCCCCGATGCGCGACATCTCGGCTGCCCAGTACTCGTTCGAGCGGAACGGCGGCCAGGGCTCGGGCCGGATGTAGCCCGGCAGCAGCAGCACCTCGCCGAGCTGGCCATCGGGACCGACCTGGGCGATGCGCAACCGGCGCCACAGGTGGCGGCTGCGGCTGTCGACCGCCGCGGAGCCCTGGGGCACGGCCACGGACTGGTTCAGCACGTTGGCGTTGACCACGTCGGTCTGCGGGCTCCCGACCTCGCGCACCGCCGCCGCCCACAGCTGCACGCCGATGTACGCCGACACCGCCGTGTCGCTGGCCAGCGCGGCCTCGCCCTGGCCACGGCGCAGCCGGGCCAGGAAGTCCTCGTTGGCCGCGCCGGGCTGGGACTGCAGATAGCTCCAGGCGGTGAAATGCCGGCCCAGCCGCCCGCCGGCGAAGGCCTTCATCTCGGGCTCGGCCGCGCCGAGGGACAGCAGGGGCAGATCGGCCAGCTCGGCGGCCACCAGCGCATCGAAGAGGGCCTGGTTGCTTTCGCCGCTGACCGTGCTGAGGACGATGTCGGGCTGCAGCCGCTGCAGGTCGGCCATGACGGCGCCCATGTCGGCACCGCCTGGCGGCACATAGCGCTCGCCCAGCAGCTGGCCGCCACCGAGCCGGATGAAGTCGCGCAGCACGGCGCCCAGGCGGCGCTGGTAGAGGCCGTCGGTGCCCACCATGTAGACGCGCCGGCCGAAGCCGCGCATGGCCCAGTCCGTCGCCGGCAGCGCCTGCTGGTTGGGCGTGGGGCCGGTGTAGACGATGTGGGGCGACTGCTCCATGCCCTCGTGGGCGGCCGGGTAGAAGAGCAGGTGCCGGTGGGCCTCGACGACCGGCCTGACGGCGCGGCGGCAGGCCGACGACCAGCAGCCGAACAGGGCCGCCACCTGCTCGCTGCGGATGAGGCGCTCGGCCGCGGCGGCCGCGACGCGGGGGTCGGAGCGCGAATCCTCGATCCTCAGCTCGACGCGCCGGCCGAGCAGCCCGCCACCGGCGTTGATCTCGTCCACCGCCATCTTGACGGCCGCCACCAGCGGAGCCTCGCTGCGCGCCATGGGGCCGCTGAGGGCATGCAGCAGCCCGATGACGATGGGGTTGCGCGCCGCATCGGCCGCCGGCTTCTGCGCAAAATAGACAGCCAGCCCCACCGCCAGCACCAGCAGCAGGCTGCCCAGCAGCGCCAGTCGGGCCCGCCCCCTCCGCATGGCCTAGCTCGCCGCGCGCCGCGCCTCGGGCGAGATCAACGGCAGCGTGAGCGTCACGGTCGTACCCAGACCGGGCGTGGACTCCACCTGGATCTGCCCGCCCAGCGCGAACGTGACGAGATTGCGGACGATGTACAGGCCCGGCTCGCTGCGGTTGAGACCGAAGCGCGTGGAGAAGAACGGGTCGAAGACGCGCCCCAGCATGCCCGGCGGGATGCCGACGCCATGATCCTGCACCGTGAGGACGAGCTGGTCGACACCCAACGGACGCACACGCAGGTGCACCTCGCCGCCGGCCTCGCGGTAGGCGTGCTTGATGGCGTTCTGGATCAGCGTCGTCAGCACCTTGGCCAGCGCGCCGCGAAAGCTCAGCAGGTGCAGGTCGTCCCCGGCGTCCAGCTCGCAGCGCACCTGGTGGGTCTCCAGCGCCGGCGCGAGGCTGGCGACGACCTCGTGCACCAGCTCCAGCAGCGAGAAGCTGCGACGCTGGTCGCCGAAGTTGTCGGCCGTGGAATGCAGGAAGGAATCCACGATGGACAGCGCGCGCTGCAGGTTGGACAGCACCAGGCTCACGCTCTCCTCGCTGACGCGCAGATGCCTGTCGAGGTCGCTGCGCCTGATGTTGCCGCCCTGTGACAGGCCGCGCAGCTGCGCCAGGTCGTCCTGCAGCGTGCAGGCCGAGATCAGCGCGTTGCCCAGCGGCGAGCTCAGCTCCTGGGCGATGCCGGCGATGGTGCGCCCGACCGAGGCCAGCTTGTCGCGCTGGAACAGCTCGATCTGGGACCGCGCGAAGCTCTCGGAGGCGAGCTTGAGTGCCAGCTGGGTGCGCACGCGCGCCTTCACGACGACGTCGACGAAGGGCTTGGGGATGTAGTCCACCGCGCCATGGGCGAAGCCCTCGGCCTCGTCGTCGGCGCTGCCCTGCACGGTCACGAAGATGACGGGGATGCCGCGTGTACGCGGGTCGGCCTTGAGCCGGTCGCAGACCTCGTAGCCGCTCATCTCGGGCATCAGCACGTCGAGCAGGATGAGGTCGGGCAGTTGCTGCGCGCAATAGGCCAGGGCCTCGGCGCCGCTGGTCGCCATGGACACCTCGCACTCATCCACCAGCAGCTGGTAAAGCGCGTGGATGTTGCTGGGCTGGTCGTCGACGACGAGGATGAGTGGCATCACTGTTCAGGATAACCGCTGCCTCCGGCCCTTCCGCCCTGGGGCGGCCCTGGGCTTTCCCCAGGGGCCGCATGGGAGGCCCGTTCCTCATTTCGCACCTCGCACACTCCCATAATCGGCTCGTCCCACACCACGCCCCCATGCCCCTGCGCGCGCTCACGCTTGGTCTCCTCTGGCTCGCCATGGCGGCGCTGGCCGTGCTTTTCCTGTTGCTGTGGAGCCTGCGCGGCGCCGGCGGCGCGGCCATCGACGCTGCGCTGGTGATCAACGCGCTGCTGCTTCCCGTGCCGCTCGCGGGCCTGTTCGTCTGGCGGCGCCGCGGCGGCCGGGCCGGCGAGGCCCCGGCCCAGACCCGCCGCGCCCTGGCCCAGCTCGGCGACGAGATCCGCGCGCCCGTGAATGCCGTCGTGGACCTGACCCAGCTCGCGCTGCAGACCCCGCTCACGCCCGAGCAGCGCGAGCTGCTGACCCGGGCCCACGCGGCATCCCGCCACCTGCTCGGCCTGCTCAACGACGTGATCGACGTGTCCCGCATCGAGGCGGGGCAGCTGCAGATCGACAGCCAGCCGCTGAGGCTGGAGGACGTCGTGGCCCTGGCCATCGAGCGGGTGCGGCAGACGCACGGCAACCCGGACGTCGCGCTCATCTGCGACTGGGCCGACGCCGGCCTGCTCGGCGTGCGCGGCCAGTTGCGCGGCGACGCCCAGCGGCTGCAGCAGGTGCTGGCCAATCTGCTCTGCCATGCGCTCGGCGTCACCGCGTCGGGCCAGGTGCTGCTGCGCCTGTCGGCGCAGCCGGACGACGCGCAAGGCCGGGTGCCGCTGGACTTCACCGTGCAGGACGGCGGCGCCGGCACGCGCCCCGAGCCGCGCGACGGACGGCCCGGTGAACCCGGCCTGGTGCTGAACCTGACGCGCCGCCTCGTCGAGCTGATGGGGGGCACGCTGGACCTGCGCCGCCCGGCCGCCGAGGGCAGCAGCTTCGAGGTCCGTCTGCATTTGCCGCTGCCGCTGGACCCGCAGGGTAGGCCGCCAGCGCCGCTGCAGCCCCAGCGCCTGCTGCTCGCCAAGGCACGAGCCGACAGCCGCGAAGCGACGCTGGCCCTGCTGCGCCATCTGGGCCTGGGCCCCGGGCTGGCGGCCAGCGCCGACGTCGCCAGCACGCTGGCGGCGCTCGACGACGCCCGCGCGGCCGGGCGGCCCTTCGACTGGCTGCTGCTGGACTGGCGCCTGCCCGGCCCCGGCGCTACCGGCGCCGAGTTGCTGGCCCAGCTGCGACGGGACCACCCGGCCCTGCGCATCGCCGTGCTGATCCCGCCCGGCCAGGGCGACGATCCGGCCCAGGCCCGCGCCTTCGGCGCCCGTGCGCTCTGCCCCAAGCCGCTGCAGCCGGGCGAGCTGCGCCGCCTGCTCGGCGACGCGCCGGGCGAACGCCCGGCCGGCCTCGACGGCCAGTCCCTCGCCGGCCTGCGGGTACTGCTGGTCGAGGACCACCCCATCAACCAGGAGATCGCGCTGCGCCTGTTGCACGGCCGCGGCGCGGAGGTCGAGCTCGCCGCCAACGGCCAGGAGTGCCTGGACCGGCTGCAGGCCCGCGGCGCCGATGCCTACGACGTCGTGCTGATGGACCTGCAGATGCCCGTGCTCGACGGCCTCAGCGCGACGCGCCGGCTGCGCCGGCTGCCCGGTTTCGAGACCCTGCCCGTGCTGGCGATGACGGCCCACGCGCTGGCCGAGGAGCGGGCCGCCTGCATGGCCGCCGGCATGCAGGGGCACATCGCCAAGCCGCTGGACGTGGCGCGCCTGGTGCGCGAGCTGCAGCGCTACCGCCCCGTGGCCACTCCCTCACCGCCCTCACCGCCCTCAGCGCCCTCGCCCACGCTGGACCTGCAGCTCGGCCTGCGCCAGTTCGACGGCCAGGCCGCCCTCTACCGCCGGACGCTGCAGGGCTTTGCCGACCAGTACGCGGACGGCCTGGCCGCCTGGCCCGGCTGGCTCGCGCGCGGCGACTGGACCGAGCTGCGCCGCGCTGCCCACACGCTGCAGGGCCTGGCTGCGACGCTGGGAGCCCAGCCGCTGCGGCAGGCCGCCCTCGCGCTGGAACGCAGCGCAGCCGCGGCCGACGCGGCCCCAGCCGGCGCGCAGCTGCAGCGCGCGCGTGCGGCGCTGGCGCTGCTGCTGGCCGAGGTGCAGGCCGCGCTGGCGCGGCCCTGGGACGGCGCGGCGGCGCCGGGCGCCAGCGGCCCGGGCGACGTCGAAGAGCTGCGCCTGCTGCTGGCGCAGAGCGACAGCCGGGCACTGGACTGGTGGCAGGCCCATGGGCCGGGCAGCGGCCTGGACGCCGAGCTGCGGCAGCGGCTGGACCTCTCCCTCGCGGCGCTGGACTTCGATGCCGCCGCGCAGGCACTCGGCCCCTCGAAACGGGGCGGCTCGTGAAGCCCGCGCTCGTCGTCCTCGGCCCGCGGGGCACGCGCTGGCTGTTCGCCCTGGTCGTGGCATCGGCACTGCTCGCCTGGGCCAGCGAGACGGCCACCGGCGTCATCGAGCCGAGCGACCACGTCGCCTACCCGCTGCTCGCCGCGGCCTTCACGGCCCTGGCGCTGCTCGTGTGGCGCCGGCCACAGCGGCTGCCGCTGTGGCAGCGCACCGGCGTGACGCTGCTGGCGCTGTACTTCAGCCTCAGCATGCTGGCGTTCACGCTGAGCGGCGGCCCCGGGGCGGGGCTGTACACGCTGGGCAGCTTCGCGCCCTGGGCCATGATCAGCAGCCTGCTGCTGTTCACGACCTGGCGCGCCCGGGAGGCGCTGCTCATCTCGCTGGGCCTGCTCGCCCTCATGCTGGCACCGCCGACGCTGGTGCGCTTTCAGGGCACGCCGCCGCCCTGGCTCATCGAGGGCTGGCCGCTGATCGCCAACCTGGCGCTGTGCCAGACCATGTTCTGCCTGGCGCTCTGGGGGCTGGCGCGCCAGCTCGGGCGGCTGACGCGGCTCGCGCCCGCCGCCGGCGCCCACGCCACCACCGACGATCTCGTCGCCGCCCGTCTGGCCGAGCTGGAACGCTCGCGCGCGGCGGCCGAGACCGCATCGCGCGCCAAGTCGGACTTCCTCGCCAACATCGGCCACGAGATCCGCACGCCCATGAACACGGTGCTGGGCCAGACGCGGCTGCTGCTGCAGGGCCGGCTGCCGGCAGACCAGCGCGCTCGGCTGCAGGAGGTGGTCTGCGCGGGCGAGTCCCTGGTCAAGCTCATCGACGGCCTGCTGGACTACGCCGACCTGGACGCCGGCCGGCTGCAGCTGGCGGCCGACCCGCTGCACCTGGAGCAGTTGCTGGCGCACGCCTTCGACGCCGTGCGCCCCGCGGCCCAGGCCAAGCACCTGGATCTGGTCTGCGACATCGCCCCCGAACTGCTGGGCGAGGCCGGCGCACGCCGCGGCGATGCGGTGCGGCTGACCCAGCTCGTCACCGAGCTGCTGGTCAACGCCGTCAAGTTCACGTCGACCGGCCAGGTCCGGCTCGGCGCGGCGCCGGACGCCGCCGGCGGCTGGGTGCTGCGCGTGCGCGACAGCGGCGTGGGGCTGGAGCCCGAACAGCTCGCCCGGCTCTTCACGCCCTTCGCGCAGGCCGAGGCCGGCGCCACGCGGCGTTTCGGCGGCACCGGCCTCGGCCTGGCCGTCTGCCGGGCGCTGGCCGAACGCATGGGCGGCACGCTCACGGCGCGCAGCACGCCGGGCCAGGGCAGCGAGTTCGAGCTGACGCTGCCCCCCTCGCCCTGCCCCGGGTTCAAGCTGCCGCCGCAGCCCGCGGCGGGCCGCATGCTGCTCGTGCAGGCCGCCCACAGCGGCGGCCATGAAGCACTCGTCGCGCTGCTGAAGGCCGTCGCGCCGACGACCCGCATCGACGTGCTGGCCCAGGGCCGCCAGGCGCTGGCCCGCCTCGTCGCCCTGCCCGCCTCCCAGCCCTATGACCTGCTCCTGGTCGACTGGGTGCTGCCCGACATGGAAGGCGGCGAGCTGCTGGCGCGCCTGGCCCAGAGCGGCCCGCCGCGGGCGCGGCGCACCGTGCTGCTGAGCGCCTTCGACACGCCGGTGCTGCGCGAGCGGGCGCTGCGCCAGGGCGCCGAGACGCTGGCGCCCAAGCCGCTGCTGCCGCACACGCTGCGGCGGCTGCTGGACCTGGAGCGGCCGCTGCCCCTGCAGACGCCTCCGCCCGGCGCCGGCGCCCCGGCCGTCGACGGCACGGACGCCACCGCGCTGCTCCGCGAACTCGATGCGCTGCTCGGCGAGGCCGACAGCCATGCGCTGACGCTGTGGGAGCGCCATGAATCCGCGATCATCGGCGCCCTGCCCGCGCACCGCGCCAAGGCCCTGGCCGGCGCGATGCAGCGCTTCGATTTCGACGGGGCCCAGGCTGCACTGCGCAGCGGCATGCAGGACGCTCCGAAACCATGACCATGATGCCGAACGAGTTCGCCGACCCACCCCCGGCCGCTGCACAGACCGCCGCGCCGGCCACCGTGCTGGTCGTGGACGACACGCCCGCCAACCTGACGCTGCTGGCCCAGGTGCTCAAGCCGAGCTACCGCGTGCAGCTGGCCGTCAGCGGCGCCAAGGCGCTGGAGATCTGCCGCCGCCAGCCGCCCGACCTCATCGTGCTCGACGTGATGATGCCGGAGCTCGACGGCTACGAAGTCTGCCGCCTGCTCAAGGCCGACCCGGCCACCCGCCGCGTTCCCGTCATCTTCCTGACCGCGCTGACGCGCCCCGAGGACGAGAACGCCGGCTTCGAGGCCGGCGGCGCCGACTTCATCCACAAGCCCTTCAACCCGGCCACCGTGCGGGCCCGCGTGCGCACCCACCTGCAGCTCAAGCTCGCCGACGACCAGCTGCTGCGCCACAACGCCCAGCTCAGCGGCGAACTCGGCGCGCGCCGGCGCGAGGTCGAGCGGCTGCGCGACACCACGCTGTTCGTCATGGTGAGCCTGGCCGAGTTCCGCGACGCCGACACCGGCAACCACATCCAGCGCACCCAGGAGTACGTGCGCGCGCTGGCGCAGTGGATCGCAGCCCAGCATGACGGCCCGGCCGACCTGACCGAGTTCGCCATCGACGAGCTGGCCAAGGCCGCACCGCTGCACGACATCGGCAAGGTCGCCATCCCCGACGGCATCCTGCTCAAGCCGGGCCGGCTGTCACCCGACGAATGGCGGGTCATGAAGACCCATGCCGAGCACGGCGCCGACCTGCTGCAGCGCGCCATCGACCGCCTCGGCGACGACGCCGGCCTGATGCTGACCTTCGGCAAGCAGATCGCCCGCCACCACCACGAGAAATGGGACGGCAGCGGCTACCCCGACGGCCTGGCCGGCGAGGCCATCCCGCTGGCCGCGCGGCTGATGGCCGTGGCCGACGTCTACGACGCGCTGATCAGCGTGCGCCCCTACAAGAAGGCCATGACCCACGACGAGGCACTGGCCTTCATCCGCGGCGGCGCCGGCAGCCATTTCGACCCCCGCATCGTCGAGGCGCTGAACGCCTGCCTGGACCAGGTGCGGGCCATCGCCTCGCGCTGGGCCGACTGAGTACCGATGGAGGGCGGATTGATAATCCAGCCCCTCATGCAGTCCGCCTCCATCCTCAACATCTCCTGCTACCTCTTCGTCTCGCTGGCCGATACGGCTGCGCTGCGCGAGCGCCTGCACGCGCGGGCCGACAGCCTGGGCCTGAAGGGCACGGTGCTGATCGCCGAGGAGGGCATCAACCTCTTCCTGGCCGGCCCGGCCGGCGCCGTGAACACCTGGGTGGACGAACTGCGCGCCGACCCGCGCTTCGCGGCGCTCACGCCCAAGGAGAGCTGGAGCCAGGCCCAGCCCTTCCAGCGCCTGAAGGTCAAGGTCAAGGCCGAGATCATCCGCATGAACCGCCCGGCCGTCCGTCCCGACCAGGCGCCGCGCGCGCCGGCCCTGGCGCCGGCGACGCTCGCCCGCTGGCTGGATCAGGGCCACGACGACGCCGGCCGCGCGGTCGTCATGCTGGACACGCGCAACGGCTTCGAGGTGGACCATGGCGCCTTCGACGGCGCCATCGACTGGCGGCTGCACAAGTTCAGCGACTTCCCCGATGCGCTGGCCGCGCACCGCGACGAGCTGGCCGGCAAGACGGTGGTGAGCTACTGCACCGGCGGCATCCGCTGCGAGAAGGCCGCCATGGTGCTGCAGGACGAGGGCCTGACGGCCTGGCAGCTGGACGGCGGCATCCTGAAGTACTTCGAGGACACCGGCGGCAAGCACTACCACGGGGGCTGCTTCGTCTTCGACGAGCGCGAGTCGCTGGCGCCGGACCTGAGCCCCGTCCCGTGAGCCACGCCCGACCGCCCGGAGGGGCCGAGCTCCCGCCCGGCGGGACAGCGCGCAGCGCGAAAGGTGCGCGATGAGCAGCCGCGCCCCGGAGTTCCTGCTCAAGGCCGTCGGCATCCTGCTGATGCTGGCGGCGCTCGCGTTTGCCATCAGCAAGGCGCCGGACCGCTCGCTGGACAGCCTGGTGGCACGCTGGGCGCCGCCGCCGTCGGACTTCATCGAGCTGGACGGCCAGCTCGTCCACTACCGAGACCAGGGCCCCAGCGGCGACCCGCTGCCGCTGGTCCTCATCCACGGCACCGGCGCCAGCCTGCACACCTGGGAGGGCTGGGTCGCCGGGCTGACGCCCACGCGCCGCGTGATCAGCTTCGACCTGCCGGGCTTCGGCCTGACGGGGCCGAACGCGGACAACGACTACAGCGACCCGCGCTACATCGCCTTCGTGCGCCAGTTCCTCGCGCGGCTGGGCGTGGGCCGGGCCATCGTCATCGGCAACTCGCTGGGCGGCGAGATCGCCTGGCAGCTGGCGCTGGCCGACCCGACTCGCGTCGCCGGGCTGGTGCTGGTCGACGCCGCCGGCTTCGATTTCGTGTCCGAGTCCGTGCCGCTGGGCTTCCACATCGCCCGCACCCCGGTGCTGCGCGAAGCCATGCGCTGGGTGCTGCCGCGCCGCGCCATCGAGGACAGCGTGCTGGACGTCTACGGCGACCCCGGCAAGGTGAGCGCCGCGCTGGTGGACCGCTACTACGAACTGACCTTGCGCGAGGGCAACCGCGTCGCGCTGATGCGGCGCATGGACCAGCTCGCCCCCGGCCCCGTGCAACGCCTGCCCGAGATCCGGGTGCCCACCCTCATCCTGTGGGGCGGCAAGGACCGGCTGATCCCGCCGCGCTGGGGCCGCGAGTTCGAGAAGGCCATTCCCGGCAGCCGGCTGGTGGTTTTCCCGGGGCTGGGCCATGTGCCGCAGGAGGAAGACCCGGCTGCTACGCTTGCGGCCTTGCGCGACTGGCTGCCCCAAGTCCAACCCTGATTCCCGAGAAGGACCTCTCATGAAGACTCGCCTCCTTGCCCTGGCCCTGCTGGCCGCCAGCAGCCTGCTGGGCACGACCGCCCACGCCCAGGCCCCGGAGTGGAAGAAGCTGCGCATCGGCGTCGAAGGCGCCTACCCGCCCTTCTCCGAGATCGGCCCGGACGGCAAGCTCAAGGGCTTCGAGATCGAGCTGCTGCAGGCCTACTGCGCCGAGATGAAGGCCCAATGCACGCTGGTGCAGCAGGACTTCGACGGCCTCATCCCGGCCCTGCAGTCGCGCAAGGTGGACGCCATCTTCGCCAGCGTCTCCATCACCGAGGAGCGCCAGAAGGTCATCGCCTTCTCCAAGCCCTACTACAACACGCCGGCGCGCCTGGTCGCCAAGGCCGGCGTGAAGCTCGACCCCACCGCCGCCGGCCTGAAGGGCAAGAAGATCGGCGTGCAGCGCGGCACCACCCACGAAACCTATGCGGCCAAGACCTTCACGCAAAGCGAGATCGTGCGCTACGGCAGCCAGGACCAGGTCTTCCTGGACCTGAAGAGCGGCCGCATCGACGCCACGCTGATGGACTCGCCCGCCGCCGACTTCGGCTTCCTGAAGAAGCCCGAGGGCAAGGGCTTCGCCTTCGCCGGCCCGGCCATCCTGGACGACAAGATCTTCGGCGTCGGCACCGGCGTGGGCATGCGCCGCGCCGACGAGGCCACGCTGGGCAAGAAGTTCAATGCCGCCATCGACGCGCTGCAGGCCAACGGCACGTTCAAGAAGCTGGCCGGCAAGTACTTCGACTACGACATCGCGCCGCGCACCAAGCAGTGATGCGCGTTCTCCCCCACGGCGCCGCACTGCGGCGCTGAGCCCCATGTTGCTGCACGGATTCCTCCCCAGCCTGCTCGAGGGCGCCGCGCTCACGCTGGGCGTGGCGCTGTCGTCGCTGGCCATCGCCGTCCTGCTGGGCCTGGCCGGCGCGCTGGCCAAGCTGTCGCGCTCGCGCGTGGCGCAGGGCGTGGCGGGCGTCTACACGACGCTGATCCGCGGCGTGCCCGACCTCGTGCTGATGCTGCTGATCTTCTACGGCGGCCAGGTGGCGGTGAACACCCTTGCGCCCCTGCTGGGCCACGAGGACTACATCGACATCGACCCATTCGTCGCCGGCGTGCTGACCATAGGCTTCATCTTCGGTGCCTACCTGACCGAGGCCTTCCGCGGCGCCTTCCTGGCCGTGCCGCCGGGGCAGCGCGAGGCGGGCCTGGCCTACGGCATGAGTGCGCGCCAGGTGCTGTGGCGCATCACGCTGCCGCAGATGCTGCGCCATGCGCTGCCGGGGCTGTCCAACAACTGGCTGGTGCTGATCAAGAGCACCGCCATCGTGTCCATCATCGGCCTGTCCGACCTGATGACCCGCGGCCAGCAGGCCGCCGGCACCACGCGCGAGCCCTTCAGCTTCTACCTCGCCGTGGCGCTGATCTACCTGCTGTTCACCAGCGTCTCCGAGCTGGGCTTCAGCTGGGCCAGCCGAAAGCTGGCCATCGGCGTGAAGGAGGGAAGGCTGTGAGCGCCGCACGGCCGCCCGAAGGCGCTCAGCCCCCGCTTGGCGGGGGTGAGCCCGGACTTGCAATGCCCGGTGGGCATTGCAAGTCTGGCGAACGACTGGCCGTCTCGGCCAGGCAAGCGCGCAGCGCGAGGGGTGCCCCATGAACTTCGAAGCCATCGCCGAGAACCTGCCCATGTACCTGGACGGCGTGGGCATCACGCTGAAGCTGCTGCTGCTGTCGCTGCTGTGCGGCCTGGCGCTGGCGCTGCCGCTGGCGCTGGTGCGCACCGTGTCGCGCGGCATCGCATCGCGCGCCGTCTGGGTCTACACCTATGTGTTCCGCGGCACACCCATGCTGGTGCAGCTGTTCCTGTGCTACTACGGCCTGGCGCAGTTCGACGCGGTGCGCGAAAGCTGGGCCTGGCCCTGGCTGTCCTCGGCGTCCTTCTGCGCCTGGCTGACCTTCACGCTGAACACGGCCGCCTACACGACCGAGATCATCGCCGGCAGCATCCGCGCGCTGCCGTCCGGCGAGATCGAGGCGGCCAAGGCGCTGGGCATGAGCCGCGCCCTGATGCTGCGCCGCATCGTGCTGCCCGCCGCGCTGCGCCGCGCGCTGCCGGCCTACGGCAACGAGGCCATCTTCATGCTGCACGGCACCGCGCTGGCCAGCGTCGTCACCCTGCTGGACGTGACCGGCGCCGCGCGCGCCGTCAACGCCAAGTACTACCTCCCGTTCGAAGCCTTCATCACGGCCGGCGCCTTCTACTTCGTGCTCACGCTGGGCCTGGTGGGCCTGTTCCGCTGGGCCGAGAACCGCTGGCTCAAACCCATGATGAGCCGCTAAAGCCACCGCCATGCAAGTCGTCCGACACCCCCTGCTCTCCCCCGCCCCCGGCACCCAGCGCGAGCTGGTCTCGCTGCACTACGGCCAGCCCGGCAGCGCCAAAGGCAAGGCCTACCTCCAGGCCTCGCTGCATGCCGACGAACTGCCCGGCATGCTGGTCGCCTACCACCTGCGCCAGCAGCTCGACGCGCTGGACGCGGCCGGCCAGATCACCGGCGAGATCGTGCTGGTGCCCATGGCCAACCCGATCGGCCTGAGCCAGCACCTGCTGCACATGCACCTGGGCCGCTTCGAGCAGACCACCGGCGAGAACTTCAACCGCCACTACCCGGACCAGGTCGCCGCCGTGGCCGCGGCCGTGGCGCCCGAGCTGGGCCCCGACCCGGCCGCCAACGTCGCCCTGCTGCGGCGCGCGCTGAAGGCCGCCGTGGCCGCCACGCCGGTGGAGACCGAGCTGCAGTCGCTGCGCCGCACGCTGATGAGCCTGTCCTGCGACGCCGACATCGTGCTGGACCTGCATTGCGATGCCCAGGCCGTGATGCACCTCTACACCGAGACGCCCTGCTGGCCGGAATGCGAGCCGCTGGCCCGCTTCCTCGGTGCCCGCGTGACGCTGCTGGCCCAGGAGTCGGGCGACAACCCCTTCGACGAGGCCTGCTCGCAGGTGTGGTGGAAGTGGGCCCGGCTTTTCGGTGACAAGCACCCCATCCCGCAGGCCTGCATGTCGACCACCGTGGAGCTGCGCGGCGCCACCGACGTGACCCACGAGCTGGCCGCGGCGGACGCCAGCAACATCGTCGATTTCCTGCGCTGGCGCGGCCTGATCGCCGGCGACAGGCCGGCCCTGCCCGAACCGCAGGGGGAGGCCCGCCCGCTGGCCGGCAGCATGCCCATCTACGCACCCAAGCCCGGCGTGCTGACCTTCCTGAAGGAGGTGGGCGCCGAGGTCAAGGCCGGCGACGTGCTGGCCCACGTCATCGACCCCATCACGGCGGAAGTGACAGAGCTGAAGAGCCCGGTCGACGGGCTGCTGTTCGCGCGCGACTTCCTGCGCTTCGCGTTCGCCGGCATGCGCGTCGCCAAGGTCTCGGGCCGTGAGGCCAAGCGCACCGGCAAGCTGCTCGGCGCCTGACATGACGATCCAACTCCAGGCCACCGGCATCCACAAGCGCTTCGGCGAGCGCGAGGTGCTCAAGGGCATCTCGCTGAGCGCCCGCCGCGGCGACGTCGTCACGCTGATCGGCTCCTCGGGCTCGGGCAAGAGCACCTTCCTGCGCTGCCTGAACCTGCTGGAGCAACCGCACGAGGGTGAACTGGCCCTGGGCGGCGAGGCGCTGAAGCTGGTGCGCGACCGTGACGGCAGCCTGAAGGCCGCCGACGCCGCGCAACTGCAGCGCTGGCGTGCGCGGCTGGCGATGGTGTTCCAGAACTTCAACCTCTGGGCCCACATGACCGTGCTGGAGAACGTCATCGAGGCACCCATCCACGTGCTGGGCAAGCCCAGGGCGGAGGCTGTCGAACGCGCGCAGGCGCTGCTGGCGCGCGTGGGCGTGTCGCACCGCGCCGGCGTCTACCCGGCGCAGCTGTCCGGCGGAGAACAGCAGCGTGTGGCGATCGCGCGCGCGCTCGCCGTGGACCCGGAGGTGATGCTGTTCGACGAACCCACGTCGGCGCTGGATCCCGAACTGGTCGGCGAGGTCTTGAAGGTCATGCGCGACCTCGCCGCCGAGGGCCGCACGATGATCGTCGTCACGCACGAGATGGGCTTCGCGCGCGAGGTGTCCAACCACTGCCTGTTCCTGCATCAGGGCAAGGTCGAGGAAGAAGGCAACCCCAAGGAGATGCTGCTGCGCCCGCAGTGCGAGCGGCTGCAGCAGTTCCTGTCCGGCGGGCTGAAATAGTCGATGCGTCAGGCTGCGGCCCGGCTGCTGTGGCGCGCGCTGGCGCTGCTGAGCGTCGCCCTCGGCCTGGTCGGCGTGGTGCTGCCGGGGCTGCCCACGGTGCCCTTCCTGCTGCTGGCCGCCTGGGCCGCCGGCAAGGGCTGGCCGGCACTGGAGGCCTGGCTGCTGAACCACCCCAGCTACGGCGCCAGCATCCGCCGCTGGCGCGACCACGGCGCCGTGCCACGGCGCGCCAAGTGGGCCGCCAGCCTCATGATGGCCGCCAGCACGGTGATGCTGGCGCTGACGCCGCTGCCGCTGGCCGCCAAGCTCGCCATCCCGGCATTGATGGCCGGCGTGGCGATCTGGCTCTGGCGCCGGCCCGAGACCTAGGCGGGCAGCAGGCCGCGGTCCTTCAGCATCGGCTCCACGACCGGGTCGCGGCCGCGGAACGCACGGAAGGCCTCGCCCGGCTCGCGGCTGTTGCCCGCGGACAGGATGCACTCCCGCAGCCGCGCCGCCACGTTGGCGTCGAACACGTCGCCGGCTTCGACGAAGGCGTCGAAGGCATCGCAGTCCAGCACCTCGGCCCACAGGTAGACGTAGTAGCCCGCCGCATAGCCCGCGCTGCTGAAGAGGTGCTGGAAATGCGTCAACCGGTGGTTCATGCCGACCTCGGCCGGCAGCTGCCACCGGGCCAGCGTGTCGCGCTCGAACGCGACGACGTCGGCCGGCGCCTGCGCCAGCGCATGCGCGGCCATGTCGACGATGGCGCTGGCCGTGTAGCGCAGCGTCTCGTAGCCCTGGCCGAACTGGCGCGCGGCCTGCAGCCTGGCGAGCAGCGCGTCGGGCAGGGGCTCGTCGGTCTGCCAGTGACGGGCGAATTTCTTCAGCACGGCGGGCTCGGCCATCCAGTGCTCGTAGAGCTGCGACGGCAGTTCGACGAAGTCGCGCAGCACCTGAGTCCCCGACAGGCGGTCGTATTCGACGTCGCTGAGCAGCCCGTGCAGGCCGTGGCCGAACTCGTGGAATAGCGTGCGCACGTCGTCGAAGCTGAGCAGCGTCGGCTCGCCTGCAGCGCCGCGGGCGAAGTTGTTGTTGTTCAGGATGATGGGCGTGGCACCCAGCGCCCGGCTCTGGTTGCGCAGCGCGTTCATCCACGCGCCGCTGCGTTTGGTGGGGCGCGCGAAGTTGTCCTGCAGGAACAGGCCGCGCAACGAGCCGTCGGCGTTGAACACCTCGTAGGCACGCACGTCGGCGTGGTAGCCGGCGATGTCGGGCCGCGGCTCGAACCGCAGGCCGAACAGGCGGCTGGCACAGTCGAACATGGCCGCGACCATGCGCTCCAGCGAGAAATAGGGCTTGACCTCGGCCTCGTCCAGCTCGAAACGGGCCCGCCGCGCCTGCTCCGCGTAGAAGCGCCAGTCCCAGGGTTGCAGCTCATGCGTCGCGCCTGCTGCGGCCATGGCGCCCAGCACGGCCTCGCGCTCGCGGGCCTGGGCCACCAGCGCCGGATGCCAGACGCGCTCCAGCAGGCCCATGACGGCCGCCTGGCTGCGCGCCATGGTGTCTTCCAGCGCGTAGTCGGCATAGCAGTTGTGGCCGTGCAGTGCGGCCTGCTCGGCGCGCAGCGCGAGGATCTCGCTGCAGATGTCGCGGTTGTCCGTCGCACCGCCCTCGTCGCCCCGGCCCACCCAGGCGCGCCATGCCTGCTCGCGCAGGTCGCGACGGGCACTGAAGCTCAGGAAGGGCACGATCAGCGAGCGCGACAGCGTGATGACGTGGACGCCGTCATCCAGCCCGCGGTCCAGGGCCGCCTGGCGCGCGGCCGCGCGCACGAAGCCGGGCAGGCCCGCCAGTTCGGCCTCGCTGGACAGGCGCAGCTGGTAGCCGTTCTCGGCCGCCAGCACGTTCTGGGCGAAGCGGGTGTTCAGCTCGGCCAGGCGGGCCATGATGGCGGCGTAACGCGTGCGAGCCTCGGGCGCGAGGCGGGCTCCGGCGCGCAGGAAGTCCAGGTGCACGCGCTCCAGCAGGCGGCGCTGCTCGGGCGTGAGGCCCAGTTGCTCGCGCCGCTCGAACAGCGCGTCGACGCGGGCGAACAGGCCCTGGTGCATGTAGACGGCGCTGCCATGCTCGGCCAGCGGCGCGGCCAGCGCGCGCTGCGCGGCCTGCAGCTCCGCCGACGTGGCCGACGCGGCCAGCGTGTAGAAGAGGTGTTCCAGCCCCGCCAGCCGGCGGCCGCTGGCGTCGAAGGCGGCGACGGTGTTGGCGAAGCTCGGCGCCTCGGCATGGCGGGCGATCGCGTCGATCTCGGCGCGATGCCCGGCGAGGGCGGCATCGAAAGCGGGCTGGAAATGCGCCGGCGTGATGTCGGCGAAGGGCGGCAGGCCGTGTGGGCCGGCCCAGTCCTGCAGCAGCGGGTTGCTCATGCGGGGGCCTCTGGAGTCAAAAAAAGAAAAAAGGCCGCTCCTCGCGGAGGCGGCCCGTCGTCGGTTCAGTCGCGGAGCCGGCTCACTTGCCGGCGGCGGCAGCCCTCTCCTTGCGGATGGCCTTCTCGTCGTTCTCGTCGTAGTCCTTGTTCTGGCACTCCGCCTTCCACTTGTCGTTGGCGTCGAAGTGCTTCTCGGTGCGTTCCTCGATGGCCTTGAACTGGGCTTCCAGCGCATCCACCTTCTCGCCGAAGGCCTTGCGCTTGACGGCCTGCTCCGCGCCGGCGGCCTTGACGGCGTCGACCATCGGGCCGAAGGCGGCAGCGCGGGCCTGGTAGGCCTCGTTGCGAGCCTTCAGGTCTTCCTTCGAGAGCTTGGGCGCCTCGGCCGTCAGCGTCTCGTGGTCCTTCAGGATGGACTCGCGTTCAGTCTTCACGTCGCCGACCTGCTTGGCCAGCTCGGCCTCGCCAGCCTCGAGGCTGGCCTTCTCGGCCTTGAGCTGCTCGGCACCGGCCTTGTAGGACGCCTGATCGGCCCGGATCGCCTCGGCTTCCTTGCTGTTGCTCTCCTGCTGATCGATACAGGAGCGCAACTGGTCGCGCGTCATCAGCTTGGGCCGGGGCTTCTCCACGACCGGGTTGCTGACCTTGTTGTTCTTCGGGTCGACCTTGGCCTTGGTGTTGGTGGTGATCTGCGCCTGGGCGGAGACGGCAAAGACCAGGGCCAGCGGGAGGAGGATGCGTTTCATGGCGAGCGCGCAACGCGGGGTTGCGAAGGTTCAGAACGGGAGGCGGAATGATGCCACGAGGCTTCGCCGCGATAATCGGCGGCTGCTCTCGGTTACCACCACTCCATGGCGCTCAAAGCCACCATCCACAAAGCCCAGCTCCAGATCGCCGACATGGACCGCCATGTCTACGGCGACCATGCCCTCACCATCGCCCGCCATCCAAGCGAGACGGATGAGCGCATGATGATCCGCGTGCTGGCCTACGCGCTGAACGTGCCGCCCGACGACCTGCGCGGCCGTCTGGAGTTCAGCAAGGGCCTGTCCGACGTCGACGAGCCGGAACTCTGGCAGCTCGACCTGACCGGCGATGTCGTGCACTGGATCGACCTCGGCCAGCCCGATGACCGCCGGCTGATGAAGGCCCATGGGCGCAGCGAACGGGTCAGCGTCTACAGCTACGCATCCAGCACGGACGTGTGGTGGCGCGGCCTGGAAAACAAGCTGACGCGCGCGCCCAGGCTGTCCGTCTGGCAGATCCCTGCCGACCAATCCCAGGCCCTGGCCGCGCTGGCCGAGCGCAGCATGCAGCTGCAGATCAGCATCCAGGACGGCAGCATCTACGTGTCGACAGCGAACGCGTCCGTCGAGATCCATCCCGTCGCGTTGAAGGCGGCCAGCGCATGACGCCCCGCCACGAGCCCGACCACCAGCGCTTCACGCTGCCGACCACGCCCGCCAGCGTGCTCGACTACCAGCTCGGCGGCGACCACGTCGTCTTCACGCACACCGGCGTGCCGTCGGCCTACCAGGGCCAGGGCCTTGCGGCCCGGCTCGCCGAGGCCGGTCTTCAGTGGGCCCGGGCCCAGGGCCTGAAGGTCGTGCCGGCCTGCAGCTACATCCGCTCCTACATCCAGCGCCACCCCGAGTGGCAGAACCTCGTCGCCTGAGAAAACCACCATGTCCACGATCCTGCAATCCGTTCCCGTCGGCCAGAAGGTCGGCATCGCCTTCTCCGGCGGCCTCGACACCTCCGCGGCCCTGCACTGGATGAAGCTCAAGGGCGCCCTGCCCTACGCCTACACGGCCAACCTGGGCCAGCCCGACGAGCCGGACTACGACGAGATCCCGCGCAAGGCCATGCTGTACGGCGCCGAGAAGGCCGTGCTGGTGGACTGCCGCGCGCAGCTGGTGGCTGAAGGCATTGCCGCGCTGCAGGCCGGTGCCTTCCACATCAGCACCGCCGGCGTGACCTACTTCAACACCACGCCCATCGGCCGCGCCGTCACGGGCACGATGCTGGTGGCCGCCATGCAGGCCGACGGCGTCAACATCTGGGGCGACGGCAGCACGTTCAAGGGCAACGACATCGAGCGCTTCTACCGCTACGGCCTGCTGACCAACCCGGCGCTGAAGATCTACAAGCCCTGGCTGGACCAGACCTTCATCGACGAACTGGGCGGCCGCGCGGAAATGTCGGCCTTCATGACCGAGAAGGGCTTCGCCTACAAGATGAGCGCGGAGAAGGCCTATTCGACCGACTCCAACATGCTGGGCGCCACCCACGAGGCCAAGGACCTGGAGCACCTGAACAGCGGCATCCGCATCGTCAACCCCATCATGGGCGTCGCCTTCTGGCGCGAGGACGTGGTCGTCAAGGCCGAAGAGGTGTCGGTGCGCTTCGAGGAAGGCGTGCCCGTCGCGCTGAACGGCGTGGAGTACCGCGACCCGGTGACCCTGCTGGCCGAGGCCAACAAGATCGGCGGCCGCCACGGCCTGGGCATGAGCGACCAGATCGAGAACCGCATCATCGAGGCCAAGAGCCGCGGCATCTACGAGGCCCCGGGCCTGGCGCTGCTGCACATCGCCTACGAGCGCCTCGTCACCGGCATCCACAACGAGGACACGATCGAGCAGTACCGCGCCAATGGCATGAAGCTGGGCCGCCTGCTGTACCAGGGCCGCTGGTTCGACCCGCAGGCCATCATGCTGCGCGAAGCCGCCCAGCGCTGGGTGGCGCGCGCCGTCACCGGTGAGGTGGCCATCGAACTGCGGCGCGGCAACGACTACTCGCTGCTGGACACCCGGAGCCCCAACCTGACCTATGCGCCCGAGCGCCTGTCGATGGAGAAGGTCGAGGACGCCCCCTTCAGCCCCGCCGACCGCATCGGCCAGCTGACCATGCGCAACCTCGACATCAGCGACACGCGCGGCAAGCTGGGCGTCTACACCGGTGTCGGCCTGCTGTCCGGCGGCGGCCTGCCGCGGCTCGAGTAAGTACAAACGCTCTGGGCACTGTGCGGCCTCGGTTGGATACTGTATAAATCAACAGTATTCAAACCGAGGAGCCCGACATGCACAGCCAATACCGCCAGAACTACGTCCCCGGCCGCCCGTTGCCCCAGTGGGTCCAGCGCTTGCTGAGCTGGCTGTGAGCAGCCATCAGAAGGCCTCGGCCACGCGCAGGAAGCTCGCGAAGCGTGGCTTGCCGGCGGGCGTCAGGTCGCGATAGCGATAGGTCACCGTCGAGCCGATGGGCGGCGGATGGCGACGCTGGGCGTCGGTGAAGCCGGTGCCCAGCTTGAAGCGGATGCCCTCGGACGTCTGCAGTTCCAGCGCCCCGAGCTGGCCCGCAAAGCGCCCCTTGCCCGGCTCATGCCCCACGACGACCGCCTCGGCATCCGCCTGCGGCTTGAGCTTGAGCAGCAGGTCGCTGCGGCCCGATGCCAGCGGCGCGTCGGCGCGGTGCAGCATCAGGCCTTCACCGCCAGCGGCCACGACGGCCTTGAGCTTCTCGCGCAGCGCCGCGTTCGACGGCAGCCGCCAGTGCTCGACCGGCACCACCACGTCGCTGGCCATGGCCTTGAGCAGGGCAGCGCGCTGTTCGAAGAGACCCTCACCGGCCGGCAGCTCGAAGGCATGCAGGCGCACGCGCCGCCATTCGGCATCGACGGGCGCGGACCGCCGCACCGCCGCGGACAGGGCATCGAAGCCGCGCCGTTCGGCCCAGAGTTCGCCGTCCAGCGGCTGCTTCGGCAATGAAGCCAGGAACCAGGCCGGCGCGGCGACCATGCGCCCGCTGCGAAAGCGCAGCGCCTGCCCGTCCCACAGCGCCCGCACGCCGTCCAGCTTTTCGCTGACGAGGTAGGGCTGCGGGTCGACGCCCGCCGGTGCATTGCGCGCCAGCAGCGGCTCCAGCGCCCGCGCCGGCAGCCCGGAGAAACCGAGCAGGGCCAGCAGCGTGCGCCGGGTCAGCATCACACCACCACCGGTTCCGGCTCCAGCCGGATGCCGAAGCGCCCGTAGACGCTTTCCTGGATGGCGCGCGCCAGCGTGACGACCTCGGCGCCACGCGCGTCGGCCTTGTTCACCAGCACCAGCGCCTGCTTCTCGTAGACCGCCGCTCCACCCACCGTCTTCCCCTTCCAGCCGCAGGCGTCGATCATCCACCCGGCGGCCAGCTTCACGCTTCCATCGGGCATGGGATAGTGAACGATGCCAGGGTCCCGGCCGATGATGTCGCGGCACTGTTCGGCGGTGACAACCGGGTTCTTGAAGAAGCTGCCGGCATTGCCGATGACGGCGGGATCGGGCAGCTTGGCACGGCGCACCGCACAGATCCAGTCGTAGATCTGCCGCGCGTCCGGCGCGGCGATGCCGGTCTCGGCCATCTTGCGCTCGATCTCGAGGTAACCCAGCACCGGCTGCCACGGCTTGGGCAAGCGAAACCTCACCTGGGTGATGACGCTCTTGCCCGCCAGGCCGCCGAAGTCGCTCTGCTTGAAGACGCTGTCGCGGTAGCCGAAGCGGCAGACCTCGGCCGGCAGCAGCGCCGGGCGGCCGGTGACGAGATCCATGACCTCCACCGCCTCCAGCCTGTCCTTGGCCTCGATGCCGTAGGCGCCGATGTTCTGCACCGGCGCGGCGCCGACGGTGCCGGGGATCAGCGCCAGGTTCTCCAGCCCCGGGTAGCCGTGGTCCAGCGTCCAGCTCACCAGGTCATGCCAGACGACGCCGGCGCCGGCCTCGACGATCCAGGCATCGGCCCGCTCCTCCAGCAGCCGGATGCCGGGAATCTCCACCTTCAGCACGACCGCCTCGACGTCCCGGGTCAGCACCAGGTTGCTGCCGCCGCCGAGCACGAACTTGGGCGCGCGGCCCAGCTCCGGGTGGTCGACGACCCGGCGCACGTCGGCGGCCTCGCGGATGCGCACCAGCCGCCGTGCGACGGCCGGCAGCGCGAAGGTGTTGTAGGGCTTGAGGTTGACGTCGGTCTCGATCAGGAGACCGGGAACTTCGTTCGAGGGGGTCGGGATGGCGGCGGACATGGGACACTTTTGGATGCCTTGCGCGGCGCGCAAGCAGCAAAATTTTCGCAGACACCTTCCCCGGACCGCATATGCCCAGCTTCGACACCGTTCTCGAACCCGACCACGTCAAGATCCGCAACGGCGTGGACAACAGCATCAAGGAGATCGGCACCCGCTTCGACTTCAAGGGCACGGGCGCCAAGGTCGAGCTCAAGGACAAGGAAATCCATGCCACCGGCGACAGCGAATTCCAGCTCGAGCAGATCGAGGCCGTGCTCTACGGCAAGCTGACCAAGCAGGACGTCGTCATCAGCTTCCTCGACAAGCAGGACAAGGTCGAGAAGCTCGGCGGCGACAAGGTGCGCCAGGTCTACAAGATCAAGGAAGGCATCGAGGCGACGCTCGCGAAGAAGATCGTCACCTCCCTGAAGGAGAGCAAGCTCAAGGTGCAGGCCAGCATCCAGGGCGACGCGGTGCGCGTGACCGGCAAGAACCGCGACGACCTGCAGACGGCGATCGCCCACCTGAAGAAGAGCTTCAGCGACACGCCGCTGACCTACAACAATTTCCGCGATTGAGCATGACTCGCCTCATGCCGCTGCTGCTGGCCTGCGGCCTGGCGATGGCCCAGGCGCAGCCGCCGGACCAGGTGCAGCTCAACGGCATGCTGGGCACGCGGGCGGCCCTGCTGATCATTGATGGGCAGCCCCGCACGGTGGAGGTGGGCGCCACGGTGCTGGGCGTCCGGCTCGTGGCACTGGAGGACGGCCGCGCCGTCGTCGAGTACGGCGGCCGGCGCCAGACCCTCGCGATGGGCGCGGCGCCAGGCCGCGTCGTCTCGCAACAGGCCGCGCCGCCACGCCAGATCGTCCTGCCCGTGGGCAGCGGCGGCCACTTCACCACGATCGGCATGATCAACGGCCAGGTCACGAGCTTTCTCGTCGACACCGGCGCCACCAGCATCTCCATCAGCCAGATGGAGGCCGAGAAGCTGGGCCTGCGCTACATGTACGGCAAACGCATCGTGACGCAGACGGCCAACGGCATCGTGCCCGCCTACCAGCTCCAGCTCGGCAGCGTGCGTATCGGCGACATCGAGGTGCGCGACATCGAGGCCATCGTGATCCCCGGCGTCATGAGCCATGTGCTGCTGGGCAATAGCTTCCTGAACCGCTTTCGAATGCGGCGCGACAACGACGTCATGACCCTGGAGCTGCGCTACTGACCGCGCCCGACGGCCTTCTGCAAGAATCCGGCGCCCACTCTCGCCGGCCCGCTCAGATGAACCGTCACTCCGCTCTGCTCTCCGGTCTGCTGGCCGCCCTGCTGACCGCCGGCGCGCCTGCCGCCCCGGCCCAGGACGCTGCCAAGGCCTCGCGCTTCTATGAGGACGCGCTGCAGCGGTACGACAGGCACGACATCCCCGGCGCCATCATCCAGCTCAAGAATGCGCTGCAGGCCGACAAGAGCCAGCTGCCCGTGCATGTGCTGCTGGGCAAGGCGCTGCTGGCCAACAGCCAGCCGGCGGCGGCCGAGTTCGAACTCGGCGAGGCCATCCGCTTGGGCGTCGATCGCGCTGAGGTCGCCGTCGCGCTGGCCATGGCCCTGAATGCCCAGGGCAAGCAGCCGCAGCTGCTGGACGACCCCCGCCTGCAGCCCGCCGGCCTGCCGCCGGGCATCCAGCAGCAGCTGCTCCTGGAGCGCGCGCTGGCCCAGTCGGACATGGGCGACACCAAGGCCGCGCTGGCCAGCGTGATGGAGGCGCGCGCCCTCAACCCCGCAGAGGTGAACGGCTGGCTCGCGGAAGTGCCGCTGCGCGTGCGCAACCGCCAGTTCGCCGAGGCGCACGCCGCCGCCGATCGGGCCCTCAAGCTCGCGCCCGACAACGCCGAGGCGCTCTACCAGAAGGCCTCCATCCACCATGCCAACGGCCAGGTCGCCCAGGCCCTGGCCGGCTATGAGCGCGCCATCAAGGCACAGCCCAGGCACGCCGAATCCCACCTGGCGCGCGCCGGCCTGCTGGTCGACCTGAACCGTGATGCCGACGCGCTGGCCGAAGTCAACGAGTTGCAGGCCCTCAAGCCCAACGACCCTCGCGGCGCCTACCTGCGCGCCGTGCTGGCCGAGCGCGCCAACGACAAGACCACGGCCCGCACCGCCCTCAAGCGGATCACGGACCTGCTGGACCCCGTCCCCATCGAGTACATCCGCTACCGCACCCAGTTGCTGATGCTCAATGGCCTGGCCCACTACAGCCTGGGCGAGCTGGAGAAGGCCAAGCCTTTCCTGGAACTCGCATCGCGCCAGCAGCCCGGCAGCCCGCTGGTCAAGCTGCTGGCCCAGATCGCGCTGAACGAACCCAACGTCAACCGTGCCGTCGAGCTGCTGGATGCCTATGTGAAGGCACGCCCCGGCGATGGCCAGGCCCTGCTGATGCTGGCGTCGGCGCACATGAGCCAGGGCCGGCATGCGCGTGCCGTCGCGCTGATGCAGGAGGCGCTGCGGGCCAAGGATTCCCCGGAATACCGCACGGCCCTGGGCCTGTCGCTGCTGCAGAGTGGCAAGGTCGCACCGGCCGCCGACGAACTTGCCCGGGCCTACAAGGCGGACCCCAAGCAGACCTACGCCGGCCTCGCCCTCATCACCCTGTACCTGCGCGAAGGCCAGGTGCCCAAGGCGCTCGCCACCGCCGACACGCTGGCCCGCGCGAACCCGGGCAACGCCACCGTCCTCATGGTGCAGGCCTATGCCAAGACGCAGGCAGGCGACTACCCCGGCGGCCGTGCCGGCTATGAGGCGGCCCTCAAGCTCGACCCCGGCCTCACCGAAGCCCGCCTGGGCCTCGTCCGCATCGACACGGCGGCCGGCAACTTCGACGCCGCCAACAAGCGGCTGCGCGAGATGCTGAAAGGCAACGAACGCAACACCAGCGTGCTGTTCGAACTGGCGCTGCTGCATGAGCTCTGGGGCCGGGACGACGAGGCCCTCAAGTGGCTGGAAAGTGCGGCCGAGGCCTCCGGCCCCCGCGAGACCCGGGCCAACTTCGCCCTCGTGGCCTGGCATCTGCGCAAGGGCCAGCCGGCGCGCGCGATCGACGCCGCCAAGGTCCTGCTGGCCAAGCTGCCCGAGGACGTCGAGGCGCTGCAGGCCTACGCCGGAGCGCAGGCCGCCAACGGCGACCCCGGCGGCGCCAAGTCGACCTTGACCCAGGCCGCCCGCCGGGCCGCCTTCGACGCCCCCCGGCTGCTGGAGGTCGCCCGCCAGCAGGTGAGCATCAAGGACTACGGCAACGCCGCCTACAGCCTGGAGAAGGCCCTCAGCGGCAGCCCCGACTTCATGCCGGCCATGGCCATGCTGTCCAGCATCGATCTGGCGCAGGGCGACACCGCCAAGGCCGAGCAGCGCGCCAAACAGGTCATCCAGGCCGCGCCCCGGTCGGCCATGGGCTACAACCTGCTGGCCGACGTGGCGCTCTCACGCGGTCAGGCCGCGCCTGCCATCGATGCGCTGCGCAAGGCGCACGACCTCGAGAAGTCCCAGGCCAGCCTCACGCGGCTGATGCAGGCGGTCGGCGGCCACAGCGGCCCCAAGGCTGCCATCGAACTCGGCCTCGCCTGGCTCAAGCACAACCCCGGCGACCTGGCCGTTCGCAGCGCCGTGGCCGAGCAGAATCTGCGCAGCCGCGACTTCGCCTCGGCCCGCGTGCAATACGAAACCATCCTGAAGCAACGCCCCAACCACGCCGAGACGCTCAATAACCTCGCCAACCTGCTGATGCTGACCCGGGACCCGGGCGCCGTGGCCATGGCCGAGCGGGCCTACAAGGTCGACACCCGCAACCCCAAGCTGATGGACACCGCCGGTTGGGCCAACCACCTGGCCGGCAATGGCGAGCGAGCCCTGCAGTTGCTGCGCGAAGCCCGGCTGCGCGCGCCGGACATCCCGGAGATTCGCTACCACCTCGCGGCGGTTCTGGCCAAGGCCGGGCGCAAGAGCGAGGCGCGGGAGGAACTCAACACGGCGCTGCGAACGGGCGTGAACTTCGCCTCGTCCGAGGACGCCAGGAAGCTGCTGGCCACCCTCAACTGAGGGGTTACAAAGCCCCATGGTGGCGTCGGTTGTTCTTACAATTTTTATCAAGTCAGGCAAGGCGAAATAGCAGCCCCCTTGAATGGCAATGAAATTTCCAGGCTGGCATCGAATTTGCTTAAAGCAAGCTCGAATCTGACCGCCAGCTGGCGACCACCAAGGAAAATCCATGAAAGTCCGTTCCATCCGCATGACCGCCCTGACGGCGCTCGTCGCAGGCCTTGCCTGGAGCGGCACCGCTCAAGCCTATTGGGGCCTGGACACCACGCCGACCTCGACCATCAATGACAGTGCGGCCACGGCGCAGAACCCCTACACGGTCAAGATGTCCGGCTTCTATGTCGGCAACACGCTGAATGCCTCCAACAAGCTGTCGGGCAGCTGGACCTCGGGCGCGCTGACGCAGTGGGCCGGCAACGGCCAGGGCATGTATTCCGGCACCGACAACGGCTCGCCCTATCACGCACTGGACAACAACCAGAACACCGAGGGTGTGCTGCTGAGCTTCAATGCCTCGACCGTGCTGACCAGCATCGGCCTGGGCTTCACTGCCACCACCGGCACGGCTGAATACGGCTGCGTCAGCGGCAGTGCCGTCGTCGGCACCGTCATCGGCAGCGCCTCTTGCGCCAAGGGCAGCAAGACCAGCGACGTCACGGTCGACGTCTCCGTCTTCCGCTGGACGGGCACCAGCGCTCCCACCCTGGGTGGCACAGCCGCCGGCACGATGGCAGGCTGGGAGCTCGTGGGCAACTACGGCGACATGATCAAGGACACCTCCAACCCGTACAACCTGGTCAACACCGCCGGCAAGACATCCAGCTGGTGGTTGATCACGGCCTACAACAGCGGCTTCACGCAAAGCGCTGCGACCGAGAACCGCGGCTCGCTGACCAACGGCGACGACTACTTCAAGCTGTTCGCTGCAGCCGGCAACAAGTGCACCAGCAGCATCGACGCCAACGGCGTCTGCGGCGGCACGACCGTCAAGGTACCCGAACCTGCCACGCTGGCACTGGCCGGCGTCGCCCTGATCGGCGTCGCGGGCCTGCGCCGCCGCCAGTCCAAGACGACCGGCTGACCTGGGCTTCGGCCCCTCCTGAAAGGCACTCTGCGGAGTGCCTTTTTCGTTTTCCTGCCCTGCTTGCTGCCCTGTCCCTGGCCGGACAGCCGGATGCGAACGACCGTGCTAAAAAGCCCGGCATCCCACCACGACAACACAGCGAGACATGGACCTCAACTTCACCGAGGCGGAACTGGCCTTCCGTGCCGAGGTACGCGAATGGGTGCGAACCCATCTGCCGGCCGACATCGCCCACAAGGTGCGCCATGCGCAGCGCCTGAACAAGGACGATCTGCAGCGCTGGGCCAAGATCCTCGGTGCCAAGGGCTGGCATGGCTGGGCCTGGCCCAAGCAGTTCGGCGGCCCGGGCTGGAATGCCGTGCAGCGCCATCTGTTCGAGGAGGAATGCGCCCTCGCCTGCGCGCCGCGCATCGTGCCGTTCGGCCCCGTCATGGTGGCACCCGTCATCATGGCCTTCGGCACGCCGGAGCAGCAGCAGCGCTTCCTGCCGGGCATCATGAGTGGCGAGGTCTGGTGGAGCCAGGGCTACAGCGAGCCGGGCTCGGGCTCGGACCTGGCCTCGCTGAAGTGCCGCGCCGAACGCCGCGGTGACCACTACATCGTCAACGGCCAGAAGACCTGGACCACGCTGGGCCAGTACGGCGACTGGATCTTCTGCCTCGTGCGCACGTCCAGCGAAGGCAAGCCGCAGACCGGCATCAGCTTCCTGCTGATCGACATGAAGACGCCTGGCGTCAGCGTCAAGCCCATCATCATGCTCGACGGCGAGCACGAGGTGAACGAGGTCTGGTTCGACAACGTCGAGGTGCCGGCCGAGAACCTCATCGGCGAGGAGAACAAGGGCTGGACCTACGCCAAGCACCTGCTCTCGCACGAACGCACCAACATCGCCGACGTGAACCGCGCCAAACGCGAGCTGGAGCGCCTGAAGCGCATCGCCAAGGCCGAGGGCCTGATGGACGATGCGCGCTTCCGCGACCAGATCGCGCTGTGCGAGGTGGACGTCGTCGCGCTGGAGATGATGGTGTTGCGCGTGCTGTCCGGCGAGCGCAGCGGCAAGCAGCCGCTGGACGTCGCCGGCCTGCTGAAGATCCGCGGCAGCGAACTTCAGCAGCGCTACACCGAACTGATGATGCTGGCCGGCGGCCCCGTGGCCCTGCCCTACATCCATGAGGCCATGGAGGCCGGCTGGCAGGGTGACCAGTGGCTGGGCGGCGCCTGGCTGGGCGGCGCCTCGCATGCGATCCCGCTGACCGGCAACTACCTCAACGTCCGCAAGACCACGATCTACGGCGGATCCAACGAAGTGCAGCGCAACATCGTGGCGCAGACCGTGCTCGGCTGACAGGGAGACAGAAGATGGATTTCGATTTCAGCGAAGACCAGCAAGCCCTGCGCGATGCCGTGCGCCGCTTTGTCGACAAGGACTACGCCTTCGAACGCCGCACGCAGATCGCGCGCGCCGGCGGTTTCGACCGCGGCGTCTGGGAAGGCCTGGCGGGCCTGGGGCTGACCGCTCTGGCCGTGCCCGAGGCCCACGGCGGCCTGGGGCAAGGCGCCGTCGAGGCGATGGTGGTCATGGAAGAACTCGGCCGCGGCCTCGTCATGGAGCCGCTGGCCCAGGGCGCGCTGATCGCACCGGCCCTGCTGGCCCAGGCTCCCGACGAACTGCAGGCCGCCTGGCTGCCGCGCATTGCCGGCGGCGAGGCCCTGGTCGTGCTGGCCCACCAGGAAGCCCGGTCGCGCTACCGCCTCAACCGCGTGGCGACCCGCGCGGTCGACGGCAGGCTGACCGGCGTCAAGAGTCTGGTTCCCGCTGGCGACCTGGCCGACGCCTTCATCGTGCCGGCCCGTGTGTCCGGTGCCGATGACGCCCCCGAAGGCATTGCCCTCTACCTCGTCGAGCGCTCGGCGGCCGGCGTGCACACACGACCCTACTCGCTCTACGACGGCTCGCGCGCCGCCGAGGTCCACCTCGACAACACGCCCGCCCAGCTCATCGCCGGTCCCGACCAGGGCTTCGCGCTGCTGGAACTGGCCGCAGACATCGGCATCGCCGCGCAGGCCGCCGAGGCCATCGGCGTCATGGAGAAGTACCTGGCGCTGACCGTCGACTACCTGAACACGCGCAAGCAGTTCGGCGTCGCCATCGCCAGCTTCCAGGCCCTGCGGCACCGCACGGCCGACGTGAAGATGCAGCTCGAACTGGCCCGCTCGATGAGCTACTACGCCACGCTGCGACTGGGCGACGCGCCGGCTGTGCGACGCCGCGCCGTCTCGCAGGCCAAGGTGCAGCTCGGCAACGCCATGCGCTTCGTCGGCCAGCAATGCACGCAGATGCACGGCGGCATCGGCGTCACCGACGAATATGCGGGCAGCCATTACTTCAAGCGGCTGACGGTCATGGAGATGCAATGGGGCGACACGCTCCACCACCTGGGCGAGGTCAGCGCAAGGATGCAGGACACTGCGGGGGTGTTCGCCTGACCTTGGAGGTCACCCCATGAAGCTCACCACCGCCCTGCTGCTTGCCGGCTTCGCTGCCGGCGCCACCCACGCCCAGACCATGAAGCCCGGGCTGTGGGAATTCAAGCAGACACCCCAGCTCGACCCGGCCCGCAAGGCGCAGATGGAACAGGCACAGAAGGCCATGGAGAGCATGCCCGCCGAGCAGCGGCAGATGATGGAAAAGATGATGGCGCAACGGGGCGTCAACGTCAGCATGTCCGGCGGCGCCATCGTGCTCAAGACCTGCGTCACCAAGGAGCAGGCCGAGCGCAACATGGCGCCGGTGCAGCAGCACGGCAACTGCACGCAGGACGTGAAACGCAGCGGCAGCGTCATCCAGACGCATTTCGTCTGCACCGACCCGGCCTCGGAAGGCGACGCGACCGTCACGCTGCGTGGCACCGAAGGCTTCACCAACGACGTCACCGTGCGCCGCCAGCGCGACGGCAAGACCGAAGTCATCAAGGTCAACGGCGAAGGCCGCTGGCTGGGCAATGACTGCGGCAGCGTGCGGCCCATGAAATCCCAGGTCAAGCCTTGAAGCAGCGCCTGTCGCAGATCCTGTTCAGCCAGGGCTTCGGGACGCGCCGCCTGTGCGCGGGGCTGGTGTGGAACGGCGAGGTCCGTGTCGGCGGCGAGGTCGTCGACGACCCGGATGCCGAATTCGAGACCGCCGGCTTCAGCTTCACGATAGACGGCCAGGACTGGCCCTTCTTCGACAAGGCCCTGGTCCTGTTGAACAAGCCGGCCGGCTACGAGTGCTCGCAAAAGCCCAAGCACCACCCCAGCGTCATGAGCCTTCTGCCGGCGCCGCTGCGCGAGCGCGGCGTGCAGCCCATCGGCCGGCTCGACGAGGACACCACCGGGCTGCTGCTGCTGACCGACGACGGCACGCTCATCCACAAGCTGACCTCGCCCAAGCACCATGTGCCCAAGGTCTACGAGGCGCGCTGCAAGCACCCGCTGACGGCCGCCATGGTCGAACAGCTGCTGGCGGGCGTGGAGCTCAAGGAGCCGGAGGACAAGCTGCGGCGCGAGCCTCAGGGCAAATTCCAGCGCCCACCCGAGATCAGCAAGGCCGACGCCGCCGAGATCGTCGACGACACGCTGCTGCGCCTGACACTGCTGGAGGGCAAATACCACCAGGTCAAGCGCATGGTGGCAGCCGTCGGCAACCGCGTCGAGGCCCTGCACCGGCCGCGCTTCGGCGCGCTGGCGCTGCCGGCGGATCTCAAGCCCGGGGAATGGCGTTGGGTGAACAGTCCCGCCGACGTCTGGTGAACGGAGCCGCGGCGCAGCGGCTCGGGGTTCAGCGCGGCGTGCCGTCCGGCGCGAACTTCAGCAGGAAGGCCTCGAGGTTGCCGGCGCCGGTCGAGCCAGGTGCGCTCCTCGTGGAGGCCACGAACGTGTTGTCTGCCGCGTCCAGGGCAATGCCGTAGACATACTCGCTGCCCGTGCCGCCCCACTGACGAGCCCATTGCAGCGTGGCACCCGGATCGAGCTGGGCCATGAAGCCATTCTGAGCACCTGTATTGCTGGCGCCGGGGAAGGCACCCGTCGTGAAGCCCGCGATCCGCAGGCCGCCCGCTCCATTGAGCGTCATCGCCGTTGGGTACTCGTCTCCGGCCGTGCCCAGTTGACGGACCCACTGCAGCGCACCGGCCGCATCGATCTTGGCCACGAAGGCGTCGAGCCCGCCGGCGCTCGACTGGCCCGTGAACGTGCCCGACGTCCGGCCCAGCACGTAGAGGTTCCCGCCTGCGTCCCGACGCACCGTCGCCCCATAGTCCGAGCCCGCCGAGCCGATGAGCTGCGTCCACTGGCGAGTACCGTCGGCAGCGTACTTGATGAGGAAAGCGTCCGTGCCGCCGCTGGATGCCTGGCCGTGCAAGGCGGTGCCCGCATACCCGGCAACGAAGATCTCGCCAGCAGCGGATACGGCGAGTCCGCCCGCGTTGTCGCCCAGAGCCCCGCCATCCTGGCGACCCCAGCGAAGGTTGCCGGCAGCATCCAGCTTCATGACAAAGAAGTCGCTGCTGCCGCCAGCGTTGCGGGAAAACAGGTCGCCCTGGGTGTAGCCCACCGCGACCACGTTGCCGTCGGCATCCGCCTGGAGCGCCCGCAGCAGGTCGTTGGCCTGGCTGCCAAACCTCTTCAGCCAGAGCTGCGTCCCGCTCGCGTCGTATTTGGCGATGAAGACAGACTTGAAGAGGCCGGGATTGCGCACAGGATCGTTGTCCGCCAGGCCGCCGACGAAGACGCTGCCATCGGCACCGATGGTCAAGGCGGTCGCCGAGTCCTGGCGAGACCCGAACTGGCGGGCCCACAACTGATTGCCCAGCGCGTCGTACTTGGCCAGCAGGGCTCCGCCGGTGGGGAAGCTGGCGTCCATGCTGGCGGCGGTGCTGCCTGCAACATGGAGATTGCCCGCGGCATCGATCGCCACGACCTCGAACGAGCTCGCCGCCACCTGAACCGTCCAGGGCTGCACATCGAACCGCCACGCATGGGCGCTGCCCAGGCGGTTGCCGGCGAGGTCCGCCATCGCGCCACTGGCCGTTGCCGTCAGGGTCGCGTTGGTGGGCAGCGGGGACGTCGGCTTGAAGCTCAGCGTGCTGCCACTGCAGGTCACCGCACCCGCCACGGCGGCGCCGGCATGGGAGACGGTCAGCGAGTCGCCGCCGGCTTTGGCGCAGTCCATGGCCTCGCTGAACGTGACCGTGACCTGCGCGTTCATGGCGACACCGCTGGCCTTGTCCGCCGGGCTGACCGCCGCCACGGCCGGCGGCGTCGTGTCGGCCGGCGGGGGCGTCGAACCACCACCGCCGCCGCCGCAGGCAGCCAGCAGCCCACCCGCCAGCAGGCAGGCATATGCCGGCCATGCGCGGCCCATTTTTCGTTGATGCCGGATCATTTTTCTCTCTCCCTGTGTGAGTTCCATGCCACCAGCGGTTCGCCGTTTTCAAGAGGGCGCGCCCGCGGCGCGTGGATTACAGCCCGCGGGAGCCGCCTCCGCGACGGGTGAAGCCCCGACAATCCCGCCCCATGCGAGTTTTCAGAGGCTTCCACCATCCCGGCATCGCGCCCGCCTGTGCGCTGACCATCGGCAATTTCGATGGCGTGCATCGCGGCCACCAGGCCATGCTGGCGCTGCTGCAGTCCGAAGCCCGGCACCGCGGCCTGCCGACCTGCGTGCTGACCTTCGAGCCGCATCCGCGCGACTTCTTCGCCGCAAAGCTCGGCAAGCCCGAGCTGGCGCCGGCGCGCATCGCGACGCTGCGCGACAAGCTCGTCGAGCTGGAGCGCTGCGGAGTCGACCAGGTCGTGATCCTGCCCTTCGACGAAAGACTGGCCGCGCTGCCGGCCCAGGACTTCATCAGCCAGGTACTCATCGCCGGGCTGCGCGCACGCTATGTGCTCGTCGGCGACGATTTCCGCTTCGGCGCCAAGCGCCAGGGCGACTATGCGACGCTGGACGCTGCCGGCCAGGCCCGCGGGTTCGACGTGGCACGCATGATGAGCTACGAGGTGCATGGCCTGCGCGTCAGCAGCTCGGCCGTGCGCGAGGCGCTGGCGGCCGGCGACATGGCCGCGGCCGCAGCGCTGCTGGGCCGGCCCTATGCGATCTCGGGCCACGTCACGCACGGCCGCAAGCTGGGCCGCCAGCTGGGCGAGACCGAACCCCGGGCCGCCGACGGCTTTCGCACGCTGAACCTGCGCTTCCGGCACGACAAGCCGGCGGCCCACGGCATCTTCGCGGTGCAGGTGCACGGCCTGGCCCCCGGGCCGCTTCCCGGCGTGGCCAGCCTGGGCAACCGCCCCACCATCGAGGACGCCGGCCGCGTGCTGCTGGAGGTCCACTGCCTCGAGTGGCCCGTCTCCCAGCTCGGTGCCGAGGGGGGCTACGGTAAACTCGCCCGCGTGGAACTGCTGCACAAACTCCGCGACGAGGCCAAGTACGACGGGCTGGACGCGCTCACGGCCGCGATTCGCGCCGACACGCAAGCAGCGCGCGCCTTCCTGGCCACCCACGCCGCCCAGCGTCGCCAGACCACGCGCGACCGAATTTGAAGCGGCGCCCTGCCGCTCTCCGTCGTCGCCCTCCCGTCTTCTGATCGCCAGGCCCGCCGCCTGGCCGCATGCCATGACCACCCCGGACTACCGTTCCACGCTCAACCTGCCCGAGACGCCCTTCCCGATGCGCGGCGACCTGCCCAAGCGCGAGCCGGGCTGGGTCAAGGCCTGGGAGGAGCAAGGCCTGTACAAGCGCCTGCGCGACGCGCGCTGCGGCAAGCCAAAGTTCGTTCTGCACGACGGCCCGCCCTATGCCAACGGCCAGATCCACATGGGCCATGCCGTCAACAAGATCCTCAAGGACATGATCGTCAAGGCGCGCCAGCTGGCGGGCTTCGACGCGGCCTACATCCCCGGCTGGGACTGCCACGGCCTGCCCATCGAGAACCAGATCGAGAAGACCTTCGGCCGCGGCCTGCCGCGCGACGAGGTGCAGGCCAAGAGCCGCGCCTACGCCGCCGAGCAGATCGACCAGCAGCGCCTGGACTTCAAGCGCCTGGGCGTGTTGGGCGAGTGGGACCATCCCTACAAGACGATGGATTTCGTCAACGAGGCCGGTGAGATCCGCGTGCTCAAGCGCCTGTTCGAGCGCGGCTTCGTGTACCGCGGGCTGAAGCCGGTCTACTGGTGCTTCGACTGCGGCTCGTCGCTGGCCGAGTTCGAGATCGAGTACGCCGACAAGCACAGCCCCGCCGTCGACGTGGCCTTCCTGAGCGCCGAGCCCGAGAAGCTGGCCGCCGCCTTCGGCGTGGCACCGATGTCCAAGGAGGCCTTCACCGTCATCTGGACGACGACGCCCTGGACCATCCCCGCCAACCAGGCGCTCAACCTGAATCCCGAGCTGCCTTACGCGCTGGTCGACACGCCCAAGGGCTACTTCGTCGTCGCCGAGGCACTGGTGGAGAAATGCCTGGCGCGCTGGCAGCTGGAAGGCAGCGTCGTGGCCGTCGTGCCGGGCCGCAAGCTGGAACTGCTGAAGTTCAAGCACCCGCTGGCCCATGTGCACCCCGGCTATGACCGCGAAAGCCCGGTGTACCTCGCCGACTACGCCACCGCCGACGACGGCACCGGCGTCGTCCACTCCGCGCCGGCCTACGGCCTGGACGACTTCCAGAGCTGCGTCGCCCACGGCCTGGCCTTCGACGACATCCTCAATCCCGTGCAGGGCAACGGCACCTACGCCGCCGACCTGCCGCTGTTCGGCGGCCAGCACATCTGGAAGGCCAACGCCGTCATCGCGCAGACGCTGCTGGACAACGGCCGCCTGATGGCGCAGTCCAAGCTCACGCACAGCTACCCGCACTGCTGGCGTCACAAGTCGCCCGTCATCTACCGCGCCGCCGCCCAGTGGTTCGTGCGCATGGACGAGGGCGAGGGCCTGTTCACGACCGACAAGGCGCCCGACACGCTGCGCAAGACGGCCCTGGCGGCCATCGAGGCGACCAACTTCTACCCCGAGAACGGCCGCGCCCGCCTGCACGACATGATCTCCGGCCGGCCCGACTGGTGCATCTCGCGCCAGCGCTCCTGGGGCGTGCCGCTGCCCGTGTTCCTGCACAAGGACAGCGGCGAGGCCCACCCGAACACGCTGGAGTTCATCGAGCGCGCGGCGCAGATCGTCGAGCAGGGCGGCGTGGAAGCCTGGTCGCAGCTGGACGCGCGCGACTGGCTGGGCGAAGAAGCCGAGCAGTACACCAAGGGCAACGACATCCTCGACGTCTGGTTCGATTCCGGCTCCACCTTCCAGCACGTGCTCAAGGGCAGCCATGCCGGCGCGGCCCACGAGACCGGCCCCGAGGCCGACCTCTACCTCGAAGGCCACGACCAGCACCGCGGCTGGTTCCACAGCTCGCTGCTGCTGAGCTGCGCGCTGCAGGGCCGCGCGCCCTACCGCGGCCTGCTGACCCACGGCTTCACCGTGGACAGCCAGGGCCGCAAGATGAGCAAGTCGCTGGGCAACGGCATCCAGCCCCAGGAGGTCAGCCAGAAGCTGGGCGCCGAGATCATCCGCCTGTGGGTGGCGGCGTCCGACTATTCGGGCGACATCGCCGGCGACGACAAGATCCTCGCCCGCGTCGTCGACGGCTACCGCCGCATCCGCAACACGCTGCGCTTCCTGCTCGCCAACGTCAGCGACTTCGATCCCGCGACGGACGCCGTTGCGCCCGAACAGCTGCTGGAGGTGGACCGCTACGCGCTGGCCCGCGCCGCCGAACTGCAGGCCGACATCCTGGCCCACTTCGAGCGCTACGAGTTCCACCCGGTCGTCGCCAAGCTGCAGGTCTACTGCTCCGAGGACCTGGGCGCGTTCTACCTGGACGTGCTGAAGGACCGCCTCTACACGACGGCGCCCAAGAGCCTGGCCCGCCGCTCGGCACAGACCGCGCTGTGGCAGATCACGCACGCCATGCTGCGCTGGATGGCGCCCTTCCTGAGCTTCACCGCGGAAGAGGCATGGCAGGTCTTTGCCAAGGGCGACAGCATCTTCGTCGAGACCTACTGGGACTTCGGGAAGACGGACGCGGAACTGCTCGCGAAGTGGAACCGCATCCACGAGATCCGCGACGAGGTCAACAAGGCCATCGAGGCCGTGCGCGTGACGGGCGCCGTGGGCGCCTCGCTGCAGGCCGAGCTGACGCTGCAGGTCGACGAGCAGGACGAAGCCCTGCTGCGCAGCCTGGGTGAAGACCTGCGCTTCGTCTTCATCACGTCCGCGGTCAGGCTGGTGTCGGCCGCCCAGTTCGGCGTCGTCGTCACGCCCAGCCCCCACGCGAAGTGCGAGCGCTGCTGGCACTACCGCGCCGACGTGGGCAGCAATGCCGAGCACCCGACGCTGTGCGGGCGCTGCGACAGCAACCTTTACGGCACTGGCGAGACCCGCACCATCGCCTGAGCCAGGTCAGGGGAAGGCCGGGACATTGGGCTCCCAGCCTTCGAAACGCGCCTCGGGGTGGGTGCGCTCGAGCAGCCGCCCGACCTCACCGACCCGGGTGCGCGGCACGTCGACGATGAGCAGGTACTGCCCATCGCCCAGTGCCTGCTCGAAGCGTTTCAGGCGCCGGCTCGGCGTCGAGCTGCCGATCATGCTGGACGACCAGGTGCCCAGCATCGCGCCCACGGCCGCCACGCCGATGGCCAGCGCCGCCGGCGACGCAGGGTCGAAGGCGAAGGCCGCCGCCACGCCGCCCGCCGCACCCAGGCCCGAGCCGATCAAGGCGCCGTACTGGGCCGCCTCGACGAGGTCCGAGGTCTGCAGCACGTTGGCCGCATGCAGGCCGTCCATGGGCGCACCCTCGGCCGCCACGAAATGGATGTGCGGCTCGGTGATGCGGGCGAGCAGCAGCTCGTCCATCGTCCGCCGCGCGCTGCCCAGGTCGGGCAGCAGCCAGTAGATGCGCTTTCGCATGGCATCCTCCATTGGCAAGGGGAGAACCCCGCTTCTACGCCGCTTCGCGTCCGCCTACAAGCCCGAGGCCGGCGGCAAGTTACATTGACGCCCCCGCATCGCGCCACGACCCATGCCCTCTCGTTCCTCCTCCACCTCGGGCCTGACCGCCTGGCTGCTGATCGCCGCCGTCATCATCGTGGCCGACCAGTTCACGAAGATCCTCATCCTCGGCGCCTTCCAGCTGGGTGATGTTCATCCCGTCACCAGTTTCTTCAACCTGGTGCGCGCGCACAACTACGGCGCCGCCTTCAGCTTCCTGCACGGCGCCTCGGGCTGGCAGCGCTGGTTCTTCCTGGGCCTGGGGCTGGTCGCGGCCGGCGTCATCATCTGGATGCTGCGCCGCCATGGCCATCAGCGCATGTTCGCCTGGGCGCTGACGCTCATCCTCGGCGGCGCCTTGGGCAACGTCATCGACCGCGCCATCCACGGCTACGTGGTCGACTTCATCCAGGTCCACGCGCGCGGCTGGTATTTCCCCGCCTTCAATGTCGCGGACAGTGCGATCACCATCGGTGCCATCCTGTTGATCCTGGATGAACTGCGCCGTGTCCGACGCACCTGAACCGCCCTCACCCCACTACACGCCCTACGTCCCCGAGCCCGCCGTCGAGCTCGGCCCGCCGCTGCAGCGCCTGCCCCTGTCTGCGCCGCTGCGCTGGCTGAAGCTCGGCTGGGCCGATCTGCGTCGCGCCCCCGGCATCGCCGCGTTCTTCGGCGCGTGCTTCGCGCTGATGGGCCTGGCGGTGCTGGCCGTGTTCCGCCACGCCCCCCTCTACACGCTGGCGCTGTGCGCCGGCTTCCTGCTGCTGGGGCCATTGCTGTGCCTGGGCCTCTACCAGGTCAGCCTGCGCCTGGAGCGCGGCGAGGCACCCAGCATCGAGGATGCGCTCGGCGCCTGGATGGCCAATGTCCGCCAGATCGCCATCTTCGGCTTCGTGCTGCTCATCCTGGAGATGCTGTGGGGCCGGGCCGCGCTGGTCGTCTTCGCCGTCAGCTTCGACGGCATGCCGGACTTCGCCGGCTCGCTGCATCAACTGCTCAATCCCGAGCACCTGGGCTTCATCGCCACCTACCTCGCCGTGGGCGCCGTGTTCGCCGGCCTGATCTTCGCCGTCAGCGTCATCGCCATGCCGCTGCTGCTGGACCGCGACACCGATGCCGTCACCGCCGGCCTGGCCAGCCTCAAGCTCTGCCTGACCCAGCCCCTGGTCATGCTGTTCTGGGGGCTGATCGTGACGACGCTGATCGTGCTGGCCATGCTGCCCTACTTCGCCGGCCTGGTCGTTGTCGGGCCCTGGCTGGGCCACGCCAGCTGGCATGCCTATCGTGCCGCGCTGGGCCCGCCTCCTGCCGGACAAGCGCAGTAGTTCACGCGGGGCGCCGCGACAAGCGGTGACAATCGCGCTCCGCTTCCCGCCCCTCATGCTCCTCGACTTCGCCAGCCTGAGCCACTACGACTGGCTCGACGTTCCCCTGTGGGTCTTCGACCCCGAACACCAGCGCAACCTCTGGGCCAATGCCGCGGCGCTGCGGTTCTGGCACGCCGACAGCGCGGAGGAATTCCTGTCGCGCGATTTCACCGAGCATGGCGACACCGTGCGGGAGCGCCTGGCCGTGACGGCGGCCGACCACGCCCAGGGCAAGATCGTCCGCGAGCAATGGACCCTCTACCCCAAGGGCGAGCCCACCACGGTGATGCTGGTCTCGCGCGGCATGCGCACGCCGGACCGCCGCCAGGTCATGCTGTTCGCGGCCGATTCGCTGGGCGGCGGTGCCGACCTGTCCATGCTGCGCGGCGTCGAGGCGCTGCAGCACACCTCGGTGCGCATCGCCGTGTTCGGCCTGCTCGGCCCGGGTTCCGGCGAACTGCTGATGCGCAACCCCGCCGCGGCCCTCACCTTCGGCGACACGCCACCGCCCGCCGGCGGCAACGAATTCACCCGCCTCTTCGCCCATGCCCACGACGCCGAGAGCATCCTGAACCGCGTGCTGCGCGGCGAAGCCTGCCGCCAGGACGTCGAACTTCAGACCCTGAACGGCCTGTGCTGGCATGCGCTGGACGCCCGCCCCATGCGCGATCCCGTCACGGGCGACACCGTCATGCTCTTCAATGCGCGGGACATCGCCGATCTCAAGGCCAGCCAGGCCGCGCTGGTCGCCGCACGCGAGGCGGCCGAAACGGCCAGCCAGGCCAAGAGCTCCTTCCTGGCCAACATGAGCCACGAAATCCGCACCCCGATGAACGGCGTGCTGGGCCTCACCGAGCTGGTGCTGCAGACCGAGCTGGACGAACGCCAGCGCCGCTTCATCAGCATGGCCCACCAGTCCGCCAAGGGGCTGATGACCATCATCAATGACCTGCTGGACGTGGCCAAGATCGAGGCCGGCCGCATCGTCATCGAGGAAGCGCCCTTCAGCCTGCACGACTGCCTGGGCGAGGCGCTGCAACCCCTGCTGCTGCAGGCCCACGAGAAGCGCATCCAGTTGCACACCCAGGTTCAGCCCGGCGTGCCCGCCTGGATCGTGGGCGATGCGCTGCGGCTGCGCCAGGTGCTCATCAACCTGGTCGGCAACGCGCTGAAATTCACCGAGCATGGCGACGTGCGCATCGAGATCGCGCAGGCCGAGCCGCGAAGCGACGACCCACCCGCGCGCCTGCGCCTGCGCGGCTGCGTGAAGGACACCGGCATCGGCATGACGCGGGACCAGATCGCCCAGATCTTCGACCCCTTCACGCAGGCCGACGGCAGCATCACGCGGCGCTACGGCGGCACCGGGCTGGGCCTGACCATCGTGCAGCGCCTGGTGGCGCTGATGGGCGGCAGCGTGCGCGTCGACAGTGAACCCGGCGTGGGCTCCGCGTTCCACTTCGAGGTCGCGCTGCGCCGCGTCATCTAGGCACAGCCCGCGGGGCGGCGGGTTCGCACCGTGGCCGGTGCGGCGATGACATACTCGCCCGCAACGCTTGCCACCGAGGCCGCCCATGCCGCTCAAGCCCGCCCTGATCACCGCCGGACTGTTGCTCGCCAGCACCCTCGCTGCCGCCGACACGCCGATCACGCTGACCCCGAACGGCCCCAGCCAGTGGTCCGGCAGCTTTTCGGCCGCCAGCAGCGGCGCCAACGCGTTCACGCTGGACCTCAGTGGCCTGACGGGCTGGACGAACATCCGGATGAACGCCGTCATCACCGCCAATTTCGCGGGCGGCAGCGGCTTCGACGTCACCGGCGTCAGCTTCGACGGCAACCCCTTCACGCCCGACGTCAACCTCAGCCTGCCGGGCGGCATCGGTGTCGACGCCTGGACCTACACCGCCAGCAACCTCACGCCCGACCTGCACACGCTGATCGTCACCGGCAACCTGATCGGCGGGACGGTCGGGTTCACCGGCTCGCTCAACCTGCAGGCGCAGCCGGTGCCCGAGCCCGAAAGCTATGCGCTGATGCTGCTGGGCCTCGCCGCCATCGGCGTCATCACGCGACGCCGCAGCCCGGCGCGCTGAAGCACCGGCCCACCCGCCGCATCCAGGCCGGCCGTTGTGCCGGCCTGGCCGTTTTCAGGGCAGCAGCACGGCGCTGCCCAGCAGCCGGCGGTCCTCCAGGTCGCGATGGGCCTCGCCCGCGTCGGCCAACGCGTAGCGCTTGTCGACGCGGATCTTCACCTGGCCGCTGGACACCATGGCGAACAGCTCGTCGCCCATGGCCTGCGTGGCCTCCCGCGTCGAGATGTGGGTGAAGAGGGTCGGCCGCGTCACGTAGACGGAGCCCTTGGCCGCCAGCGCGCCCACGCTGAACGGCGGCACCGGCCCCGAGGCCGCGCCAAAGCTGGCCAGCAGGCCGAACGGCGCCAGGCTGTTCAGTGATCCTTCCCAGGTGTCCGCGCCCACGGAGTCATAGACCACCTTGACGCCGCGCCCGCCGGTGATGTCGCGCACGCGAGCCGCGAAGTCCTCGCTGCGGTAGTTGATCGCATGCGTCGCACCGTTCTCCAGCACGAGCTGGCACTTCTCGGCGCTGCCCGCGGTGCCGATCAACTGCAGGCCCAGCGCGCGGGCCCACTGGCAGGCGATCAGGCCCACGCCACCGGCCGCCGCATGGAAGAGCACGAAGTCGCCCGGCTGCAGCCCGCCCTGGGGCAGCGTCTTGCGCAGCAGGTACTGCACCGTCAGGCCCTTGAGCATCATGGCCGCGCCGGTCTCGAAGTCGATCGCGTCGGGCAGCTTGAGCACGCACTTGGCCGGCATCACCCGGGCCGTCGCATAGGCGCCGGGCGGCTGGCTGGCGTAGGCCGCCCGGTCGCCCGCCTTCAGGTGGGTGACGCCCTCGCCCACCGCCTCGACGACACCCGCGCCCTCCATGCCCAGCCGCGCGGGCAGCGGCAGCGGATAGCTGCCGTTGCGGTGGTAGACGTCGATGTAGTTGAGCCCGCAGGCCGCATGGCGAATGCGGATCTCGCCCGGCCCGGGCGCGCCGACCTCCACGTCCACCAGCTTCAGTTGTTCCGGCCCGCCCGGGGCGTCGATCACCACAGCCTTGTCGCTCATTGCAGCTCCTTGTTGAGTTGTCGGCTATCGTGCCAGCCCTTTGCCGCGCGCGCTGCCGCCCGATGACGCTGACCCCACGCCTCGCTCTGCTGTTGACACTGCCGCCGCTGCTGTGGGCCGGCAATGCGGTCGTCGGCAGGCTGGTGCGCGACGACATCCCGCCGATGGCGCTGAACGCGCTGCGCTGGCTGCTGGCCTTCGTGCTGCTCGCGCCGCTGGCGCGCCGGCTGCTGGCCCGGCCAGCCGAGGCGCTGCGGCGCTGGCGCGGCCTGGCCTGGCTGGGCCTGCTCGGCATGGGCTGCTACAACGCGCTGCAATACCTGGCGCTGCACACCTCGTCGCCGCTGAACGTCACGCTGATCACGGCCAGCATGCCGGTCTGGATGCTCGGGGTGGGGGCCGTCTTCTACGGCGTCAGGCCGCGCGGGCGGCAGATGGCCGGCGCTGCGCTGTCACTGGCCGGCGTGGCGGTCGTCATCGCGCGAGGCGACCCGGCAGCGCTGCTGGCCGTGCATTTCGTGCCCGGCGACCTGCTGATGCTCGTGGCCATCTTCACCTGGGCCGTCTACTCATGGATGCTGGCCCGACCGGCAGCAGGGCTCAGGCCCGGCGAGCGCCCGGACTGGAACTGGGCCGAGGCGTTGATGGCCCAGCTGATGTTCGGCGTCGTCTTCTCGGGCCTGGCGGCCGGGGCGGAACAGGTCATCGCGCCGGGCCCCATCCACTGGAGCCCCACCCTCGTCGCGGTGCTGGCGTACGTCGCCATCGGCCCCTCGCTGATCGCCTACCGCTGCTGGGGTCTGGGCGTGGCCGAGGCCGGGCCGACCCTGGCCGGCTTCTTCGTCAACCTGACGCCCGTGTTTGCCGCCGTCATCTCGGCGGCCCTGCTGGGCCTGGCGCCCGCCTGGTACCACGGCGTCGCCTTCGCGCTGATCGCCGCGGGCATCCTGGTCTCGTCACGCTGATGCGGGTGCTGCACGCCGACGACCGGCTGGTCGTCATCACCAAGCCCGCGGGCCTGCTCAGCGTGCCGGGGCGCACCGAACCCGACTGCGCCAGCGCCCGCGTGCAGGGCCTGTATCCCGATGCGCTGATCGTGCACCGCCTGGACCAGGCCACCTCCGGCCTGCTGCTGTTCGCCCGCGGCCTGGCGGCCCAGCGCGAGCTCAGCGCCGACTTCGCCGAGCGTCGCGTCGGCAAGGTCTACATCGCGGTCGTCACCGGCCATCTCGAGGGCGAGGGCCTCATCGATCTGCCGCTGGCGGCGGACTGGCCCAACCGGCCGCGCCAGCAGGTCGACCACGACCGCGGCAAGCCCTCGCAGACCCGCTGGCGCGTGCTCGGCCACGAGGAGGGGCACACCCGCGTCGCGCTGGAGCCGCTGACCGGGCGCAGCCACCAGCTGCGCGTGCACATGGCCGCGCTGGGTCATGCCATCCTTGGGGATGCGCTCTATGCCACGGCCGACGTCGCCGCGGCCCGCCCGCGGCTGCTGCTGCATGCCAGCGAGCTGCACGTCGCCGGCCACCACTTCACCTGTTCCCCGGAGTTCTGAATGCACCTCTATATCGTCACCGGCAGCTCCCGCGGCCTGGGCGCCGCGCTGGCCCACCAGCTCGCGCAGCCCGATCACACGGTCATCGGCATCGCCCGCAAGCTCAACCCGACGCTGCAGGCCGAGCAATGGGCCGTCGACCTCGCCGACCCGCTGCCCGCCGCCGAGCGCCTGCAAGCCTGGCTGCGCGCCCACACGGGCTGGCAGAGTGCCACGCTGATCAACAACGCCGCGCTGCTCAGTGCGCCCGGCCCGCTGGCGGCCAGCGACCTGGGCGAGCTGTCCGCGGCGCTGCGCGTCGGCCTGGAGGCGCCCGCACTGCTGAGCCGCGTCTTCCTCGCCGAGACGGCCGGCGTCCCGCAGCGCCGCATCCTCAACATTTCCTCCGGGCTGGGCCGGCGCGCGATGGCGGGCAGCGCGTCCTACTGTGCCGTGAAGGCCGGACTGGACCACCTGAGCCGGGCGCTGGCCCTGGAAGAGCCCGGCGTCGGCATCGTGTCGCTGGCGCCCGGCGTCATCGACACCGACATGCAGGTGCAGCTGCGTGGCGCCGATCCCGAGCGCTTCCCCGAGCAGGCCCGTTTCCAGGGCCTGAAGGAGGGGGGTCAGTTGCAGACGGCTGACGACACGGCGGCGGCCATTGTTCGGTTTCTGTTGCGGGCAGACTTCGGAAAAACCATAGTCACCGACATCCGGGAAGCTTGAAAATCATGTGGTGAGCCACTATCTCTGGCTCGTTCCTCTCACTTTTCCGGAGACTCCGCTTGAACCGCATCATTGCCGCGAGCCTGGCCGCCCTGCTGGCCTTCGCCCTGCCCGCCCACGACGCCGAGGCCAAGCGCCTGGGCAGTGGCGGCATCAAGCGCAGCACGCCCGCTCAGACCACACCCCACACGCCGCCGGCCCAGCAGCCTGCAGCACCGCAACAGGCGGCCCCCGCCAAGCCCGCCGTGCCGCAGCAGGCGGGTGCCGCAGCCGCCGCGCCCAAGCGCTCCTGGCTCGGCCCGGTCGCCGGCCTGGCCGCCGGCCTGGGCCTGGCCGCGCTGGCCAGCCACCTCGGCTTCGGCGCCGAGCTGGCCAACATCATGACCATGGTGCTGCTGGGTCTGGTGGCGCTGTTCGTCATCCGCTTCCTGATGCGCCGCTTTGCCGCGCCGAAGTCGCCCCAGCTGGCGGGCTCCAACGGCATGAACTTCGATGCCGGGCAGCAGCCCGCCCAACCGGCCTGGCAGCCGCAGGCCACGGCCTCCGCAGCCCCCGCGGCTGCAGCGACCGGCGCTGCGGCCGCCTCGGTGCCTGCCGATTTCGACGCCGCCGGCTTCGAGAAGATCGCCAAGCAGGTGTTCATCCGCCTGCAGGCGGCCAATGACGCGGGCGACCAGGCCGACCTGCGCCGCTTCACGACGCCGCAGATGTACGCCAGCATCCAGCAGGAGCTGCTGGAGCGTGGCAGCGCGACCCAGCGCACCGAAGTGCTGCAGCTCGACGCCAGCGTCGTGGACGTCGCGACCGAGGAGGGCCAGCAGGTCGTCTCCGTGCGCTTCTGGGGCCTGGTGCGCGAGGCCAGCGATCAGGCTGCCGGCGATTTCGACGAGATCTGGCACCTGGTCAAGTCCGGCGAGGGCTGGCTGATCGCCGGCATCCAGCCGACCCACTGAAGGAAGTCACAGCGGGTTAGACCCGAGTTCAACCCGATCGAGAATGGGCGCTTTGAGCGCCCATTTCCTTTTTGAGGCCCCTATGAATCGTCTCCGTTCCTCGCTCTGCGTGCTGGGCACCGCCCTGCTGGCCGCCTGCGCATCGCCGACCGCGCCGACCGCCGTCGTCGCGCCCAATGCCAACCTCCTCGTCCAGGGCATCCCCGCCGTGCCCCAGAGCCTGGCCGATGCCATCGGCCGCTACAACGACTTCCGCGGCCACACCTTCGCCGACTGGCATCCGACGCAGCGCGAGATGCTCGTCAGCCACCGCAAGGCCGGGGCCAACACGGCCCAGATCTTCCGCGTGACGACGCCGTTGACCGCCGGCGAACAACTGACCGACGGCGTCGATCCGGTCACGCGTGCCAGCTACGAGCCGCGCAACGGCCAGTACATCGTCTTCGAGCGCGCCACCGGCGGCAACGAGGTGGGCCAGATCTACCGCCTGGCGCTGAACCAGGCAGGCGCCCAGCCCGTGCTGCTCACCAGCCCGGACGAGCGCCATGCCATCAACACCTGGCTGCGCAAGAGCGGCCAGCTGATCTATTCGTCCGTGCCCATCGACCGGACCGCCCAGGGCGGCACGCGCAGCAAGATCACGACCACGCTGTGGCTGATGGATCCCGCCAAGCCGGAAGGCCGTCGCAAGCTCGCCGAGCTGGACGGTGGCGGCTGGGCCGCGGGCCGCCCCTCCCCCGACGAGCGCCTGGTGTCTCTGACGCGCTACCTGTCGGCGAACGAATCGCAGATCTGGATGCTGGACCTCGCCAGCGGCATGGCCAAGCAGGTCGCACCGGCCGTCGGCAGCCAGGAAGCCAAGGCCACCTACTCGCCGGCCGGCTGGGTCAATGACGGCCGTGCGCTGTGGATCGCCAGCGACCGTGCGGGCGAGTTCCGCGAGCTGATGAAGCTGGACCTGGGCAGCGGTCGCATCGATCGCGTCAGCAGCCACATCCCCTGGGACGTCAGCGGCGTCACGCTGACCGAGGACGGCACCAAGCTGGCTGCGCAGTTCAACGTCGACGGCCGCGACGAGCTGCACTTCTTTGACACGGCAACGACCAAGGAACTGCCCGCTCCGGCCGCCCTGCCCAACGGCAACGTGGGAGCCGCCTCCTATCACCGCGGCCGCGGCGAGCTGGCCTTCTCGATCAGCAACGCGCAAGGTCCCAGCCAGATCTATTCGCTGGATGCGGACGGCAAGGTCCAGCAGTGGACGCGCGCCGCCGCCGCGCCGGGCATGGACACCTCGGGCTTCAGTGAGCAGAAGATCGTGCGCTGGAAGAGCTTCGACGGCACGACGATCTCCGGCCTGCTGACCGCGCCGCCCAGCAAGTTCGGGGGCAAGCGCCCGGTGCTGATCTCCATCCACGGTGGCCCCGAGTCCCAGGCCAGCGTCGGCTTCCTCGGCCGCAACGCCTACTTCGTGCAAGAGCTGGGCATGGCGCTGATCCAGCCCAACGTGCGCGGCTCCAGCGGCTATGGCAAGAGCTTCCTGGCCATGGACAACGGCTTCAAGCGTGAGGACTCGGTCAAGGACATCGGCGCCCTGCTGGACTGGATCGCGACCCAGCCCGACCTCGACGCCTCCCGCGTGCTGGTCATGGGCGGCAGCTACGGCGGCTACATGACGCTGGCGGTGTCGACGCACTACGCGGATCGCATTGCCGGCTCGATCGATGTCGTCGGCATCTCGCACTTCGTGACCTTCCTGAACAACACCGAGAGCTACCGTCGCGACCTGCGCCGCGTGGAGTACGGCGACGAGCGCGACCCGGCGATGCGGGCACACCTGGAGAAGATCTCGCCGCTGACCAACGCGGCCAAGATCAAGAAGCCCCTGTTCGTCATCCAGGGCAAAAACGATCCGCGCGTGCCCTATACCGAGGCCGAGCAGATCGTCGCCACGGTGCGCCAGGGCGGCACGCCGGTCTGGTATCTGCGCGCCGACAACGAGGGCCATGGTTTCCAGAAGAAGGACAACCAGGACTACCAGTTCTATGCCACCGTGCTGTTCCTGCAGCAGACGGTGCTGAAGTAAGCCCGCTCAGGGCAAGCCATCCAGGCCGGGCCGTCGACGAGGCTGCCCGGCCTTTTTCATTGCGGGGCGGCGCCTCCCGCGCCCGGCCCGGTGCTCAGCCGACCAGGTTGGCCAGCGTCAGCAGCGCCAGCAGCAGCATCCACAGCACCACGGACCGCCAGACCAGGCCGACGACGCTCTGCAGATGACCGAGCTGGGGCGGCGCACCGGCCGTCGACCCGGCGGCACCCGTGGCGTCGGGTTCGGAGCCGGCGTCGAAGGTCTTGCTGCGGTCCGGCGTGATGCCGGGCGCGGCCGCGCCGCCGAGCTGCAGGCCCACGGCGCCGGCAGCCGACGCGAGGATGATGCCTTCGTTGGCATGCAGCCAGAGGCTGGCATCACGGCGCCAGCCATTCACCGCTTCCTCGAAATTGCCCACGATGGCAAAGCCTGTCGCCGTCAGGCGCGCAGGCAGGTGGTCGATCCAGCTGAAGGCCTGGCGCGACAGGGCCAGCAGGCGGGTGTTGGTGGGCGCGTCCAGCGTGCGGCTCTTGAAGGACCAGTAGCGGCCGGCGAACTCGGCCATGCGGTAGACCACCGCGCCGGCCGGCCCGAGGCCGAGCGTCGAGAAGACGATGAACCAGAAGAACACGCCGAAGACATGGCGATGCGCGGCGAGCAGGGAATGCTCGATGACGTGGCGGATCAACTCGGTGCGCGGCAACTCGCTCGCATCCAGGTGACGCCATTCGGCCAGCAGCTGGCGGGCGGTCGCATCGTCGCCGCGCTCAAGTGCATCGCGGATGTCGGTGAAGTAGTGGCTGAACTGGCGGAAGCCCAGCGTCATGTAGAGGACGAGCACGTCCATCGCCAGCGCCAGCAACAGGCTGAAGTGGCGCAGCGCCAGATAGACCAGCGCGATGACCACGCCGGGCACCAGAACCGTGATGGCCCAGACGACGGCGGCATGGTGCTCGTCGCCGGCATCGAAATTGCGCCCCGTCCAGCGCACCCAGGCAATGACCGACTGGTGCACCCGGTTGCCATGTCTCAAGGGCTTGAGTTGCTCACACAACAGGGCCAACAGCACCGCAAAGAAATTCATGGGCGCGGATGATAGTGCCCGGGTCAGCCCGCGCTCAGCAAACGGTAGAGGTTGCGCAACATCGCGGCCGTCGCGCCCCAGATGAAGTACTCGCGTTCACTCCCTTGCCAGGGCATGGACAGGAAGCGCCGCTCGGCACCCGCGAGCTCGATGCGGTGGTGGTGGTGGTGGGCCGGGTCCATCAGCCAGGCCAGCGGCACCTCGAAGGCCTCGGCGACCTCGAAGCTGTCGAGGGTGAGCGAGAAGCCGGGCTCAACGAGCGCGATGACCGGCGTGACCTGGAAGGCCGTCACGGTCGAGTAGAGCGGCAGCTGGCCGATGACCTCGATGTAGCGGCGCGGCAGGCCGATCTCTTCTTCGGTTTCGCGCAGGGCGGTCGCCACGGGGCCATCGTCCTCGGGCTCCACGCGGCCACCGGGAAAGCTGATCTGGCCGGCATGGTCGCGCAGGTGGTCCGCGCGGCGGGTCAGCAGCAGCGTCAGGCCTGCGTCACGCTGCACCAGCGGCACCAGCACCGCGGCGCCGGCCGGCTTGCGGTCGGCGAACAGCCCCCCATCGCCGGCGAACTCGGGCGTCCAGGCTGACGAGGCCGCCAGCCGCGCACGGATTGCCCCGGCCGTCAGCGCGGCGGCGGGTACGGCGGGCAGGTGGTCGTCGATGCCCGTGACGGGCGCAAGCTGGGGCTGGATGATGGCGGGACGGGTCATGCGGCGGAAAAACAAAAGCCGCCGAGAGCGTACGCCCTGGCGGCTTTGGCGGTAGGAACCGGCCGGATTAGGCCAGCTTTTCCTTGATACGTGCCGACTTGCCCGAACGCTGGCGGAGGTAGTACAGCTTGGCACGGCGCACATCGCCGCGACGCTTGACTTCGATCGAGGCAATCAGCGGGCTGTACAGCTGGAACGTACGCTCGACGCCTTCGCCGCTGGAGATCTTGCGGACGATGAAGCTGCTGTTCAGGCCGCGGTTGCGCTTGGCGATCACGACGCCTTCGTAGGCCTGCACGCGCTTGCGGCTGCCTTCAACGACGTTGACGCTGACGATCACGGTGTCGCCAGGGGCGAAGGCCGGAATGGTCTTGTTCAGGCGAGCAATTTCTTCTTGCTCGAGGGTTTGGATCAGGTTCATCTGTACTCCTATGGATCTTGGCGGGCCGCTATTTATCGGTTGGGTTTGCAGCCGGAGCCCGCAAGGGCATCCAGTCCACTCGACCCGCCAGAGGATCGGACAGCCTATGAGTATAGCCCGGGCTTAGGGGTTTTGCCCAGACTTGGCCAGGAAGGCCTCGTCGGCCTTGCTCAGGCGGCCAGCCGCACGTGCGGCCTCGATCAGTTCGGGCCGCCGTGCCGCCGTCAGCGCCAGCGACTGCTCGCGCCGCCAGCGCCGGATGTCGGCGTGATGGCCGGAGAGCAGCACCGCCGGCACCTCGCGGCCATCGGGCAGCACTTCGGGACGGCTGTAGTGCGGGCAATCCAGCAGGCCGTCGGAGAAGCTGTCCTGCTCGTGCGACTTCGCGTCGCCCAGCACGCCGTCCTGCAGGCGTGCGACGGCGTCCAGCAGCGCCAGCGCCGGCAGTTCGCCGCCGGACAGCACGAAGTCGCCCAGGCTGAGCTCCAGCGTCACGTGGCGATCCAGCACGCGCTGGTCTATGCCTTCGTAGCGGCCGCACAGCAGGATGGCGCCGGGGCCGGCGGCCAGCTCCTGCACGCGGGCCTGGTCGATGCGGGCGCCGGTGGGCGTGAAATGGATGACGGCGGGCGCCGCCTCGCCGCGCTCCGCCTTGACGGCCGCGAGCGCCTTCTCCAGCGGTTCGGCCAGCATGACCATGCCGGGGCCGCCGCCGTAGGTGCGGTCATCGACGCGGCGGTAGTTGTCCTCGGCAAAATCGCGCAGCGGCCACAGCCGCACGTCGACCTGACCGCCCTCGAAGGCGCGCCGCGTGACGCCGTGCGTCAGGTGCGGCGCAAACAGCTCCGGGAAGAGGGTCAGGACGTCGAAGCGCATGCTTCGGCTCAGAAATCCAGGCCCCAGTCGACGCGGATCCGCTTGTCTTCCAGGCTCACGTCGTCGATGAAGTTCGCGACGAAGGGAATCAGGCGCTCCTGGTCGGGCTTGGCCGGTTCTTCCACGCCGGGCGGCAGGATGCGCAGCACGGCATGCGGGCCGGTGTCGATGAGGCCGATGATGCGGCCCAGCGGCTGGGATTCGCGGTTGACGACCTCCAGGCCGATGAGGTCCACCCAGTAGTACTCGCCGTCCGGCGTGCGCGGGAAGTCGCTGCGGGGAACGTGGATCTCGTGGCCGCGCAGCGCCTCGGCGGCATTGCGGTCGTCCACGCCCTCGGCCATGGCGACGATGCCCTCGCCCTGCTCGCGCACCGAACGCACGGCCAGCACGGATTGGCTGGGCTTGGGGCCGGTGGCTTTCAGAAACCAGCGCTTGGCGCTGAACAGCGCGTCCGCGTCGGTCGAATAAGCCTGCACCTTGAGGCCACCCTTGATGCCCCAGGCATCCAGGATGCGCCCCACCGGCACGAGATCGTCGGGCCAGGAAGCAAAAGACGGCGCCGAAGCGCCGTCTTGCTGAGGCTTGTTGCCTGCCACGCGCTTTTAGGCGGCAGCGACGGCGGCCGTCTTGGCCTCGCCCACCAGACGGGCGACGGTGGGCGACAGCTGGGCGCCGACGCCGATCCAGTAGCTCACGCGATCCTGCTCGACGCGCAGCTTTTCGGCGGCACCGGAGGCGACGGGGTTGTAGAAGCCGACGCGCTCGATGAAGCGGCCGTCACGGCGCTGGCGGCTGTTGGCCACGACGATGTTGTAGAAGGGGCGCTTCTTGGAGCCGCCGCGGGCCAGACGAATCACAACCATGATGTTTCCTAAAAATTGGGCGACCACCGCACGAGGAGACACTCAGGGCGAGCAAGTCGAAGAACAGCAGAAAACCCCTGCCAGGGGAGGCTCTGTAGATACGCCGCTGCCCAAATTGAAGGACTGCGACCAGCGCCAAACCCAGCATTATAAACTCGACACAGCCCATTTCCAGCAGTCCTCGAAACCGACCGATGTCACAGTCTCTTCCCGCGGCCCGGCCGCTGACGATCCGCCCCAGCAGCGACGCCGACCTGGCCGCCATCCAGGCCATCTACGCCCAGGCCGTGCTGGAAGGCACCGGCACCTTCGAGACGGAGGTGCCCGGCGTCGAGGAGATGGGCCGGCGCCGCGCCGAGGTGCTGGACCGCCACCTGCCCTGGCTGGTGGCCGAGCGTGACGGCCAGGTGCTGGGCTATGCCTACGCCAACTACTTCCGCCCCCGGCTGGCCTACCGCTTCTGCGTCGAGGACTCGATCTACCTCGCACCCGCCGCCCAGGGCCTGGGCGTGGGCCGGCTGCTGCTGGCCGAGCTGATCGCGCGCTGCGAGGCCGCCGGCGCGCGGCAGATGCTGGCCGTCATCGGCGACGCGGCCAACGCAGGCTCCATCGGCGTGCACACGGCCCTGGGCTTCCAGCACACCGGCGTGCTGAAGAGCGCGGGCTGGAAGTTCGGCCGCTGGCTGGACGTCGTGCTGATGCAGCGCACGCTGGGGCTGGGCGACAGCGCGGCGGCCGAATGAGCGCCGCCGTCAAGCACAAGGCCGTCGCGACCTGGCTGGCGCTGCTCGTCGGCGTCTTCGGCCTGCACCGCTTCTACCTGCACGGCCTGAAGGACCGCTGGGCCTGGGCCTTCCCGCTGCCGACGCTGCTCGGGCTGGCCGGCCTGCAGCGCATGAACCACCTCGGGCAGGACGATCGCCTGGCCTGGGTACTGATCCCGCTGCTGGGGATCAGCCTCGTCGCTGCCCTGCTGGGCGGCATCGTCTACGGCCTGATGCCGGATGAGCGCTGGAACGCGCGCTTCAACGGCGGCAAGCCGGTATCGGCCGGCGGCTGGCTGGCCATCATCGGCGTCGTGCTCTGCCTCTTCATCGGGGGCATCGCGCTGATGTCGACCATCGCGTTCAGTGCCCAGCGCTACTTCGAGTCCCAAGTCGGCGGATCTTGAATTCGCTGCGCACGACGTGGCGCAGTTCCTCATGCACCTGCCGCGGAACCGGCTTTGCCGGGCCATGGGCAGCGCCCCCTTGAAGGGGGCCGCCGTCAGGCGGCAGGGGATGGGTCAATACAGCGCAAAGCTGATCCAGTAGCAGATGCCAGCCATCAGCGCCGCGGCGGGGATCGTGAAGATCCAGGCCCAGACGATGCTGCCGGCCACGCCCCAGCGCACGGCCGAGGCACGCTGCACCGAGCCCACGCCGACGATGGCACCGGTGATGGTGTGCGTGGTGGAAACCGGCACACCCAACGCGGTGGCAAGGAAGAGCGTGATGGCCCCGCCGGTCTCGGCGCAGAAGCCGCCCACCGGCTTGAGCTTGGTGATGCGCTGGCCCATGGTCTGCACGATGCGCCAGCCACCGAACATCGTCCCCAGACCGATGGCGACGTAGCAGGCACCGATGACCCAGGTCGGCGGCGCATGGTCGCCGACGCCCACCATGCCAGCGGCGATCAGCAGCATCCAGATCAGGCCGATGGTCTTCTGCGCATCGTTGCCGCCATGGCCCAGGCTGTACAGGCCGGCCGACACCAGCTGCAGCCGGCGGAACCAGCGGTCGATGCGCAGCGGCGACTTGTGCCGGCAGATCCAGGACACGATGACCATCATCAGCGAGCCCAGCACGAAGCCCAGCAGCGGCGAGATGACGATGAAGGCAACCGTCTTCCAGATGCCGCCGGCGATCAGGGCCTGGGTGCCGGCTTTGGCCACGACCGCACCGGCGATGCCGCCGATCAGCGCATGCGAGGAACTCGACGGGATACCCCACCACCAGGTGATCGCGTTCCAGGCGATGGCCCCCACCAGCGCGCCGAAGATGACATGGTGGTCCACGATGCCGGGCTCGACGATGCCCTTGCCGATGGTGGCCGCCACCTTCAGCTGGAAGAAGGCCACCGCGACGACGTTGAAGAAGGCCGCGAACAGCACGGCCTGCTGCGGCTTCAGCACACCGGTGGAGACGACGGTGGCGATGGAGTTGGCAGCGTCGTGGAAGCCGTTCATGAAGTCGAACAGCAGGGCCAGCACGACCAGCAGGGCCACCACCCAGAAGGCGATCTCAGCGGATGCCATGTCAGCGCCGCCCGGCCGCCCGAAGGCGCTGACGCGCCCCCGCGGGGGGCAGAGAATGAAGTGAGCGTGGGGGTCGAATCATGGCCGGGTCAGGAGTTCTCGAGGACGATGCCCTCGATCAGATTGGCCACGTCCTCGCAGCGGTCGGAGATGGATTCCAGCTGCTCGTAGATCGCCTTGAGCTTGATGAGCTCACGCACGTCCGCTTCCTCACGGAACAGGCGCGACATGGCCGAGCGCATGACGCGGTCGGCGTCGGACTCCAGGCGGTCGATCTCCTCGCAGGTCTTGAGCGCCGCCTCGGTCGTGGCTGGCTTGCTGAGGTTGGGCAGCAGCGTGACGGCATGCTGCACACGCTCGCAGCAGCGCACGGACAGCGTGCACAGCTGCAGCACCTGCTCGGGCACGGCGCGCACGTCGTAAAGCGACAGCGTCTCGGACGAGTCCTGCAGCAGGTCGAGGATGTCGTCCATCGCATTGATCAGGCTGTGGATCTGCTCGCGGTCGATGGGCGTGATGAAGGTGCGGTGCAGCAGCCGGTTCACCTCGGCCGTCACGCGATCGGCTGCGTGCTCGGCCTTGTCGACCTCGTCGGCGTACTGCTGGCGCAGCGCCGGGTCGGCATAGTTCTCGATCATCTTCTGGAAGGCGCGTGCGCCCTCCAGGATGAAGCCGCCGTGCTCGTTGAACAGCTCAAAAAAATTGCCCTCGCGGGGCAGCAGCTTGCCAAACAGCATGGCCATCCTTGGATTTCTGGAAGGCGCGCAGTTTAGCGGGCGCCTTCACGGAATCGTCATCAGGCCGACCTGAAGATGATGTAAACGGCCCCTCGGAGCCGGCCCGCCAGCGTTCAGATGAACAGCAGCGCGTACCCGACGACCGCCGCCACGATCAGCGACGGAATCGAGTAGGCGTGAAAAGACTTCCACGCGCCCCGATCACCCGTCATCCTCAGCGCGATCAGGTTGGCAAGCGAACCGATCATCAAGCCAAAGCCCCCGACGTTGACGCCGTAAGCGATCACACGCCAGTCCTTCGAGAACTCGGCCAAGGCAATGGTCGCCGGCACGTTGCTGACGAGCTGGCTGGCACCAATGCCGGCCCAGTACAGGTTCACCGGTTTCTGAAGCCCCAGGTTCAGCATCAAGTGGTTCACGTACTCCAGCCCGGCCAGCAACCTCAAGTCGATGAACATCAACGCGAACACGAGCAGCAGGCCCCAGTCAAGGTCGGCCACCACTCGCGGGCGCAACACCAGGAACATGACGAGGACGGCGGCGGCCGCCCACCCCGCCTGGTGCATGTCCGTCGCGACCAGGAAGGGTATGTAGAGCAGCAAGGAGACCGTGAGCAGCTTCGGGTCGAGCGTTGAAGCCTCATGCTCGAGGATCGTGAACGGCCGCGCCTTGAACGCGAACGCCGTGAAGACGAGCAGCACCAGCATCAAGCTCGCGACCAGCGGCAACTGGTGCCAGATGAACTCCGCAAACGGCACATTGGCCCGCTGCCAGATGAAGATGTTCTGGGGGTTTCCGATGGGGGTCAGCGCGGACCCCGCGTTCACGGCCAGCGCTTCAAAGATGACGATCTTCGTGGCGGGCATTCCCGTCAGCCGGCAGATGCCGAGCGTGAGCGGCACGACCACGAACAGCGCCACATCGTTGGTCAGCACCGTCGAGAGCAGCGCCGCCGCGGCAACGAGAAACAACGCAGCCGCCCGCTCGGTCGCCATCGATTCGACCAGCGTGCGGCCGACGGAATGCAGCGCACCGCTGACTTCCAAGCCCTTGGTGAGCAGCAGCAGGCCGGCCAACGCCGCAATCGTCGGCCAGTCGATCAACGACCCGAAGCTGCCGATGCGGTCAGGTTGCAGGACGGCGAAGGCCACCAATCCGGCCAACAGGACCAGGAAGAACTTGTCCTGCAGCAGGCCTCGCAGCACCCGAACCATCACGGCCATCACGGTGCAAGCCCCCTGGCGGAACCGTTCATGACGGCAGGGCCGCCGGCAGCAGCCCTGCGGGTTGCCAGCCGGCGAAGGTCGGGCACATCGTCGACATTTCCGGCTCAGAGAGGGATGGGGCCTGCGCGCTCGATGCGCTGCGTCTGCCAGCCGCCACCGGCGGCAAGCCCGGCCAGTTCCGGCGCGATCTCCAGCAGCGGGCGCAGCACGAAGGCGCGCTCGCCCAGGCGCGGGTGAGGCAGTGTCAGGCGCGGCGTATCGACAACGAGATCACCCTGCAGCAGCAGGTCCAGGTCCAGCGTGCGGGGGGCATTTCGGTAGGGGCGCTCACGCCCATGCGCCTGCTCGATGGCCTGCAGCGCCTCCAGCAGTTCGAGGGGCGACAGGGCGGTGTCCAGCGCAGCGACCGCATTCAGGAAGTCCGGGCCGCCCGCGTCCACCGGCGCACTGCGCCAGGCGCTGGACAGCGCCGTCAGCTGCGTGCCGGGCAGCGCGGCGAGTGCGCGCGCCGCCTGCCCGAGGGTGGCCAGCAGATCGGCGCCGACGTTGGCGCCCAGGCCGACGTAGGCGCGCGAACTCACTCGGCGGCGGGCGCGGGGGCCCCAGCGCCCTCCCCGCCTGCGGGCTTGCGGCGGCGACGGCGGCGTTTCTTGGCCGGGGCATCGTCGGCGGCCGGCTCGGCATCGTCGGCGGCCGGCGCCTCTGGCCGCGGCGCGCGCACGGCGCGCGGCTGCTTCTGCTGGGCGGTGCGGGCATCGGCCAGCAGGGCCTGCCTGTCGTCGTCGCTGCCCAGCGCGAAGTCCTCCCACCAGTCGGCCAGCGCCGGGTCGATCTCGCCGACGTCGGCACGCAGGCGCAGGAAATCGAAGCCGGCACGGTAGCGCGGCTGCTCGATGAGGCTGAACACGCCCGAACCGCTGCGGCGCTCGAAGCGGGTCTGCATCATCCAGATCTCGCGCATGTCGGCGGCCAGCTTGCCACGCCCGGAGATGTCGCCGATGCGGGCGTCGAACACGGCGTCGATGGCCTGGGCCAGCGCAGGCACGGGCGCCTCACCACCGGCACGGATCTTGTTCCAGCGGTCCAGCACCTCGTACCACAGCATGCAGGCCAGCATGAAGCTGGGGCTGACGCCGCGGCCCTCCTGCACGCGCCGGTCGGTATCCTCGAAAGCCAGCCGCACGAAGTTGCCGCGGATGCCTTCGTGCAGGTCACCGGTTTCGGTCAGCATCGCATCCAGCACGGCGAACACGCCGCGCGCCAGGCCCAGTTTCTTCAGCTGCGCGATGCTGGCCAGCGAGTGGCCCGTCTGCAGCAGCTTGATCATCTCGTCGAACAGGCGCGAAGCCGGCACGTTGGCCAGCAGCGCCGACGATGCCTTCACGGGGGCCAGGGTCTTGGGCTCCAGCGTGAAACCGAGCTTGGCCGCGAAACGCACGGCGCGGATGATGCGCACCGGATCCTCGCGGTAGCGGGTTTCCGGGTCGCCGATCATGCGCAGCAACTTGGCGCGGGCGTCGGCCAGGCCGCCGTGGTAGTCCACGACGAGGCGGCGCTGCGGGTCGTAGTACATCGCGTTGACGGTGTAGTCGCGACGGGCGGCATCCTCGACCTGCGGACCCCAGACGTTGTCGCGCAGCACGCGGCCGCTGGCATCCACGGCGTGCGACTTGCCTTCGAGTTCGCCCTTGGACGTCTTCTCATTGCCGGCGACCGCCTCGGACTCGGTCGGCAGCGCACGGAAGGTGGACACCTCGATGACTTCGTGCTCGCGGCCGCGGCCGTAGACGACGTGGACGATGCGAAAACGCCGGCCGATGATGAAGGCGCGGCGGAACAGGCCCTTGACCTGCTCGGGCGTCGCATTGGTGGCGACGTCGAAGTCCTTGGGCCGCATGCCCAGCAGCAGGTCGCGCACCGCGCCGCCGACGATGTAGGCCTCGAACCCGGCATCGGTCAGGGTCTTGACGACCTTGACCGCCCGCTCGTCGAGCAGGTCGGGGTTGATGCCGTGGACCTCGGCGGGAATCTCGACCCGCTTGCCGAGCGGGCTGGTCTTCTTGGCGGCCACGGCGGGCTTGCCGAGCAGTTTGTCGATGAACTTCTTGATCATGCGAAAAGGTGCAGCTGGGGCCAGCCACGCGCGCTGGCGATGCTGGCGAGCGAAGGGCTGGGATTGGTCGCCACCGGGTGGCTGACGCGTTCGAGCAGGGGCAAATCGTTGGTCGAGTCGCTGTAGAAAGTCACGCGCTCGAAATCGCGCCATTGTGCCCCCTGGCCTTGCAGCCAGTGCTCCACCCGCGCGATCTTGCCCTCGCGGAAGCTCGGGATGCCGTCGATCTCGCCGCTGTAGCGGCCTGCCGCATCGCGCTTCAGGTCGACGGCGATCAGGTGCTCGACGCCGAAGGCCTGGGCGATGGGCGTGGTGACGAAAACGTTGGTGGCGGTGACGATGGCCATCAGGTCGCCGGCCGCGCGGTGCTGCTCGACCAGCGCCACGGCCTCGGGCCGCAGCGCCGGGCGCATCACCTCGGCCATGAAGCGCTCGCGCATCGCCAGCGCCTCGTCCAGCGGCCGGGCCCGCCAGGCCGACGTGGCGAAGGCGATGTACTCGGCCAGATCCAGCGTACCGGCGTTGTAGTGGGCGAAGAACTCGTCATTGCGCGCCCCCCAGGCCGCGCCGTCCGCCCAGCCCACCTCCACCATGAAGCCACCAAAGGCATGGTCGGAGTCCACCGGGATCAGCGTCCCGTCGAGATCAAACAGCGTCAGATTCATAAAATGGGGTCGGAGTCAATTTTCTTTTCACCGCTCTCATCGGCCAGCATGGCCTTCAACAGCGGCAGCGTCAGTGCCCGCTTGTTGGCCAGCGCAAATTCATCCAGGCGTTCAAGCAAGGCCATCAGGCCCTTGAGGTTGCGCTCGAAGCGCGTCAGCAGATAGGACAGCACCTCGTCACCGAGCAGCAGGCCACGGCGGTCCGCCTCGCGGCGCAGCGCGGCGCGCATCTCGGCTTCGCGCAGCGGCTCCAGCGCGAAGCTGAGGCCCCAGCCCAGGCGGGTGCGCAGGTCTTCCCGCACTTCCAGGTCAACGGCCGGTACATCGGCCGTCGCGACGACGGTATAGCCCTGCCCCGCCGAGGCGACGAACAGCGCGAAGGCCGCATGCTGCTGGCCGGCGTCGAAGCGCTGGCAGTCGTCCAGCAGCAGCAGGCTTTCATGGGCGGGCAGCTCCCAGGGCAAGGCGGTGTCCGCGTCGTACCAGGCGACGCGCTGACCGGCGGCCTGCCAGCGCTCGGCCAGGCCTTGCAGCAGATGCGTCTTGCCCGAGCCCGTAGGCCCCCAAAGCAGCACCGGCGGGGCACCGGGTGTCAGCCCCGCCAGGTAGGCCAGGGCCTCGGCGTTCGCGCCGGGCAGGAAGTTGTCGAAGCTGTGCGCCGGCGGCGCCAGCAGTGCTAGCGGGATCTGTCTCATCAACTGAACAAGGAACTCGCGAGATAGGCCCGGTGCAGCCGCCGCGCCGCCACGGCGGCCACGGCCGACAGCGGCAGCGCGATCAGCACGCCGACGAAGCCCAGCAGATGACCGAAGGCCAGCAGCGCGAAGATGACCATCAGCGGGCTCATGCCGATGCGCTCGCCGACGAAGCGCGGCGTCAGCACGAAACTCTCCAGCAACTGGCCGATGCCGAAGACGATGGCGACCGCGGCGACGCCGTAGAAGCTGGCGAACTGCAGCAGGCCGGCCAGCAGCGCGAGCAGCAGGCCCAGCCCGAAACCCAGGTAGGGAATGAAGACGGCCAGGCCGGTGAAGACGCCGATGGGCAGGGCCAGGTCGAAGCCCGCCAGCGCCAGGCCCGCGCTGTAGAAGACGGCCAGCGCGCCCATGACGATCAACTGGCCGCGCAGGTACTGGCCCAGCGTCGCATCGCAGTCGTCCAGGAAGCCGCCCACCGTTTCACGCGCCGATGGCGGCACCAGGCGCTTGAAGCGCTCGATCAGGCCGGGCCAGTCGTTCAGCAGATAGAAAAGCACCACCGGCAACAGCACGGCATTGCCGATGAAGGCGAGCAGGAAGCTGCCGCCGATGCGGGCCGAGCTCAGTGCCGTCGCCAGCCAGTCCTCGAGGTTGGCATCCATGTACTTCAGCACGAAGGCCTTGATGCTGTCCGGGTCCAGCCGCAGGTCGATGCCGTACTGCGCCAGCCACGGCGCGGCCTTGTCATTCGCGGCCTTGGCCAGCACCGGGATCTGCTCGCGCAGGGCGGGCAGTTCGCGGCTCAGGATGGGCAGCACCAGCAGCAGCATGGCCAGCAGGCCCAACGCGAACAGCAGCTCCACGACCAGCACGGCCAGCGAACGCGGCACGCGCCGGTTGACGAGCGCCTGCACTGCCGGCGCCAGCGCGTAGGCCAGCACCAGGGCCGCGATGAAGGGAGCCAGCACGGGCGACAGCAGCCACAGCAGCAGCATGCCGGCGAGCGCGACGCCACCCCAGGCCAGGGCGGCGCGTTGGTACTTGCTGAGCTTCATCATGGGTGGCGGATGCGAGGGCGCGGATTGTTACTGAAGCGGCGGCGAACGCTGCCCGGTCAGCACGGCCAGCCGGGCGCGCAGTTCGGCGGCGTCGGACGCGTCGCCATGCGCGGCCAGGTAGAAGGCCAGGTCATCCGCCGCCGCGGCGGCGTCGCCCAGTGCGTCCAGCGCCAGGCCGCGGTCGCGCCGCTCGACCGCGTCACCCGGCAGCAGCACGACGAGGCGCCGCTGCACGGCCAGCAGGCGCGGCCAGTCGCGGGCGGCGCGGTGCACCTCCTTCAGGTTGCGCAGCATGCGGGCCAGGATCTGGCGCGGGGTTGCAGGCCGCAGGAAGAACTCCAGCGGCAGCTCCAGGTCTGCCGGCAGCCCGCTGCCATGACGGTAAACGGCCAGGCGTTCGTCCAGCCGCGTGGCCGACAGCGCCTCGCCCGTGAAGGGATCGATGACGACCTCGCCCAGGCCCATGCGGCACTTGACGAGGAAATGGCCGGGAAAGGCCACGCCCGTCGCCCGCAGGCCCGCCTGCTCGGCCAGCTCCAGCAACAGCACGGCCAGCGTGATGGGGATGCCCCGCCGCGTCTCGAGCACGCGATGCACGAAGCTGTTCTCGGCGGCGTAGTAGTTGTTCAGGTTGCCCGCAAAGCCGAGCTCGCCGTGGAAAAAGCGGGTCAGCAGGCGCAGCCGCTCGGCCGGCACCGTCTCGGGCGTGATGCGATCGCGCAGCCGGCGCGCCAGGCCGTCCACCCGCGAGAGCACGGCCTGGACATCGAGCCCGGGTTCGTCGTCCTGCGCGAGGCTGACCGCGGCCTCCAGCAGGTTCAGGCTCGCGTCCTCCGCCACCAGCGCAGCGAAGTAGTCCAGCGGGGTCGGGGCCACGTACTTCATCATCAGCCCGGCCGCCCCAGCGCCCGGGGTCGCAGGCCGGCCAGGAACAGCACGGCGAAGTAGACGACGGCACTGCCCGCCAGGCTGGCCGCCATCACCAGGCCGCGCTGGATTTCATGCACACCCAGGGCGATCCAGTCCAGCCGCGTTGCCAGCAGCCATTGCAGCAACCCCATCGCCGCACAGCCCAGGGCCACGCGCAGGCCGAAACCCAGCCAGCCGGGTTCGGGGCGATAGCTGCCCAGCTTCCTCAGGCCCCACAACAACCAGCCCGCGTTGACGAGTGCCCCCAGGCCGATGGACAGCGCCAGGCCGGCAACGCCGACCCAGGGCACGAAGACGAGGTTGAAGCACTGCGTCAGCACCAGCACGGCGACGGCGATCTTGGCCGGCGTGCCGGTGTCTTGCCGGGCATAGAAGCCGGGGGCCAGCACCTTGACGGCGATCAGGCCCATCAGGCCCACGCCCCAGCCCATGACGGACTGCGCCGTGTGGGCCACGTCAGTCGCGCTGAAGGCGCCGCGGTGGTAGAGCACGGCCGTCAGCGGCTCGGCAAACACCAGCAGCGCCACGGCGCAGGGCAAGGCCAGCAGCATGACCATGCGCAGCCCCCAGTCGAGCAGCCGGCTGTACCGCTCGCCCGCACCCGAGGCCTGGGCGGCGGACAGCTGCGGCGTCAGCACCGCGCTGAGGGCCACGCCCAGCAGGCCGATGGGGAACTCCATCAGCCGGTCCGCGTAATTCAGCCAGGAGGTGGCGCCCTCGCCCAGGTGGCTGGAGATCTGCGTGTTGATCATCAGCGACAACTGGGACACGCCGACGCCCAGCAGCGCCGGCCCCATCCGCAGCAGCACCCGGCCCACGCCCGGGTGCGTTCGCGACTCCTGGAAGCCGCGCCAGCTCAGGCGCAGGCGCGGCATGGCGCCGATGGCACGCAGTGCCGGCCACTGCACCAGCAACTGCAGCACGCCGCCCAGCATGACGCCGAAGGCCATCGCATAGATGCCGGGATAGCCGGCGCGCTCCAGCGGCCCGGCCAGCGTCCAGCCGACGGCGATGACACTGAGATTGAGCAGCACCGGCGTCGCCGCCGGCACGACGAAACGCCGCCAGGTGTTGAGGATGCCCGCCGACAGCGCCACCATCGACATGCAGCCAATGTAGGGAAACATGAAGCGCGTCATCGCCACCGACGCGTCGAAGGCGGGGCCCGGCAGGCCCGAGCCGAGCAGCCAGACCAGCACCGGTGCCGCGACGACGCCCACCACCGAGGTCGCCACCAGCGCCCACAGCAGCACGGTCGCCACCGCGTCGATGAGGCGCTGGGTGGCGGCTTCGCCGTCGGTCGCCTTGGTGGCCGCCAGCAAGGGCACGAAGGCCTGTGAAAATGCGCCCTCTGCGAACAGCCGCCGCAGCAGGTTGGGAATCCGGAACGCGACCAGGAATGCGTCGGTCATCGCCGTGGCGCCGAACAGGCCGGCCACCATGGTTTCGCGGACGAGGCCGGTGATGCGCGAGGTCAGGGTCAGCAGGGAGATGGTCGACGCAGCGCGCAGCAGATTCATGGCGGAGGATTATCTGTGTGGCAAATAGCGCCACTTTTGAAATGCCGCCGAGACACTTGGCTTCAGCACTGATTACGGGCTATACTCGCTGTCTTTGCACCAACTGGGTATAGATACAGCATGGCAACCAGCTCCAAAGCCAAGAAGAAGACGGTTCGCCTGGCGTCGGGTCGCAAGCGCGCCCGCCAGGACGTCAAGCTCAACGCCGCCAACACCGCGCTGCGCTCCCATTTCCGCACGGTCATCAAGAACGTGCAAAAGGCCGTGACGGCCGGCGACAAATCCAAGGCCGCCGACCTGTTCAAGACCGCCCAGACCGTCATCGACTCCGTCGCCGACAAGGGCATCTTCCACAAGAACAAGGCTGCTCGTCACAAGAGCCGCCTGTCCGCCAAGATCAAGGCGCTCGCCGCCTAAGACTCAATCCAGCTCTGGTGCAGCAAGAAGCCCGCGCAAGCGGGCTTTTTTGCATTTCATGCCGAGCCGCCCGTGAGGGCCTCAGGCCGGCATGCCTCAGCCACTCAATGCCACTCGCCCGGCTCGACGCCCTGGATGCTGCGGTCGCGCAGCCACTCGGCGATGGCCCGCGCCACCCATTGCGGGTCGTCCAGCGGCAAGTCATGCCCGGCCCGGGTGTGCAGACGCAGCGGTGCGCCCCAGGCCCGGCTGATCGCCTGCGAGCAGCGCCAGTCGACGAGGCCGTCGGCCTTGCTGCACAAAAGCAGCATGGGGGCCGCCGGGCGGGTGCGGCTGGCCCGGTAACGCATGCTGGCCAGCAACTGCCGGGCGGTATTGCGCACGCCCAGCGGGTGCTGGCGCTGCAATTCCACCCAGCGGTCGATGACCGCCTGCGTGGGTGTCAGTCGCGTCGTCAGGCTGAGGACGCGCTCCTCCCGCATGCGGGCGCTGAACCGGCTCAGCGAAAGCAGCAGCAGGCCCAGATAGTTCAATGGCCGGGGCTTGCGAAACAACTCGCTGAAGGGCCGCAGGCTGGGGTTGATCAGCACGCCGGCCTCCACCTCGGCCGGGTAACGGTTGGCCCAGTCGCTCAGCACCGCGGTGCCCAGCGACATGCCGACCAGCGACACCGGCCCGACGAGGCCCCGGTGCCGCAAGGCCTCGCGGCAGGACTCGACGATGGCCGACACCTGGGTGGGGCTGGCCTGGGAACGCAGCGCGCCGGTGCCCGGCAGGTCCAGCATCAGCAGCCGCGATGACGGCTGCAGCGCAAGCAACTCGCGCAGCAGGTGCTCGGGAAACGCCCCCCAATGGCCACTGGCGCGCGACAGGCCGCGCAGCAACACCCAGACGGGCGCACTCGCAGGGCCGGCCGGCGCGAATGAACTCGCCGCGACGGGCGATGCAACCGCGGCCGGGTCGGAAGGCATGTTTCCAAACATTACCGGCGAGGATAACGTTGACACGCCCCGAACGATGGGCGTCACCCCCGCCAGAAACGGGGGGTCAGGCCCCAGATTTGCCGGCCGGGCTGTCAGGCAAGAGGCAGGCGTCAGCAACCTGCAGGCTGTTGTCGCGCGCGAAATTCATGACGAAATCCCAGGCCATCGGCTCCAGCCGCCTGAGCTCTTCGTTGACGACCACGCACTTGATGCCATTGATGACGGTGGGCACGCAAAGCGGCGAGTAGCCGATGTGGGCACCGATACCGGGGCGCACGCCGCCGGGCCGAAAACACGACATGGCGCCGGCCAGCCGCTCCGCCCAGTCGCTCGGGCGGAAGGTGCGTCCATCCAGGGTGACACCTTGGATGAAAACTTCGCGCGGCGGAGGGACAACGGTCATGGACTGCAGGGCTTCGCGGGTACAGCGGGGCGCCGCTGCCAAAGACCGCTATTGTGCCTTGCCCCTGGCCCATCTGCTGCGGCGCAGCAAAAGTCAGGGCATGGCCCCTAGAATCAAACGTCCACTTTTCCTCAACCCAATCGGTGACCCGATGAACGCTGAATCCCTCCCGTCCGACGCCCATCTGATGCCGACCTACGGCCGCCTGCCCGTTGCGCTTTCGCACGGCCAGGGCTGCTGGGTCTGGGATACGGAAGGCCGACGACTGCTGGACGGCCTCGGCGGCATCGCGGTCAACACGCTGGGCCACAACCACCCGCGCCTGGTGGCCGCGCTGCAGGATCAGGTCGCCAAGCTCATCCACACGAGCAACTACTACCGCGTGCCGCTGCAGGAGCAGCTCGCCGACAAGCTCTGCGAGCTGTCCGGCCTGGCCAACGTGTTCTTCTGCAACAGCGGGCTGGAGGCCAACGAGGCGGCGCTGAAGATCGCCCGCAAGTTCGGCCACGACCGTGGCAACACCGCGCCCGAAGTGCTGGTCTTCGAAGGCGCCTTCCATGGCCGCTCCATCGCCACGCTGTCGGCCACCGCCAACCCCAAGATCCAGGCCGGCTTCGGCCCGCTGGTGCCGGGCTTCGCGCGCGTGCCGTTGAACGATGTCGCCGCCGTCGAGGCCGCGCTGGACGCGCACCCCAACATCACGGCCATCTTCCTGGAGACCATCCAGGGCGAAGGCGGCATCAACCCGGCCCGCGTCGAGTTCCTGCAGGCGCTGCGCCGCATCTGCGATGCGCGCGACCTGTTGCTGATGCTGGACGAGGTGCAATGCGGCATCGGCCGCACCGGCAAGTGGTTCGCCCACCAGTGGGCCGGCATCAAGCCCGATGTGATGCCGCTGGCCAAGGGCCTGGGCTCGGGCGTCCCCATCGGCGCCGTCGTCTGCGGCCCGCGCGCCGCCGGCGTGCTCAAGGCGGGCAACCATGGCACCACCTTTGGCGGCAATCCGCTGGCCATGCGCGCCGGCGTCGTGACGCTGACCGTCATGGAGCAGGACAACCTGCTGGGCAACGCCGAGGCGGTCGGCGCGACGCTGCGCGACGCGCTGGCTTCAGGGCTGGCCGGCCTGGCCGGCGTCGTCGAGATCCGCGGCCAGGGCCTGATGCTGGGCATCGAGCTGGACCGCCCGGCGGGCGCGCTGCTGACCCAGGCGCTGGAGGCCGGCCTGCTGATCAGCATCACGGCCGATCGCGTCGTGCGCCTGCTGCCGCCGCTGATCCTGACGCACGACGAGGCGCGCCAGATCGCGGCCCTGCTGGTGCCTTTGATCCGGGCCCTGCTGGCCCAGCCCAAGCCATGAAACCGGGGGATGCACTGATGCGTCACTACCTGCAGTTCAAGGACCTGCGCGCCGAGGAATACGCCCACCTGTTCGACCGTGCCGGCATCATCAAGCGCCGCTTCAAGAACTACGAGAAATACCAGCCGCTGCAGGACCGCACGCTGGCCATGATCTTCGAGAAGGCCAGCACGCGCACGCGCGTCAGCTTCGAGGCGGGCATGTACCAGATGGGCGGCTCCGTCGTGCACCTCACCACCGGCGACAGCCAGCTCGGCCGCGCCGAGCCGGTGGAGGACTCGGCGCGCGTCATCAGCCGCATGGTCGACATCGTCATGATCCGCACCTTCGAGCAGAGCAAGATCGAGCGCTTCGCGGCGCACTCGCGCGTGCCGGTCATCAACGGGCTGACCAACGAGTACCACCCCTGCCAGATCCTGGCCGACCTGTTCACCTTCATCGAGGCGCGCGGCATGGACCGCCGCGGCAGCATCGACATGGACTGCCTGAAGGGCCGCGTCGTGGCCTGGGTGGGCGACGGCAACAACATGGCCAACACCTGGCTGCAGGCGGCGGAGATCCTCGGCTTCAAGGTGCACGTCAGCACGCCCAGCGGCTACGAGATCGACCCGGCGGTGGCCGGCGTCAAGGACGCCGGCTGCTACAAGGTCTTCAAGGACCCTCGCGAGGCTTGCGTCGGTGCCGACCTGGTGACCACGGACGTCTGGACCAGCATGGGCTACGAGGCCGAGAACGAGGCCCGCAAGGCGGCCTTCGCGGACTGGTGCGTGGATGCCGACATGATGGCCCGTGCGAAGCCCGACGCCCTCTTCATGCACTGCCTGCCCGCCCATCGCGGCGAGGAGGTGGCGGCGGACGTCATCGACGGCCCGCAGTCCGTCGTGTGGGACGAGGCGGAGAACCGGATGCACGTGCAGAAGGCCCTCATGGAATACCTGCTGCTCGGTCGCATCGGCTAGTTCCGGATATTGCAAGCCTGCGCTCCGCGAACCTTCTGCGCTGGCCTGAGAGTGGGCCTCGGTGAGAATGCGGTGCGCTGTCCGGCGCACCGCTCAAGACCGCCGCTGACGACGCCGACGTGAGCCGCACGCGGGCTTCCAGGGTCCTACGCGGGCTCTTGCGCACAGGTCTCGATCACGCACTCCCGCAGCCAGCGATGCCCTGGGTCTGCCTCCATGCGCGGGTGCCAGAGCAGTGACACCGTGAACTGCGGGATCGCGAACGGCAACGCGAACGAATGCATGCCGTCGCGCAAGGAACCCGTATGCCGCTGCGGCACCGTCGCGACCATGTCGGTCGCTCTGGCCAGCGCCAGCGACGCAGCAAAGCCGCCCACCGTCAAACGGATCGGCCGGATGAGTCCCAGCTCCGTCAGCGCCTCGTCCACGGCGCTGCGGGCCTCGTTCTGCCTGGCGGCGACAACATGCTCAGCCTGCGCATACCGCTGCGTCGTCATCTCCCCCGTCGCCAGCGGGTGGCCCGCCCGCACCACGCCGACGAAACAGTCCCTGAATAGAGCCCGAACTCGCACCTCGGGCCCGTAGGTCGCGCCGACGACCGCAGTCTCGAGGTCGACCAGCCCGTCGCGCAGCGGGCCTGTGTCCTTGTCGGGCTTCGGCAAGAACCGCAGCCGAACGGCTGGCGCGTCCTTCTCGATGCGCGCAAGCAGCGCCGGGCCGAAGTTCTCGGCAAAGCCCTCGTTCGTCCGCAGCGTGAACGTCCTCACCAGCTTCTTCAGCTTCAGCGGCCTGACCGGTGCCAGGACGGCCTGGGCCTCCTGAACCAACCCGCCGATGCGCTCCCGCAGCTCCAGCGCCCGCGGCGTCGGCACCAGCCCCCTGCCGGCGCGCACCAGCAGCGGGTCTCCCGTCGTCTCACGCAGCCGGGCCAGCGCGCGGCTCATCGCGGACGCGCTCAGGTGGAGCCGCTTGGCGGCCCGTGCAACGTTGCCTTCGGTGAGAACGGCATCCAGCGTCACCAGCAGATTCAGGTCGGGAGTACTCATGGCGCAAGGGTGCCCGGCGGGTGACATGGCGTCAACCGCATGTATTCAGTGCAAACAGCGCGTCTTCCGCCATGCCGGGCCGATCACTAAGCTGAAAGCACACCCCAGCACCACCGAAAGACGCACGTCATGGCTACCGCAACCGCCCCGAACACCTGCTCCATCAGCGACAAACGCCTGCCCGCCGCACCGCAAAGCACGCCATGCCGGTAACGGCTTCCTCAACCCGATGGGCTCTCGCCAGCCTGTCGCTCTTCATGCTGCTGCCGTCCCTGAGCACCAGCATCGCCAACATCTCGCTGCCGACGCTGACCCGCGAGTTCGCGGCGCCGTTCCAGCAGGTGCAGTGGGTGGTTCTGTCGTTCCTGCTGGTCCTCACCACGTTGGTCGTCAGCGCCGGCCGGCTGGGTGATGTGATGGGTCGTCGACGCCTCCTGCTGGCGGGCGTCGCCCTGTTCACAGCGGCCTCAGCCGTCGCAGCTGTTGCGCCGAGCCTTTGGGTGCTCGTCGCGGCTCGCGCCGTGCAAGGCATCGGTGCCGCCGCCATGCTGGCGCTGACCGTGGCGTTCGTGGGCCAAACCGTACCGAAGGAACGCACCGGCCGCGCCATGGGCATGCTGGGGACGATGTCGGCCGTAGGCACCGCCCTGGGGCCGTCGCTTGGCGGCCTCCTCATCGCCGCCTTCGGCTGGCAGGCGATCTTCGCCATCAACGTTCCCTTGGGCATCCTGGCCTTCTGGCTGGCCCGGCGCTTCCTGCCGGCAGACGCCCCGAAGGCCCCGACCATTCAGACGTTCGACAACCTGGGCACCGTCACGCTGGCATTCACGCTGGCCGCGTATGCGCTGTCGATGACGCTGGGCAAGGGGCGCTTCGGCTCGCTGAACGCCGCGCTCCTGGGCGCCGCAGCGGTCGGCCTCGCCGCATTCGTGCGAGTTGAGATGCGGGCCGCTTCCCCGCTGGTCCGCCTGTCGATGCTCCGCGACCGCAGCATGACCGCGAGCCTGGTCATGAGCGCGCTGGTGTCCACCGTGCTGATGGCGACGCTGGTGGTCGGGCCGTTCTACCTGTCGCAAGGCATGCTGTTGAGCACCGGTGTCGTGGGTCTGCTGATGTCTGTGGGCCCCGTGGTGGCGGCCTTCACCGGCGCTCCCGCCGGCCGCCTGGTCGACCGCTTCGGCTCCCAGCTCATGATGACGGCGGGCCTGGTCGGCATGACCGTCGGCTGCGCCGCGCTCGTGTTCATCCCCACCGCTTTCGGCATTGCCGGCTACCTGACGCCCATCGTGGTCATCACGGGCAGCTACGCCGTGTTCCAGGCGGCCAACAACACCGGCGTCATGGCCGACGCACCGCAGGACCGCCGGGGCGTCATCTCCGGCCTGCTGACGCTGTCCCGCAACCTCGGGCTCATCACCGGAACGTCTGCGATGGGTGCCGTGTTTGTCGCGGCGTCGGCCCCAACGAGCGGTGCTGGCTCGACGCCGCAACTCGTTGCCCTCGGCATGCATGCGACCTTCGCGGCAGCCACCGGCTTGATCGCGGCGTCGCTGGCCTTTGCGGCCTGGGGCCGGACCGGCGCCCGGCGCAACGCATGACCAGCTTCGCGGTTGCAACAAGCCGGCTGCGCTCGCAGCCGGATTTTCTCTTCAGGCCGGCGCCGATCAGGCGCGGCGGCGGCGGGTCAGCGCGAGGGCGCCGCCGGCGGCCAGCAGCAGGGCCACGCTGCTCGGCTCCGGGATGGAAGCAATGTCGTCCAGCGCGGCAACGCCGTTGGCGCCACTCAGGTCGAAGGACTGGGCCGTGCCGTTGAAGTTCAGGACGGCGTGCTGCCAGGTCGAGAAGTCGCCGGTCGCGTCCAGCGTGATGGACCCCAGCAGGTCGCCGGCACCATTCAGGCCCGAGAAGGCCAGGATGGTGAGGGTGTCGACGCTGGCATAGAAGAAGCTCAGGCCGTTGGCCAGGCCGCCGGCGACGTTCATGTAGGCGGCCGTGTTGGTGACGCCGTCGAGCTGCACGAAAGCCACGCCCAGCGGCGAAGGCGCGCCGGCGTAGTAGTCGCCATTGGGCAGGCTGCCCAGCCCGTCACCGTTGGACAGCCCGAGCACGTTGGTGAAGCTCACGCCCTGGGCGGCGTAGGCGTCGGCGACTTCGGTGCCGAATTCCCAGGCCCTCTCGAAGTCGACGGTCAGGGTGGGCGCGGCGAAGGCGGCCGGCGAGATCAGGCCGAGGGCCAGGGCGAGAGAGGCGAGCTTCATATCAACTCCGGGGCTGGAAGTGTTGGAGGGCGGCAGGTGCCGCTGCATCTGAATCGGGGCGGAGTGTGGTGGGCAAAGACGACAGGCGCGTGACGCATTGACGGCCGGTGGTGCCGGCGGGGCGCTGCCCTTCATGCCGCTGTCATCGGCGGCTGCGATGGTCGGCGCCCCATCCGCCCCGACCCGCCATGACCACCCGCCGCCACCTCCTCATCGCCCTCGCCGCCGCACCGCTGGCCCGCCCCGCGCAAGCCTGCGAGTTCTTCAGCAGCCGCATGCGCATCTGGCACCCCTGGACGCGCGCGACCCGCGTGGACGCCGACACCGCCAGGCTGTGCATGCGCTTCGACGAGGTGCAGGCCAGCGACCGGCTGATCGGCCTGGAGACCCCCGTGGCCGCGGGGGCCCGGCTGGCCGGCCCGGGTGCGCCCGAAGACGCGCAAGGCCTGTCCCTGCTCATCCCGGCCGGCCGGGAGCTGACCCTCGCCGAAGACGGCCTGCACATCGAGCTGCTGGACCTGCAGCAGCCGCTGCAGGTGGGCCGCAGCTTCCCGCTGCGCCTGATCTTCGAGTCCGCCGAGCCCGTCAACGCCATGCTCAACGTCGACTACGCGAGCCTGCGCTGAGCGCCGCCTCGCCCGTCGCGGTCCCGTCACGTCGGGGTCATGCCCCGTCCCTAGCATGCGCCCGGTTTTTGGCCCTCTCCACTTCCTCCACGGAGCTGCTCCCATGACTCACTTCTTCAGCAAGAGCCAGATCGCGCTGGCCGCCCTCGCCGCACTGGGCAGCGCCGCGGTCATCGCGCCCAACCTCGCCACCGCCGCCGGCAAGACGGCCGGCAAGTACGTCTCCGGCGACTTCCACAACCACACCACCTGCTCGGACGGCGCGATCTCCATGCAGAAGCTGGTCAAGAAGGTCACCGACAAGACCGCGGACTCGCCCTGGGGCCTGGACTGGTTCGTGCAGGCCGGCCACGGCGGTACGGGCAACCGCAACTGCACGCTGGTGGAGGACGCCACGCTCTCCACGCCGGCCTATCCCTACGTCGCCGGCAAGGGCCCCACGACGACCTGGGCCAACAGCATCGGCGCGGCCAACCTCAAGGGCAACGGCGGCGGCGTGGGCGGCAACGGCAACATGTGGCGCTGGCAGTCACTGCAGGAGTACCAGTACCCGGTCATCGAGTACCTGGCCGCCTACAAGGACCTGCCGCTGTTCCTGGGACTGGAGTCCGTCGTCGCCGGCCATGAGCACAGCTCCATGTCCGTCATCACCGGCCAGATGCCGGCGAGCGTGGACGGTGCCACGCTGCCCGCCGCCCCGGGCTACACCGCGCTGGGCAATGCCAGCGCGCTGGCCCAGTGGTCGTACTGCTTCGACCGCGGCGACACCGACACCAGCCGCGGCAACGTGACCGGCTCCAGCACCGGCAACAACTGGGACTGCAGCAACCCCGCCAGCGCCGACTCCACCTCCAGCACGCTGGGCTGGAGCGCCAGCGGCAAGAAGCTCGTGCAGCCCGGCGGCGCCGGCACCGGCACCAAGGGCCACCTGAAGACGCTGGAGGCGTTGAAGTGGATGGCCAACTTCCACGGCCAGCAGAGCTACTACGTGCCCGCCCACCTGGAGCGCGCCGGCCCCTTCAACGTGGACGGCAACAACGGCTTCAACATCGAGCACCTGCGCAACTTCAACAACACCGCGCCCGACGTCGCCTTCGGCTTCGAGTCGCAGCCCGGCCACGGCGCGTCCAGCAACCGCGGCGAGTACCAGGTCAAGCGCAACAACTTCGGCGGCACGACCGGCCTGGTGGACTCCGTCGGCGGCACCACCTACGGCGGCACGGGTGTCTACGCGGCGCAGGTCGGCGGCGTCTGGGACGCGCTGCTCGGCGAGGGCCGCAACTGGTGGTTCTTCGCCAGCTCCGACTGGCACAACCGCGGCCAGTTCGGCCCCGATGACCGCCGCTCCACGCAGGACTTCTACCCCGGCGAGTACCAGCGCACCCACGTCATGGTGCGCAACGGCAGCGACAAGCTGCGCCCGCAGAGCATCGTCGACGGCCTGCGCACCGGCAACGCCTGGTCGGCCTCGGGCCAGCTGATCGACCGGCTGGCCTTCATCGCCTGCACGTCCTACGCCGGTATCGGCGCGCGCTCCAACGCCAGCGTCGAGGCGCTGGCCGTCGCCGCGGCCACCAAGGGCACCGACATCGACGCCGCCGGCTGCGCCACGCTGGGCGAAAAGCTCGTCGCCCGCCCGGGCGCCGAGATCGTCGTCGCCGTCGTCGTGCGCGACCCGGACGGCGCCAACTTCTCGCCCTACACCTTCCCCAACCCGTCGCTCGCCCAGGTCGGCATCAACCAGCCGCTGAACAAGCCGGTGCTGGACCACATCGACGTGATCCGCGGCCTGGTCACCGGCTACAAGACGCCGGGCTCGGCCGACTACGCAGGCGAATGGCCGCGCAACACCAACTGGCTGAAGGCCGACGGCACCACCACGGGCCTCGCCGCCGTGCCGACCGCCGCGAAGAACACCTCGGCCGCCGTGCTGAAGACCTTCAGCGGCAACGGCGGCACGCCGTGGACCCAGGTGCAGTCGGGCGTGGACAACACCGTCTTCCTGAAGATGAGTTTGCGCATCCCGGCCGTGCAGGCCTCGCAGTACCTGCGCCTGCGCGGCAGCAACCTGCCGGCCGCCGTGCCCTACGAGACCGACGCCAACGGCAACCCGCTGGCCGACATCTACACCAACGCCAACGACAGCTCGATGCTGCGCATCCCGTGCAACACGGTCGGAACGGTGCTGAGCGGCGACGCGATCAACGGCTGCCCGGCCCACCTCGCCTCGGTGACAGGCCAGAAGTACGTCTCCTACGACGTGGCGGCCTGGGCCGACCTCTGGTTCTACAGCAACCCCATCTACGTGCAGGTGACCAACTCCTACGCCGTTGCCGGCGTGAAGTAGGCCTCGGCACCGCGGCGACGGCGGCGCCCGCGCTGCCGTCGCCGCGGGATGGAAACCGGACAACGGCGTGGGGCCTGTCCCCCGCCGTTGTCTTCGTTTTGTCTTGATGCCTGCCTAGCATGACAGGCTATGTCCAGCGTGCTGCCACCCGTCCCCCTCGCCTCCCGACCGCGCCCGCCACTGCCCGGCTGGGCGCGCGAACCCCTGCTGCACTTCCTGCTGCTGGGCGCCCTGCTGTTCGGCATCGACCGCCTCGTCAACCCCGGCGGCGGCGAGGCCAGCGAGATCGTCATCAGCGCCGAGGTCGACGAGGAGGCCCGCCAGCTCTTCAAGGCCAAGCGCGGCCAGGACCCCAATACCGAAGAGATGGCGGCGCTGCGCAAGGTCTGGCTCGACAACGAGGTGCTCTACCGCGAGGGCCTGGCCCTGCAGCTGGACAAGGGCGACACGGCGATCCGCGAGCGCGTCATCTTCAAGGCCCTCAGCGTCGTCGACGGCGGCACCCAGCTGCCGCCGGCCAGCGACGCGGTGCTGCTCGACTGGTTCGAGAAGCGCCGCGCCCGCTACGACGAGCCGGCCCGCTTCGACTTCCAGGAAGCGGTGCTGGAAGGCAATGCCGGCGAGACCGCCGTGCGCGCCTTCGTCGAGCAGCTCAACCACGGCACGCCGGGCGACGCCCGGGCCGGCCTGCGTGTCTTCAAGGGCCGGCCGCACGGCAACCTGCTGCAGAGCTACGGCGAGGGCTTCGCCCAGGCGCTGGAAACCGCCGCGCCCGGCACCTGGCTGGCGCTCAAGTCCCGCGAGGGCTGGCATGCCGTGCGCCTGGAGGCCGCCAGCCCCGCCAGGCCCGCCAGCTTCGAGGCGCTGCGCCGCGTCGTGCTGCAGGACTGGACGGACGCGACGCTGGCCGAGCAGCGCAGCGCCGCCGTCGCCGCGCTGGCGAAGAAGTACACCGTCAAGGTCGAGGCCGCTTCGAAATGAAGCGCCTGCTCCTGTGGCTGTTCGCCCTGGCCGCGGCCCTGCCCGCTTTCGGCCACGAGATGAGCATGGCCGAGATGCAGCTGCGCGAGACGCAGCGCGGCGAGTTCCTCTGGCAATGGGGGGCCGGCGAGAAGCGCCCGATCGCGCAGGACCTGACGCCAGTCTGGCCGCAGGGCTGCACGGTGGAGCCCAATGTGCTGCGCTGCGGCGAGGCCGGCCTCGCCGGCACGCTGTCCGTCAAGGGCGTCGGCGAGCGTTATTCGGCCGCCGTCGTGCGCGTGTTCTGGCGGGACGGCCAGACCCGCGTCTACACGCTGACCAAGGCCCAGCCCACGGTGCAGCTCTACGGCGCCGCCGACGACCCGCGCGGCATGGGCGAGATCGCCAGCGCCTACACGCTGCTGGGCGTGGAGCACATCCTGGGCGGCATCGACCACCTGCTGTTCGTCATCGGGCTGCTCTTCCTGGTCGGCTTCCAGCGCCGCCTGGTCTGGACCATCACCGCCTTCACCGCGGCCCACAGCCTCACGCTGGCCAGCAGCGCCTTGGGCTGGCTGACGCTGCGCTCCGCGCCGGTGGAGGCCACCATCGCGCTGTCCATCGTGCTGGTGGCGGGCGAGGCGCTGCACCAGCGCGACACCCTCGCGCGCCGCTGGCCCGCCATGGTCGCCTTCCTGTTCGGCCTGGTGCACGGCCTGGGCTTTGCCGGCGCGCTGCAGCAGATCGGCCTGCCGGAGAAGCACCTGCTCGTCGCGCTGCTGACCTTCAACGTGGGCGTGGAGATCGGCCAGCTGATGACGGTGGGCGCCTGCTGGTGCCTGTGGCGCCTCACCAGCCGCTGGCCGGCCGCCCGGCGGCTGCGCACGGTGCTGCTCTACATGATCGGCGGCATCGCCGCTTACTGGTCGTGGCTGCGCGTGGCGGCGGTGCTGGCGTGAGCGCCGCGCTGGGCCGCCCCGAGCAAGCTCGCTCCCCCGCGGGGGGACAGGCCGCAGGCCGAAGGGGGCGTCAGTGACGGACGAAGTCATCGGGCTGTTTCCAACGCCGGTCCAGCGCTCGACCGGCGTGTTGCCGCCGCCCCTCGTGACGGCACTGGCGGACCACTTCAGCAGCCAGGCCCTGCAGGCCAACAACAGCTCCGACGCGCTGTCCCACACCCGCATGCTGCAGCCCTCCGACAGCCCGCTGCTCGTGCAGGCCGCAGCCCTCATCACGCCCAAGGTGGCCGAGTTCGGCCGCCATCTGTTCGGCGAGAACCTGGGCTGGGCCATCAAGGAGATGTGGGTCAACGTGCTGGACACCGGCGGCCGCCAGGCCATGCACAACCACGCCAACAGCTTCGCTTCCGGGGTGGTCTACCTGACCGAAACGCACGACTCGGCGCGCACGGTGTTCATGAAGTCGCCCGGCGGCCATGACTTCGCGCTGAAGAACGACCATGCCGGCGTCGCCACCGGCCCCTACAACGCCGAGAAGTGGGTCAGCCCGGCTCCCAGGCCGGGCGACCTGCTGCTGTTCCCGAGCTACCTCATGCATGCCGTGCCACCCAATGCGGGCGGGCGGCGCATCACGCTGGCCTTCAACGCGATCCCGACGCGCCTGGAGAGCTGGGGCTACACGCTCAGCTTCTCGGCTTGAAGCTGCTGGCCCTGCTGCTGATGGCCGCGTCCGGTTTCGCCGGGCTGGGCTACCAGATCGTCTGGACGCAGCAGTTGGGCCTCGTCCTCGGCCATGAGTCCGCCGCCGTGCTGGCCGTCGTCGCGGCCTTCTTCGGCGGGCTGTCGCTGGGCGCGCTGCTGCCGGGGCGGCGCATCGAGGCCAGCGGCCATCCGCTGCGCTGGTATGCCGGCTGCGAGGCGCTGATCGGCCTGTGGGGTGGCGTGCTGATGCTGGCCATGCCCACGGCCAGCAACGCCGCGCTGGCCTTGATCGGGCCGGAGGCCGCGCCGCTGTGGCACTGGAGCGTGGCGTTCGGCGCGAGCTTTTTGCTGCTGCTGCCGGCCACGGCCGCCATGGGCGCCACGCTGCCCGCCATGGCGCGACTGGGCACGGCCGCGGTGGCGCCGCTGTACGCCGCCAACACGCTGGGCGGCGTCGCCGGCGTGCTGGCCACGGCCTTCTGGCTGATTCCGGAACTCGGCCTGACGAAAAGCGCCGGGCTGTGCGTGGCGCTGAACCTCGGCTGCGCGCTGCTGGCGGGGCTCGCGCTGCGAGCGCAGCCGTCGCCCGCGCTCGGCCCGCGCAGGTCGAGCCGGCCGCTGGCCATGCTGGCGCTGACCGGCCTGCTGGGCATCGCCTACGAAGTGCTGGCGGTGCGGGTGCTGAGCCAGGTCGCGGAGGACACGGTCTACACCTTCGCGCTGCTGCTGGCCGTCTACCTGGCCGGCAGCGCGCTCGGCGCGGCGGCCCATGCGCGCTGGCCGCTGTGGGGCGGCACGCCGCGGCTGCTGCGCGCGCTGGCCGCCAGCGTCCTGCTCGGCATGGCCGCGCTGTGGGGCGCCGAGACGGTCAAGCAGGCGCTGCAACCCGAGACCTTCGCGGCGGCGCTGGCCACCGAGGCGCTGCTGGCCATCGCCGCGTTCGCGCTGCCGACGCTGCTGATGGGCGCCCTGTTCTGCCAGCTCGCCGCCGACGCGGCCGAGGCGGGCCTTCCCTTCAGCCGCGCGCTGGGCGTCAACACGCTGGGGGCGATGCTCGCGGCGCCGCTGTTCGGCGTCGTGCTGGCGCCGGCCCTGGGCCCCAAGCTCGCGTTGTTGAGCGTCGCCGCCGGCTATCTGCTGCTGATGCCGGGCTGGCGCAGCCCGGGCTGGTGGCTGCCCGCCATGACCACGGCGGGGCTCGCCCTGTTCGCGCCGCCGCTGGCCTTCGTCGACCTGCCCGAGGACGGCCGCGTGCTGAGCTACCGCGACGGCGAGATGGCGGCTGTCAGCGTCGTGGCGGACGCCCGCGGCGTCGCGCGGTTGCGCATCAACAACCGCCAGCAGGAGGGCAGCAGCGCCACCCTGCTCGTCGACGGCCGCCAGGCGCTGCTGCCGCTGCTGCTGCACGGCGAGGCCAGGCAGGCTCTGTTCCTCGGCGTGGGCGCGGGCGTCACCGCGGGGGTGGCGGCGAAGCTGCCGGGCCTGCGGGTGGACGCCGTCGAACTGCTGCCCGAGGTCATCGAGGCTTCGGCGCTGTTCCGCCCCGCGCTGGCCGGGCTGCAGGGCGGAGGGGCGCCGCGGCTGATCGCCGCCGACGCGAGGCGTTATGTGCGCACCGCCACGCAGCACTACGACGTCATCGTCTCCGACAACTTCCACCCCGCCCGCAGCGGCGCCGGTGCCCTCTACACCGTCGAGCATTTCCGCGCCGTGCGCGAGCGGCTCGCGCCGGCCGGCCTGTTCTGCCAGTGGCTGCCGCTGCACCAGCTCGACCTGGGCACGCTGCGCAGCATCGCGGCCGCTTTCCAGCAGGCCTTCCCCGACAGCGTCGCCATCCTCGCCAGCAACGGCCTGGACACGCCCACCGTGGGCCTCGTGGGCCGCGCCGGCGGCACGCGCTTCGAGCCCCGGCCGCCGCCCGCGCTGGCCGCGCGCTTCGGTCTGGGCGACGAGCTCGCCGTGCTGGGCAGCCTGATCGCCGACCCGCCGTCCCTGCAGCGCTTCGCCGCCGGGGCGCCGCTCAACACCGACGACCGCCCGTGGGTGGCCTACCGCGCGCCACGCATCATCTACGCCCCCGACTCGGCGCCGCGCGACCGCCTGCTAGCCCTTCTGGACGAACTCAGCGTCGACGCGACGCCCCTGCTCGCCACCCCGGGGCTGGCGCCGCGCCTGAATGCCTACGCCCAGGCCCGCCGCGGCTACCTGGACCTGGGCCGGCGCACCCCAGCCAGCGCCGACCCGGTGGTCATGCTGGCCCGCGTCGGCGCGCCGCTGCTGGCCGTGCTGCGCCGCAGCCCCGACTTCCAGCCCGCCGCAGAGCCGCTGCGGCGCCTGGCGGCTGCCCTTGCCACCCGCGACCCGGCCGCCGCCCGCCAACTGCGGGACGCGCTGGCCCGCATCCGCCCCGATCTCGCCGGCCCCTGAGCCCCGTGTCGGCCCGGCGTCAGCGCTTCGTGGCAAGCTGTCGGCCTATGCGCTGGGCCCTCATCACCGACATTCACGCCAACCGCCAGGCCCTGGAGGCCGTCCTTGCCGACGCCCGCGCCCACGGCGCCACCCGCTACGCGCTGCTGGGCGACTTCGTCGGCTACGGCGCCGACCCGGCCTGGGTGCTGGACCAGGTCATGGCCCTGGTGGCCGATGGCGCCATCGCCGTGCAGGGCAACCACGACGAGGCGGTGGCCCACGGCAGCACGCCGGGCATGCACCCGGACGCGCGCGCCGTCGTCGACTGGACGCGCGCGCAGCTGAACGAAGACCAGCTGCGCTTCCTGGCGCGGCTGCCACTGCAGGCCCACGGCGAGCCGGGCCACTGCCTGTTCGTCCACGCCAACGCCTTCGAGCCCAACGGCTGGGAGTACATCCAGGGCCGCGCCGAGGCCGTGAAGAGCCTGCACGCCAGCCCGGCGCGCATCCAGGTCTGCGGGCACATGCACGAGCCCATGCTCTTTCACCTCTCCGGCACCGGCAAGGCGGGCGACTTCCGCCCCGTGGCCGGCGTGCCCATGCCGCTGCCGGCCCACCGGCAGTGGCTGGCCATCCCCGGCTCCTGCGGCCAGCCGCGCGACGGCAACCCCGCGGCCTGCTACGCGCTGCTCGACCCGGGCACGTCCGACCTGGACGACTCCCGCATCAGTTTCCAGCGCGTGGCCTATGACGTCGACGCCGCCGGCCTGGCCCTGCGCGCGACCGACCTGCCGCCGCTGATCGCGGAGCGTCTGGCGCGCCGCCTCACCCTCGGCGAATGATGACGACCACCCTCCCCGCCTCGCCCGCCGCCCCCGCACCGCACGCGCCCCTGGAAGCCGGCCGGGTGCTGGACGGCTTTCGGCTGGAGGAACGGCTGCATCAGGGCGGCATGGCCAACCTGTGGCGCGTCAGCCGCGAGGACGGCAGCGACGACGGCTTCGAGCTGCTGATGAAGGTGCCGCGCATCAAGGGCGGCGAGGACCCGGCCACCATCGTCGGCTTCGAGGTCGAGCAGATGCTGATGCCGCAGCTCAGCGGCCCGCACGTGCCGCGCTTCGTCGCCCGCGGCGACTGGACGCGCCAGGCCTTCATCGTCATGGAGCGCATCCCCGGCGACACGCTGCGCCCGCGCCTGGACGACGCGCCGCTGCCGCCCGAGGAGGTGGCCGACATCGGCGCCCGCGTCGCCACGGCGCTGGCCGCGCTGCACCGCCAGCACCTCGTGCACCTGGACATCAAGCCCAGCAACATCATGTTCCGCCCCGACGGCACCGCCGTGCTGGTGGACTTCGGCCTCAGCCGCCACGAACTGCTGCCCGACCTGCTGGAAGAAGAGTTCACGCTGCCCATGGGCACCGGGCCGTACATGAGCCCGGAGCAGGTGCAGTTCGTGCGCAACGACCCGCGCAGCGACCTGTTCGCGCTGGGCGTCATGCTCTACCACCTGAGCACCGGCGAGCGGCCCTTCGGCCAGCCGAATTCGGTGCGCGGCCTGCGTCGACGGCTGTTCGTCGAGCCCGTGCCGCCGCGGGCCATCCGGCCCGAGCTGCCGCCCTGGCTGCAGGAGGTCATCCTGCGCTGCCTGGAGGTGAAGGCCGAGCGCCGCTACCAGAGCGCCGCCCAGCTGGCGCTGGACCTGCGCGAGCCCGGCGGCGTGGCGCTGACCGCGCGCGCCGAGAAGCTGCAGGTCAGCGGCGCGATGCGCCGGCTCAAGCGCTGGTTCTTCGCACTCGGCTCGGAGCCCGCGCCCCCGGCTCCGGCCGGCCAGCAACTGGCCCGCAGCCCCATCGTCATGGCCGCGGTGGACGTGGACAACGCCACGCCCGAACTGCTCGCGCAACTGTGCGAGACCGTGCGCCGCATCGTGCAGACCGAGACCGGCGCGCGCCTGGCCTGCGTGAGCATCATGCGCGTGAACCGCATCGGCATCGACGAGCTGACCGACAAGCACGGCCAGAGCCTGCACGTGAAGCAGCTGATCGCCCTCAAGCACTGGGCCCGCCCCATCAGCAAGGCGCTGAACCTGGAGGACGGCCGGCTGACCTTCCACGTGCTGGAGGCGCCCGACGCGGCCGGGGCCATCATCGACTTCGCGCACCGCAACGGCGTGGACCACATCGTCATGGGTGCGCGCGGCGCCTCGGCGCTGCGGCGCTACCTGGGCAGCGTGTCGGGCCAGGTCGTGGCCGAGTCCGACTGCACCGTCACCGTCGTGCGGGAAACCTCCGGCGCCTAGCCGCCGCGCGCCGCCCAACGCGCTGGGCGGATGGAGGTCCGGTAGCGAAATCATTCCGCCACGCGCTCGACCGCCCATGGGAAGAGCCCGGCACCAAGGGGATTCCCTTGTGCCCATCCGTGGACACGATTGATTGCGCTACCACACAATGCGCGCCGACAACCTCGGAGACGCGCTTGAAGTTCCTTCACTCTGCCTGCCTGGCCTGGGGCGTGGCGTTTGCCGGCCTAGCCGCCGCGGCTCCCGCCGCCGACGCGGATGGGCAGGCCCGCGAGATCGTGGCCCGGCTGACGCTGGACGAGAAGCTCGAGCAGCTGCTCAACGCCGCGCCCGCCATCCCGCGGCTGGGCATTCCGGCCTACAACTGGTGGACGGAATCGCTGCACGGCGCCTTCGGCCCGGGGCCGACGACCAATTTCCCTCAGCCCATCGCGCTGGCTGCGAGCTTCGACACGGAGCTGATGCAGGACGTGGCGGCCGCCATCGGCACCGAGGTCGGCGCCGTGCATGCGCTGGGGCGCGGCAAGACCAACCCGCACAAGATCGGCGGCGCGCTGAACACCTGGTCGCCCAACATCAACATCTTCCGCGACCCGCGCTGGGGCCGCGGCCAGGAAACCTATGGCGAAGACCCTTTCCTCACCGCCGAGCTGGGCAAGGCCTATGTGCGCGGCATGCAGGGGCCCGATCCGGCCCGGCCACGGGTCACCGCCAGCCCCAAGCATTTCGCCGTGCACAGCGGGCCGGAGTCCACCCGCCATTCGGTGGACGTGTGGGTGTCGCAGCAGGACCTGGAGGACACCTACCTGCCCGCCTTCCGCGCCGCCATGGTGGACGCCCAGGCCGGCTCGATCATGTGCGCCTACAACCGCGTCAACGGCGAGCCCGCCTGCGCCAGCCACAGCCTGCTGGTGAAGACGCTGCGCGAGGACTGGCAGTTCAAGGGCTACGTGGTGTCGGACTGCGATGCGGTCGTCGACATCCACACCCAGCACAGGTACGCGCCCGAAGCGCCGGCCGGCGTCGCCGCAGCGCTGAAGGCCGGCGTGGACAACGAATGCAACGGCGCCACGCTGTCGCACGCGCCGGGCCTGGGCGAGCGCTACAGGCAGGCGCTGCAGCGCGGCTACATCGGCACGGCCGACATCGACACCGCGCTGGTGCGGCTGTTCTCGGCCCGGCTGCGCACCGGCGACCTGCCCGGTCTGGCCGAGCGCCCCGCGCCGCCGGCCAGCGCCATCAACGCGCCCGCGCAGCGCGCACTGGCGCTGAAGGCGGCCATCGAGAGCCTGGTGCTGCTGAAGAACGACGGCACGCTGCCGCTGGCCGCGTCCACGCGCATCGCCGTGGTGGGCCCGCTGGCCGATGCGCGGCGGGTGATGCGCGGCAACTACTCGTCCGCGCAGACCGGGCCGACGCAGACCGTCGCTGAGGGCCTGCGCCAGCAGTTCCCCGCGGCGCAGGTGACGCTGCTGCCGTTCGGCCCGTCCATCACCGACGGTGACCCCGTGCCCGCCAGCGTCTTCGTCGGGCCGGACGGCCAGCCCGGCCTGCGCGCCAGCTACTTCAACCTGGCGGCCGGCTCGCCCCAGGCGCCGGGCAAGCGCCGCTTCGAGACCCGGCCCTTCGCCAGCCACGCGGTGGCCACGCTCGACTCGCGCCCGCGCGACTTCGCCCAGGCCGGCGACGTGACGCGCACCGTCTGGACGGGCTACTTCGTCGCCCCCGAAACCGGCAGCTACCGGCTGGGCCTGGCCGGCATCCAGGGCCAGCTGCGTGTCGGCACCCGTGACGTGGTGCTGGCCCGCCGCCCCACGCAATGGGCCGAGCCGGTCGCGCTGACCCACGTGGACCTGAAGCAGGGCGAGCGCCATGCGCTGCGCTTCGCGACCGAGTCCGGCGTGTCCATGCCGCCGGGCATGGTCTGGAAGCGCGTGTCGCGCCAGCCTCTGGCCGAGCTGGCCTTGGCGGCCCGCGACACCGACGTGATCGTCGCCGTCGTGGGCCTGACCTCGGACCTGGAGGGTGAGGAGATGCCCGTCAAGATAGACGGCTTCTCGGGCGGCGACCGCACCCACATCGAACTGCCGGCCGACCAGCGCGCCTACCTGCAGGCCGCCGCGAAGCTGGGCAAACCGCTGGTCGTCGTGAACCTCAGCGGCAGCGCGGTGGACCTGGCCTGGGCGCACGCCCACGCTGCGGCCGTGCTGCAGGCCTGGTACCCGGGCGAAGGTGGCGGCCAGGCCATCGCGCAGGTGCTGGCCGGCGCGGCCAACCCGGCCGGGCGGCTGCCGGTGACCTTCTACCGCAGCGCGGCCGACCTGCCGCCGTTCGACGACTACCGCATGGCGGGCCGCACCTACCGCTTCTTCGACAAGCCGGTGGTCTACCCCTTCGGCCACGGGCTGAGCTATTCGACCTTCCGCCACGAGCCGCCGCGCATCGAGGTGCAGGACGACGGCCGGGATGTGAGCCTGGTCGTGCGCACCGCCGTCACCAACACCAGCAGCCGCGACGGCGACGAGGTGGCCCAGCTCTACCTGACCCCGCCCACCTTCGAGGGCAGCCCGCAGCTGGCGCTGCGCGGCTTCCAGCGCCTGCACCTGAAGGCCGGCGAGCGGCGCGAGATCAGCTACCGGCTGTCCGCACGCGACCTCAGCTTCGTCGACCGCGACGGCGTCCGCCAGGTCATGCCCGGCGGCTACCGCCTCAGCGTCGGCGGCGGCCAGCCGGGGACCGGTGCGCCGGCCCAGGCGGCCACGTTCACGCTGCCGCGCCAGGTGCTGCTGCCGCGCTGAGCGCAGCGCCGTCTTTCACTCACACCGGACACGCCCATGCAAATCCTCCGCTCCGCCCTGCTGGCCTTCATGACGGCCGCCGCCTCCTGCTGCGCCCTGGCCCAGGACGGCACCATCTACCCGCTCGCCACCCCTGCAGAACCACGCGCCATCCCGCTCGGCACCGGGGGCGTCGACAACCAGCCCGCGCGAGAAAGCTGGTTCCGCCAATGGGGCCAGCCCATGGCCCGCAACATCACGACGGCCACGCTGACGCCCTTCCTGCCCGCGCCCGGCAAGGGCAACGGCGCAGCCGTGCTGGTGGCGCCGGGCGGCGGCTTCCGCTGGCTGGCGCTCAACCACGAGGGCTGGGCGGTTGCCCAGGCGCTGGCCGACAAGGGCATCGCGGCCTTCGTGCTGAAGTACCGGCTGCAGCCCACGCCCGAATCGCTCGACGGCTTCAAGGACTCGATGGACCGCATGTTCGCCGCCGCCGGCGCCAGCGACGGCAACCCGCGCTCGCTGCTGCCCGACCTCGCCAACCAGCTGGCCGACGCGGAGGCCGCCCATGCGCTGATCCTGTCGCGGGCCAAGGAATGGGGCGTGGACCCAAGGCGGCTGGGCATGGTCGGCTTCTCGGCCGGCGCCGGCCTGACGATGCACGCCACGCTCAACTCCAAGACCATGAAGCTGGCCTTCATCGGCCCCATCTACGGCGGCATGGGACCGGTGGATGTGCCCAAGGATGCGCCGCCGATGTTCAACGTCATCGCGACCGACGACTTCCTCTTCAAGGGCCAGTTCGGCGTGGTCAAGTCCTGGTTTGATGCCGGCCGGCCGGTCGAGTTCCACCTGTTCCAGAACGGCGGCCACGGCTTCGGCCTGGGCTACCCGGGCAACACCGCCAACGGCTGGTTCCCGCTGTTCCTGCACTGGCTGGACGTCACCGGTCTTCTGCAAGCCAGGCCGCCCAAGCCGTGAACCATCGCGCAAGCCCGCGCAGAACACATGGCCCGCTCACCGGAGCTGACCTGCCGATTTCTCCGGGACAGCGAATCCCCTGGAAGGCGCCGCCATCGCCCCCCTCAGGGCCCGACCTGCTTTCCGCGTCACCCGGCTGCGACCTGCGCAACCGCAACTCATCCCCGGGAAAGCGCAATTCGTCGCGCAACGCTGGCCTGCCACCGTCGCTTGCTGAACACTGCGACGCGTGCTTTGCTGTCAGCGAGGCGGGAGGTGAAGATGACGCGAGTGCTTAAGGGATGGATGAGCCTTGGCCTGACACTGGGCCTGGTGGCGGGCGGGTTGCCCGCGCAAGCCAGCGAAGTCGTCAAGCTCGCACGGCTGGTCGTCAGTGGCAAGCGAAGCCCCAGCGAAGCTCCACGTTCGGCACCTGCCGAGCAGCGGCCCAACAGCACCGGCTCGCAAGCCCATGGCAGCGGCGGCGGCAACGACGAGGCCGGCACGGCGCCTGCCCCTTCGCGCGGCGTGTCCTGAAACCCTCGACTTCACGTCGGCGCTTTCAAATCCAGACCGGGCGCGCCAGCCCAAAACAAAATGCGCCGAACCCGCGAGGGTTTCGGCGCATTGCGATTATTGGCGGAGTGGACGGGGCTCGAACCCGCGACCCCCGGCGTGACAGGCCGGTATTCTAACCAACTGAACTACCACTCCGCGTGGGATGAATTCGATACCGTCTTTCGACACTATCCAAGCTCATCAAACTCGCCTGTCTTGCGACAGGACTATCAAACTTCCGTCTTGCGACGGCAATTTGGCGTCCCCTAGGGGATTCGAACCCCTGTAATCACCGTGAAAGGGTGGTGTCCTAGGCCTCTAGACGAAGGGGACTGAATCTATCAAACGAATTGCGTACCACTCGAACCCCAAGGGATTCTGGTGGAGGTAAGCGGGATCGAACCGCTGACCTCTTGCATGCCATGCAAGCGCTCTCCCAGCTGAGCTATACCCCCGGCGCAAACCGGTCGCAAAAAGCAAACGGCCAATAAATTGGCCGTTCGTTTATCGGGCGGACCCGATGGAATCCTTGGCGGAGTGGACGGGGCTCGAACCCGCGACCCCCGGCGTGACAGGCCGGTATTCTAACCAACTGAACTACCACTCCGCGTGGGATGAATTCGATACCGTCTTTCGACACTATCCAAGCTCATCAAACTCGCCTGTCTTGCGACAGGATTATCAAACTTCCGTCTTGCGACGGCAATTTGGCGTCCCCTAGGGGATTCGAACCCCTGTAATCACCGTGAAAGGGTGGTGTCCTAGGCCTCTAGACGAAGGGGACTAAACCTTCGCCGCTTGAACTGCGCGCCGCCAAAAACCCTTAGGTTGATGGTGGAGGTAAACGGGATCGAACCGATGACCTCTTGCATGCCATGCAAGCGCTCTCCCAGCTGAGCTATACCCCCGTGTTTTCGATTCAGCCTGACTTTCGTCTTTGGCTTCTTCGTTAACAGCGCTGTTCAAGCGAGACCAAGAGTATATGACGAAAATCAGACTGCTTGCAAGCGTTCGAGGACTTTTTTCTTGTCGAAGTGCTCCAGGACCGCGTCGAGACTGGGCGTTTGAGCGCGCCCGCACACCAGAACCCGGACCGGAACGGCCAGTTGCGGCATCTTGAGCCCGGCGGCGGCGAGGGTTTCCTTCAGCGCCTGCTGAATGCCCGCCTTGCTCCAGTCGGCCAGGCCGGCCAGCCGCTGCGCGAGCAGATTCAGGGCCGGGCGGACGGCATCGGTGACATGCGTCGCCAGGTCCTCGGCCGTCGGTGCGACGGGCGCGAAGTACATCGCCAGCCAGTCGGCCAACACAGCCACCGTGGCGCAGCGGTCCTTGAACAGGCCGACCTTGGGCTGGATCTGGTCGACGGCCACGGCAATGCCCTTGGCCGCCAGCTGCTCCATGACGAGCTCGGCGAGCCGCCCTTCGTCGATCTGCTTCACGTAGTGACCGTTGACCCAGTCAAGCTTGACCGGGTCCCACTGCGCGGGGCTCTTGGACAGGTGGGAACCATCGAACCACGCCACCATCTGCTCGGCGCTGAAGAGCTCGTCGTCGCCGTGGCTCCAGCCCAGGCGCGCCAGGTAGTTCAGCATCCCTTCGGGCAGATAGCCATTGGCGGCGTAGTCCATCACGCTGACCGCGCCACGGCGCTTGGACAGCTTCAGGCCGTCGTCGCCCAGGATGATGGGCAGGTGGCCGAAGGATGGCAGCGGTGCGCCCAGCGCGTTGAAGATGTTGATCTGCCAGGGCGTATTGTTGACATGCTCGTCGCCGCGGAACACGTGGCTGATGCGCATGTCCCAGTCGTCGACGACGACGGCGAAGTTGTACGTCGGCACGCCGTCCTGGCGCGCAATGATGAGGTCGTCGATCTCGCGGTTGTTGATGGTGATCTGGCCCTTCACCAGGTCGTCCCAGGTCACGTCGCCCTCGACGGGGTTGGCGAAGCGCACGACCGGCTTCACACCCTCGGGCGGTGGCGGCAGCGTCTTGCCGGCCTCGGGGCGCCAGCGGCGGTCATACAGCGTCTTCTCGCCCCGGGCACGCTGGGCCTCGCGCATGGCGTCCAGCTCTTGCGGCGTCGCGTAGCAGCGGTAGGCCTTGCCCTCGGCAATCAGCTGGTCGATGACGGCCTGGTAGCGATCCAGGCGCTGCATCTGGTAGATCGGGCCCTCGTCATAGGAGAGTCCCAGCCAGTTCATCGCCGCAATGATCTGGTCCACCGAGTCCTGCGTGGAGCGGGCGACGTCGGTGTCCTCGATGCGCAGCACGAACTCGCCGCCATGGTGGCGGGCATAGGCCCAGGAATAGAGCGCGGTGCGGGCGGTGCCCAGGTGCAGGAAGCCGGTCGGCGACGGCGCGATGCGCGTGCGGACCTTGTCGAAATTGGAGCTCATCAGTTCTTCAATGTGGAGAGGCCTCGGAGCAGGTCGTCGCAGATGTCGTCGACGTGCTCCAGGCCGACGGCCAGGCGGATCAGGCCCTGGCCGATGCCCGCCGCCTGGCGCTGCGCCTCGGAGAGGCGGCCGTGCGAGGTCGTCGCAGGGTGGGTGATGATGGTCTTGGTGTCGCCCAGGTTGGTGGCGATGGAGACGAGGCGCGTGCTGTCGATGAGGTGGAAGGCCGCGGCGCGCGCAGCCTCCGGGGTGTCACCCTTCACATCGAAGGAAACGACCGCCCCGCCCTGCCCGCTCTGCTGGCGCATGGCCAGCTCGTGCTGCGGATGGGAGGCCAGCCCCGGGTAATGGACGCACGCCACCTCGGGCCGCGCCTCCAGCCAGCGCGCGATGGCCAGCGCCTGCTCGCTCTGCGCCTTCATACGCAGCGACAAGGTCTCCAGCCCCTTCAGCACGACCCAGGCGTTGAACGGCGCCAGCGTCATGCCCACCGTGCGCAGGATGGGGCTGAAGACATCGCGGATCAGCCGATTGGGGCCGCACAGCGCGCCGGCCATCACGCGGCCCTGGCCGTCCATGTACTTGGTGGCCGAGTGCATGACGATGTCGGCCCCCATCTCGGCCGGGCGCTGCAGGGCCGGCGTCGAGTAGGTGTTGTCGACCGCCAGGATGGCGCCCGCGCCGTGGGCCATGTCGGCCAGCGCGCGGATGTCGCAGATCTCGGTCAGTGGGTTGGTGGGCGTCTCGGCGAAGAAGAGCCTGGTCGTCGGCCTGATGGCCGCGTGCCATTCGGCCAGGTCGGTCTGCGACACGAAGGTCGTCTCGACGCCGAACTTGCCGAACTCCTTGGCGAACAGGTTGATCGTCGAGCCGAACACCGAACGCGAGCAGACGACGTGATCGCCGGCCTTCAGCACACCCATGCCCAGCAGCAGGATGGCGCTCATGCCGGTGGAGGTGGCGATGGCGGCCTCGGTGCCCTCCATCGCGGCCAGGCGGGCCTCCAGGCTGCGCACGGTCGGGTTGCTGGTGCGGGAGTAGGTGAAGTCCTCGGAGTTGGAGAACTTGCGCGCCGAGGTCTCGGCATCCGACTGCACATAGGCCGTCGTCAGGAACAAGGCCTCGGAGTTTTCGCCGTACTGGCTGGGCGCCAGTGCCGTGCGCACCGCCAGGGTCTCGGGTCGCAGGCCTTCGGGCAGGGGGCGGTGGGCGGAGTCACTCATGCGCTCACTCCCTCAGGGCTCGCTGCCGCTTTGCAGCGCCAGCCGGCTGCGTGCATCGGCATCCTCGTCACCCGGCTGGCTGGCGCGCTGTTCGCGGATGGCGGCAAAGTCCGCGAGGCTGACGTCGCCGGTCACGTAGTGGCCGTCGAAGCAGCTCGCCTCGAAGCTGGCCAGGCCCGGGCGCAGCGCGGCGACGACGCGCTTCATCGCATCCACGTCCTGGTAGATCAGGGCGTCGGCGCCGATGTACTGGCGGATTTCCTCGATGCTGCGGCCATGGGCGATCAGTTCCTCCTGCGTCGGCATATCGATGCCATAGACGTTGGGGAAGCGCACCGGCGGCGCGGCGGAGGCGAGGTAGACCTTGCGGGCGCCGGCGTCGCGGGCCATCTGCACGATCTCCTTGGACGTCGTGCCGCGCACGATGGAGTCATCCACCAGCAGCACGTTGCGGTTCTTGAACTCCACGCCGATGGCGTTGAGCTTCTGGCGCACGCTCTTCTTGCGCGCACCCTGCCCCGGCATGATGAAGGTGCGGCCGACGTAGCGGTTCTTCACGAAACCCTCGCGGTAGGGCTTGCCGATGCGGTGGGCCAGTTGCATCGCCGATGGGCGGCTGCTCTCGGGGATGGGGATGACCACGTCGATGTCGGTGGGTGGCATCGTCGAGATGACGCGCTGGGCCAGCGTCTCGCCCATGTTCAGGCGGGCCTGATAGACCGAGATGCCGTCCATCACCGAATCCGGGCGCGCCAGGTAGACGAACTCGAACATGCAGGGATTCAGCGTCGGGTTGTCGTTGCACTGCTCGGTGTGCAGCTTGCCGTCCATGTCCACGAACAGCGCCTCGCCGGGCGCCACGTCACGCTCCAGTTGGTGGCCGGTGCCTTCGAGGGCCACGCTTTCGCTGGCCACCATGAAGTCGCCGTTGCCCGAACGGCCGAAGCACAGCGGGCGGATGCCGAAGGGATCCCGGAAGGCCAGCAGGCCGTAGCCGGCGATCAGCGCAATGACGGCATAGCTGCCCTTGATGCGCTTCTGCACGGCGCGCACGGCGGAGAAGACCTCCTTGGGCGTGAGCGGCAGGTCACGCGCGGCCATCTCCAGTTCGTGCGCCAGCACGTTGATCAGCACCTCGGTGTCGCTCTCGGTGTTGATGTGGCGGCGGTCGATGTCGAACAGCTCGTCCTTCAGCGCGTGCGCGTTGGTCAGGTTGCCGTTGTGCACGAGCACGATGCCGAAGGGCGCGTTCACGTAGAAGGGCTGGGCCTCTTCCTCGCTGTAGGCGTTGCCGGCCGTCGGGTAGCGCACCTGGCCCAGGCCGATGTTGCCCGGCAGCGCGCGCATGTTGCGGGTGCGGAAGACGTCGCGCACCATGCCACGCGCCTTGTGCATGAAGCACTTGTGGCCCTGCATGGTGACGATGCCGGCGGCGTCCTGGCCGCGGTGCTGCAGCAGCAGCAGCGCGTCGTAGAGCAACTGGTTGACGGGGGAGGCAGCGAGGGTGCCGACGATGCCGCACATGGCAGGAGTCCTTATTCGGTCGATTCCGCCTCAGATGGGGTCATCGAGCGGGAAATAAAACGGGCAACGGGTTCGGGCAGCAGTGGCGCGACGTCATGCAGCACGCCCCACAGCACGGGCGCGGCGCGCGAAGCCTGCCAGGTGGCCGACTGGGCCAGCGGCGAAGCGCCGATCACCAGCACCAGCAGCAGCGCGACGAAGACACCGCGCAGCGCCCCGAAGCCGGCGCCGCCGAGGCGGTCCAGCACGGACAGCGGCGTGGCGTGGATCAGCGTCTTGACCAGGCGCGTGGCGAGGCTCCAGACGATCAGCACCAGGCAGAAGGCCAGCACCAGCGCGATGACATGCAGCGCCGCGGGGCCGAACTTGCCCTCCGGCAGCATGCCCTCCACGACGGGCGCCAGCGGCGGCGCGGCGAAATAGGCGACGACCCAGCCGGCCAGCGACATCACCTCGAACACGAGGCCGCGCCACAGGCCGATGCCGATGGAGATCAGCAGCAGCGCGAGCAATGCGAGGTCGACCCAGCTCAGCGCGACGTCCACGGCAGCGTCCCTTACAGCGTCAGGATGGCGCCGGGCAGGCCCGCGCCCTTGAGCTTGGCGGCGGCGCGCTCGGCCTCGTCGCGGCTGGCGAAGGGCCCCAGGCGCACGCGCACGCGGCGGCCGTCGGCCGTGTCCACAGCCTGGGCATAGGTCTTGAGGCCCAGCTTCTCGACCTTGCCACGCACCTCCTGCGCGGCCTTGTTCTCGCCGTAGGCGCCCACCTGCACGATGTAGCGGGCCGCAGTCGAGGGCTCCTTGCCTTCCAGCAGGGCCTGCGCGCGCGCGCCATCGCCCGCGGCCTTGGGCTTGTCGGCGGGCTTGTCCACCTGCTTCTCCACGGGCTTCTCGGCGAGCTTGGGCTTGTCTGCAGGTTTGTCCGCGGGCTTCTCGAGCGGCCTCGCGACCGGCTTTTCCGCGGGCATCTCCGCCGGCTTCTCCACCGCCCTCTCGGCGACCTTGGCCACCACCGGCAACTCCGCGCTGGCGGAGTGTGCCGGTGCAGGCTCGGCCTGGCTCAACGGCTCGCGCGTGGGCACCACCAGCGGTGGCGCCGTCTCCTTGCGCGGAATCTCGATGGGCAGGTCCACCGGGATCGGCCGGGGCTGGGTCTCGAAGATCAGCGGAAAGCCCACGACGCCTGCCGCGACCAGCACGGCCGCGCCGATGAGCCGGCGGCGGGCGCGGGTGCGCAGCACCTGCACGTCGTCGGCAGCCGACGTCTTGGTGCCGGACTTGGCCGACTTCTTGGGCGCCGCCGTGGCGGTGTCATCGCGCTTGAGGAAGGAAAACAGGCCCATCGGCGGCGTCTGGCGTCAGTGGAGGGTGGGAGGCTTGGGCGCTTCAGCGCCGGCGGTCACGCGAGGCAGGCCCTGCTGAAGCACCCCGCCCACGGTGTAGAAGGATCCGAAGACGAGGATTCTATCGGCCGTGGTCGCCCCGGCAGCCGCGGCGTGCAGTGCCTCAAGGGGCGTCGCATGGGTATGCGTCTGCACGTCGGCGGGCGTCCTCAGCCCGGCGGCCCGGAAAGCGGTTTCGAGCTGCTCGGCCGTCGCGGCACGCGGCATCGGCAGGCTGGTGAAATGCCAGACGTCCACCAGCGGCGCCACGCGCGCGAGGATGCCGGCTAGGTCCTTGTCGGCCATTGCGCCGAACACGGCGTGCGTGCGCGGGAAGAAGCCCATCTGATCCAGGTTCTGCGCCAGCGCGGCGACGGCGTGCGGGTTGTGGGCCACGTCCAGCACGACGGCCGGCTGGCCGGCAAGCACCTGGAAACGCCCCGGCAGCTCCACCAGCGCCAGGCCGGTGCGCACGGCCTGCGCGCTGATGGGCAGGCGGTCGGCCAGCGCCTCGAAGGCAGCCAGCACGCCGGAGGCGTTCAACAGCTGGTTGACGCCGCGCAGCGCCGGGTAGGCCATGCCGGAGAAGCGCTTGCCGCGCCCGGCCCATTGCCATTGCGTGCGGTCGCCGCTGAAGGTGAAATCACGGCCCAGTTGGCGCAGGTCAGCCCCCAGCTCAGCCGCGCGGGCGGCCAGCGATGCCGGCGGCATCGGATCGCTGACGACGACCGGGCGGCCGGCGCGCATGATGCCGGCCTTCTCGCGGCCCACGCTCTCGCGGTCGGGGCCCAGGTATTCCGTGTGGTCGAGGTCGATGCTGGTGATGACGGCACAGTCGGCGTCGATGACGTTGACCGCGTCCAGCCGGCCGCCCAGGCCCACCTCGAGGATGACGAGGTCCAGCGGCTCATGCTGCAGGCGGCGCATGATGGCCAGCGTCGTGAACTCGAAATAGGTCAGCGTGATGTCGCCGCGCGCGGCCTCGACGGCCTCGAAATGCGGCTCCAGCGACTCGGCCGCCACCGGCGCACCGCCGACCCGGCAGCGCTCCTGGAAATGCACGAGGTGGGGCTTGATGTAGAGGCCCACGCGGTAGCCGGCGTGCAAGGCGATGGACTCCAGCATCGCGCAGGTCGAGCCCTTGCCGTTGGTGCCGGCGACGACGACGGTCGGGCAGTCGAAGGCGATGCCCAGGCGCTCCTTCACCGCGTTGACGCGGTCCAGCGTCATGTCGATGGTCTTGGGATGCAGGCGCTCGCAGTGGGCGAGCCAGTCATCGAGGGTCATGGCAAGCGGCATGGCTGAGAAAAACAAAAGCCAGGCACGGGGCCTGGCTCGAAGGTCTGCGGGCGACGGTCAGGCGACGGCGTCCGCGCTCTGGCGCTGCAGCATGGCGAGCTGGCGCGCGATGGTCTCGCGCAGCTGGCGGCGGTCCACGATCATGTCGACGGCGCCCTTCTCCATCAGGAACTCGGCGCGCTGGAAGCCGGCGGGCAGCTTCTCGCGCACGGTGTTCTCGATGACGCGCGGCCCGGCAAAGCCGATCAGCGCCTTGGGCTCGGCCAGCACGATGTCGCCGACGAAGGCGAACGAGGCCGAGACGCCGCCCATGGTCGGGTCGGTCAGCACGCTGATGTAGGGCAGCTTGGCCTTGGCCAGGCGCGTCAGCGACGCATTGGTCTTGGCCATCTGCATCAGGCTCAGCAGGCCTTCCTGCATGCGCGCACCGCCGGTGGCGGTGAAGCAGATGAACGGCGTCTTCTGCTCGATGGCCGTCTCGACGCCGCGCACGAAGCGCTCGCCGACGACCGAGCCCATGGAGCCGCCCATGAAGTCGAACTCGAAGCAGGCCGCGACGACCGGCACGCTCATGACGGCGCCGCCGATGACAACCAGCGCGTCGGTCTCGCCGGTGGTCTCCAGCGCCTCCTTCAGCCGGTCGGGGTACTTCTTGCTGTCCTTGAACTTCAGCGCGTCGACCGGCAGCACCTCCTGGCCGATCTCATAACGGCCCTCGCCATCCAGGAAGGCATCCAGGCGGGCACGCGCGCCGATGCGGTGGTGGTGCGAGCACTTGGGGCAGACATTGATGTTCTGTTCCAGGTCGGTCTTGTAAAGCACCGTCTCGCAGCTCGGGCACTTGATCCACAGGCCTTCGGGCACCGTGCGGCGGTCCGCCGGATCGCCCTGCTGGATCTTGGGTGGGAGCAGTTTGTCGAGCCAACTCATGTGTCAGTCCTTGTCGAGTGCGGCGCGGATTTCACGGATGAAGGCCGCGCCAGTCAAGGCGACATTATCGGCCGGCTGCTGTTCCAGCAGCTCGACCAGCTTGGAGCCGATGACGACGGCGTCTGAAACGTCGGCCACGGCCCGTGCCGTAGCGCCGTCGCGGATACCGAAGCCGACGCCCACCGGCACGCTGACGTGCCGGCGGATGCGCGGCACGGCGTCGGCCACGGCCGCCGTATTCAGGTGGCCGGCGCCGGTCACGCCCTTCAGCGACACGTAGTAGACGTAGCCGCTGGCGAGCCGGCCGACCTGGGCCATGCGGGCCTCGGTGGAGGTGGGCGCCAGCAGGAAGATGGCGTCCATGTTCGCCGCGCGCAGCTTGGCCGCGAACTCTTCGCATTCCTCGGGCGGGTAGTCGACGATGAGGACGCCGTCGACGCCGGCAGCCGAGGCATCCGCCACGAAGGCATCCAGGCCGTAATGCTCGACCGGGTTGGCATAGCCCATCAGCACCAGCGGCGTGGTGTCGTTGCGAGTGCGGAACTCGCGCACGAAGCCCAGCACCTTGCGCAGGCCGACGCCCGCTTTGAGCGCCCGCTCGCCGGCACGCTGGATGACGGGGCCGTCGGCCATGGGGTCGGAGAACGGCACGCCCAGCTCGATGACGTCGGCACCGGCCTCGGCCATGGCCAGCATCAGGTCGACGGTCGCGCTCGGATAAGGATCGCCGGCGGTGACGAAGGGGATCAGCGCCTTGCGGCCGTCGGTCTTGAGTTGCTTGAAAGTGGTGGCTATGCGGCTCATGACGGCCTCCGAAGGGCCGCCCCGAGGCGGCCGTGCGCCCCCTCGGGGGGCAGCGAGCGAATGCGAGCGTGGGGGCTCATTGTTTGACCTTCTCACCGGCTTGCGACGGGCGGTCGAAATAGGCGGCACCGGACAGATCGGCCACGGTGCCGATGTCCTTGTCACCACGGCCGGAGAGGTTCACGAGCAGCACCTTGTCCTTGCCCAGCGTCGGCGCGAGCTTCATCGCATGCGCGACGGCGTGGCTGGATTCGAGGGCCGGGATGATGCCCTCGGTGCGGCACAGGCGATGGAAGGCCGCCAGCGCCTCGGCGTCGGTGCAGCCGACGTACTCGGCGCGGCCGATGTCCTTCAGGTGGGCATGCTCGGGGCCGACGCCGGGGTAGTCCAGGCCGGCGGAGATCGAGTGCGTCTCGATGATCTGGCCGTCTGCGTCCTGCAGCAGGTAGGTGCGGTTGCCATGCAGCACGCCAGGGCTGCCGGCGGTCAGCGTGGCGGCGTGCTTGCCGCTGGCCACGCCCTGCCCTTCGGCCTCGACGCCGATGAGGCGCACGCTCTCATTCGGGATGTAGGGATGGAAGATGCCGATCGCATTCGACCCGCCGCCCACGCAGGCGATGACGGCGTCCGGCTGGCGGCCGGCCAGCTCGGGCATCTGCTCCAGGCACTCCAGGCCGATGATGCGCTGGAAGTCGCGCACCATCATCGGATAGGGATGCGGGCCGGCCACGGTGCCGATGATGTAGAAGGTGTTCTCGACGTTGGTGACCCAGTCGCGCATGGCCTCGTTGAGCGCGTCCTTCAGCGTCTTGCTGCCGCTCTCCACCGGCACGACGGTCGCGCCGAGCAGCTTCATGCGGTAGACGTTGGGCGACTGGCGCTTGACGTCCTCGCTGCCCATGTAGACCACGCATTCCAGGCCGTAGCGGGCGCAGATCGTCGCCGTGGCCACGCCGTGCTGGCCGGCGCCGGTCTCGGCGATGACGCGCGGCTTGCCCATGCGCTTGGCCAGCAGCGCCTGGCCGATGACGTTGTTGATCTTGTGCGCGCCGGTGTGGTTGAGGTCCTCGCGCTTCAGGTAGATCTGCGCGCCGCCCAGTTCCCGGCTCAGGCGGTCGGCGTGATAGATCGGGCTCGGGCGGCCGACGAAGTGCTTGAGCTCCTTCTTGAACTCGGCCAGGAACTCCGGATCGTTCTGGTAGTGGGCGTAGGCGTCCTTCAACTGGTCCAGCGCGTGGACGAGGGTCTCGGAGACGAAGCTGCCGCCATAGGTCGGCGTGCCGGCATGGCGGAAATGCCCGGTGGCATCGGGCTGGTCGTACTGGAACATGGTCTTTCCCCTAGCGGGAGAGTCCTGCGTCGGCGCGCTTCACGGCGCTGCAGAACTCGTGGATCAGGTCGGCGCTCTTGATGCCCTTGGACACCTCGACGCCGGAGCTCACATCAACGGCCCACGGCCGCACCCGGGCGATGCCATCGCCGACGTTTGCTGCATTCAACCCACCAGACAAAACGAGGTGAGAGGCTGCGCTTGGTGGAATGAGTGACCAATCGAAGACCTTGCCGCCACCGCCATAGCCGTCGACATGGGCGTCGAGCAGGATGGCCTGGGCACTGGAAAAACGAGATGTGAAGTCTACCAAGTCGAAGCCCGGCGCCATGCGAGCCGCCCGCAGGTAGGGGCGCTGGACGCGCTCGCAGTCGGCGGGTGTCTCGTCACCGTGGAATTGCACCAGCATGTTGGGCAGCGCCTCGAAGCCGGCCTGCAGCTCGGCATCCGTCGCGTTGACGAACAGGCCCACGGGCATCACGAAAGGCGGCAGCAGCTTCGCGAGCGCCCTCGCCCGTTCCGGCGTCACGGCGCGCGGGCTCTTGGCGTAGAAGACGAAGCCGATGGCGTCTGCGCCGGCTGCGACGGCCGCCTCGACATCGACCTCACGGGTCAGGCCGCAAATCTTGATTCGGGTCATGGGAGCCAATCGAGCGCGGCCACATGCCGCGGGATGTCCAGCTCGGCATCGTAGGTCGGGCCGAGAAAGTACAGGCCGTCCGGGGCGAATGTCGGCGCGGCCACCTTGCGGTCGCGCGCGGCCAGCACCTCGGACACCCAGTCCGGCGAACGCGTGCCGCTACCCACGGCAAGGAGGCAGCCCATCAGGTTGCGCACCATGTGGTGCAGGAAGGCGCTGGCCTCGAACTCGAAGCGCCAGTAGGCGCCACGGCGCTGCACACGGATCTCGCGAAGCGTCTTCACGGGCGACGCCGCCTGGCATTCCGAGGAGCGAAAGGACGAGAAGTCATGCTCGCCGATCAGGCGCTCGGCCGCCGCTTCGAGCGCCGCCGGGTCCAGCGGGCGGAAGACCCAGCCGCACTGCCCCGATTCGATGGCGGGGCGTACCGCCGACTCGAGCAGCAGGTAGGCATAGCGCCGGCCCCGCGCCGAATTGCGGGCGTGGAAGGCGTCGCCCGGAAACCGGGACCATTGGATGGCGATGTCGGGCGGCAGATAGCGGTTGCTGCCGCGCACCCAGGAGAAGGGCTCGCGTTCGACGTCGGTGTCGAAGTGCACGACCTGGTTGATGCCGTGCACGCCGGCATCGGTGCGGCCGGCGCAGATCGTGCGAATGGGCTGCGCCGCGAAGGCGGACAGGCCTTTCTCCAGGGCGTCCTGCACGGTGCGGCCACCGGGCTGACTCTGCCAGCCGTTGTAGCCGCCGCCGCGGTAACTCACGCCAAGTGCAACTCTCATGGGCTCCAAAGGAAAACGCCCGGCCAGGCCGGGCGTCGCAGTATCGCGGCTGCTGTCAGCGAAGCTCGTTGAGCATCGCCTGGGCCTTGTCGCGCAGCCCGCCGCTGGCACGCTGGACCAGTTCCTGCAGCACCTCGCGGGCGCCCTCGGTATCACCGATCTGGCGGAACTCATCGGCCAGCTCCAGCTGGCGCAGCAAGGGGTCGCCCTCGTCGTCACCCAGGGCCTCGAGAGCCTGGCCCAGCGGATCAGCCACGGGCTCCCCGGGCAGACTGATGGCGCCGAAATCGAAGTCCAGGTCGGTCGACGCTGGTGCGGGCGCGGCGCTGACCGGCAGGTCACCCATGCCGCTGAGGTCGAAGTTCAGGTCCGGGGCCGGCGGCGCCGTGCGGGTGCCGCGGCTGGAGATGTCGAAATCCATCGTCATCGGCGCCTGCTCGACCGAAGCCGGCATGGCCTGCGTGGCGGCCATCGCGATGGGCGACACCGGCTCCGGAGCGTCCAGATCCAGGTCCAGCGCGAGGTCGAAACCGCTCACGGGGCCCGTGTCGGGGCCGGCGCGCACCGCGTCGGTCGCCAGATGAGCCGCTGCAGCAGCGGCGGCCACCTGCGGCAGCGCCGTCTGCGGCAACGTGCTGGCGTTCATGGGTTCGGGACGCAGTTCGGGGCCATCCTCGACATGGGCGGGCGCCCCGCCGGGCTGGTACAGCGGGTTGTCCGGGTCGATGCCACGGCCCAGTTCCTGCGCCTTGGCCCAGTCCTCGCCCGTGCCCTGGGTCTCGGCGTAGAGCTGCACGGCAAGCTGCTCGAAGCCCTTGGAGTCGCGGCGCTTGGCGTAGACCTCCAGCAGCTTCAGGCGAATGGCCAGGCGCGTCGGGTTGGCGCGCAGCGCTTCCTTGAGGATTTCCTCGGCCTGCAGGTCGCGGCCATAGGCCAGGTAGACGTCGGCCTCGGCGACCGGGTCCACGTCGCCGATGGCGTCCAGCTGGCTGAGCGAGTAGCTCATGGACGACTGCCCGGTGTTCTGCGCGTCGCGCGTATCCACGCGCTGGCCGCCGGTGCCGCCGAAGAAGGAATCCGGCTGCAGGCGGCTCTCGTGGAAGCCGGTCTCTGCCGCGTGGGCCGGACGGCGCGAACGCAGCCGGTACAGGCCCAGGCCGCCCAGCACCGCGACGAGGACGCCGGCGAGCGGCAGCACGATGGGGTTGTCCAGCAGTTGCTCGACGAAGCCGGGCGGCTCGGCGGCCGGCGGCGGTGCCAGCGGCGCGCTGGCGCGGACTGCAGGCCTGGAGGCGGCAGCGCTGGCCGCCGTCGCCGCGGACGCGACCTCGGCGGCGGCGACCACAGGCGCCGGGGCCGGCAATGCCGGGGTCGACGTGGAGGCACCGGCCGCGGCAGGCTGGGCGGCGCTGGAGAGCTTCTTCAGCTCCTCCACGTTGCGCGTCAGCTCGGCCACACGGGCTGCGGCGTCCTTCTTCTCCGCATCCTTGGACAGCTTGGTCTCGGCAGCGCTGGCGGCAGCACCGCCGGCCTTGCTGAGGGTGAGCTTGTCCGGCGTCGGCGCGGCAGCGGGCTTGCGGTCTTCGACGGCGGCCTGCACCTGGCCCTTGGACTGGCGCTCGCTCTCGGTGTTCTGCAGCGTCGGCGCGGCAGACGCCAGGCGTTGACGGTAGGCCGAGAAGTCGGCGCTCTGGGCCTGGATGACCTGGCGCGCCTCGCTGCGCGGGATGGCCGCCAGCGCGTCGCTGCCCGGCACCTGCAGTGTCGAGCCGGCCTTGAGCCGGTTCATGTTGCCATCGATGAAGGCGTCGGGGTTGTTGCGGAACAAGCCCACCAGCATCTGGTCGAGCGAGATGCCGCCGGCCTGGGTGCGCGCGGCGACCCTGGAGAGCGAATCGCCCGGGCGCACCGTGTACTCGGAGGCCGCCGTGACGGGCCGGCGCACGGGCTCGGGAGCCGGGGCCGGAGGACGCGCAGCAGCGACCGGTGCCGATGCGGCTGCATTGCGCGGCAGCGCCGTCGTGACGGCCGGCGCCGGCGCGGGCACCGCCTCGCTGGAGACGGGCGCGGCAGGCGCGGGCGCCGCGGCGATGGCCGGCGGTGCAGTGACGACGGGGGCCGGCTTGGGCAGGCTCGGCGGATCGAACAGCAGCGTGTATTCGCGCACCAGGCGGCCGCTGGACCAGCTCAGCTCGAGGATGACGTCGACAAATGGCTCCTGCACCGAGCGGTCGCTGCTGACGCGCAGCAGGGTGCGGCCATTGCTGCGCACGATCTGGACCTGGGTGGAGGTCAGCACCGGGTTGTATTCGACGCCGGAGCTGCGGTAGGACTCGGGCGGCGCGATGCGCGCCTTGAGGGTGGCGGCTTCCTCGGCCGTCAGGCTGGTGACGTCGATCTCGGCGCGCATGGTCTCGCCAAGGGCGGACTGCACGTTGAGTTTGCCCAGGCCCAGCGCTTGCACGCTGCCGCTGGCCACGAGCAGTGCGGCAAGCGCGAGGTGATGGCGAGCAAAGCCCATGGGTCGAACTCCCTCGAATGCGTCGCGAATGTGGTCTTTCAAGGCATTCCCCAAAGCAACAAGGCGGGGCTGTTGAGGGCCCCGCCTGTCTCGATCTTCAGCACGCGCTGCATGAATACGGTATTCACGGTTTGGCCTGCGTCGAGTTTCAAATCAAAAACACAACGGCATCAAGCATATACGGGGAAATGCTCACGCGATACCTCATGTGTCGCGTGGTTTCAATATCGACGCCCGGGTGAACCCTAGGTCAAACCGTAAAAGACCGTAAGCGAGTTACCGCTCCAGCAGGATGCGCAGCATGCGGCGCAGCGGCTCGGCCGCGCCCCACAGCAGTTGGTCGCCGATGGTGAAGGCGCCGAGGTATTCGGGGCCCATGGCCAGCTTGCGCAACCGGCCGACGGGGATGGTCATGGTGCCGGTGACGGCCACGGGCGTCAGGTCGCGAATGGTGGCCTCACGCGTGTTCGGCACCACCTTCACCCAGGCGTTGTCGGCGGCGATCATGGCCTCGATGTCTGCCAGCGGCACGTCCTTCTTCAGCTTGAAGGTCAGCGCCTGGCTGTGGCAGCGCATCGCACCGACGCGGACGCAGAAACCGTCGACGGGAATGGCGCCCGAACCGAGGATCTTGTTGGTCTCGGCCATGCCCTTCCACTCTTCCTTGGACATGCCATTGCCCAGGTCCTTGTCGATCCAGGGGATCAGCGAGCCACCCAGCGGAACGCCGAAGTTCGCGGTCTCGTCGGCGGACAGCGAGCGCTGCTTGGCGATGACCTGGCGGTCGATCTCGAGGATGGCGCTCTTGGGGTCGTCCAGCAGCGGCTTGACCGCCGCGTTCAGCGTGCCGTACTGCGTCAGCAGCTCGCGCATGTGCTGGGCGCCGCCGCCGGAAGCGGCCTGGTAGGTCTGCGTGGACATCCACTCGACGAGGCCGGCCTTGTACAGCGCGCCCACGCCCATCAGCATGCAGCTGACGGTGCAGTTGCCGCCGATCCAGTTCTTGCCGCCCGCCGCCAGCGAGTTCTTGATGACCGGCATGTTGACCGGGTCCAGCACGATGACGGCGTCATCGGCCATGCGCAGCGTGGAGGCCGCATCGATCCAGTGGCCGTTCCAGCCCGCCGCGCGCAGCTTGGGGTAGACCTCGGTCGTGTAGTCGCCGCCTTGGGCGGTGATGATGATGTCGCAGCGCTTGAGCTGCTCGATGTCGAAGGCGTTCTGCAGCGACTTCTCGTTCTTGGCCTGGGCCGGAGCAGCGCCGCCGGCGTTGGAAGTCGAGAAGAACAGCGGCTCGATCAGGTCGAAATCACGCTCGGCGGTCATGCGTTCCATGAGCACCGAGCCCACCATGCCGCGCCAGCCTACGAGGCCTACCAAGGTCGTCGTCATCATCAAATCCTTTGTCCAACTGTCACCAAACCCCATCCACTTCGGGCCCCGGCTCGTTCGCCGGGTTTGGAGGGGCGAGACGAGACGGAGCTTTAGCTCTTAATGGTTTTGGTGGTCGTGATGGCTTTGACGACAGCGCCGCCCATCTCGAGGGTCGTGACCTTCGAGGTGCCTTCACTCCAGATGTCGGCGGTGCGCAAGCCCTGGGCCAGCACCGACTGCACCGCGGCTTCGATACGAGCGGCGGCTTCGGGCAGGTTGAGGGAGAACTTGAGCATCATGGCAGCAGACAGGATTGTAGCCAGCGGGTTCGCAATCCCCTTGCCCGCGATGTCCGGCGCGCTGCCGTGGCTGGGCTCGTAGAGGCCCTTGTTGTTCGCGTCCAACGAGGCGGACGGCAGCATGCCGATGGAGCCGGTCAGCATGGCGGCCTCGTCGGACAGGATGTCGCCAAACATGTTGCCGGTCACGACGACGTCGAACTTCTTCGGCGCCTTGACGAGCTGCATCGCGGCGTTGTCCACGTACATGTGGTCCAGCTCGACGTCGGGGTACTGGGCGTGGACCTCGATGACGACGTCCTTCCAAAACTGCGAGGTCTCCAGCACGTTGGCCTTGTCGACGCTGGTGAGGCGCTTGTTGCGCTTGCGGGCGGCCTGGAACGCGACGTGGGCGATGCGCTCGATCTCGGGGCGCGAGTAGCGCATCGTGTCGAAGGCTTCGTCGGAGCCGGGGAAGTGGCCATCCACCGCCGTGCGGCGGCCACGCGGCTGGCCGAAGTAGATGTCGCCGGTGAGTTCCCGAATGATCAAGATGTCCAGGCCAGCAACCAGCTCGGGTTTCAACGACGAGGCATGCGTCAGCTGCTCGTAGCAGATGGCCGGTCGAAGGTTTGCAAACAGGCCCAGCGCCTTGCGCAACCCCAGAATGGCCTGTTCAGGCCGCAGCGAACGCTCCAGCTTGTCGTACTTCCAGTCGCCCACGGCGCCGAACAGCACCGCGTCCGCGTCCTGCGCCAGCTTCAGCGTGGCCGGCGGCAGCGGGTGGCCGCTGGTCTCGTAGGCCTTGCCGCCCACGTCGGCCCAGTCCAGCTGCAGGGGCAGGTCCAGGGCCTTCAGCACCTTGACCGCCTCGGCCATGATCTCCGGGCCGATACCGTCGCCAGGCAGAACAGCAATCTTCTTGATCGTCATCTCAATCTCTCCAAACACCCGTTTTACCGAGCGACTGCAGTGGGACCGGCTTTGCCGGGCCACCAGCAGTGCCCCTTGAGGGGCGCGCGCAGCGCGTAGGGGTGGTCTAAATCACTCGGTTGTTCAGCCAGGGCTTCGCGGCGATGCGGGCGGCCTCAAAGGCGCGGATCTTGTCGGTGTGCTGCAGCGTGAGGCCGATCTCGTCCAGGCCGCCGAGCAGGCATTCCTTGCGGAACGGCTCGATGTCGAAGGGGATCTCGGCGCCGTCGGGCTTGACGACAACCTGGCGCGGCAGATCCACGACCAGCTGGTAGCCCGGGAAGGCCTTGACCTCGTCGAACAGCTGGTTCATCGCCGACGCCGGCAGCGCGATGGGCAGCAGGCCGTTCTTGAAGCAGTTGTTGAAGAAGATGTCGGCGAAGCTGGGCGCCAGGATGGCGCGGAAGCCGTACTGCTGCAGCGCCCAGGGCGCGTGCTCGCGGCTGGAGCCGCAGCCGAAGTTCTGGCGCGCAATCAGCACGCTTGCCGCCGCGTAGCGCGGCTGGTTCAGCACGAAGTCGGGGTTGGGCCGGCGGCTGGCCGGGTCCTGGCCGGGCTCGCCATGGTCCAGGTAGCGCCATTCGTCGAACAGGTTGGGGCCGAAGCCCGAGCGCTTGATCGACTTCAGGAACTGCTTCGGGATGATCGCGTCGGTGTCGACGTTCTCGCGGTCCATGGGCGCGACCAGGCCCTTGTGGATGGTGAACTTGTCCATGTCAGGCCAGCGTCCTCACGTCAACGAAATGGCCGGTCATCGCGGCCGCAGCGGCCATGGCCGGACTGACGAGGTGGGTGCGACCACCCGCGCCCTGGCGGCCTTCGAAGTTGCGGTTGCTGGTGGAGGCGCAGCGCTCGCCCGGCTCCAGCCGGTCGGCGTTCATCGCCAGGCACATGGAGCAACCCGGCTCGCGCCACTCGAAGCCGGCAGCCTTGAAGACCTGGTCCAGCCCCTCGGCCTCGGCCTGCGCCTTGACGAGGCCCGAGCCCGGCACGACCAGGGCCAGCTTGATGTTCCTGGCCACGCGGCCACCGACTCGGCGCACGACGCTGGCGGCCTCGCGCATGTCCTCGATGCGGCTGTTGGTGCAGGAGCCGATGAAGACCTTGTCGACGTGGATGTCGGCGATGGCCTTGTTGGGCTCCAGCGCCATGTAGGTCAGCGCGCGCTCGATGGCGCCGCGCTTGACGTCGTCCCGCTCCTTGTCGGGGTCGGGCACGCGGTCGTCGATGGCCAGCACCATCTCTGGCGAGGTGCCCCAGCTGACCTGCGGGCGGATCTGCGCGGCGTCCAGCTCGACGACCTTGTCGAAGTGCGCGCCCTCATCGGAATGCAGCGTGCGCCAGTAGGCAACGGCCTGCTCCCATTCCACGCCCTGCGGCGAGAACGGCCGGCCCTTGACGTAGTTGATCGTCGTGTCGTCCACGCCGATCAGGCCGGCGCGGGCGCCGGCTTCGATGGCCATGTTGCAGACCGTCATGCGGCCTTCCATGCTCAGCGCGCGGATGGCGGAGCCGGCGAACTCGATGGTGTAGCCCGTGCCGCCGGCGGTGCCGATCCTGCCGATGATGGCCAGCACGATGTCCTTGGCGCCAACGCCCTTGGCGCACTGGCCCTCGACCTTGACGAGCAGGTTCCTGGCCTTCTTGGCCGACAGCGTCTGCGTGGCCAGCACATGCTCGACCTCGCTGGTGCCGATGCCGTGGGCCAGCGCGCCGAAGGCGCCGTGCGTGGACGTGTGGCTGTCGCCGCAGACGACGGTCATGCCGGGCAGCGTGGCGCCCTGCTCCGGGCCGATGACGTGCACGATGCCCTGGCGCTTGTCGCTCATCTTGAACTGCGTGATGCCGAAGCGGTCGCAGTTGGCGTCCAGCGTGTCGACCTGCAGCTTGGAGACCGGGTCGGCGATGCCGTGGCTGCGGTCGGTCGTCGGCACGTTATGGTCGCTGACGGCCAGGTTGGCGGACAGGCGCCAGACCTTGCGGCCGGCCAGGTCCAGGCCTTCGAAGGCCTGCGGGCTGGTCACCTCGTGGACGAGGTGGCGGTCGATGTAGAGCAGCGCCGTGCCGTCGGGCTCGGTGTGCACGACATGCTCATCCCAGAGCTTGTCGTAGAGAGTGCGTGAGGTCATTGCTTATCTCGTGGAATCAGCGTGTCGACGAAGCGCTGCACCACCGTCGGCAGCCGCTGCTGGCGCAACACGCCCAGTACATATTCGCGCTCGGCCCAGGGCTCTTCAAGGCGCAGGGCGCGCACACCGAAGACGCGCGTGAAGCGCTCGGCCGGTTGCTCCGGCAGCACGGCCACACCCAGGCCCGCCTCGACGAGCTGGGCGATGGCGTCGAAGCCCCGCACCTGCCAGCGCGCGTTCAGCGTCTTGCCGCGCGCGGCGGCCTGCTCGCGCATCAGCTCCTGCGCGCTGGCGCCGGCATGCAGGCCGATGAGGTCATAGGCCAGCAGGTCGTCGAACCGCACCTCCTCGCGCTGGGCCAGCGGGTGCTTGAGCGGCACCAGCGCGGCCAGCCGGCCATGGGCGAAGACCCAGGTCTGCAGCCGGTTGTCCAGCAACGGCGGCGAGAAGACGCCTACATCGGCGCGCCCTTCCGCCACCGCGGCCTGCGCTTCGGCGCTGGTCAGGTCCTCCAGGCTGATGCGGATCTGGCTGTGCGCCTGCGAAAAGCCCACCAGGTGCGGCGGCAGCGCCTCGGTGATGGCGCTGGTGTTGGCGGCAATGCGCAGATGACCCTTGATGCCACGCGAGAACTCCATGACCTCGGTCTCGAGGGCATAGAGCGACGCGTGCAGCGATCGGATGTGACGCACCAGCGCCCGCCCCGCCTCGGTGGGCTCGACACCCCGCGCGCGCCGCTCGAAGAGCTGCACGCCGAGGCGGCTTTCCAGGTCGGACAGACGCTTGCTGGCGGCAGCCAGGGCCAGGTGCTCCTGGGCGGCGCCGCGGGTGATCGAGCGGGTCTGCTCGATGGCCAGCACGAGGTTGAGGGTGGTGAGATCGTGTCGCATGAGGGTTCGGGTTCCAGCATAGCCTTCGCGAAGAAGGACATTCTGCGCCAGAAAGCGACTTTTGTTTCGCGATTCGCGAACTCAATGCAGCGCCTGCCCGCCCTGCTTCAACAGACCACGCAAGGCATTGCGACTGTGGGCGCCGAAATGGCCCAGCAGCTCGGCGATGGCATGGTGCAGGCCGTCCCGCTGGCCCTGAAGGTCCCGGGCAAGCTCGGCGCCAAGACGATCCTCGTTGGCGGCGAAGTCGAAATCGGGGTCAGTGACGAATTTCGCCGGCGCGCCGACAACCACCGCCGCGTCCGTTGCCGGGCCGGCCTGGAAGGCTTCGGCAGCCACGGTGTCGCGCACATAGCCCGCACTCCAGGCCGGGTAGCGCGCATCACGCCCGGCGTCGCGCAGGGCCAGTTCCAGCGGCCCGTCGCGACGCTGGCGGGCGCCGTCCATGATCCAGCGCGTCTGGAACTGCTCCAGCACGAAATGGCGGTTGCCCTGCAGCACGACGAGACCCTGCCGGTCTGCCGGCATGCCGAGCTGGGCCTTGAGGTTGACCCACATCATGCGGCCCAGCGTGGCGCCCGGGGCGGCGCTGGCGTGGTAGGGCTGGGTCAGGTCCTCGACGTGGTGCAGCGCCATGCCGGCGAAGCGCCAGCCCCAGTAGGCATGGCCGGTCTGCCAGGCCAGCGCGGCCAGCGCGCCGTACTGCTGCACGCGCAGTTCGGTGAAGGTGCGCGCGAAGCTGGGCGCCAGCGTGTTGAAGATGGCGCCCTGGTGGAAGAAGCCCATGTGGAACGGCGCCTGCGAGCCGATGGCTACGGCCGGGTTGCCGAAGGGCTGCCTGCCGAAGCCGTAGGACGGGTTCTGCGGGTGGCCCGGGTTGTCGTCGAAGAGGTTGAGGTCGTGGCCATAGTCGGGCTCGTCGCAGGCCGAGGCCAGCACGGCCAGGGCCGTGACCGCCTCGCCCGGCTGCAGCGCGACGAAGCGCTGCGTGGCGCCTGCGCCCGGCTTCACGGCGGTGACGAGGTTCGCGTCGATGGCAGGGCGCGTCGACGCGGCTTCGCGCGGGTCGGGCTGCAGATACAGGGCCAGCCGGGACTGCGGCGACAGCCTCAGCGCACGCAGGAAGGCGGCGCGGCGGTCCGCATCGCTGCGGCCGGCATCGGGCATGAACCGCAGCGGCTTGGGGCGCGGCGCATGCTGCTTCAGGTGGGCGCGGGCCCAGGCCTCCTGCGCATCCAGCGTGCGGGCGATGGCAGCCTCCTGGTCGCGCAGGAAATCGACGAGGGCTTCGGCCTTGACGGGGGCGGCGCCCGCCACCTCGGGCATGCGCTCGAAGGCGCGGTAGCACATGGGCGTGTGGTTGCCCCAGGCCTGCGCCAGCGTGGGCAGCACCAGGGCAAGCAGCGTCAGGATGGGGCGCATGGGCAGCAGCAGCGTGGAAAGCCGCGCATTCTGGCCCGCGCCGGGCAAAGCCTTGCAACCGAATCCACGAGCCGGCTTGTGACCGCCTCGCCTCCCGGCGTGCCACGGGCCGGTGAGCCCAGCGCGGCACATGCAAGTTTTGCTGCCGCTCAGGTTACGCAGCGGGGCCGGTTTGCAGAAGCGGTGATTGGGGAAGCAGTGCTTCGCCGGAGTTCAAGCCGTGGCTAGGGGTTTTCCGTGTCGGCCGGATGTCGGCGTCAGGCGTTGCGGCCCTCGCAAGGGGCACTCATCGCCCCGGGGAGTTTCTGGATGCCTCCAATCCCGAGCCCGCGCCGGCTTGGCCTCGCACTGCTCATCGCCCTCGGCCTGAATGGCTGTGGCCACCCACTCAACGCGGTCCCCGCTGCCGACACGGCCGCCCCCAAGGCAGTCGTGGCGCCACCGGAAATGCAGATTGCGGCTCCATCGCCGCCCCCGCCGGCAATCAACGTGCAAGCAGCCCGCGTCGCGGCGTTCATGCCGGGCATGCGTCCGGCCCCTGCGCCGCAATCGACGGCGCGCTACACGACGTTCGACGACCGCCCCTGGCAACGCGTGGCCGAGGCTCCGGTCTCCACCTTCAGCGCCAGCGTGGACACCGGCAGCTACGCCAACGTGCGCCGCTTCCTGAGCCGCGGCGCCCTGCCCCCGCGCGATGCGGTGCGCGTGGAAGAGCTGGTCAACTACTTCGGCTACGACTACGCGCTGCCACCCGCGGGCGCCTCCGCCCCCTTCGCCGTCGACGCACGCGTGGTGGCCTCGCCCTGGAATGCCGAACGCGGGCTGGTGCGCATCGCCATCAAGGGGCAAGACCTCGCCAAGCAGAGCCTGCCGCCGGCCAACCTGGTGTTCCTGGTGGATGTGTCGGGCTCCATGGGCCCGCAGGACCGGCTGCCGCTGGTGCGCGCCGCGCTGCACCTGCTGACCCAACAGTTGCGCGCACAGGACCGCGTGGGCATCGTCAGCTACGCCAGCGGCACGAAGGTGGTGCTGGCGGCCACGCCGGGCGATCAGAAGGACACCATCCATGCCGCCATCGACACGCTGGCCGCCGGCGGCGCCACCTACGGCGAGGCCGGCATCCGCCTGGCCTACGCGCAGGCCCGCGCCGGCTTCATCGACCAGGGCATCAACCGCGTGCTGCTGGCGACCGATGGCGACCTCAACATCGGCGTGACCAACGCCAGCGAGCTGAAGACGCTGGTGGAAGGCGAGCGCAGGCGCGGCGTGGGCCTGACCGCGCTGGGCGTGGGCGACAGCAACTACAACGAGGCGCTGATGAAGAAGCTCGCCGACGTGGGCGATGGCAGCTACCACTACCTGGACACGTTGAAGGAAGCGCACAAGGTGCTGGTCAACGAGATGACCAGCACGCTGGCCACCATCGCGCAGGACCTGAAGCTGCAGGTCGAGTTCAATCCCGCCCTGGTGCAGGAGTACCGCCTGATCGGCTACGAGCTGAACCAGCTGACACGCGAGCAGTTCAACGACGACAAGGTGGACGCCGGCGACATCGGTGCCGGCCACACGGTCACGGCGCTGTACGAGGTGATTCCCACCGGCGCCAAGGGCAGCGTCGACCCGCTGCGCTATCGGCAGGAGAACGACAAGGCCGCCTCGGCCGGCAACCACGCGAGCGAACTGGCCTGGCTGAAGCTGCGCTACAAGCCGCCCGGCGAAGCGCAGAGCAAGCTGGTGCAGGTGCCCATCATCAAGCCCGCCGCCACGCCCGCCTGGCCCGCGCTGGACAAGGCGGACGCCGACCTGCGCTTCGCCGCGGCCGTTGCGGCCTGGGGCCAGTGGCTGCGCGGCAGCACGCAGATCGGCGACTACGGCCCCGCCCAGATCGCGACGCTGGCCAGGAGCGCTCGCGGTGCCGACACCTACGGCCACCGCGCGGAGTTCGAGACGCTGGTGGCGCTGTCGGCCGGCCTGAAGCGCTGAGCCCGGCGCCTGCGTGGGGCTCAGCCGTGCGCCGAGCCCGCGGTTCACCTACATCTGCTTGAACCGCGCCTGGAAACTCTGGCTGACGCTGAGGGTTTCGGGATGGCCTTTCAGATGGATGCTCATGTGCCCCAGCGCATTGCGCTCCACCCAGTCGACATGCGCCAGGTTGACGATGGCGTTGCGATGCACCTGCCAGAACTGCTGGCCATCGAGCTGCGCGCCCAGGTCCTTCAACGACAGCCGCACCCACCAGCTGCCCGTGCGCGTGACCACCTGGGTGAGCTTGGTCTCGGCGCGTAAGAACAACACGTCGCCCACCGTGATGAGCCGCAATTGCTCTCCCTGCCCCACCTGCAGCCAGCGCAGCGGCTCGGGCTTGCCGGCGTCGGCGCCGCCGGCCCCGGCCTGCAAAGCACGCAACAGGCCGCTGAGGTCCGGTGGTGCCAGCGTCAAGCGCTGCTGAAGGCGCTGCACCGTCTGAGCAAGGCGGGCGGGCTGCAAGGGCTTCAGCAGATAGTCGACCGCCCCCTGCTCGAAGGCCTTCAATGCATGTTCGTCGAGTGCCGTGACAAACACCAGGTGCACATGGCGGCTGATGGCCTGGGCCAGCTCGATGCCGTCCATGCCGGGCAGGCGGATGTCCACGAAGGCGATATCGGGCCGCCGGGCGTTCACCAGGGCCAGGCCTTGCGGGCCGTCCTCGGCCTCGCCGACGATGTCCAGCTCCGGCCAGAGCCGGCCCAGCTGCTCGCGCAGGTCGGCCCGCGGCAGGGCTTCGTCTTCAATCAAAACGGCGGTGGGCATGGCTCAATGATGCGGATGCGGCAGCCAGATGGTGGCGGTGACGCCGCCCTGGCCGTTGGCGGTCACGTCCAGGCGGGCGGCCTGGCCGTAGAGCAGCAGCAGGCGCTCGCGCAGGCTGGACAGGCCGAGCCCGCTGCCGCCCGTTTGTCCAGCGGCCGCAGCCTGCAGGCCGACGCCCGTGTCGCTGACCTCCAGCGCCAGCCCGTCGCCCAGCACGCGCGCCACGACGCGCAGCTCACCGCCGCCGCGCTTGGGCTCGATGCCATGCTGGATCGCGTTCTCGATCAGGCTGCCCAGCATCAACGGCGGGAAGGGCGCGCCGGCCAGCGGTTCCGGCAGGTCCAGCGTGACGCGCAGGCGCTCGCCCAGGCGCATCTGCATCAGCGCGAGATAGGCGTCGGCCAGCGCGAACTCGTTGGCCATCGTCGACATGGGTGAGCGCATCGCCGGCAGGGCCAGCCGCAGATAGTCGTGCAGCCGGCCCAGCATGCGGTCGGCCAGCGCGGCGTTGTGCCGCACCAGGTACTGGATGCCGGCCAGCGTGTTGTAGAGGAAGTGCGGCTCCACCTGGGCCTGCAGCGTCTTCAGCTCGGCCAGCGTGACCTGCCGGGACAGGTCGGCCACCGCCGCGGCCTGGCGCAGGCGCGAGGCCTCGGCGGCATGCTTGCGCTGCTCCCGCCAGCGGGCGGCCAGCGGCAGCAGATGCAATATCAGCGCGAGGCTGATGGCCGGCAGCAGCAGTTGCAGCAGCGTCAGGTTCGCGGCGAGTCCGTGCCAGGCGAAGTCGGCCCTCAACGGCAGGCCCAGCAGGGCCCCCAGCGCGGCGGCCAGCACCACCCAGGAGAGGGCCAGCGCGCCAGGCCAGGCTCGCCGGCTGATGGCCAGCCCCGCCAGTGCCCACCAGACCGCCGCATAAGTCAGCCAGAACTGGGCCGCCAGGCCCAGCGCGCGCTGCCCCATGCCGGGCGCCAGCTGCCAGCGCAGCAGCGCCCAGGCCAGCCAGAACAGCCCCACGGGCAGCAGCAGCGCAAGGCGGGGCCGGTAGTCCTGCAACAGTTCGCCGGCCGGGTTCATTCCAGCGTCAGGTTGGGCGGGATGCGGCGAGACGCCTTCTCGGCCCGGCGCCGAGCTTCGGCCCCACGCTGCGCGGTGGTCGGCAGCGGCATGCCGATGCGCGAGGGCGTCAACGGCACGTCCAGCCCCACTTCCTCGAACTTCATCGTGCTCAGCCAGACCTTGCCCTCGCCCACCACCATGGCCCCCATGGACACCATGGCCATCGGCGTGTTGGGCACGTCGGCCACGATGCTGACCTCGGCCCAGCGGTCCTGCGCGGCGCTGCTGCCGGCGCCGAAGGGCAGGTCCTCGGGCTTCAGGTCGGAGCGGCCTGAGCCGAAGAAGCGCTCGGTCCCCTCCGCGTCCACGCGCAGGAAGGCGCCCGCCCACTGCTTGACGTCAGCGCTGCGCATCCACGCGCTGAAGCGCACGCGCCGCCCCTGGTAGCCGAAGGCGTTCTGGATGACGGCACCATGGGAGTCGGGCTTGACCAACCCCTCTTGCGACTGCACCGACACGCTGCGCTGGCCCTGGAACTGCACGCCGTTGTCGATGCCCATCAGGTAGGCCTTGGACGTGATGCCGGTCGAGGCCGACGACCAGCCATTGAGCGGCGACAGCGGGGCCGCGCTGGCCGCCAGCAGGACCGCCGTGAGCGGTGCAGCGGCAAGGATTTTCCAGTCCATGGATGCTCTCGAGGAAGTGAATGACGTCGACACTGTGCGGCGGCAGCGCACGGCGCGGGGCGCCGCGCGACGAGCGCGCGCTCCGGACGACGAGCCAGCCCTGCGAGCGACGGCTGCCCGGCTCAACCGAGGGCCGTCACCACCTCGGGCGGCGCCTGCACCAGCTCGATCAGCACACCCTCGCCGCCGAACGGGAACTGCTCGTTGCCCTTGGGGTGGACGAAGCAGATGTCGTGGCCCGCAGCGCCACGGCGGATGCCGCCCGGCGCAAAGCGCAGGCCCTGCGACTCCAGCCACTGCACGGCCAGGGGCAGGTCGTCCACCCACAGGCCGATGTGGTTCAGCGGCGTCGCGTGCACGGCCGGCTTCTTCTCGGCGTCCAGCGGCTGCATCAGGTCCACCTCCACCGCGTGGGCGCCCTGCCCCAGCGTGCAGATGTCCTCGTCGACGTTCTCGCGCTCGCTCCTGAAGTTGCCGGTCACCGGCACGCCCAGCAGATCCACCCACAGGTGGCGCAGCTTGGCCTTGTCGAGGCCGCCGATGGCGATCTGTTGCAGGCCCAGGATTCGGAAGGGTCGGGTGTTGCTCATGGTCGTCGTCATCTCAGTTTGTTTCAGGGTATTCCGGGCCGAGCGCTGGGCCGCTCCCGAGCCGGCCCGCCTGACGGCGCGTGCGGCTCGATGCCGCAAGTGTCGACGGCCCCTCGGGGGACCGGTCAGCGTTCAGCGGTGTGCGGCTGGACGAGGGGCTCACAGCTTTATTCGCCCCCACAGCCAGCCGGTCTTGACGCCGGCCAGGGTGGCGATGGATTGCTGATGGAGGTAGGGCAGCCGGCCACCCCAGCCGAAGAAGCGGTCGCGCAGCCAGGGCGCCACCACGGCGTGGGACTGGAACATGGGCGTCAGGCCCCGGCTGGCCTGGCCGTAGAAGCGCAGGTGGGCGCGGCGGCGGCGCGTGTAGCGCGCGAAGACCTGGGGCCAGTCGCCGCCGGCTTCCGCCGCGAGTTCGTGCGCGTCGATGAGGGCCATGTTGGCGCCCTGCCCCAGCTGCGGGCTCATGCCGTGGGCACAGTCGCCGATGGCCAGCACGCGGCCGTCGTGCCAGCGCGCCATCCAGACATCGGCATAGCGGGCCTCGCGCAGCTGGGCCGGGTCGGTCAGGCCCGCGAGCAGCGGCGCCACGTCGGGAAAGAGCCCGGCCATCTGCTGCTTGAGCCGGTCCAGGCCGATGCGCGTGGACCAGCCGTCCAGCTCGGCCACCGGCAGGCTCCAGAACAGGTTGATGCCGCGCTGGGTGTCGGCGTGGCTGGCACGGCCGACGGGCATCAGGCCCAGCATCTGCGAGGCCGAGCGAAAGCGCTGGCGCAGCTCGATCTGCGGAAAGCCCGCGGGCGCGGGCAGCACGGTCCAGACGGCACCCCAGGGAAAGAGGCGCGCATGCTGGCCGACCTTCATGCCCTGGCGCAGCTTGGAGAAGCTGCCGTTGGCCAGGATCAGCGCGGCGTGGCGGGCCGTGCCGCCATCGGCCCGGCTCAACGTCACGCCGCGATCGCCCTGCCGAAAGCCCTCCACCGCCGCACCGCAATGCCAGCGCACGCCCAGCTCGCGCAGGCGCCCCCACAGCAGGTCCATCAAGGCGCCGCGCTGGATGCCCAGGCCATAGGCCTCGGGGTGGAAGCGGCGGTAGCTCATGTCCAGCACGACGCGGCCCGCGGGCGTGTCGCCGAACAGCCGGTCCACGCGGGTGCCCAGCGCCAGCGCCTCGTCCAGCAGCCCCATGGCCGCCAGCACGCGCTGGCCGGTGGGTTGCAGCAGCAGGCCGGCGCCGATGGGGCGCGGCTCGGGCACCGCTTCGTAGAGTTCGACCTCGATGCCGCGCTCTGCCAGCCGGATGGCCGCCGCCGCGCCGGCGACGCCCGCGCCGACGATGGCGACGGATTCAGGCAAAGCGCAGGATGGGCTGGTCCACCGACAGGCTCTCGCCCGGCTTGGCCAGGACTTCGGCGACGGTCACATCCTGCAGGGCGGTGAGGATGTTCTCCATCTTCATCGCCTCGATGACGGCCAGCCGCTCGCCGGCCTGCACGGTCTGCCCCACCTGGGCGGCCAGGTGCACCAGCAGGCCGGGCATGGGCGACAGCAGCAGCTTGGACGTGTCGGGCGGCGCCTTGTAGGGCATCAACGTCTGCAGCTCGGCCGCGCGCGGGCTCAGCACGGTCAGCTCCATGGAGCGGCCACCGTGCTGGATGCGGTAGGCGAGCGGGTTCTTCGCGGTGCCGCGCTCGGCCTGGGCGGTGAAGACCAGGCCATTGACGGTGCCAGTGATGCGCACGTCGTTCAGCCGCGAGCGCGAGACGATCCGGTAGTCCCTGTCACCCACCTGCACACGCGCTTCGCCCAAAGCGCCGGCGAACTCGGTGATGCGCAGCGCGTGCTGCTCGCTGCGGCCGCCGCCAAGGTTCACCACGGCCACGTAGTCGTGCTCGATCTGCACTTCATGCCCCGGCAGCTGGCCGCTGATGCCGGCCTCGCGCTCGCGGGCCTTGCGGCGGATGAAGCCGGCCAGCGCGACGAGGAAGAGCGGGTCGTCGTGCGGCACGTCCTCGGCGCGGAAGCCATCGGCGTAGTGCTTGGCGATGAAGCCGGTGTTGAAGTTGCCGGTGCCGAAGTCCGGATGCGCCAGCAGCGCCGCCTGGAAGGGGATGTTGCTGGACACGCCGCGGATGACGAAGCCATTGAGCGCCTCGCGCATCTTGGCAATCGCCTCGGTGCGGTCCTTCCCGTGCACGATGAGCTTGGCGATCATCGAGTCGTAGAACATCGGGATCTCGCCGCCCTCGTAGACGCCGGTGTCCACGCGCACGCCGAAGCGCGTCGGTTCGGCCTGCACCATGCTCACCTCGGGCGGCTGGTAGCGCACCAGGCGGCCGGTGGACGGCAGGAAATTACGGAAAGGGTCCTCCGCGTTGATGCGGCACTCGATGGCCCAGCCGTCGCGCTTGATGTCGGCCTGCGTGAAACCCAGCGGCTCGCCGGCGGCGACGCGGATCATCTGCTCGACGAGGTCCAGCCCGGTGATGCACTCGGTGACCGGGTGCTCCACCTGCAGCCGCGTGTTCATCTCCAGGAAGTAGAAATCCTGGTCCTTGCCGACGACGAACTCCACCGTACCGGCGCTCTGGTACTTGACCGCCTTGGCCAGCGCCACGGCCTGCTCGCCCATCGCGCGGCGGGTGGCCTCGCTGATGAAGGGCGACGGCGCCTCCTCGATGACCTTCTGGTGGCGGCGCTGGATGGAGCACTCGCGCTCGTGCAGGTAGACGACATTGCCCTGCGAGTCGCCCAGCACCTGGATCTCGATGTGGCGCGGCTGCTCGACGAACTTCTCCATGAAGACGCGGTCGTCGCCGAAGCTGTTGCGCGCCTCGTTGCGGCAGGACGTGAAGCCCTCGAAGCACTCCTTGTCGTTGAAGGCCACGCGCAGGCCCTTGCCGCCGCCGCCGGCGCTGGCCTTGATCATGACCGGGTAACCGATGCGCTGGGCGATCTGCACCGCTTCTTCCGGCGCCAGGATGGGCTCGTTGTGGCCGGGGATGGTGCTGACCCTGGCCTCGCCTGCCAGCTTCTTGGACGCGATCTTGTCGCCCATGGCCGCGATGCTGTAGTGCTTGGGGCCGATGAAGGCGATGCCCTCTTCCTCGCAGCGGCGCGCGAAGTCTTCGTTCTCCGACAGGAATCCATAGCCCGGATGCAGGGCCTCGGCGCCGGTGGCCTTGCAGGCGGCAATGATCTTGTCGGCGACGAGGTAGCTCTCGCGCGACGGCGCCGGGCCCAGCAGCACGGCCTCGTCGGCCAGCTCCACGTGGCGGGCGTCCTTGTCGGCCTCGGAGTAGACCGCGACCGTTGCAATGCCCATCTTGCGGGCGGTGGCGATGACGCGGCAGGCGATCTCGCCACGGTTGGCGATCAGGATTTTCTTGAACATGGTTATCGGCTCCCGATCACAGGGGAATGTTGCCGTGCTTGCGCCACGGGTTCTCGAGCTTCTTGTCCTTCAGCATCGCCAGGGACCGGCAGATGCGCTTCCTCGTCTCGTGCGGCTGGATGACGTCATCGATGAAGCCGCGCGCACCGGCGACAAACGGGTTGGCGAAGCGGGCCTTGTATTCGGCCTCGCGCTCGGCCAGCTTGGCCGGGTCCTTCTTGTCCTCGCGGAAGATGATCTCCACCGCGCCCTTGGCGCCCATCACCGCGATCTCGGCATTGGGCCAGGCGAAGTTGACGTCGCCGCGCAGGTGCTTGGAGGCCATCACGTCGTAGGCACCGCCATAGGCTTTGCGGGTGATGACGGTGATCTTGGGCACCGTGCACTCGGCGTAGGCGTAGAGCAGCTTGGCACCGTGCTTGATGATGCCGCCGTACTCCTGCGACGTGCCGGGCATGAAGCCGGGCACGTCGACGAAGGTGACGACGGGAATGTTGAACGCGTCGCAGAAGCGCACGAAGCGCGCGGCCTTGATGCTGCTCTTGATGTCCAGGCAGCCGGCCAGCACCAGCGGCTGGTTGGCGACGATGCCCACCGTCTGGCCTTCCATGCGCGCAAAGCCGGTGACGATGTTCCTGGCGTAGTCGGGCTGCAGCTCGAAGAAGTCGCCGTCGTCGACGACCTTGAGGATCAGCTCCTTGATGTCGTAGGGCTTGTTGGGGTTGTCGGGCACCAGCGTGTCCAGCGACAGGTCCAGCCGCGAGGCCGGGTCGCCGCTGGGCCGCACGGGCGCCTTCTCGCGGTTGGACAGCGGCAGGTAGTTGAAGAAGCGCCGCAGCATCAGCAGCGCCTCGACGTCGTTCTCGAACGAGAGGTCGGCCACGCCGCTGCGGGTGTTGTGCGTGGTGGCACCACCCAGCTCCTCGGCGGTGACCTCCTCATGCGTCACGGTCTTCACGACCTCGGGGCCGGTGACGAACATGTACGAGCTGTCCTTCACCATGAAGATGAAGTCCGTCATCGCCGGCGAGTACACCGCGCCGCCGGCGCAGGGGCCCATGATCATGCTGATCTGCGGGATGACGCCCGAGGCCATCACGTTCTTCTGGAACACGTCGGCATAGCCGCCCAGCGACGCGACACCTTCCTGGATGCGCGCGCCGCCCGAATCGTTCAGGCCGATGACCGGCGCGCCGACCTTCATGGCCTGGTCCATCACCTTGCAGATCTTCTCGGCGTGGGCTTCGGACAGCGCACCGCCGAAGACCGTGAAGTCCTGGCTGAAGGCGAAGGCCAGGCGGCCGTTGATCATGCCGTAGCCGGTCACGACGCCGTCGCCGGGGATCTTGTTGTCGGCCATGCCGAAGTCCACGCAGCGATGCTCGACGAACATGTCCCACTCTTCGAAGCTGCCCTCGTCGAACAGCAGCTCCAGCCGCTCGCGGGCGGTCAGCTTGCCCTTGGCGTGCTGGGCGGCGATGCGCTTCTCGCCGCCGCCGAGCCGCGCGAGGGCGCGCTTGGCTTCGAGTGCTTGCAGGATGTCATGCATGGTGGTGGACCTTCAGAACGGGAAATTGATCTCCACGCCGTTGCCGGCGGGATCTTCGATGAAGAACTGGTGCTGGCCGGTCACGGCCGAGCGGCTTTCGTGGAAGCGCACGCCCAGCGCACTCAGGTGCGCGGCCATGGCGGCTGCGTCGGTGCCGGCAAAGGCGGTGTGGTCGTAGGTCGTCGGCGCGGCCGGGTCAACCGGGCCGCGCGGCACCTCGCCAGGCCGCTGCGTGGACAGGTGGACGATGGGGTGGCCGCCGGCATAGAGCCAGTAGCCAGCGCTGCCGAAATCCGGGCGCGGGCCGACTTCGAGGCCCAGCACGTCGCGGTAGAAATCGCACAGCGTGGCCAGCAGTTCGGCGGGGGCGCGCAGGTTGATGTGGTGCAGGCCGGTGATCATGCGGAGCCCCGGAAGGTGGCGAGCAACTGGCGGGCCGCCGTGGAGGCCGGCATACGGCCCTCGCGCACGGCCGCACTGGTGGCGTCGAGCTGGGCGTGCACGCCGGGATGGGCGACGAAAGCCTGCTTCAGCCCGGACTGGATGCGCTCCCACATCCACGCCAGCGACTGCTCGCGCCGCCGGGCGCCCCAGGCGCCGCTGGCCTCGCGCTCGCCGCGCAGCGCCGTCAGCGCAGCCCACAAGGGCGCGATGCCGTCGGACTTCAGCGCGCTGACCTTCATCACGCGCTGCGTGGCGTGCGCATGCGCGGGCATCAGCCGCAGCGCGGACGTGATCTGCGCCTGGGCGCGCATGGCGGCGGCATCGTCCAGATCGGCCTTGTTGATGACGACCAGGTCGGCCAGCTCCATGACGCCCTTCTTGATGGCCTGCAGGTCGTCGCCCGCGTTGGGCAGCTGCAGCAGCAGGTAGAGGTCGGTCATGCCGGCCACGGCCGTCTCGCTCTGGCCCACGCCGACGGTCTCGACGATGACGACGTCGTAGCCTGCGGCCTCGCACAGCAGCAGGGCCTCGCGCGTCTTCTCGGCCACGCCGCCCAGCGTGCCGCTGCTGGGGCTGGGGCGGATGAAGGCGCGCGTGTCCATGGAGAGCTTCTCCATGCGCGTCTTGTCGCCCAGGATGGCGCCGCCGGACACGCTGCTGGACGGGTCGATGGTCAGCACCGCCACGCGGTGGCCTTGCTCCAGCAGGAAGACGCCGAAGGCTTCGATGAAGGTGCTCTTGCCCACGCCGGGCACGCCGGAGATGCCCAGCCGCAGCGCGCGGCCGGTGGCGGGCATCAACTCGGTCAGCAGCGCATCGGCCTGCTCGCGGTGGTCGGCCCGGGTGGACTCGACCAGCGTGATGGCCTTGGCCAGCGCGCGGCGCTCGTCGGCCTGCAAGCCCTCGGCGAGGTTCAAGCGGCGGCTCCTGCCAGCTGCGCCTTGATCGCCTCCAGCACGCCCTTGGCGCTGGCCGGGATGGGCGTGCCCGGGCCGTAGATGCCCTTGACGCCGGCCTGGTACAGGAAGTCGTAGTCCTGCGCCGGGATGACGCCGCCGACGAAGACGATGATGTCGTCGGCGCCCTGGCGCTGGAGCTCGGCAATGATGGCCGGCACCAGCGTCTTGTGGCCCGCCGCCAGCGTGGACACGCCCACCGCATGCACGTCGTTCTCGATGGCCTGGCGCGCGCATTCCTCGGGGGTCTGGAACAGCGGGCCGATGTCGACGTCGAAGCCCAGGTCGGCAAAGGCCGTGGCGACGACCTTGGCGCCGCGGTCATGGCCGTCCTGCCCCAGCTTGGCGATCATCACGCGCGGGCGGCGACCCTGGTCGTCGCCGAAGGCGGCGATCTCGCCCTGCAGCTTCGCCCAGCCCTCGGCCGAGTCGTAGGCGGCCGCGTAGACGCCGCTGACCTTGTGCGTGTCGGCGCGGTGGCGGCCGAAGACGGACTCCAGCGCATCGCTCACCTCACCCACCGTCGCGCGCAGGCGCACGGCCTGGATGCTCAGGTCCAGCAGGTTGCCCTCGCCGTTCTCGGCCGCGCGGGTCAGCGCGCCCAGCGCCGCCTGCACGGCCGCCGTGTCGCGCGTGGCCTTGATCTTCTTCAGCCGTTCGATCTGCGCCTCCCGCACCTTCACGTTGTCCACGTCCAGGATCTCGATGGGGTCTTCCTTGGCCAGCTTGTACTTGTTGACGCCGACGATGACGTCCTGGCCGGAGTCGATGCGGGCCTGCTTCTCGGCCGCGCTCGCCTCGATCTTGAGCTTGGCCCAGCCCGAATCCACCGCCTTGATCATGCCGCCCTGGGCGTTCACCTCCTCGATGATGGCCCAGGCCTTGTCGGCCATGTCTTGCGTCAGCTTCTCCATCATGTAGCTGCCGGCCCAGGGGTCGACGACGCTGGTGATGTGGGTCTCTTCCTGGATGATGAGCTGGGTGTTGCGCGCGATGCGGCTGCTGAACTCGGTGGGCAGCGCGATGGCCTCGTCCAGCGAGTTGGTGTGCAGGCTCTGCGTGCCGCCGAACACCGCGGCCATGGCCTCGATGGTGGTGCGCACGACGTTGTTGTAGGGGTCCTGCGCGGTCAGGCTCCAGCCCGAGGTCTGGCAGTGGGTGCGCAGCATCAGGCTCTTGGGCGACGTGGCGCCGAAGCCCTTCATGATGCGGCACCACAGGAGCCGCGCCGCGCGCATCTTGGCGATCTCGAGATAGAAGTTCATCCCGATGGCCCAGAAGAAGCTCAGGCGCGGCGCGAAGTCGTCCACGTTCAGGCCCTTGGCCAGGGCCGTCTTCACGTACTCCTGCCCGTCGGCCAGCGTGAAGGCCAGCTCCAGCGCCTGCGTGGCGCCCGCCTCCTGCATGTGATAGCCGGAGATGGAGATGGAGTTGAACTTGGGCATCTCCCGCGCCGTGTACTCGATGATGTCGCCGACGATGCGCATCGACGGCTCCGGCGGGTAGATATAGGTGTTGCGGACCATGAACTCCTTGAGGATGTCGTTCTGGATGGTCCCGGCCAGCTGCTGCTGGCCCACGCCCTGCTCTTCCGCCGCGACGACGTAGCCGGCCAGCACCGGCAGCACGGCGCCGTTCATCGTCATGGACACGGACACCTTGTCCAGCGGGATGCCGTCGAACAGGATCTTCATGTCCTCCACCGAGTCGATGGCCACACCGGCCTTGCCGACGTCGCCGGTCACGCGCGGGTGGTCGCTGTCGTAGCCGCGGTGGGTGGCCAGGTCGAAGGCCACCGACACGCCCTGCCCGCCGGCGGCCAGCGCCTTGCGGTAGAAGGCGTTGCTCTCCTCGGCCGTGGAGAAGCCGGCGTACTGGCGGATGGTCCAGGGCCGGGCGGCGTACATCGTGGCCTGCGGCCCGCGCAGGAAGGGCTCGAAGCCGGGCAGCGTGTCGGCATGCGGCAGGCCGGCGGTGTCGGCCGCCGTGTAGAGCGGCTTGACCGCCAGCCCCTCGGGCGTGACCCAGTTCAGCGCGGCCACATCGCCGCCGGGGGCAGACTTGGCGGCGGCCTTGCTCCACTGCTCCAGGGTGGCGGTCTTGAACTCCGGGGCATCTCCGGCACGGCTGGCTTCCGACATCGAAACTCTCCTGTAACTGCTCCGCATCATAGCGGTTTCGTCATTCATAATTATAAATTCAGATTGCAATTACACTGCGCTCCATGAGTTCCCTTCCCTCGCTCGCGCCGCGCGCGCTGTATCAAGAGGTGGCCGAGCGCCTGCGCCAGCAGATCTTCGCCCGGGCCCTCGAGCCGGGCAGCTGGATCGACGAGCTCAAGCTCTGCAACGAGTTCGGCATCAGCCGCACGCCGCTGCGCGAGGCGCTGAAGGTGCTGGCCGCCGAAGGCCTGGTGACGATGAAGGTGCGCCGTGGCGCCTACGTGACGGAGATGTCGGAGCGCGACGTGCGCGAGGCCTACCAGCTGCTGGCACTGCTGGAGAGCGACGCGGCCGCTCAAGTCGCGGCGCATGCCGCCGATAAGGACCTGCAGGAGTTGCAGCAACTGCACGACGAGCTGGAGTCGCAGGTCGGGCAGCGCGACGCCTTCTTCGCGGCCAACGAGCGCTTTCACATGCGGCTGCTGGAGATCGAGGGGAACCGCTGGCGGCTGCAGATCGTCACCGACCTGCGCCGCGTCATGAAGCTCAACCGCCACCACTCGCTGTTCAAGCAGGGGCGGCTGGCCGAATCCCTGGCCGAGCACCGGGCGCTGGTGCAGGCACTGGTACAGCGCCAGCCCGACGCCGCCGCCGCCCAGTTGCGCATGCACTTCCAGAACGGGCTGGCCGCCGCCGCACCGCCCGGATCGGCCACCGCCTGAGCACCGCGGGAGCGGCCGCCGCCCCGGTCGCCCGCCGCCTGCGGCGATGACGGGGCCAATGACCGGGCTTATGCGCCGATCACAAACTCACCGTTTTCCTAGCATTCGCCACGAACTGTCGATGCTGTCGCGTATCAATTTGCTTAAGTTTGCAAACGCGCGTCCGAAAATCGACTGAGGCTAAGGAGCCGTTTGAGTGCATGGTCGCCCGCATGACGTTTCTCGTCTTGCGGGCTTGCTGATACATGCCTCGCACGGCCCCGAAGCACTCGACATAAACGGATTCCGCTCCAGGAGCAGACGATGGCTTCACTGATTACCAATTCGACAACGGCACAGATCGCCTCCCTCTCGACCGGCGCCCTGTCGAGGCTGACCAGCGAAGATTGGCTCGCCTTCTCCACGGAGCAGTTCCAGGCACTGACGACGTCGCAGTTCTCGTCACTGACGACACGTGCCGTGACAAATTTCACGACCGCGCAGATGGGCGTGATCGAGAGCCAGGACCTGCGCGCGCTGAACACCGGCGCCATCCGCGGCCTGACCACCGCACAGCTGGAGGCCCTGGGTTCTGACCAGATCGCGGGCCTGGGCACCAACCAGGTCGCCTCGCTGAGCACCGCCCAGGTGGCGGGCCTGACGAGCGAAGACCTGAACGCGCTCGACACCGCACAGTTCCGTGCCCTGTCCACCGCCCACATCGCCGCCCTGTCGACCAGCCAGGTCGCCGGGCTGGAGAGCGCCGACGTCGCTGCGCTGGGCAGTGCCCAGATCAGCAACCTGAACTCCGCCCAACTGGCCGCGCTCAGCACCGCCAACATCGCCGCGCTGGAAACCAACCAGGTCGCCGCGCTGAGTTCCCGCCAGGTGACTGCGCTGGGCACCGACCAGATTGCCGCGCTGGAAACGCAGGACCTGCGCGCGCTGAATACGGCCGCGCTGCGAGCCCTGAGCACGGCGCAGCTCGAAGCGCTGGGTTCAGCCCAGATCGGCGCCCTGTCCACCGGCCAGGTGGCCGCGCTGACCACGACGCAGGTTGCCGGCCTCGCCAGCGAAGACCTGAATGCACTGGACAGCAGCCAGATCCGCGCGCTGAACACCGCCCAGATCGCCGCCCTGTCCACGGCCCAGACGGCCGCGATGGAGAGTGCCGACGTCGCCGCCCTCAGCACCAGCCAGCTCGCCGCGATGGGTTCGGCCCAGTTGGGCGCCCTGTCCACCGCCAACATCGCCGCGCTGGAGACCCACCAGTTCGCCGCGCTGAATTCCCGCCAGGTGGCCGGCCTGGGCACCGACCAGATCGCCGCCATCGAGACGCAGGACCTGCGTGCGTTGAGCACCGCCGCCATCCGGGCGCTGTCGACCGCCCAGGTCGAGGCGCTGGGCTCGGCCCAGATCGGCGGGCTGAGCAGCAACCAAGTCGCCTCGCTGACCACGCAGCAGGTCGCCGGCCTCGTCAGCGAAGACCTGAACGCGCTCGACACGATCCAGATTCGCGCACTGGGCACGGCCCAGGTCGCCGCGCTGTCCAGCGCCCAGGTGTCGACGATGGAAACGGCCGACGTGGCCGCCCTGAGCACCGCCCAGGTCGGCGCGCTGGGCTCGGCCCAGTTCGGCGCCCTGAGCACGGCCAGCATCGCCGCGTTCGAGACCAACCAGTTCGCCGCGCTGAACACGCGCCAGATCGCCGGCCTGGGCACCGACCAGATCGCCGCCATCGAGACGCAGGACCTGCGTGCGATGGGCACGGCCGCCCTGCGCGCCCTGAGCACAGCGCAGGTCGAGGCCCTGGGTTCGGCCCAGATCGGCGCGCTGTCCACCAACCAGGTGGCCGCGCTGTCGACCGGCCAGATCGCCGGCCTCACCACTGAAGACTTCTCCGCCCTCAGCAGCGCCCAGATCCGCGCGCTGGGCAGCGCCCAGATCGCCGCCCTGTCGACGGAGCAGATCGCCGGCATGGACACGGCCAGCGTCGCCGGCCTGAGCACCGGCCAGATCGGCGCCCTCACCTCCGCACAGCTCGGCGCGCTGGGCACGGCCAGCATTGCTGCGCTGGAGACCAACCAGGTCGCCGCGCTGAACACGCGCCAGATCGCCGGCCTCGGCACCGACCAGGTCGCCGCGCTCGAAACGCAGGACCTGCGCGCCCTGAACACCGGCGCGCTGCGCAGCCTGAGCACCGCCCAGCTCGAAGCGCTGGGCTCGGCCCAGATCGGCGCGCTGAGCACGCAGCAGGTCGCCGCACTGACCACCGCGCAGGTTGCCGGCCTCGTCAGTGAAGACCTCAACGCCCTGGACAGCAGCCAGATCCGCGCGCTCAACACCGCACAGATCGCCGCCCTGTCCACCGATCAGGTGTCGACGCTGGAGAGCGCCGACGTCGCCGCGCTGTCCACCGGCCAGGTCGCCTCGCTGAGTTCCGGCGCGCTGGGCGCGCTGTCCACCGCCAACATCGCCGCGCTGGAGACCAACCAGGTCGCCGCGCTGAGCTCGCGCCAGGTCACGACGCTGGGCACGGACCAGATCGCCGCCCTCGAAACGCAGGACCTGCGTGCCTTGAACACCGGCGCGCTGCGGGCCCTGAGCACCGCTCAGCTTGAAGCACTGGGCTCGGCCCAGATGGGCGCCCTGAGCACCCAGCAGGTCGCCTCCCTGACTACAGCGCAGGTCGCCGGCCTCGCCAGCGAAGACCTGAACGCGCTGGGCACCGACCAGATCCGCGCGCTCGGCACGGCCCAGATCGCCGCGCTGTCCACCGACCAGGTCTCCGCCATGGAAAGCGCCGACGTGCTGGCGCTGAGCACCGGCCAGTTCGGCGCGCTCGGCTCCGCCCAGCTCGGCTCGCTGTCCACCGCCAACATCGCCGCGCTGGAGACCAACCAGTTCGCCGCGCTGACCTCGCGTCAGGTCGCCGGCCTGACGACGGATCAGATCGCCGCCATCGAGACGCAGGACCTGCGTGCGCTGGGCACGGCCGCCCTGCGTGCGCTGAGCACCGCCCAGATCGAGGCGCTGGGCTCGGCCCAGATCGGCGCACTGAGCACGCAGCAGGTCGCTGCGTTGAGCAGCCAGCCGCAGATCGGCGGCATGGTCAGCGAAGACCTCAACGCGCTGGGCAGCGCCCAGATCCGCGCCCTGAACACGGCGCAGATCGCCGCGCTGTCGACCGACCAGATCTCGACCATGCAGAGCGCTGGCGTCGCCGCGCTGTCCACCGGCCAGATCAGCGCCCTGGGCTCCGCCCAGCTGGGTGCCCTGTCCACCGCCAACATCGCCGCACTGGAAACCAACCAGGTCGCCGCCCTGAGCTCGCGCCAGGTCACGTCGCTGGGCACCGACCAGATCGGCGCGCTCGAAACGCAGGACCTGCGTGCCCTGAACACCGGCGCGCTGCGCACGCTGAGCACCGCCCAGCTCGAAGCACTGGGCTCGGCCCAGATCGGCGCGCTGAGCACGCAGCAGGTCGCCTCGCTGACCACGGCACAGGTCTCCGGCCTCGTCAGTGAAGACCTCAACGCCCTGGACAGCGGCCAGATCCGCGCGCTCAACACCGCGCAGATCGCCTCGCTGACGACCACCCAGGTGTCGACGATGGAGAGCGCCGACGTCGCCGCGTTGTCCACCGGCCAGATCAGCGCCCTGGGCTCCGCCCAGCTGGGTGCCCTGTCCACCGCCAACATCGCGGCACTGGAAACCAACCAGGTCGCGGCGCTCTCCTCGCGTCAGGTCACGTCGCTGGGCACCGACCAGGTCGCCGCCCTGGAGACGCAGGACCTGCGTGCCCTGAACACTGGCGCGCTGCGCGCGCTGAGCACGGCCCAGCTCGAAGCACTGGGCTCGGCCCAGATCGGCGCGCTGAGCACGCAGCAGGTCGCCTCGCTGACCACGGCGCAGGTCGCGGGCCTCGTCAGTGAAGACCTCAACGCCCTGGACAGCGGCCAGATCCGCGCGCTCAACACCGCACAGATCGCCGCGCTGTCCACCGGCCAGGTCTCGACGATGGAGAGCGCCGACATCGCCGCGCTGTCCACCGGCCAGATCGGCGCCCTGGGCTCGGCCCAGATCGGCTCGCTGTCCACCGCCAACATCGCGGCACTGGAGACCAACCAGGTCGCCGCGCTGAACTCGCGCCAGGTCGCCGGCCTGGGCACCGACCAGATTGCCGCGCTCGAAACGCAGGATCTGCGCTCGCTGAGCACCGCCGCCCTGCGTGCGCTGACCACCGCCCAGATCGAAGCACTGGGCTCGGCCCAGATCGGCGCGCTGAGCACCCAGCAGGTGGCCGCCCTGACCAGCACGCCGCAGATCAGCGGCCTGGTCAGTGAAGACCTGAACGCGCTGGGCAGCGCCCAGGTTCGCGCCATGACGACGGCCCAGGTCGCCGCCCTGACGACCGACCAGATCTCCACGATGCAGAGCGCCGGCGTGGTCGCCCTGTCGACCGCACAGATCGGCGCCCTGGGCTCGGCGCAGATCGGCGCGCTGAGCACCGCCAACGTCGCGGCGCTGGAGACCAACCAGGTCGCCGCGCTGAACACGCGCCAGGTCGCCGGCCTCGGCACCGACCAGGTCGCCGCGCTCGAAACGCAGGACCTGCGCGCCCTGAACACCGGCGCGCTGCGCAGCCTGAGCACCGCTCAGCTCGAAGCGCTGGGCTCGGCCCAGATCGGCGCGCTGAGCACGCAGCAGGTCGCCGCGCTGACGACCGCGCAGGTCGCCGGCCTCGTCAGTGAAGACCTCAACGCCCTGGACAGCAGCCAGATCCGTGCACTCAACACCGCGCAGATCGCCTCGCTGACGACCACCCAGGTCTCCACGATGGAAAGCGCCGACGTCGCCGCGCTGTCCACCGGCCAGATCGCCGCCCTGGGCTCCGCCCAGCTGGGTGCCCTGTCCACCGCCAACATCGCCGCACTGGAAACCAACCAGGTCGCCGCCCTGAGCTCGCGCCAGGTCACGTCGCTGGGCACCGACCAGATCGGCGCGCTCGAAACGCAGGACCTGCGTGCCCTGAACACCGGCGCGCTGCGCACGCTGAGCACCGCCCAGCTCGAAGCACTGGGCTCGGCCCAGATCGGCGCGCTGAGCACGCAGCAGGTCGCCTCGCTGACCACGGCACAGGTCTCCGGCCTCGTCAGTGAAGACCTCAACGCCCTGGACAGCGGCCAGATCCGTGCACTCAACACCGCACAGATCGCCTCGCTGACGACCACCCAGGTCTCGACGATGGAGAGCGCCGACATCGCCGCGCTGTCCACCGGCCAGGTCGGCGCCCTGAACTCCGCCCAGCTGGGTGCCCTGTCTACCGCCAACATCGCTGCGCTGGAAACCAACCAGGTCGCGGCGCTCAGCACCCGCCAGGTCGCCGGCCTGACGACGGACCAGATCGCGGCCCTCGAAACGCAGGACCTGCGTGCGCTGAACACCTCGGCGCTGCGCGCCCTGAGCACGGCCCAGATCGAGGCGCTGGGCTCCGACCAGATCGGCGCGCTGAGCACGCAGCAGGTCGCCTCGCTGACCACGGCGCAGGTCTCCGGCCTCGTCAGCGAAGACCTGAACGCCCTCAACAGCGCCCAGATCCGTGCGTTGAGCACGGCGCAGATCGCCGCGCTGTCCACGGGCCAGGTCGCCACGATGGAAAGCGCCGATGTCGTCGCGCTGAGCACCGGCCAGTTGAGCGCGTTCGCCTCCTCGCAACTCGGGGCGCTGTCCACCGACAACCTCGCTGCGCTGGAGACCAGCCAGTTCGCGATGCTGAATTCGCGCCAGGTCGCCGGCCTGACGACCGACCAGATGGCCGCCATCGAGACACAGGACCTGCGTGCGCTGAACACCTCGGCGCTGCGCGCCCTGAACACCGCGCAGCTGGAGGCCCTGGATTCCGACCAGATCGGCGCGCTGAGCACGCAGCAGGTGACCGCGCTGACCACGGCGCAGGTCTCCGGCCTGGTCAGTGAAGACCTGAACGCGTTCGACAGCTCGCAGTTCCGCGCGCTGACGACCAGCCAGATCTCCGCGCTGACGACCAGCCAGCTGTCGACGCTGGAGACCGCCGACGTCCACGTGCTGACGACCCAGCAGCTGAACTCGCTCGGCACGGCCCAGCTGCATGCGCTGAGCACGGAGAGCGTGCACGCGCTGGATACCCAGCACTTTGCCGCCCTCACCTCCGCCCAGATCGGCTCCCTCACGACGGCGCAGATCCAGGCCATCGATACGCAGGACATCGCGGCGCTGACGACCGCCGGCATCGCCGGTCTGACGACCGAGCAGATCCAGGCCTTCACGACGCAGCAGATCCAGGGCTTCGAAACCCAGGACCTGGCGGCGCTGAACATGAGCCAGTCGCTGTCCTTCACCTCCGAGCAGACCGCTGCGATGAGCACGGCCCAGTTCGAAGGGCTGACGTGGTCGACTCCGCTGGTGCTGGACCTGAATGGCAACGGCATCGAGACGTTGAAGGCCGCCAACGGCGTGCAGTTCGACCTCAACGGCAACGGCAACACCCAGCAATGGGGCTGGGTGGGCGGCGGCGACGGCCTGCTGGCGCTGGACCGCAACGGCGACGGCGTCATCAACAACGGCTCCGAGCTGTTCGGATCGGGCTTCATCATGTCCGACGGCAAGCGCGCCGCCGATGGTTTCGCCGCCCTGGCCAGCCTGGACAGCAACCACGACCACAAGATCAACGCCAGCGACGCCCAGTTCGGCCAGCTGCGCGTGTGGGTGGACGCCAACCACGACGGCAAGACCGACGCAGGAGAGCTGAAGAGCCTGGCCGACCTGGGCATCGTCGAGTTCGGCCTGGACGTCAGCAAGACGCACGAGGTCAACAACGGCAACTTCGTCGGCCTGCTGTCCAGCTACACGACGGCGGACGGCGTGGTGCACCAGATCGGCGACGTGTGGTTCGCGAAGAACAAGGACGGCACGCCCGCCAGCGACGTCAAGCTCGGTGACCTGCTGGCCCAGCCGGAGACGCCGCTGCTCGGTGGCCACGCGGCCGGTGCTCCGCCGGCGGCCCAGCCGTCGACGGCGACGCCGGAGCTGCTGCACCACCGACTCAAGCCGATCAACGACGACGACGAGAACAAGTTCCCGTTGATCTGATCCCGGGATCTGCCGCGGTCCGGCGGGACCGCCCCTGAGCAGCCAGCTCGCCTCGCAAGGGGCCGCTGGCTCTCTCTTTTTGTGCGGCAACACAAGCGCGGCGGGCAAAAGAAAAGAGGCTCCTTGGAGCCTCTTTGCCTGGGGCGCGCAGCGTCAGCCGAGGCCGCGCTGGATCACGTCGCGGATGTCGCGCTGGCGGATCAGGTCGTAGCCGCGCTGGGCGTAGGCGGCGCGCGCCGCGTCGTCGGCCACCAAGGCCTCGCAGGCGGCGCGGATCTCGGCCGTCTTGACGAAGTTCAGCGCGCCGCGCAGGTCATCCTCGATCTCCAGCCCGTCGTTGTAGTCACAGACGACGGCCTTGGCGTTGGCCATCAGGTAGGACACCCGCACGATCTCGAAGATGGTCCCGCGCGAGAAGTTCACGACCACCTTGGCACGTGCGATCAGCTCGTCGCGCTGCTGGCCCCAGACGTTGCAGACCGTCATGACCGACAGCCCCGTCAGGTCCGCTCGCAGGCCGGCGACCTGGTGCAGCGCCTCGAAGCGGTCGGGCGTGATGTTGCCGTAGTACAGCACGTCGATGTCCTGCGCCACGCCCTTGGCCACCTTCTCCAGGTTGGGCGCATAGGCCGTCAGCGCGTGGTAGGCCGGCACGCGCGGATTCAGCGCGTTCCAGGCCGCGACGTTGGAGGCGCTGTAGTCCCAGATGCGGTACTTGCGCGCCACATGCTCGGCGGCGGTACCGGCGAGGTCGCGGTGCGCGTAGCGCTCCATGTTGAAGAAGATGGTGTCGGGCGGAAAGCTGTCGATCAACCCCAGCTGCAGCGGGATCTGGAAGCCGAAGACGAGGTTCAGCGCGTCGGGGTCGAAGAAGTTGATGCGCCGCTCGACCTGGTGGCCCAGCGCCGCGAAGCCCCAGTGGTAGGACTCGACCACCTCGTTGTACGCGTCGAGGATGCCGACCTTGGGATGGAAGGGGTTGTACTGGACCAGGCAGATCTTCATGGCGTGCTCAGTTGGGCAGCTGGTCCAGCGGATGCGGCCGCACCAGGTAGCGTTCGGCGCTCTGCACGAGCACGAGGCTGGCCTTCATGCTCTGGCAGTAGCGGAAGTCGATCATCGTGTTCCAGACGAAGTGCACCTGGCCGAAGAAGGCCGCCAGCAGGTCGGAGAAGCCGATGTCGAAGGAGTAGCTGTCGCCGAACACGACCACCGCCTCCTGGTAGGGCGCCGCCGGGTTCTGCAGCACGTAGTGGTTGCCGACGTGGGCGCCGGTCGTCGCAAGCAGCCGGTTGTCGTAGACCGGCGGCGCGCGCCGCGTGATGCTGATGACGCTCTCGTGGCAGACCGCATCGATGTACTTCAGCAGCAGGTCGTGCCGCCACCAGGCGCGGCCCAGCGGCACGTGCGAGAAGTCGAAGCGGCGCTCGGGCCAGACGGCCTGCATCAGCGCGGCGAAGCCGAACCAGTTGCCGCTGGCGCACCAGTGGCTGTTGCCGCGGAAGGCCAGCTCGGCGCGCCAGGACTCGGCGCGCAGCTGCGCCAGCGGATAGACCAGCCCCTGCGGCACGGCGGCCAGCAGTTGCTGCACCGGCCGCTCGCCGACCACCGGTGCGCCGTCGGGCCAGCGCGCTTCCGGGAAGATGGCCTGCTTCTCCGGCACCACCAGGTGGGCGAAGCGCGCGCCGATGGCAGCCGACGCGGCCAGCCGGCGCTCGAACACCTGCTGCCACTCGGCGATGGCCGGCGGCGCGAGACGCAACTGGCCCAGGTACTGCTGCTCCCAGTGGTTGCTGCCGTTGCTGATGAACTGCCAGCCGTCGGCGCCGGTGATGGCGACCTGGTCTTTGGACAGCGTCTCGAATGGCCGGTCGTACAGCGCGGCCAGGCGTTGGTGGTTGGCCTCGGCCAGCGCGCGCTCGGCCTGCAGGAATTCGGTCAACCGCTGGTTGGCAGCGTCCATGCTCATTCCAGAGGCGGCAGCGGCTTGCGCGCCGCGGCCCCGCTGTAGACATGCCAGAGCTCCAGGAACCGCGCCTCGGCCTCCCCGCTGCCGGTGGACAGCCCGGGCATCACCGCGCACAGCTCGGCCATGTCGGCCTGGGCGCCATAGCGCTCGGCGATCAAGGGGCACAGCCGCCCCAGGTTGGACTGGGCCGCGGCCGGCTCCAGCTGGCCCAGGCGGCGGCCCGCCATCGTCAGCGCGACGTAGGCCAGGTGGGCCAGCTTCATGGGCCGCCCCATGGGGTCGGCCGAATTCTGGCTCGCGCTGGTGCGGAAATAGCCCAGGTGCTCGTTGAGATAGCCCAGCGGCGCACGCAGCGCGGCCTTCAGGAAAGCGCCAAGGTCTTCCAGGCCGGCGAAGGAGATGCCGTCCAGCTGGGGGTCGTCCAGCAGCGGCGCCATGTCGGCATGGAAGCTCGCGTTCGACAGCTCCCCAAGCCAGTTGGCGCTGACGCCGGCCGTGTGCGCGAACAGCAGCCTGGCGTCCAGCGCCAGCATGCGCTGGGGATGGCTGGCCACCGCGGCGGGCACCGGCAGGTCGCGTATCGGCTGGCCGGATTCCAGCGCCGTCCAGCGACGGCTGATGACGCATTGCGGCCGGCCCTGCAGGTGCGCCGCCAGATGGCGCTCGTAGAAGGCCGGGTAGGCGATGTCGTCGTCCAGCAGGAAGTGGAAGAGCTCGGTCCGGCCGCCGAAACGCTGCAGCAGCGCACGGAAGTTGTCGTAGGCACCCGTGCGGGGGCCGGGCACGACTTCGAGGTTCAGGTCGGGCACCGCCTGGCGCAGCGGCGTACCCGCGGCCAGCGCGGCGACGAAGGCCTGGTCCGGGCTGTCGTCGGAAATGATGATGCGCGCGGGCTTGACGGTCTGGTGGCGCAGCGACGCCAGCAGCTCGACCAGGTACTTGGGTTTGTAGGCCGGGACCAGCGTCGTGAACTGCATGCTCAGGCCAGTGCCTTGCGGATGACGCCGGCCACGCGTTGCACGTCGTCGCCCGTCATGTAGGGCGCGATGGGCAGGCTCAGCACCCGGTGCTGCAAGGCCTCGGCAATGGGCAGCGGCGGCCAGCAGCGGTCGGCATAGGCCTGCTGCTGATGGCAGGCGATGGGGTAGTGGACCAGATGGCCGATGCCGGCCTCGGTCAGCGCGGCCTGCACGGCGGCGCGGCGCTCCGTGGCGATGACCATCAGATGCCAGACCGGCTCGGCGCCTTCCGCCACGGCGGGCAGTTGCAGCGGCAGGCCTTGCAGCGCCTCGAGATACGCGGCAGCGACGCGGCGGCGCGCGTCGTTGTCGGCGTCCAGCGCCGGCAGCTTGGCGCGCAGCACGGCAGCCTGCATCTCGTCCAGCCGCGAGTTCACGCCGGCCACTTCATGCCTGTACTTCACGGTGGAGCCGTAGTTGCGCAGCAGGCGCAGCTTGGCGGCCAGCTCGTCGTCGCTGGTCGTGATGGCGCCGCCGTCGCCCAGCGCGCCAAGGTTCTTGCCCGGGTAGAAACTGAAGCCCGCCGCATCGCCCAGGCTGCCTGTGCGTTGGCCCCGGTAGCGCGCGCCATGCGCCTGCGCCGCGTCCTCGATGACCTTCAGGCCATGGCGGCGGGCCACCGCCAGCAAGGGCGCCATGTCGGCCGGCTGGCCGTACAGGTGCACCGGCATGATGGCCCGGGTGCGCGGCGTGATCGCGGCTTCCAGCCGGGCCGGGTCGATGTTGTGCGTCAGCGGGTCGGGCTCCACCGGCACCGGCGTCGCGCCGGCCTGGCTGACGGCCAGCCAGGTGGCGATGAAGGTGTTGGACGGCACGATGACCTCGTCACCCGAGGCGATGCCGTAGGCCTTCAGGATCAGCGCCAGCGCGTCCAGCCCGTCGGCCACGCCGATGCAGTGCGCGGCCCCGCAATAGGCCGCGAACTCGCGCTCGAAGGCCGCGACCTCCTCGCCCAGGATGTACCAGCCGGAATCGATGACGCGGGCGATGCCGGCGCGGATGGCTTCGTCGTGGGCCGCGTTGACGCGCTTGAGATCCAGGAAGGGAATGGCCATCGGCACGCTCACCGGCTCCACCTCGCGCGCATGAACTCGGCGTAGTCGCGGTAGTAGTCATCCTCGCTGTAGCGGTTGGACGCCAGCACCATGCAGACGGCGCCCGACGAGAAGTTGTCGAGTTCGCGCCAGATCATGGGGCAGACGTACAGGCCGTTGTAGGAGCGGTTCAGGTGCACGCGCTTCTTGTCCTTGCCGTCGTCCAGCACGACGTCGAAGCTGCCCGACATCGCGACGATGTACTGGTGCAGCTCCTTGTGCGCATGGCCGCCGCGCTCGGAGCCGCCCGGCACGTCGTAGAGGTAGTAGACGCGCTGGATGTCGAACGGAATGTGGACACCGCCTTCGATGAAGGTCAGGTTTCCGCGCGGGTCGTGGATCTTGGGCAGGTCGATGAGCTGGCAGCTGTCGATGGACATGGACGCATCCTTGGTACGGCGCCGATTGTGCGGCGGGCCGCCCCCTCCCCTGGCGGGATTAACGCCGGTTCAGCGGCGCATTTCGCCACCGCGCCGCTCAGCGCGGCCGCAGCACCAGGCCGATGTTGGCGAGCAGCGCCGGCGGCAGCCGGTCGGAAATGGTCGTCAGGCTCTGGATCAGCTCGGGCTTCCAGCCCGTCATCATGCCGTTGGGCACGATCTTGACGAAGTAGCCGAACTCCTCGACGACGTCGAAGCCCGCGCCACGGAACAGCGCGGCGAACTGTGCCAGGTCGTACACGCGCTGATGGCCCACCAAATGATCGCGCGGCGACAGCGAATCCAGCTGGGGCTGCAGCCCCATCATGACGGCCAGCTGGCGATGCAGCGACTCGGCATTCGGCACGACGGCGATGACCTGCCCGCCGGGCGCCAGCCATTCGTGCATCTGCCGCACGACCGCCTCGGGCTGCAGCACATGCTCCAGCACGTGCAGCGCCAGCACCGTGTCGTAGCGCTGCGCCGGGCGGAATTCCTCGAAATAGCTGCAATGCACCGCGAGCCGGTCACCGAAGCGCTCCCGGGCATCCACGCACAGGTCCGAAGACCCTTCGACCAGTTCGACCTCATGCCCCGCTGCCAGCAGCGGGCCGGTGATGGTGCCTTCGCCAAAGCCCATCTCCAGCACGCGGCGCGGCGCGGCGCCGATGCGTGCCAGCAGACCGGGCAGCTGGGTCGCGTGCACCAGCGGCTCGATGAAACCCTCGCCGGTGGAGTCGGCCAGATAGGCCTTGCGGGCGATGTCGTTGAGATCGGGTTGCGTCATGTCTCGATGAACTCCAGCATGAATCCGGTGCGCAGCATCACGAAGGCGATCCGGCGCCCGTTGAAGGCCACGGCCGCCACGGGCTGGACCGTCGTGACCGCCCGTTGCGTGCGCGCCCAGGCCAGCGCGGCGGCGAGGTCGGGCACCTCGTAGGCAAAGTGGTAGATCCGGGTTCCCTGCGCCAGCCAGGGGTTCAGCGTCGCGCTGCCGGCCAGGTTTTCCAGCAGCTCGACGCGCGGCCCCGCACCCGTCATGAACAGCCCGCGTATGCCTTGCACCGGGTCTTCGAAGCCCGCGGCCTCCACGGTGTAGCCCATGCGCTCGAACTGCGCGCGGTCCTTGTCCAGCGCGGCGCAGGCATAGCCCAGGTGATGGAAGGCGGAACCGGGCGGCAGGGTCTCAGGCGCCACGCTGCAGCCTCCTCGCGGTGAGCCGGGCCAGCTGGCGCAGGCGTGCGTCCACGGGCGGCCAGGCCGCGCGCGTCAGGCGGTGCTCGACGGCGTCCCAGTCCTGCCCGCGCTGCGACACATAGGCCGGCAGCAGCCGCCGCTCGGCCACGCCGCAGGAGTCATGGAAGGACACCACCCGCTCGTTGGCCGCGAGCGTGCGGCAGCAGACGGCATCCAGGCCGAGCACGTCGAAGGCGCACTGGTAGATCAGCGCTGCGCTCTCGACGGCCGCGAGCGACCCCGGGCGCAACAGCCAGCGACCCCATTCCGCCTGCCCATCGGCGATGTCGTACACGCTGATCAGGCCCTCGCGCTCACCGCTGCCCAGGCGCTCGATGACGAAGTAGTAGTCGCCGGCGCGCTCGTAGTAGCGTGCCAGCCAGGCCAGCTGGTCTTCGACCCGGGCCGAGGTGGCATGCAGGTAGCGGCCCAGCTCGGGATCGCTGCGCAGGCCGGCGATGAAGCCGGCGTCGTCGTCAGCCACCGGGCGCAGGCCGAAGGCCTCGCCGCGCAGGCTCAGCTCATGCCGCATGCTTGGCCTGGATGGCCGCGACGATGCGTGCCACGCTGTCGAGTTCGCCCAGCTCTGCTTCGTCGAACTGGACGCCGGTGGCGTCCTCGACCGCGAAGATGACCTCGATGTGGCGCAGCGAATCCCACTGCGGCGTGTTGTGCACCGACGTGTCGGCGTTCACCTCGGTCTTGAGCACGACGCGCAGGGCGTCGAGGACGGTCTCGATCACGGAATATTCCTCTCGGTAAGGACGCCGTCGGGCGGCGTGAAGGACTGCACGCGCTCGGGCGGCCAGGTGGCGGGCTGGCCCAGCCAGTTGCGCGCCGGTTGGTTGCGCGGGCCCTCGGCGACCCGGAACTGCACGGGCCGCGCCGGCAGGCATTGCAAGGCACCGATGACGATGCTGTCTTCCAGGCGGCGGCCCATGGCGCGGCAGGATATCAACAGTTCATCGACGTGGATGGCGTCGTCGCCGACGCGGGCGGCCAGCAGGCCGACGACGCCGCTGTCGGAGAAGCGGTCGGCCAGCTCGACGGTCACCACGGCGCCCGCCGGGTCGGCCAGCCTGGCCGCGTAGTCGGTCTCGCTCAGGCGCGCGAGCGCGAGGTTGAACTGGTTGGTCTTGCCGCTCATCTCGGCCATGCGGGCCAGCTGGCCGGCGTCGTTCAGCGAGAAGCGCAGCCGCACGCCCAGCGACTTGAAGTAGGCCTCGGGGTCGGCCGCCGACAGTTCCGCGCGCTGCGCATTGGCCTGCTGGTCGACGACCCGGCGGGCGTCCTCCGCGCTGACCCGCCAGCGCCACAGGGCGGGCAGGTGCTCCAGCACCCGCGTGGTGAGCGCCGCGTCCGCATGGGCCAGCACGCCGCGCAGCGTCGGCAGGCGCAGGCCGACCTGGGCGAGCTCGCCGGGGTTGTCGTCGAGGAAGGCGATGGCCGAGACGTCGATGTTGAGCGCCAGGGCCACGCGTTGCAGCGCATCGGCCTTGTCGCCCCAGGACACTTCGGTGACCGAGAAATCGTCCCAGCGCAGCGGGAAGTCGGTGCGTGCGTCGAACAGGGCCTGCACGTCGGCGCGCTCGTTGCGCGACACCAGCGCCAGGAAGATGCCCCGCTCCCGCAGAGCCTTCAGCCGCTGCTGCAGCAGCTCGTGGCCCGGCTCCAGGCGGACGCCCTGCACGCCGTCCTCGCCCAGCACGCCGGCGTAGAGGGTGTGGTCCAGGTCCACCGCCACGGCCTTCAGCGGCGGGCACAGCAGCGCCGGCAGCCAGCGGCAGGCCAGCTCGCGCGCGATCAGCGATTGCGCCGCCGCCGACAGCGGCGAGCCCGTCACCTTGGCCAGCCGCGCGTCCAGCAGCGGCACGCCGGCGGCGCTGCAGACGGCGCCCAGGTCCGCCACGTGCACGTCCGGCCCGGAGGCCGCCACGGGTGCGGTCGCCAGCACGAGGATGGGCGACCGGCTCATTTCGCGCAGCGCGGCGATGCGCCCTTCCAGCCAGCCCGCGTCAGCCGGAAGGCGGGCAGCGTCCAGCCACAGCAGCTCGAGCGCCGCCGGCGCGTGTTCGGCGAAGGACAGGCTGTCGTCATAGCCCGACAGCCAGGGGTCCAGGGCCAGCCCCGCCCAGTCCAGGTAGGGGCGTGCCAGCGTCAGCAGCGTCTCGGCGGCATGATTGCGCCAGACATTGACGCGGCGCGGCGGGCCTTCGGCGGCATCGACGGCCATGCCCAGCAGCTCCAGCCGGCTGGGCAGCGGCGCAAACAGCGTCTGCTGCGCATCCATGCGGCGCATGCTGCGCCCCAGATCGGCAGCCTGCGTCATGCCCACCCTCGAATCGTCATCGGCAAATCTCCTGGCTGCGAACGATTTCAGTATGCCCTGGGGGCGCGGCTCAGCGCAGCGGCGTGATCACCCCGCGGCCCATGGACCACATCATGGCGACCACCTGCTGCGCGTCGAACAGCGCGTTCACGTGGGCGATGCGCATCGAGTAGTAGTCGCCCTCGGCGCCCATCACGTCGAACAGCGAACGGCGGCCCAGTTGCTGCCACTGCTGCAGTGTGGAGGCGCGCACGCGGTCACTGTTGCGCAGGATGTCGACGACGCGGCGCGCGCGGTCCAGCGACGAGTTGGCCGTCTCGAACATCTCCAGCAGCCGGTAGCGCTTGGCATCTATGGTCTCGTCGCGCTGCAGCGCCGCGGCCTGCGAGCGGCGCGCGGCGGCCGTCAGCGACGCGTCGGCACCGGGCTGGTAGAGCGGGATGTTGATGGCCACGCCGCCTATCCACTCCGTCGCCTTGCCGGTGCCTATGGTGGAGGAGCCGTTCATCAGCAGGCTCACCGAGGGCTTCTGGCCGGCCAGCACGGACTCGGCATAACTGCGCTGAGCCTTGGCCGTGGCGGTGGCCTGCGACACGTCGGGCGCCAGCAGGATGTCCGTCTGCATCTGCTCCAGGTCCGGCACCTGGGCCAGCACGGCGCTCATGCTCGCGGCGGGCGGCAGCGCGTCGCCGACGAGGCGGCGCATGCGCACCTCCGTCTGGCGCAGTGCCGTCAGCGTCTGCTCGTAGGCCAGGTCGGCCTGCTGCAGGCTCTTCTGCGCCTGCACCAGTTCGCTGGAGCGGCCGCGGTCGGACTTGGTGATGATCTCCAGCGCGTCCACCAGGCAGGCCATCTTGCGCACGTACTGCGTGTAGACCTGGGCCTGCAGCACGTAGCGGCTGCGGTCCAGCGCCAGCGAGACGGTCTGCAGCGCCAGCTGCTCCTCGGCGCTGCTCTGGCCGAACTTGGCCGCCTCGGCGAGCTGGCCGCGCCATTCGGTCAGCTTGGTGATGCGGCCCGAGTCGTAGAGCGGTGCGGTGACGTTGATGCTGGCGCGGCCCTGCAGGCCGCGCGGCTGGGCGATGCCGGCCACGATGCTGCCCGCATAGCCAGCCGTGGTGGACAGCGTCACCTGCGGCAGCCGCGAGGCCTCGGTTTCCTCCAGGTCGGCCTGCGCGGCCAGCGCCAGCAGCCGGGCCACGCCGATGGGGCGGCTGCGCTGCAGCGCCATCTGCACCAGCTCCTGCAGCTGCATGCGCGGGTCGGCATCGCCGGTCTCGACCATGCTGGCGTCACGGCCGGTGCGCGACACGCCGGCGTCCTCTTCCTGGCAACGGCCCTGCGAAGGCGGCGCCTCGGCGACCGGCGCGGCGGGCGGCCTCGCCTTGGACGGGCGTGCCTGCGCCTGCGCGAGAGGGTTCTGGGCGACCAGCGCGGCGGCGAGGCCGTAGACGATGAGATGGCGGACGGGGTACAGCATGGCCCCGCCACTAGACCATCCACCCGCTGCGGGCAAAGCCCGGAAAAGCGGGGCGGCAGGCGGGCTTTACCGCTCGCGCAGTGCCTCGCGCGATTTCATCATCGGCCGCAGCAGATAGCTGAGCACGGAGCGGTCGCCGGTACGGATGTCCACCATCGCCTGCATGCCGGGGATCACCGGCAGCGGCTTGCCCTTGAAGTGCGTGTTGTTGCGCTCGGCGGAGATGACGACGCGGTAGTAGGTGCTGTCGTTGTTCTTCTCGTTCTCGCCCATCGCATCGGGGCTGATGTACTCGATCTTGCCTTCCAACCCGCCGTAGACGTTGAAGTCATAGCCGTTGAGCTTGATCTCGGCCGTCTGGCCGATGCGCAGGAAGCCGATGTCCTTGGGCTTGATACGCGCCTCCACGAGCACGCGCGGGCCGATGGGCGAGATCTCCATGATGGGTGCACCGGTGGTGACGACGCCGCCCACCGTGTTGACGCGGATGTTCTTGACGACGCCATGCACCGGCGACTTCAGCACCGTGCGCTGCATCGCGTCCTGGCGCACCACCATCTGCTCGTCGAGCTGGGCCATCTCGGTCTGCACGCGCACCAGCTCGCTGCTGGCCTCCTGGCGGAAGCGGCTGATGCGCTCGCTGCGCTGCTGCTGCAGCTCGTTGACCTGGCGGTTCAGCCGCATCACCTCGACGTCGGACATCAGGCCCTTGGCCGCCATGTCCTGGGCGATGCGTTGTTCCTTGGCGAGCAGGCCGGCGCTGCGGCCGATGGCGCTGACGGCCTCGTCCAGCACCCTGCGGCGCGCCTCGAAGGCCTCGGTCTCGGCCTCGGCGATGCGCGGCACGGCCAGCACCTCGGGCGGAAACTTCAGCGCGCGGCCGTTGGCCTCGGCACCCAGCCGCGCGGCCTGGGCCTTCAAGGCCAGGCGCTTGGCCTGCCCCTCGTTCTGCGACGCCTCGACGCGGGTGGGGTCCAGCTGGGCCAGCTCCTGCCCGGTCTGCACCTCCTGGCCCTCGCGCACGAACAGCTCGCGCAGGATGCCGCTGTCCAGGCTGGCGATGACCTGCTCGCGGCCATCCGGCACGATGCGCCCGTCACTGCGCGTGACCTCGTCCACGCGGGCCAGCGACGACCAGACGATGGCCGTCACGACGACCGCCAGCAGCAGGTACAGGGCCCAGGTCGCGCGCGGCAGCGGTTCGTCCAGATGAGCGCTGTTGATGCCGGTGACGAACAGGCTTTCCTGCCGGCTCAGGCTGATCTTGTCGTTCGCGGCCACGTCAGCAGCCCGTTCTGCAGTTGCGCCCGAACTCTGCGGGCCGAGCGCCGGGCCGCTCCCTAGCCGGCCCGCGCTGGCGACGTGCTTGCGGCTCAACGCCGCAAGCATCGCCGTCCCCTCGGGGGACCGGCCAACGTACGCGTTGGACGAGGGGCTTCATGTCAGACCGAGGCGGAGCGCTGCACGGGCTGGGCCGACGGATGCATGTGCAGGTTGCCGCCCTCGGCGGCGGCCGCATCGGCGGGCGGCTGCGCGGCGCGCACGCCGGACAGCGCGGCCAGCACCTGGTCGCGCGGGCCGTCCAGCACCATGCGGCCGCCGTCGACGACGATGATGCGCGACACCAGCTCCAGCACCGCCGGGCGGTGCGTGACGACCACCAGCGTGCAGGCGCCGGCGGCGTCGCGCAGCTGCCGCAGGAAGGCCATCTCGCTCTGCGCGTCCATCGAGCTGGTGGGTTCGTCCATCAGCAGGATCTGCGGCTTCGTGACCAGGCTGCGCGCCAGCGCGACGAGCTGGCGCTGGCCGCCGGACAGCAGCCCGCCCATCTCGCCCACCGGCAGGTCCCAGCCCTGCGGGTGCGAGGCGATGACGCGATCCAGGCCGGTCAGCCGCGCGACCTCGACGAGGCGGGCCGCGTCGATGTGGGCACGGCCCATCAGCACGTTGTCACGCAGCGTGCCGTGGAACAGCCGCGGCTCCTGCGACACGAAGCCGATGTGGGCGCGGAACTCGGCCGGGTCGAGCTGGCGCAGGTCGATGCCGTCGACGTCGACCATGCCTTCGGTGGGCTGGTACAGGCCCGCCAGCAGCCGCAGGATGGTGGACTTGCCGCTGCCGATGCGGCCCAGGATGGCGACACGCTCGCCCGGCTCCAGCTTCAGGTTGACGTTCTTCAGCACCTTGGGCGCGGCGGCGTCGCCGATGCCGGGGTAGCTGAAGCCCACGTCGTGCAGGCCCAGGCGGCCGCTGAACTGGTTCAACGGCACGTAGTTGCGGTGGCTCTCGCGCTCGGTGGGCGCCTGCATCATGCGGTCCAGCGACAGCATGGCGGCGCGCGCTCCCTGGTAACGGGTGGCCAGGCTGACGATGCTGCCCAGCGGCATCAGCGCGCGGCTGGCGAACATGACGGAGCCGATCAGCGCACCGGCCGTGATGTTGCCGTCCTGGATCAGGTAGACGCCCCAGACCAGCATGACGAGGTTGATGCTCTGCTGCATCGTCATCGAGATGTTGGAGCTCCAGCTCGACATGTTGCGGGCGCGCAGCGCCGACTCGGCGGCGATGGCCGTGCTGGTTTCGTAGCGGCGCAGGAAGCGGCCCTCGGCGCCCGAGGTCTTCAGGTCTTCCAGGCCCTCGATGGCCTCGACCAGCGTGCCCTGCAGGTCGGCCATCTCGGCCATGTTGGTGCGCATGGCGCGGCGCAGATAGCCCTGGATGGCATAGGTCATCACCAGGATGATGGGGATGGCGATGACCAGCACCCAGCCCAGCGGCCCGCCGATGATGAAGGTCATCGCGACGAACAGCAGCACGAACGGCAGATCGGTCAGCACCGACATCGTGGCCGACGCGAAGAACTCGCGCACGATCTCGATCTGCGCCAGGTGGTGGGCATAGGAGCCGGCCGAGCCGGGCTTGTGCTCCATGCGCACGCCCAGCGTCTGGCGGAACAGCTTGGCGCCGATGATCATGTCGGCCTTGCGGCCGGCCAGGTCGATCAGGTGGGCGCGCAGCTGGCGCGAGAACAGGTCGAACACCAGCGCGATGCCCGCGCCCACGGCCAGCGCCCACAGCGTGACGATGGCCTGGTGCGGGATCACCTTGTCGTAGATGACCGACGTGACGACGCCCGACACCAGCATCAGCACGTTGCTGAGCAGCGCGGCGATCATGGCCGAACGGTAGTACGGCACGAAGCGCTTGAGCGTGCCCCACAGCCAGTGCTCGCCGGGCGGGCGCAGGATCTGCCCGTCCGCCGGGTTGCGCGTGTGGGCCTGCGACTGCTGCACCGGCGACACGGCCAGCATGAAGCCGCTGTACTCGGGCTCCAGCTCGGCCACGCTGGCCGGCACGGCGGCGGCCTCGGGGCCGGGGAAGACCACCTCGTAGCGCCCGCCGTCGTCCAGGCGGCGCACCAGCACGCAGGCGTCGCCGCCGTTCAGCAGCAGCACGGCCGGCAGCAGCAGGTCGTTGATGTCGGCGATGGACTTGCGCAGCAGCCCGGCGTTGTAGCCGGCCTCGCGCATGATGCGGATCGCGCCGTCCGGCGCCAGCGGCCCTTCCACCGGCGCGCCCGCGCGCAGCGACTCGGGCGAGCGCGGCTTGCCATGGTGGCGGGTCAGCCAGGCCAGCGCCTGCAGCAGCGGGTCGCCCACCGGCTGGCTGGTGAGGTTCTCCAGCGGGTCCGGCGCGGGCGGCGGCTCGCCGTTCGCGGCCAGGCGCAGGCCCGGCGCCTGGTTCTGGCCGTCGAAGAAGGGGTCGTGCTGACGCGGCATTTAGGTCTTGGCGCGGGCCTCGAGCGCCAGTCGCTCGAATTCGCGCTCTATATCGCGCACCGTGGCCGGGATGTCAAACAGCGCAGACGTGCGGCCCTGCTCGGCGAGGTAGCGCTTGTACGAGGCGGCCCGGGCCGGCTGGTTGCCGATCTGCACGGCGCGCTGCTCGTACTCCTCGATCGTCGTCGTGATCAGGTCGGGCAGGCCCACGGCCGTCAACAGGCTGCCGGCCATGCGGGAGATGTAGGTCTTGCCCGAGCGCGTCAGGATGGGCGTACCCATCCACAGGCAGTCGCTGGCGGTGGTGCCGGCGTTGTACGGGAAGGTGTCCAGGAACAAGTCGGCCAACTGGAAGCGGGCCAGGTAGTCGGCCGGCAACGCGCGCGGCGCGAAGACGAGACGCTCCGGCGTGACACCCTCCTCGCCCGCGACGCGGGTCAGGTTGGCCTGGGCGAAGGGGTTGTCCGCCAGCAGCCACAGCACGCTGCCCGGCACCTGCCGCAGGATGCGCATCCAGCAGCGCCAGACGGCTTCGCTCATCTTGTGGTTGTTGTTGAACGCGCAGAAGACGAAGCCCTCTTCCGGCAGCCCGGCCTCGGCGCGCGTGGGCGGCGCGTTGGCCACGCGCTGGCGGTCGCTGACCTGGTAGCTGTGGGGCAGGTAGATGGGCTTTTCGGTGTGGTACGGCAGCACCTCGGGCGTCATCACGAAACGGTCCGCGATGATCCAGTCCACGCCCGGCAGCGCCGACGTGGCGGGCAGGCCCAGGTAGCTGACCTGCACCGGCGCCGGCCGATGGGCCAGGATGCCGGGGCGAGCGCCGCTGGTGAGGCCTTGCAGGTCCACCAGCACGTCGATGCCGGCGGCGGCGATCAGCTCGGCGGCCTGGCGGTCGCTCAGGCTGGCGATCGGCGTGAGGCTGTCCATCGCGGCCTTGATGCGGGCGCGCAGCGGTGTGCCGTCCTCGCGGCTCCAGCAGAAGGCATGGACCTCGAACTTCTCGCGGTCGTGCAGCTCGAACATCTCGGCCGTCAGCAGGCCCACCGCGTGCATGCACAGGTCGCCCGACAGATAGCCGATCCTGATCTTGCCGCTGCGCGCGTGGCCCTTGTGCAGCGGCGGCGCGCTGACCTTGGCCACCTTTTCATGCACGAAACGTTGGGCCGTGAGCAGCTGCAGCGCGGGGTCGTCGCTTTCGTCGAGCATGCCCAGCAGCGAGGTGCTCATCAGCAAATGGTTGTGAGTGACGTCACCGAAGGTGTCGTACACCGGCCAGGCGCATTGCTTCTGGCGGATGTGCACGTAATGCTGGGCCACGTCGCTCTGGCGCGGGTCCAGCGCCAGCGAGCGGCGCATCAGCGCTTCGGACTCGTCGTAGCGCTTGAGCGTCTCCAGCAGCCGTGCGGCGTTGTTCAGCGCATGCAGGTGCAGGTTCAGCGGCTCGGTGCCGAGGCTGGCCGGGTTGGGGTCTTCGTAGACGCTGCGCCAGTGGGCCAGCGCTTCGGCCGCGCGCCCCTGGTGCTCGACCTGGTGGCCCAGGTTCAGGCGAGCCTGCGCGAAGTGCGGCGCCAGCTGCAGCGCCAGCAGGTAGGCCGCCTCGGCCTCGGCATGGCGGCCCAGGTCACCCAGGATCGCGCCCCAGTTGAAGCAGGCGACATGGCGGAACGGCGACGGCGTGGCGGCGATCCAGTTCTGGTACAGCAGCGCTGCGGCCGTGCCAACGCCGGCCGCCTGCAGCCGACCGGCGGCGTCCAACAGGGTCGGCAGCTCCATCTGGCCGCTGCGGGCAGCCGCCAGCCATTGCTCCACCTGGGCAAGGGCTTGGGACTGGGCAGGGGTGGGCGTCGACATGTCCATACGGCGTACGGCGGCACAAAAGCGGATCGTCCGCCGATTCTCAGGCCGCGCCTACCCGTCGTGCCGGGCGAAAAGACTGCGGTTTGCGCAGCATTTCCCGCCCGGACAAGCTGGGAACGGTGGCCCAGCCTGCCGGCCGCCCGCATCCGGCCGCCTTTCGCAAGGCGTCGAACGGGCGGCAGGGCCGGTCCTGCGCCCTGTCTCAGCCCAGGTAGTCGGGCTTGCCCAGCGGCACGCCGGCATGGCGCAGCAGCGCGTACAGGGTCGTGGCGTGGAAATAGAAGTTCGGCGTCGCGAAATGGCGCAGGTAGTTCAGGCCGTCGAACTTCAACGGGTCGCCAGTGCGGCGCGGGATGCTGATCTCGCGGTCTTCGCTGCCGGCGAAGGCCTCCGCGGGCACGGACAGCACGTAGTCGCGGGTCTTGCGGATGCGCTCGGCCAGTTCGTCCAGCGTCGCCTCGTTGTCTTCGTACTTCGGGATCTCCTGCCCGGCCAGGCGGGCCACGCAGCCCTTGGCGGCGTCGCTGGCGATCTGGATCTGCTTGGGCAGCGGGAGCATGTCGGGCGCCAGGCGCAGCGTCAGGTAGACATCGGGCGAGAACTTCTTCGCCTCGGCGTGGGCCTTGGCGGCCTCGATCCAGTTCAGCATGTTGCCGAACATCTTCGCGAACACGGGCACGCTGGCCGCGTGCATGGAAATCTGGGTCATCGGGTGGTCTCCTTGAGGGAAACCGATGGTAGCGATGACGCCAAACGCCCTGCTGCGACCGGGGCACAATGCCTCCCGGCCATGAACGTGATCATTCTTGACGACTACCAAGATGCAGTTCGAAAACTGCGTTGCGCAGCGAAGCTGGAGCCGCTGAACGCCAAGGTGTTCACGAACACGGTCAAGGGCATCGGCCAGCTGTCGGTACGCCTGCGCGATGCCGAGGTGCTGGTGCTGATCCGCGAGCGCACCGCCTTCCCGCGCCAGTTGCTCGAGAAGCTCCCCAAGCTCAAGCTGATCTCCCAGACCGGCCGGGTCGGCAGCCACATCGACATCGAGGCCTGCACGCGGCTGGGCATTGCCGTCGCCGAGGGTGTGGGCAGCCCGGTGGCGCCCGCCGAGATGACCTGGGCGCTGATCATGGCCTCCATGCGCCGGCTGCCGCAGTACATCGGCAACCTCAAGCACGGCGCCTGGCAGCAGGCCGGGCTGAAGGCGGCGTCCATGCCGGCCAATTTCGGCATCGGCATGGTGCTGCGGGGCAAGACGCTGGGGATCTGGGGCTACGGCAAGATCGGCCAGCTCGTGGCCGGCTATGGCCGCGCCTTCGGCATGCAGGTGATGGTCTGGGGCAGCGAGGCTTCGCGCCTGAAGGCCGAGGCCGACGGCCACCAGGCCGCGCCCAGCCGCGAGGCCTTCTTCGCCGAGGCAGATGTGCTGTCGGTGCACCTGCGCCTGTGCGACGCCACCCGCGGCATCGTCAAGGCCGAGGATCTGGCCCACATGAAGCCGACGGCGCTGTTCGTGAACACCTCGCGCGCGGAGCTGGTCGCGGAGAACGCCCTGGTGTCGGCGCTGAACCGGGGCCGCCCCGGCATGGCGGCCATCGACGTCTTCGAGACCGAGCCCATCCTGCAGGGCCATCCGCTGCTGCGGCTGGAGAACGCCGTCTGCACGCCCCACATCGGCTACGTGGAGCAGGACAGCTACGAGATCTACTTCGACGCCGCCTTCGACAACGTGCTGAACTTCATCCGGGCCCAGCCGACGAACATCGTCAACCCCGAGGCGCTCAAGGTCCACCGCTGAAGCCCTCCGTGCCCGCCCGCCCCGAGTCCCTCGCGCAGCTTTTCCTGGCGTTCACGCGCCTGGCCCTGCAGGGCTTCGGTGGCGTGCTGGCGGTGGCGCAGCGGGAGCTGGTCGAGCGGCTGGGCTGGCTGAGCAAGGAAGAGTTCGTCGAGACACTGGCCATCGCCCAGGTGCTGCCGGGGCCCAACGTGGTCAACCTGTCGATGATGATCGGCGACCGCTTCTTCGGCCTGCGCGGCGCCGTCGTCGCGCTGGCCGGCATGCTGGTCGCGCCGGCCGCCGTCGTGCTGGCCCTGGCGGCGATCTACGGCGAGCTTGCCCGGCACCCGGTGGCGGTGGACGCGCTGCGCGGCATGGGTGCCGTCGCGGCCGGGCTGATCGTGGCCACCGGCATCAAGCTGTTGCCGGCGCTGAAGGCCAGCCCGCTCGGCCGGCCGCTGGCGTTGGGCCTGGCGCTGCTGGCCTTCGTGGCGATCGGGCTGCTGCGCTGGCCGCTGATCAACGTGCTGGTGGTTCTCGGCGGCGGCGGCATGGCGCTGGCGTGGTGGAGGCTGAAGCGGTGACGACACCGGTCGATCTGTTCGCCCTCTTCCTGCACTTCCTGACGCTGTCGCTGCTGGCCATTGGCGGCGGCATCACGACGGTGCCGGAAATGCACCGCTATCTCGTCGACAGGACGGGCTGGCTGACGGACACCTCGTTCACCGCGTCCATCGCGCTGGCCCAGGCGGCCCCGGGGCCCAACATCCTCTTCGTGGCCGTGCTGGGCTACAACATCGCGGGCCTGCGCGGCGCCGCGGCCTCCATGGCCGGCATGATGCTGCCGTCCAGCGTGCTGACGCTGACGGCCACCCGCTGGGCGCGCAACAACCGCGAGCACGTCAGCCTGCGCGCCTTCTCGGCCGGCATGATGCCGCTGACGCTGGGCCTCGTCATCGCCACGGGCTGGCTGCTGGCCCTGCCCTTCCTGAAGGCCGACGAGCACCGCTGGGGCACGCTGGCGCTGATGGCCACGACCGTGCTGCTGGTGCTGAAGACCCGCCTGGGGCTGGTCTGGATGGTGCTGGCCGGCGGCGTGCTGGGGGCGCTGGGCCTGGTCTGACGCACCGGCTCAGCCCGGCCGCGCCGCCATGCCGCCCGGCCGGAAGGCCGCGGGCGGGCGGAAGGCCGCGGGCGGGCGGCCCAGCAGGCGCTGGAACGACCGCCGCATGCGCTCGGTGCTGCCGAAGCCCGCGTCTTCGGCCACGCGCAGCACCGAGGCCGCGCCCTGCTCCAGCGCCGCACGGGCCGCCTCCACACGCAGGCGCTCCACCGCCTGCGCCGGCGTGGCCCCGGTCTCGGCGCGGAAGCAGCGCGCGAAATGCCGCGGGCTCATGCAGGCCCGCGCCGCCAGCGCCTCCACGCCGTGGTCCAGCCGCAGGCTGGCGCGCACCTCGTCCAGCAGCGCGCCGAAGCGCCCCTCGGGGCGCTGCAGGTCCAGCAGCGGCGAGAACTGCGACTGCCCGCCGGGGCGCCGCCGCTCCACGACGAGTTGCCGCGCCGCCTCGCGCGCCAGCTCCTCGCCGTGGTCGCGCGCCAGCAGCGCCAGGCAGAGGTCGATGCCGGCCGTCATGCCGGCGCTGGTCCAGAGCTCGGGCCGCTGCCGGGCGCGCAGCGCGGGCTCGCGCACATAGATGCGGTCGGGCTGCAACTGCACGTCCGGGAAGTCGGTGGCGAACTGCCGGCTGCGCGACCAATGCGTCGTGGCGGTGCGGTGGTCCAGCAGGCCGGCGGCGGCCAGCACCAGGCTGCCGCTGCAGATGCTGGCGATGCGCGCCCCCGACAGCGCCGCCCGCCGCAGCCAGGCGATGAGGCGGGCATCGCGGCAGGCGGCGTCCACGCCGTCGCCGCCGATGACCATGACCAGGTCCAGACCGCCCAGCCGGCGCGGCAAGGCCTTCACTGGCCAGGCGATGCCGGCCGAGCTGCGCACGGCGGGCGGCGCGCTGGCCACCAGGCGCCAGTCGTAGCTGCCGGGCCGCGCCAGGCGGGCCACCTCGAACACGGCCATGGGCCCCGCCAGGTCCAGCTGCTGGAAGCCGGGGAAAAGGACGAAGGCAATGCGGCAGGCCATGCCGCCCATCTTGGCAGAAAAGGTGGGAACTGCGTCATTGCAGCCATTGGCGCCGCGCCACACACTGGCGGACATCCGCAAGCACTGGTGGCAGGGGGCCGCCTTCCAATGAACATGGGCATCCTGGTTTTCGACGACATGGAACTGCTGGACATGGCCGGCCCCTACGAGGTGTTCACCACCGCGTCGCGCGTCTGGGCGCGCAGCCAGCCGGCCGGCGCGGCACCACTGTTCAAGGTGGCCACGATCGCCTCGACGCCGGCACCGGTGAGCGCCCGCGCCGGCCTGCGCGTGCAGCCGGACTTCACGCTGCACGACCACCCGCCGCTGCACTGCGCGCTCGTGCCGGGCGGCGTCGTGGCCGCCGAACTGCAGCGGCCCGACGTGCTCGCCTGGATCGCCGCGCAGCGCCGCAGCGCGCCCGTGCTGGCGTCGGTCTGCACCGGCGCGCTGCTGCTGGCCGCGGCCGGCGTGCTGGACGGCCTGGCCGCGACCACCCATTGGGAAGACCTGGACGCGCTGCGCGCACTGCGGCCCGCGGTGACGGTGCGCGACGGCGTGCGCTGGGTGGACGAAGGCGAGGTCGTCACGTCGGCCGGCATCTCGGCCGGCATGGACATGAGCCTGCACCTGGTGCGACGGCTGCAGGGACACGACCTGGCCGCGCGTACGGCCCGCCAGATGGACTACGACTGGAACGACACGCCATGAACACCGCCGCCGAAGCCCTGCTCACCATCACCCGCCGGCCCGACACCGTGTTCTCGCACGGCCAGGGCGCCTGGATCACCGACGAGGCCGGCAAGCGCCACCTGGACCTGATCCAGGGCTGGGCCGTCAACAGCCTGGGGCACAGCCCGGCACTGATCACGCAGGCGCTGCTGCAGCAGTCGCAGCGGCTGCTGAACCCCAGCCCGGCCTACTTCAACCGGCCGCTGCTGGACCTGGCAGAACGTCTGACCGCCATCAGCTGCTTCGACCGCGTGTTCCTGGCCAACTCCGGCGCCGAGGCCAACGAGGGCGCCGTGAAGCTGGCACGGCGCTGGGGCAGCCGCCACCGCGGCGGCGCGCACGGCATCGTCAGCTTCGAGCAGGGCTTCCACGGCCGCACGCTGGCGATGATGAGCGCGTCCGGCAAGCCGGGCTGGGACCGCATCTACGCGCCCATGCCGCAGGGTTTCGCGAAGGCGCGGCTGAACGACATCGCGTCGGTCGAGCGGGCCGTCTCGGCGGACACGGTGGCCGTCATGATCGAGTTCGTGCAGGGCGAGGCCGGGGTCGTCGTCGCCGACCCGGGCTTCGTGCGCGAGCTGCGTGCGCTGACGGCCGAACGCAGCGTGCTGCTGATCGCCGACGAGGTGCAGACCGGCGTGGGCCGCTGCGGCACGGCGTTCGCGTACGAGCAGTTCGGCATCGAGCCCGACGTGATGACGCTGGCCAAGGGCCTGGGCGGCGGCGTGCCGGTCTCGGCGCTGCTGTGCAAGGAGGCGCTGAACTGCTTCGAGCCGGGCGACCAGGGCGGCACCTTCTGCGGCAACCCGCTGATGGCGGCGGTGGGCCTGGCGGTGGTCAACGAAGTCTGCACGGCCGACTTCCTGGCCGGCGTGCAGGTGCGTGCGGCGCAGCTTTCGGCGGGTCTGCAGGCCATCGCCCGCGACCTCGGCCTGGTCGGCGAACGCGGCCTGGGCCTGCTGCGCGCGCTGGAACTGCCGCTCCCGGTGGCCGATCAGGTCGTGGTGGCGGCGCAGGCACTGGAGCCCGTGGGCCTGCTGCTGAACGCGCCGCGCCCGCACCTGATCCGGCTGATGCCGGCGCTGAACATCAGCGCCGCCGAAGTAGACGAGGGGTTGGCGCTGCTGCGCCGCGCACTGACCGCGGTACTCGGCTGACCGGCCTTGCGGGCCTCGCGGGCCGAGCGCCGGGCCGCTCCCAAGCCGGCCCGCATGAGGCGATGTGCTTGCGGCTTGATGCCGCAAGCATCGCCGCCCCCTCGGGGGGCCGACTGGGCTTGCGGGCGTTCAGCCCCGCAAAACCAGGCGAGGGGCCTCAGTTCGTGCCAAAGATCTTGTCGCCCGCGTCGCCCAGGCCCGGGATGATGTAGCCGATGTCGTTCAGGTGGCTGTCGATGGCGGCCGTCCAGCAGCGCACGTCGGGGTGGGCCGTCTCCAGCGCCTTCACGCCTTCGGGCGCGGCCACCAGCACCAGCGCACGCACGTCCTTGCAGCCGCGCGCCTTCAGCAGGTCCACCGTGGCGATCATGCTGCCCGCCGTGGCCAGCATGGGGTCGATGATGAGCGCCGTGCGCGCCTCCAGGTTGCCGACGAACTTTTCGAAGTAGTTCACCGGCTTGAGCGTCTCGTGGTCGCGGGCCAGGCCCACGACCGAGACCTTGGCGTTGGGCAGGATGTCCAGCACGCCGTCCAGCATGCCCAGGCCGGCACGCAGGATGGGCACCACGGTGACCTTCTTGCCGGCGATCTGGTCCACCTCGGCCGGGCCGCTCCAGCACTCGATGGTGACCTTCTCGGTCACGAAGTCGGCCGTCGCCTCGTAGGCCAGCAGGCGCGCGATCTCGCCGGTCAGCTCGCGGAATTTCTTCGTCGAGATCTCGGCCTCGCGCATCAACCCGATCTTGTGCTTGACGAGGGGATGCTTGACTTCGATGACGGCCATGGCGGTGGTCCTAGTTTTTCTGAATAGTCAGAATTATCGGCTGCCTGATGGATTGCCGGCGGCCGAGCGCTGGCGCAGCGCCTCGTACAGGCACACGGCCGAGGCCACCGACACGTTCAGGCTCTCGACGGCGCCGGCCATCGGGATGCGCACCAGCTCGTCGCAGGTCTTGGCCGTGAGCTGGCGCATGCCCTCGCCCTCGGCGCCCAGCACGAAGGCTGTTGCGCGCTTGAAGTCCAGGTCGTAGATGGAGCGCTCGGCCTGGTCGGAGGTGCCGACCACCCAGATGTCGCGCTCCTTCAGCTCGTTCAGCGTGCGGGCCAGGTTGGTGACCATCAGGTAGGGCACCGTCTCGGCGGCGCCGCTGGCCACCTTGGCCACCGTCGCGTTCAGGCCCACGGCGCGGTCCTTGGGCGCGACGACGGCATGCGCCCCCGCGCCATCGGCCACGCGCAGGCAGGCGCCGAGGTTGTGCGGGTCGGTCACGCCGTCCAGCACCAGCACCAGCGGCGGGCCTTCGACGGCGTCCAGCACGTCGTCCAGCGAATGCGGCTGCGCGAGGCTGGCCACGCGGGCGACGACGCCCTGGTGGCGCGGGCTGCCGGCGAGCTGGCTCAGCCGCTCGTCGCTGCTCTCCACCAGCTTGGCGCCGGCCTCCTTGGCCCGCTCGATGAAGGCGCGCATGCGCTGGTCGCGCCGGGCGGGGTCGAAATGCACCTCGGCGACGGAGCCGGGATGGGTCTTGAGGCGGACGGTGACGGCATGGAAGCCGAACAGCACCGAGGACTTGGCGGACTTGGCGGAACTCATCGCCCGCATTGTCGGCTCAACGCCCCGCCTGCTTGCGGGCGTTCTCCATGATGTTCACGAAGCTGTCGGTCCAGAAGCGGGCCTTGTGCTTCGCCAGGTGGTCCAGCAACTGGTCGTGGGCCTCGCGCGAGACGCTCAGGTGCTCGGCGCCCACGCCGTGGAACAGCAGCGACACGAGGGCGCCCTGGGCCGCCGCCTTCTCCACCAGCGCGATCAGCTGCTCGCCGCTCATGCCCTCGACGAAATAGACCGGCATCGCATAGGGATCGAGCTGGGCGGTATCGCTCACCAGGCCGGGGCCGGCCGCGCGGTAGGCGACGAACTGCGGCCGCAGCGCGGTGGCGAAATCCTGTCCGCCGGCCTGCAGATCCAGGCAGGGCGGCGTGAAGGTGCGGCGCGAGCGCCCGTCCAGCGACTGCAGCCAGGTGTTGGCGGCGATCACCTGTTCCTGCACCTGGGCCGCCATCTGCCGGTCCAGGTCGCGCTGCGGCAGCACCCATTCGCGCCCCGCCCCCTTGGCCGAGCAGCCATGGAAGAGGCTGTGGTTGCCCAGCTCGTGGCCGGCCGCTGCGGCGGCCTTCCACTCGTTCTGGCGGCCGGGCAGCGTCGGGCCGTTGATGGGCACGTAGAAGCTGGCCCGAAGGCCGCGCTTGTTGAGTGCCGGGATGACGTGGTCGAGCTGGCTGTCCAGGCCGTCGTCATAACCCAGGCTGACGGCCGCCCTGGCGCCGCCCGGCCAGGCAAAGGGCGCGGCCGGGGCGGCCGCCGCAACGAACAGGCCGAGCGCGGCCAGGAGCATCTTTCGCATCACATCCCTCTCAAGAACTGAACCGCCATCAGCGCGCCGATCAGCACCGGCTGGTGGACCATGTAGAAGCTCAGCGACCAGCGCCCCAGCACCGCCAGCGGCCTGGGTGCCGTGCCGGCCCACAGCTGCGGCCGGGCCCGCGTGACGACGAAGCCCGCGAGCATGACGCCCAGCCAGGGCAGCACCGGCACATAGTCCTCGGCGATGGGCTTGTGCGTGACCAGGCCCACCCAGTTGGCCCAGCGCGTGTCGAAGACGGGCAGCTGCACCAGCCGCGGCGCCGCGAGGGCCAGCGCCGCCAGCGCCAGCAGCGCCGCGTTCGGCAACCGGCTCAGGCCCAGGCGCAGCAACAGCAGCATCACCGCGATGCCATGCAGCACGCCGAAGCTGATCCAGCTGTTCGGGAACATGAACCACGAGCCGGCCGACACCAGCAGCGCGCAGCCGGCCACCTGGGCCCAGCGCCTCCAGAAGCGCCCGGCGCCCTGCCCCGCCAGCACGGCGAAGGCCTGGCCGCCACCGGCGCAGAACAGGAACAGGCTGACGATGGCGGTGCGCTGCCAGGTCCAGACCGGGTCGCGATAGAAGTCCTGGCGTATCCAGCCGAAGTGGTTCAGGTCGAAACCGAAGTGGAAGGCCGCCATCCAGAGGATCGCCAGGCCGCGCAGCGCATCGAGGCGGTCGGAGCGAGGAGATGGCGCAGGCATGACTCAGGGGATGGGCGTGGACGCGGGATTCTGGCCCCTGTGCGGCAACGCCGGGTTACGGCGCTGCATCCTTTCCTCGGCGATGCGACGGCGGGCGATGCGGTCGCCCTCCTCCGGGTCGGCGGCGCTGTGCATGGCTTCGGCGCGCAGCCGGGCGTCGTCGCGGGCCCGGTCGCCGAGCTGGCTCTGCGCGGCCTGCGCCGCACGGCTGACGGCCCAGTCGGCCTCGGTGTAGCGGCCCCGGCCGGCCCGGCACTGCAGCGCGCGGCGCACCTCGTCCTGCATGAACCGGCGCTCGGCATCCCCAAGCGTCGTGGAGTTGCCACGCGTCTCCATGCTGCGGATCTCGCCGTCCCCGGGGCAGGCATTGCCAGCCGGCGCGGCCGGCGCAGGCGCCTGCGAGGCCGAACCCAGCGCCGCACGCACCGCCTCCGGCTTCAGGCTGTCTGCCACGTTGGGCTGCAGGCTGCGTTCGGACACCGGCTGGCCACTGCCTGGGCAGGGTTTGTCGCTGAAACGCACCTGGCCCGCCGCCTCGCATTTCCACACCTGCTGCGCCCAGGCGCCCGAAAAGGCCAGGCACAACGCCAGGCCCAGGCCGGCCTGCTTCATCGACGCAGCCGCGTCACCCACCAAAATAGACGTCATCGCAACCGTTCTCCCGCTCAGTTCATGCCCAAGCATCTGCTGACACTCGCGCTCATCCTAGGACTGGCCGCGGGCCAGCTCCAAGCCCAGCCCCCAGCCCAACCTCGATCCGTCAGCCCCCGCGGCGCGCTGGACGCCGAGGAGCTGAACAACATCGGCGTGTTTAAACGCGTCAGCCCGTCGGTGGTGCACATCACGACGCTGGCCGTGCAAAGAGACTTCTTCTCGCTGCGCACCAGCGAGCAGCCGCGCGGCACCGGCACCGGCTTCGTCTGGGACGACAAGGGCCACATCGTCACCAACTTCCACGTCATCCAGGACGGCGACCGCGCCACCGTCACGCTGGCCGACCAGAGCAGCTACCCGGCCCGGCTGGTGGGCGCCTTCCCCGACCGCGACCTCGCCGTGCTGCGCGTCGAGGCGCCGCGCGACAAGCTGCCCGCCATCGCGGTGGGCAGCAGCCGCGAGCTGCAGGTGGGCCAGAAGGTCTACGCCATCGGCAACCCCTTCGGGCTGGACCAGACGCTGACCACCGGCATCGTGTCGGCGCTGAACCGCGAGATCGAGTCCGTCACGCGGCGCACCATCAAGGGTGCCATCCAGACCGACGCGGCCATCAACCCGGGCAACTCGGGTGGGCCGCTGCTGGACTCGGCGGGGCGGCTGATCGGCGTCAACACGGCCATCTACAGCCCCAGCGGCGCGAGCGCGGGCATCGGCTTCGCCATCCCCGTGGACGAGGTCAACCGCATCGTGCCGCGGTTGATCCGCGACGGGCGCTTCATCCGGCCGGCGCTGGGCGTCACCTCGGGCGGGCCGCAACTGGCGCAGGCCTTGGGGGCGCCCAAGGGCGTGCTGCTCGTCAACGTGGCGAGCAACAGCCCCGCCGCTGCCGCCGGCCTGCGGCCCTACGGCCGCGACCGCAGCGGCCGCATCGTGCAGGGCGACGTCATCACGGCCGTCGACGGCCAGGCGGTGGCGGACCTGGACGACATGCTCTCGCTGATCGAGGCGCGGCAGATCGGCGAGAAGGTGACGCTGACCGTGTGGCGGGCAGGGCAGACGAGGAAGGTGGCGGCGACGCTGGGCAGCTCGGATTGAGACGCGGCGATTCCGCTGAGCGATTGCCCAGCCAGCTACCTGTTGCTGCACGCCGCCTTTGCCGGAAATTCAATGCTGTACAAACACGCCGACTCCGAGCAGAAAGCTCAGCCGCTGCGGGAGCTTAAGGACGCTGCGGGTCGCCGTTTTAGGGAGCAGGCGACCGGCTTGAGCAGCAATAGAAGTCTCCCGAGAACGCGTTGGGCGACATGATGGTCACCTGCACCAAGCCGGGTGCCGCGGTACGGCAACTCGATGTAGCCATTGGCTTACTCTTTACCGATGGCGACCCTCTGGCTGTACGGACGCTGGCGGGAGCGGCATATGGAATCCTGGCCGATCTCGCGGAAGATCAGAAGCGCGGCTCTTCTTGGCGAACAAAGCTGATTCAGGATTCTGGTCTGAATGAGAAAGACGCCATCCGGGTACTAAATGCTGCACAGAACTACCTAAAGCACGCCGACAGGGACCCGGAGTCATCCCTGTCATTCGAAGAGGAAGAAAACGACCATTTGATATTTGTCGCCTCGATTGAGTGCGGTAGTTTCGGGCACCCGCTCTCCTATTCGATGCAGGCATTTCAAATCTGGTATCTCGGGCTATACCCCGAAAAGATCGGCCACGATACGGAACCCGTGAAGATCGCCAAGACCGTGTTCCCAGGCCTTTCCGGCAAAGACCGTCCTCAGCAATTGACTCTTGGCCATCAGTTCCTCGAGAGAGTCTTGGCGCACAAAGGTCTTCTGTGAGGGTTCCATGCCGCCCAACCAAGCCATCCAGGCATTGATGCACCCCATCCTCATCAGCGCCTGCCTGCTCGGCCGCCCCGTCCGCTTTGACGGCGCACACAAGCAAGCCCACAGCGCGGTGCTGCAGCGCTGGCTGGACCAGGGGCGCGTCGTGCCGCTCTGCCCCGAGGTGGCCGGTGGGCTGCCGGTGCCGCGGCCGGCCGCGGAAATCGCAAACGGCGCGGGCGGCGCGCAGGTGCTGGCCGGCGGCGCACGCGTGCTGACGCGGGCCGGCGACGATGTCTCCGCTGCCTTCATTGCCGGCGCCCGGCAGGCGCTCGCGCTGGCGCAGGCCCACGGCATCCGCGTGGCCGTGCTGAAGGACGGCAGCCCGTCTTGCGGCTCCGCCGCGGTCCATGACGGCACGTTCACCGGCACACGCATCGCAGGCCTGGGCGTCACGGCCACGCTGCTGCGCGAGGCGGGCGTGCAGGTGTTCAGCGAGCTGCAGTTCGCCGACGCCGACGCGCTGCTGTCGGTGCTGGATCGCAGCGCCGTAAAGTAGCTGCCCCGCCGGCGCCTCACTGCGCCCGGCCCGACCCACTCGACAGACAGGACACCTCGCCATGGGCGCGCAATGGAAAGCCAAGCACAAAGACATCGCCGCCAACGCCAAGGGCCGGCTGTTCGGCAAGCTGGCCAAGGACATCATGATCGCGGCGCGCAACGGCGCCGACCCCAAGGACAACGCCAGGCTGCGCATGGCCGTCGAGGCGGCACGCAAGGTGTCCATGCCCAAGGACACGCTGGACCGCGCGATCAAGAAGGGTGCCGGGCTGACCGGTGAGACCGTGCACTTCGAGCAGGTCATCTACGAGGGCTTTGCGCCGCACCGTGTGCCGGTGATGGTGGAGGTGCTGACCGACAACACCAACCGCGCGGCGTCGGACATGCGCGTGCTGTTCCGCAAAGGGCAGCAAGGCACGCCGGGCTCGGTAAGCTGGGACTTCGACCACCTCGGCCTGATCGAGGCCGAGCCGGCCGTGCCCGGCGCCGATGCCGACACGGCCGCCATCGAGGCCGGTGCGCAGGACCTGCTGCCGGCCGACGAAGACGGCGTCACCGTGTTCCTGACCGACCCGACCGACCTGGACCTCGTCAGCCGCGCCCTGCCCGCCCACGGCTTCACGGTGCTCAGCGCCAAACTGGGCTACCGGCCCAAGAACCCGGTCGACCCGGCCAGCCTCAGCGCCGTGCAGCTGGAAGAAGTGGAGAGCTTCCTGGCCGCCATGGACGACAACGACGACGTGCAGCACGTCTACGCCGGGCTGGCGGGTTGAGGCTCACGCCGCGGGCGCGGCGCACTCCTTCAGCAGCCACTGCTCGAAGGCCTTGACCGCGGGCCGCGACTTCGCCGCCGGGTCAACGATGAGCCGGTAGGCCCGTGCCGACGCGATGCCGGCATCGAACGGCGTGACGAGCTGGCCGCTGGCCAGCAGCGCGTCCACCAGCGGCCGGCGCCCCAGCGCGACGCCCTGCCCCGCCACCGCGGCGGCGATGGCTTCCGAATAGCTGGAAAAGCTCAGCCGTGCCACCGGCCGCAGGTCGTTCAGGCCCCAGGCGTTCAGCCAGGGCTCCCACTCGGCCGGCATGCCGGCGCTGTCGCCGTCCATGGCCAGGTGCAGCAGCGTGTGCCGCGCCAGGTCGGCCGGCTCGCGCAGCGGCAGGCCCAGTTCGCCCACCAGGCGCGGGCTGCAGACGGGCAGCATGGCCTCGGCAAACAGCTGCCGGCCCTGCGCCACGCCGATCGGGCTGTAGCGGATGGCGAGGTCAAAGCCCTCGCTGGCCAGGTTGCGGTTGCCCAGGCCCGCGTCCAGCCGCACGTCGATGCCCGGGTGGGCGCGCGTGAAGGCCGTCAGCCGCGGGATCAGCCACAGCGAGGCGAAGCCGGGCGTCGTCGTCAGCGCCAGCAGCTGGCGCTGGTGTGGCTCGCGCACGGTGCGCACGGCCACGCGCAGCGTGTTCAGCGCGGCCGAGCAGGCGGCGTACAGGCGCTGGCCGTCCTCGGTCAGCGCCAGCGCGCGGTGGCGGCGCTCGAACAGCGTCACGCCCAGCTCATCCTCCAGCGCGCGCATCTGCCGGCTCATGGCGGACTGCGTGACGAAACGCTCCTCGGCCGCCTGCGTGAAGCTGAGATGGCGCGCCGCCGCCTCGAAGGCGGCCAGCAGCTGCAGCGGCGGGAGACGGTCAAGTGGCTTGGTTGACATGAGCTGGATGAATGTGAAGCCTTCCCAAACATCGTTTGCCGGCCTGGGAGCCAGCCGCCACTATCCGCGCCAGACGGCCCCGGCACAAGCATGCCAACCCGGCATGCCAACAGCGCGCAGGGCCGCCCGAGGAGCTCACCATGCTGATCGACGTCCCCCAGACCCGCCTGTTGCTGCAACGCGGCCAGATCTCGCGCCTGCCCGAGGCCCGGGCCACCCACCTGTGCAGCGCCGCCGGCACGCTGTGGATCACCATCGACCACGACAGCCGCGACATCGTGCTGGAGCCCGGCCAGTGCTTCACGGTGCAGGGCAGCGAGGGCGTCACCGTCAGCGCGCTCAGCGGCCCCGCCGTGCTGGACCTGCGGCCTGCCGCACCGGGAGCGCGGGCGTGAACACGACGGTCGGGCAGCCGGCGCGGCTTGCCGAGCCGGCCCGCGAGACCTGGCCGCTGCCCGGCGGGCGGGCGGTCCGGCTGCGCCCCATCACGGCGGCCGATGCCGGCGCCGAGCAGGCCTTCTTCCGCGGCCTGTCGCTGGACTCGCGCCACAAGCGCTTCCACGTTGGCCTGCGCGAACTCAGCCCGGCCCTGCTGGCGCTGCTCACGGACGTGGACCATCACCTGCACCGGGCCTGGGTGGCCGAGTCGCTGGAGCCCGGCCTGCCGGTGGTGGCCGACGCACGCTATGTGCGCGAGGCCCATGGCCCCAAGCGCGCCGAGTTCGCCGTGGCCGTGGCGGACGACTGGCAGGGCCGTGGCCTGGGCCGGCGCCTCATCGCCCACCTGGCCGCGCATGCGCGGCGGCATGGCGTGCAGGCGCTGTACGGCGACGTGCTGGCCGACCACCGGCGCATGCTGGCGCTGCTGCGCGACCAGGGCGCCCGGCTCACGCCCCACCCCGACGGCCCGCAACTGGTGCGCGCCGTGCTGGACCTCGGCCCCGGACAAGCGGCGATCATGCCGGCATGCGACGACTCCTCATCGGCAGCGGCCTGCTGCTGGCCGGCCTGCTGGCGCTGAGCCTGGCGGCCGGCAGCCTGCTGACGCGCCCGGCCCGCGCGGCCATCGGCCCGGTGCCGGCGGGCCTGGCCGCCGAGGCCGTCCGCATCACCTGCGGCGATGGCCAGCAGGTCAGCGGCTGGTTCTTTCCCGGCCGCGCCGGCGAAGGCGCCGTGCTGCTGCTGCATGGCGTGCGCGGCAACCGGCTGCAGATGCTGGCGCGCGCCCGCTGGCTGCAGCGCGAAGGCATCGCCAGCTTGGCTGTCGACCTGCCCTCGCATGGTGAGAGCAGCGGCGAGCGCATCGGCTTCGGCCGCCTCGAGGCGGCGGGCGCCGACGCGGCGCTGGCCTGGCTGCGTGCGCGGCTGCCGGGCGAGAAGGTCGGCGCCATCGGCGTGTCCCTGGGCGGCGCGGCGCTGCTGTTCGCCGCCCGCCGGCCCGAGCTGGAGGCGCTGGTGCTGGAGTCGGTCTACCCCAGCATCGAAGACGCCGTGCAGGACCGCCTCGCCATGCGCCTGGGGCCGCTGGCGGGCCGGCTGCTGGCGCCGCTGCTGCTGGTGCAGCTGCCGCTGCGGCTGGACCTGAGCGCCGCGCAGTTGCGGCCCGTGGACGCCATCACCACCGTCCGCGCGCCGCTGTTGATCGCGTCCGGCACCGAGGACCTGCACACGCGCTGGCCCGAGACCGAAGCACTCTTCGCCGCCGCGCCGCAGCCCAAGGACCTGTGGCCCGTCACCGGCGCAGCCCACGTCGACCTGCACGGCTTCGACGCCGCCGCCTACCAGGCCCGCCTCGGCCCCTGGCTCCACGCACGGTTGCGCAAGTCCCTGCCCTGACAGGGCCAAGCCACGGCCGGCAAGATGCCGCCATGTCTGCCCTGCCCCCGCTCTCCATCCTCGACCTGGCGCCCGTCGTCGAAGGCGCCACCACCCGCGAAGCGCTGCTCAACAGCCTGGACCTCGTCAAGCTCGCCGACGAGCTGGGCTACACGCGCTACTGGGTTGCCGAGCATCACAACATGGAGGGCGTGGCCAGCTCGGCCACGGCGGTACTGATCGGGCAACTGGCGGCGGCATCGCGCCGCATCCGCGTCGGCGCGGGCGGCATCATGCTGCCCAACCACGCGCCGCTGACGATTGCGGAGCAGTTCGGCACGCTGGCCGAGCTCTTCCCCGGCCGCATCGACTTGGGGCTTGGCCGCGCGCCCGGCACCGACCGGACGACGATGCGCGCGCTGCGCCGCAGCCTGGAGAGCACCGGCGAGGACGCCTTCCCCAACGACGTGCTGGAGTTGCGGTCCTATCTCGCGCCGGCGGCCGACCACGCCGCCGTGCGGGCCGTGCCCGGCCAGGGCACCGAGGTGCCGATCTGGCTGCTGGGCTCCAGCCTCTACGGCGCACAGCTTGCCGCCTACCTGGGCCTGCCGTTCGCGTTCGCATCGCACTTCGCGCCCGAGATGCTGATGCAGGCGCTGCAGATCTACCGCGCCACCTACAAGCCCAGCGCCCGCCATCCCAGGCCGCATGCGATGGTGGGGCTGAACATCGTCGTCGCGCCAACCGACGCGGAGGCGCGGTTCCTGTTCACGTCGGCGCAGCAGCGCTTCCTCGGCATGGTGCGCGGCCAGCGCGGCAAGCTGCCGCCGCCGGTGGCGAGCATGGACGCACTGTGGAACCCGATGGAGGAGGCGCAGGTGCAGCGCATGCTGTCCGAGTCCATCGTCGGCTCGCCCGAGACGGTGCGCGCCGGCCTGGCCGCGACGCGCGAGCGCACGCAGGCCGACGAGTTCATCGTCGCCTGCGCGGTGCACGACCATGGGCTGCGGCGGCGCTCCTACGAACTGCTGGCCGCTGCCTAGCTGTTGAGTTCCAGTAGGTTGTTCATGGCCGGGATGCGGCTCATGGGAGGCTGGCGGTTGAGTGCGGAGTGTGGCCGATGCCAGTTGTAGCGGTGCAGGAAGGTCTGCAAGGCGGCCTCGCGCTGGGC